>Ga0070727_10000022_pt1 | contig 418336 bp, 386 predicted proteins | sample tdAd472_FD_66722 | JGI IMG/M metagenome (GOLD analysis project Ga0070727, IMG submission 66722) | Marine sediment microbial communities from the Atlantic coast under amendment with organic carbon and nitrate - tdAd47.2 | ecosystem: Environmental > Aquatic > Marine > Coastal > Sediment... | reverse complement strand
CACAGACGCGCAGCGGCCTGTTTTCATCCTGGCACCTGCTTTTTCCTGACAGCAACGAATTTGAGGACTGGCAACAAACCGCGTTACGTCCGCGTAGTGGCTGCCAATTTCATTGGTTCAACCGTAACTACGATAATTTTGATGATTTTCTGACTGGGTTCACCTCACGTAAACGCAAAAACATCAAGCGTGAACGCCGCCGGGTTAGCGAGCAGGAAGTCGAGCTAAAGCAAGTATCGGGAGCCGAGCTCACCGAGCAACATATCCATGACTTTTATTTGTTTTATCAAGCCACCTACTTAAAACGCGGCCAACAGGGTTATCTAACCTTGCCGTTCTTTTTAGAGCTACGCCTGAAAATGGCCGATCAATTATTAATGGTGATAGCTGAAAAAGCAGGTAAAGCCGTTGCCGCTGCACTCTGTTTTCACGATAAAGAAACACTCTACGGCCGCTACTGGGGTTGTTTGGAGGAATACGAGTGTTTGCATTTTGAAGCCTGCTTTTATCAGGGCATTGAGTTTTGCATTGCCAACGGCCTTCAGCGCTTTGACCCCGGCGCTCAAGGCGAGCACAAGATTCTGCGCGGTTTTGAGCCGGTGACAACCCATTCCTTACACTGGATTGAGCACACGGAGTTTCGTCAGGCTATTGAGCGTTTTTTAGGTCAGGAAAAACTGGGCGTGGCGCAATATCAGGAGCAGGCAACACAGCTGTTACCTTTCAAGAAACAAAATGAATGAGAAGAGCCAGTCGTTAATCGAGTTTTTCGCCAACAGAAATATCAACCAGCCTGCCACCACTAAACCTCAACACCCGCAGAAAGCCTTTGTAATGTCGAGGCATGTAAGTCCACTCTTCCACTTTTATCTCATCGGCGCCGGAAACGACCTCGGCAAAAAACGGCTCGCCACAACGTAACAAAACAGTGGCTTTGCGATCACCAACAGTGACAAAACCATTATTGCATTTGTAACCGGAAGCCTTGACGCCCGTAGTTAAAAGCAAGGAAAAAACGAGTAGTACAACAGCACTCAACTTCATAAATAATTCCTGCGCCCATCAAACTTCAGTTACAAATAGGACTGCGCTCAAAGTAAGCGGTTCCACTCACACAGTGAGCTATGATTTATCAGGCGCGCTGCTTATCAAGGATATACAGAGACTTAAAGCTTGCGGCGGAACGCGGTTCAGAAAATAAAAAACCTTGCCCAAAATCACACTGTTCTGCTTGCAAAAAATCTGCCTGAGCAAAAGTCTCAATCCCTTCGGCAACGACAGGAATATGTAATTGCCGTGCCATTGAAATAATCGCTGAGGTCAACGCCCGGTCCTGTTGATCTGATTCAATATCGGCAACAAAACTACGATCAATTTTCAAACCATCCACCTGAAAATGCCTCAGATAGCTCAGCGACGAGAACCCTGTACCAAAATCATCTAACCACACCTGGATGCCGAGTTTACGAAGTTCTTTTAACATCGCCTGCGCTGCCTGTTCATCACGCATCAAAAAGCTCTCTGTAATTTCAACATGAACATGCCTTGCCGGAATTTGGTATTCGCGCAACCGATTTGAAAAAACATTGGCGAGATCATGGCGATAAACCTGTTTCGCCGAGAGGTTTATCGCCACATAAAAATCATGACTTATAGCAGGTAACCACTCTTTCAATTGCTGGCATAAATTTTCAATCAGCATATCGCCGATCGGGATGATCAGGCCTGTCTCTTCTGCAATAGGAATAAACGCATCCGGAGCAATCAGTCCGCGCTCAGGATGCCGCCAGCGCACCAACGCTTCAGCGCCAACCAAGCACTTATCAGTTAACCGAAATTGAGGCTGAAACCAAAGCTCAAACTGCTCAGGTAACGCCAGAGACTTCCGCAGTTCACGCTCAATATCAGCCCGTATTTCAATCTGCTCATTCATCTGAAGTTTGAAATAGCTGTAAGTATTTTTGCCGCTAGCCTTCGCATCATACATCGCAATATCAGCATTCTTAATTAATTCATCGGCGCTATAGCCAGCATGTGGGTAAGTGGCAACACCAACACTTCCACCAACAACAACCTCATCGTTGCCCACCGCAACCGGAGATCGAACAACCTCAAAGAAACCATCAACAACCCGGTCAATTTCGTCAGGCGTTGAAACATTTGGCAAACAAATTAAAAACTCATCACCCCCAATTCTAGCTACCACCGGTTTAAGGCTGCTCTCTTCAAAAAACGGTAAAACAATATTCTCTGCGCCAAGACTCTCCTTCATGCGAGAGGCAAGCTCACACAACAACAGATCACCAACCTTGTGCCCATAGTTATCGTTTATGCACTTAAACTCATCCAAGTCGACAAACAACACCGTAAATGCCGTGACGTCATGCTGATTAATCAGCAGCTCCAGATACTCAATGAAACGAGCCCTATTGGGCAGTCCCGTCAATGAGTCATGGTGAGCTTGGTGATATATTTCATCTGTATGTTGCTTGAGCTTTAAGCCCATTTTGTTAAAAGCATTTGCCAGATCGCCAATTTCATCCTGACGATCAATAGAGCTAAACGTACTGAAATCACCATCCCCAATTCGCTCAGTCTGAGCTATTAACTGCCGCAAAGGTCGGGTCAATGAACGCGCAATTAACACCGAACAAGCCCCACCCACAAAAACCAACAAACCGGTCAACAGCGCACTGCTTAACAACGTTTGATCGTACTTTTCTTGATGAAGGGCTTGAATTTCATCCTCCATCTGTTGGATGTCCTGATAGATATCCGCTAGCGAAAACTCCATAAACAGGCCACCAACTAACTCACTGCCGGCAATAACCGGCCGCCCCAACACAAACAGCTCACCTTTTGTCTCGGTATACGGCATAGCCTGATCAATGACCTGAAATAACCCCTCTTTATTCTGGTATTTGTGACCAAATGCCAATAAGTTTTCTGTGCCATCGTGAAAGATATTACCTTTCTCATCAACCACATAAACGTTCAGCACCTCGTCTAAACTAAGTGCCGCTTGAATTACGTAATAAGCTTCTTCAGGGTTATGGTAGTAGAGCGGGTTAAACAGGGCCTCAACCAAATAATCAGCAATACCTACTGCTTTTTTCTCCAATTGTGCCTGTAAACGCTCCGAAGTATCAGCGGTTAACCGAACCTTTAGCTGCTCGGTTTGCTTTTCAGATACTAAAAAATATATGCCGGAATTAACAACAACGATAGCGACCAGAAGGCTGAGTATAATCAGCACATAACGCCCATGAAGTCTGAGTTTCATTGGCTCACTCCACGTCCCTCTAAATGCTTATCTAATAACCGCTTAAACGCCAAAGCCAATGTGATTTTCTCCTGGTCTGTACCGTTCAATTCCTGAAACTTCGCTGTTTTTTGATATTTTTTTAACGCTTTTTGACCTTTAGCCGCTTGGTCGGCCTGCAATAATAACTTTTTAACAATTAACTTTATTTGCGGGTCAAGGTCTGCTCGAGTTAACTGTAGGCTTCGAGGAAAATCCTGACTCTGGTAAATAATTTCCAACTCCTTTCTCAGCTCATCGGGCATATCGTCCGTATCATTCCAATTCACGTCACTAAACGCACCCGCATCAACAACCCCCCTCGAAACCCATGAGGCTATGCTGATTTCATTTCCTCTGGCTAAGAGCTCTTTAACAAATACATACCCAATGCCATCATGGGGTACCGGTGAATTAGGCGAATCCAGTTCGATTAATTTATACCCTTTTTTAAGCAATACCGCCGCCGGAATAAAAAAACCACTCGTTGAAAAGCGGTCTTCAAATGCAATTACTTTACCCCTAAGGTCGTCCAGTGACTGAAAATCAAAATCCTGCCGCACAAAAATCACCGACGAATATGTTTCAACGCCTTTCTTCCAACGTTTCAGCAATATTTCTGCGCCATATTTTTCCTGCATTTCCAACGCCGTGAAAAGGGTTTCTGAAACCAGATCAATTTGACCTGTCTTTAACATCTCCCCCATTGCTTTCGCATCTTTTGAGACGACAACGCGGCCTTTACTGAGATGATAATGCTCTAAATTCTCAGCAAGGTAATCAGCAAGCCGCTGAGTAAACTCAATATGCTTTCTTGCATCGTCACTGATCGCACCAACAACAAACTCATCTGCTTTCGACGCACTAGGGGGCGCAGCAAGAGCCATCAAGGGTAAGGAAAACAGGAGAAAAAAAACGTAGCGACAAGCCAAACATTTAGCGGCTAACACAAAACCGTAAAACACCACTCACTCCCATACAAAATTAGATTAACGCCCCTATTTATTTATGTGAGTCACCCAGCCCCAAGTTTGACTAAGGGTTACTCACCCACTCAATCCATAATAGCCGCTAAGTCCTGTTTAGCAATGAAGTTAACGTTTCCAGAATATACCCAAGGCGAAATAGCTGCCGAAAAACAAAGTAATCAACTAAAAAACGCAGCCCAATAACAAAATGGCTTGACTGCTTTACCTTCAAATAGTGAGTTTATTAACCAGTTTTAAGCCACTCAAGCAGGCGATTATTAGCAGGCATTTCATGATCTTCAACCAATACCATGCCCGCTTTATTGGCTAACGATTCAATCCACTCAAAATCACGAATCGCGCTTTTCGGGTTTTGCTGAAACAACCAGTCATTGAAACGAGCATTACTCTCAGAGGTAAACCGCCCACCATAATTAAAAGGGCCATAGCAACAAAATTTACCGCCCGGCAATAATATGTCGCCCAGCTTTTGAAAAAAATGCTCTACTTCGGATCGTCCCATAATGTGCAGAGTATTGGATGTAAAAACCGCCTCGGTTTTACTAATCGGCCAGCGGTTATCCAGCACATTTAAAGCCAGCGGCGATTTAATATTGCTAAGTTGGGCTTCATCAAGCCATAACTGAATACCCGCTAAGTGGGCTGGCACATCGGAAGGCTGCCACACGAGGTGCGGCAAATGTTTAGCAAAATACACCGCATGCTGCCCAGTGCCACTGCCTATTTCCAGCACCTCGGAAACATCAGCAAATGCATTTTTCAGTGCCGCCAGAATCGGCATTTTGTTATTTTCACAGGCTTGAGAAAAAGGTTTAGGGGACATTAGCTTCTCTATTAACAGGTTTTCAGGAACAGGGCTCTGCTGTCAGTCTAGATGACAATTCAACGGTCATTTCAAACCTAGCAAGCAGAACCTTAAACACTTCGGATAACACAAGCTCGACTGGAATATGCCGCGCTGGAAACGTACAATGCCTGCTTTTAAAGACATCTTCAATTTCACGTCTAAATTAAGGTTCACAACAGCTCATGCGCGCTACCCAGTTTCCTATCAACACCCTTAAAGAATCCCCTGCCGATGCGGCTGTTATCAGCCACAAACTGATGCTGCGTGCGGGTATGATCCGCCGTCTCGCGGCTGGCCTGTACACGTGGACGCCACTCGGTTTACGCGTGCTACGCAAATCCGAAAACATCATCCGTGAGGAAATGAACCGTGCCGGCGCACTGGAGTTGCTCATGCCTGCCGTACAGCCGGCAGAACTGTGGGAAGAAACCGGCCGCTGGGGACAATTTGGCGATGAACTGCTACGAGTTAAGGATCGCCACGGTCGTGAGTTCTGCATTGGCCCAACACACGAAGAGGTGATTACCGATCTAGCCCGCAACGAGCTAAGCAGCTATAAGCAATTGCCCGTCAACTTCTATCAGATCCAAACTAAATTCCGCGATGAGCGCCGCCCTCGCTTTGGCGTCATGCGCTCTCGTGAATTCCTGATGAAGGACGCCTACTCCTTCCACCTGGACGCAGAAAGCCTGCAACAAACCTACGATGCCATGTACCAGGCCTACTGCCGCGTTTTCGAACGCATGGGCCTGATGTTCCGCGCAGTAGACGCTGATTCTGGCAGCATCGGTGGTAGCCAGTCACAGGAATTCCATGTGCTCGCCGAATCTGGCGAAGATCTGATTGCCTTCAGTGACAGTAGCGATTACGCCGCCAACATTGAAACCGCCGAAGCGCTGGCGCCAGACTTTGAACGCCCCGCCGCGTCTGCTGAGCTGGCAACGGTTGATACACCCGATCAGCATACCATTGAAGAAGTGTCGGCATTCTTTAGTGTTGCCGCCAGTCAGGTCGCCAAAACCCTGCTGGTACACGGCGAGCCAACAGACGAAAACGAAGCGCCACTGGTGGCACTGGTACTGCGTGGTGATCACGCCTTAAACGAAATCAAAGCCGAAAAACACCCGCTGGTAAAAGCGCCTCTGAGCTTCGCCAGCGATGAAGAAATTGCCAAGCAGATGAACTGTGATATCGGTTCACTGGGACCTGTTGGCGCTGACATTCCTGTTATTGTTGATCGTAGCGCAGCCGTATTAGCTGACTTTATCTGTGGCGCCAACGAAACCGGCAAACACATGACCGGTGTTAACTGGGATCGCGACTGCAGTATTACCGACGTTGCTGATATCCGCGAAGTCGTTGAGGGTGATCCGTCACCCTGCGGCAACGGCAAGCTGATTTTCAAACGCGGCATTGAAGTGGGCCACATCTTCCAGTTAGGCCAAAAATACGCTGCGGCGATGAATGCCACCGTATTGAATGAAAAAGGCCAGGCTCAAGTGATGACTATGGGCTGCTACGGCATCGGCGTAACACGCGTGGTGGCGGCCGCTATCGAACAGAACAATGACGACAACGGCATTATCTGGCCGGCTGGGCTCGCGCCCTTCCAGGTTGGCATTGTGCCAATGAACTACGATAAATCCGAACAGGTAAAAGAAACCGCTAACCGTGTTTATCAGGAGCTGAAAGAGCTGGGTATCGAGGTGTACATGGATGACCGCGACAAGAAAACCAGTCCAGGCGTTAAGTTTGCCGACATGGATTTGATTGGTATTCCGCACCGCATCGTCATCAGCGATCGCGGCCTCAAGGAAAACCAGATTGAATATCAGGAGCGTCGTAGCCAGGAGCGTCAGAACCTGGCTGCCGATCAGGTTATTGCCTTTATTAAAGAGACACTCGGCGCCTGACCTGCTGATTGCCAAAACCATAAACTGCCCGCCTGATCTTTCAACGCGGGCAGTTTTGTTTAGGGCTGGAATTCAAGATTAAAGGCTAAAGCTTACCGGATTTGATAAAGCGGCAGCTGCTCAATACGGCGCTCGATGACCGCCAAATATTGGCGGTAAAAGTCACTCTCGATACCACCACGCCGCTCAAAATCCTGCTGCTCAATCCCCTCCGGTAGTGCCGAAATTGATGGAAAGAACAGCCCCTCATGGGATAACTTATTGGCCCTATTCTGCAGTTGCACTGCACTGCTCTTATCAACGGCAAATTCAGCAAAGCGAATACCCGCACGATCAGCCGCTAAATCGGCAAAACTGAAACCAGAACCACCCTGTTCGGTATCCAACAACTCCTTATATTCACCAATCGAGAAGCTGATACCGCTGTTGGCGATCACCTGTAACGCCGCCGAAAAAACAAAGTGTAGTCGTAGGTCGTTGCGGTTGGCCAAACCAATATAGCCATCAGGGGAGCGGCAACGCTTTCGAGTTTCCCAGTTAAGGGCGCCAATCAGCGCATCAAAACGCTCAGAGCCAAGAAAAAGAGCCATCGCTAACAGCGCTGCCTGATTTTCAGCAACCGCCTGCTCAATGTTGTTACTCTGCTGACCGGCGTATGTAAAAATATGACTCAGGTAAGCGCTCAAAGCCTCGTAGCCTTCACTTGGTCCCTGCTGACGAAACTGGCAGAGTTGCAGGTAATACTCACGCACTCGGTACGAGTCATCTTCACCCAACTGTAGCTGAGTTTTCAGTTGCTTTAACTTGCTCCTGAAATTAGCGACAGGATGATAAACCAGCGTAATCCGGCTCTCATTTATATGCAGGGATTCAACAGCAGCCATCAATTCAGAACCCAGCGCTTCCCCCTGCAACGCCCGATTCAGCAGTGTCTCAACAACACCCAGTAGTATTCGGCCGGACAAATTTAAGTTGCCAACTCTCAATTGACTGATCTGCAAACCATCACTAAAGGGCTCAATAACCGCCGTTACATTCAGGTATTCACCTAACGGGTTGCTCGGTAAGCGCAGCGTTAACTCTGCCAATAGCTTGCCTGCATCAATACGCGCCCGTGATTTGGTAGAAGGAATACCTCGTACCGCCAACGCCAGCGCCTCATTGAGTTCATCTTCAGACAAGCGAATAGTGGCGCTGGAGTCGGCAGCTTTACTGGTCAGACCGAGATAAAGCTGTTTAGCAATATAGCGAGCTTTAATGGCGCTATTGGAGTCAACCCGGGCGGTTTGCGTCACCAACGCTTTAGAGTCACTAATGGCGGTCAGCAAAACAACAGGCAAAGCAATAAAAATCAGCAGCAATAAAACGATGCTAATTCGCCAAAACCCACGCTGTGTAGCAGTTCGGCCACCCCTCACGCCGCGCTCTCCCAGCGTGAATTTAAAGTAGCAAGGCTATTTGGCTTTTGGGCGAAACACCTGAATAAAGTCCTCATTGGCTTGCAGATAATAACCTTCTATCAAATCAATACAGTAGGGAATCGCCGGAAAAACGGCCCTCAGACAATCGGCAATAGCGCTGGGTTTGCCGGGCAAGTTTACAATCAACGACTCGCCACGAATACCGGCAATTTGCCTCGACAAAATCGCGGTTGGCACATATTGCAAGGACACTGAACGCATCAGCTCTCCAAAACCATCCATGATCTTATCGCACACCGCAGCCGTCGCTTCCGGGGTAATATCGCGCTTGGCTGGACCGGTGCCACCGGTGGTGACCACCAGATGACAGCCCTCATCATCACACAGCTCTCGCAACGCCTGCTCAATCTGGTCCTGCTCATCGGGTATCACCCGCTTAACTGGTTGCCAATCATTGGTAATAGCATTACCAATCCACTCTTCGATGGCTGGCCCACCTAAGTCTTCATAATCACCGCGGCTGGCGCGGTCAGAAACCGTTACAATTCCAACGCTAATAATTGCTGTCATTTGAATTACCTGATTCACAAAAGAAGTTGGTTGCGAATAATCAGGCAATATCAGCAGCCTAGCCTTGATTCAGGCCAATCATCAGTAATTAATTTACCAAACAGCTCTCATCAGCAGGCGCTATTCGCAATTATCTAGGTTGCTGATTAATCGTCCAGTCGTAATCAATGAACTTAACTCGGTAATCAACTGGAATATTAGGCTCGCGAAAGCGGTTTATATACGGCACCAAATCCCTTTTTTTACCGGACTCAACGAAGTCTGCCGTATAGAACTTAAGGATTTCTGAAACATATACGGTACGCTTTTTATCATCAACCCGCAGGTGTACCGGCTTACTAAAAAACTCATGCGCTGCGTTTTCTAGCTGTTGCTCAAGTGTTTCACCTTGAAAGGGCTGCTGAGGCAAGCGAGGGCAATCTCGCACCATACAATTCAACGCAAAGTGGGCACGGTCTTCACCCAGTGGGCGGATGACACCATTCTCGTAATCCTGCAGCGAAGTTTCTTCACCGCCAATCACCACCGAACGAAATTTAAAAAAACGCAGTCGCTTAAAAAAACTGTCAAAATCAACCGGGATACCTTCGCCAATGACGCCATACATTGCCAACGCATTGTAGGCATTAATATGAAAAGCCAGCACATCATTTTCCGTAGGGAAAAGTGCAGGATGAGAAGCAGGGCTAGTGCCTTCAATAAAACCTACAAAATGGCGCAAATCATCAGCATTTTCCGCCAACGCAGCAAAATCGGTGCGGCCTTGCTCATCAACATAGGTTTCCAGCACCTGAGCCCAATGCTCAATTGCTATCTCATACTGATCCCGGTCTGCCGCTTGCACCGCATGAAAGGCAGCGAATAACAGCAATGCTCCCAGGAAGGATTTAAGCATATTGCTTTCCCGCCTTTTGCTTCATCACGCCTCATTAATGGCTAATACGCGCTTTACCGTCACTGGTTAACAGACGGACACGGTCACCCACCCGAAATACGCCTTCAGCCTGCTGCACCACCGAAATAACATTGCCGTTATCCAGTTGCACCGTCATTTCCAGACCGTCTTTTTTAGTTGTTTCCTGTTCGATTTTATTACCCAGCAAACCACCGGCCACGCCAACAACAACCGCCGCAATAGTACTGCCACGGCCATCGCCAATACCGCTGCCGGCAACCCCACCAACAACGGTACCAGCGGCCGCACCAACGCCACTCTGAGTGCCTTCGATTTGTACCGGCTGAACTGCCATAATGGTACCAAACTGCACCTGTTGTACCGTCAATGCCTGATCACGGGTATAGGTTTTTGCCGATGGGTTCGTACTACAGGCAACCACCAATAAACAAAGGGGAACAATTAATAATGCTTTCAATTTCATCACGATAAACTCCTGCGGGCCGCTACACTGAATGGGGCTTCAACCTTACCCCATTGCTGGTAAGACTCCACTATAAGTATTAGGTTCGCCCAACCAGCGGCAAAACGCTTAGCCATTTACACGCCCCTGCAAACCACCCATTATGAACCTACAGAATATTTCACAGTGAAGTATTCTCAAGCAAGACGCGCCATAAAAATTTCGTCTACACTATATAGCAACCACCTATAAAACCCCTGATTGATGCCTAACATTTTTATAAAAATTTCCAGCTTACTGCTACTGTTAACACTTGGCGCGATGCCTGGCCACGCCACTCAAGTAGATGCAGAGCTTCGTACGCTACTCAAACAAACGATCAACCAAGCTGATAGCTTTGAGGATCGTTTTGATGCGGAAGTGTGGCTGGTGGATATGTCTGGTCGCCTGCAACGTTTTATTAGAGATCATAAACAGCGCCTGTCACTATTACGGGCTGTACACCGTGAGGCAACCCGAGCCGATCTGCAGCCCGAGTTGGTGCTCTCTGTTATTCAAATTGAAAGTTACTTTGACCGCTATGCCCTTTCCTACGTCGGTGCTCGGGGGTTGATGCAGGTGATGCCCTTCTGGAAAAAGGAAATCGGTCGCCCCGAAGACAACCTGATGGATATTGATACCAATTTACGCTATGGCTGCACCATTCTCAGCTATTACCTGAAAAAAGAGAAAGGCGACATGATCCGCGCACTGGCACGCTATAACGGTAGTTTAGGAAAAACAAAGTATCCCGCAAAAGTACTACTAGCGTGGGAGAAACGCTGGTATACCAATAACTAATCTTGCCAGCCCCTTGAAACACACGCTCGTCATTCAATCCCACCGTTCGCCTCTACCCTTTGCCTGGTTGCGAAGCTGTATTGATTCTGTTCAGTCCTGGGCGGCCAACAGTCGCTTCGACTACCAATGGTTGGGCGATGAAATTTTCGATTCTGTTGATGAAAATCTGCTCACTAAAACCCGTACCCAAAAGGTTATCGCCAGCGACCTCGCACGCCTTAAGGCCCTGCAAAAAGGTCTTAAGGATGGCTATCGACAGGTCGTCTGGTGTGATGCGGATTTTCTGATTTTCAATCCTCAAAACTTTGTATTGCCAGAAAGTACTTTTGCACTGGGCAGAGAGGTGTGGATTCAGCAGGATAAAAATCACAAGTTACGTGCTTATACCAAGGTTCACAACGCCTTTATGATGTTCAGCCAGGGTAACCACTTTTTAGATTATTACACCGCCAGCGCTGAACAACTGCTACAGGCCAACCAAGGGCGTATGCCTCCACAGTTCATCGGACCCAAGTTACTCACCGCACTCCACAATATTGTTGCCTGCCCGGTCATGGAAACAGCTGGCATGTTAAGCCCACTGGTCATTCAAGACTTATTAAAAAGAAAAGAGCTGGGAGATGGTAAAGCCCTGCAGCTCTTCAAACAAAAATCAGCCTGCTTTCCAGCCGCTGCAAACCTCAGTAGTTCAGTCACAGCCGAGGCAGGTTTTAGCGAATCACAAATGCGACAATTAATCGAAGTTCTAACACCCTGAAATAAAGCTTACCCGGTAACAAAGCCATCAACCGGCTCATACACAAGCTCTTCCGTTATGACATCATCGACCCGCGCAAGCTCGGGTCCCTTATGTAGCCAGCGCGATACACTTTCTACAGACTCTGCATCACCACATAAAAATGCTTCCACCCGACCATCCGGTAAATTTTTAGCATACCCCGTCAAGCCCTGCTTTAGGGCCTGCTCTTTCGTGGTCTGACGAAACCAGACACCCTGTACCTTGCCTGATACAAAAGCCCGTACACATACTTTTGCCATAACTGTTATTACTCCACTGCCGTTAAAAGGTATGGCTGTTTATAGCGAAGACTCAGCGAACTGCGCACATGGTGCCGCCATTAAGTTCGGTACTTGAATTTTCACAATCGCCACAGAAAATGCTTTAAAATGCCCAACCTATTACGATTGTAAGTTGATTTTTCAAAGGGAAACAGCCCCATGACTGATGTCTCCATTTATCACAACCCACGTTGTTCCAAATCACGCCAAACGCTGGAGTTACTCAAAGAACGTAACATCGAACCACAGGTAATTTTATACCTGGAAACTCCGCCCAGTACCGAAGAACTCAGTGGCCTGCTTGGCAAGCTGGGCATCTCCGCTCGTCAATTGCTGCGCAAGGGTGAAGAGGCCTATAAGGATAACAACCTCAAGGATGTCAGCCTTAGCGAAGCTCAACTCATTCAAGCCATGCACGATTTTCCAAAACTGATTGAGCGCCCCATTGTGGTTGCCAACGGTAAAGCCGCGCTGGGCCGTCCGCCTGAACAGGTACTAGAGATTCTATAATGGCTGAGCAATCCCCTTACATTCTGGTGCTTTATTACAGCCGTCACGGTGCCACGGCTGAAATGGCTCAGCGTATCGCGCGTGGAATTAACGAAGTGGGCGGTATCGAGGCAAGACTTCGAACCGTTCCAGCCATCTCAACAGTCTGTGAAGCCGTCGCGGACACTATTCCAGAGGATGGCGCACTCTATTGCACAGAAGACGATTTAAGAAACTGTGCTGGGTTAGCGCTCGGCAGCCCCACTCGCTTTGGTAACATGGCCGCGCCGTTAAAGTATTTTATCGACGGCACTTCGGGGTTATGGCTAAGTGGCGCATTGATCAACAAACCGGCCAGTGTTTTTTCCTCAACCTCCAGCTTACATGGCGGCCAGGAGACAACCTTGTTATCCATGATGTTACCGCTACTTCACCACGGCATGGTTATCAGTGGCATCCCCTACAGCGAATCAGAATTACTGAGTACACAGGCGGGGGGTACCCCCTACGGCGCTACCCATGTCGCCGGTAACGACAGCAATTTGCCTCTGACCGAAAGTGAATTAGCGCTCTGCCTAGCACAGGGAAAACGATTAGCATCACTGGCATTAAAACTAGCGGGAGGCACACCATGAATTTAAGCAAACGAGTACAAATCAGCCGCCGAGTAACACTCACCAGCTATGCCGCTTTGCTCGCCGCATTGATTACTGGCTGGATTGCTGATCAGCCATCGATTGAGCATCTCGATGTGTTACTCATACAAACCGTTCCACTACTGATTTTTCTGCCGGGTATGGTGCGCGGCAACAGCATGGTGCACCTGTATATGAGCTGTGTGCTGCTGCTTTATATCATTATGTCAGTCACCAATTTGATGCTTGGCAAGGCGTTGTTATTTTCAGCCATTGAGTCCGTTGCCAGTATCACTCTGTTCACAGCAACCATGCTGTTTGTACGCTACAGCCGCATGAAGCGAGCCGAACAATCCAGCACCTAAAGCGCTTTATTCGACATAAAAAACCCCGTTCCACAACCTGTGGAACGGGGTTTTCATCCATCAAAACGACCAAGCCTTACATCACAAAACTAACCCCAATCGCCGCAATAGCTGCCAACAGGGCAAACACACCCATCGTCTTCGCTGAGCCTATTTTACCCAGCATAACTTTTTGTGATTCTTCCACCTTCTGCCAGGCAATTTCAGCAGCTTCTGTGCGCGCAACCTGATTAACATTCTCAAGCGCTCCAGACATCTTTTCATCCACCGCCACTTGGGTGGAACGGCTAAGTTCTTCAGCGACCTCTTTTGCAGCATCCTTAGCTGCTGAGCTGGCCGCCGTTGACGCCTCAGCCAGTACTTCACGAGAAACCTCCTGTGCCACTTCACGCGAATGCGCCGTCAATTCCTCCTGTAGTTCTGGTGACGCTTTTTTCAGGTGCTGACTGGCTTTTAACTCGCCAATATTGGTATACACCTCGGTCAAGTGCTCATTCATTTCGCGATGCAGAGTCTCTTCAAGGGTTTGCGCTCTCGCCTGAACGCTCGTTTCCAGCACCTCACGACTAACCTCATCGGCCACCTGGCGTGTCTCGTTACGCGCAATTTCAGCAAAATCCTGTTTAGCCTGCGCAATAGCTTCATCGATATAACCTTTGAGCATACTGCGTACGACCGAATCAAAATTAGCCATCACCATTTCACGCATTTCCGGCACCTTGTCGGCTACCTCTCTGGCAACACGGTCTGCAACTTCACGCTCAACCACTTGTTCTGCAGATTCAGCAGCCACGCGCTTAATTTCTTCAACAGGCACCACCACATCTTCAAGAATAGGCCTCGCCGGTTTAGCCGCTGGCACATCAGCATCATCAACGGCATAAGCATTGGCCACCTGCTCAAACATCTGCTCAGGAGGCGCCGATACCGCTGGCTGTTCTTGCTGAACCATAGTCAGGTCGTTAGCTGCGCCGCTCAGCTTGCTCAATACCACTTTCAGTGAGCCAGGCGTAGCGGGCTTAGAGAGAATATCAACCGCACCAATCGCCTGTGCTTCAGAAAAGTAGGCGTCGCCATCTTTTGAAGTACACATAACCACTGGGATGGACGCGGTATCAGGCTGATTTTTGAGGATTTTAACGGCCTCAAAACCATCCATACCGGGCATAAAATGATCCATGAAAATAACATCGGGATGGTTATCATTTAAATAACCCAATGCCTCTTCGGCATTCTCAGCAACATCCACTCGCAATCCATTGCGCTCCAGTAATTTTCGCAACGCAAAGCGCGCAGACTTGGAATCATCAACTAACAACGCATGATTTAACATAGCGACTCCACTTAACACCAAGGCGGCGCTATGACATTTATTCTTAGGTAAATGCCGATACGACCTCGATATAACACCATTTAAAAAGCTACATCTTGACTAAAATGTAGCTAATATCCAAAGTAAGCCAAACACTAATGAAAGCCACAGATGTACGGCCAACCGGTTTAAGTCTAGGTCAGGATGCGGGAGTCGGCAAAAATTGCCTGAATTATTTTGTAAGGGTTTGTAATGCGGTTAGTTTGCCACACTACGATAATGCGCACTTAAATCTTCGATATAAAAATGCTTAGGCGTTGACTCGAAAAGCAGTTCAAGTTCAGCCGTGTAATCACGACTTTCTCCAGCCTCCAAAGAGCGCTTATCAACCACGTCAGCACTGCCAATATGCACGCCGAACTCATCAAATAACAGCACTCGGAAACTGGGATTTATTTTTTTAACAGTTCCATTCTCAGCCACAACAAGGTACTTGTAGACCTCACGCTGATCCTGCTTTATTTTGGTGAAAATGACTTGTTTGATCAGCCCTTCATTAACATCCAGCATATTGTTAATTTTTAAAGGCCGTAGATTCGGGAAGCGTTTCTGTAATAGCGCTTGCAGTTCCGCACGGGATTTTTCTAATTGTGGTTTAAGGCTGGCGATTTCACGCTCTGCCATCAGCAGCTGGCGCTCCAGAGCCATATTTTCACCACCCAATGAGGAAATTTTACTGGCACTAAAAATTGACACGACAACCAGTACCAATAGCACGACAGCCAAGGTAACGGCCAACCCCAGAATTTTAATCCGACTCCGGCTTGAGCGCCCGGTACGCAGATAGCGCTCGTGGCTCATCTTATCAATTGCGTGGTCGTCAGCGAGGTTCCGTTGGCGTTCCGACATGTTATCCCCAAAGCTATTCTTGTTATTTCCCTGCAGTTTAGCAAAACTTAGGAAATTAGGAAGCTTCGAGTTGTGCCAACAGTTGCAATAACGCCGACTCATCGCGTACCTCAATACCCAGCGATTCTGCCTTCGTTAGTTTTGATCCAGCACTGGTTCCAGCGACAACACAGTGCGTCTTAGCCGATACACTACCGCTGACCTTAGCCCCTAACGCCACCAGCCGTGACTTAGCCTGATCTCGAGTCAAGGTTTCAAGTGTTCCCGTTAACACCCAGGTCTGACCAGCCAGAGGCATCGCTTCAACGTTTTTCTTATCGACCGCTGGCCATCGAATCCCTTCGGCAAGTAAAGCCTCAATAATTTCCTGATTATGGGGTTGCTGGAAAAAGTGCGCTATGTGGCTAGCCACAATCGGGCCCACATCATTCACCTCTAGCAGTTGCTCCTCGTTGGCCTGCATCAACGCATCCAGGTCAGCAAAATGATGCGCCAAGTTAGCCGCAGTCGCCTCACCGACCTCACGAATACCCAGCGCATAAATAAAACGTGCCAAGGTGATTTGCTTACTTTTTTGCAAGGCATCAAGCAGGTTTTGCGCAGATTTATCACCCATGCGCTCAAGATTACTCAACGCCTCATGCTGAAGGTGGAACAAATCAGCAATACTATTAATAAGCTGTTGATCAACCAGCATATCAACCAGCTTGTCACCCAGGCCCTCAATATCAAACGCCTTACGGGAGGCAAAGTGCTTGATTGCCTGTTTACGTTGCGCGGCACAATATAAGCCCCCCGTACAACGGGCAACGGCTTCACCTTCGGCGCGAATCACATCCGAACCACACACTGGGCAACTGGACGGAAATTCAATCGCAGTGCTATTTTCAGGGCGCTTTTCTAGCACCACCTGAACAACTTGAGGAATCACATCACCGGCGCGTCGCACCACCACGGTATCACCACAACGCACACCAAGGCGTTCAATTTCATCGCCATTGTGCAGGGTGGCATTACTCACCGTGACACCACCAACAAAAACCGGTTGAAGACGAGCTACCGGCGTTACCGCTCCCGTTCGACCAACCTGGAACTCAACACCCAGTAGCTGGGTAATTTCTTCCTGTGCAGGGAATTTATAAGCAATGGCCCATCGTGGCGCTCGAGAAACAAACCCCACTTTATTTTGCAGTTCAAGCGAGTTCAGTTTGAAAACAATTCCATCAATTTCGTAGTGCAAACTGTCGCGGCGAGTTTGTAAATCCTGATAATAGTCAATACAGCCATTAATACCCTGTACCACCTTCATCTGGTCATTGATACGAAACCCCCAGCGATGTAACTGCTGCAAAACGTCACTGTGCTTACCAGGAAGTTCCCCACCGCCAACAATCCCAACGCTGTAGCAACACATCTGCAAGGGCCGGCTTGCGGTAATTTTCGAATCCAGTTGACGCAAACTACCTGCCGCAGCATTGCGCGGATTAACAAAGGGCTTTTCACCGTTAGCAAGGGCTTGTTTGTTAAAGGCGTCGAAACCTGCCTTGGGCATATAGACTTCACCACGAACCTCTAACCGTTCGGGCCAACCAGTCCCCATTAATGTCAGTGGAATTGATGGTACAGTCCGTAAATTCTGAGTGATATTTTCACCCGTTTGCCCGTCACCGCGTGTCGCGCCACGCACAAAAATTCCATTTTCATAAAGCAGACTGACAGCGATACCATCTAACTTGGGCTCACAAACAAATTCCAGCTCGCTGGTATCTTTTAAACGATCCTTGATACGTCGTTCAAAATCACGCATTTCATCATCATTAAAGGCATTATCCAGCGACAACATACGCATGTCATGTGCCACTTCGCCAAAGGCAGTCAAAGGCTGTGCACCAACCCGTTGAGTCGGAGAGTCCTGGCTAATCAGCTCAGGGTGCTGTGCTTCAATGGTCTGAAGTTGCCGTAGCAATCGGTCGTATTCGACATCCGGAATGGACGGTTCATCAAGCACATAATAACGATAGTTATGCTGGTTAAGCTGGGCGCGTAACGCCTCTACTTCCTGACGGAGGGGAGCGGATGTCATGTTAAGTAAAATACTGTAAAAGATTAACGTAGCAGCGATAACTGACGGCGTTCAAAGTCACGAACTTTCTGACGCGAATGCTCAATGGTTTGACTCGTCATAGCACTGTGCATTTCATCTTTGAGTTCACCATTGAGGTTTTTCACCACACACTGGGCGGTTTCATACATGTAATCAAAGGCTTTCATGCTATTTTTAGGCCCAGGCAGGCTCAAAAAGAAACTCACTCCAGGCGTGTAAAAATTATCCATTTCATTCAGGTCAAAGGTGCCCGGTTTGACCAGGTTAGCCATACTGAACTGAATAGCCGCATCCGCACCATCCTCTTCTCGATGAAAAATATCCATTTCACCATAACGCATACCACAGGCTAAAATAACGCGCATTAAGTCCGCGCCGTTAAAGCCGCTATCGTCACGAGAGAATACATTCATAACAATGACTTCTTCCACTTCCTGAAAGGTCGTTTTTTTCGGTGTTTCTTGAGGCTCTGACTCAGCCGTTAACGGCGCCGTTTCTTCTGCTGTTTTTTCTTCAACGCTCTGTGCCGTTGCTGTCTGCTCAAGCGCAGGCTTTTCAATCACTGCGTTATCCGCTTGAGTCGCCTCATCACTGACTGACGCAGGAACCTCGGGCGGGTCAATTTCGCCAATATCGAACTCCCGCTCATCGGCAAATAGCGGATCAGGACGCAATTCGTGCGCCACATCAAACGCTGACACAGGCTTGTCTTCGGCCGCTGTTTGAGGTGAAGACTCCGCTGAGCGCTTTACCACCCTCGCACCACCATTTGGCAGTTCACCGCCAAAATAATCCATGCGCTCATCATCACTGTATTTCTGGCTTTTATCGATAGACATTTTGATACGCCCTCGGGATCCGGAACGCACACGGCGGTAGCCATCGACCAATACTCCAACAATGACAATCACACCAACAACAATAAGCCACTCACGTAAGCTAAAATCCATATCCATCAAATTCTTTTATCAATTGCATTTAAACGGCTACCAGCGCCGCTGCTTCATCCACATTTACAGAAACCAACCGGGAAACACCCGGCTCGTGCATGGTCACCCCCATCATATGGGTTGCCATTTCCATGGTCACTTTGTTGTGCGTAATATATATAAATTGCACCGTTTCTGACATCTCTTTTACAATTCGACAGAAACGTCCTACGTTAGCGTCATCCAGCGGCGCATCTACCTCATCCAGCATACAAAAGGGAGCCGGGTTAAGCTGAAAAATCGAAAACACCAGCGAAATCGCCGTCAGTGCCTTTTCCCCTCCGGACAATAACTGAATCGTACTGTTACGCTTGCCGGGCGGACGCGCCATAATAGTTACGCCTGTATCGAGTAAATCTTCACCGGTTAGTTCCAGATAAGCGTGCCCACCACCAAACACTTTTGGAAACATATCCTGCAGTCCGTTATTAACCTTATCGAAGGTTTCCTTAAATTTAGCCCGCGTCTCGCGATCAATTTTCCGAATCGCATTCTCCAGCGTTTCCAATGCATCTTCAAGGTCTTCGTTTTGCGCATCCAGGTAGGTTTTACGTTCAGACTGCGTTTTATACTCATCGATAGCCGCGAGATTGATTGCACCGAGACGCTGAATACGGTTTTGCAATTGCGTCAGTGTATTTTCCCAGTCACCATCAACAGCATCTGCAGGCAGGTTGCTGAGCAGCTCATCGAGATTCTGCTTCATTTCAGCAAGCTGGTTCTCCAGGTTTTGACGCTGCACACTCAAACCCTGCGCTTCAACACGGCTGGATTCAAGCTGATTACGTATCGACTCCAACCGTAACTCAGCGTGATGACGCTTTTCATCCAACTGGCTTAATTCAAAGGCAACCTTATCCACCTGCGCTCGCACTTCGGCAAGCTGGGTGTCCAGGCGCAGGCGTTTCTCCAGCTGAATCTCCAGCGTTTCACGCAGTTCCTCCATCGGCAATACCGACTCACCCATGTCCTCTCGTAAACTGGTTTCACGCTCACCTAAACTTTGCAGCTGCGCATGCAAACGTTCAACCCCCTGACTTAGCGCCTGTTGCTGCGTGGTAAGCGCCTGCTGCTTAAGTGCCGCCTGGTGGGCTAACTCGCGGTCATGTCGTGCACGCTGACGCACATCATCCAACCGTGTACGACTACTGTCACGCTGCTGCAACAGCTCCTCTTTGCGGGCTGAATCCTGCTCAATCGCGTCCAGCGCTTCTTGCCAGACAAGACGTGATTCAGCCAGTTTTTCCTGTTCCTGCAGTAGCTGCTCACAATGCTCTTCAAGGTCATTTTCAAGACGCTGGCGTCGCATATTAAGCTGTTCAATACGCGCCTGTTTAGCACCCAATTGAGACGCCAGATCAGCATGTTGTCGCAACAGACTGTTTAGTTCCTGTTGCGCCGTCTCACGTGCCTGTTCAGCATTTTTAAGCTGTAACAAACCAGCATCAAGATCAACGCTCTGAATTTCGATTTGCTCGTCCAATTCAGCGATTTCTTCGTCAAGCAACGCTAATGCCTGCTGGCGTTCAAGCACACTGTCCTGCTCATTGGCTTCACGGCTAACTCTGATCCAACCTCGCCCAAGCCACACACCATCACGACACACAATGGATTCATGGGCCGCCAGCCGATCACGCTGCGGCATGGCAGAAGCCAAATCATCCGCAATATAGACACCAGCCAGCAAAGCCCCCAGATTCCAGCGACTGGTCACTTTAGATGACAAACAGGTCAACGCTGAATCACTAACATCAGCCTTAACCGTATCAGGGTAAAGCAAACTGATACTGCCTTCGGTCAGGTTGGCCAGTGCGTTCGATAAATCCCCCCCCTGCTGCACACAAACACCTTGTAAATGATGTCCTAGCACGGTTTCTAAGGCTCGTTCCCAGCCACTCTCGACCTGGATGTTTTGTGCCAAACGCGGCAAACGGTGCAGTTGATTTTTCTCTAGCCACTGCACTACGGCAGTATCATTTTTGCCCAACGCCGCCAACTGTAGTGCTTCTAACGCACCATGTCGGCCCTGCTTTTCCTGCATGGTACGACGTGCCTGATCTAACGACTGACTCAAGTGCTGATTTTTTTCACGCTGCAATTCAATTTGTTGCATCAGCTCAGTAAGCCGCGAGCGTTGCTGTTCAGAACGTTCATCCTGTGCCGCCATTTGTTCCTGCAACGCCACGATTTCGCCATCTTCGGGATTTTCGCCAAAGCTGGTTTTTTCCTGCTGCAAGCGTTCAATACGCTGCTGCAGCGTATTGATACTATGCTCCAAATGCTGGATTCGAGACTGCTCTACCTCTGCACGCTGCCGAGGTTCTGCGGCTTGCTGGTTAAAATCGTCCCAGCTTTGCTGCCACTGCTGCATGGTGCTTTCAGCCAGCTCGAGTTGCTCGGCACTCTGTAATTCCTGCTCGGCCAACAGTTCCATTTCAGGCGTCAGCTCCAGTAATTGCTCCTCAAGCAGCTCGGCCTTTTGCTGATCCGATTCCAGGTCAGCTGCCGCCTGGTGTTTTGCCGCTTCAGTGCGCTGTAGTTCAATGCCTAATTGTTGAGCTCGTTGTTGCTGATGTTGAATATTTTGTTCCTGGCGAGCAATGTCGGTACCGACATGATAAAGCTGGTTTTGTAACTGCTGGTAATGATCGTTTGCTTCGGTTTGTTGAGTACGCTGTTTTTCAATAGCTGACTCAATAGCACGCTGTTCGGCGTGAACGGCTTCCAGCTGTACCTGTTCTTCACTGACCCGCTTTTCCTGCGCGGCAGCTGCCTCGTTAAGCGCACGCCAACGGATGGCCAATAGTTCGGCCTTAGTGCTGCGCTCCTGTTGCCTTAGTTCGGTATATTGTTCTGCCGCTTTAGCCTGACGTTGCAGATGATGAAGCTGTCGATCCAGTTCTTCGCGGATATCACTGAGGCGATCGAGGTTTTCCTTGGTGTGTCGAATGCGGTTTTCGGTTTCGCGACGGCGTTCCTTGTACTTGGAAATGCCCGCCGCCTCTTCAATAAAGTGACGCAGCTCTTCAGGTTTGGCTTCAACAAAACGGGAAATGGTGCCCTGCTCGATAATCGAATAACTACGCGGCCCCATACCGGTACCCAGAAAAATATCCTGAATATCTCGACGCCGGCATTTACTGCCGTTCAGAAAATAGGTGGATTGCAGCTCACGGGTCACCAGGCGACGTATGGAGATCTCACTGAACTTACCGTATTCACCAGTGAGCGAGCTATCACTGTTATCAAAGATCAATTCGATGGAGGCTTGCCCCACCGGCATTCGCGCGGTGGAGCCACTAAAAATGACATCGGTCATGGAATCGCCACGCAGAGTTTTGGCAGAGCTTTCACCCATCACCCAGCGTACGGCATCAATAATATTGGATTTGCCGCAGCCGTTAGGTCCAACGACCGCAGTCAAATTATTAGGAAACTGCACCGTTGTCGGGTCAACGAAGGATTTAAATCCGGCTAACTTGATGCTTTTTAAGCGCATTAATAACAGAGCCCGACGACAGTTTTATTAAAAATAGATCAGAATAGTGTAGCCCAAATTGTTTCACAGGTTATTCAATAATGTGATCAATCACCAGTTCGATCGGCCCCTGTTCGGAGTTAACATTAACAGGCCTAAATTGCCCCTGCAAATCACCCGCCTGAGCGATAGGCTGTCCCGACATTGAGACACGTGCCAGCACTTCTACCTCATCGACCGATGATAATTTTAACTCGGGCCGCATGGCCATATCATCATTAAGTATCACCGTTGCTGGCAGGTCCTTAACGCGAATTCGGTGTGCCGCTAAAGGCATCTTCGGTCCACTGGTCGCTCGCGCTAACACGAACACAACCTGATCGGGTTTTGTCTGAGCCAGCAGCGTTTCATCAAGGCTGACCGATACAATCAACTGGGCACCACCCTCTGCCTGAGGGGTTTCAGCCATTAATTTTCGAGCACGCTCAATGCCCATTTCCAACGCCTCAGCGCCCTGCGCATCAGGTGCGACACTCAGCGCTGTCTGCCAGGCAGCAATCGCTTTTGAATAATTTCCACTTTCAAAGGCACTGATCCCCATCAACCCCAACGCACTTAAATTTCGTGGATCAACAGCTAAAGCGCGCTCCGCAATAGAGGTCACATCAGTTGACATCTTATTGCCGTTCATAAAAAAGAGGATTTGAGCATACTCGGCAAGCAACACCGGATCTTCACCCACTAACGCCAATAACTGATCATAGGCATATTGAGTTTTTTCAAGACGGTTCTGCTGAAAGTAGATATTTGCCAACGCATACCAAATATCAACTTGCTCAGGGTTTTTGTCAGCTTCCTGCTCCAATACTGCGAGACGCTCCTCAGCTGAAAGTTCTGACAATTTATGCACTAACGCCTGTTGCGATGCCATTTTTTGTAGGGTATCGCTGCTGCCTAACGAAAGATAAAACCCGAACACACCGGCAATCAGCACCGCACTGAGCAGCATCGCCGTCAGTCCAGATGCTTGTACAGAAGGCCTTTTTCCCTGTTCAGCATGAATACGCGGATCACCTGCCTGCTTAACGTCTCCCAACAGGTTGCGTTCCAATTCAATTTTTAGCGCGCTAAACTGCTCGTCGTCAATACGTCCCGCCTGCAAGTCTGACGCTAAATCAGCAACCTGCGTTTCAAAAGCCTGTACGTTCAACTGCTGCCGGCTAACCATTGCTGATTGACGGCGACGCATAAATACCGGCCACCATAAAAAGCTCAACCCAGCTACCAGTAACAGCGTAATAAGCAGCCAAAAATCTATCATCTCAATCACGTTTATTTGACTCCACCTCTGAGGTCGGTTCGGCGCTACCCTGTCCGCTGTCCGCTAATAATTTTTCCAAATCCTGCTGTTCGGTAATATCCAGCCCGCTACTTTGCACCGTGTTACGACGACGTATCACAAGAACCAGCACCACAGCCAAACCCAATACCAAAAACGCAAAGGGAGCCAACCACAGCATTAACGTATGTCCTGCTAACTCAGGACGGTACAAAATGTACTCACCATAACGCTCGACCAAATAATCCTTAATCTGCTGGTCAGATTTCCCTTCATTCAACAAACGGTAAACCTGTGCCCGTAAATCCGTTGAAATCGGTGAGTTTGAATCGCCTAGCGACTGGTTTTGGCATTTCGGGCAACGCAATTCGCCATTCAACTGGTGAAAACGCTCACGGGTTTGCTCATCATTAAATTCATAGGTATCAATAGCCGCATAACTGACCACAGAAAACATCAACATAAACAATGAAAGAACGCGCAAATAAACGCACTTCATTTTTCACCTCGGAGTTCATCCACTAACGGTTTAAGGCGCTCTAACCAAACGCGCTCACTCACCACACCGACATGCTTGTAACGCACATAACCCTTGCGATCAATCACATAGGTCTCCGGCGCACCAAACACACCTAAATCAATACCCAATGTGCCCATCTCATCAAATACGTTCAACACGTAGGGGTTGCCAAGTTTATCTAACCAATCAAGGGCATCATCACGCACATCCTTATAATTAATACCGATAATCGGCACTTGATCAGATAACTCCATCAGGTAGGGGTGTTCATGCATACAGGAAGGACACCAAGTGCCCCAGACATTAACCAAACTTACCTCACCAATCACATCTGCGCGTGTCAGCAGACGGTCAGGCGAAGCTAGCGAGGGTAAAGAAAATTCAGGCACTGACTGATCAATCAATGCTGACGGCATGTCATTGGGATCAAGTTTCAAGCCCTTGGCAAACAACACAACCAAAGCAATAAAAAGAATCAGCGGAACAAACAAATAAACGCGCTTCATGAGCCCACCTCCGCTGTCCGTGCACTAGCCTGGGAAGGCTGTTTTTGCGCACTTGCGTTGGCTTTTTTTGTTTCACGGATACGGTAACGTTTATCCAGCAATGCCATTAATCCACCCAATGATGTGACCAGCGCACCAAGCCAAATCCACACAACAAAAGCTTTGTAATGGACTCGTACCGCCCAGGCATCGCCTTCCAGAGGCTCACCCAGCGCGACATATAAATCACGAGTGAAGCCTGGTTCAATAGCCGCCTCAGTCATCGACTGGCCACTGGCACGATATACCCTCTTCTGCGGCTGCATCAGGTATTTTTCCTCATTATCAAGATAAACCCTGACCTGTCCTTCCTGCGCATCAAAGTTTGGCCCACGTACCTGACGAATCCCCTCAAAAACAAAACGATAACCCTGCAGTTCAACGGACTCACCCGGCGCTAACTTAACGTCACGCTGATCACTGTAAACCGATGTAAAGGCAACACCAATCACACAAATTGCCACGCCCAAATGGCCCAGCTGCATTCCCCAATAGCTGCGTGACAAACGTCGCAGTCGTTTTGCAGCAGAGCCACTGCCCTGCTGCATTTTATCGCGCATATCAAAGACAGCGGTTAACGTAATCCAAAGACTGAACAACACCGCTAGCGCCGCACTCAGGCTGAACTCAGTACCGTACAGTAGCGGCAAAATGACAGCCAATAAGGCACTGACAGCCGCCGCAGCGATTAGCTGCAACCTAGTCGAAGCCATGCTGGTTTTTTTCCATTTGGAGCAGGCGGCAAATCCCAGAAAGACAAACAGAACACTCATCAGCGGGACAAACATCGCATTAAAATAAGGAGGGCCTACGGAAATACGTCCCATATCCAGGGCATCAATAATCAATGGATACAAGGTACCCAATAACACCGTAATTGCCGCGACGGTCAAAATAACATTATTGATCAACAGTAGTACTTCCCGTGACCACCAGCCAAACACGGGCTTGCTCAGCACCGCCGGTGCCCGCACAGCATAAAGCGTCAAAGAGCCGCCGATAACGACCACCAAAAAGATTAAAATAAACAAGCCACGATCTGGGTCAGTGGCAAACGCATGAACGGACGTCAAAACCCCGGAACGTACCAGGAAGGTACCCAGCAAACTTAATGAAAAAGCAAAGATAGCCAATAACACCGTCCAGCTTTTAAAAGCGCCACGCTTATCCGTTACCGCTAGCGAGTGAATCAACGCGGTACCCACCAGCCAGGGCATAAAAGAGGCGTTTTCAACCGGATCCCAAAACCACCAGCCACCCCAGCCGAGTTCGTAATAAGCCCAATAGCTGCCTAACGCAATCCCCAATGTTAAAAACACCCAGGCCAGGTTTGTCCAGGGTCGCGACCAGCGTGCCCAGGCAGCATCCAACTGGCCGCCCAGCAGTGCTGCAATGGCAAAAGCAAAGGCGACCGAAAAACCCACATACCCCATATACAGCATTGGCGGGTGTAGAATCAGGCCCACATCCTGCAGCAGTGGATTCAAATCCGCACCTTCGGCAGGCATTTGCGGCAACAGTCGTTCAAAGGGGTTTGACGTAACCAGCGTAAACAACACAAAACCGACACTAATCATCCCCATAACCGACAGGACACGAGCCACCAGCTCATCGGGTAGTTTTCGGCTAAACAGGCTAACAGCAAAGGTCCAACCCGCAAGAATAAGCGCCCACAACAACAACGAGCCCTCATGGGCGCCCCAGACCGCGCTGACTTTAAAGGGCGTAGGTAATGCCGAATTTGAATTATTAGCAACGTAGGCAACGGAGAAATCATCGCCTACAAAAGCAGCCGTCAAACAGGCAAAACTAATCACTAAAAAGAAAAATTGGCCCCAAGCCAGTGGCCGCGCATAACTCATCCATAAGGAATCAGAGCGGGCTGTACCAATTAAGGGAACAACCGCCAACAATACGGCCAAGCAAAGCGCCAGCGCCAAAGAAAAGTGTCCGAGTTCAGGTAACATTAAATCGCTCTAAATTAAGTTAAAATTCAACCGTTACGAAGCCTTCGCACGAAACAGGGATAAGTCAAAATAAGGTAAAATCATCCAGCTCAAATCGACAAGCGCAGAAAAATTTCCGTTTTGTACTCGTCGTGCACTTCGTGAAAAAACTCTTTATCAATAATCTGCTGCGGGTTTGCCATGCTGTTGCGGATCAACACCCGCCTTTTCAAGCGCTTCGGCGACTTCCGGTGACATATAATTTTCATCATGTTTAGCAAGCACTTCGACAGCCATTAAACGATCGCCCGCCATACGCCCTTGAGTAACGATGCCCTGCCCTTCACGAAATAAATCCGGCAGAATGCCTTCGTATTCAACAGTGACCGTTTCAGCATAATCAGTAATCTGAAATTCAACCTTTAAGCTATCGGTGTCTCGCTTAACACTGCCATCAACCACCATACCGCCAGCACGAATAAGCTGCCCATCAGGCGCTTCACCCTCAACAATTTGCGTAGGTGAATAAAAGAGGTTGATGTTTTCCTGCAGCGCAAACAGGCCAAGCCCCACCGCCAAACTAATACCACCCACTACAAACAACACAATAAACAGGCGCTGCCTACGAATCGGATGCATGAATTTCCTCCCGTCGCAGTTGACGAACCTGCTGAGCAATAACACGTTTACGTTTAAAAATTGGCGATATCAGGTTAATCACGAAAATTAACACCGCCAGCCCGTAGGCAATCCACACGTATTTAGCGTGACCACCCATAGCGATAAAATCAGCAAAACTATCAAAGTACATAAATCAGTTACTTCGCCTTAATGATATCTTTAACCCAGCCCGTACGTCGCTCACGATCAAGCAGTTCAACCCGCGCACGCATTAATAAAACCACGGTAAAAAAACAATAAAATCCAGCCACCATAATCAGCAATGGTACCCACATATCGGCCGGCATCGCTGGTTTTTCCGTCAACGTTAAACTGGCCGGCTGATGCAGTGTATTCCACCACTCCACCGAGTATTTAATAATTGGAATATTGACGAGCCCAACCAGCGACAACAGCGCACTGGCTCGAGCTGCCTGGTTGCGATCCGTGAAGGCTGACTGCAAAGCCACAACCCCCAGGTATAAAAACAACAATACGAGCATTGAGGTCAAACGCGCATCCCAAACCCACCAGGCACCCCAGGTTGGTTTACCCCAAACGGCCCCGGTCACCAGCGCCAGAAAAGTAAAGGAAGCTCCAATGGGTGCGCAACATTTGGCCATCACATCAGCCAACTTCATTTTCCAAATTAAACCAATGGCGCCCGCAACCGCCATCATCACATAGACAGATTGCGCCAAAAACGCGGCGGGTACGTGAATATAAATAATGCGGTAGCTATTACCTTGCTGATAATCAGCTGGCGCAAATAGGAGAGCCCATACAGTGCCTACAACCAGCAGTAATATCGAGGCCACGGCAACCCACGGCAACCAACGGCCACTGATAGCATAAAACCACTTCGGAGAACCTAACTTATGAAACCAACGCCACATTATTCAATCATCACTCGCCGTAAAATTTAACTATTCAACCTCAGCCACTCAGGCTGATGCGCAATGCCGTCGAGATCGCTACCGGAGCCAAGACAACCGCCAGCGCTAAAAGTGCCCCAAGCAGAGCTAAATGCCCCACAATTGGCAAACCAGCAATAGCCGCCTGCACCGCGCCGGAGGCAAAAATCAGCACCGGAATATACAGCGGCAGCACCAACAGAGACAACAGCAGGTCTGTTTTTCTCAGCCCAACTGTCAGTGCGCTACCGATAGCACCAATGAAACTGAGCACTGGTGTTCCTAATAGCAGCGTTAGCATCAAGGCCTGCGTACCATCGGCCGATAAAAACAACATCATCGCCAATAACGGCGATAGCAGTGTCAATGGCAACCCGGACAGCAGCCAATGTGTAAATACTTTTGCCAAAATCGACGCATACAGCGGCTGAGGTGACAAAATCATTTGTTCCAAAGTGCCGTCTTGAAAGTCTGACTGAAACAGCATATCCAGTGACAACAATGTCGCTAACAGCGCCGAAACCCATAAAACGCCCGGTGCAATTTCACGTAAAAAATCGCTTTCAGGCGTCACGGCCAGTGGAAACAAAGTGACCACAACTACAAAGAAAATCAATGGGTTAATCAAGTCACTGGGGTGACGAAATGCCGCCGTCATATCACGACGAATCATTGCAATAAAGATGCCCTGATTAACTTGCTTCACGTCAACTTGAGCCGTCATTTCAGGGTCAGTTTCCGTAAGCCAGGCACATGCTGAAGGTCCTGGTGAGTAGTAAGAATCACCGCCCCTCCCTGTTGCGCCTGATCAATTAACAATGCTTCAATGGCGCTTACCCCAGCCTTATCAATTGCAGTGAACGGCTCATCAAGAATCCATAGCTTGGCGGGTAAAAGATGCAATCGCGCTAAATTGACGCGCCGCTGCTGCCCCGCTGACAGGGTGTAACAGGGGACGTCTTCGTAACCGCGAAGACCAACCTTGGCAAGTGCATCATCAATTTGATCATCACCTTCAAGACCGGTTAATGCGGCATGCCAGCGCAAATTTTCATGTGCCGTCAACGCCTGTTTAATGCCAGCTGCGTGCCCGAGATACTGCATATTCTGATAATAACGGGTACGAGCTTTACGGATTGGTTGTCCGCACCAACGCACCTCGCCCTCAGTCGCCTCGCTCAGCCCCGTCAACACTCGCAGCAACGTCGTTTTACCGCTACCATTGGGGCCTTCTATTTGCAGCACTTCACCCGCATCGACCCCCATATTCAGGGACTCAAAAAGCACACGATGATCGCGTTCACAGCACAAATTAATGCCTTCTAATAATCGTCCGCTCACTTGTTGTCCGCTGCCATCTTCAGCCTAATCAAGCTTCTCAACCAGGCACGTGAATTTGAAAGCGCCTATTATATAGAAATGAGCCCTACATGATATAGTCTACGCATGGATATCAAACCACCCGCTAGCAACGCACCTAACGTAACAAGCTCAAGTGCATCGACCTCAACGGAACTGCCGCCCAGTTTGCAGCAACTCCCACGAGGCACGCTGCTAACCGCGGTGGTGCAATCCAGTTCCCCCCTGCCAGGCCAAGCAGCGACCCCAAAAATACTCGCACAGACACCCATTGGCACAACACCATCAAGCAGTGGCCGCACAGAGACGCAAACGCTAAACGCGAGCCAAAACCGCGCCTTTAATGTGCTGCTTAATATCAATGGCAATCAAATTCAAACCCAAAGTAACAGTGCATTTAGCGTAGGACAGCTACTAAAAATTGAGGTCGCGGCTAACGGCGGGCTTCGAGTGGTTGAAATTGCCAGCAAAGCCCCGCCAATAGACCAAACACTGGTTCAGCTACAGCAAGGACTGAGGCAGGCACTGCCCCTGCAACAAAGCCCTAAGCTGTTACTAAATAACCTGGTGCCACTGTTCCAATTATTGCAACAGTTGCCAGGCAACCCCGCTAATACACAAATCCGTGAACTGCTTGCCACTATTCCAGAACTTAAACAACTGGCTAACCCTGCTACGCTGAAAAACAGCGTTAACCAAAGCGGTCTTTTTTTAGAAGCAAAAATCAAGTCAGCCTTAGCACAGATCCAGAAACTACTTCAAAATAGCCAACAACAAGCCGCTCAAAACAAAACTGGCGGTTCAGCCACTCACAGCAACACAACAGCTGCGTTACCTCAAAACTCAAGCACACAATCGCTGGCAAATCGTGAACTTGCAACCTCGATAAACCAGCCATTATCACAACCGGGACAGTCCCAACCAAACGCGCTAAGCTCAACATCCGGCCAGCCCCCGCCCAACCCTCAGGCAGCTGCACGGGAGCTAATACAGAACCTATTACGGGACAACCCCCAAATTGGACGGCAACTTGAACAAGCAATTGGTCAGGATTTTAAGTCTCAATTATTGAAACTCAGCGCCTCACTACTCCCTTTGTTATCAAGAAACGAGCACGCAGCGTCTGCGGTCAAACCAGCTGAAACAGCTCTTTTACAGCGCATTTTGCAGGTATTACCCAACATCAACAGTTCATCACTGACAAGCCCTGCTTCAGGATCAGCAGCGAGCGCTTCCTTGAATAATCTGCCATTATCGAATCTACCGATTAATACCCAACTACTCCACTTGCTAACCTCCAGTCCGGCTACACAGCCAGCCAACGCACAGCAAACAGGCAACAGTCAATCGAGCCGTCTGGATTTAGCGGTAAGTACCGTATTGCGGCAGATCGCCGCCAGCCTGGCTCAGGTGCAGGCGAACCAGCTGCAGAGCTTGGTTGCTCCTCGCGCCGACCTTGACGGCGGCCAAATACTTAATAACTGGAGCGTTGAAATACCAGTGCTATTGGAAGGACAGTTCAAACCTATTCAATTGCACATTAATGAGGAGCGCCACTCGGACACAGCTTCACAAAATAATGATCAACGCCGAATATGGAAAATTACGCTCGGCTTTGATTTTGATAATTTAGGTGAGTTCTTCGCGACCCTGAGAATTATCGATACCAGTGTGTCAGCCACGTTTTGGAGCGACAAACCGGAAACCCTACAACGTATCAGCAACGAGCTACAGTACCTCAACAGGTCTCTCAGTAAACTAGGGCTTAATGTTGAAGAATTGGAGTGTCGTCGCGGCAAACCTCAAATCAAAGAAACTCGCCTTGACCAACAGCTGGTGGACATCAAAACATGAAGCCAGACCAACATAAGAAACCACAAGCCGTCGCCCTTTATTATGACGGCAAAAATACGCCAACCGTTACCGCCACCGGCGAATACGATATTGCCGAGCAAATTATTGCCATCGCCCGAGAACACGGTGTTCCTCTCTACGAAAACCCACAGCTCGTTGACGTACTTGCTCAGCTAGAGCTGGGCGAATCAATTCCCGAAGCACTCTACCTTGCAATCGCCGAAATTATTGCCTTTGCCTATTACATTCAAGGCAAAAAGCCACCGGCGCAATAAAAGCAAAAAAAGCACAAACCTACTTGATAACCTTAATGAGAATAATTATTATTAGCGAATCAAGAATATAGACGGGTGATAATAATGTTCGTTTGTTTATGTAATGCAGTCACTGACTCACAAATCATTGAAGAATTGGATAACGGCGCTAGCAACATGCGAGATATCAGCCGCCGCTTAGATGTTGGCCGCAACTGCGGACAGTGCTGCAAAACAGCTAAACAGGTGATTAAACAATACCACGCTGAAAACAGCATGTTGGATGATCTCAGCTACGCCGCTATTTAGTTTTTCACTTTTTCTGCCTTCCCGGCCACTCAAATAAATGTTTGGCGCCAATCCAATAGGATGGGCGCTCTTCCTGCACACCTGTCACCCCATTAAATTCAACAACTTAAAAAGCTAACGATAACCCTTATCGTTAGTATTACTATCTCATTAAAATCAATGACTTAGAACACTTTCTAACTTATACTCTATTATCACCAAAAAAGTCATACGCACCGACTCGGGAGCAAAAAAATGAAAGGCGAAAAGGGTGTCCTTAAACATCTAAACGAGGTCCTTACTTCGGAATTAACTTCCATCAACCAGTTTTTTCTGCACGCACGAATGTTTAAAAACTGGGGGCTTAACCAGCTTAATGAAAAGGCCTACAAAAAATCGATTAAAGATATGAAGCAGGCCGATGAAATTATCGAGCGTATTCTTTTTCTCGAAGGCTTACCCAATCTACAGAAACTGAACAAACTTCGTATCGGCGAACATACTGAAGAAATGCTCAACTGCGATATGGCGTTTCAAACTGAGCAACTTGAGATCTTACGCACTGCAATTGCCCACTGTGAAGTTGTCCAGGATTACGTCACACGCGATATGCTGGAAGAAATTCTAGAAGAGGAAGAAGAATATCTCGACTGGATTGAGACTCAGGAATACCTCATTAAAAATACGGGTATCGAAAACTATCTACAATCACAAATGTAAGCCAACGGCAAAGGAGGCCTGTCATGAAAGGTAGCGCAAAAGTCCTTAAAGAACTAAACAAACTACTGGCGCTGGAACTTGCAGCCATTGACCAGTACTTTATCCACGCCCGCATGTATCAGGACTGGGGGCTGGAAAAATTATACGAGCGAATCAATCATGAATCCGAAGATGAGCGTCAACATGCCTCATTGCTAATCGAGCGAATCCTATTTCTTGAAGGCACACCCGATATGACCACTCGCAGCGGCCTCAAGATCGGCAATGATGTCCAGAGCATGCTCGAAAGTGATCTGCAACTGGAATATACCGACGATAAAGCCTTAAAAGATGCCATCAAACTCTGTGAAGCAGAAAAGGACTACCAGACCCGGGAAATTCTGGAAAAACTATTAGAGGATACGGAGGAGGATCACGCCTATTGGCTGGAACAGCAACTGGGGCTCATCAAGAAAATTGGACTACCCAATTACCTCCAATCCCAGATGTAAAAACCTGCGTTCTCTAAAGGCCACCACCCGGTGGCCTTTTTTATATCAGGCTGAAACTTGAAAGCCACTATTTAAGCCGCATATCTGCTGCATACTATTTCTTACCTCTATTTCCAATACGCCCATGGATATGCAAGCCCAAACCCTGCAAAGTAAATTCACCGCCCTGCACAGCCACAAAAGTTTTGAGCTTTTTGTGATCTCTGTGATCATTATTTCAGCGCTACTGGTTGGCGCTAAAACCTATAACATCTCGCCTCTAGCCCAGCAAATTATCACTTTGCTAGACTGGACCATCACCTTCATATTCCTTGCAGAGATAAGCATTCGCTTCATTGGCCATGAACAAAAATCACGCTTTTTCTTCAACGCCTGGAATCTCTTCGACACACTCATCGTTATCGCCAGCCTGATTCCGATTGAAGACAGTGAGATGGCGCTACTGGGACGGGTCATTCGTATCTTCAGGGTATTACGGATGATTTCCTTTGTGCCAGAGCTTCGGTTACTGCTCAACGCTCTATTTAGCGCTTTACCCCAGCTCGGTTATGTAGTGGCGCTCATGTTTATTATTTTCTATATCTATGGTGCTATTGGCAGCTTCCTGTTTGAAAACATCAACCCCGTTCTTTGGGGTGATATTTCCATCTCAATGCTGACGTTATTCCGAGTCATGACCTTTGAGGACTGGACTGATGTCATGTACGAAACGATGGAGGTGTATCCGCTAAGCTGGATATTTTATTTATCCTTTATCTTCCTGACCGCTTTTGCCTTTTTGAACATAGTGATTGGCATTGTCGTCAACGTACTGGAGAAGGAAAACGAGCGCGTAAAACAAGAACAGTGCAAAGAAGAAGTCAGCCTTGAAGCGCTACAGCAGCAACTGGCAGAAGTTAAGGCACTGCTAGTTTCACAACAAGCCGAGTCACAGGCTAATAACCAAAAGTCTAAGCCATAAAAAAAGCGGGGCTGCAAACAAGTCGCAGCCCCGCTTTTTATTGAGCAATTACTAAACCGCTACAAACGACACATTGCCTTTACCGTAACGAGGAATATCAACTTCCATATTGGAACGATCCTCAGCACCGTTCGCCATCGTTACAAACGCCTCTGGCGCATCATTCACGGAATAACACTGACTAAGGCGCAGGTGTGGGGTTTTATCATTCATGAATAAACGTGAAAAGATGTTCATCACTTCACTGAAATTATCCAACATCATAGGCTCTAGCTTTTGATCCTTAACGGCATCCTCAGCAGCACCCGGAGGCAGCATCGTCATAGAGCAACCCGAAAAAGCGGCAAACTCAATATCAGCAATACAGGCCGCAACAGGATTGTCATCATCATCAATGAACGCGCCCAAGATTGCTCCCGGCGTATTCGCATCGACTGCCTGACCAGGCGCAATACCAGCACCGTCAAACAGCATCATAAGGTAACTTTTTAACTCGATTTCGTTGGGGATGTTGAACGCAGTTGCCATTCTTAACTCCTAAAAAAAGCGTATGGTTTTTATTATTATGGTACGTAAGGGCCTAGCGCATCACGCACAGACTCCTCGGTAAAAGGCTTAGCAATTAAGAAACGAGCACCAGCATTTGTGGCTCTGTCACGCATTTCCTGAGAGGCCTCTGTAGTAACGAAGCCAAAAATTGGGTTCACATTTTCATCGGCCAGGCTTTCCAGTACCTCAATACCGGTCATGGTTGGCATGTTCCAGTCACAAAGCACCATATCTGGTTGCTCTTCCAAAATCTTTGCCAAGCCTTTGTCGCCATCATCGGCCTCAATGACATCGGCACCGTCAAGCCCAACTAAACGCAGCATACGTTTAACCATCATCCGCATTGCTGCACTGTCATCAATAATTAAAATCTGCACGGTTGTTTCCTTTTGTTGTAATTAAGTTGTGCTCTGTTCGCTGGAATGCCTCTCGTTATAACAGTCCAGCTTGTATGAACAAGTTCAATAGTAAATGTAGACCAAGTTAGCGCTTTTGCTGCTCAGTGTAGTCAATAATTTTGTCGGCAATATTATTGAGCGGTAATATCTCATCAACGCCCCCTAATTTGACCGCTTCGCCGGGCATTCCCCACACGACGCTGCTCTTTTCATCCTGCGCAACGGTTGCTGCACCAGCCGCTTTCATTCGCTGTAATCCATCAGCACCGTCACGCCCCATCCCCGTCAGAATAATACCCAAAGCATGGCGACCAACCTCAGCTGCAACAGAGTCAAATAAAACATCAACAGACGGACGGTGCTTATTTACCGGCGGCGAATCCTCAAGTTGGCAGACATAATACAGGCCATCTTTTTTAACTTTTAAATGGCAACGACCAGGTGCAATATAGGCGTAGCCATTACGAATAACCTGCCCGTCTTTTGCTTCTTCAACGGTTAGCTGACATGTCTTATCCAGACGATCAGCAAATGAAGCGCTGAATGCCTCTGGTATATGCTGAGCAATGACAATACCTGCTGTTGAGGTTGGCAAATTACTCAACACGGTACCCACAGCCACTGTCCCCCCCGTTGAAGAGCCAATGGCAATGATACGGCGCGCATTTTCAGCAACGGAACTAGCTTTAACCGCTTTAGAACTACTAGAACTGCTAGAACTACTAACACTCGCTGTTGGAGGCGTGTTTTGTGGTGCTTTTTTAACGGGTGCTTTACCCGCTAAGCGCTGTTTTAAGGCTGACAACTTTACCCTACCGGCAGCACGCACTTTACGTATAACCTCGTCCGCATATTCCGCCATTTCAGTCGAAGAATTGGTTTTAGGTTTGCCAATATAGTCAACGGCGCCAATATCCAATACTCGCAGCGCCATGGTGGCATTGCGCTCCGTTAGGGACGAAATCATCACGACCGGCATAGGTCTAAGACGCATCAGGTTTTCAAGAAAGGTAGCGCCATCCATGCGCGGCATATTAATGTCGAGCGTAATTAAATCCGGGTTTAATAATTTAATTTTGTCCCGAGCTTCGTAAGGGTCGAGCGCCGTACCAACCACCTGGATATCATCACAGGATTCGAAGATAAAACGTAATAACTTCTGAAAAGATACAGAATCTTCAACGATCAGCACACGTAAAGGCTTCATGCAGTGTCGCTCCTTAAGTTATTGAGACATTCCCTGTCTTATTATTTGTAGGTTCGACAAAAACCGTTTTGGTGCCTTGTTCAATAAATCTCATGAACTACCAGGTAAAGGTCGATGCGTCAGTTCACACTCATAATTTTGTTCTCGTTGAAAAATAGTATCGTTATTCAAACTCTTCAACTTTTTAACCTGCACTCTGCCCGTTTCCGGGAAAAAATTGACTTTTCGAGGGAAAACGTCACCCACATCCATACTCACTACCGTGAGTTGCTTGCTAGCAATATATTCATTGATAAAGTCGATATTCTGACCACCCACATCACCTTTACTGGCCAGAATTTGCCCACCACCAAATACTTTAATCTTTATCAGATGCCGCTGAGCACCATGTTTAATCATAGAACTCAACAGATTTTTCATCGCACGATCGCCGTATCGTCCACAACCGTTCACATGCCAGTCAGTCGCGGTTCCATTTCCGCCTATCATGGGCAATAAAAAATGATTCATTCCGCCAATTTGGTTTTTCAAATCATAGGCACAAACAGCGATACAGGAACCTAACACCGTTGTGATCATCTCTTTGCGGCGCGTAATATAAAACTCACCCGGTACGATTTTTGCTACGACCTGGTTATCCCGCGTCTCATCAAGGTAGCGGTTAACCTTCTCAAAGCCTGGCAAACAAACGGGAATTTTGGTGTTTAATCCTTTAAATATCTTCACAATTTAGCATCCGGCTTTTCCCTTCACATACATACTTTTGCCTATCAACTCATAGGCGATATGGGTGTTATGTAAGTTTTCTGAATGCCCTAAAAACAGGTAATCACCATCGTTTTGAACCTTATGAAAACGCTCCACAAGCTTTTTCTTGGTATCAAAATCAAAGTAAATAATGACATTGCGACAGAAAATGACGTCAAACTTATTGCGGATAGGCCATGGTTCAATCAGATTTAAATGCTGAAAATAAATCAGGTCCTTAAGGCTCTGCTTAGCTTGATAACGACCGGCATTAGCACCGCGTCCTTTTTTAAACCACTTACTGATCCAGTCTGAAGGAAAGGCTTCAAGGCGTTTAGCCTCGTAGATACCTCGGTTAGCCTGATGCAAAATATCGGTATCAATATCAGTCGCTAAAATCTTAATATCCCAGCGATCAATATCCAGTAACGCTTCACGCAAAGAGATTGCGATGGAGTACACTTCCTCTCCGGTAGAACACCCCGCCGACCAAATTCTTAGCTTTCGGTGTCCATGCTTTCTATAAAAATTAGGAAGAATTTCGTTTTTAAGGTAATCAAAATGGTGGCTTTCCCTAAAAAAAGACGTCAAATTGGTGGTAATCGCATTGGTAAAAAGAGTTAGCTCCGAGCCACCCTTATGGTCAATTAAATCACAATATTCTGAAAAACCCCGTAACCCCAATTCGCGAATGCGCGGAGAAAACCGACGTTTTACAAGCTCTCTTTTAGCTTCTGTTAGCGCAATTCCTGTGTGCTTATAAACTAAATTGCAGAGCTTTGAAAAATGCTGGTCATTCAGCTCAATATCTTTTCCCTTCATGATGGCTTAGTTACGCACTCTCGTCCATTGATCGATCAAGCTGAGGCCCACTCATAAAGAGCGGGCTATATTATTGTTAAGCTTAGAATTCTTCCCAGAACTCGTCATCACCGGCCGCCGATTTAAAGGGGGTCACATTTGAGCCAGTACTTGCAGCCGCAGCGGAAGCCGCTGCTGGGCGGCTGGCGCTTCGATTACTTGCGGGTGTACGTGGTGCAACTGTACGAGCGCTTCCAGCACTGCTACCTACATCAAAGAACATCATCTGGCGTTCAAGGTCTGCGGCTTGGTCACCGGTGGCTTCACTAGCAGCCGCTACCTCTTCAACCAGCGCCGTATTCTGCTGAGTTACTTCGTCGATCTGAGTAATCGCGCGGTTCATTTCTTCAATGCCCAGGGACTGCTCCTCGCTGGCAGCAGTAATTTCAGAAACGATATCAGACACTTTCGTCACCGAGGCGACAATTTCTTTAAGCGTTTCACCCGAGTGGTTCACCAACTCGGAACCCTCTTCAACTTTGCCAACACTGTCCTCAATCAGCTCTTTAATCTCTTTGGCTGCCGTCGCGCTTCGACCAGCCAGGTTACGCACCTCTCCGGCAACGACCGCAAAGCCGCGCCCTTGCTCACCCGCTCGTGCCGCCTCAACCGACGCATTCAATGCCAGCAGGTTTGTCTGGAAAGCAATCTCATCAATGACACTAATAATATCAGCAATTTTAGTACTGGATTCATTAATGGTGTTCATCGCCTCGATAGCGCGGCTGACAACTTTGCCCCCCTCTTCTGCCGTATCACGAGCCACAGCAGACAACTGGTCAGCTTGACGAGCATTTTCAGTATTTTGCTTAATGGTACTGGTGATTTCCTCCATGCTCGCCGCTGTTTGCTCCAGACTGGCAGCCTGATTTTCAGTACGGCTACTGAGGTTTTTATTACCTTCGGAAATTTCATTAGCGGCAACTTTAACAGCACTTGTTGTTTCCTGAATATTACCCACCACACCAACGAAGGTTTCGGCCAGCTTATTCACATCATCCTTAAGTATTTCAAACTTACCTTCGTAGTGCGTATTGATACGGGTTTTCATATCACCAGCGGCCATTGCCTTTAACATGGCCGCCACTTCATCAATAGCCCCCAAACTTTCCTGCATGCTCTTGAGTGATTTAAGCAATTGGGCAGTTTCATCGCGCCCCTGTACATCAATATCAGAATCCAAATCACCGCGCTGGATCCGGGTAAATGTCTGTACCGCTTGATTAATCGGGCCGGTAATACTGCGATAAACCATAAACGCTAAAACAAGGGCTATTAAAGCGCAAATCAGCACAACGGTCATATTCATATACATCTCAGTACTGATAGCACTAACACGTTTCTCTAATAGCTTTTTCAACTCGGGCGCAGTCGCCGCGTAAAGATTCTGCCAGGTTGCCTGGAAGCTATCTGCTTGGCTAATGATTGACTCAATGTTGACACTTTGCTTCTTAGCTTCACTTTCAGCCACCGCGATAAAAGCCTGCGCTTCACTTTCTAAACGTCTTAGCCCAGGCGCTAACTGGCTCTGAAGCGCCGCGTTGGCACTAAAGGCCGTCTCCAAGCTAATACGGGAGCCCTTCAGTTTTTCCTTCACTCGATCCAAATGCAGCATGACATCAACCAACGGAACCGCGCGATTACCGCCCGCCGCCCGTTTACGCATTAAATTACGAACCGCTTCCATTTCAATATGCAGCTCAGGTAATTTAATCACCAGAGCATCCATCAAGTAGAATGTATCAAGCTCCGGATCAAGAATAAGATTAGAGGCATCACCAATATTCACCATGAACGCCACTAATTTTTCTGCAAAACGATTACTCGCATCAGCATTACCAGCGCCTCTCACACTTGACCACTCATTTTTCAATGTTGTCCAATTAGCGGTCAGGTTAAGCGCTCCTTCTTGAGCCTTCTCAACGGCGTCAACCTGTGCAATCGCATTACTGACCGCAGACGCCTGACTACTGGCCTTTTGGCGAAAGACACTTTTTTGATTCGGCATGACAACTGTCTCTTCACCGGTCAACAATGCTGAGTATTTGGAAAGCTGAAACAGCACATCATGAGTCGGTAATAAATAATCCACACCGCTTATTTCGTTCGAAGAGAACGCCACGTCATCGCTTTGACTACTGAAATAGAAGCCAGCAAATAGCGCCGTCGGAATACAGATGACAATCAACACCAGCAAAAATTTATAAACTAATTTCAGGTTTCTTAGAACACTCATTTTCTTATACCTAAATTGATTATTACTAAATACGCACTGCCCTGTGCACTCTGGTTATCAATTATCGACTCACCAGCAACCGACTCTTTATCACCACACAAGCGTAGCTACACCACTAGCTCACTCGGCACCAGGTCTAAAACCCCGGTATTTATGAGGCTATCAATTTCCAATAAGATCACCATCTTGTTTTCGATCATGCTCAAACCACGAATATATTCCGTGCTAATCGAGCCACTAAAGTTCGGTGAAGGTTTAATATCGCGTTCATTAACGTTATAAACCTCAGACACCGCGTCAACGACCATGCCAACCACACGCTCACCTTCATCACCTTTAACTTTAACCACAATGACAACGGTGGTCGGGCCATAATCGACCTGTTCAAGCTGAAAGCGCTTGCGCAAATCAACAATAGGCACCACCGCACCACGCAGGTTAATCACGCCCAGCATAAAGTCAGGTGTATTAGGAATTGGCGTCACTTTGCTCCAACCCTGAATCCCCTGCACCTTTAAAATATCGACGCCATACTCTTCGCCATTAAGGATAAAGGTCAGAAACTGCAAAGCATTGGGATTCAAATCAATGCCGCCATCCTGTTGTATTTGTTCTTCACTCATTTAATATCACCTGAAGTTATCTGTTAGCTAAGCTGTCGCTTGCTGATCGGAATCGTCAATATCACTAAAGCAACGCTGCGCCAGGCTCGGAATATCAAGAATCAGCGCAACTGAGCCATCACCAAGAATGGTTGCACCAGCCAAACCGGAGACCTGCCTGTAGTTGTTTTCCAATGCTTTAATAACGACCTGCTGCTGATCCTCTAAGTCGTCGACCACAATGCCATAACGCTTACCGGCTGTTTCGATCACAACCAGCAGCTTGTCATTTAACTCCTGGACATCTAAAGACATGTTGCGGTAGTAGCCACCACAGATCGCCCGCAAATCGGTAATGGGTAGAAAATCATCACGCAAGCGATACAGCATTTGATTATTGGCGACAACATTGACGCGTTCGGGGTTAATAAACACTGATTCGACAATCGACAATAACGGAACAATGTAGATTTCTTCACCAACGCGAACCAACTGACCATCAAGAATAGCCAGCGTCAATGGTAAACGGATCGTGATGGTGCTGCCTTGACCTACTTCGGACTGGATATCAATACGTCCGCCCAAATCCTGAATATTTCGGCGCACCACATCCATGCCCACACCCCGACCAGACAAGTCACTCACCTGGTCAGCCGTCGAAAAACCTGCCTGGAAGATAAGCATATAAATACGCTCATCAGAAAGTTGTTCATCTTCACTCACCAAGCCGCGCTCAATCGCCTTCGAGAGAATTTTGTCACGATTAAGGCCCGCGCCATCATCAGTAATTTCGATCACGATATTGCCCGCTTCATGGTAAGCACTTAACCGAAGCAAGCCCTCAGCAGGCTTGCCGGCTGCAAGGCGCTTTTCAACAGTCTCAATACCATGATCGAGCGAGTTACGTACCAGGTGGACCAGCGGGTCGCCGATTTTTTCCAGTACCGTTTTATCGAGTTCCGTCTGCTCGCCCAATAGCTCCAACCTGACCTTTTTACCCAGGTTGCGGCTAAGGTCGCGAACCAAACGCGTAAAACGACTAAAAGCCACTTTAATCGGCAACATACGAATTTGCATGGCCGACTCTTGCAGTTCTCGGGTATTACTCTCAAGCTGTGCTAACCCATCACGCAGATCCGACAGATCACTAACCTTAAACTCTTTTTTGAAACGCCCCAGCATAGACTGGGTAATCACCAGCTCACCGACCAGGTTCAGCAAACTATCAATTTTCTCAACATTGACACGAATAGAGCTGCCCGAATCTGCCCCACCTTTTTCGGTTTTTGTTGCTTCAGGCGCGGCTACAGGTTTAGCGGCTACAGGCGCTGCTGCAACATCAGGCTCTGGCTTTGCAGCCTTTTCCAATGGCTGCGGCTCAGCAGCTGGTGCTTGCTGAACTTCGTCAAGAACAGCCGTTTTTTCTGCCACATCCTCAGCAGCATCAGCAGGAGGGGCATCTTTCGATAGGGGCTGATTCACAATAGTCTCAGCTTCAGAATCAACCAAAGACTCCTGTTGATCCTCTGACTCCTGATCTAAAGCGATTTCCTGTTCCGTAGCTGGCGCGTCAACGTCACTATCAGCTTCACCGTTCAAGACGGCAACAATTCTAGCCTGCAGTGCACTAATGCGAGGAGTATCGTATTCACTTTGGGCATTAATAGAGTCCATCATGCCACGCAGGCAATCAACCGACTCCAACAATAGAGTAATGCCATCTTCAGTTACGGCTCGCTCACCACTTCGCATTTCATCAAGGACTGTTTCAACCCAATGCGTAAAGTCTGAAACTTCAACAAAACCAAAGGTCCCGCCCCCTCCTTTAATAGAGTGAGCTGCACGGAAGATATTATTGATTGTTTCCATATCCGCCGTACCCGGTTCCAGTTCCAAAAGCCCGGATTCCATAACATCCAAGCCTTCGGTACTTTCTTCCAGAAATATCTGGCGGATTTCATCCATGCCTTCTTCGTCAAACATGTTTCCAGCCTAATTTAATAATGATTTTTATCCTAAACGCATAACCGGAGGTGAGCCGGGAAATCCATTTACATTAATCGCAGTATTTTTCTTATCGAGAGCCGTATAAACCAAGCATTTCTTTAATTGCTTAAAGCCTAGTACAGAATTTTGGCTCGACAATTGAAAAGCGCGTAATTTTTAACAACCTGCCAGAAGTCCTTTTAAGCGCTAAGCTCAGGCAATTGCCGCGTCAACACGGCTAGGCTGGCTGTCTAACTTATAATATCGGCGATGCTTCTCATAAACTTTAGCTAATTCTGCTTCACCCATCAGGTTTCCAGGCTCATCGCGGTAGCTGCTAGTGCTCTTCACCTCTTCTCCCTGCCAACGCGTTTCAATAGCCTTTCTTTCCGGCTGAGTTTTAAACCAGGCAATAAAGTCATTGATGGCTTTAAGCAGCGTATATGAGGAGGCTTTAGACCTAACAGCCATGGTGTAGTAATAGGGAACAGGAGCCAGGTTCTGCGGAAGAACTTCTATCTTTCCCTGCCAAGGGCTGGCAGGATCAGAGCAGGCCCAATAATAAATAGGCAAATCAACACCGAACGCATCAACCGCGCCCTCGACCAAGCAATCATGAATACGGGCCTGGTCATTATAAGCAATTAAATTAGCGAGCCTTATTTTACCGCCCGGCTTATCGGCATTAGCATCCCAACGCACACCATGATCTTCCAGCAACGAAAAAGCGCCGGGATCATTAATAATCCCGAGCACTTTGCCGTTCAGGTCAGCGAGTGAGCGAATGCGCTCATCGCCTGCTCGTCGTGCCAGCACCCAATTCAAACAGGTATATTGTTCTGAATAAGCAACATCTTTATAGCATTCATTCGGAGGCAAGGTGGTACACATATCCACCGCGGGCTCCCCTTCACGAATACCGACACTTAACAACTCGGTGATCGTATCCCAGGGGGTCTCAACAAATTCGCACTCAACACCTAAGTAACGTGCAAATGCTTTTGCATAATCAACATCCAGCCCTTCCAGGGGGGCATTAGCTTCTTGTCTGAAGGACAGTCCCGTAAAAGCAGGTTCGATGGCAATACGAATTTTTCCACGCTCAAGAATACTCTGTAGCCGATCAAAGCCTGGATCCGTGTTAATTTTCAAATGGTGTAACTGTTTCGTCAGGGGATCGAGCATTTTTCCCGCTGGCTTGAGTAACGCATCAAGCAACGTATCAGTGACTTTACAGGAACGCTCCAAATTACTTTTAGCCCGATCCAGCACATTACGACTAATCTCCAGAACCTCTGAAATCACCTGGTTGTTATCGTTAATGTCATCCATGCGTTGCCCCATACGGGCAAACTCGCCCTGAAGGGATTCAATCAAGTCATTCACTCCATCAACCGCTGTTTCGAGTGATTTTCTTGAATTTTCGATCACCTCTTGCAGGTGTTGCTGAACCTCACCGAGCTCAATGTATTCTACCGCCGCTTTAGCTTGCTCCATGGTGTGCTCTGCCAACTCGCGGACTTCCTGAGCAACCACCGCAAAACCTTTTCCGGACTCCCCCGCATGCGCACCTTCAATTTTTGCGTTCAACGCCAACAGTGATAATCGACGACCAATATCGCCAATATTAGCAAGCACCTTCGTCGCGGCTTCAGCCTTTTGATTCAAGGCCTCATTAACATTAACCAACCCCTGGTCAATATCTACGCCCACATCAGTCAACATCACTGATGTGTTCTGTTTTAATTCAGAGGAAGAGGAAATACTGTTTTCGATATTATCCCGGGTACTTTCAAGAAAGCTGCGCTGTCGGTTGATACGTTGATAAACTTCATTGATGGCCTGGTTTTGATCCTGCTCACTTTGCTTGGCAAAATGCTGTAAGCACCCCGATTCTTCTGTCAGATCAACCATACCGTTAATCACATGCTTTCTATCGCCTAACGTCTCTCCAACCTGACGAATCGCTTTTTCTATTGGTGATATCCCCGTTGGCAAATCGACATCCTCTCCCTTTGCCAGGGAAACGAGTATATCTGCCAAATACCGTTCCCGCCGTTGAGCCTCTTGCTCTGCATCCTGCTCAACAGCTTCCGTTTGTTGTTTATCATTACCACCAAAGAACTTTTTAATCATTGGTACTTCACCCGGTTGTGTTTTAAGTCCTTTCTCATATCAACAGCCTGGCAGATCCATGCAAGCCCAACATACTCTGTCTGATAGGCAAGGATAGACACGCTTATATACTCTGTCCAAAAAGATAACCTGCTGAATTCAAAAGAACCCATTCATTTACTGAACCAAATTCACAGTAATGCCTGTCGGCCAAAGGGATTTTTTCTTAAGCCAAAAACCAGCACGCGAAGCAAAAAAAATAGCTACAAATAGGTATTACAAAGGAAGCACACCTATTGAGAGGCATCTAAACAGGTGTATAAAAATGCCAAATGGCCATTGCAACCATTTGGCTCAGAAACTCAAAAACTAACCGCGTTATTAATCAAGCCGAAAACCAATTTTAATGGTGACCTGCCAATGGGCTACCAGCCCGTTAACAATATGCCCACGGGTTTCAACAACTTCAAACCATTCAAGGTGATCGAGCGTCTTAGAGGCTTTAGAAATAGCGTTATTGACGGCGTCATCACTACTCTGTGTGGAGCTGCCAATAATCTCAACATACTTATAGGTGTTAGCGGTCATATTATCCTCCGATGAAAATTACAAACAAAACCTACACACCTAAAACACTACGCCGATCACACAACGCTGACAAGTCAGACTACCAGCACCTGATACAACATATTAAAGGCCAGCCCCGTCAGCACGTAATTAAGTAGCTTTGCGAATAATTCCGAATTAATTTTCCCGCGTAGCCGAGTGCCAAGCCAGGACCCAACAATCGCGCCAACAATCATAAAGACCAATAGCCACAGGTACCCGCCAAAGGAGAACCCGATCAGCCCGAAGACAATAATTTTAGCAAAATGGCTAAAGCCCATAAAAAAGGCATTGGTGGCCACCACTCGATCCTTATCCCCCGCCAACGTCTTAACCAACAATGGCACGGCCAACGGACCGGTCGCACCAATCAATAATCCAAGCCCGCCCTGAACCAGGCCAACAATATAAAAATTTTCATATTTTCGAACCAATCGGCTGAACGGCGGCACCCAGATATTCAGCAAAATATAGAGCGCAATAAAAACCGGGATATAACGCGTGGGAATATTCGCCAGTAATAAACCAATCACAGCAATGCCAAACAAAGATCCCACAATAAAGCGACCAACCAGATTCCAGGCCACCGCGTTTAATGAAAACAGCATGCGCGATGAATTACTGGCTAGCTGCACAATACCGTGGATCGGCACAATCGCATTGCCCGGCAGATAAACTGGCATGATTGCAATTAACAAGGTGCCCCCACCTAACCCCATCATGCCCGCCAAAGTCGACGTCAACAGGGTATAAAAACCAAGTATTATTTCTGTTTGCATGTCTTTCTCTATCCACGTGGGCTGCGCATTATAAAGTCCCAGGACACCCCTGTAACTTCACCGGTTTAATATTAATTTTGTTCCGATCACCTATAATACTGAGCCAACCAATAACATAAGATAGCGTCCGCAAAATGGAACAGCATTTTTTTGAACAACTATTAGCCATTCTTGCCGCCTCTCTGGTTGCCACCGTGGTATTAAGGCGACTCAACCTGCCTAATATTATCGCTTACCTGATCGCAGGCTGCCTGATTGGTCCTCACGTAATGAGCTGGGTCGGCAACCCCGAAGATTTTGCATTTCTCGCCGAATTTGGCGTGGTATTTCTTTTGTTCTCGCTGGGGCTTGAATTCTCACTGCCCAAACTCATCGCCTTACGCTCATCCGTATTTGGCCTGGGCAGCGTGCAGGTCATCTTTTGCACGCTATTTTTTGGCGGTGCGACCTGGCTATGGGGCGCCAGTATTGAAGCGGCCATTATCATCGCAGGCGCACTGGCGCTGTCATCAACAGCCATCGTGACCAAAGAGCTGAGTTCGCTGAAACAAGTTCATAGCCGCCATGGCCAGTTGTCGGTCGGCGTATTGTTATTCCAGGACCTTGCCGCGGTGCTGTTTTTAATCCTGGTGCCAGTCCTGGCAGGAGGTGCCGATGGTTCATTATGGTCAACTCTTGGCTGGGCCCTGTTGAAAGGCTTGCTGTTAATCATCATTCTGCTTAGTGTCGGAAAATGGTTGTTACCGCCACTGTATAAAGAAGTCGCCCGAGCACAGTCTGAAGAGGTGTTCGTTCTCAGCACACTGGTGATTGTCATGTTGGCGGCATGGATTACCCACAGCTTCCACCTATCAATGGCACTCGGTGGTTTTGTCATAGGTATGATGCTGGGCGAAAGTCACTACCGCCACCAAATCGAAAGTGACATTCGCATCATTAAAGATATTTTGCTGGGGCTGTTTTTTGTCACTATCGGCATGAATATTCAGGTCGATCTGCTTCTCGAATACTGGCCACGTATTCTGATATTTACACTGGCACTGATCCTAACCAAAGCGCTGCTAATCAGCTTCATGGTCAAGTTAGCCGGAGACAACAAACACAACGCGCTGCAAACCGGGCTCAATCTGGCCCAGGCCGGCGAATTTGGCCTTGCGTTAATGGCGCTGGCGATTATGCATAAAGTCGTGCCCGAACAGCAGGCCTCCTTTATCATTCTGCTGGCTATATTCAGCATGGCTGCCAGCCCATTCCTCATTCGTCATAAGGATCGAGTCAGTCAAACGTTCTGGAATCTACTCGGTGGACCGGGCGATCGCGAAGAACAGCACAGCATGGATCTGCCCAACCATGACCATGTCATCATCGGCGGTTTTGGCCGTGTTGGTCACACCCTCGTTAACCTCTTACAGGCTAATAAGGTGCAGTACATTGCAGTCGACCAAAATGTTGATCGCGTCAGCCGAGAGCGCCAACAGGGCTACAACGTGGTGTATGGCGACTGTACCAATATTGATATTTTGCACAGCTGCCATATCAGCAGCGCACGGATGGCTATTCTGACCTTCCACACCATCGAGGTGGCAAAAAATACCGTCGAGCATATCCGCTCTGCAGGCTTTGAATTACCCATCATTGTGCGTTGTACTGAAAGTGGCGATTTCAGTGAGTTAATCGCGCTGGGAGCGGATCAGGTCATTCCGGAAATGCTGGAGGCTAGCCTGGTGATCGGTGAGCAGGTTTTACTCAAGCTCGGCATCAAAGAGGCTGATATAACCGATCAACTTGCGCAGGAACGAAGTGAGCAGCTGAATCTAAAAACCTAAATCAGCTGCCCATCCTTGATCAGGAGTTAGCTTTGCCGCTATTGGGCTCAAACAATGCTCGGTTGCCGGGATACATCAAGTTCAGAAATACCACAAAGGTAATGGCAAACTCAGTCATTTCGCCGCGCTTGGAGGAATCGGTCAGACCTTCAACAATGATCAACGCCACCACATAGGCAATGATGTGGTAGTTCTGAGGCACAGGGAATGCCAAACGATCCAGGAAACGTCGCACCCCCTCTTTACGCCTGTAGAGCGGCGTCAATACCGCCAAATATATCAGGAAAAGAATGCCCAGCCCCTTAGCAAAAATCAGCTTGTTAATTTTTACACCGTTTACCTTGAGGTTATGCAGATTCATTTCACCCTGCGCGTTGTGCTCCTCAAAAAACTCAGTGGTTTCAACATTGAAAATTCGTTGTCCCCAGGAAATTTCTTCCCCTGCACCAAAAATAAACACCAGCGTTACAAAAACTAATGTACCAATAAACAACGGTTTTTTCTGGCCCCATAACGTCACAGCTCGATAAAGCGTCGCCCCCGCACACAGCAGCAAGCCCAATACCGTTAACCACTCAATAAAACCATCTTCACGTACATAAGTTTCGCGAAAAAAGCCATGATCCACATGCGACAGCCCCATACCGACCAAAAGCAGCACAAACACCATCGCCATAATCAGCTTTTCAGTTAAAGATAACGTCATTTCAAGATACCTGTTGAGTGGAGGGTTCGCGCCTGAGCAACCAACAGCCTCCAGATTTTAAAAGACTAAAGATCGAGTAAATCACAACCAGCGGGTCAATCACATAATCCCAAAGGTTCAGTGAAGGTAACCATTTGAGGTAATAAACGATCACCGACATTAATAACAACAGCAACAATAGATACCATCGTTTAACAACACACAGCAGTGCCCAGCCAAAAAGGTAAACCACCAGAGCAACCGATAATGGCGTTCCGAGATAACCTAATCGATAAGGATCAAATAACGTCAAACCTGCTGTCATGGGATACAAAAACAAACCTGCTATCGCAAAAAAAATAAGGATAGCGGTCCACTGTTGCCGGGACTGCCACAGCGAATTAAACCCGCGCCAATGCTCACCGACAAGGTTGGCGAAAAGAAAGCCCAACAGCAACATGACACTAGAAACGCTGAGGTAACTGGTTAAGGAGAAAATATAACCGCCAACATGTAACCTGTTAAAGGGCACCAGCGCAATCGCTAGCCCCACAAGCAAAACCACCACCAGCAGTTTTCTAGGCAACCAACGCCGGGTCAATTTGACCAACAGCGCCAGCCATAAAAGTGTCGCGGCAAGAATACCAATGCCTGTTTCCATCATCATAGCGCCTCCTCCATTCGTTGCTGCAGCCAGCGCTGATTGAAGCGAATATGCTTAATCCTCTCCTTATTCCAGGTATAAACTACGTGGAAATCACCATCGCTTGATTGCCGCAGAGAGGGGTAAGCAAACTGGTGTTCAAACTCTGGCGTGTTTTCTTCCTGCTCAAATTGATATAGCAATTGCCAGCTATCACCGTCATCAACGCTATGCATCAAGGACAGATTATTGCGCTTATCATGCTGATTATTAATGACCAGCAGCAAGCCACCATCATCAAGGCGAAGCCCCGTTATCGCTGCATTAGGGTTGGGTAAATCGTTACGAACCACAGAAGCCCAGTTTTCCCCGGCATCAGTTGTCCAGGTTTCAAACAACGTACTATCTGGCGCATCGGTAGCATTTCTCATATAAATCCGCGCATGCTGACCACTGCTGGGTAAAACAATGGGCTGCAAACTAACTCGCCCCGACATTAGGCGAACTTTATCTAACACCTCACCACTAGAACTCAAGTGTATTAACTCACCAAATTTACCGATCATTTCATGGTAAACCGGCAGGCCAATACTTCCGTCGGTGTACAGGAAGGGCTCGCCCTTAACCAGCGTGCTTAAATTAAAAATTGGCGAGGCTATCAAGCGCTTAGGTGTAGTCCAGCTCTGACCGTCATCATCAGAAATCATAAAATTAATCGTGCTACCTGCCCAACCACCTACGGATACGCTGACAAAAAACAACCACAGCCGCTCATCACCATCGCGGAAGGTGACCGGATTACCAATTTTTCGCAGGTAAATGCCTAACTGCTGCGCCGTAGCATGGCGCTCAACCAACACACGTTCATCAAGCCATTCATTGCTCTGCAAATCGAGCTCTGCCGTATAAATGGAAACATCCTTGGCTCCCTCACGCGCCCCGCCATACCAAAAGGCGCGCAGATTACCATTGCCTAACTTAACCATCACAGCACTGTGAACTTCGCGCGTCACGCCTGAGGAGGCAAACTGTTGGCGATATTCTTGCGATAATTCGTCAGCAGACAATTCAACCAACTGTCCCACCTGATTAAGGCTAAAGGACGGCGATGGCGATTCAGTTAGTGATTTAAGTAACAGCGGCAAAAAAGCAACTGCAACTAATAAAAACAAAGCTAAACGCATTACAAATGTTTAATCCCGAGAGTAACAATAAAAAGGCTGCTTATTGTCCTTGAAACACATGCAATAGCAAGCAAAGAGTGAGTATTGCAGTTTTTACCGTAAGAATATGATCGACATAAACAAAAAAGCCCCGCTTGATTGCTCAAGCGGGGCTTTTAATATCACCCTATGCAGGGAACACTAAGTCAGTCATTAGCGCGCCATTATAGGCCCGGTGTGAAGGGTAAGGACTCTTTAGCTGATACCGCTTCTTGAGACTCAACATAGTACTTACTTTGAGTACCTGTTGCAGTAAAGGCTTCAGGGTTCCTAGTGCCTTTATTCAGCAAGTAGGGATCAGTATAAGCACCGTATTGGCCAGGAACATCAACATAACCACGAGTTTGTGGATTACCATCACTATCATGGTCACCAACATTTTGTTGTCCATCCACAGTGGCATTGGCCAGATATTTACCGGTATCGTTCCAATCAGCACCATCCAGGTTGATGAAGGCTTTAATGTCTACCATTACAGCATCACATAGCGGTGTAATTTCCTGGTAGTTGTTTGGCCATGCTGCGCCATAATAAGCCGCACCATAGTCACCGCCCATGGCAGGACATGCACCATTTGGAATGGTGTAATTATTACCCGTTGCCGGGTTTACACCACCTGGGTGGTGAGTACCAAACAGGTTAACAGGTGTCGCACGACGCTTACCTTTATGTTGGTGTCCGTAACCATTAGAGGCCGACTCTTCAGGCTGAATGGCAAACTTAGGGTGACGCTTGTTCAAACGCGTATTAAACCAGGGAAGATTTTCGCCATTCGCTTTTCGCTCCATCAGGTGCTCATAATAAGCGCCATCGGGACGAACATAGCTGAAGTTGCGACCACGCTGATTGCGGTCAGCGAATACAATGACGTAAAACAGGTACTCTTCGTTAAAGAATGGTCGCTCTACCAGATAAAGCTCATAGGGCGTGCGTTTTGCATCAACAGGCTGGTAGTCGATCACATCAACATTCCCCGACGTATTTACCCACGCATTAGCATCCGGGAACAGTTCCAGGCGCAGCACGTTCAGATAATTCTCCTTAATATCCAGACCAGCCCGTTTACCCAGCGGTCCAACCTGATTGGCTCCATCTTGGGCAAAGGCAAAGCGCATTGCCGCGCGAGCATTTGGATACTCTGGGCCTGACATGGTGCAATACCAGCCGGGCAAATCAATCGGCACATGGTTGTCATAACCACCACCAGGCTTATTATCATATTTAGCGTGACTAATGGCCAAGTCAACATAGTTCAGATAGTCATCGGACGGATCGGACGTGCCATTATCATTAATCTGGTCACCATCAGCACGGTAAGTGCCCCAGCTGCCGGCTGGGTCATGGTGCGTATAGTTAGCTTCCAGTGCGGCCAATGTTGCGGCATCCGGATCCTGCACAGAGCCAAGCACTGACGCGGGCAGGCCTGTGCCACCATTTTTAAGGTACTCTCTGACCGTACCGTTATCCTGGTAACGCCACATACCGTGTTTACCCTCACCAATCATGGTGCCAACCATTTCATTGACGTTAAAGAAACGGTAAGTATTGTTAGTTTGCATATGACCATAAAACGCAGGTAAATGTGGAATACCCGAATCAGTAACGCCATTTTCGTCGCCGCCGTTATAGTAATACGGGTTCAGGCTGCTTAAATTTTGCCCTGCAGAACTGAGATCACCACAATCACCGCCCGCAAAGGCAGAGGTCGAAGCGGCCGCACAGACTGCAAGACCCGTTGTAAACACAAGCTTCTTAAACATAAGTCTTCCCCTTGTTATATCGCTTTGCGACCAGGGAAATCCCCGTCGCAAAAATTTTATAGGCGGTATCAATCTCATTGAGTTCGCCCACCACCCCTCAACACCATCGATTCATCATTCAAAAATCGAAACTTTGTGAAAAATCAGTTTTCTAACTTAATCAACCAACCTTTCCAGGGATAAAACCAGAGTAAAGACAGATCGTTAATACGCCCATGAACAAAAACGAACAGTGCGTTATCAATTGTTAAAACACATTAACAGGCCATAATCCCTGCTTTACAAGCCAGAAGCAGCCCGACAGAATGCAGAGCAAATTATTGATAATAAAAAACAATTAAATAATTAGCGGTTTCGCCCATGCCAGAACGGACTTACCATTTATTGATCGTCGAAGACGAGCCCGTCACCCGTACTAAGTTAGTCGGCTACTTTAAGTCTGCTGGTTACGACGTGACCGCTGCCAGCAACGGCGAAGAAATGCAGCGAATGCTGAGCCGCCACCATATTGATTTATTACTGTTGGATATCAGCCTGCCCGATGCCGACGGGCTTGAACTAACCATGGAGTTACGCAAGACGTTTGAACTAGGCATCATTCTGGTCACCGGTCGCGACACCGAAATAGACCGGATTTTAGGGCTTGAAATCGGCGCCGATGATTATGTCACCAAACCCTTTAACGAACGCGAACTGCTGGCTCGCGTTAAAAGCGTGCTACGCCGTCTAAGTATCCAGGCCAGCTCACTACCCGATCAAAACAGCCTTTATTTTGCCGGTTGGGAAATCAACTTAACTCAACGTAAGTTACTTAAAGAAAACGGCGATAAGGTTCACCTGACACGCGGTGAGTTTGAACTACTCGCGGCGCTGGTTAAACACCCCAAAACCGTCATGTCGCGCGATCGACTGATGGCATTGGTAACCCATCGCAGCTGGCAACCTGACAACCGCACCATTGACGTTCTCATCAAACGCTTGCGCGAGAAAATAGAGGTAACCCCAAAAGCCCCGGAGTTATTACTCACCATTTACGGCGAAGGTTATGTGTTAGCCAGCGACGTCAGTGATTCACCGCCGGAGCAAGGCGACCACCAAGAAAACGTTGAATAAAGCTATTTGTCAGCGCTTAGCTGGCACTTAACCTCATGCCACTGTGTGGCCAGTATCCTGCAGGCCTGTTCATAGATATCTGCCAGTTGGCGGTAGTGATCAACCAGCAACTCAGGGTTTTCCGTTTTAGCCGCCGTTTCTAGCTCCTGAAGCAACAGCCAAAGCTCGTTAAGGCCAACGCTGCCAGCAGCGCCTTTTAATTTATGCAGCTGTTTTGCCAGCTCCGGCCAATTGGCTTCGGCAAAAGCGGCCTCAATCATGGTGATGGTTTCGCGGCTGGTCTCAAAGAATAACGCCACCATCTCATCAACCATCTCAACTCCAATCACCTCGGCATCTCGTCGCAAAATCTCTCGACAATCGACCTTTTCGACTGCTGGCACTTCATAGACAGCAGACTGATCTGCCACTTTATAATTAAAACAGCGCTGTAATACCTGATTCAGGGTTTCAGGTTCATAGGGCTTACCTAAAAAAGCTGAAATCCCTGAGCGCTGATAATAATCCACCTCCTGCTGCAATACGTGGGCTGAAATCGCCACAACGGGAATATTCGCCTTATCAGGATCCTCAAACTCTCGAATTCGCTTGGTAAGCTCCAGGCCATCCATGCCAGGCAAACTGATGTCCGTAAGAATAATATCGAAGTGGCTTTCAGCAAACATTTCAATCGCTTTCTCAGCCGTCACTGCCGAGCTGACTTGATGACCAAACTCCTCCAGAAATGACTGGCTTACCATACGATTAATGTCATCATCCTCAACCAAAAGCACTTTCAACGACTGCAGTGTCTTAGGGTTCCTGTCTCCCTCATAATGTTTAAATAGTTGATCACCTTGATCACTTAACACATCAAGTGTTAGCTGCACCGCCATACAGGTTCCGCCATGCGCAGCTCTCGACGCTTCAATGGTCCCGCCCATCGCCATCATCAAACGCTGACAAATAGCTAAGCCAAGACCAATGCCACCTTCTTTTTTGGTTAACGAGGTATTAACCTGAGTAAAGGGTTCAAAAACGGCTTCCATCATCGATTCATCGATACCAATCCCCGTATCAATGATTTCAAGACGAAGCTCAACCTGGTGACGTGCCACCTCCTGGGTGTTAACGCGCAACTCAACACCACCCTGCTGAGTAAATTTGATGGCATTCGTAATCAGGTTCAGTAACACCTGTCGCAATTTGCTGGGATCGCCCTTAAGCGGGCGGTCAATATCCGTATCAAAGGTTGCCTTTAAATAAAGCCCCTTTTCTTCAGCGGTCGGCGCCATCAGAGTGATCACCTCATCAACCAGGGCGTGCAAATCAAAGGGCAACTGACCGACTTCAATTTTCCCCGCATCGATAGAAGAAAAGTCCAGCACATCGTTAAGAATATCGAGCAGAGAACGACTCGCAGAATTAATAATATTGGTAAAATAACGCTGCTTTTCACTCAAGCTGGTTTTATCCAATAACCGCAACGTGCCCAAAATACCATTCATGGGCGTCCGAATTTCATGGCTCATCATGGCCAGAAAAGTAGTTTTTGCTCGACTGGCCTGCTCGGCCTGTTTACGCGCAGCTTCGTGCTTGGCAGCTACTTCAATCAAATCCCTATTGGTTTGCTGTAGTTGCAGCGTTCTATCCTTAACGGTCTTTTCCAAATCCTGTTTATGTTTTTTCAGATCATTATCCAGGCGCACCTTCTCAATAGCATTTTCCTTAAAAACCTGTACCGCGCGTGCCATTTTAGAAAGCTCATCATGACCACTCACATCAATGTCAATCGAATAGTCACCACCGGCGATCGCATGGGTTCTTGCTTCAAGTGCAGTAATACGTTTAATAATACTGCGCACGTAAATGGAAAAAATGATCAACAGAATGATGGGCGTCAATATGCCAAACAGCCCCAGCGCAATGCGCGCCCTGTAAACCGATTGTTCGGCGTTTTCCGTTGCTGATACAATAACCTGCTGGCTTTTTCTCAGCAGGTTCTCGGTCACACTGTTTAAGACTTCTAACTGAGCGTGATTGTTACTGCTCAGGCTATCACTTCGAGCCAGGCCATTAATGATGGCATCGCGCGTAGTACGAAAACCATAACGACTTCCTGGCTGCATCGCCGTCACGAGTTGAGCCTTCAAATCATTAGCCTGCTCAAAACGTCCCGGATCATTAATATCGTTGATACGTCGCTCTAAAATAGCCAGCGATGCCTGGACCTCTTGATCAATACGGTCAACCATGGCTGGATCCAGCTCGGTACTGAGTTGTTGTACCTGATCACGTAAAATGGACGATCGCAGCCTTAATTCAAACATCCGCTCTAAACCGTCAAACTCTACTTCAATTAAGCGATCAAGTACTTCATAAACCTTTTCAGCGTCAGTAGCGGGTTCAATCAAATCATAAACAGTTGACAACACAGCGGTTGTAGAAGCACCTGTATTCGCCACCAGAGATTCGGCAATTAATGACAACTGCTTAATGGCATTGATGGAGTTTCTCGTTAACACTCGGCTCTGACGCTCATGTTTAAGACGCCTCATCACCAAATTATTTTGCTGAGTCACATTCTCAATGACGCGGTTAATCGTGGTCTTCAGCTTATCCATCTGCTCGCGACTAAAACCATGGCGATCAAACTTTGCCAGCAACGCATAAATTTCACGGATTCTGGATTTAATATCTAAAAAAATCCTTTCCCGCTCCGGCTCAGTGCTCACCTTTACCAGCTCAGGCGCACTGGCAATAATGCCGGCACTAAGTTCTGTGAGGCGTTGAGCTTCAACCATGGCCGGAATTGCATCTTCAATAACCGAAGTTTGAGACGCCGCAATATCCTGAAAGCGATCCCAAAGAACAAACGAGGTAATGATCGAGAGAATGATCATACTCGCAAAGCCCAGAAACAACTTATTACCAATACCGACCTTAAAAAAGCCCATATAACAAACCTTTGCCTGCATCCTATTCAGCGGGGTTTTAACAATTGACACCATAGCACGGCAACCAGACCTTTAATCAAGATACAATTACCGCTCTCTATCCCTGGTAAAATTGGCCGCCTCTTTATCGATATAACATTCACATTCAGACACGATCGTGTACCCTAACAGGCATCTAATAAACAGCTTCTCCACGGCCGCCCCTGCCCATGAAATTTCTAGCCTTGCTTTTACTGTTCGTTTTGCCCTTCTGCCAAGCAGAAAGTAACTGGCCCGTGGTGACCTGGCAACAACCTTTTAATTACCAAAGTCCCAGCAAAGCCATCCACTATCATCCGATTAGCAAAGCATCAAAGCCCTGGCGTTTGTGTATTGCCTATCCTCATTTAAAAGACGCCTATTGGCTTAACGTCAACTACGGCATGGTTGAAGAAGCGCGACGGTTAGGCATCGAAATTCAAATCGTTGACGCTGGCGGCTACCCCAACCTACAACGCCAAATTGAGCAAATCGAAAGCTGTGCTGACCAGGATAACGACGCTTTGATTATTGGCCCTGTCTCCTATGAGGATCTGACAAGCAGCATCGAAGCCATCGCCCAAAAAATGCCTGTGCTGGCAACCGTCAACGATATTGCCGATCAAGGCATTTCAGCCAAGTCCGGCGTTTCATGGCAACAAATGGGCGAAATGCTCGGTCAATACCTGGCTGACAAACACCCTAAAGGATCTAAGCCAGTCAAAATCGCCTGGTTACCTGGCCCACAGGGGTCAGGCTGGGTTTATTTTAATCATGCCGGGTTTATGGCTGGCATAGAAAATGGTGCTATTGAGATCGTAACCACTAAATGGGGCGACACTGGTAAAGAAATTCAGCGCACCCTGGTACAGGAAGCCATTGAGGAAAACCCACACATTGATTATATCGTTGGCAACGCCCTCATGGCCGAGGCGGCCATCAGTATTCTCCGTGAGAAAAAACTGTATAACCAAACAAAAATACTGTCGACCTATCTGACACCGGGTGTTTTCAGAGGCATTCGAAGAAACCGCATCGTCGCCAGCGTGACTGATTCACCCGTGCTGCAGGGCCGCTTATCAATCGACCAGGCCGTTAGAATTCTGGAAAAGGCGCCCTATCAAAAACATGTCGGCCCACAGGTGGTCTTATTAAACCAAGATAACATCAACAAGCTGAACCTACAGCACGAATTCGCCCCTCCCAGCTTCCACGCCACTTTTCGGGTTAATGCCAATCAACCTACAAATAAATAACCCTTGGAGCGAATTGTTTTAATACGCGCCGGTTTACTTTGATTATCCCCCAGCTTGGCACGCAGCTGGGAAATGGAAATATCCACGAACCGGCTCTGCCCGTCATACTCAATGCCCCGTAACTCCTCAAAAACCTCCGTACGCGACAGTACCCGACCAACATTCTTCGCCAATAACCACAACATGTCATATTCGAGGGTGCTTAAATCCAGCATCGCGTCATTCAGTGTCACCGACCGGGAATTATTATCAATACTCAAATTGCCAAAAGTTAAATACTGCCTGTCAGCACTAGTGTTCTGACTTTCATTGGCTGGGTATTGGCGCCGTAATAATGCCTTCACCCGTGCGGCCAGAAGTCTTGGCGACACAGGTTTGCAAACATAGTCATCGGCACCCAGCTCCAACCCTAAGATTTGATCTACTTGATCGGTGCGCGCCGTTAACATGAGTATCGGTCCACGATAGCTCTCGCGGACAGTGCGACAAACATCCAGTCCATCCATACCCGGCAGCATCACATCCAGAATAACCATTTTCGGGTTTTCAGCAGGGATACGCTGAGAGGCCATCAGTCCATTATGCTCAATAACGACCTCATAACCATGGCCTCGCAAATAGTCAGCCGTCAATGCCGCCAACTCAACGTCATCTTCTACCAGTAGTATCTGTTCATTACTCATAGATAATAAGAGTGGTCTCTAGGCCATGGATTTCAAACTAGCAGCAACATGCCAGCTAACATCGGCCGACAATTCTAAATCAACGAATATCCAAGCGACATTTAACAAATGTATCAAAACGTAGCACTGAATTATTGATCATATACAGCCTGTTCTTTGGGCCAGGTCAGCACAAAATCGGCACCGCCGTCTTTATTACTATTAATCATCACTCGGCCTTTGTGCCAACTCATAATCTGATCCGCAATCGATAGACCAAGCCCGTAGTTTCCAGAGGTTTCCGAACGGCTACTATCCAATTTAGAAAAAGGCTTAAGCACCTGCCGCCCCTGGTCAGCGGGAATACCCGGACCATCATCCCGTACAGCAATGCAGTACTGCCCCTCATTCTGCATATAGACAAAGCTGACCTCTGACTCGGCATAACGCAGGGCATTTGAAAATAAATTTTTCAGCGCGCGCTTTAAATAATAACGGTCAGCATAAACCGTGGTGTTTGTCAGCACCTGCTGACTGACCTGCACACGCCGGTCAGCACGGTATTCCTCAGATTCAATCGTCCTAATCATTTCAGAAACGTCAAAATACTCCATTTGCATATCCGGCTCACCCTGCTCAAGCGTGGCATACACCATAATCTCATCGATCAGGGTATTAAGGTCCTGCAAATCCTTATTTATTCCCTCGAATCGCTCATGGGAGCCGACCTCATCCTCAAGCATAGCCAAACGAAAACTTAACCGCGAGACAGGTGTTCTTAATTCATGAGACACAGCCCGCGTTAACTCCTGCTGAGAGGCTAATAAGCCCTGTACCCGATTTGCCAACGCATTAATTTGGCGTGCCAGGCTGGTCAGTGCATCATCCCCTTCTACAGGCACATCAGGCTCAATGTCGCCGTCCCCCATGGCGCTCACCGCAGCAGCAATTCTTGCCAGTCGCTTTTGTAATGGCCGCATTAACAAATAAGCCGCGGCCACCAGCGCCAGTAAAATGCTAACGCCCACCATTAATAGGATTTCTAATGGGTACCACTCAAACCGAGGAATCGGCCCGAGTTTGAGTACATCGTCACCATCACCAAAGGGCGCAAACACTTGAATAGCCGGTTGGTTGGCGGCGGTTTCACTAATATCAACCAGCACATCGCCACGCTTGAGGCTTCGCAGCTGGGCAGCTGATAGCTTCGCCTCAGCCTTACTTATTCGATCAATCGGGTAACCAAAGCCCTTTTTTAACTGTATTAATCGCTGATCACGATCAGCACTTCGGTCTAGCTCACGGAGAAGCAGCAATGCCGTAACACGCGCCAGCTGAGCATTTATATCGACCACCCGTGTGACCAAATATTGTTTGTCACCGGCTGGCAGTGACACATACACATCTGCCGCTCGATGATCCACCTTAGGGATCACAACAACATCCCCCTTCGACAACCGCAATTGTTCTGAATCTGGCAGCCCGGTAACTGAATTAATCAGTTCAAATTTTAAATCAGCAAGACTGCCCACCGCCTGCAGCCACGCTTCACGCTCCCTCGACTCATGGCGCTGCGCGCCTTGAGCAATTAGCGTGAACGTCCCGCGTGCAACATTTTCCAAATAGTTACTCAATCGAGAGCCGTTCATCACCTGCAAAATAATATAACCCGCCAACCCCACAGCTAACGCCGCTAACAAGCTACCAATGTAAATTCGAAAAAAAATACTCTTCATCTAAACGTCCAAAATTTCGAACATAATCAATGCTCCAATTGGATCATCGAATATTACAAGCTACGTTGAGGGGATTATGGGTGACAGAATAAAGTCCTTTTGCTTTGCTACTTTTATAAGTAGCCCAATTGAGCGTGGAAATGCTGTCACAAAAAGTTAACAACTTGAAACAATTGTTAGGCTAATTTCATAATTCTGTTAACAATCTCTGTTTAATGTTGTTTTGAGGTAGGCATGTAATCAGCCCTAACTACAGACGAAACAATCATACTCACTAGCCATTTCATCAAATAATGACAATAATCAAAACAACCTCAACCCAAGCTGGATAGCGCCTCAAAACTGAAACACAAAACCGTCATACTACAGTCACAGGTTGAAAAATAACCAAACTAACCAACAAAGGAATTGCGTGAGCACTTCAAATTTAGCGAACAAGATAGCTGCGCCCCTGACACAGCCGCCCGTGCTATTGGCTATCGCGCTGCTTATTGTTGGGGCCATTTCCTTTCATGCTTACCAACGACTAATTCTTGAGGAATCCAAGCCACTAACAACAGCTCAATCGAGAGTTGAGCCCGTATTTGAAAGCCCGCTAGAGCAACAGGACATCATCAATATGAACCTGTTTGGCACTCCGCCAACCGAGGTGGTCGAGCCAGATCAGAGCCCTCAAGATATTCCAGAAACGAATCTTCGACTGGCACTCAAAGGCGCTTTTACCCACAGTATTGCAGAGAAAGCCAGTGCCCTCATTGCCCCAGACCTAAACAGTAAAGCGACACTGTTTTTTATTAATAGCGACTTACCGGGCGGCGCAAAGCTGGAAGAGGTGCATGCCAGCTACGTCATCATCCGTCGCAATGGTCAGCGTGAGAAGCTTCAATTCCAAAGAAATCAGCCTAACGCGCAGACGAACAGTGGCCTCTATGACAACTATCAACCCCAGTTTGAAGAAGCACACTCTTTCGAACCAACTGAACAATACTATCCATACTCCTCATCAGGGGCTTCGGAGCGCAGTGCAGATGGTTCAACCAGCAATTCGTCCAACCCAGGTTCACTGGCTGAGATCCGCGAACGTCTCAGACAACGTGATTCAAAATAACAAGACAACCAAATACCTATGCGACTATTCACTCCGAAGCAGTTAATCCGTTCTTTGCCAAAATTCCTTTCGGCAGCTCTATTAACAATTGCGATGACCCCCAACGGATCGGCTGAAGAAGTCTCCCTGGCGCTTGAAAATGCTGATATTAAAGATTTAATTCAGTGGGCTTCTAAACACATTGATAAAACCATTATCGTCCACCCCAGTGTTAAGGGCCGGGTTTCGGTGCTGGCGGGTTACCCCATTGACGAAAAGGAAGCTTATGACGTCTTTATGTCTGTGCTTCAAGTGCATGGCTTTGCCGTTGTCGAGACCGACCAAAGCATCAAAATTTTGCCCGACGCGTTGGCTAAACAATCCAGTCCTGGCTATGCGGGCCCAACTACGCTAAATGAAGAAATTATTGTTCAGCTGGTAAAGGTTAACAATGTATCGGCTCCACCACTGGTTTCGCTGCTCAGACCACTGATGCCGCAGATTGCTCATCTGGGCGCCTACCCGCAAAGTAATTCCTTGATCATCGCTGATCGCGCACAAAATGTCGCAAAAATCGTCAAAATCATTAAAGATATCGACCGTGTTGGCACGATTGACATCGAAGTCATTCCACTGCAGTTTGCCAGCGCCAGCGATATCGTTGGGGTCATTCAAAAGCTGATGGGGCAACAACAGGGCGAGCCCAGCCACAACAAATTAACCTACGTGGCCGATGAACGCTCTAACAGCATTTTGATCACTGGCGATCCAATTAGCCGACAACAAATCATTAAGCTGATTGATAAGCTCGATCAACCGCTATCCGGCGATGGCAATACACAGGTCATTTACGTGTATTACGCAAAGGCTATCGACCTGGTGCCGATTTTAGAAAGCGTTAGCGGCAGTCTGCAAAAGGCCGAAAAAGATCAGCCCTTCGACAGTACCGAGGTCAGCATTCAAGCCAGTGAAGCCAATAACGCATTGATCATCACCGCCCCACCATCACTACTCAACACCATGAAGGGCGTTGTTCAAAAGCTCGATATTCGTCGTAAACAAGTGCTGGTAGAAGCGGTCATTGTCGAAGTTAATGACAGCGTACTCGATGATCTCGGTGTGCAATGGCAAACCTCCACCCCCAGCAACGGCGAGTTTTCTGCCTTCAACGCTATTCCAGCGAATATCAGCACGCCCGCATTACCAACCTTGGGTAGTGGTCTAACACTGGGGTATTTCAAGGATAACTCACTCAGAGCCTTAATTCGTGCTCTGGAAAGCGACACCAAAGCTAACGTCTTATCAACCCCCACCATTGTGACTCTGGATAACGAAGAGGCCGAAATTCTGGTGGGCTCCAACGTGCCCTTCATTACCGGTTCAGAGACAAACGAATCATCACCAACCAGCAACCCGTTTCAGACCATCCAACGTCAGGACATTGGTATCACGCTGAAAGTTAAACCCCGTATTAACGAAAACGACTCAATGACGCTGGCCATTGAACAGACGGTTGAAAGCATCACCACCTCGGCCGTTAATACCGCCGATATCGTCACCAACAAACGCAATATTAAGACCAATGTTCTATTGGAGGATGACCAGGTATTGGTACTCGGCGGCCTGATTTCTGATGAGTCCAGTAACGTAGAAAGTAAAGTGCCGGTATTAGGCCATATCCCCGTACTTGGCCGACTTTTCAGAAGCACCAGCACCAAGGTAGAAAAGAAAAACCTGATGGTGTTTATCCACCCCATGATTCTATCGGATCTGGAACGCAGTAATAAGCTAACGAGTGACCGTTATAACAGTATGCGTAACAAACAGCAGCAATATAATGGCGACCGCGACCGTATTTTTATTCCCAAGCAACCCCCATTATTGCCTGACTTTGATCATTACCAAAGCCCCCAGACACTTGATGCCGAAGCACCCAGGCCTTCGCCAAAGAAAGGCGGCAAAAAAGTAAATCGCTCCGTTCATGGTACGGTGGAAAAATGACTGCGTCAGCGAACCCCCATTCGGAAACGATAGCACCAGCAGATGCTACGCAAAACCCTACTCGCCTGCCTTTCAACTTCGCCAAGCGTCACGGTATTTTAGTCGACCCAAGCAGTTTGCCGCCCTATCAAGTATTCTGCCTGGCCAACATCAAGCCCGTCATTCTGGCCGAGGTGAGGCGCTACCTGAATACGCCTGTTAAATTCGAAACGGTTAGCCCGGAGTTGTTTCAGGAAAAACTCAGTCAAGCCTATGAAAACAGCTCCGATGAGACCATACAGATGGTTGAAGGCTTGGGAGACGATATGGATCTTGCCAGCCTGGCTGATTCCGTTCCCGAAACCGAAGACCTGCTGGAGCAGGAAGAAGACGCACCGATCATTCGTCTGATCAACGCTTTACTGACCGAAGCGGTCAAAGTTGGAGCCTCCGATATTCATATCGAAACCTTTGAGAAGCGGCTAGTGGTGCGCTTTCGCGTCGACGGCGTGCTACGCGAAATGGTTCAGCCTAAACGTGCACTTGCGCCACTACTGGTATCTCGCATTAAAGTCATGGCACGACTTGATATTGCTGAAAAGCGGGTGCCTCAAGATGGCCGCATATCCTTGCGGGTTGCTGGCCGCGAAGTGGATATTCGGGTATCCACCATCCCCTCCAGCAATGGCGAGCGAGTGGTGATGCGTCTGCTTGATAAGCAGGCCAGCCGTCTTGATATCGACGCTCTGGATTTGACCCACAAGGACAACGTCACGCTGCGCGAACTATTACAGCAGCCCCACGGCATCATCCTTGTCACGGGGCCAACAGGCTCGGGAAAAACCACCACCCTCTATGCGGGACTCAGCCAACTGAATGATAAAAGCCGCAACATACTCACCGTCGAAGACCCGATCGAATACAACCTTGAAGGCATCGGCCAGACCCAGGTTAACACCAAGGCCGACATGACCTTCGCACGAGGCCTGCGCGCCATTTTGCGCCAGGATCCTGACGTTGTCATGATTGGTGAAATTCGCGACCTTGAAACAGCCGAAATTGCTGTACAGGCGAGCTTAACCGGCCACCTGGTACTATCCACGCTGCACACTAACAACGCCATTGGCGCCATCACCCGTCTGCACGATATGGGCGTAGAACCCTTTTTGCTATCCTCCAGTCTCATCGGTGTTATTGCCCAACGGCTGGTTCGGGTGTTATGCCCCGAATGTAAAGAAGCCCATACCCCCGATCATGCTGAGCGCGAAAAACTGCATCTACGCGACCATGAAACCGCGACCATCTACCGCGCTAAAGGGTGCCAACACTGCAACCAGACCGGCTACCGTGGCCGCACCGGTATTTTTGAAATCGTGGTCATTGATGATCAACTACGCACGCTTATTCACAACTGTTCAGCCGAAGCTGAGTTAATTCGATATGCGCGCCAACACAGTCCCAGCATTCGCAGCGATGGCCGCCATCGAGTGCTGACGGGAATCACCAGCCTTGAAGAATTGCTGCGTGTCACTCAGGAAGGATAGGACGAGGGCCTCTCAATAAACTATGGCTGCTTTTGATTATGTCGCCCTCGATACGCAGGGACGCAAACAAAAAGGTTCGCTGGAGGCCGATAGCCCCCGGCAAATGCGTCAACTATTGCGCGATAAAGGACTAACGCCGCTATCCGTCGACGAAAGCAGCGAAAAACAGCAGCGTCAAAAAACCTTCGTCAGCCTGCTCAGCCCACACATGAGTGTACGCGATCTGGCTCTGCTGACCCGTCAACTGGCTACTCTGGTACAGGCGTCACTGCCACTGGAAGAAGCTCTTTCTGCCGTTGCCCAGCAAACGACCAAACCCAAGGTTCGTAGCATGGTATTAGCAGTGCGCTCAAAAGTACTTGAGGGTCACACCCTGGCGAATGCGCTGGGTGAATTTCCTCGCGCCTTTCCGGCAATTTATCGCGCAACCGTAGCGGCCGGTGAAAAATCCGGTTTTTTAGATCAAATTCTTAACCGTCTGGCGGATTACACCGAAAGCAGTCACGAGTCACGCCAGAAAATCATGATGGCGCTGCTCTACCCCGTTATTTTGTTGCTGCTCAGCATTATCATTGTCGTCGGCTTAATGGTTTACATCGTTCCCGATGTGGTTGAAGTTTTTATTGATACCGGCCAGCAACTACCTGCCCTCACCGTTGGGCTAATGGCATTTAGCGATTTTATTGCCGGTTTTGGTATTTACCTGTTACTGGCCTTGATTGGCCTCGCAGTGGGTCTACGCTATCTACTCAAGCAACCCAACCTGCGTCTCAAGTGGCACAAACAGCTATTACACTTGCCACTTGTGGGTCGTCTGTCGATAACAGTCAATACTGCCCGCTTTGCCAGCACTCTCAGCATTTTAACCGCCAGTGGCGTACCCCTGGTTGATGCCATGCGCATCGCCGGACAAGTGCTGTCCAATGAATGGCTCAAAAAACGTGTGGCCGAAGCCACCCAGCAAGTCATCGAAGGCAGCTCCCTGCACCGTGCGTTACAACAGGCAGATTACTTTCCCCCCATGATGGTGCACATGATCGCTAGTGGTGAAGCCAGTGGCGAACTGGACGCCATGCTGGAGCGCGTCGCCACCAGCCAGGAACGTGATGTACAAAACTTTATCGGCGTTATTCTTGGCCTGTTTGAGCCCTTTATGCTGCTTACCATGGGTTTAGCGGTATTATTAATCGTACTGGCAATTCTGTTGCCAATCCTGAACTTAAACCAACTTATCACTTAACCTTTGCGAAGACTTTCCATGAAAAAAACACCCCTCAAGCACACACAAGGTTTCACCCTCATTGAAATTATGGTGGTCATTGTGATCCTTGGCGTACTGGCCGCGTTAGTCGTTCCGAACATTCTTGGCCGCCCGGATGAGGCGCGCGTCAGTGCCGCCAAGTCCGACATCAAAGCCATCAGCAACGCCCTCAATCTCTACAAACTGGATAACTTCAACTACCCCAGCACCGACCAAGGCCTGCAGGCACTGGTCACCAAACCTTCCGGCTCACCGGAAGCGAAAAACTGGAACCCCGACGGCTACCTGCCTAAATTGCCCAAAGACGGTTGGGGAAACGAATACCAATACCTGAGCCCCGGCGCCCATGGGCGCTTTGACCTGTACTCACTGGGTGCTGATGGTCGAGAGGGCGGCGAAGGCATTGATGCTGATATCACCTCCTGGGAATCAGAACAATAGCGAGACTGAATGGTGAAGCGCTGCCGCGGGTTTACGCTGGTCGAAATACTGATCGTCATGGTCATTATTGGCCTGATGGCTGGCATGGCTGTGCTTGCCCTTGGTGGTGACCCCCGCCAACAGGTTAAACAGGAGGCTCAACGTATTCGCTCAGTGCTGCAATTAGCGGCCGATGAAGCACTCATGAGCGGCCAGGAATACGGCATCAAATTAGCCAAACAGCAGTACCAGGTAGTGCGTTTTGATGACCACCAGCAACGCTGGATAAAAGCCGAGCAGGAAGCCTTCGCCGCCTACCAACTATCCGATGAAATAAGCCTGAGCTTGCAGTCCGAGGGTAGCCAGGTCGACCTCGCCGCCCTCAATAAAAGCGTCGAAGAGCTTGAGTTAGAGAAACGTAACCCGCAGCAAGATCAACATAAGCCATCTCTATTGCTACTGTCTAGCGGCGAAACAACCCCCTTCTCTCTGCAGCTCAACAGCGCTGATAACGAACACCACATACAGCTTGTCAGTGACGGCCTGGGCGATGTTCGAATCGGTTATCCGCATGACGATTAACCGATTGGCCGGATTCACCCTGCTTGAAGTAATGATTGCCTTAGCGGTCTTCGCCATCAGTGCAATCGCGCTACTGTCACAAAGTAATCAGGGCATCAGCCAGACCCTTTACCTGCAAGAAAAAAGCTACGCGTTATGGATCGCAGAAAACAAATTAACGAAATTACGCCTTGCCAAGAACTGGCCAGCGCTAGGCAATAACACAGATCACCTCAATCAATTTAACCGTGAGTGGTTGATTACAACCTCAATAACCGGCAGCGGTGAAAAATCACTGCGCCGTGTTGACGTTGAGGTGTCACGAGCGGACGGCGAGGCACCTTTATCCTCGCTCCGCGGCTATATCGGACAATACTGATGTCAGCGCCAACCCGCTATTTACACGGTTTTACCCTGCTTGAAGTGCTCATCGCACTGAGCATTTTCAGCCTCATCGGACTAGCCGCCTATCGCATGCTGGATATTGTCATTCTATCGCAGGGCAAAGTCACCGCTCACCAACAGCAAACCCGCACATTAGAGCGTGCGATGCATATTATCAGCCATGATTTCAGTCAGCTGGTTGCGCGCCCTGTTCGTGATAATTACGGTGAGACCTTAGCGCCCCTGGTCACTGATCAGAACAGCTTTCTGGTCGAATTTACTCGTCAAGGCTGGCGCAACCCATTACAACTGCCCCGCAGCCAGCTACAACGTGTTGCCTATGAACTGGGCAGCGAGCCCGCCAGTACTAATGACCAATATCAACAGATGAATAGAACCGTTCATCTATTGCGCCACTATTGGACAGTCTTGGATCGTGCTCAGGAAAGTACCCCACATACACAGGTCTTGATGCGTAACATCGACGATCTACAGCTGTTATACATGGATGATGAAGGGCAGTGGCAAAGTGAGTGGCGACAGGACCCACTCTCCAGCAACGCCAGCAACGCCTTACCCAGAGCTGTCATGCTCAAAATCAATAGCCAACACATCGGCAGCATTGAACGGGTCTACCAGCTGACCGAATTTTCAGCTGAGCAAGCCAAGCGCCATGACCGAAATAGCGCACAAAACAACTCGTCATCAGCCTCCCAGTCGCCCGCTAACTCGCTGGAAAATAGAGGGCCAAAGCAGTGACGCCCTATCCTCGTCAACAGGGAGTTGCCCTGATTACTGTCTTGCTGGTCACGGCCGTCGCCACCGTTATCGCCAGCGAAGTGGTATCACGCCTGCATTTTCATATTCAACGTAACCAGGCCCAGCAGGCACAGGCTCAGGCCTATCAGTACGCGCTGGGCGGCGAAGCATTGGTACGCCAGTTATTACACCAGGATTATCAAGAAAATGAGTTTGATCAACGCACAGATCGCTGGGCTAAATTAAAACCCGTTTATAAATTCGATCAGGGACAATTAACCATTCAGGTGGTCGACCTCAACTCTCGGCTCAACATCAATAACCTGTTATCTCAGGATGGCCAGATTAACGACACCAGCCACGAGCAGTTTAAACGCCTGTTTGCCACGCTAAATATTGATCAGCAGCGGCTGGACGCACTGCTAGACTGGCTCGACCGGGACAGTTTGCCAAAAGGCCTGGGCAGCGAAGATGACGAGTATTTAGCCTTGGACAAACCCTACCGGACCGCCAATCAGGCGCTCAGTCACTTGTCAGAGTTAACCCTTTTGAAAGGTTGGGACAACCAGCTATTAAGGTTGCTCGCCCCCCATATCACGGTATTGCCAACGACTAGCGACATTAACATCAATACCGCATCAGCTGAGGTGTTAACAACACTCGCCAAAGAACTGGACCTGCAAAAGGCGGAGGCTTTAGTTACCAGCCGTGAAAGCAATGGTTTCGACTCCATGGACAGCTTTATCAGCCATGGTGAACTGACTGGCATCAAAATTAACAGCCAGCTGGCAAGTGTCAGCAGCAACTATTTTCTTGCCTACGTGGAGTCACGCTTCGCTGACAGCCGTATTCGATTGCAAAGCATCCTGTATCGAGAGCCCAGCACCGGCGAACTTTCACTGGTCTCCCGGGATCGAAACTCACGTTTCCTCTGGCCTAGACCAACAGATAACCCTGCTAGCGGGAAATAGTAACGAATGGTCGCTAAAACACATAAAATATTGATAAAAATGCCTCAACAGATAAAGGTGATTCAGTCGTGACGCACACGCTTTTTATTCAACTGCCTTCGATAGGCAGCGAGGACAATACACCGGTCGACTGGGCGCTGTTTTCTTACGACGCTGACGGGCAGAACCAGAAAGTTGCCGGCGATACCCAGTGCCCACTGTCCGATGTCATGTCAAAAACCAGCGACCATCCTGACAAACGGATTGTTGCACTGGCGCCTGGTAATGACGTTGTGCAAACAATCATCAGCGTACCGGCTGGACAAAAAAAACACCTGCAGCGCACGCTGCCTTTTTTAATCGAAGAAGATATCGCCACACCGATTGAAGACATGCACCTGTGTGCCGAACCGGTACAAGAAGGAAAGACACGGGTATCAGTGGTCAGTCATCAGGCAATGCAATATTGGCAGCAACTTTTAAAGAGCGCACAAATTGACGCCGACTGGTTGCTAGCGGACAGTGCCGCGTTGACCCTGGATAACCAATTAAACATACTGCTGGACCCGCAGCGAGCCCTTTTCTTTTGTCCTGGGCAAGCCGTTATTAACACAGAATTCGACAACCTTACCTTTATTGCCGAGACACTCATCGAGCAATGCTCTAGCGCAGGCAATGATGAAGCAATAAAAACCGGTAAACTATGGGTCAGCCACCAGCTTTCCGAGACCCAGCAGGCCGCAACGGCAGCATTGACCACCCAGTTTGAAATAGCCGGCACCACCCTGCAACAGCGCCCTATCAGTAACCATTTTGATTTTTGCTGCACCCAACTCCATAGCTGGCTCAAACAACACCAAAATGAAATGCCGCACAACCTGCTCACAGGTGACTATCGGAGCAGCAGTAAACAACAAAACAAAAAAGCGCCAAAATGGCGGTTACTAGCGATAACGGCCAGTGCTTGTCTGTTGATAAAGCTGGCTGTGGATATCGGCAGCGGTTTCTACCTAAACCAGCAAACTGTAAAAATTGATGAGGAAATCAAAACGCTTTATCACGAACTGTTCCCTCAGGATAAACGCATCGTTAACGTCAAAGTACAGATGCAGAACCACCTGAAGGGTCAAGCCGTACACAGCGACTCCAGTTTTATGCCGCTATTTGGTTTCATGGCAGAGGCGATCGCCAACCTCAACCATGCCGACAGCGTGCAACTGCAACAGCTTCGATATAACGATGAAAACCAAACGCTGTTAGTGGATATTCATGTTAAGGATGTGCAACAGCTTGAAGACATAAAACAATTCATTGATGCCCGTAACGTTAGCGCCAGCATCCTCTCCGCTAATGAAGAGCGTGAATGGATAAAAGGCCGTGTAAAGCTAACGCTATAGCCGGTTATTAGGACATAAGGAAACAACATGACAAGCAATTCCCTACAACAGCTGAAGCAGCGGTTTATGTCACTTCCCCAGCAAGACCGGCTGGCACTAACCCTATTGGCTGTCTTTATGGCCTTGGTCGTGGTTATTTATGCGCTGATTCTGCCCGCTAATCATTACGCCGATAGCGCTGCAAGCCACCACCGTGAGCGCGCGCAATTACTTGCCTGGATGCAGGCTAACGAAAATACCGCCAGAATGATGAGTAATAAGACCCTTGATAACGCTAACCTGACTGAGGGCCAATCAATGCTCGGCCTGGCGTCACAAACAGCACAACCCCACGGCATCAGCTTTAAACGTTTTGAGCCTTTTGCAGACGGCGGATTACGCGTCTGGTTAGACAACACTGACTTCGACAGCATGCTAAGATGGTTAACCCAGTTACAGCAGCAATATGGCGTTAACGTACTTCAGGCAACAATTGATCGCGGGAAAGCCAGTGGCAAAGTGACTGCAAAACTAGAGCTACTGTTGCCATAGTAAGAGGTTTAAGCGGTTGCGAATAAAAATACCCGAACAAAGCGGCATGTTACTCGGCTATAAAAGTCGGGCTTGGGGGGGGATATAATTCAAAAAAACGGAGCCCTAAAAGAATCGATAAGACTCCGCACCAAGTGGAAAACTAAGGGTTAATGTCAATAAAACCCTGCTCAAGATTCCATGTGTAGACTGATTTCTCATCACCCACTTTCACAGCTGTCAACTTGCCATCAACGGGCGCTTTAAATTTAAAGCAAGACCAGCCCCACTCTTCTCCCCAGTATTCACAATATTCGTCTCGATCATTGGCAATCCAGTTAACATTGTAAACACGGTCACCGGCTATAAATACTTTCACATTACCGTCAGCATGAAAATTTTGTTTGAACTGACTGCCGTCGTAATCACCATGCAAAGAGTTGCCCGTCACCAAATCACGAATAGCCGCTGCGTCAAGGTAATCTCCAGCAATAACCGTTGCGCTGAAACTTGCCGTAAGGGTGGCTGTCAAAGCAGCTGTGGCAAATGTCAATTTGATCATCTTTATCTCCTAAAGGGGTTAACTTCAAATAACAAACCCTCCGCTTGGGGGTTAAACCACAGTAAAGACCAAAGATGAACAACTCCACCCTGTGAAAACAACAGCCCATGTAAAGTTGTTGCAAGTTGTTAATGATGCTAAACAATAACAACTGACGCCTGTCACATACCTGCAACAAAACATCAATATGCTGGCTCGTTTAAATACCACGCTAAGGGCAAAGTTTGATGATAAGCAAAGAGGTTCCCGACATAAAAGTGCGTTATTTCCCCAAAGAACTGAGTTGGCTGGCTTTCAATGAGCGGGTGCTTCAAGAAGCCAAAGATCCCACCAACCCAGTGATTGAGCGGATGCGTTTTTTGGGCATCTATTCAAATAATATGGACGAATTCTTCCAGGTGCGCGTAGCGGACCTGAAACGCCGCATTTTGTTAAGCCGCTTACCCTCCTCCGAGTTTGAAGATGATGAAGCCTTACTGCACCAAATCCAGGATAAAGTCATGGAGCTGGGCAGCAAGTTTAATACGATTTATCAGATGGTACTGAAGGATTTAGCCCGTCATAACATCCATGTTTCGCTGCCCGAAGACCTGACCCCGTATCACATTGATTGGCTGAGAAGTTACTTCAACAGTAATGTCCTGCAGCATGTTTCCCCTATCCTGATTAGCGACAGTCCTGATAAAAATATCAACCTGGATGACACCAAGACCTACCTGGTTGTAAAAATGGATAGCGATAAAACCCAATACGCGGCTGTCGAAATTCCTGTTAACGAAACACCGCGCTTTGTACAGTTACCACCAGAAAAAACCCGTAAACATAAGCATATCGTTCTACTGGACGACATCATGGCCTATTTTCTCCATGAGATGTTCAGAGGTTTCTTCAAATTCGACTCCATCTGCGGTTATTCGATGAAATTAACACGTGACGCAGAGTACAACCTTGACGATCAGGTAGAGGACGGCCTGCTCGATAAAATGTCAAAGGGCCTGAAACAGCGATTGCATTCAGAACCTGTGCGTCTGGTGTTTGATGCGGAAATGCCCGAAGAGATGCAGAAAATGCTTAAGAAAAAACTTGGGCTCACTCACTATGATTCAATGCTACCGGCCGGGCGCTACCGTAATTTCAAAGACTTTATCGGTTTCCCTAACGTTGGCCGTAATTATCTGGAAAACAAACCGCTACCACCACTGACCAGTGACGCCTTTGCCCGACACAACAGCGCCTTCAAAGCCATATCCCAGCAGGATATCTTGCTTTATTACCCTTACCACAGTTTTAATCATATGGCCGAGTTTGTACGCCAGGCAGCCTTTGACCCTCGGGTCACTCAAATAAAAATCAATATTTACCGTGTTGCCAAACACTCACGCATTATTACCTCACTACTTAACGCCGCCCGTAACGGTAAAATCGTAACGGTCATGGTTGAGCTGAAAGCGCGCTTTGATGAACAAAATAATATTGGTTGGGCTCGCGTGCTCAAGGATGCCGGTATCAAAGTGATTTTTGGCATTCGCTCTCTCAAAGTCCACAGCAAACTGTGTGTGGTACACCGCCGGGAAAAGGGCGGCATCGCTAAATATGCGCATATCGGTACCGGCAATTTCCACGAAAAAACAGCCCGTATTTACACTGACTTCAGTCTCTTCACCAAACATACTGAGATTGCAAATGAGTGCGACGATGTATTCCGTTTTATTGAATACAGCTACAAGGAATTCCCCTTCCAGCACTTACTGGTATCGCCTATTAACCAGCGCAAGCAAATTAGTAAAATGATCAGCCATGAAATTAAGCTGGCTGAATCAGGTAGCGGTGGAGCAATCACATTAAAGATTAATAATCTTGTCGACCAACAACTGATTGACGAACTCTATGACGCCTCAAAGGCTGGCGTTAAAATCCGCTTGATTGTGCGCGGCATGTGTTCACTGATCGCGGGTATCCCCAAACTCAGCCATAACATACGCGTCATCAGCATTGTTGATCGCTTCCTGGAACACTCTCGCGTGATGGTATTTCACAACGAAAACAACCCCAAGGTCTTTATTTCGTCAGCGGACTGGATGACACGTAACCTGGATCACCGGGTTGAAGTCGGCGTACCCATCTACTGTGAAAAACTAAAAGAGATGATTTTACATACGCTGGAATTACAGTTTCGTGACCGTGCTAAAGCACGTCTAGTGGATATCAACCAGAAAAACAGTTACGTTAGGCGCGGTAACCGTAAAAAAATTCGTTCCCAAATCGCAATTTATGATTACCTGACTCAGTGGGAGAAAGCCGATGCTGAATCCGCTCAGAACAATTAAAACCTGGCCTATGATGAAATGAATGACTATCCACCTATCGCTGCCGTTGACCTGGGTTCCAACAGCTTTCACCTGTTGGTCGCCCGGGAGGTGGAAGCCAATTTTCAAGTTCTCCACCGCGAAAAACAAAAAATCCGTCTTGCCTCTGGACTGACCAAAAATAACAAACTTCGTCAGACCGCCATAGACCGCGGCGTAGCCGCACTCAAACAGTTTGCCGAGACACTGCAGGACTTCAACGCCGATCAAGTAAAGGTCGTTGCTACCTATACGCTTCGCAACGCGATCAATATTGATGACTTTCTTGATCAGGCTCGAGAAGTCTTTCCCTACGAAATTGATGTTATTTCAGGCCAGGAAGAGGCCCGGCTCATCTATCAAGGCGTCGCCCATAATGTTTACCACGAAGACAACCGCCTGATCATTGATATTGGTGGCGGTAGTACCGAGCTGATCATCGGTCAGGGATTTACACCACTACGCTTAACCAGCCGTAATATGGGCTCAGCCAGCTTTTCACAACGTTTCTTTGCCAATGGCGAGATCAGCCATAAAGCCTTTGAAAAAGCTATCATCCGTGCCGAACAGAATTTAGAAGCTGTATCATCCAGCTTTATCAAAGCCGGCTGGCAGTGTTGTCTTGGAACCTCGGGCACCATTAAAAGTGTCTGCCTGATAATCAATAATGAGTTTGGCACCGACACCATCGACTACCAACAGCTTATTTGGCTAAAGCACCAGCTGATTGAGGCCGGTCATGTCGACAACCTCAACATTAACGGCTTGTTAGACGACCGTAAATCCAGTATCTGCGGGGGGTTAGCGATTCTTCTAGCCGTCTTCAAACAGTTTAAAATAGCTGCCATCAGCTACTGTGATTTCGCGTTGCGTGAAGGCCTGTTGCACGAAATGCAAGACAATCTCAAGCAAAAGGATATTCGCGTTACCGCCATCACCAGTTTCTGTAAACGCTTTGATACCGATGCCAGTCACGCCGAGCTAATTCAAAACACCATTCGCCTGCTCTACCAGAGCCTTAAAAAAACCTGGGGACTTAAAAACACGGACCATCTAGCCATTTTGCTATGGGCTGCAGAGTTACATGAAATCGGGCTGTCGATAAACTCCTCCGGTATCCACAAACACTCGTCCTATATTGTTGAAAACAGTCTATTACCCGGCTTTACACAACAGCAACAGCAACTTTTAGCCACCCTGATTCGTTTTCACCGCAAAAAAATTCGCCCGGCAGACCTACCTAAACTGTCAATCATCTCACCACAAAAGCTTTGTTACCTGATCACAATTATGCGCCTCGCGGTGCTGTTAAACCAAAAACGGCAGCCCAACTATCTGCCCGATTACCAACTGCAGGCCACGACCGACTCACTGTGCCTGAATTTCCCCGACACCTGGTTTGAAGAGCAGGCACTATTGCAAGCTGATCTCGATGTAGAACAGCAGTACCTTGAAAAAATTGGTATTGTGCTGCGCTACAATACTCCCCTGCTTAAGGTGTCGTAGCGGGCTGGACATCCGCCATCATCCCTCCTACTCTACGGCACAATTTTTAACTCACCTGGATTGGTATTTATCATGAACACTGAATCTGAGCTTCACACACGCAGCGACTCGAAATGCGAGCTCTGCTCTGCGCCTGATAACCTGGCTGTTTATGAAATTCCCCCCAACAGTAGTGGCGGTGTTGATCAATCAATCCTCATTTGTGACACCTGTCAGGATCAAATACAAAACCCTGCCAACCTTGATCCAAACCACTGGCGTTGCCTGAACGACAGCATGTGGAGCCAGATACCCGCCGTGCAGGTCATGGCCTGGCGAATGTTAAACCGACTGCGTAGCGAAGGCTGGCCGCAGGACTTGCTGGATATGCTTTATCTGGACGAGGAAACTTTAAGTTGGGCGCGCGCTACTGGTGAAGACCTGGATGACGAAGACCGTGTGACACATCGAGACAGTAACGGCAACATTCTGGAAGCTGGCGACACAGTAACCCTGATCAAAGATCTGGAAGTCAAAGGCGCTAACTTTACGGCTAAACGCGGAACAGCGGTGCGAAATATTTCACTGGTACCCGACAACGCTGAACAGCTTGAGGGCAAGGTAAACGGCCAGCAAATTGTTATTTTGACTAAATTTGTGAAGAAATAAATAACAGTCCGGGACGCGGATTCGGCCTCGCCATAAGGCAAGACAATCACCAGGCTGTTTTGCTGACCCCCTTGCAACTGATCCGAGGGGGTTACCAACATGACGTACCCCTCGGTAACCAAGCAACCCGGTTGCCAGCTATAAATGGCTGGCCTAAAACAGCGTCCCTCAATCAGCCAAAATCGTTATTTAGAGCTACTTAGCACTCAGCTAATCGGCCGCCTCTTGAATACTGTCGCCAGCCCTCTCGATTTATTTACCAACACCCTCAGTGGTATTACAACCGGCAAGAGAAAATACCAAAGTAATCCTAAAAAAAAGCGCAGTCAGTGAAAGTTTACTGCCTGACTTTAAGCCGCTGTCATCATTTTTGACTCTTTAGCCTCCTAATCATTGATACCTGGCAGCAAGAAACTGGCCAAAGCTCCCCTTAACTCTGCAACAGCAATATTTAACAATTCGGCAGCCTCAGCGTACGTGCTTTTTATAGATGGAAAAGCCCAGAATATGAGCGCAGCCAACCGCATTAAACGTCAGGTCAGCCAAATTTCGTAGCGAAGAGCTATAAAAAAGCAAAACAGCTGTGTTGCATGATTGCTGGCACAGCTGTTTGAGGTTTAGTGGCAGGAAAACCGACGAACTAAGTCTTTTTGGGGGTTAACTGGGAGGCTTTATAACTGGCTGCAAACAGGGCCATGCCAACTAACGAGAAGAACCCTGCGGCAATCACATAGCTACTGTTTTGGCTTTCTGATTCAGACATAAAGTACACAATTGCCAAACCGACAACCCACAGCAGAAAGCCAACGCCACGCAACATGACTGAACGGTTGTCAGGTGCCAGCCATGAACCACATTTTGGACAACGCATATCGTAGCCGTAATAATTGAATTTACGCTCTCGCACTTCCGTGTTACGAAATTCCTGATGACAACTACCACATTGCATGGGCTTCATAATGACTCTCTCTATAATTCGGTTGACGGGCTCTTACAAACCAAGTGACTCAAAAAAACGATGCAGACCTTCTTCTCGGCCAACTTCCCAGGCCTTCAGGGCTGCCGTACCAATAATAGCGATATCACCGTACTCAGCGATAAAATCAATATCTTCCTTAGCGCTGACACCAAAACCAACGCCCAAAGCCACATCCGTGGCCTGTCGGCAACGCTCCAGAAAAGTGATTACTTCCTGATTCATCTCGGTTTTGCTGCCAGTTACGCCCTTACGAGCAACACAGTAAACCAGATCCTGCGAGGCAGCCCCTAACTGAGCCAGGCGAGCATCCGTATTGGTTGGCGTCATCAAAATAACGGGGGTTAAATCCGCCTGTTTTGATAACGCGTGCAGTTCATCGGCTTCTTCAATAGGCAGGTCAGGCAAAATATAGCCACAACCGCCCGCTTCCTTCAGGCGCTTGATAAAATTGTCATGCCCCATTTTGAAGCAGGTATTGTAATACCCCATCATCAACACTTTGAAGTCAAAGCGCTTGGTCACTTCGGCCATAAAATCAAAACACTGGGCCACCGTGGTACCGCTATCCACCGACTCCTGATTAGCTTTTACAAACAGCGGGCCATCAGCAGAAGGCTCTGAAAATGGAAACTGCAATTCCACAAAATCCACGCCATGGGCATTCATAATCTCCAGTTCCTTCATATTATCTTCGAAGGAAGGATAACCACACACCACGTGGGTCATGACCAGTGGTGTACGAATGGCTTTGCGTTCAGCGATGTAGTCCTTAAGACTCATATTGGGCCGCCTTTTCTTTAATAAATTCACGCCAGTGGGCGTCATCCAGTGCATCGGCGACCGTAAAGATATCCTTGTCACCTCGACCCGACTGGTTAATCAAAATAATCTCGTCTTTGCCCATTTTTGGCGCTTCTTCCACCGCTTTGGCAAAGGCGTGGGTGCTTTCTAACGCCGGAATCAACCCCTCGGTTTTCATCACCAGCTTAAGTGTCTCGCGCACTTCTTCGTTGGTTGCCGCTTCGAAGCGCACTCTTCCCTGCTCCCACAGGTAAGCAAAAATCGGGTTGATACCAATATAATCAAGGCCCGCAGCTACCGACTGAGTTTCAAGCATATTGCCGTCATCATTTTGAAGGAAGAAGGTTTTAAAACCCTGCGCCACGCCCACAGAGGCATCACTATAAGCCAGTCGCGCGGCATGCTTACCCAGACCCGGTCCAAGCCCTCCGGCTTCACAGCCAATCAGCTCTACATCATCATCAAAAAAGCCCTGGAAAATGCCCATCGCATTCGAGCCCCCGCCAACACAGGCAAAGACCTTATCCGGTAGCCGACCACCCGTCAGTTCTTTAATTTGGCGATTTGCTTCCATACCAATAATGGACTGGAAATAGCTGACCATTTCAGGAAAAGGATGAGGGCCGCAAGCCGTACCCAGCACATAATGCGTGTCTGCCATGTTACTAACCCAGTCACGCATGCATTCGTTAATCGCATCTTTCAAGGTACGCTGTCCATCCTGGACGGCAACCACTTCTGCACCGAGATTTTCCATCCAGAAAACATTCGGGCGCTGACGTTTAACATCCACTTCGCCCATATAAATTTTGCAATCAAAACCAAATTTAGCCGCCATCGTCGCCGTAGCAAAGCCATGCTGACCAGCTCCCGTTTCGGCAATCACGCGCTTCTTACCCAGGCGCTGACAAATCAGCCCCTGCCCCATCACATTATTGATCTTGTGGGAGCCGGTATGATTAAGGTCTTCACGCTTAACGTAAATTTGCGCACCACCCAGCTGCTTTGACAGGTTGGGTAAATAGGTAACCGGTGTGGGTCGGCCCGAGTATTGATGCATCAACTGCTCATATTCGGCCCAGAAGCTGGGATCTTTTTTGCACTCGTGAAAACAGGCCTTCAGCTCCTCCACCGTTGCGGTCAAAATCTCCGGTAAAAAAGAGCCGCCAAACTGGCCGTAGTAACCTTCACGACCGTCTTTAAAATCGAACAAATCCATACAAAATGCCTGTAAAAAACGCTATTGGGTTGGATACCGTGCAAGACACCTTAACCACGGCAAAATCCGGCCTGATAGCTTAACGGAAAGGGATGAAAATACAAGAGACTCGACCCATAACTAGCATCGACATCAGTACCTTACGATACGCAATAGCCTTCGGATCAACCCAGCACCTTCTGACCAAAAACAGTCAGAATCACAACCGGGCAGACATAACGAATATAAGCCGGCCAGATTCGCCAGAAAAAGCTCTGCTCAGCCGATTCAAAACCAGCCTTTATCTCTTCCAGCACATGATTCCGGTGCCAAATCCAACCAGCAAACAGACACAGCATTAACCCCAGTAACGGTTGGGCATAACGTGTCGTTAGGGTAATCACAAAGACAAACAAATCACCAAAATTAAAGACAATAATGGCGCTGATAAGTGTGATAACAGCACTCACCAAAAAGGCCGCAGCACGCCGCGACAGCCCGTGTACTTCTGTCACGTAAGACACCGGCGATTCCAAAAGAGAAATGGATGATGTGAGGGCGGCAATGGTCATTAATACAAAAAATGCCACGCCAACAATAATGCCTGCGTCCCCCATCGTGCTGAACAGAGCCGGCAACACAGTAAAGATTAAAGTATCTTCGCCGATCAGTTTTCCCGCCGCATCAAAAATCTCAACGCCATTATGCTGCGCCACGTACATTGCTGGAATAATCAGCAATCCGGCCAGCACCGCAATGCCAATATCAATCAAGGTGATGGCACGGCCTAGTGAAGCGATATTTTCAGTTTTACTCACATAGGAGCCATAAACAAGCATGGTACCTACACCCAGTGATAACGAAAAAAAGGCCTGACCAAGTGCATTTACAATTAACTGGAAATTAAAACTGCGGCTAAAATCCGGTAACAAATAGACCTTTATTCCCTGCATGGCACCGGGCAATGTCATCACATAAGCAATTAACGCCAATAGAATAATAATGAGTAACGGCATCAATCGGGTTGACCATTTTTCAATACCTTGCTGTACCCCGCCACTAATAATCAAACAGGTCATCAGCATAAAAATCAGCATAAACGCTAAATTGCGACCATGACCAAAACCGGTCAGCCAACCGGCAATCTTCTCTTGCCCCGTAGCGTCCATCACAGGTCCAGCGGCAAAGGCGATCATCCAACCGGCCACAATCGCGTAAAAAGCGAGAATCAAACTAGCGGTAATAATACCGGCAAAGCCGCTAAGAGACGCGACAAAACGACTGAAAGTGGTGTTTGAAACCTGTCGCAGAGCGCTGACAATATTAGCTTTGGCATGACGACCAATAATAAGCTCGGCCATCAGCGCTGGATAAGCCAGTAAAAAGGCCATCAGCAGATACATCAGCAAAAAGGCGGCACCACCATTACTAGCCGCCTGAGTGGGAAAGCCCCAAATATTGCCTAGTCCAACGGCAGAGCCAGAGGCGGCCAAAATAAAACCTAACCGTGAGCTGAACTCACCACGTGTGCCTGCCATGGATTACCCTCTATACAGAAAAAAGAGTTTTTACCGAAATTAGTCTCATCTACAGCCGGCGTTTCGACGACACTCGAGCACTTCGACCAACAGGAAAAACCTTTCCAGCAACAATTACTTCTTGGTGGTCACATACTTCAAAATTTCCACCACCTGCTCAGGCGTTTGTGCCCAAGCCAGAGCCGACGCATCAACCTCTTTCAACGGATGAATGATGTCATCGGCGTGTAAAGTAATGTATGGCGTACCCAACGCAGCGGCATAGCCCGCATCAAAAGCAGCGTTCCATTGCTTATATTTGTCACCAAAGCGCACAACAACCACATCGGCAGACTGAATCAGAGTCTGGGTGCGGATATTATTGATTCGCGCAGACTGGTGGTCCTTCCAGAAAGGCTTATCATCGGTACTCAGCATATTGCCAATATCATCACTGGCCGCGTGGTCGGTTACCGGCGACGAAAACTCGACCGGCAAGTCCAGCTCGGCACAACCCGCTTCAATCTGCTCACGCCAGTTAGTGTGAATTTCGCCCGACAAATACACATTCCAGATCATAAAAACCTCTCTCAACACATGTCATAAAATACAACTGGCGCCACTTTGAAAACGGCCAGCATTACAGGCTGCGCATGATAACAAATTATGCGTAGGCGAGAGACCATTAAATAGTCGATAAAGAACGCATTAATGCCGCAATTGCGGTGGCACACGCACTGGATTTAAAAGTGATTGCCGAAGGCGTTGAAACGGAGCAGCAACAGGTCAACTCAATACTGTAAAAATAAAACAACAGTGATGAAACGAGTATTGGCAGAACAACTATTTTTTGTTCGCTAACAGTAAGGACTCTAATTCAAACACATGATCATCGTAGACGGCTAAGTCACGCAGGGATTCAGCCAGGCGAAACAAATAGTCCTGATTAGAACCGCTGGGACCCGCGCAACGCTGAATATGGGCCGCGATTTCCGTCATCGGGGCCTCACCCAAATAGGCCTCGTTATGTTCGGTGGCGATATAAACAATACCTTGGCATTGATTGCCATCATCAAAATGCAGTGGCGTCAGTACCCGTTGATAGCCATTCTTTTCGCGAAAATCAAGATGTGCCAACACGTCTTCGTTGACCCGATAAGCAACTCCCTGACAAACGGTTCCCTTTTCAGGCACCAGCGTAACAACCCGGCCCGGGGCTTCTGGCACGCCCCGGTGGTCGTGGGAGCCCTGCCAAAAACGCCTCACCCAGCCAGTAATACTCGCTGGTCGGCTCTCCAAACAAGGGAAATCAACTTTATAAATAAGTGAACCGTAGCCAAATATCCAGTGACTGTTATCTATCATGACTCTTTGTGAGGGGGCTTTGGTGACGGCTTTGATGTGCCGCCGTTTTCTTTATCCTCCACGGCCTCAAACTGGTTTTGAAATTCTCGCGCCTGCTCAAGGGCCTGCTGAAAATCATCACCTCCCAGCTCACCGCTAAATAATTGCGCCTGTTCATGCTCCGACACACCTAACTCATCAGCGTCATTTCCCGTGGGCACAGGTTCCTGCTTACCCACACCCGATTGCCTGCTAACAGAAGCATCAAAACCGGAGTTACCAGCTGCTGTTGCCTGATCGTCAGTTGTATCAGCAGAACCCGCCCTGTCTTGCCGGTTCACTCCACCTGGAGCCGAGCCAGCCGGTTCGGCATCCGTCGATTTTTTATGCAGCATGGTGACGAGCTCCGCTTCAGACCGGGATAAGCCACAGTGCTCCACCAGCTCATCAACATCGGCACCTTTACTGACACGACGCACAGCATCATTGTAGGGCAAATTACCCCTATCGCGCTGCTGCAACTGCTCCTGCTGCTGCACCGTGCTCTTTAAATTACTTTCGACCTTCTGTAGCTGGCTGGCGACCCCAAAGGCGCCGTCCATCATCGCCGAGAGTTCATGCTCCAAGGTAGCAATTCGCTGATTAAGTTGCTGCTCATGTTGATGGGCCTGCGTCACACTGCGTTTAGCCTTTAACAGCGCAATCAACGCAACCACCAGGGCTGCAACAGCAATTAGCAACGCAATAATCCACATCATATTATTGGTCATCCTGGGTAAACAGCAATCCGCCGCCCTCCAGCTCCACTGCTTTGATTTTATCTTTTTCCTTCAGGAAAGGCGTTACCCCTTCAGTCTCATTCTGCTCAGAGGCCTCTATCGCTTCACCAACGCCCGTTAGCGCACGGCGTACATCAAGATCCCGAGAAACAATTAATGCTACTCGCCGATTCTTACCGCGGCCCTCAGCACTCTCATTGGAGGCAATCGGCTGAAATTGGCCGTAGCCCACTGCCGCCAAACGGTTAGGCTCAACACCACTTTGCGATAACAATCGCACCACCGCCGCTGAGCGCGCTGCAGACAGCTCCCAGTTAGAGGGAAAAATGCCTGATTGGATAGGAATATCGTCAGTAAACCCCTCTACATGTACGGGGTTTTCATAGCCGCTGAGAATACTGGAAATCTCTTCCAATACCGGCAGTGACTGCCTATTAAGGTTAGCGCTACCGCTGTTAAATAGCAGACCAGAACTCAGTGAAATTTCAATCCAGGTTTCTGAGCCACTAATGGTAATTTCACCATCACGTACCAGGTCACCAAACGCTGACTCTACCTGATCCGATAATTCGCTGAGTAGTGTGCCGATATGGTCGCCGTCGCCAGTGACGTCAGCCTTAACATCGCCGTCTTTATTAGCTCGACCATCAAAATCAATCATACTGTTCTTATTATGGTCGCTCAGTTCTATTAACTCAGAACTACTCTCTTCCTCTTTATCCTCAACTTGAAAAGCATCAATGAGTGTCTCCGACAACACTTTGTATTTGCCTTCATTAACCGAAGAAATGGAATACATGACCACAAAAAACGCGAACAGCAAGGTCATAAAATCTGAATAGGAAATCAACCAGCGTTCGTGGTTTTCCTGATCATGACTGGTATGTTTGTCGCGACGAGGCATTAATTATGGTCCACGTAGCCCTGCAACTTCATTTCAATAGAACGCGGGTTTTCGCCTTCAGCAATAGCAATAACGCCTTCGACAATCATTTCATTGTATTGGTACTGCTGTTGAACAACGCCCTTAAGCTTGTTGGCAATGGGTAGAAACAACAGGTTTGCCAGGCCAACGCCATAGATGGTAGCAACGAAGGCCGTCGCAATACCGGAACCTAACTCACTGGGATCGGCCAGGTTACGCATCACATGGATCAAACCCATCACCGCACCAATGATGCCAATGGTGGGCGCATAGCCACCCATACATTCAAAAAAACGAGCCGCTTTCAAATCACGGCTTTCAATTAAGTAGAGATCGACCTCCAACGCGCGACGAATGGCCTCCGGTTCCGTGCCATCAACCAGCAAACGTAGCCCCTTCTGGGCAAAATATTCCTCCTCTGTCTCAACAATCGCTTCCAGCCCCAGCAACCCTTCTTTACGGGCTGTCATGCTCCAATGCAGAATTTTATCGGAGGTTTGATAAACATTGAGCGAAGGCGGGTTAAAAACCCATAACAGAATTTTTCCTGCCCGCGACACACTGGCCCAGGAAGAGTGAAGAATGGCCGCACCCAGTGTGCCACCAATAACAATCATGGCTGCGGGTAAATTAAACAGCGCCGAGAAATGGCCCCCTTCAATAAAATTACCGCCTAAAACGGCCGCAAAGGCGAGAATAATACCGATAACACTTAATACGTCCATGGCATATCCTCAATCAATAACGGCTGTATTTGGTTGTCTATCATCAAGCATTTCCCCAATCAGCCAAACGGGAGCGTAGACGCAACGCCGCCTGACTATGAATCTGACTAACCCGAGACTCACTCACCCCCAGCACACTGCCAATTTCCTTGAGGTTTAATTCCTCTTGGTAGTACAACGCCAGCACCATACGCTCCCGTTCAGGCAGTGCCTCTATCGCTTGCGCCAGGTTATCCTTAAAGGCTTGTCGCTGAACATTTTCATGCGGTGAGGGTGTCGCACTGGCGGCTAGCAAAATTGACGAGTCATCCTGCTCTGTGACTTCGTCGTAGCTGAAAAGGCGTGTACCCGCGCTGTCCTGCAGATAGGCGTAATAGTCCTCCAGCGGAATACCCATTTCCGCCGCCACTTCCTGATCAGAGGCATCACGTCCGGTACGACCTTCCACAGCTTTAATCGCCTCCGAGACCCGGCGCGCATTACGGTGTACCGAACGCGGCGCCCAGTCATCCTTGCGCACATCATCCAACATGGCGCCACGAACACGAATACCCGCAAAGGTTTCAAAACTCGCCCCCTTGCTGGCATCAAATTTTTGTGCGGCTTCCAGTAAGCCAACCATACCCGACTGCACCAGATCATTAAGCTGAACCGTCGACGGTAAACGTGCCATCAGATGATGTGCAATCCGCTTCACCAGCGGCGCGTGCTGCTCCACTAACAGCGTTGTACGGTGCTGCTGTTGATCATCTGAATACATCGCCAGTTTCTGCATAACAATCATGTATTGAGCCAATTAGGCTTCCGCGCCTGCTCTACTCTGAATCAAACGCTCAATAAAGAACTCCATATGCCCACGCGGCTCCTGTGGCAACGGCCAGCTATTAATTTCAGTGGCTAAATCACGAAAGGCCGATGCTGCCTTGGAACGAGGGTAGGCGGAAAATACCGGTTCTCTTTTCTTAACCGATTTTCTCAGCATATCGTCGTAGGGCACTTCACCAACAAAGCGTAATGCCACATTCAAAAACTTATCGGCCACCACACTCAATTTACGGAACATCTGCCGCGCTTCCTCCGGGCTGTGCACCATATTGGCAATAATATTGAATTTAAAAATATCGTAGTCTCGATTAAGAACTTTAATCAGTGCATAGGCATCGGTAATCGAGGTGGGCTCATCACAAACCACCACCAGCACTTCCTGTGCCGCCTGCACAAAACTGGTGACCGATGATGAAATACCCGCGGCGGTATCAATCACTAAAATATCAAGCTGATCATCAATATCACTAAAGGCTTGAATTAACCCCGCATGCTCAGCATCACCTAATTCCACCATTGAGCGGACGCCCGAAGCAGCAGGCACAATTTTCACGCCTCCAGGGCCGTCGACCATAATGTCCATCAATGAGCATTCGCCCTTAAGAACATCTTCCAGCGTTCTATCCGCCTCAAGCCCAAGCAGGACATCTACGTTAGCCAAACCCAAATCGGCATCCAGCAACACCACGCGATTACCCAATTTCGATAAGGCCATACTTAAATTAACAGAAACATTGGTTTTACCAATGCCGCCCTTACCACCAGTGACAGCAATCACGCGTACAGGGTTAACTTTGTTCATGGGGCTATCGCCCATGTTTTCAGAGGTTGTTGCAACTGAAGTTCCAGTAATGTCATCTCACATATCCCAGACTACGCATGCTGACGGGCAGCAAATGGCGCAGGTGTTGTCATTGTTTTGAAGGGAACAGCGCCCGTTTTAGATGTTTGTGATGATTGACCAGCCAGGCCCTGCACCAGCTTATCTGGGCGTGCTTTTCCTATATCGTCAGGAATTTTTTGTCCATTGGTAATATAGGCTACCGGTAGCGTATTTTCTACTACGAGACTTAATACTTCCCCCAAACTATTAGTCTCATCGATCTTGGTCAGTACACAGCCCTGCAAACTCACCGTCGCCATCAGTTCATACATGGATTTAAGCACATTACTTTGGCTGGTACTGGGCAGTACCAGCAGCTTTTTAATGTCGACTTTTGAATTTTCCAACATTTCTAGCTGTTTCATGCGCTCCTTATCACCGGCATGAAAACCAGCCGTATCAATCAGCACCATCGACTTATGCTTAAGTGAGGCTAACACCTCATCCAACGAGTTATACTCATCGACCTGTCGCACCGGCACATCAACAATGCGCCCTAACGTGCGCAACTCTTCATAGGCTGCCAAGCGATAGGAATCGGTGGTCACCAGGGCCAGCTGGTCAGGGCCAAATTTCAGCGCATAGCGAACAGCAAGCTTAGCAATGGTCGTGGTTTTCCCCGCTCCAGTTGCTCCCAATAGCGCAATGACACCGCGGCGACCAACGGGGCTTTTCTCCAACACAGGAATATCTGCAGCTAAATCCCGCAAGCAACCCTGCCAAGCCTCCTCTATGGTATCGGCGTAAGACTGTTGCTGAGCCAATTTACGGGCCAGCGTACTGCTAATACCCTGTCCGACCAGGCGCTGCACAGCCGCCGCTTCCAGTGGATTTTTCATCGCCCAGCGCTCATCACTGTTATGCTCCATCTGGTCCTTGAGCAGCAGTCGCAAACTATCGATCTCTGATCGCATGGCGCTAAGTAGCTCATTATCCATGGCAGCATTTTGCTGTGATTCACGTGACTGGGCCATCATGTTAGCAAAGGTATCGTCGATCTGAGACTGCCCGGAAACCGAACCGCTGTCAGCACGGCGAAATTGATTGTCCATAACACGGCGTTGGCCAAACGCACGTCGTGACTGTTTTTCAGCCGGTTGCTTTTTGTCCTGCTCAACAATTTCCGAAACAACAGGCTGCTCACCAGCAGCCGCCTGTCCATCGGCATCACCTGTTAATTCACGCTCAACACCACCCCGCGCATTATAAACACTGGTCAATTCAACCCGGTCATCAGCAAGTTGATCAGCGGCTGGGGGCGTCAAGGTGGTTTCTTCCGGCATATCCACGCTGGTGATAATTTCAACTCCGCCATTAACACGGCGATTAGACAGAATGACCGCATCGGGCCCCAGCTCATCACGAATTTGTTTCAGCGCCTGGCGCATATCTTCAGCTACATAACGTTTAATGCCCATGCCATGTTCCTCGCTTTTCATTGTTCTACCCTGACCTGCTCACTCTATCTGCGAACGCCTTCCAAAAAGGCCGATCGTCAATCGTTTAATTAATGTCCAACCGTCGAAACGATGGTTACCTGACGGTTGTCAGGAATTTCCTGGTATGAAAGTACCTGTACGTTATCCATTCCAAAACGTACAAACCGTGCCATCAATGGCCGTACTGGCGCGGCTACAAGCAGTACCGGCGGTTTACCGGCCAATTCTTGACGCTCAGCAGCCTGTATCAAAGACGTCTGCAATTTCTCTGCCATACTGGGCTCCAGTACGGCTGAATCTTCACCAACATCGCCCAACTGCTGCGTTTGCTGTACCGACTTCATCAACAGCTGCTCAAGTCCCGGTTCCAGTGTCATCACTTCTAACTGTTCGCTATTACCAACAATGCCCTGCACAATTGAGCGAGACAGAGCCACCCGCACCGCCGCTGTCAGGGTGCCAGGATCTTGAGTCTTCGGTGCAATTTCAGCAATGGCCTCAGCAATGCTACGGATATCACGAATCGGCACCCGTTCCTGCAACAGGTTTTGCAGGACTTTCAAGAGCACACTGGCCGACACCAGCCCCGGCACCAGCTCTTCCGATAATTTCGTTGAAGTTTTTGCCAGTACCTCAAGCAGCTGTTGAACCTCCTCATGCCCCAACAGCTCATGGGCATGCTTCTGCATAATATGGTTGAGGTGCGTTGCCACGACGGTACTGGTATCAACCACCGTATAACCAAGTGATTGGGCGGTATCTTTTTGGTGACTATCAATCCATACGGCCTCCAGGCCAAACGCTGGATCCTTACCAGGGATGCCATCCAAAGAGCCAAACACCTGCCCCGGATTAATCGCCAAATCCCGGTCAGGGTGAATTTCTGCCTCAGCTAACGTCACCCCCATCAGCGTCACGCGATAAACATTGGGCAGCAGATCAAGGTTGTCACGTATGTGCACCGTTGGCATAAGGAAACCTAAATCCTGTGACAGCTTACGCCGCACTCCCTTAATCCGTGCCAATAACTGGCCGCCTTGATTTTTATCCACCAGAGCGATTAAGCGATAGCCCACTTCTAAGCCGATCATGTCGACCGGCGCCATATCGTCCCAGCTCAGTTCACGGTTTTCTTCCTGAGCCTGCTGCTGAGCCTCAACCGGCAACTCAGGCTCAGCCTCTGCCGCTTCTTTTTCGGCCATTTCTTTACGGTGCATAATCCAGTAACCGCCCGCTGCAGCCATTAGCGCCAAAGATAGGAAAGCCACGTGAGGCATACCCGGTACAATACCCATCGCACCCAAAATAATGGCCGCAACAAATAACGCTTTGGGCGAAGCAAACATCTGGTTGGCAACCTGCTTACCCATTTCTTCGGAGCTGTTGACCCGAGTCACCATAATGGCTGCCGCCGTGGACAGTAACAGCCCGGGGATCTGCGCAACCAAACCATCACCGATGGTCAGTAGAGAATAATTCTCCATCGCCGTGGAGAAATCCAAATTATGCTGGGCCATGCCAACGGCCAATCCGCCAATGATGTTAATGGCCAAAATCAAAATACCGGCCACCGCATCACCACGAACAAACTTACTGGCACCGTCCATCGCCCCATAGAAGTCGGCCTCACTGGCAACTTCGGTACGGCGCTGCTTAGCTTCATCCTGAGTAATCAGTCCCGCGTTAAGATCAGCATCAATCGCCATCTGCTTGCCGGGCATGGAGTCCAATGTAAAACGTGCGCTGACTTCTGAAATACGTCCAGCACCCTTGGTCACCACCACGAAATTGATAATGATTAAAATCAGGAAAACCACCAGACCAACAACATAATTACCGCCAATGACCACTGAACCAAAGGCCTCAATCACCTTACCAGCAGCATCGCCCCCTTCATGCCCGTTAAGCAGCACAACGCGCGTTGAGGCGACGTTCAACGCCAGGCGCAATAAGGTTGCAACAAGTAAAACCGTCGGGAAAACAGCAAAATCCAAGGGGCGCAGAGAATAAACACTCACCAGTAACACCACGATGGCCAGTGTGATATTGAAGGAGAAAAACACATCGAGAATAAACGGCGGTACCGGCAGCGTCATCATCGCCAGCACGACAAGCAATAGCAGCGGCAGCAGTAAATTGCCCTTACGCATCCCGCGTAAATTTGTCATTACCATTGATTGATCCATGTGCTGCTTAACGACCCTATGCTAGTTAACAAAATTTTGACGCTTTATACGTCGAAACCGATACATAGGGTTAACTGCAAGAAGTGATCCAGTTTTATGGCAACTCTCCTATTTAATTGTGTTCAGTGAAATTATCCAGACACAGCATAGGGTTAGCAGACAGAAAATCTCAGCACACGACGAAACCCCCTCGTTTCCGTAAATAAACAGCGTGTTACGACTTTTTGACGGTACCCTAGCCACTTGAGATCGCAGCAATAATGATGACGAAAATGGCACAGTAAATGACAAAGTGCTGCCGAAATGGCAAGGTACGATTGCAGTGGCAAAGTGACAACAAATTCAAACCATCACAACCAACAATAAACATTCGATTATTTCAGCCAATGGGAGAAACCCTAGCCGTGGAACTCAGCGCATCCGACCTGCATATCTGGCATATATCATTGGATCGTAACGCCCTGTTGAACAAGTCATTTCCAGCCCTGCCCAGCGCATCAGAAGCACAGCGAACAGCAAACATGAACCACCCTGAACTCCGCCAGTGTTACCTGAAAACTCGCTGGGCAATGCGCCATATCCTTGGCTGTTACCTGAAAACCCCCGCCGAAAAGGTGCAACTGCATTATGCCGAGCAGGGCAAACCAGCACTTGTTTCGGGGAAATATGCGCTCGACCTCCATTTCAATCTGACACACTCAGGTGAATGGGCTTTACTGGCCGTTACACTCGGTGCGCAGGTGGGTATTGATATGGAAAAAGTCACTCAAAAACTGCATCCGATCAGGCTAGCCAAACGCTATTTCACCCAAGCTGTTGTCGCACAGCTGGAAGAACTGGCAGAAGCGGAGCAACAAGCGGCTCTGCTCAAGCTCTGGACACAATATGAAGCCTACAAAAAAGCACAGGGGGTGGGATTACGGGGAGGAGATGGATTATTGCCTCTGAGTATCGACATCGGTCGTCATCAGTTTCACGCCTTCCCCACCGACACAGGCGCCGCATCAGAGTGGCTCGTGGCGCAACTGCATCCTGCTGATCAGCATATCGGCGCGGTTGTTATCGAAAGAACTCAAACACAACCGCAGTTAAGTCATATTAATTATGACGATGACATCAATACGGCCTGTTAATGCACAGGCTTCATGACGAGCAGCCGGTTTAGCCTATCAGGGAACTAACTCGAACTTTTCCCGCAGCAATAAACGGTCACCATCAAAAATCATAAATTCCCAGATACCTGGAACCTGCTCATAGGTTTCGGTAATTTGAAACGCCATATCATGAGAGCTTGCACTTGGGCTTAGGTCCTTAACAACCGTATATTTATCATGGCGGCTGCCATCTTTTTCAATAATGCCCGGTGTCAGATAAAGCATCGTCAGAATATTCGGTTTACTTGCATGCTTACCAGTAACATTAAAACGCACCCCAAACTTAACACCTAATGTTGCCGGCACTTGTGTTGTCGGCGTTACCGTTTCCTTACTACCGCCAACCAATAAGCGCTCACCCTCTTCCAGTTTAAGATCAGGGCGAGAGAAAATACCTCGTTCGATCTCCGTTATTTGCATCTCGGCAAATGCCGCCTGAGCCGTCAATAAAGCCACTAAAGAAATCGTTAACCGTAAAAAACGAACGAAAGATAAATGTATCATGATGTTTTAAGAATCCTGGTTGGAAAATAAAGAAGGGTACTCTAGTAACGCACAGCGCAGCCAATCAGTTAAATCGTATAACGCTTTACCAGCTGAGATAGGCCAAGACTAACCTCTGCAAGCTGCGCGCTGTGACTGCGGGCCTGCTCAGAGCGCTCAGAGGCATCACGTGTACGGTCTTGAATATCGGAAACACAGGCCTGAACGCCGTCCACCGAACTTGACTGCTTTTCAGTAGCCTCTGAAATTTTATTATTCATATGACTAATATTGGTAATTGACTGCATCACCTTTTGTAGCACTGCGCCGGCACGCTCCGACTGCACAACCGAATGCTCGGCCTGTTGCTGCTGTCGCAACATTGTTTCCGCTACCTGGTCAGAGGAACTGCGCAGCTCGTCAATCATACTGCGAATTTCTTGAGCGGCCTCTGAGGTACGTGCCGACAGCATTCGAACTTCATCGGCAACAACAGCAAACCCTCTGCCTTGCTCTCCCGCTTTAGCTGCTTCAATAGACGCATTTAAGGCCAAAAGGTTAGTTTGCCGGGCAATTGACACGATCGCATTCAGCACTGTTTCAATATTATGCGAATCTGCCTGCAACCGCTGAATCGTTGATACGCCCTGTTCTACTTCCTCTGCAAACTCACCAACACTCACCTCAAGACTTTGCATGACAGCGGCACTGTTATGCATAAAATTGTGCCCTTCATTTGCCGAGGACGATGCCTCAACAGCATGTTCGGCAACCAACTTAAACGACGCCAACAGGCTACCAATGGCCTCTGTCGCCTCATCGCTACGAGCGAGTTGCTCAGCCGTGCCCGTCTGTATTTCTTCGGCTAGTTCACCAATCGCGCCACTGACCTGCTGAACTTTATCAACCTCTTGACGTGTTTCACTCACCAACTGATTCAAGTAACGCTGTAATTGATTAGCACAATCAAGTAACTCATACAGCTCCGTAAATCCCATGGTATTTTCAAGCCGCTCCGAAAAATCGCCACTTCGTAATTTTTCTATATAGACAGAAACAACGCGCATCCCTGACAAAACGCGAAATTGCAGCAATGCACTAATAGCGCCAGTGATAAACAATAACCCCAAAAACACTATCAAAAGCGTAATCACACGGTTTTCAGCATCCGTACGGATTTGATCTATATACTGCTTACTTTCCAGTACTCTCGCCTCCAGCACTGCCGTTAATTGCCCAACCTGTTTTTTCGCTGACTCACCAAGCTGAACTTGTCGTGCCGTTTGTTCAAGTTCCGGAACGTAGCGCTGAGTAAGGTAATAAATATCATCGGTAATTTGATCCCCCTTATCTGCAACCTTAGCAGGAGAGTCCCCCGAATCAGAGTCCAGCCCCATCATGGCCGAAAACTCATCTTCTTCCTCTTCCACCATAATACCCAGCAATGGTAACTGGTTTAGCTGCTCAGCCTTTACCACAATTTCTTGGCTTATTTGTACAAGGCTTTGCTTCAACTGATCGGAAGGAGAGCTGAAATAACGGCTTCTTAAAAGCGCCCGCTTAGCATTCATCTGAGCAATCTGAAAAGCGGCTAGCTGCAACGCCTGCACATCATCAGAAGCGGCTGTATCCATGCCACTGCGAATATAATCCTGAAGGGTTTCTAATGCCGCTAATAGCTCACGCTCATTTTGAAGCATCAAGCCCTGTATATTTCCAGATAGTTTGCCTGCCGCACGCAGGTCAACAGCCAAACTTTCCTCCAACTTTGCCACCTCAGGCAGTAACGCCTGCTGGAAAACATCGGGTAACAAAACGACCGCCTCGGGTAATTCCGATGATAAAAAGTCTTGAGCTTTCTGAAGAGCAGATGCATCGCCTGTTCGTAAATAGTCATCAATCAACAGACGTGTCTTAACCGATACTTGCTGAACAACCTGATGATAGCGTTCACTCAATAGAAAAGGTTCTTTTAATTTTGCGAGCCCCCAAAACACACTAGCAGCCATTCCGATAATCGCTATCAGCAACATTCCGGAACTAAAACGGGTCAATGAGGAAATACGCATAAAAAAGATTTTCCAGGTGGTATTGGGGCCTGTAACGTAAATTTTCTTTATGTCATTTTTATGACAGAGCGCCTTAATTATTAAGATAAGGTGACTAAAGAAGCGACAAACTGCTTTTACCGTTCGATGCCCCATGATTTTCATTACTTGTATTCATGCGTTAACAGGCATAAAGTCAAAAGTGCGTCTACGCAAACTCTGAAGCAAGTTTTCAGTTCTGGAGAAGGCGCGACTGTGCCTCTCCCTAATCTTGGTGTTGTCAGGAGGGCATAGTATGAAATTTTCAGACCTCACCAACTCCCTCGTTCGCCTCCCCCTGTGCTGTTTATCTGTTATTGTTTTTTACAGCCTGCCACTCACGGCACATGCTGACGATGACGACAAGGCATTATTTATTCCCAGCAACAGTGCTGCTAAAAATTTTTATGGCGGTATTGCACTGGGCTACGGCGATAATGATTATCCCCTTTCCAATCAGGATGGTTCAGTCACCGGCAGTAGCCGTGACAGGCACGATACCGTGACCGACTTTTATATCGGTTATCAGTTTAATGAGCGTCTGTCAGTTCAGGCCGGACATACCGATTTAGGTCATTCGAGTTTCAAGGGTTCCTCATCCGGCGGGCCATCCTGGGACGCTGGCTCGGTCAGCGCCAAACATGATGCCGACGGCTGGGAGCTGGGAGTCATGGGCCGCTGGCCTGTTGCCCCACGTTGGTACGCACTTGGCTATGTTGGCTGGATGTGGTGGGAATCCAAAGAGACCTTTGTTGAAAGTACCGGCACCAGTGTGGTTAAAGAGTCTGGCAGCGATGCCACCTATGCGTTGGGATTCGAATACGATATTGGCCGGAAAGATCGGGTGGTTTATCGCTTTATGGGGTCACACCATAAGGTCGGCGATCAGGGGTATGACGTCAACAGCGCCACCGCCGAAATCGTCTATCGCTTCCCCTAACCACTTAATCTGCCGCCTCTACTAATAGGTAAATAGAGGCGGCAGATTAAGCCAAAATATAACCACAATAAATTTGGCACACTCCCTGCATTATGGCTGTTAACGCTCAAATTGATGAAAAAAGAGCATAAAACGGAAAAGCTTTTCCGCCCAACGGCAATCATAATGGAGGACAATATGGCGACGCTGGCAGCGGCAGCATCTCTCGACGAATTAAAAAGTTTATATCGTCACTATGCAGCAATTCTTCACCCTGACAGGGGCGGCAGCACGTCACGCATGCAAAACCTGAATCACCAATACCGCATCATGAAAAAGCGACTTAAACAGGCTGCCAATGATGAAAGGCCGTTACCACAATCTTTTGCCGACTTATGCGTTGGTGATCAGCTTTACGTCAATGCTACCCGGGTAGAAGTGCTGGAGATCAAAGAACAAACCTTTCGTGTCGTCGCAGTAGGTAGGAGTCGACAGGCAACATTTAACAAACACACAGGTCTCGGTCGTAACCCTCGTCTGCGAGCCAGTTTTTATCCACTAAAAAAACCAGCACGCCACTAAGCCTTAAAACCCAAAAATAGCAGACACAAAAAAGGGGCCAACCGGCCCCTTTTTCGATAGAACAGTATTGCCCTTACTTCGTTTTAGCTTCGATAAAAGGCAGTTCTGAAACAGTTGCAGAACACTCAACAGCGCCTTTAACTTCTACTTTGTCGCCAGGGTTCAGGCCAGGCTTCAGGTAGCACAGAGCGATAGACTTGTTCAGGCGAGTGGAGTACAGCGACGCTGTAACGTAACCAACTTCTTCGCCATTTTGGAAGATTTTCTCGCCACCGGCAATTGGCTCACCAACAGCAACGTCTGCATCAGCAATGATACCGGAGAATTTTTTGGTTTCCTGGCCTTTGCGCGCTTCGTTAGCCGCTTTACCGATGTAGTCGCCTTTCTCTTTACCTACAGACCAACCCAGACCAGCTTCCCAAACAGATTCATTTTCAGAAACGTCGAATGGGTGGAACAGCAGAGCTGCTTCGATACGCAGCATATTCAGGCCTACGAAAGACAGTGGCATAACGCCTTTGTCTTTACCAGCTTCCAGGATCGCGTCCCACAGGTCGCCAACAACGTCAGCTGTAGCAATGATTTCGTAACCACGCTCGCCTGTGAAACCAGTACGAGAAACGATAGCTGGTTTGCCGAATACAGTTGTTTCGATTTGATGGAAGAACGCCAGTTCGCTGATGTTATCTGGTGAGTTTGCATCCAGAATTTCGTGAGCGATTGGACCCTGCAGAGCGATGATGTGCAGGTTATCGTCTTCTTCAACAGTTACGTTTTTACCAGCAGTGGCTTTAGCCATCGCTGTGTCAGAGTCACCCGTACCTGAAGCCAACAGGTAATGGTCGTCAGCCAGACGGTAAATGATCACGTCATCGGCAACACCACCTTCGTCAGTCAAAATTGTGGAGTAACCAGATTTACCTGGGTAGATTACATCCATGTTACGTGGCAGCAGGTAATCAACAACAGCAGAGGCGTCTGGGCCTTTGATGTGCTCACGACGCAGGCCTGACAGATCAATCAGAGCAGCAGCATTACGACAAGCATCAGCTTCTTTGTCTGGATCTGTAGCGTAAGTCCAAGCAACGCCCATGTCATTCCAGTCAGCCATAGTTGCGCCAAGAGCTTCATGGCGGCTAGTTAGTGCAGATACGCGATTTCCCATTTACAAATTCCTCTACTTTAATTATTCGGTAATGTCTTTCAGCGCTTAACGTCGTTTTTTGCTGATCTGATTAAGCGGCCTAATTGAATTCTTCAGTAACTAATCGTTACCCGGCCCAAAATTTGGGAGTAGGAAGAATAAACGCCCTTTTTAAGGAAATCCACCCCTATATGTGCCTTAAGCCAGATAATTGCCCACACTTGGTAAGGAAATTAGCATTTATTAAGAGGGCACCTCATTGTTTATGGGTATCACGTTAGAGGTAGGCTTTTTATATATCTTTTTGTAATAAAAGCTGTGATTCATTAATACTGAAAAATAAACCTTTAACCGGCTCTATTCATCTCGCCTCAACTCTTCTGGAATCGGTAAATCAGGCATCGGGCCGGGACGCTGCCCCTGCCGTTTTTCAAAACGTTGTAATTGAAAGACATAAGCAAGCACCTGAGCCACCGCGACATACAAACCGGCGGGGATTTCCTGTTCCAGTTCGGTACTGTAGAACACGGCTCGTGCTAACGGCGGAGCTTCTAGCACAGGAATGTCATGAGCTTTGGCTATTTCTCGAATTTTAAAGGCAATATGATCGGCACCCTTAGCAACCAGTAACGGCGCCCCCATATTGTCGGAGTTATACTTTAACGCCACCGCATAGTGTTCAGGGTTGGTAATAACAACGTCGGCTTCTGGTACCGCGGACATCATACGGCCTTGAGCCATATCATATTGCAGTTGGCGAATCCGTGATTTAACCTCAGGCTTGCCCTCGGTATTCTTCATTTCATCTTTCACTTCCTGCATCGTCATTTTCAGCTTTTTGGCATGGCTGCTGATTTGGAACGGTACATCGATAATACTAATCAAAATCATCGTGCAACTCATCGCCAACACCGACCAGCCAACAATACGCAACGTATGCGCCATAGCCGGAATGGTGTCTTCCTTGGCAATGGCAAGAATATCGTTGGTCATAAAATCGAGAATAACGAGCGATAACGTAGCCACCAGCAGAAATTTGGCGATGGTTTTAAGCAGCTCCATCAACGCCTGCTTGGCAAACATGCGTTTAATACCCGCAAGTGGGCTGATCCGCTCACCCTTCGGAGCCAATGATTTACCGGACATGACCCAGCCGCCTAACGCGATAGGTCCGATGATCGCCGCCAACATGACAACGATAAAAAAGGGAATCAATGCCATCATGCTTTCAGCCATCGACTGGCCAAGGTGAATCAACATGACTTGAGGGTCGAAAATATCGTCACGAGAAAAACGAAAGTTAGCGCTCATCATATTTGATAGCCCAGCGGATATACCTCCGCCAAACGCCAACAAAGCCCCCGTCCCCCCCAATAAAATGGCGGTCGTATTTAATTCCTTGGAGCGCGGAATATCCCCCTTCTTTTTGGCATCCTCAAGGCGTTTGGGGGTCGCCTCTTCGGTTTTTTCCTGACCGCTGTCTGATTCAGCCATCGAGACTCTCCCCAAATTTATGGATTAGAGAGGAGTAGCTAAAAATAGTGATATGTTTGCTAGCGCACAACATGAACCACATGAAGGTTTGAGCACAAAGCTGAGGCAGTGATCGCGAAAATAGTGTCATTGTCACAACCCCAGCACCGAACGCATCATCATCAGGCTTTGCTCTGCTAGTTTGTCGAACTGCGGAACAAAACGTGTCAGCGTCACAAACACGATCATCAAACCAACCAGCATCGACACAGGAAAACCCAGCGCAAATACATTCAACTGCGGAGCAGCCCGATTCATAATGCCAAAGGCAAAGTTAACCACCAGCAGTGCACAAAGCGCTGGCAAAGCAATCACCAACGCACTGGCAAACATCCAGCCCCCCCACTTGGCGAGCTGCATAAAGATTCCAACATCAAAAACCTCATAACCAACCGGCATGACCTTGAAACTTTCGATAAACACTTCAATCACCACCAAATGACCATTCATGCAGACGAACATCAACATCACCAGCATCAGATAAAACTGACTCAAAACCGCCACAGAAACGCCGTTCACAGGGTCAACCATGGAGGCAAAACCCAACCCCATTTGCATCGCAATCATCTGTCCGGTGAGCACAAAAATCTGGAAAAACAGTTGAAAAATAAACGCCATACTGAAACCAATCAGCAATTGCTGACCAACTAACAAGTAAGCCTCAAAAGATAAACCATCAAGCACCGGCATATCGGGTAATAGCGGTGTCACAGCCAGCGTAATCAGTACTGCCAGCCCTAGTCGCACTCGCGCTGGCACCAACTGTGATGAAATAATGGGCACAAACATAAAAAACGCAGCGATGCGAAACAGCGGCCACAGAAACTCGCCAACCATGCCGGTTAGTTCTGAAACGGGTAAATTAAGCATGCGTCATGACCAGGTAATAGCTGCTGCTCATAAACAGCTTATTAAAGTAACAGCACTGACCAAACATCACGTAACTCATGGCTAGCCAATAATATTGGGCATATTGGTCATTAACCGATTCATAAAGTCCATCAACTCTCGAATCAACCATGGCCCGGTCGCCATAATCGTTAACAGGGTTACCAGAAGGCGCGGCAAAAAACTCAGTGTTTGCTCATTAATTTGCGTAGCCGCCTGAAAAGTACTGATAACCAGGCCGATCAAAAGACTCGGCAACACCAGCACCGCCACCATTATTACCACTAAATAAAGTGCATCACCGAATAACCCGGCAGCAACTTCAGGTGTCATTAGGCTTCTCCTATTAAATATAGTGAAGGCTCGCGCAGTTGGGTAGCCATGCTTTTAGCTCCGTCAAATTCCATAACTGGCCGCCAACGAGCCAATCACTAACGCCCAACCATCCACCAACACAAACAACATGATTTTAAAGGGCAGCGAAATAATCACCGGAGACATCATCATCATGCCCATCGCCATCAATACACTCGCGACCACCAGATCGATCACCAGAAAGGGGATAAACACCATAAAACCAATCTGAAAAGCGGTTTTTAATTCACTGGTAACAAACGCTGGCACCAAAATCGACAACGGAATTGCTTCGGGTGACTCAAACGCACCCACCTCTGCGATACGGGAAAACATTTCGAGATCAGTTTCGCGTGTTTGCGCCAGCATGAATTCACGGAAAGGCTTAGCAGCTGTTTCCAATGCTGGCACAGGCGCTAAATCACCACTCAAGTAAGGTTGCAATGCCGTTTCGTTAGCGGCCTTGAAAACTGGCGTCATAATAAAAAAAGTTAAAAACAGCGCCAGCCCGACCAAAATCTGATTAGAGGGCGTTTGCTGCAAGCCCAGCGCCTGACGCAAAATAGAAAACACAATGATGATACGAGTAAAGGAAGTCATCATCATCAACGCCGCCGGCAATAGCGTTAGCGCCGTCATTAAGAACAGAATTTGTAGCGTCACACTGTACTGCTGCGAGCCATCATCATTGGTGGTCAGCGTCAATGCGGGCACACCCGCTGCATCCTGCGCCGCGGCGTGCGGAGCAAAGATCAAGGACATCAATATTATTAAAAGAAGGGGGAGTAACCGCTTTAAACTGCCTTTGACAGTCGCCGGATTCACACCAGAAAAATAAACCTGTTTTGTAAAAAAGGGGTTAAACATAGGCACCAAAAAAATGTCACTTTTGCGTTAAATTAACTGCGTGACATCATCTGATGCAATTTCTGTGCAAACTCTGAATTATTTTTAGATTCAGCCGCATCAGCGACCGGTTCATCGAAGGTGTGTAAGGTGGTAATTTGTTGTGCGGTAACCCCCAGCAGCAACTGCTGACCGCCAACATCAACCAACGCCAACCGCTCACGGGTACCAACCGGTAATACAGAAACAACTTTAATCGTACCGCCACCCGTACCGCTCATGCCGCTGAAACGCTTCACCAGCCAGCCACAGCCAAACACCAATAACAGCACAAAGGCCAAACCAGCGAGCACCGTAAAGACCTGTCCAGTACTAACGCCGGATCCGCCCACCAGAGCATTAGACGCATCAGCAGTCTCTGCCGCCGCCCAGGTATGACAACTAACAACGGTCATTAATAACCAGCTTGTAAATTGAAGGCTACGTTTCAACATGGCTTGATGGTTTTTTGACGCCTTTATTAGATAAATAAAAAGATGGTTATTTAAGTTTCTGAATACGTTCGGAAGGGCTCACCACGTCGGTTAAGCGAATACCAAACTTTTCATTGACCACCACCACTTCGCCATGCGCAATCAACGTACCGTTGACCAACACATCCAGCGGTTCCCCAGCCATACGATCCAACTCGATCACCGATCCTTTATTAAGCTGCAACAGATTACGAATGGTGATGTCGGTGTTCCCCACCTCCATTGATACGGTCACTGGAATATCAAGAATAACATCCAGTTCAGGAGATAGATTAACCTCCCCGCCTTCGTCCTGTAATTGTTCAAAGCCAGCGGCTTCTACACCAGAATTTGGAGCTTGATTCGTCTGTTCAGCCTGCTGAAACTCTTCGGCAATCGCCTGATCGGGATTATTTTCATCTGACATACTGTTCTCCAAACCTGACTAGGGGCTGCTTAAACTCATTTGATGTTTCAGGATTGACCCGTTCGATCAATCTGACGCTTAATTTTAAGGGCAAGATGTTCATTGGAGGCACCCACCGCCGCTTCATAAATGGGTACGCCGTTAGCCATTAGAATACTGCTCTCTGGCATATCAATCGGAATCACATCACCGGCTTTAAAATTAAGGATTTCACGCAGTGTGATTTTTCGCTCCGCGACACGGCAACTGATTGGCACACTGGCATAACGAAGATCACGTTGCAATGCCTCTACCCAGTTACCATCGGTATACTCATTATCAACCTGCACGCCTGAATCCAGAGCCTCACGAACAGGCTCTAGCATAGAATAAGGAATAGCCACTTGTATCCGGCCACCCTTTTCTTCAATTTTGATCTCAAAGGTGCTCAGCACAACCACTTCACTGGGGCTGATAGCTTTAATCATTGCCGGGTTTTCTTCATTACTGAGATATTCAAAATCGATATCCATAATTGTTTGCCAGGCTTGCTTCATATCCACAAACACCTGACTCAATACCTTTTGAATTATGCGCTGTTCAGTAACAGTAAACTCGCGCTCTCCAATTGCATTGTCATGCACACCGCCACCAAAAAACCGGTCAACCAGATTGACAACTAAATCCGCATCCAGCACAAACATAGCGGTTCCACGCAGCGGGTGAATTTTCACCAAACTTAAGCTGCTGGGTATCCCCAGCATTTGCGTGTACTCAGAAAATTTAATGTTCTCGATTTTAGCCGCTGTGACCACCGGCGTCTCGCGCAGCAGGTTAAACATGCTTTGCTCCGTAAACCGAGCAAATCGCTCATTAATCATTTCCAGCGTTGGCAAACGACCGCGCACAATATGATCCTGACTGGTCAAATCATACGCTTTAACACCGCCGTCTACAGGCGATTGAGACTCCGTCTCTTCCGTTTCAAACTCGCCTTCATCGACACCGTTGAGCAGGACATCAATTTCATCCTGTGATAACAGCTCTTCTTCAGACATGCGCCTTCTCGAACATTAAACTCGTTTCCTAATTAGCGGCTTAATTACTGCATCACAAAATCAGTAAACAGCACCTTATCCACTTTCAACGCTTCATTTTTTGACGTAATGAAGGTTTGCACCACGGCCAGCGCTTCTTCGTTCAAATCCATACGCCCCTGAGCACTTTGCATATGGTTTAAATCCTGCGCACTGAACAGGTTATTGAGAGAACTTTTTACAACTGGCTCATGCGCTTTTACCAACCTCAAAACCCCTTGATCCTTGGTCTTAATAGTCACATTAATTTGCAAGTAACGCTGCTTACCACCAGACATCACGGTCACAATAAAGGGTTCATTGAGACGGTGGTAAAGTGACTGTACATGCTGAGGTTCAAGTTGCTCCTCAGCGACGGGCTCATCATTACTTCCACCTACCAGAAAAAACACACTGCCGGCACCCACACCAATGCCCAACAACACAGCAGCAATGATAATAATTAATTTACCTTTGCCCTTTTTTTCCGTACTTTCTTCAACCTCTAACTCTTCTTCAGCCATAATTTTTAAAAGTTAATTCTCGTTTTTTAGTCTTTTGAGCTCATTTTATGAGCTCGTAAATTGCCTGCATTCGTTTATAAACGCAGCCCTTATAGGCGATTAAAACAGATGAAACCAGCCTTTATCCGGGAAATTGGCGGGTAATCATACCCGCCTCCTTAACTATAGCAATCAAACGAAAATTTACGCGTAAAAATCAACTAATCCATCAGACTCAATCTGTTGTACCAAGCCCGCCTCAGGAGCACCTGCCAGATCATCAGTTTCACCTGTCGAGTTGCGAGCAGAGCCGTCCCCTGCATCAGCTTGAGCTTGTTCCGAGTGTGATTGATCTGAAACATCCACATCCGCCAAATTAAGACCACCTGACTCCATCATTTCACGCAATCTCACCACGCTGCTTTCCAGTGCTTCACGGACACCAGCCTGTTGACTACTAAACTGCACCGTCGCCTGTTCTCCACTGACGCTGATTCGCACATCAACAGGTCCCAAGTCACGCGGGTTAAGCTGCAGCTCTGCAGCACTGATACCGCGATTAGCCAACCACATAATACGCTGCGACATGGCCTGTCCCCACTCGGGCGAGCCCACCGGCGTTTGCACGCTAGCCGAAACAATCCCGGCTTTGGCTGGCGTTAATGCCTGTGAAGCCTGACTCAAACTGTTTAAACGTGGCAAACGATCAGCGGCAGACTCGGCGGCATTGATCGCATCGCCCACACCGGCTGCTTTTGCCGCCGTAGTTGAGCCATCCACTTTAACGGTGCCAGCGGCCAACTGTTCACGTAATGCTTTAAAATCCATGGCTGCGGTTAATTGGGCCAACCGGTCCTGTGACGGCTGCCCGGTCATGTCACTATTGCTGGCTGCCGCTTTAGCGGCGGTTGGCGTATTGATATCACCTGCTACAGTATTATCCGCCACACCAGCTGTTCGGTATTGTTTAAACTCACGCGCTGCCTCAGCGGCAGCAGTTGAGGGCTGAGCCGAACGCGCGCTCACCTCATTTTCTGCGTTTTTAGCCGTCACTTTCTGTTCGCTGTCAGACTGTCGTGTTTGCAGCACAGCGCTTTCTTCATCAGGTAAAGCCTGCTCTTCGGTTAATGCCTGCTCTGTTGCAGCCGTTTGGCTCTCGGCAGCTTCCTGGCTGTCATTCTCAGCCAGCACAGCCTCCTTAGCCAGCTGCTCCGAATCAACAGGCAGTCCATCAATCACATCAGCTGCCTGTGCATCACTAACGCTGTCAGTCTCCTCTGCCGGTGTCTCTTTCAGATCAGCCGTCAACTCACCTTCCTGTTGCCCGACAGCAAAAGAAGCATCATCCGATGATGAGGCAAGATCAGACACTTTAATAGTGGTTGCCACATCAGCATCGTCAGCCATCCCTTCTGTTTGCTTTTGCCCATGTTCGGCTGCTTCTTCTGTGGTTTCACCTTTAGCAACCGCCGAAACCTTCTGACCATGGTTGTCCGAGGCTTGCGGCAAAGGCTTGCCGTTGTCCGCACTTTTATCGGCTGCCTTGGCCTGTTTTACGGGTGTATTTTGTTGTGCTTGATTAGATCGGTGTTCCGGGCGAGCAGCCGTATCTGTTGATCTTTTTTGCTGTGAAGGCTGGCGTACTTCAGCATCCTCACGGCGCTGCTGTCGATAAACCTCTTCAAAGGAATTTCCTTTACGATTCAAAGCACTTAGCTCTGAGCCCTGATTATTTAAAGCGGCGCTATTACGGCGTTTTGCCAAATTTATCGAAGGGCTTTCAATATTCAGCAAAATATCAACAGGACGATTAGTTGAGTTCATTTATTTTCTCCAGCTCATAGCATTCGGCGATCATTCAAATATATTGCCGCTTGTCTAAAAAGGTTCCCTACTGGAGATAAAGCAATTGGCGGGCCAATTCTTAAAAAGAAAGCAAAAAAGACTTACATCAAACCATTGGCACGGCGTAAATTCATCATTTGCTGAGCTTGCTCATCGAGCATTTTTTGTTCGCGTTTGTCCTCATCCAAACGTTCCTGCTGTACGTTACGCTTGATTAAGCTATCCATGCGTTTAACCGCACCGCGTTGCTCAAACCATTGATTTTTAGCGAGGTTTTCCTGCTGCCGCACCAGCTCAAGCTGTTCTTCCTGCTGTGTTATCGCCGTGCTTAAGCGATTAAGAAATTGATAATAACCCTGCAGTCGTGTGGCTGAAATCCCCTGCGCGCCCTCTTGACTTACCATGCGCTCATATTCGCCCCGGTAGTCTTTTAACTGCTGGAGTTTTTGCTGCTGTTCCGCAACTTTGCCGCGCGCGTCGGCCAGCACTTTAACCTGCTCCTGTTCGCGGTTTTTTTCCAGCTTTAACAAGGGTGCTAATCGTTCAGATTTTTTCATGGCTATTCACTTATTTGTGCGAAGCGACAATTTACGGCTGTCCGGGAACAGGGCCAAGTATGGTGGCCAGATCACTACTGCTTTGTTGGTAATCGACCGCCTCGTTGAGCCCCTGCTGCAGAAATTGCTTCATCACCGGCATACGCTGAATAGCAAAATCAGTTTCCGGATTGCTGCCTGCGACATAGGCTCCCACGCTGATTAAATCACTGCTCTGCTGATAATTTGCATATACCTGCCGGAACTGCTGCGCGAGCTGCATTTGTTCAGGATTAACGACCTGCGGCATAACACGACTCACCGACGCTTCCACATCAATCGCCGGATAATGCCCTGCTTCTGCCAAGCGTCGTGATAACACAATATGACCATCTAAAATGGCTCGCGCAGCATCAGCAACCGGGTCCTGTTGATCATCGCCCTCTGTTAACACGGTGTAAAAGGCCGTGATCGAACCTTCACCCGCAGCGGCATTACCGGCCCGCTCCACCAGTTGAGGCAGCTTAGCAAAAACCGACGGCGGATAACCTTTCGTTGCAGGCGGCTCACCAACAGCCAATGCCAACTCACGTTGTGCCTGGGCATAACGTGTCAGCGAATCCATCAGCAGCAAAACATTTTTACCCTGATCTCGAAAATATTCGGCAATACTGGTGGTCAACATAGCCGACCTTAAACGCATAAGGGGTGAATCATCGGCAGGAGAAGCAATCACCACGGCTCGCGCCAGACCGGCTGGCCCTAAACAGTCATCAATAAATTCTTTAACCTCTCGGCCCCGTTCGCCAACCAGCCCAACAACGACAATATCGGCTTCGGTAAAGCGCGTCATCATACCCAGCAACACACTTTTCCCCACCCCACTACCGGCAAACAGTCCTAAACGTTGACCACGGCCCACCGTCAGCAGTGCATTTATGGCCCGAATTCCCACATCAAGTGACTCATGAATCGGGTTACGGCTCAGCGGGTTGATATACTGGCCCTCCAACCCGGTTTTTGCATCAGCTTGCAAGGGGCCTTTATCGTCAAGCGGTTCCCCCACGCCATTTAAAACTCGCCCCAGCAAACCATAGCCCACGGGCACTTCTTTGGAGCGCTGTACAGGACGAACACGTGCTCCGGGGCGGATACCCTCAACCGGCCCCAATGGCATTAAAAAAACACGATTGTCGGCAAAACCGACCACTTCTGCTTCCATGTGACGGCCATTGGCCATATCAATTTCACAATGGTCACCAAGCGCCACATTGCAGCCAACCGCTTCTAACGTCAGCCCAACGATACGGGTTAAGCGCCCTTCAACGACAGGATCAACTCGCTCTGGAATTCGCTCACTAAAACGGTTAAGGCGGGAGGCGAGATCGGTGTGCATCAGGCAGGCCCTTTCGTATGTCCCGCCGCCAGCTTTTGGCCGAGCATGTCTTCCAACATGAGCTGAAAGCGCGTATCGAGCGTGAAGTCCACAAAACTATGCTGAGAGCGAATCATACAGCCCCCACTCACTAAACTGGGGTCAGCAATAATCTGCCAGCTTTCACCCTGCGCCTGTGCTGCACTTGTTAACAAGTCAACATCATTGGGGTGCACCATAATACGAATATTTTCACTACCTTCCGGTAATTCAGCCAACGCCTGTCGTGCAATACCCAGCATGGCCTGCTCATCCACCTGCGGCAGATTTTTAATCAGTGCCCGTGCCATCCCGGCTGACAGGTGAACCAACGCCAGCTCAAGCTCCTGCTGTTGCTGTTGCAACGGGTGAATCATTTGCCCCATCAGGTGATTAATCTGCGCCTTCATCTGATTTATTTCGGCTTCCGCCTGCTGCATACCTGCCTGGCGCCCGAGCTCCAAGCCCTCCTGGTAAGCCTGTTCCTGGATAGCCTGCGCTTTTGAAGCCGTCATCGGCCCGGCGAAGGGATCAACCGGTTTGCGGTGACTCTCTGGAATACCACGTCGTTTAGGCTTGCCACCAAGTTGAACTAACTCACCCACCGGCTCCAGTTCAGGCATTTGCCAGGCCTCACATTGCTGGGCCTGTTCAGCGGGCATCACCGCAGGAATATCACTCTCATCACTCATAACGGATTCACGCCTCGGTTAAACCATGTCATCGCCGCCACTACCCAGCTGAATCTCACCCGATTCAGCAAGGCGACGTGCCACCATCAAGATCGCCTTTTGAGACGCTTCTACTTCACTGAGACGAACGGGCCCCTTAGCCTCCAGATCATCTTTTAGCAACTCAGCAGCTCGTTTTGACATGTTATTGAAGATTTTATCCTGCACCATTTCATCGGCCCCTTTAAGGGCAACGATCAATTCGTCAGAGGAAACCTCTCGCAGCAGCGCCTGGATACCACGGTCATCAACATCAACGAGGTTATCGAAGATAAACATTAAATCCTGAATCTGAGTACTCAGCTCTGAATCCTTATCACTCAACTCCTCCAGCAGCTGCGACTCAATGCTGCTATCAATTGCATTGATAATATTAGCCGCCGTTTTAGCGCCACCCAGGCTGGTTTGCTGGGTCGTCGTACCTGTTTTAACCTGGCGCTCAATGATTTCATTAAGCTCCTCCAGCGCCGAAGGTTGTACTGTCTCCAGCTTAGAAATACGAATGATTAAATCGAGGCGGTCTTTTTCTTCAAACAGCGCCAAAACACCTGCTGCCTGATCAGAATCCAGGTAAGCCAAGACAATTGCCTGTACCTGTGGGTGCTCGAAACGAATAATATCGGCCACCGCCAATGGTTCCATCCATTTCAGCGTATCCAGACCGGAGGTATTTCCTCCCATCAAAATTCGCTCAATAACGCTGTTGGCCTTTTCTTTGCCCAGCGCCTGTACCAGTAACTTTTTAATATAACGGTCAGAGCCCATGGTCAGGCCCGTCTCATCTTCGATGTCTTCCATAAAACCCGCCAACGCACCATCCATCTGTTCTTTATTGATGTTTTGTAACGTTGACATAGCAGTTCCAATTAGCTGCACTTCCTTGGGATCCATGTGACGCAGAATTTGCGCCGCATGGTCTTCACCCAGGCTCATCAGCAAAATGGCGGCATTTTCCACCGTTTGAAACTCGCTTTTACTCATCAGTTTTAACCCACTGTTTTACAACCTGTGCCGCACGTTGCGGGTCACTATCAATCACACTTTGCACATTAGATAACGACATACCGCCCGCACCAGGACCAGGCAACATCATAGCGGCAGCGCCGCCTCCCGAAGCTGACTGCTGCATGGCCATTGCCTGACTGGGCGTTGCATTTGCCATTGCCTCAGCCTGTTTAGCCGCTTCCTGAGCACGCGCCGTTGCTTCGGCCAACGCTTTCTGCTGCTGACCATTATTGGCTAATGACTTCATTATGGGTCGGATCACCACAAATACCAGTATCAAGACTAATAATGCCGCCAGCCCCTGCTTAACCAGTTTCATGAACCAGGCCTGTTCCCAGAGCGGCACTTCAATTTCTTCAGCCACCTCGACTTTAACAGGCATAAAGGGCGCATTAATAACGGTGACGATATCCCCGCGCGCTTCATCAAAGCCCACAGCGCTCTTCACTAAGTTCGTCAAACGCTCAATATCGGCCTCAGCCCAGGGTGCCGGTTCATCACCACCGACAGGAACAACATTATCAACCACTACCGCTACCGACAGGCGCTCGACTTTTCCCTGCTGATAACGAGTATGGCTGATTTTACGATCCAGCTCATAGTTTCTGGTCGCCTGAGTACGGCTATTTTGAGGCGCACTGGCAACCGCGCCGTCTTCACCGGCACCTGCACCAACTTCAGGCACAGAAACACCACCAGCGGGCTGATTAGATAAAGCACCCGGAATGCCACCAGCACCTGCTAAGCCACTGCGTGTTTCCTCCATTGTTTGCTCACTGCGCAGCACCTGTAATTCAGGGTTATAGGCTTCTTGCGTTTCTTCCTGTGCGGTGAAGTCCACATTGGCTGATACTTCGGTACGGAACTTATCGGCACCCACCACCGGTAAAAGAATGCCCTCTACGCGACTATTAATCACCGCTTCTAACTTACGGGTATATTCAAACTGGTGAGCTGCGACAGCCGCATCTTCAGTTTCGCCAGTATTCGACAGCAAACGGCCGTTTTGGTCGACAATGGTGACATCCATCGGATCCAGTTGCGGTACACTGGATGCAACCAGGTTTGTGATCGCATTCACCTGCTCATTACGTATTGATCGTCCCGAGATCAAATCAACAAAGACAGACGCCGAAGGTTTACGCGCATCACGCACAAAAACGGTCGCCTTTGGCAGACCCAGATGAACCCGCGCTGAGCGCACCGCCTGCAGGCTCGCAATAGTCCGGGCCAGCTCTCCTTCAAGGCCTCGGCGGTAGCTGATATTTTCCATAAACTGGCTGGTACCCAAGCCCTGCTCTTTATCGAGCAACTCAAAGCCAACATTACGGTTATCGGTAATACCGACCCCCGCCAGCTTCATACGCGCCGTGTGCATTTGATCGGCGGCGACCAACAGGCCACCACTACGGGGATCAATTTTAAAAGGGATATCATTTGACTGTAGAACACTAACAGCCTGATTGGCATCCATGCTCTGCACATCGGTCAGCAGTGGCGCGTAATCCGGTTCCTGTGACCACATAACGACCCAAAAGCCCAACGAGATACTCGCCGCCAGACCCAGCAGTAAAAACACCTGCCGAAAAACGCCCACACTGGCAAAACCCTGTACCAAATTATTAGTCGCTGGCACGGCAGTTGCTGCGCCACTGGCGTTGCTATTTGTGGTTGCTGGTAAGGTAGCCATAATGTTGTCTTCTACGTTTTTTTCTTTAGTTTTATAGTTAGAAAGTTTAGCCAAGCGCTAAAACAGCGCCCTGATTAATCTGCTTAAACCGGCATTTTCATAACGGTTTCATAGGCCGACACCAAACGGTTACGCACCTGCGTCATAGCCTGAAAAGACACACTGGCCTTTTGCATGCTGATCATCACCTGTGTCAGATCAACATTCGGATCTCCCTGTTCATAGGCCGTAGCCAGCGCACCGGCTTTTTTCTGCGCGTCATTAACGCCGTTCACAGCATCCGACAGCATCTCGCCAAAACCGGGACCTTCGGTTTTATCCGCCCTCTGAACACCCATTTCACGGTTTAACTCAGCCGGTTTATTAACCTGCCCCTGTGCCTGCGCCTGCATGTCACGCATCTGCATTAAAACACTATTGATATCAGCTCTTACGTTCATTTTATTATCTCCTAGCAGGCTTGCAGCGCGGCATCTAGGTCAAAACCTGATTCACGCATTTTGGCAAGTTTATAGCGCAGTGTGCGTGGGCTAATCCCCAGTTTTTCTGCCGCTTGTTTTTTACGACCACGTTCATTTTTCAACGCATCAACGATCAGCTGAAACTCATGGTTCTTCATTCCGCTACCAAGACCACTAGCTTGCTCCCCGGAAGCGGGGCTCGTCACTGCCGAAGCAGCAGATGCGACTGACTCACTGGTCGGCATTTCATCGACCCTAATATCTGTTGGTGTAGTCGTTGTCATTTGCTGAGGTGCCATCACCGTGAACATCAAATCGTCGGCACCAATAAACTCTCCCTGCTGGAGAATCAACGCGCGTTGAATAACGTTATCCAGCTCGCGCACATTACCCGGCCATTCATAGCCCATCAGCTTGCTTTGTGCAGCGGCGTCGAGCACCACCTTGCCTTTATTCATTTTCTGGCAGTGCATATTCATCAGGCGAGTTGCCAACGGCACGATGTCTTGACGACGCTCGCGTAGCGGTAGCCACTGCAGGGGGAAAACACTCAGCCGGTAGTACAAATCTTCACGGAATTTATGTTCGCTCACATGCTGGCGTAAATCACGGTTAGTGGTGGCAATCACCCGGACATCCAATTTGATCACCTTTTTACCGCCAACACGTTCCACCTCGCGTTCTTGCAAAACGCGCAGCAGCTTAGCCTGCAAGCCAATCTCCATCTCGGATACTTCGTCCAGCAACAAGGTACCACCGTCAGCCTGCTCAAACTTACCCGGGTTACTGGTATAGGCCCCGGTGAACGCCCCTTTTTCATGTCCAAACAGGGTCGCTTCCAACATGTTTTCAGGGATCGCCGCGCAATTAATGGCCACAAAAGGTCCGTCCGCACGAGGGGAATTATTATGGATATAGCGCGCTAACACTTCTTTACCGGTACCGCTCTCACCGGAGATCAGCACCGTGGATGGCGTCGCTGCAACCCGTTGCGCCAACTCCAGCAACTGCTGGCTAGAGGGCTCCATGGCAATGGGCTGCTCCAGATCCTGCTGCGAACTGCTGCCACTCACATAACGCGACACGGTATCAACCAGCAGTTGAGGCTTAAATGGCTTAAGCAGATAATCGACGGCGCCATTGCGCATGGCGTTAACCGCATGACTAACATCACCGTAAGCAGTGACTAACAATACCGGTAGCATGGGCAATTTTTGCTGCAGGCATGCCAACAATTCATGACCACTCATGCCCCCCATATTGACATCGGTGACCACCATATCGACCGCCTGCTTTTCCAGCAATGCCAATGCTGCCTCTCCTGAATCCGCTTGCATAACAGCAAAGCTGGCCAGTTCCAGCGTGTCGCACAGCGCTTCGCGCAGTTCAAGGTCATCCTCGACAACCAAAATTAAACCCTTGCTCATAATGCTCCCTCCACAACCTGCTGTGTTACCAACGGCAATAGCAGTGTGATTTCTACACCCCTTTCTACGTCAGAATTAATCAAAAATTCGCCGCGATGTGCCTTCACCACACTTTCGACAATACTCAACCCTAAACCCGTGCCATGGGACTTCGAGGTGACAAACGCTTCACGAACCTGCTCTTTGATACCGTCAGGAATACCCGGCCCCTGATCCATGACACGAATACGCAAATAGCCATTAGCCATCGTATCCAGCTCAATGGTAATACTGGCACCTTTGCCAACCACCTCAATGGCGTTATTAACTAAATTCAAGACCGCGCCAATTAGCGCGTCACTGTTGCACTGTAGCAGGCAACCCGCTGCATTATTGGTTAACTCACAGCAAGACTCGCTGGTCGCCAACGGCGCTTCCATAGCCGCAGCAATACCCGCGGCGAGCTGTTCGGCACTCATTCGGTTATCCAACGGCATGTCGCCTTTGGCAAAAATAAGCATGTCTCGCACCTGCTGCTCCAGATGGTTCAAACGCGACATTAATTTGCCTGCAAAACGTTGCTGCTGCTCGGGTGCCAGCTCCCCCCCTAAAAGGTGCTCGCCGTATAACATGGCTGCCGACAGTGGCGTTCGAATTTGATGGGCTAAGGAGGCCGCAACTTTACCTAATGCAGATAATCGCTGATGCCGGCTGAGGCGCTCCTGCAGAGCACGGGTTTCCGTCATATCCGTAAGCACAATTAACTGTCCTGGCTCACCATCCAGTGAACGCGTGGCAATACTGACACGGCGGCCATCCTTTAATGACACCTCATGACCATCATCCAACCGGGGAGCAAATACTCGTTGAATAACATTTAACCAGGACTCACCTTCCAGTGGCTCACCCAGCAGTTCAACCGCTGCCGGATTGCACTCCTGCACACGACCCGACACATCCAGCACAACAACCCCCACGGGCAGAGCACTCAACAAACCTTCAAGACGACCAGTGACACGTTCTCTGGCGGCCACTTCCGTTTCGCGACGCGCCTCCGTCTGCGCTAACTCAGCCGTTAACTCGCTCACCTGTTGCTCAAGTAACTGGTATGCCTCTGTCAGCTGCTGAGACATCAAATTAAAACTATCAAATGCTGCTTGCAGCTGGCTCTGTTCGGAAATAGGTGCCACATGATCAAACGGCACAACCGCTTGCAATGTCGCATTCGTTCGTTGCGCCGAGGTATCCTTTAGTTGCTGTGCCGCTGATGCTGCCATTGTCTGTTGTCTCCTTCACGCACGTCATCTAATTGACGAATCTGCGGTGATATTGTTATCTACAGACTGTTTTGCAAAGTTTGTGCCTACATACAAAAAAACACAGCAACAATATTTTTAATGCTTAAATTTCAACAAATTAAAAAAACAAACAGAAATAAAAGATGGATAAAAACGGCCAGAAAGGCAGTTTTTTGACAGGCTTTTTATTTAGTATCAGCGAGCACTTAACGTTTTTCGAAAAACAGGTTTTAAGCACACTGACAGAGCAGTCCACTGAACCACTGCAAAGAAAGGAATAACGGTTAAGGCATCAAAGAATCGATTAACGCTGCAAACCGTATTTACGAATTTTTTCCACCAATGTGGTACGACGAATTTGCAGTTTCTCGGCCGCTCGCGCCACCACAGAATCGGTTTCCTCCAGAGCTTTTGCAATCAGGTCTCGCTCCAGATTGCTCAGGTATTCCTTAAGATCAATACCTTCCTCAGGAAGCACCGCCGAGGCCGTCACATCACTGGTTGCGTGATTAACTGTTTCAGGCGTTTCAAGAAACAGCTGCTGAAACTCCTGTTCCTCTTCCTCACAGCCATACTGAAATTTCTGCGGCAAATCATGGATACCGATGACGGAATCCGGGTGCGTAATGGCCAGCCGCTCAACCAAATTCGCCAGCTCACGGACATTCCCCGCCCAGTTATGCTGACACAATGACTTAATCGCAGAATGATTAAATTTAACCGCACCGCGGCCCTCTGCTTCCATTCGGTAAAGCAGCTCATTAAGCAACAGAGGAATATCTTCAACCCGATCACGTAAAGCAGGCATCTCAATGGGGAATACATTAAGCCGGTAATACAAGTCTTCACGAAACGTATTATCGATAATCATCTGATCCAGATCTTTATGCGTGGCGGCAATAATACGCACATCGGCCTTTAACTCTTTAGTACCACCAACACGCTCATAGACGCGCTCCTGCAGGACACGTAACAGTTTCACCTGCATATTAAGCGGCATATCACCAATTTCATCGAGGAACAGCGTACCGCCCTCAGCCATTTCAAAACGGCCAGGTCGACTACTTATGGCGCCGGTAAATGCCCCTTTTTCATGACCAAATAATTCACTTTCCAACAACTCAGCTGGAATCGCGCCACAATTGACGGGGACAAAGGGTTTCTGCCGACGGGCTGAATTGTAATGCAAGTTGCGGGCAACCACTTCTTTACCCGTGCCAGACTCGCCCGTAATTAGCACGCTCACGTCTTTATCAGCCACCTGCATCATCAAGCGGCGTACCACTTGAATATGTTGACTATTACCAACCAGACTGCGGAACAATTCTATTTCCCGGCTCTGATTGCGATCGCGCATTTTGTCATACTGCTCACGATAAAGCTGAGCACGATGCAGACTATCGAGCAACTGGTTATAGCCTACCGGTAATTCAATATTACCAATCACCATACGTCTCAAGGTCGCATCGGCAGATTCGTCCAATGCCTGCTCCCCCATCAACAGCACAGGCAACCCCGCATCCCAGGCAGTTAAATCCGCCAACAGGGTTTGTAATTCAAAATCCACCTCAACACCACCGATCAAGATGGCGACAACGTCACTGCTTTGCTCAAAACCTTCCGTCGCTTGACGCTTCCAATCACTGGAATTGGCCACCACCACAGAGTGACCTAAAAAGTCATGAATCACCCGCAAGTCATAGCGACGCTGGTCATCATTATCAATAATCAGAACTTTAATTTCTTTGCGCATTAGAGATGGCTTATTGTGATTAAGGCGTGAGTTCAAAAATTTGACGCAGTGTAGCGTTAGCTACCTTAAAGTTAAACTAGAAACTGGCATTGTCAAATTTGTGACGCAGTTTATTTTTAGTGGCTGTAGCGGCCGTTGGGAATACTTAGAGGTGAGAATGGGACACTTAAGATGAGAATGATTAATACACGAACGGCCGTTATGTGCTGTGGATTCAATGTGCCAATAACGGTCACTCAAGATCAATCAAAAGAGAAGCTGTTAAGGATCAGATTACAATCGTTTATTACTTGCCCTCCCACAAGATTAATTTATCCATACCCCATTGGTTACTTGGCAATCTATAGCGTCCAGAACCATATGAATAGACAAGCCAATACCTACAAACCTTGTCTTTGGTAGAAAACAAAGCGTGACGTAAAAAACAATAAACCACAATTCATGTAGCGGGTGAAAACCAATGCTACAGCGGCCTGGATCGTATATCGGATTAGCAAATAGATGGTCGGCATCCACAGCCATTGTTGCAATCATTAAAAGATAAGCACGCCTCCAGTTCTTTCTAAAGAACAAGCCAGTTATTAATGCTGGTGCTAGGAAATGTAATGCTAAGTGAAACATGAGTCTTTTTTCTTTATCAACAGCAACTCAACGTAGCTAAGTTATTTCAGTAACACAATGGGTGTAAATATCGCACAAGGAAAAAGCTTTGTGCTAGGATTCTGACCCTATGTACTCAATGCCTTCCCTACGCTTTAAGCGCGGAAAATTTATTATCCTATTAGCGCTTATCTTGGCGCTTTTTTGCCGTGGCTTGTGGGCTGCCGAGCAGGGTATTCATGAGAGTGCTTCTGTTATTAGCACTGTCGTACAATTAATTGAGCACGGACATTACCATGAGCCAGTATTGGAGCACCATCATTCAGATTTTTCTGGTGTCACCGAGGCGAGCCACCATGTTTTCCATTTAATGGGGGAAATTGATAACCAGATGGAGATGTTTAGCCTTGCTCCGTCACCACAGCCCTCCTATTTCCAACCCTATCTCACCAAAATAACTTCAACTCACGAACCACCTTTATCAGGCCTGTTTCGACCTCCAAGACGTTAGTTAATGCTTTTCATAGATTGATTTAGGACCTTGCTGCACTTTTCGTGCAGACCAAAGTCCATGAACTGTCATTAAGTACTGGAGTTTTTATGAACCTTAAATCAACGTCCATTTGGCGGCATTTGCGGCTGTATGGGTGTAGCACGCCTTGGCGTCTAATTAGTTTTGTTTTTCTAGGCTTGGGAATCGCACCTTATTGTTTAGCCCATGGAGTAGCTGAAGGAGATGCCCTCTTTATTGAGCAGGCGACCGGTATGCAGCTACTGCCTTTTATCTACCTTGGGGCAAAGCACATGGTCACAGGCTACGACCACCTTTTATTTCTAGTTGGTGTAATTTTCTTTCTATATCACATGAAAGAGGTTGCAGCCTACGTGACCCTATTTGCTGTTGGCCATAGCGTTACCCTTTTATTCGGGATGCTAAATGATGTGCACGTTAATCCTTTTATTGTCGATGCCATCATTGGTCTATCGGTAGTCTATAAAGCCATGGACAACCTGGGGGCTTTTAAGCGCTGGTTTGGCTATCAGCCAAATACTAAAGCCGCTGTTTTAATCTTTGGTTTTTTTCACGGTTTTGGTCTGGCAACCAAACTTCAGGACTTCACACTGTCTGAGGATGGGCTCGTTGCCAATATCCTTGCGTTTAATATTGGTGTCGAAATCGGTCAGCTACTTGCGCTGGCAGCCATCCTGATATTAATGAATTTCTGGCGCCGGAGCAGCATATTCGTACAGCAAGCATTTGCAGCCAATGTTCTTTTGATGGCAGCTGGTTTCGCCCTTATAGGTTATCAGCTAACAGGCTATATGGTTTACTCCTAGGAAATACAAAATGAAAAATATTTCAGAACTCAATACAGAGGGGCTACCCTCAACGAAAAGTCTTATCAAAGGTACTTTGATTGCGCTTGTTATCGGAATTTCGTTATTGGTAACAACGATACTACCTGCTGAATATGCTATTGACCCGACAGGTATTGGCGAAAAAATGGGTTTAACGGTACTAGGCTCACCTGAGTCTAGCGGAACGGAAAGTGCAAGCACGCCTTCAAACTTGCTGGGGGCCGCGCTGAGTCCGGTTTGGAGAAGTGAAAAAGCGTATCGTACTGACAGCACGCAGGTAATTCTCCAACCCGGGCAAGGCGCGGAAATAAAATCCAAGATGAAGCCAGGCGATAACTTCATTTTCAGCTGGAACGTTGAAGGAGGGGTTGTGAGCTTCGATATGCATGGTGAGCCACCCAATGCTGGAAATGAGTTCACCAGTTACTGGGTAGGTCGCAATCAGTCATCTGCTAATGGTTCTTTCGGTGCCCCTTTTGAAGGCACTCACGGGTGGTATTGGGAAAACAGTGGCTCAACACCCGTAACTGTCCACCTGACAATGAGCGGATTTTACGACGGCATTTATAGACCTTAAACAATCATTCACTAACAGTAAAATAAGGATCTTGATTATGATTAAACCAATAAAATTTTGTATCGCTATATTAACCTCACTAATCGCATCGCAAGCGATAGCTCATTCTAATCACGGCATGGCGGAACCTGTATCTAAAGAGGCTGTTGAAGCTCGTTCCCACGCCGTTATTAATCAGTTAATTAGCCAAAACCAGCTTAACAAGTCATGGGCGGATGCAAAAAAGACTGAAGTTACTCAGAGCGCAACATCCGCAGGAAATGTTTGGAGCATTCAATTTGATAACCCCACTGAAGCAGTTAAGTCTAAAGCTGCCCTGTATATTGTTATAGACGAGTTAGGCAATGTTCTATCGGTTAGCCACGAGGATCAGCTGTAGAATCTGACACTGAACCAATGTAAGAAAGCGGAAGGCCTTTTCGGTGTTCCGTTTTCTTTATTAAAGTCATCAAAGAACCGAGCATGAAAGGCAGCATAAATCTTTTAAGAGGCTTATCTTTTGTACTATTTCCTAAAAGTTGTACTGACCGCCACGTTGGTTGTTGTTATATCTGAGGTTGCCAAGCGGAGTTCACTGTTTGCCGCAGTGTTAGCATCGATCCCATTAATTTCAGTTTTGGCGATGATCTGGCTTTATATTGATACTAAAGATGTAGGAAAAGTAAGCGCACTTGCTCTAAATGTTTTTTGGCTTGTTTTGCCGTCATTAGCTTTATTCGTCACCCTGCCAGCTCTGTTAAAGCAAGGAGTAAATTTTTACCTGAGCTTGGGAGTCTCAATTGGAATTACTGTAGCCTGCTATGGGCTAATGATTTTTTTCCTGAATTATTACAACATCAATCGATAAACAGGTGTTGAAACCATTATTTTCAACGGCTGTTATGGGGCGAAAGCAGCCATTCTCATCTCTAGTGTCCAAAATGGTGTAACTTATTGATTTTTATATACCGCCATTCTCGCCTCTAAGTATTCCTTACGGGAAGCGTAAGGAATACTTAGAGGCGAGAATAGACTCTTAAAATAAGAACGTGGACTGCCCAGTGTACATAGGCACTTCTTCGCTATTCTTTTAGCTTAGGAGGAAGGCCTTATGAATACACAACGATATACCTCAGAATTTAAAGACGAAGCTGTGGAGCAGGTATTGGCTGATATATTCTGCCCCCGCTACAGAAGAGCCTCTCACTAAGTAAGAACTGCGTCGCGCTGTAACCCCCCCACGAACTACTAAAGCCTTTCCAATAGCCTCCAGGCGGAATTCACCAACAGTTGCCATGACCTTTTAAAAGCCATATGCGCATTCTTCAAAGCACCAGAATAAAATTTATTCCACAACCAAGGTTCCTCGGTACATTTGCATCTGACAATTAAACGCATACTCACCAGGTGACATGGCAGGCAAGACGAGGGACTTAGACTGGTTCAGAGGTAATTCTTCGCTAATATCTAAGTCAGAAAATAGAACCAGTGCCGCGCAGGGTGACGCATCTTTTCGCAGAAACTCGATAGTAACTGGTCGACCGGCAGGCAGTTTTATCCGCGAGGGTTGATAAGTACCGCCCTCAACGATTACCGTGATCGAGCCTTCATTGGCACTGACTTGGGTTGGTTTATAAAGCCAAAACCACCAGACAATAAGGCAAATCAGTATTAATCCGAGAATATTAAAAATCATCATGCCTGAGCCCCCATTAATGCGCTTGCGCTTTAAAGAAGCGCAAGCGGTTAGCGTTACTCACCACCGTCAGCGATGAGAAGGCCATGGCTGCGCCAGCAATAACAGGGCTTAGCAATACGCCAAAAAACGGGTAGAGAATGCCAGCCGCAAAAGGGATTCCAGCGATGTTATAAATAAATGCACCCAACAGGTTCTGCTTGATATTGCGTAACGTCGCCTTACTAACAGCTATAGCATCAGCGAGGCCATGCAAGGAACCTCGCATCAAGGTAATGTCAGCACTCTCTATAGCCACGTCCGTCCCCGTACCGATGGCAAAGCCGACATTCGCCAGTGCCAGCGCCGGCGCATCGTTAATACCGTCTCCTGTCATGCCGACAATTTCATTCTGCATTTGCAATTCGGCCACTTTCTGCGCCTTTTCCTCCGGTAACACTTCGGCAAAAAATTCCGTAATGCCGACTTTTTCCGACACGGCCTTAGCCGTAGCGCGATTATCTCCGGTTAACATCACTACCCTAATACCATTATTCTTAAGCCGTTTAATGGCCGAGATTGAATCCTCTTTAATCGGATCTGCGACGGCGATAATTGCTGCCAATTGTCCATCAATGGCAAAGTAGATTGGCGTTTTGGCTTCACTCGCCATCTGTTGAGCAACGTCGACAACATCGCTAACAACAATAGCCTTATCCAACATAAGCTTTTCGTTACCAAACAATAATTGCTTGCCAGCAACTAAGCCTTCAACGCCATGCCCTGCTATGGCGGCAAATCTTTCAACCTTACTCAGGGTTAAGCCACGTTCCTGAGCTGATTCAACGATGGACAATGCCAGGGGATGTTCCGAGCCTGCTTCAAGACTTGCTGCTAACGCGAGCACCTCACTTTCATTACTCGCGTGCACAAGATGAATATTGGTAATTTTGGGCGAGCCCAGAGTAATGGTGCCGGTTTTATCGAGAACCATGGCGGTAATTTTTGAGGCTGTTTGCAGGGCTTCGCCGTTGCGAATTAATACACCGGCCTCAGCCGCCTTACCCACACCAACCATAACGGACATCGGTGTCGCCAATCCCAACGCACAGGGGCACGCAATAATGAGTACTGTCGTGGCTGAAACCATGGCAAAGGCGATCGCTGGAGAAGGGCCAAAATTCAACCAGACCAACGCGCTGATCACAGCCACTATCATCACCACGGGTACAAAATAAGCGGCGATAGCATCAGCCAAACGACCGATCGGCGGCTTAGAATTCTGCGCACGTTTCACCATCGTGATGATTTGTGCTAACGCCGTGTCCTTTCCCACGCGAGTGGCTTTAAACACGATCGAACCGCTTTTATTGATGGTCCCGGCGATGACTTCGTCACCTGTCGTTTTTGCAACCGGCATCGGCTCACCCGTTAACATGGATTCATCAATGCTGGTTTGCCCTTCGATGACCACCCCGTCAACTGAAATTTTTTCACCTGGCCGCACCCGAACATGATCGTTGCGCAAAACCTGCTCTATGGCGATATCGACTTCCTTAGCGTCACGGATAACACGCGCGGTTTTAGGCTGTAAACCAACTAGCCGTTTGATGGCTTCACTGGTACGTCCACGGGCTTTTATTTCCAGCGCTAAACCAAGATTGATCAGACCAATAATCATGGCGCTGGCTTCAAAATATACATGACGAGCCATTTCAGGCAGCGCATAGGGAAAGAGCACCACGATCATCGAATACAACCAGGCAGTACCGGTACCCAGTGCAATCAGGGTATCCATATTGGCACTATGATTAGCAAAGGATTTCCAGGCCCCCACATAAAAGTGCTTACCGGAAAACAGCATGACACCAAGGGTCATCAAGCCCACCATCAACCAGACAAGCCGCTCTGTGCCTGTTGTGATCGTCATCTCACCCACAAAAATGCCATAGGCCATCAACGGCACACCCAGAGCCAGAGCAATGCTCATCTCACGAATCAGGCGCTTATAATATCCCTGGTCCGCCTCTTCCTTTTCTTCAAGAAGATCCTGCTCGGCCTGCCCTAAACTGCTTTTGGCGTTATATCCCGCATTTTCAACGGCTTTAATCAACGTTTCTGTTGGGACGCTGCCCGTAACGCTCACGGTGCGTAAAGCGAAATTCATTTCAGCCTTCACAACACCAGACACGTTATTCAGTGCCTGTTCAATTTTACCAACACAGCTGGCGCAGCCCGCCCCCTCAATAATCAACTCCTGAGTCATCGTGACGGTTGAAGACGCCTTTTTGGACGGTTTGCTTTCCATCTGATGGCGGGCATGTTCAGTCATATGAAGCTCTCCTCTCACTCTAGTCAACGCTCACCTTCGCGGCGGCATTTTATTGCAGCAGTGTGGCTCATGTTTGGCATTATTCTTGATGTTCTGATCGGTTTCTCGATATCGCCTTAATTTGAATTGGTTCCACCAACCAGAGCTGACATCCGCACCGTGTTTACGAACGATATCCAGCATTTCATCGACGTCATGCAGGGAGCCATCATAGGCAACTTTTATCGTACCCGTATCACGATCCACCCATACACCGTCCACACCAAACATCGCATCGATTTCCGAACGGATAGCCTCAGCATTACTAGCACTCAGACTGACCAGCTTTAGTTTGTGCTTAGTTAAGAACCCTTCGTTAATACCTGGTCGATGTTTGTTCATAGCAGAAACCTCCTGCATGATGTCTTAATACCTGATTTTACTCATGCTGATGCTAGTCTGAGTCTTCCCGGTATTACTTCATGCTCACACGCTCTTCCATTTGCATCATTATTTGCTCGCCACTCATCAGGCCAATCAATCAAGAAAGACATTGGCTTGCTATTCATGAGACATCCTCCTTTTCCCAATCATCGATCAGTGTGCAGATCGTTTCGCCATCGGGTTCTTTATCCGGCATCTCATTCCATTTTTGTATTGCCTGCTGCATACGACGAAACAACTTCAAGCTTTCTTCAATAGAGTGCCCCAACTCATCAAGGTTTTCGGAAATAATTTCTCTGGCTTTAGCACAAGGCGCTTCACCATGATCGGCAATGTCTATTAGCGTTTTGATATCCTCCAGACTAAAACCCAACTGTTTTGCTCTCAGGGCAAAACGCAGTCTACGGATATCTTTTTCTGAAAAAGTTTTATAGCCATTGTCAGCCAAAGCAGGCTTCAAGAGGCCGATACGTGAATAATACCTAATGGTATCTGCACTCACGTCCAGTTTTTTTGCTACCTGTGATACATGCATATCCATCACCTCACTTTTTCATCCTAAACCTATGCCTAACTCACAGGTCAACACCTTTGTCTTTGCGTTTTTCTTGAAACTGTAATACCAGACTATAAATAACCGGCAACACCAACAGGTTCAGTATTAACACCGTCAGCATACCACCCAGCATTGGCGCAGCGATGCGGTGAGTTACATCTGAGCCCGTACCACTGCTGAGCATGATGGGGATTAAACCGGCCATGGTGGATATTGCCGTCATGGCCACGGGTCTTACGCGCCTGGATGTGGCCGTCAAAACCGCTTCTTTAATAGCATCGGCTGATAACCTGGGGTTACCTGCCTCTCGCCTGTCATTTATTTCATTATCAATAAAGCTCAGCACTAGCACGCCGATTTCCGCAGCCATGCCTGCCAGTGCGATGAAGCCAACGGCAACCGCCACAGACAGGTTGTAATCATTGATATAAATCAGCCAGATGCCACCAATCAGGCTAAAGGGAATTGATAGCATCACCACCATTGGTGCGGTGATATTGCGAAAGTTTAAATACAACAGCAGGAAGATGATCAGCAGGGTTACCGGTACAACAATTCTTAATCGCTCGGCTGCTCGTTCCATGTACTCAAACTGCCCTGACCAAGCCAACGTGTAACCTGCGGGCATTTTTACCTGCTCAGCCACCAACTGCTGCGCTTTGGCGACAAAGCCACCAATATCCGAGGTGGAAATATCAACATAAATCCAGGCGTTGGGACGTGCATCTTCACTTTTGATCACCGGAGGGCCTCGATTGAAGCTGATATCAGCCACCAGTGCCAGCGGGATTTGCTCTCCCATCGGCGTTGGTATCAACACACGTTTGAGCGACTCAAGGTCATCGCGCAGTTCACGTGGATAACGCAGGTTCACGGGATAACGTTCAAGCCCCTCAACGGTTTCGGTAATGTTCATGCCGCCCACAGCACTTTGAATGACATCCTGCACGGCACCCGTGGTTAACCCATAACGCGCCGCACGCTCGCGGTTGATATCAAAATCGAGGTAATAACCGCCCACCGCGCGATCACCAAAGGCTGAGGTGGTTTCCGGCAGGGTTTTGATGACCTGCTCGATATTCTGCGACAACTGTTGCAAAACGTTTAAGTCAGGCCCGGATACTTTGATACCCACCGGCGTTTTAATACCTGTCGACAACATGTCGATACGAGTTTTAATGGGCATCGTCCAGGCATTGGCCAGGCCGGGGAACTGAATCGCCTGATCCATTTCACTCATCAATTGTTTAGTTGTTTTGTCTGGATTGGGCCACTGATCTTTGGGCTTTAAGCGAACCGTCGTTTCAATCATCGCCAGCGGTGCCGAGTCAGTGGCTGTTTCTGCCCGCCCAACTTTGCCAAACACGGACTCCACCTCGGCAAAGGTCGACAAGATCTTATCGGTCTGCTGTAACAATTCCCGCGCCTTGCTAATGGAGATGCCGGGGAAAGTGGTCGGCATATACAAAATATCGCCTTCATCCAGCGGTGGCATGAATTCACTGCCTAGCTTAGAGTAGGGATAAACCGTTAACGCCAATAAAGCTGCGGCCAGAATCAGCGTTAGTGTGCGCCATTTCATCGCAACTTTCAGGGCTGGCCTGTGCAAAGCATGCAACAAACGGTTGACCGGGTTGCGTTGCTCGGCAACAATTTTCCCGCGCAGGAAATAGCCCATCATCACCGGTACGAGAGTGACCGCCAGAATAGCCACAGCCGCCATGGCATAGGTGGCCGTGAAGGCCAGCGGGCTAAACAAACGCCCTTCTTGCGCCTGCATAGTAAAAATCGGCAGGAATGACACAGTAATCACCAGCAGTGAAAAGAACAGTGCTGGACCTACTTCCCGGCAGGATTCACCGATCGTTTTCCAGCGTTCATCAGAATTTAGCGGACTACCTTTCTTTTCTGTAGCCTTAGCCAAATGGCTATGAGCATTTTCGACCATCACAATCGCGCCATCGACCATGGCACCAATCGTAATGGCAATGCCGCCGAGCGACATGATGTTAGCGTTTAACCCCTGTATTCGCATCACAATAAACGCCATCAGAATACCAAGCGGTAACGTGATAATCGCTACAAAAGCAGAGCGTGCATGCAGCAAAAATAAAATCACCACCAAGCTGACGATGAGTAATTCCTGCAATAACGAGGTATTAAGGCTATCAACCGCCCGCTCGATCAAGTCGCCCCGGTCATAAACGGTGACGATCTCCACACCCTCGGGCAGGCCAGGTTTTAACTGCTCGAGTTTATCGCGCACCGCTTGAATGGTGGCCAGTGCATTTTCACCGTAGCGCATCACCACGACACCGCCAGCCACTTCACCTTCACCATTCAAATCAACCAGCCCACGGCGTAACTCCGGGCCAATGTGAATATGCGCGACATCCTGTAATCGAATCGGTGTGCCGTTGGCATCCACGCCAACTGGAATACTGTTAAGGTCATTAATGGACTGGATATAGCCCAGCCCGCGCACCATGTATTCGGTTTCTGACATTTCGACCAGGCGGCCACCCACATCCTTGTTGGATGTTTTGATGGCCATTTTTATTTTACTGAGCGGAATGTTGTAACGCTGCAAGGCGTTGGGGTCGACCTCCACCTGATACTGCTTTACATAACCGCCCACGGAAGCCACTTCCGCCACCCCTTCCACGGTCTGCAGGGGGTAACGTAAGTACCAATCCTGTAGGGAACGCAGCTGCGCCAGATCGTGCTGCCCGGTCCGATCAACCAGTGCATATTCGTAGATCCAGCCAACACCAGTGGCATCCGGTCCAAGGGTAGGGGTTACTCCCTGCGGCAAACGGCCACTGACATAGTTAAGTGACTCCAATACCCGCGAGCGCGCCCAATACATATCCGTGCCTTCATCAAAAATGATGTACACGAAGGACATGCCAAAGAATGAATAGCCCCTAACAACCTTGGTTTTAGGCACTGCCAGCATGGCCGTGGTCAACGGGTAGGTCACCTGATCCTCGATGACCTGCGGCGACTGCCCGGCATATTTAGTGAATACGATAACCTGCACATCGGATAAATCCGGAATCGCATCCAGTGGCGCATTTTTGTAGGCAAATACGCCCACCAGCGCGATGATTGTGGCCGCTACCAGCACCATAAAACGATCACGCAGCGACGCATTGATAATGGCATTAATCATGTTGATGCGCTCCGTCTTCAGACACGTGACCAGGCTCCATCATGTGGCTGTCATGGCTCATTCCCTCATGGTTCATCCCCTCATGGTTCATATCCTCATGATCCATGGCCTCAGAACTCATCATTTCACTAGCCGTTTTTGCTTCGTTGAGGTTTTCCATCATCTTGGCCGTGGCTTCACGCAACTTTGATTCCGAATCCAGCAGGAACTGAGCAGAGGTCACTACCTCATCACCGGCTTCGACGCCCTCCAGTACAGCGACCCGTCCTTCAGATTCAATACCCAACTTGACGATCCGCGGCTCAAACTTACCGGCATCGCGCACCACAAACACCTGCGTTTCCTGACCAGAACGGATGACCGCCTCAGACGGTATCACCACCGCATCGGGCTGACTGTCAGCCCGGATAACCACCTCGGAAAACATATTTGGTCGCAGCAATAATTCGCGGTTATCAAACACCAGGCGCACCTTGGTGGTACGTGTTTTCGATTCGGCATAGGGATAGATATAGGACAATGTTCCGGTAAAGGTTTTGCCTGGAACCGATGCCAGCGTCATCTCGACCTCATCACCCTCTTTAATCCAGGGCAGGTCGTTCTCGTAGATATCGGCATAAACCCAGACCTGACTAAGATCCACGAGCATATATAGCTCCGTTCCGGGGCTAACATGCTGCCCCTGACGCGAACCAATGTTGATCACCGTACCGGCCACCGGTGAGTGAATATGCAGGCTCTTTTTCACCTGCCGATTTTTCTCCAATTCACGGATTTGGTGCTCTGGCACATCCAGCAACTGCAAACGTTGTCGCGAGCTTTTAACCAGATCCTCAGCACCGCGGCGTATTTCTTCAAAGGGGCTTTGCTTTAGTGCGGCTAAATTATTCAGCGCCAACAGATATTCCTGCTGGGTCGACACCAATTTTGGCGAGTAAATGCTGAGCAAAATGTCGTCCTTGTTAACCTGTTGGCCCGTTTTATCAATCCATATTTCCTCTATCCAGCCCTCAACCTTAGGATGCAAGCGCGTCATTTTCTCTTCGTCAAAATCAACTCTTCCAACTGCGCGAACCGTTCGACTGATGGTCGTTTTTTTCGCTTTTGCCGTACGTACGCCCAGGTTCTGCACAACCATCGAATCGATTTCCACCGTGCCTGCGGATGACTTGTTACTCTCGCTATCAGCATAGACGGGAATATAATCCATACCCATAGAGTCCTTAGCTGGCACCGGTGACGTAATCTCCGCATTCATCGGATTGCGATAAAACAACGGCTCTTTCTTACCCGCAACTACAGGGCTGCCCGACTCAGTGACGGAGCCTGAATCAGAACCAGAATCCGAGTCAGGTAGCCAATATCCCACACCTAAACCAACAACCAGCATCGCAACCGCGATCCATAACGTAGACTTATTCATAAACAGCTTCCTCGCCAACGGCGGCCTGCAAACGAGCCAGCGCCTGCTTGGCATCGCTCAACGCTTTCCAATATTGAAGTTCGTAGTTAAAAAGAGTGACCTGGCTGCGCACCAGATTAAGAAAGTCGACTTGATTGACCTGGTATCCGGCTAGCATCGACTCCACGGTCTGCCGAGCCTGCGGCACGATGCCACTCTCAAACAGCCTGAATTGTTCACTGGCGCGCTGATAATCAGTCACGGCCGATGAAATATCAGCCATCACCTGCCCTCGCTCGTCCTGCAACGCATAACGGTTACGTTGTAATTCGAGGCTTTTCTGGGATACCGCTTTCGACTGTTTCCGACCTGTGTACAAAGGGATTTTCACAGCCAGCATCAATGATACAAAATCGGAGCGTTCACCCCCTCGAGGCAATGGGTTATCGCCTGAGCGGTCGCCATAGGTCACGCCAACGGTAAAATCGGGATAATAGTCACGTTTTGCCAAATCCAGCCGGCTTTGTGCGGCATCTATGTGGCTGGCCATTTTGTGCAACATAGGCCTCTTCTGTAACGACTTTTCATAAAGCACCGTCTCATCAGCAAGCGCCGGCATCTGCTTCGATACCTTATCCGCCAGTACAACCAGCTCTCTTGGTGAACGATCCATAAGGATATTAAGTTGAATGGCCTGCTGACGCCGAATCGCCTGCAACTGGATTTCCTGATCCATTAATTTGGATAGTTCCAACTGCGCTAACAGCACATCCTGTTGCAATCCTTCACCCGTTTCATACTTGGTTTTTGCGACGCTGATAAACTGCCGTAACAGAGCGCGGTTGTTTTCCACCGTCGCCAAAGCGTGGTCCAGATAATAGAGCTGCCACCAACGTTTTCTCACTGCGCTAGCAAGTTGCAGCTGCATCTCGGCAACCGAATAACCAGCCGCTTTGGCTTCAAATTGCGCGGCTTCTTCACGTAAAGCCCGCTTGCCCGGGAATGGAAATTGCTGACTCAATCCTATTTGCAGTTGCGTCATGGCTTCCTGATCACGATCAAAACTGTCCGTAGGGAAGTTCATCGCATTAAGGCTTAGGGTCGGATCAGGCAATGCTCCCACCTGAGCAGGCACTTCCAGCATGGCTTGGTAACGCGCTTGCATTTGGGCAAGGCTCGGGTTATCCCGAAGGGTAGTTTCAACCGCCGACATTGTGGTTAATCCCTGGTTAAGCGATTCGCTGGCATGAAGCGCCTTAGCCATTAACAAAGTACTTAAAGCAGCCACCCCGAAGACAAACTTCAACCAAGTGGGTTTTGAGAAAAGCTGTGCATTTAGCCTCTTGAAAAATCTTAATGGCTCGAAATTAATGTTCATGATCATCGTGCTCATGTGTGTGTTCTGAATGCTTTATAGCGGGTTCCATTTGCACAGAATCGTGCGCATGACTTTCTTCGCCGTCACTGTCAGCATGATGCCCCATGCCTTTCGCCTGCTTACGCAAAGCCGCATAACTTTCAGCGTTCAAATCAGGTAGGGTCATCAAAAGCGCCACAACAGGCCATAGCGTTTTATCCTCATGGGATACCCCCCAGGCCGGCATACCGGTCATTTTTATGCCGTGTTTAATGATCCAAAAAAGCTCGCCAGCAGAGTGATGTTGTGCTGACTCCTGAAGGTCGGGAGCAGGCGGGTTTAATCCCTGGCCCATCGGGCCTGGCTTCTTGCCTGGCGCACCATGGCAAGCAACACACATCGCTTCAAAGTCGTTAATGCCTTCGAGTATCAAGGCCTTGTTGTTTAGGTCAGGGACATCAACGCTTTTTCCCTGCCTTTCAACGGATGCGTGCATGGTTGAGGTCATCAGCCATTTTGTGAAAGCGCTATGCTGAGTCGTTGCACTTACGTCAAACAAACCGGCGTAAAGAAACAGTCCAACAGCAAAAATACTCAGCAACGCTGTTGCCACCAGGGTGATAAATAGTTTTTTCATGAGCCACTCTCTATGCCCATCATTGTCAGGAAACAGGCAATATTCCGACAAATGAAGTTATAACCAGGGAGTGTGGAGACTCCCGCTAATAAGTTTGAGATAGCAGAAAACGCCTATTTCAGGCGCAGCTATCCTGTATTAGCGGGAAATGGGAGGGCGATATAGGGAATTCGCCACCTGTTTCTCAGCTGGCGTGACATAATTGCTTGTCAGTAATGAAAGATTTACTACAAACTGCTGTTCCGCCACAGGCACAATGGCCGTAGTACAACCGCCTAAGCTGCATTCGCAGTCAGTGTTACACTCCGATGAGCTAGTGTTATCAGAAGCCATACTCATCGTTTGGGAGTGATCCATATGGGAAGAACTCATCATCTCCATAAGCTCAAGGGACGAGCTCATGTCTTGGCAAGACATACTTACGGATGCAAAAGCCTGGCCGATGAATGTCATCATCAGCACCGCCAGGATCACTTTTTTGCACCTTGTTAACCGCATGTCTCTTTGACTTATTTATTCTTGATATTCAGTAGAAGAATATGCCACACATTAGTTCACTTACTGCGTAGCTTCAACCAGTTTTACTCAAAATCACATTCGCTAATCGTAGCGCACTACTCCCAACTCTGAATTGATAGCTTTCATGCCTCTTCAGTGTCCGTATTGCGTTGTTAGCGGTCATTCTCATCTCTAGTGTCCATAAGCAGGTAAGTTATTGATTTTTAAACACCACCATTCTCACCTCTAAGTATTCCTTACGGCGGCGACACAGCCACTTAGGCAACGTCAGTCCAGAGGCGTTTGAAGCAGCCTCAAAATGAGCAGCGGGTGTCATGAAAACTCAGGGCAGTCCAAAATATAATTAATGTAAAAGTTCTAGGTCACTTAATATAAAACCCCGGTTTAGGTCAATTAAATAAAACAGAGTCACTTTTCTTCCTTTTTATCCTTTCTGTTATCTTTACCAAAGACCTCGTCACGCCAATCCGGCCCTTTTCTCTGCTCGATGTAGTCACGTATAAACCGTCTCACCATTTGTGAAGGCGTGACATCTTCCTCGGCGCATAGCTCCTCAAAGACTGATTTTTTCTTTGGGTCAATAAGCAATGTTAAGCGTGTTGTGCGATTTTCCAAAACGACCTCTTTTTAATACGACCATTATATGTGCATTTGATTAACATATACTCTACATAAGAAAAGTATATAATGTTAATTTTATTATCACAAAATTACATTTAATTATGCCTCATCGCGAGCACTTAACATCACTACGTTTCGCAAGTGCCCTAAACGAAAGCTGTATCAAAGAAAGCTATACTCCAAGTCGCTTTAAGAAAGACCTCCTTGCTGGAATTACCGTCGGAATCATCGCTATTCCACTGTCCATGGCTCTTGCAATAGCAAGCGGTGCTCCTCCTCAAAATGGTTTATATACGGCCATTTTTGCAGGTTTAATCATCGCGATTACCGGCGGTTCACGCCTGAGTGTTTCAGGTCCAACAGCTGCATTTATTGTTATTCTTTTTCCGATCTCTCAACAGTTTGGATTGGGCGGTTTATTAGTGGCCTCCGTAATGGCCGGCATAATGATGATTGCCATGGCACTAGCCCGACTAGGTCGTTTAATTGAATATATCCCAGAATCAGTGACGCTTGGCTTTACAGCAGGCATCGCCGTAGTTATTACCACGCTCCAGATGAAAGATTTCTTTGGCCTATCAATGGCGGAGATTCCTGAGAGCTATATAGGAAAAATATCAGCATTAATTAACGCTGCGCCGTCAATCGACGGTGCTAGTTTTTTAGTAGCCAGCCTTACTTTTGCGATGCTTATCTTATGGCCTCGTCTAAAGACCTCATTACCTCCTCAGCTACCTGCGTTACTATTAGGTGTTGCCGTTTCACTCGTGCTAAACCAATTCGGGCAGGAGGTTGACACCATAGGTTCTCGCTTTACTTACACGACCGCTGATGGAACTATCGGTCAGGGTATTCCTGCCGTTTTTCCTCAGTGGTCATGGCCTTGGGAGGCCTCTGGCCCCGATGGAAAGCCCTTCATTTTGTCGTGGCAGACCCTACAAGCTCTGTTGCCGTTTGCATTTTCAATAGCCATGCTGGGTGCTATTGAGTCTCTGCTTTGTGCGGTGGTGCTGGATGGCATAACGGGGAAACGGCACAACGCCAACGGAGAGCTGCTTGGCCAAGGTATCGGCAACCTGGTAGCCCCATTTTTTGGAGGTATCACGGCTACAGCCGCTCTTGCTCGTTCGGCTGCAAATTTTCGCGCTGGCGCGCAAACCCCTATCGCGAGTGCAGTACACGCTCTGTTTGTATTATTCGGTTTGGTACTGTTCGCTAAACTACTGGCTTATTTACCTATGCCTTCAATGGCCGCATTATTGGTTATGGTGGCATGGAACATGAGCGAGTCTCATAAATTTGTAGCTTTGTGCCGCAAAGCCCCTATAGGAGATATAACCACGCTGGTTATTTGCTTCTCGTTAACCATTTTGTTTGACATGGTGGTAGCCATAACATTTGGGACGATCATCGCGTCACTCTTATTTATGCGAGATATTTCCCGAATGACGAAGGTCAGTGATATTTCCAATAGCAAGAAGATATCACCGAAAGGCTTGCCAGCCAATTGGGCGGCATTCAAAGTCAATGGCCCTTTGTTTTTCGCTGCAGCAGATAGAGTCTTTTCTGAACTTGATGCTCTTAGCTATGGTAAAGAAGGCGTTATTCTTTATCTGGATGCGGTTCCCATTATGGATGCGGGCGGGCTCTCAGCCATGAATAAATATATTGATCAATGCATTAAGACCAAGGTCCGCCTATTGATTTCAGACCTCCAGTTTCAACCCTTAAAAACAGTGGCCCGAGCCAAAATAGAACCGGTAGAAAACTATTTTTCTTTCACCCCAACGTTAGAAGAGGCGCTTATCAGGGCTCATAAGCCAATCCAGCCTGTTCTAAAAACTGATTTCGTCACGTAAAACCAGCATCAATTTAATCCTGTGAGCGCCGTATATGACATTAGACGAAGCAATAAAAAGTTACAGTGAATCCGTTTTAGTCGCTATTAATATCACCCCCAACCCAACACAAAAAGGATCCTGGATCGTTCTTATGCATGACAGGGAGGGGAAAAGCCACTTTTTAGTATCCGACAGTAAAGATGTGCTCAGTTTTCAAACAGTCGATGATGCGGTCAAAATTTTAAAAGAGATAGGCTTCAGAAGGGCCAAGCTGCTTTTCTAAAACTGTTGATTTACAGTCAACAAGCTTCAGGCTTCAGGCTTCAACAAACTTTTCTCAATCACATGAGCTGATCAAAGATCATCTTTATGGTTACTTGTTGAATAGTGCTACTGCATTAATGACTTTGGAACCGGTTACTCTAACCTTCCGCAATTGTGTAATTTATCCTTTGATGGGCTTAAGCTCGATAAAAGCTATGTGCAGGCAATCCCTGTCTCAGAACGCGCCGTTGCCATTCTCGAATGGAGTGTCGATTTTGCTGAAAACCAGTCTGGTAATCGTCACAGAGGGCGCTAAAAATCTTGATGACTGCCGACGATTGCAGCAGTTGGATGTCAATCAGGCACAGGGATAGTTTATCACCAAGCCTATGCCCGGCACTGATTTACTTAATTGGGCTGAGTCTTGGTTGGATCAACGCAAAACTCTGTTCCGTTAATACCACAAACCTTAACAACCCAGCCCTTTCGTTTACTAATCTAGCCTTATGCCGCAGCACCAGAACGCCATTGGTGTTGACGACGAACCGATAAATAGCGTCCTTCGCTCGCCAGAATACGGAAAATATCTGATTCAGTAATCATACCGATCAGCTTGCCATTAACCGTCACCGGAACCCCCGAAAAGCAGTGCTCCAGCATCATTCTGGCCGCATCAGCAATCGTTGCATTTTGGCTGATTGAAAACACCTCTGTCACCATGATGTCACGAACCTTCATGTTCGCAACCTGCTGGCTCCATTCCCAAAAGCTCATTGGCGAAACACTGTTAGGTTTGGCCTCAAGCACATCGGTAAAGGAGATAATGCCAACTAATTTGCCGCCTTCAACAACCGGCAAGCGGCGTATTTTGCGGTCAATCATAATTTTTCGAGCTTCAGAAAGCCCAACGTCCGGTGAAATAGAAATCACTGGTGACGTCATATAGTCTTTAATTAATTCGTTGTTCATAACTCAAAATTCCTCAATTAACGGTGCGATTTAAAACACTTAATCGCAAAAATTCCCTCTTAGTTGCAAGAGACTCTTTTTCGGCGCTAATAGTAGGGATTCGATATGAAGATCAGGTTACAAACACAGGTTTTTTTATATTAAATAAAAGCCAACGTCACCACCCAATAATCGCGATTAAAAGCCCTCCAGCACAATCTTGCCGATGGCTTGGCCACTTTCCAGGCTGGCGTGAGCACGCTTCAGGTTATCAGCATTGATCAAACCGTAGTGTTCTCCCAGCGTTGTTTTAAGACGCCCGGCATCAATAAGCTCGGCAACACTATTCAGTAAGTCGCGCTGCTGCTCAATATCCTCGGTTGTGAACATGGAGCGGGTATACATAAACTCCCAGTGCAACGAGATAGATTTCATTTTCAGCTTTTTAATATCCACCGGTAATGCCGGATCATCGATCAAGCCAAACCTGCCCTGCGGTGCCAAGCACTCAACAATTTCGTCATAGTGCTGATCCGTCGCATTCAGGCTGGCCACATGGGTGACATTATCAAGCCCGATGCGTTTCAGCTCCTTGCTTAGCGGTTGGCGATGATCTATCACATAATCGGCACCCAGCTCCTTAACCCACTGCTGACTTTCAGCCCGTGATGCGGTACCGATCACAGTCGCATTAGTTAACTGCGCAGCCAGCTGAACCATGATGGAACCAACACCACCTGCAGCGCCAATAATCAGAATACGCTCGTCATTATTTTTCTGCGGTTTGTTCACCCGCTCAAGTTGCAGTCGGTCAAACAACATTTCCCAGGCAGTAATAGCCGTCAGTGGCAACGCTGCCGCTTCAGCATTGGAGATCGTCCGGGGTTTGTAGCCGACAATACGCTCATCCACCCGGTGATACTCTGAATTGGTGCCTGGTCGAGTGAGATCACCCGCATAAAAAACCGTATCACCTTTTTTATAAAACTGTACATCTTCACCGACCTCTATCACCTCTCCAACCGCATCCCATCCGAGCACCTTATAACTTCCCTGCTCCGGCTGCGCACGCATGCGAACTTTGGTATCCACGGGATTGACCGAAATGGCATCGATCTTCACTAGCAAGTCACGGCCTGCCGGTTTAGGGGTAGGCAACTCAATATCGATCAAAGAGTCTGAGTGGCTGATATCAAGAGATTGCTGGTAACCAATTGCTTTCATGTGTATCTCCATTGTTGATTGGTGCGCCCATTTTATGATAGCGACATTGTGGATGAGCAGCAGGCAACTGAAAACAGTCTGGCGAATTAATTTCTATTACCCCAAACAGCAAGCCAATCGATACCTACAGCACCCTCAGTCATTCTAAAAAACCTATTAATACCATCGAATAAATCAAATTGTACTCATGGTTGCAGCGGCAGATACTGGAAAGCAAGAAGTGCCTGCCTCACTGTCTGCCGACGGTTTTATTTGAAAAAGGGCACTACCTAGCATCTAGCGATGCGAGAGCTTCTTCAATCAATGTTGTTTTGTAAAAAACTAAACCCGATGGAGAGTCCGATGCTTAAAGAAACAAAACCTATTGTCGCCATTTTAGCCATGGCACTCACACCACTCATGACATCGAACAACGCTTTTGCGCAGAGCGAAGCTCGATCAAACCAGTTCTGGTGGCCCGATCAACTCAATCTCAGCCCGTTGCGTCAACATACAGCAGAATCAAATCCACTTGGTGAAAACTTTAACTATGCCGAAGCCTTTTCAAAACTGGATCTTGAGGCGCTGAAAAAAGACATCGAAGAGGTCATGACCACCTCGCAACCTTGGTGGCCCGCCGACTATGGTCACTACGGCCCGTTTTTTATTCGCATGGCCTGGCATAGCGCGGGGGTTTACCGCGTGGATGATGGCCGCGGCGGTGCAGCCGGTGGTCAGCAGCGTTTTGAGCCCCTGAACAGCTGGCCAGACAACGCCAACCTGGATAAAGCACGACGCTTGCTGTGGCCAATCAAACAAAAATATGGCCGCAGCATTTCCTGGGCCGATTTAATGGTATTGACCGGTAACGTGGCGCTGGAATCCATGGGCTTTAAAACCTATGGTTTTGCCGGTGGTCGTGAGGACGACTGGGAAGCCGACCTGGTTTACTGGGGCCCGGAAAACGAATTTCTTGCCGATGAGCGCTACAGCGGCGATCGCCAACTGGAAAAACCACTCGGCGCTGTGCAAATGGGCTTGATCTATGTAAACCCGGAAGGACCTAACGGCAACCCGGACCCACTGTTGGCCGCCCGAGATATCCGTGAAACCTTCGCCCGCATGGCGATGAACGATGAAGAAACCGTGGCGCTGATCGCCGGCGGCCATACCTTTGGTAAAACGCATGGCGCACGCAGCCCCGAAGGTTGTGTCGGCGCCGAACCCGCCGCCGCAGCGATCGAAGAGCAAGGCTTTGGCTGGACCAACAAATGCGGCACAGGCAAAGGCGCCGACACCATCACCAGTGGTTTAGAAGGTGCCTGGACTGTCACCCCCGCACAATGGTCGCATAACTTTTTCAGCAACCTGTTTGCCTTTGAATGGGTAAAAACCAAAAGCCCCGCTGGAGCAACACAGTGGATTCCCGCCGACGGTCAAGGCGCTAACCTGGTACCCGACGCCCACGACCCGAAAAAACGTCATGCCCCTATCATGCTCACCACGGACCTGGCGTTAAAGTTTGACCCGAGCTATCGCGAAATTTCAAAGCGATTCCTTAAAAATCCGGAGCAATTTGAACAGGCCTTCGCCAAAGCCTGGTTTAAACTGACTCATCGCGATATGGGCCCCACATCTCGCTATTTAGGCGCAGAGGTGCCCAGTGAAACATTGATCTGGCAGGACCCACTGCCTGAAGCCGAGTACAAGCAAATCAATGATCGCGACATTAAAAAGCTGAAGGCTAAAATACTCGACTCCGGCCTGACGGTTCCTCAATTAGTAAGAACGGCCTGGGCTTCTGCGTCCTCGTTCCGCGATACCGATATGCGTGGCGGTGCTAACGGTGCCCGTATCAATCTGGCGCCACAGAGAGATTGGCAAGCCAATAACCCAGAGGAACTAAAAAAAGTACTGGCGGAGCTGCAATCTATCCAAAAGGACTTTAACGACACATCAAACAAACGCAAAGTGTCGCTGGCTGACCTGATTGTTCTCGGCGGTGCGACCGCTATCGAAAAAGCCGCCAAGGACGCCGGCCATGAGATACAGGTTCCTTTTGCTCCGGGACGCGTCGATGCTACTCAGGCTCAGACCGATATCAGTTCATTTAAGGTGCTCGAACCAACGGCTGATGGTTTCAGAAATTATTTTGATGCCAACAACCGCAGGTCACCCACTGAAATGTTGATTGACCGGGCTGACACGCTAAGCCTTAACGTCCCTGAAATGACCGTTCTGGTAGGCGGTTTGCGCGCGCTGGACGCGAATACCGGCGGTTCAGATCACGGCGTATTAACCCGTCAACCGGCAACCTTAAGCAATGACTTTTTTGTCAATTTGCTGAGCATGTCAACACAATGGGTGAAATCCCCAACCGAGGGAGTTTATGAGGGTAGAGACCGTACCAGCGGTGCCATTCAGTGGACCGCCACCCCTGTAGACCTGGTCTTTGGTTCACACTCTGAGCTACGTGCGGTTGCCGAGGTTTATGCCGCCGATGATGCTGAAGAGAAGTTTGTTGAAGACTTTGTTGATGCCTGGGTAAAAGTAATGAGGCTGGATCGTTTTGATCTGAACCAAAACACGCCTTGAGGAAATCAGAGCAGCTGTTTGCTATTTCCATTAGATGCGTAAACACCAACCAAGCTAAAAGAGCAGGGCGAAAGCGACTGCTCTTTTAGTTCTGATCAAGTCATTTACCGAATAACAGCCAAAACACGCCGACCAAAGGTTAAATTGAAGAGCCCGCTAACAACAATAATAACCCCACCCGATAACGTCATTAAATCCGGTCGCTCACCAAAAACCAGCATGCCCAATAGCAGGGCAAAAATCAGTCGGGTATAGCGAAAAGGCGTGACCACCGACACCTCCCCGGTGCGCATTGCCACGCTAAGCAGATAATAAGCAAACACACCACAGAATGTCGCAGCGCTGATCTGCGCACAGGCCTTTAAACTTGGCCAGACAACATGACCCTCGAACAACAGCATGGCCAGCCCGGTGGGAATCAGGATAAAAAAACCATAAACCCCCAATTGTCTATTTGATAGCTCAATGGGGGCTGCACGAGTCGCCAAATCACGTCCAGCAAACCCTAACATGCCAAGCACAGCAAACAATGATGCGGGTTCAAAGCTTGCCAGTCCTGGGCGAATAATCATTAGCACGCCAACAAAGCCGATCAAAATAGCAAACCAGCGTAGCCCCCCCACTCGCTCACCAAAAAAAATGGCAGCGCCCGCAACCACCACCAACGGAGTTGCCTGAAGAATAGCCGAGGCGCTGGACAGTGGTGTCATGACAATCGCCAGCGTGAAACCCAGGCGGCCCGCAATTTCAAATGCCGCCCGCCACAAAATGGCTGGCGATAAAATCGCTGAATTAAAAATGCGCTCGCCTCTTTGCAAGGTCAACAGACAGAACACCAGTGTACCGCCCACTCCAAACAGCATGAGTATTTCGCCAACCGGTACGCTACTGGAAGCAGCCTTAATAAACATATCTTCCAGCGCAAAAGCAGCCATCGACAATATCATTGCAAAGCTACCGCGCCTGTTATCCATCAATCACCTTTTTCGCAGCCAATGCCGCCATTACTGTAGCGGTCCCATAAACCGCGTTTCTTCGACGACACGGATCGTTTGATCCTCAGATGCGATCACAAACTCAATAGGCACCTGTGCAGCTAACAGCTTATTTGGTTCAATTTGCACGCGCATCAATATCTCGGCTTGGTGCCCGGGCGGCGCGGTTAGCGATGTGTTTCCGAGCAGTACAGCGCCCTCTAGCCCGCTCAGAGCGATCTGGTAGTGTTGCGTGTCCGCTGCCATATTCAGCAGTTTCAGCCTGTAGCCATTTTCAATCAAGCCATCGGCTGTTTGATAATAAAGCGCTCCGCGATCACGACTGATATCCACGTCAACCAGATCACGATTAAAAAGAATCAAACAGAATACAACAACCATAGCCGTCAACACGGCGGTATAGCCTATCAATTTTGGCCGCAGTACCCGGTGCTCCTGCTTATGCTGCAATCTGTTTTCCGTGGTATATCGAATCAGCCCCTTTGGATAAGCCATTTTATCCATCACCTCATCACAGGCATCAATACACAACGCGCAATTAATACACTCGTACTGCAACCCGTCACGGATATCAATGCCCACCGGGCACACCTGTACACACACCTGACAATCGATACAGTCGCCCAGGCCCGCAGCCTTATGATCCAGCTCCTTTTTACGCGCGCCACGTGACTCACCACGCTCAGCATCATAGGAAACAATCAACGTATCACTATCAAACATCACCGCCTGAAAACGTGCATAGGGGCACATGTATTTGCACACCTGTTCGCGTAACCAGCCGGCATTTCCGTAGGTCGCTAGCACAAAGAACAGAATCCAGAAGGTCTCCCAGCCGCTGAGGCTAAAGCTGAACAGGCTCGGTATTAACTCTCTTATCGGTGAGAAGTACCCCACAAAGGTCAACGCAGTGACCAAAGAAACGCCCAACCAGAGGCTGTGCTTTGCGGTTTTACGCAGCACTTTATTGATTGACCAGGGCGAGTGGTCGAGCTTGATTCGTGCGTTTCGGCTCCCCTCCGTAATCTGCTCCGCCCACATAAAAATACTGGTCCACACCGTTTGGGGACAGGTGTAACCACACCACACTCGACCCAACCAGGTCGTTACGGCTAACAGCGCAAAGGCGGCGATAATCAAGACCGCTGCCAGTAATACAAAGTCCTCTGGCCAAAGCGTTAATCCAAAAATATGAAACTGGTCATTAGGCGCATCAAATAGTATCGACTGTCGCTCCCCCCAGTTCACCCAGGGCAAACCAAAATACGCCATCAATAGTGGCCACCCGGTCAACATGCGAACGCGTTGAAAAAAACCACGGATGTTGCGGGTATAAATTTTCTCGCGTTTTTCGTACAGGTCGAACTCTTCGATGTCGATTTGCTGAACAGCATCTGCATCTGCATCTGAGGTGTCGATATTTTCAAGGGGGATTTTAGCGTTCATGGCCCGAACTCCGACTACTGATTATGGCGCGCAGTATAGGGAATCAAAAAAATCGGAACAGGGACAAAAAAATAAATTATTATAGGTACAGATAACCCTCATCAGCCGGTCAAAAAACCATGACACCTTACCGCTATCAAGCGCTTACCAATCAGCTCAAAGGCGATATTCAGGCCAGCCGCTGGAAAGTCGGCGAACGCCTGCCCTCGGTACGTGAATTATGTCGCACGCAGTCACTTTCAAAGGCAACCGTACTGCATGCACTGCATCAACTGGAAGCCGAGGGACTGTTGGAGGCACGCCCAAAATCCGGCTATTTTGTCAAAAATACGCAACCTGAAAAACCGCCGGCCCCCCAACCCTCTACTCGAAAACCCTCTCCACAAGCGGTCAATGTGCCGAGTATTTTCCGCGACATCATGAAGCACAGTGCCGCCTTTGATATTTTGCCCAATGCGGGCGGCAACCAGGCATCCACCCACCTAGTCTCGTTAAACCGCCATATCAGCCGGGCGATGCGCACCCATCCCGAGCACAGCGCCATGTATTACAACGAGCCAACAGGTGACCCGGCGCTGCGTAACCAGCTCAGCGAGCATTACCGCACCACTAACCTAGACCTTGCCCCGTCGCAGTTTTGTATCACCGCTGGCTGCCAAAATGCGCTGTTTCTGGCACTCATGGCAACCTGCAAACCCGGCGACAACGTGATCGTCGAATCGCCCGCCTTCTATGGTGTTCTGCAACTACTCCAGCAGCTGCAGCTGAATGTTATTGAAATTCCCGCAAACTCCGAAACCGGCATTGATATCGAAGCCTTTGAATCAGCACTGCAAAAGTGGCAAGTCACCGCCTGCATCGTCACACCCGCTTTTGCGACGCCGACCGGCGCCACCATGTCCGCTGATAATCGCAGGCAATTAGTGATACTCGCTAATCAGTACGATATCGCTGTCATTGAGGATGATATTTACGGCGACCTGGCCTTTGAAACCCGCCCAGCCCCGTTAAAAAAACTGGATCAGCAGGAGCGGGTTATTCTATGCAGCTCCTTCTCGAAGGCCTTGTCACGAGATTTGCGGATCGGCTGGGTTAGCGGCGGACGCTGGCATGACCACATTACCCAGCTCAAGCTGGTCACCCAGCTGGCCAGCAGCCAGACCGTGCAACAGGGGCTGGCAAGTTTTTTGGCAGAGGGCAGCTATCGCCGTCATTTGAATCTTTACCGTCAAACCCTTAAACAGCAGCGCGATCAGTTAATCCGTGCCATTCGGCGTTACTGGCCAGCGTCAACATTGTTCAGTGTTCCGGAAGGCGGTCTGGCTCTGTGGCTCGAAATGGATACCGGACTGGATATACAAGCCGCTTATCCACGCGCTCTGGAACAGGGCATTATTCTCACTCCCGGCACATTATTTTCAGCTCGTGGGCAATATAGAAATTACCTGCGACTGAGCTTCACCCACCCTATAACAGAAGCCAGGGATAACGCCCTTCAAAAACTTGCCAACCTTCTAAACTAAAGCGTCTCCCACAATTGGTACCTTGGAAAACCACGAGAATGGCTCTCTTAATTTAAAAAAAACCGCGTAAAAATAATCCAATACAGGGTTTTGATCATCAATCACAACCGCTGCTTCATACTGAGAGGGTTATTAATATGGACACCTATAGACATTCTCACCCCAGCTATGAGCGCCCGCTTGATATTCATTATTTCCTCGGAAGTGAAATAACGTCTTTTTCGTCAACTGGACAATTGGTCCTATCAAGGCGCAATATTTTAATTATTTGCTAGCCAATCAGGGTGGAGTCATCATGAAGCACTCGGCAGGCGCGTTAATCTCTCTGTTTGATATTGATCGAAGCAGTCCGCATTCGTTGTATAAACAAATTTACAGCACCCTGCGTAGCTCAATTCTGGCGGGGCACCTGGAACCGGGCGCGCGTATTCCCTCCAGCCGCCAATTAGCCAGTGAGCTGCATGTCTCCAGAAATACCATTGTGCAAGCTTACGATCAGTTACAAGCCGAAGACTACCTTGAAAGCGGCGTCGGCCAAGGCAGCTACATCAAACTTAACTTTGCCGATATCCTGACACCGGTAAAAAAAACCACTAGAAAACACCGCACAAGCGTCTCCAAACGCGGTCAAGCCATGCTTGACGCCTATACGCCGGAAACCCCAGCTGGCCCACCACCGCCGTTTGCGCCGGGCATTCCCGCCCTGGATCGTTTCCCCTATAGGGAATGGCAGCGCGTCATGCAGAGAGCGGGTCGAATCATCAGTTGTGCTGAAATGAATTACGGCTCGACGGCAGGCTACCTGCCACTCAGGAAATCGCTGGCCGCCTATCTGGCTATTTCCCGGGGCGTTAAATGCAGCCCTGAACAAATCATCATGGTTAACGGAGTACAACCCGGACTCGACTTAATTGCCCGAATCCTTACTGACCCGGGCGACAGGGTATGGATTGAGGAGCCTGGCCACTATGGCGCCCGCAGCGCTTTTGCCGCTGCACAAAACAAGCTGATGCCGGCACCAGTTGATGAACAGGGACTACTCATCAGTCAAGACATGCAAAAGGACAACGATGCAAAACTGGTTTACGTCACCCCGTCACATCAAACACCAACCGGCGTGATTATGAGCCTGGAAAGGCGCTTACAGTTACTTAACTGGGCACAGTCAAAAGGCGCCTGGATCATCGAAGACGATTATGACAGTGAATTCCGCTACAGTGGTCAGCCACTGGCCGCGCTGCAGGGGTTGGTTGATGACGCACCTGTTTTGTACATGGGCACCTTTTCAAAGACCTTTGTACCTAGCATCCGCATGGCCTATCTGGTGGTGCCAGAAAGCCTTGTAGAGACTTTCTGCCACGCTCGACGCACCGTCGACACACATTCACCAACGCCACTACAGGTGGCGATGCAGCTATTCATGGAAGAGGGCCACCTCACCACCCACATACGGAAAATGCGCAACCTCTATGCCGAGCGCCAACAGTTATTTCTCGACGCGGCCAACAAATACTTCGCCAACTCGATTCGTTTTAACGCCTCTGATTCAGGCATGCACCTGGTAGGCGATGTCGGTCAGCAGAATGACAAGCTGCTATCCCAAGCTGCGCAACAGGCAGGTTTTATGGTGCCGGCGCTGTCAGACTATTTTATTGGTAAAGCTAACCGTCGCGGGCTGGTGTTTGGCTATACCTGTGTGGCAAGCGAAGACATCGATAACAAGGTTAAAGAATTAGCCACATTGTTAAACCCGCTATTAACAGCGACTTAAGCAACGTCGCCGGCGCCTGGCACAGAAAACCCGCCAGTCGCTGATTCAATCACAAATTAGGAGAGCCATCCCATGAGTGATAAACAATCAATTTTAACCACTTGTCCCAGAGACTGTTATGACGCCTGCGGCATTGAGGTGATTATCAGCGACGGCGAAATCAACCGTGTAAAGGGTGATCCTAACCACCCCGTCAGCCGCGGTAAACTGTGTAAAAAGTGTTCAGTTGGCTATAACAATGTCTGGCGTGATGCCAATGCCCGTCTCACGCAGCCACTGCGTCGTTCGGGGCCAAAAGGATCGGGGCAATTTGAAGAAATCTCCTGGCGCGAAGCGATCGAAACGGTTGCCGGCCGCTTTAAAGAGATTATTACCAGTCACGGTGCTAAAACCATTCTCAATACCCATTACACCGGCACCTTTGCCATGATCGGCTTTCACTTTCCAATGCGTTTCTTCAATCGGCTTGGTGCCACCGAAGTCGACCCGGATTCAATCTGCAACCTGGCCGGACACATCGCACTGGATTATGTCTACGGTTCTTCGATGGATGGTTTCGATCCTCGTACGGTCGATAATAGCCAATGCGTCGTTGTATGGGGCGGTAATCCATCGGCCTGTGCACCTCATATAGATAAACACTGGTTACAAACTGCCACCGCTAAAGTCATTGTTGTAGACCCGATTCGCACAGCCACAGCCGCCAATGCCGACCTGCATGTGCAACTTTATCCCGGCAGCGATGCGGCACTCGCCTTTGGTGTTATGCACGTACTTCAACGTGATGATCTATTGGACAAAGCCTTTATAGACGCTCATTGCAGCGGTTTTGAAGAATTGCGCCCGGTCATCGAAGCCTATAGCGTCGAAAAAAGCGCTGCGCAAACCGGCGTTCCGGTCAGCATTATTGAAGAATTTGCCCACAGCTATGCAGCGGGCCCTTCACTATTGTGGATGGGACAGGGCTTCCAACGCCAGCCTCGCGGTGGTAACGCCATGCGAGCCTGTAGCTTACTGCCCGCATTAACCGGCAATATCGGTAAAGCTGGTACCGGCTTTTTATACCTCAATGGTTTGGGTAACCGAGGCGTTGATGACAGCTACCTGTTAGGCTGTGATTTGGCCGCCGATGATAGCGCATCAATCAGTCACATGGACTTGATTGAAACGCTCGAAGACCCTCGCCAATCCCAGGCACTATTTTGCTGGAATATCAATAATGTTGCCTCCAACCCGGATCAACAGCGCTTGAAAAAAGCACTGTGTCGCGATGATTTATTCACCGTGGTGGCCGATGTTTTTACAACCGACACCACCGACTATGCTGACATTATCTTGCCGGCAGCCAGCTTTCTGGAATCCAACGATCTGTTTGCCTCCTACTTCAATCACAGTTTATCGGCACAGGTAAAAATCACCGAACCCATCGGAAACTCGCTGCCCAATTCTGAAATTTTCCGCCGTCTATCAAAAGCCATGGGGTTTGAAGAAAACCTGCTTTATGAAAGTGATGAAGAGGTGATTGCCAAGGTGCTCGCCGCCACCGGCACCGGTGAGACATTTGCCAGTCTGGCGGCAAAAGGAACCATTTCAATCGGCAATAAGCCCAACATCCAATTTGCTGATTTAACCTTCCCTACTGACGATGGCACCATTCATCTGGCCTCAGCTCAGGCTCTGTCTGACGGTCTGCCACTGGTGCCCGAGCCCCATGCTGTCGATCGCCCAGCCAACGGCTACTTGCGACTATTGTCACCAGCCTCCCCCTGGTTACTGAATGACAGTTTTGGCAATGACCATAAAATAGAGCAGCAACTCGGCGAAGCCAACGTCTTGCTGAACCCGCAGGACGCCGAAGCAAGGGGCCTTAGCGACGGACAAGCCGTTGTACTAGAAAACCAAACCGGTCGCCTGCAACTCAAACTAAAATTGGATGCCGGCGTACCCAAAGGCGTTGCCCTCAGCCACAAAGGGCGCTGGCCGAAGCGCCAGGCAACAAGTGCGAATATAAATGTGCTTAACCCTGGCGAAAAATCAGATATGGGTGACAGCACCTGTGTGCACAGCGTCGAAGTGAAAATTTCCGCGTTTTAGTGCATTATCCAGCAGTGCCGAGCAAAGCTAGTGATGGCCAGCCAGCACTTGCTGCCCCTGATCGCGCATAAAGTCCTTGAAGGTTTTGGCCAGCCGGCTTTGCTCACGCTCGGTTCGTTGCACCAGATACCAGCGGCTGTGTATTGGAAAGCCTTCCACATCCAGCTTAATCACGCCGGGCAAGTCGCCATAATCCAGCGTGTGACGGCTTAAAATAGACAGACCAAGATCTGCCGCCACCGCATATTTAATCGCTTCGTTGCTTTCGATGGTCATTTTCTCATTCAGCGTGACCCCCTCACGTTGACAAAACTGCTCAATCGACAAACGTGTGCCGGAGCCTCGTTCCCGCATAATAAAGGGATAATGGCTGAGACGAGCCAGACTAATACGCTCCTGCAACGCCAGTTCGTGACGTTCCGGCGCGACCACCACCAACTCATTATCCGCAAAGGGCAACGTATCAATATCGATATTTTGCGGGCAGTGGCTGAAAAAATAAAAATCATCCATGTCCTGCTCCAGACGCTCGATCACCTCTTTGCGGTTACTGATTTTAAGGTGCACATCAATCAGCGGGTGCAACTTACAAAACTCGCCCAGCACTTTCGGTAAAAAGTATTTGGCGGTGGACACCACACAGAGTTTCAACACACCGGCTTTCAAGCCTTTGAGGTCATTAAGTTCGACTCGCAAGTTGTCGATATTTTGAAAAATCGCCTGCGCACTTTTAGCCACCGCCAGACCAGCATCGGTCAGCTCAATCTGTTTGCCTCGCTTGTGATAAATCGGCATGCCAATGAGGTCGCTGAGATTTTTCAATTGAATGGAAACGGAAGGCTGAGAAATATGCAGCTCTTCTGCGACCTGAGAGACACTTTTGCAACGCAGCAGCGCCTGTATCAGTTGCAGCTGTCGCAGTGTTGGTAAACGGTTGCCCTTTAACATAGATATTTGTCTATAAATTTTATTTAAAACATATATTATATTTTATTTTAATTAATCACTAGTATGGCCCCACGTTAAATTTTGGAGGTCATATCAATGCAAAAACTGTTCGCTTTTCTGACACTGGCACTGCTTTTAAGCGTTACTTTTTTCGCTCAACACACCGGTATGTCAGCGGAAAACCTCTATGCCCTGCTAATCGCCATGGCGGCCTACGTCACTTTCGCCATGGTGAAAAGTAATCGTCAGGAGAACAGCGATGAGTAGCTTCCTGCCCGATATTCTGGCGCTGTTTTTCCTCGCCGCGCTGGTCAGCCAACGCCTTGGCGTTGACCTGCGATTACCAGATGCCGCCTATCAACTGCTGACCTATGTGCTGCTGATCACCATTGGCCTCAAGGGTGGTCAGGCGCTCGCCTATGGCGCTAACTGGTCACTGATCGGACAAAGTTTTGGGGTTATCCTGCTCGGCCTGCTGATCACCATTGCGGCACTGGTCATTATCTCACTGTTTTCAAAACTCAACCGCAGTGATGGTGTGGCACTGGCCGCCCATTACGGATCAGTAAGTGTCGGCACCTACGCCGTTGCCATCAGCTACCTGCAACTCAGGGATATCAGCTTTGAGCCGGAAATCGCGCTATTTGTCGCGCTGCTTGAGTTACCGGCCATCGTCTTCGGTCTATGGTGGCTGAACCGCAAAGAAAGTAGCCGCAAGCTCGACATGAAGGCCATTTTTGCCCACAAAAGTCTGGCGTTGATATTAATCGGCATGCTGATTGGTGCAATTTACGGTGAAGTCGCCGAACCAATGATCAAAAATATGAAGCCTATTTTTGCCGTCATGTTGGCGCTCTACCTGGTGCACATGGGAGCGACAGCCGGGGCGCGCCTGAAAGATCTGGGGCAAAACCACCTGTTCATCATTAGTTTTGGATTATTTATGCCGCTAATCGGTGGCGCGCTGGGTATGGCAACAGCCTGGTTATTCGGTCTGAGCATTGGTGGCATGACGCTACTGGCCACATTAGGTGCAAGTGCCTCCTACATTGCAGTACCAGCAGTGTTTGAACAGGCCAGACCTGAAGCCAATATCGCTCAGGCGTTAGTGGCATCACTCGCCATTACCTTTAGCTTTAACGTTATTTGGGGCATTCCGCTTTACCACCACGTCGCCGGCCTGCTGTTCGGTTAATAAAGAACCTCTGATTAATTGGAGATATTCACATGTTTAATTCAATTTCCAACAATGTTCGAAAACTGGGCAGTCATTTGGGACACACTATCGCACAGGATAAAGGTGTTAATTGGCTTGATAATGTTGAACAGGTTCGTCACCTCGGCAAGGATGCCGCGGCTGGCGATCCACAGGCGATCGCCAGCCTGCAGTCAATGTTCAGTCACAGTTCCGAACAGGATTTACTCATCCAAGCCCGCGCTTTCAGCCAATTTCTCAATCTGGCGAACATTGCCGAACAGCAGTTCACCATCTCGCCCAAAGGGCTGGAGCAACTGGATTTGCCGCACCCTCTCGAATCACTGACGGAAAAGCTCGATGGTAAAAGTGCCGAAGAGGTCAAACAGGCGCTGAAAAAACTGCACATCGAACTGGTGCTAACGGCACACCCAACGGAAATTAACCGCCGTACCTTTATTCATAAGTACCACCAGATCGCTGAAGAGCTGGATGATGAAAATGATCGCAGCCAGCAGCGTATCAAGGAGCTGATTGAGCAGGCCTGGCATACCAGTGAAATTCGTCATCAGCGCCCGACGCCTTTGGACGAATCCCGCTGGGGATTAAATACTATTGCCGACAGTATCTGGCAGGCCGTACCGGAATTTATGCGTGAACTGGATAGCTTCTGCCAGCAAACGACCGGTGAACCCTTGGATGAAAGCCTGACTCCGATCACCATGGCCAGCTGGATGGCCGGCGATCGCGATGGCAACCCCTTTGTCACCGCCAAACTCAGTCACAGGGCTATTTTGCAGGCCCGCTTGATGGCCGCTGAACTGTATTTGGCCGATTTCCAGCAGCTCTATCTGGAGCTATCGATGGACACCGCCAGCCAGCCATTAATAAACGCCGACACTCAGCGTATCGGTCCGTACCGCCATCGTTTGCACGGTATCATCGACAAACTGAAATTCAGTATTGCACAACTGCAACAGGGTGAAACTCATCACGTCATTGCCAGCTCCTCAGAGTTATTGGAGCCGCTACTCGACTGCCGGCAAAGCCTGCTCGACTGTGGCCTGTTCAATGTCGCCAATTCGCAAATTATTGACCTGATTCGCAAAGTGCGCTGTTTTGGGATTTCATTGGTCAAGCTGGACTTACGTCAACACAGCGAACGCCACGACAGTGCGCTGGCAGAAATTACTGACGCACTCAATTTGGGGGACTACTTACAGTGGGACGACCAACAGCGCTGTGAATTCCTGCTCCAGGAATTAACAAACCCACGCCCCCTGCTTCCCGATTACAACTGGTCAGCAGAGACACAGGAAGTCCTCGACACCTTCACCATGGCCGCTGTTCAGCCGCAGGAGTGTCTGGGCATCTATATTATTTCCATGGCCAGCCAGGCCAGTGATGTACTAGCCGTTAATTTGCTGATGAAAGCGACCGGCCTCAACTGGCCAATGCCGATCGCACCGCTATTTGAAACCCTCGACGATTTAAACAATGCGCCGCAGGTTATGGCCTCTCTGCTGCAACACCCGCTCTATACACAGCGTTGCCGCCAGCAGCACTACGTCATGATCGGTTACAGTGACTCCGCTAAAGATGCCGGTGTGCTGGCCGCGACCTGGGCGCAATATCAGGCGCAGGAGGCACTTGCCAAGGTCTTCAAGACACACGACATACAGTTAAAGCTATTTCATGGTCGTGGTGGCACCATTGGCCGTGGTGGTGGCCCAGCCCACGCGGCAATTGCCTCGCAACCACCTGGCACCCTCGATGGCGGGCTGCGTGTTACCGAACAGGGGGAAACCATTCGCCTGAAATTTGGATTACCCAATTTAGCGGTAAGAAGCCTGCACCTCTACACCAGCGCATTACTGGAAAGTCTCATTACGCCACCGCCCGAACCCAAACAAAGCTGGCGTGAGCTCATGGATAAAATGTCCGATTTGAGCTGCACAGCTTATCGCAGCTATGTGCGGGGCAATGACAAATTTGTCAGCTATTTCCGCCAGGCCACACCAGAGCAGGAGCTATCCTCCCTGCCGCTCGGCTCAAGACCCAGCAAGCGTCGTGCCGACGGCGGTATCGAATCACTACGAGCGATCCCCTGGATTTTCGCCTGGAGTCAAAATCGTCTGGTATTGCCTAGCTGGCTAGGTCTGGGCGAAACAATTAAAAATTGCTATGCCGAAAGTGCCGAGCTGATGCGGGAAATGCTCAATGAATGGCCCTATTTCCAGGCCCGGATTTCGCTGACGGAAATGGTTTACCTCAAATCAGATCGAGAGATTTCAGCCTTGTACGATGACGCCCTTGTTGAGCCCGCCTTGCAAACGCTCGGCACCCAATTGCGTGAGCAGCTCGCCAAGGATGAGCAAACACTGCTCAGCCTGCTTAATCAGGAACAAACGATGGAAAAGGACGCCTGGAACCGGGATTCGTTTAGTCTGCGTAAACCCTATCTGTTGCCATTGCACTTGATACAAATTGAAACCTTAAAACGACTCCGGGAAAAACCAGAACACCCGGCCTGTGAGCAGGTGCTCATGGTCAGCATGGCAGGCATTGCCTCTGGCTTACGCAACACCGGTTAACAACCAAAGTAAACGACAAGGGAGCAGGTTATTACCCTGCCCCCTTGTCAGCTTGATTTGCATCACCGAAACCGACGTGAATATAAGCTCCTAAAAAAAAGTACCTTTATATTTCCAGCTTGCAGGCGTTAGCATTAAGCGACAGCGTTGCTTCAAAGCGGTTAATCAGACTAACCAGCTGCTGTCGGTCAATCGGTTTTTTCATCACAAAAATATCCTCATACTCAGCAGTGAGGTGTTCAATATCAAATGCTGAATAACCCGTGCATAGGATGACCGGCAGGCTGGGGCTGATTGCTTTTATCTGTGCGGTGAGTTCGCTCCCTAAAATACCCGGCATTGTTTGATCCGTAATCACAAGATCATATTGGTCCGGCGACTTTTTAAAGTCTGCAAGCGCCTCTTCACTGCAATTATAAACACTCACTCGATGCCCTTCAGACGCCAGCATCTCATCCAAGTAATCCGTGATCATTCGCTCATCGTCAACCACCATGACGTGTTTACGTAATAGCGCTGTTTTTTCCATCAAGCTTCCAGGCGTGTGCTCTTCACCGTCATCCGCCACGATGGTTTTAAATAAAACACTGAACGTGCTGCCCTCTCCCTCTTTCGAATCAACGATGATATGCCCGTCATATTCATGCACAATGCCATGCACAACAGATAACCCCATCCCCGTCCCTTTGCCGACATCTTTGGTTGTGTAGAAAGGGTCAAAAATTCTTTTCAAATCGGGGCGCGCAATACCAATCCCGTTATCCGCAACACTGAGCTCAATATAGTCACCTTCAATCTCGGTATGACAGGCAATGCACTCGACTTCCCGGCCGTTGTAGGGCTTTAAGCATACGCTGATTTCGCCCTTTTCCCCCAGCGCATCACGGGCGTTAATCACCAGGTTCATGACAATTTGGTTGAGCCGGACGGGGTCAATCGATACAAAGTATGGATCGCCTCCGGCATCGTAACTCACCCGGATACTGGAGGGTAATGTGGGTTCAATCATTTTCAGCGTCTCTTTGACCACCGGTCCGACGGATAAAATACTACGGCTACCGCCGCCAGCCCGGCTAAAGTCCATCATCTGGGCGATCAAATCCCGGGCACGCGCCCCTGCCTTATAAACCTCGGTCAAATACTGATTAAGTTTGCCTTCCTTATCGTCGCAAAACTTCAGTATGGCTAAATCCGTATAACCCATAATACTGGCAAGAATATTATTAAAATCGTGTGCAATTCCGCCTGTAAGCGCACCGATGGCTTCCATTTTTTCCGCCTGCTGCAGCCGTCGCTGCAGCCTGGCCTGCTCATCGACCATATTTTTTTCGTGGGTAATATCGGCAATCATGCCCACCATATAGGTCTCATCTTCCTGTATACCAACAGAAAAAGCCGTTAAACGCCCCCACACGGTCGCCCCATCTTTATGTATATAGCGTTTTTCTATTTGATAACTATCAATATCACCGTTAATAAATTGCTGGAGTTTACTATCAGAAATCGTTAAATCGTCAGGATGAGTAATGGCATATAAACCCAGCGTTTTTATCTCCGCTTCGCTATAGCCAAGCATGCTTTCAAAGGCTTTGTTAACTTTCAAAATGTGGCCGTTACGATCAAAAATATCGATAGCAGTCGCGGCATTCTCAAAAAATGCATCAAAGCGTAGGTTAGAGTGAGAAAGCTGTTTTTCAACGCTCAGCTGTTTAGTTACCTCATGCAGACACACCATTAAGTCAGCCTGCTCTCCAGCAGGCTTAATCAACGGGTAACAGCTCATTAAGAAATTACGTTCCTCACCTTTGTTTGCAGAGGCAATTGCTACCGGAATGCTATCGCTCGAATGACCATGTTTAGCTCGATTAATAGCCGTGCGTATTTCGCTGGGCATTGCTTCAATCTTGTTACCCGGATTACTCAACGAGACCTGTCTCAAGTCCCCCAAACAGTCAATGGCCGCCGGGTTTTGAAAACTTATCTCGCCTCGCTCATTAAAAACCATGATGCCATCTTTAATATTCGCCAGCGTTCGATTTAAAAATGCCTGGTTTTCTTTTAAACGCCCCTCGACCTCTTTGATTTTGGTAATTTCAGTCCGAATGGATAAGTAGGAATCAGGCTTATTATCGTCACCAATGTGAGGAACAATAGTGGTGGCAACCCAATACAGCGCACCATCTTTTCTACGGTTGCAAACATCCCCTTGCCACACCCTACCGGAAGAAATAGTACGCCACATATCATTAAAAAAAGCGCGACTATGAAAACCCGAGTTAACAATACCATGGTCACGGCCAATGAGCTCATCTGATGAATATTGGCTAACTGAACAAAACTTGTCATTCACATAACTGATCATGCCATTAGCATCTGTGCGTGAAATAATGGCGTGCCTATTTAGCGATGTGCGCATAAACTTTAGGTCGTACAATAGCCTATTCAGTCGTTCTTCGTTGTCTTTTTGCGCGGAAATATCCTGTATTTGAACGTAAACATCATAAACCTGATCTTCTCTGGAAACTCGATAGAGATACAGCCTTACCCATCGCCACTCCTGGTTTCGGCATAAACAGCGAAGCTCCAGAGGAGAGCTTTCCTGCCCATCTGAAACCAGCCTCTCCGAGCTTGCTAAATAGGCCTTGTAGCCATCGCCCGCCAGGAAATCCCTTATCTTTTTATTAACCAGCGCCTCTTTCGTAAACCCAAGTAAATCACACAACGCCTGGTTAACCCGAACCCAGCCCCCCTGCTCATCCAATAAAGCGGAAGCCTGCATTGATGACTCAAAGGCACCACGAAAAAGGTTCTCGTTTTGATCGGCGATTTTTTCAATCTGTCGCCGCTGCTCAACCTCCTGCAAAAGCTGAGTGGTTCGAAAGGAAATAATGCTGCGTAAGAAAATAATAAAAAATATTGCCAGCACAGAAACCAGCACAAACGCGGTTAACGCAAAATCCAGTGAACGCTGAGTCTTAGCATGAGAAATCGCCATTTGATCGGTATTTGTGATCCAGGTCTGAAACAGCTCATCATAAAGGCCGCTTTCATGCGCATGCCTTAGCCCACTATTGAGCAGTGGTATCAGCCATATTTGCTTCCTGCTGACCCCAAAACCGAAGGATCTTTTATACCAGCTTACGGGACTCTCAAGTACTTGAACCTCTTCTAAAAGCAAATCACGTACTAACGCTTGCCCGGAAACCCGGGGCATCAACATTGCACGCCCGTCACCAGCCGCTAGCCGCTTTAACCCATCGCTGGCATTGGCAACCAATATCAACTGTTGGTGATTTTTATCGCCAGCCAGGTATTCATGCGCAATCGCACCATTAACAACGATAACCGGGTTATCTAGCAGGTCAGCCTGGTTGATAACCTGTTTCTCACCCCGGCGCACAAAGATCGCATCAAAAGACTGTATATAGGGCTCACTAAATGCAAAATTAGCTTTACGCTGCTCGGTGATCGCCATAATCGGTACAAGGTCAACATCACCTATCTCCAACCGATTTAGGGTACTTTCCCACTGTCCAATTTCCCAGTTGATAGTCAGCCCTTCCTGCTTGGCAATCGCCTTTAATAGCTCCACAGAAAAGCCCGTTAAACGACCCTTGTCATCAACCTTTGTATAGGGAGGGAAATCAATCTCAGAGGCCACTCGTAAATGCTCTTTCTCGACGACTCTAGCCTGCAATAAATCAGAAAACAGCAAAATACCGAACAGGACTAGTAGTTGACCGTAACGCTGGGGGTTAAAAATAAACATGGCGTGCTATCCACTAATACAGAAATTATCGTCCAGACCAAATCAAGCCTGTTTTGGCAAAGGCGCTTCAACCACTTGAGAAAGCACTCCTGTGCCTCGAATCTCTTCAAAAATTTCTTCACTCAAATCGGGTTTTTCATCGGCAGGTAGCACCAACATCTCTGGTGAGTGCTTTAAAATATGTATAAATTCTTTGCAAAGCTCAGGGTCTCGCCAGCCTGAACTCAGCTCGTCTTCAAGCATGTTAATGACTCGATCATGCTCCCAAGCAGGTTTATAGGGCCTGGGATTTGTTAACGCGTCATAGATATCAACTAACTGGAACACGCGGGCAAGCAATGGAATTTCTTCGCCTCTAAGATTATCGGGGTAGCCACCGCCTTCCCAACGTTCATGATGTGAACGAATAATGGGCACGACCTCCTGAAAGCTTCTCAACCCACCACACAACTGCGCCCCAATAACCGTGTGTTGACGCATGATGCCCCATTCCTCATCGTCTAATGGCCCCTTCTTTAATAACACACGATCGGGGATCGCCAGTTTGCCAATATCATGCAGCACACCCCCACGCCTTAGGGTCTCTTGCTCTCCAGCACCCAAGCCAATGGCTTGACCAAAACGGGCCGCCGAGTAGGCCAGTCTAGAACAGTGGTTACCCGTTTCTTCGTCTTTTGCCTCAACCATTCTCGCCAAGGTAAATAATAAGGTTTCGGCGTTATCTAAATCATCCGTTTTACGCTTTTGTCGCACCGCGGAATTAACGCGCGATAAAAACTCAACCGTGCTATAGGGTTTACGAATAAAATCACTGGCGCCCGCCTGCAGGCTATCGGACAGGGTTTTATCATCGTAACAGCCCGTTACCATAATGATTGGCAACAGCTCATATCGCTTATCATCACGAATGCGCCGACACACCTGGTCGCCCGTTATACCCGGCATCCGCTGGTCAAGCAGTACCGCATCGAAGTTATTTTCTTCCAATAACGGCATCACATTGTATCCGCTGTCGGTATCAACGACGTTGTATCCGGATGACTGAAGAATTTCCCGCTCCAGCATTCTGTGCGAAAACTCATCATCAACAATCAGCACATTAAAAGGGCTATTCCCTTTGGTTTGTTGCCTTGCAAACATCATCACTTCCTTCCCTTAAAAGAGCCTCTGAATAAATCCATGATGGCGATACATCAATCACTTATTGAGGGCGCCCTTAACTTCCCGTTTCACTAAATTGCAGTACCATCGCTTTCATGTTTTCCACTTGCGTTGCAAGCCGAACACTGGTTTCAGCCATCGAACTTGATGTACTCGCCGTTTCTTCCGCCGACTCTCGAATGTCGGCAATATTACGATCCATCGCCGCCGCCACCGTCCCCTGTTCATCAAGCGCAGAGGCAATTTGAACCGTCATTGTTCTGATAGTCTCAACTGCCTCGCCAATAGAAGCTAGCGACTGCCCCGCTCTGTCAGCTTGCGTCACACTGGCCTGAGCTTTATCACGCCCCAGCGCCATAATATCTACAGCCTCTTTGGTACTGGTCTGCAACTGGTGAACACTGTTTTGGATAATTTCGGTGGAGTCTTTCGTTCTACTGGCCAGACTACGCACTTCGGCAGCAACCACGGCAAAACCATTACCGTGCTGACCTGCCCGAGCGGCCTCAATGGCAGCATTTAAAGCCAGCAGATTGGTCTGAAAAGCAAGCTCGTTGATCACATCAATAACCGAACCAATGGCCTTGCTTTCGTCATCCAGTTGCTTGATAACATCCGAAGCATGCTCGATCTGCTCAGAAAGATTCTGAATCGTTACAGCCGTTTCACTGACCACCTGGCGGCCCTCTTCGACTTCCTTATCGGCCGACTGCGCAGCCTCTGCGGAGCGGCGTGTATTGCCAGACACCTCATCAACCGTGACCGCCATCTCATGCATTGCCGTTGAGACCTCTTCGATGCCCGACTGCTGTTGTTTAACGGCATGATTAGTGGCCTCAACAACCTTGCCATTGCCATTTGCAATCGTACTGAGTTGCTCGGAGGATTCACCGATTCGGCTCAAAATAGTTCTAATTTCAGCCTGTAGCGCCTTAATGGTTAACTCCATTTGTCCTAATTCATCATCACGGCCGGTATACACCGAACAGGCAATGGAGTTGTCAAAAATAGATCGTGCTCGCTCAGCCGCTTCACGGTAGGGTCGGTATAACCAAACAATGACGCCATAGGCTGCCGCTAAACTAAGCAGCACTGCGGGTACGGTCACCAGCAGCCCACTGGCAGGGAAAAACAACAGCGCAACTAAAACCGGCAGCATGGCAGCCACAAAGCCAGTAAACAGCTTTTGCATAAAGCTCAGCTTTATTCGTTTATACCAACTCACCGGCTTTTGGATTTCAGCATACAGCTTCGCTGCTTGCTCCTGCGTCTTCCTGTCAGGCTTAGAGCGAACCGATTGATACCCCTTAACTTGGGTCCCCTCAAAAATTGGCGTCACATAGGCATCAACCCAGTAGTGGTCACCATTTTTACAACGGTTCTGAACGATGCCCATCCATGGTTCACCTTTCTTGACCGATGTCCAAAGATCCTTAAAGGCCTGTTTTGGCATATCCGGATGACGTACAAGATTGTGCGGGGAACCTTTTAATTCATCATGTGTATAGCCTGAAATATCTACAAAGTTTTTATTTGCATAGGCAACAATGCCTCTTAGATCTGTTGCCGATATCAACACCTGATCGTCAGGAAACGTACGTTCAACACCTGTTAACCCATTTGAAGCTACCATTAAATTTCTCCTTAAATAATTAACGGCAATAGATCAAGAATGAAGCGAAAGCCCCAGTATCGATAAAAGTTGCGACCGGTCGAGCGGCTTGGCTAAACAGTGAGTTGCACCCGCATCGCTGATTTTTTTAACGTTTTCTTCGCTGTAATAACCCGTCATCGCGATCACGCTTATATCCGCATGTTCGCCGCTCATCTGTAATCGTTTACAGACCTCAAAACCGTCAATTCCCGGCATCATCAAGTCCAACAAAACAACATTCGGCTTGAATAGCTCAACCTGCTGTCCAGCCTCAAAACCATCCCGTGCAACACTGACGGCTTCAACACCGGGAACACCATCAAACAACTCAAACAAATAACCCCGTAACTGATGATCATCGTCAACCACCAGTATTCGTAATCCGCCCGGCAAGTCACAGGAAATATCAATGCCCCGGCTTTTAGCAAAAGACTCGACGCTACTGCGCAAAAAACGCCGATGACCGCCAGCCGTTGTGGTCGCTTCCAGCAAGCCTTTTGCAGCCCAGGATCGAACCGATGCGGTTGACACCATGAGTAAATTGGCCACTTCCACGGGAGTTAAATAATTTCGATCATGCGGCATAAAACGGACCTCTTGTTGTTTTTAATCCTGCAACAACGTGTTTTGCTCTTAAAAAACGATTTAATCACAAGATGAAAAGAGTGTAGCGTATTTTTTGATTTTTGCGATTTTTGCGCTTTTTTAGTTGGAATATTTTTGCTTCCTCCGATGACCCAAGCAATGACCAACGACCTCTGATCAAATCAAACATGGCATTAAGCTTTTTCAGAGCACTCGTAAAAGTTGCTCGCTTCATACCAAGATGATCGGCTGTGTTAATAAATACTTAAGCTCCCGTACTCTGCTCCATCAGCCGCTTAAAAAGATAAAAGCGTTTTGATTTTCACCTAGTAAGGTCTACTATTATTTCGCCAAGCAAGGATTAGCTTGGCAGCTTGAAGCCCCCACAAAACGCCGCTTTTTTATGAATGACTTAAATAGCCCTGACGCCTCACTGATCAAAGAAGTCCAGCAACTACGTTCTGAGCTGGCAGCCATCAAAAAAACAAACAAAAAACGCACCTCAGCACTTTATAAAAGTGAAGAGCGCTTCTCGCTGGCTATGCGTGGCGCAATGGATGGCCTATGGGACTGGAACATCGAAACCAATGATATTTATTACTCCCCGCGCTGGAAAAGCATGCTGGGCTACGAGGAAAATGAGCTCGATAACACCTTAGACACCTGGAAAAATCTCATTCACCCTGAGGATCGGGAACCTGTATTACAGGCCGCTCACGATTATTTGTCCGGTAAAGCTCAGTCATTTGAAATTGAAATGCGCATGCAACACAAAAATGGACATGACGTTTTTGTACTGTCGCGGGCGTTTTTGCAAAAACGCCAACCGGGTAACAAACCTGTCCGCCTGGTTGGCACCCATGTCGACATTACCGAACGCAAAAGAACCGCTGATATCCTCGAAATGATCGCCGTTGGCCATCCGGCAGCCGACATCTATAACGCTATTGCCTTGATGTACGAGCAACGTCATTCGGGGCTACGTTGCTCCATGCTGGAACTGCACGGCAATAAATTACTGCACGGCGGCGCGCCTAGCTTACCGGAAGAATACTGTAATGCCGTTCACGACTTGGAGTACGGCCCAAATGTTGGCTCTTGTGGCACATCAACCTATACCGGCGAACGGGTGCTTGTCGAAAATATAGAAACAGATCCAAAATGGGAAAAAATTAAACATATTGCCCTGCCTCATGGCATGCGCTGTTGCTGGTCGGAGCCCATTAAAAATTCTTCCGGCAAAGTATTAGGCTCATTCGCCATGTATTTCAATCATACCGCTTTGCCCAATCAAGAACAGAGCAATGACCTGACCACCGCGGCAAGATTAGCCGGCATTGTCATGGAAAGGGACCAATCTCAAAAACGAATTCGAGCCTTGGCTTTTACCGATGAACTGACCGGATTAGCAAACCGAACTCGTTTTTACCAAGTGCTTAACGAGCTTATTAAGATATCAGACAACAACAAACAGCGCTTTTCATTGCTCTACATCGACATGGATGGCTTCAAAAGTATCAACGATAGCCTGGGGCACGATGCCGGTGACCTGTTACTGAAAAGCATCGCAAAACGATTACAGGCAACGAGCCGGGAAATCGATTTTGTCGCCCGCCTTAGTGGTGACGAATTCTGTATTATTGTCGATGAAAACCATGGCGAAACCACGGCCAGTAAAGTCGCTCAGAGTTGTCTGAAGGCCATCTCCCAACCGCTGGAAATTACGACACGCAGGCTATTACCCTCCTGCAGTATTGGCATCGCCCACTATCCCGCTGACGGCAAAGACATACCCAGCTTAACCAAAGCGGCTGACACCTCTCTGTATACCGCTAAAGAGCGTGGGAAAAATCAATACGCCGTCTATAAATCCGAGTTGGCTCAAGCAGCCAAGTACCGTTTCCAAATCGAACAAAGCCTCAGGGAAGCCATAGAAAATCAGCAAATTAACCTGGTCTACCAACCCCAGATCAATATAGAGACCGGGGAAATTATGGGCGTCGAAGTGTTATCACGCTGGCATCACCCACAACTGGGTAATATTCCACCTAGCGATTTTATTCCCATCGCCGAAAAAATTGGCATGATAAAGCCATTGACCGAGTGGGTACTCAACACCGCTTGTCATCAAGCCATAGCCTGGAAACGCCAGGGCCTCCCGGCACTGTGCATGTCGGTCAACATTTCGCCCAAGCACTTTTTAGATAAAGGACTTACCCCTCTAATTCAGCGCATTCTTGATAAAACGGACATGGTGGCATCAGAACTCACGCTGGAAGTTACCGAGAGCGTGGTACAAACAGATGATAGTAACCTGAGTGTTTTCAAAGAATTAAAAAACTTGGGTATCCAGTTAGCCATTGACGACTTTGGAACAGGCTATTCGTCATTTGCATCCCTGAAGCACCTGACAGTCGACTGCCTCAAAATCGATCGGTACTTTATTAACGACATGATGGATGACAGTAAATCTCTTTTACTGGTTGGTTCTATGATCGAAATGGCACACAAGCTGGGTTATCGTATTATCGCTGAGGGCGTTGAAACAATAGAGCAACTCGACACCCTCAAAGGATTGAATTGCGAAGCAGCTCAGGGCTACCTGTTCAGCAAGCCGGTTAGCCCCGATCATTTCTCAAAACTGTTTCACGACGCTTCTGACAATTAGCACCCTGAGCGTCCGGCAAACCTCAACACAAACTTTCCAGTTTCTGCCAAATCTTAACCATCGCCAGCGTATCTAAACAACAATAGGCCAGTAGATCCCGGCGGATAATCGCGCGTTCACGGTCATCCGTCACCAGGTGTAAATTGGCAAAGGTATCCATCGCCGTGCCGCCGTCCTGAATACCCAGTTGTTTGTAATCTAACTCCGGATCATTAGGAAACATAGCCGGTAAAACCGATTTAATAGAAAAGCTACCGTTAAAATCCGGATGGTAATAACCCAACTGTCGAAACGGCACAATCAAGTCCACAAAGCGTGGCACCAAGGCGAGCAGCGCATCGTTCAGGTCGGGAAATAAAGCCGCCAGCTCCTTAATACGTGAAATTTCAAAGGACTGGTTAAAGGCCATGATCGAACCGGTAGTCGGTAAATCCGCCAGCATCCGTTCAGCCAGCTCCCTGCGCGGGTCCTGATGCTCATCGGCCAGGTACTCAGCATGCGTTAACTCACCCGACACCGTTAGTACATGAAGCGAATACTGAAACGGCATCTGCCCGAAAGCGCGCTGACGATCAAAGCGCGGGATGGCGTCCTGAAAGCTTTCAAAATCAAAAAAGCTAATCGGGTAACTGACCGTTTTCAGAAATCCCTGAATAATGCGCTGATTAATCACAGGTTCACCACTGCGCGCCGACTCTACCTGTAATTGTTGCGTGTCATTGAGGCGCACCTGCTCAGGAAGGTCCTGATAGGTCATAACACCGCGCTGATAAAGAGCGAATTTATCCTTACCGCTCATACGGTACAGGTTAAATACCGACGGTGAGGGGACATGTTGCCAACAATGCGGTTTGAAATCACAGTCATGAGGATCCGAACAATGAGGGCCAATATCAATCGCAGGTTCATCACTGGCCAGCATATCCGTCATTGCCGCGAGGTTGGTTGCAATATCGCTCTGACGCTTAAGTACCTTGTCAGTCACATCGTTAATCACCAGCAATTGCTGTATATCCAGTGCTCCCAGGCGCTCGTACTTGTTATTAATGTGCACGATAAAAACCCGGTTAATATGCAACGCACTGGCGAGCGAATAATACTGAATGGCAGCATCATTCAGGTAAACGGGTTTAACCGAGGTCGAGGCCTTCACCTCATAAATATCCCAACCAGCAGCGGTTTTATGGAGTATATCCGCCATCGCAAAGACGCCCTTCTCCTTAAAAGCCGCCTCGTAAATTGTGTGTTCGCCCTGCGCGATCAACCTCGCCGTTTCACTGACCATGCCATCAAAATTATCGGGCAAAAACTCAATCTCTTTACCGCCGGGAAACAATTGTTTGGCACAGTCGCCGACACGCCGACCAGTATCAAACAACGAAGATTGCTGAGCCAACAAGCTCGCCCTTAACGCGGGCTTATGTTTATAGAGCCAAAGCGATTTGCGACACTGCAAACCGCGCAGGTATTGGGATTTACTGATCAACATTAGAATAAGTGTTCCGAAAGACTAGGAAAGTTGCCAAAGATTAAGGGGTTCCAGACAAGATCACCAGCCACTCGCCAAAAAGATTGGCAGTGGCTTTCCCAAACCAGAGCCTTTATGCTGCCGGGTTGATAAATTGGCAGACATAGAGCCACCGCTTATTATGAACACCGAATTACAACGGCATTTATACGAACAACTCGCAGCACTGGCTAGTCAGGGGCAAACCATCAGCTACCGAAAATTAGCTGAAATCGCCGATATACCCGGCCCTCAGGTTATTCGCAAACTGACATCGTTGCTTGAAAATATTATTCGAGACGACCATGCAAAGGGCATTAACGCATCGCTTGCTGTACTCGTGGTCAGCCAAACGACTCCTGCTATTCCTCGGCCAGGCTATTTTATGCTGCTTCGCGAATTAGGCTCTTATGATGGTCCCTCCGACGGCGATCGGGCCGCCGATTTTCATGCCCAGCAGCTGCAGTTAGTTTTTGCCCGCTACCGCACAGGCTCAAACAGGACATGACCAATTACGCTCAGTTTACCCGCTTCGTCCCACTGCTATTTGTAGTACTTTGGAGCACAGGGTTTATTGCCTCTAAATACGCCCTGCCCTTCATTGAGCCCTTCTACTTACTGTTTATTCGGATGCTGCTGACGCTCGCCGTGTTTGCCGTACTGTGCACAGTATTTAAAGTCCAATGGCCAACCTTTCGGCAGGGCCGTCAACAAATGGTAGCCGGCTTCCTGTTACATGCCTGCTACCTGGGCGGTGTCTTTGCTGCCATAAAATGGCAACTTCCCGCCGGCATCACAGCAATTATTGTTGGCCTGCAACCGCTATTGACCGCTCTGCTCGCCTGGCAGTTTTTAGGGCAGCAGCTGCGCGCATTACAGTGGCTAGGCTTAGCGCTAGGTCTAACGGGGATGTCACTGGTTCTACTTGACGCTCAACACATCAATACAGCCGAATTCCGAAGCGAAGCGATTGCCGCCGCATTAATCGCACTGGTAAGTATTTCCATTGGCACACTCTATCAAAAACATGTTGGTAAAGGTGTCGATTTGCTGGCGGGTGCGGTATATCAATATAGCGCCACAGCCATTGCCACAGGGCTACTGGCCTTCACATTTGAAGAGCGTATTATCGAATGGAACCTGCAGCTGATCCTGGCCTTGGGCTGGTTGGTTTTCGGGCTCTCAATCGCAGCAATTCTGCTTCTGATGCTAATGATTCGCGAGGGTGAATCAGCCAAAGTAGCCAGCTATTTTTATCTGGTCCCCCCCCTGACCGTACTCGAAACATGGGTTCTATTTAATGAGGAATTATCATTAGTTCAAATAGCCGCAATCGGCATTACCGTCACCGGCGTCTACCTGGTACTCAAAAGGAAGCAGACAAACAGTTGTAAACTACCCAATATGAATTAAGCTAAAAGGTGATAAGGCCTTTATACACCACAAGTTTTAGCTTTTCGCAGTTCTTTCAGGTACGCGAGGAAGCGAGACAGGTAGTTGACCATGGACGACAAACAAAAAACTAGCGACCCTCTCTCCGGTGAACAAACAGCCTCCCTATTGCAGCAGATAGCCACCTCGACTTCTGGCTGTATTGCCGCACACTATTTCAAAGAACTGGTCAGCTCGTTATCGTCAACCTTAAGCATGGACGCCACCTTTGTTGGCGAACTCACCCATGACACGCCGCCCATAATTCAAACAAAAGCAGCCATTATCAATGGCGTCCCTATCGACGACTTACAATATAAGCTAGCCCTGACTCCCTGCGAAAAAGCACTAAAACAACGATCCGTTTGCTATGTGGAAAATGTACAACAGGCCTTCCCTGATGATCGGTGGTTACAGGAAATGGATATCCACAGCTACTTTGGTGCACCACTGATTTCATCACTCGGTGACGCCATGGGAACCCTTGTCGTATGCAGCCAGTCGCCAATCACTAATATTGAGACTGTCAGAGCCTGCTTTGATATGGTTGTCGCTCGAACGGCCGCCGAAATGGAGCGCATGCGAACCGAGCATCACCTACGTGAATTACTGCAGGTCGTCGAGCAGTCTCCCGTTGTGATTGCAAAAGCAGACCTCAACAGCAGGCTGGTCTATGTTAACCGTCATTTTGAAACAACTACCGGCTACTCAAAAGAAGAAGTGCTCGGTAAAGACCCTCGTTTTCTTACCGAAGGTACGGCAAGCGAGACAGTGTATAAAGACTTATGGGATACCATTAAAAAAGGTAATACCTGGCGGGGCGAGCTTCTCAACAACCGGAAAGATGGTTCTCAATTCTGGGCCAAAGCCACCTTTAGCGCCCTGAAAAATGCCGAAGGCGACATAACCGGCTATATCTCCTTGAAAGAGGAAATCACCGAACTCAAAGAACAAGAAAAACACCTTCGCCTAGCCGCTTCGGTGTTTGAGACCGCCTCTGAAGCGCTGGTAATAACGGATACCGAACAAAGAATAAAAAAAGTAAATCAGGCATTTACCAACATCACAGGTTATTCCCGTGACGAAGCTATTGGCCAAAATCCGTCAATGCTGCAATCTGGTCGACACGAGCAATCTTTTTACCAGGCGATGTTCAACTCTCTGGCAACAAAAGACGTGTGGGAAGGCGAAGTCTGGAACCGGCGGAAAAATGGCGAGATTTACCCCGAGTGGCTGCGAATTTCGACCATTATAGACGGTCAGGGAAATCTGGAAGGCTATGTCGGGCTCTTCTCCGACATCACCCAACGCAAACAAAGTGAATCATTGATTCGCCATCAGACTAACTTTGACGCATTAACTGGGCTACCTAATCGCAGCCTTTTTCGAGACCGCCTATCCAACGCGATAGACTTGGCTAAAAAAAATCAGAACCATATCGCCGTTCTGTTCATCGATATCGACCGTTTCAAAAATGTTAATGACACCCTGGGGCATACCATTGGCGACCAGCTACTTCAGGATATCGCCAAGCGATTAACCTTTAACTTGAAAAAACCAAATACCGTTGCTCGCTTTGGTGGTGATGAGTTCATCGTTATCTTACCTGACGAAGACAACCTGCACCGCCTTGAAAACTGCGTACTATCAATACTTAAGCACTTGGAAACCCCCTACAACCTCAATGGTCATAAAGTATTTGCTTCTGCAAGTATCGGCGTATCTGTATATCCCTACGATGGTGATGATACAGAAACGCTATTGCGCAAAGCCGACAACGCAATGCACAAGGCCAAGGAAAAAGGCCGCAATAACGTTCAATTCTTCACCATGGAAATGGATATCGAAGCACAACGACGCCAAGAGCTAGAGCAGGATCTCCACAAAGCGATCGCAAAGAAACAGCTGTCCCTGAACTACCAACCCATCATAGATGCCCAGACTGGTATGATTGTCAGTGCCGAAGCCTTGGTACGCTGGAAACACCCTAAAAAAGGCTTTATTTCACCCGTCGATTTTATTCCGCTGGCGGAGGAAGTTGGCATCATTACGACCATTGGCGAATGGGTTTTGCGAGAAGCCTGTGAAACGGCCAGCCACTGGACAGCAGAGGCTGGCAGCATACCGAGCGTGTCGGTGAACCTCTCCAGTATCCAGTTTCAGAAGCAGGACATCCCCACACTGGTCAAAAAAGTGCTTTTGGAAACCGGCCTGCCCGCCAGACGTTTGACCTTAGAAATTACCGAAAGCTTACTGGTCAACGACGACCACAATACACTCAAACAATTACAGGAAATCCGTAGCCTGGGGGTGGGTCTATCAATTGACGATTTTGGCACCGGCTACTCTTCCCTCAGTTATCTGAAAAAATTCCCGGTATCCACGCTTAAGATTGACCGTTCCTTCATTACCGGGCTGCCAAAAAATACCGAAGACAAGGCACTGGTCAGCGCCATTCTGGGCATTGCCAGAAGCCTGAGTTTAAGTGTTGTTGCCGAGGGGGTAGAAACACAGGAGCAGGCCGACCTGCTAACAAAAGAAGGCTGCCAGCGCTTCCAGGGCTACCTGTTCAGCAAACCACTACCCAGACTCGAATTTGAAACACTGTTACAACGACAAGATAAAAAAATAAACGTCCTTTAAATAAGGTTCCTTTGGAGGCAGCTCCTTTCATCACTCGCGACCAAGGTCGTATCAGCCTTGCTTAATTTATTAGCTCAACGCATCGGCTAATCACAGTTCTGTAACAAGCAGGGTCTGCACCTTTTTGTTCTGACTAATATCAGCCAATGTGTATTCATCAAGCGTCTGAATAAAAGACTGAATTGCCCGATTAAGGATCGGTTTTAAACGGCAATTAATCTTTAACCGGCACAGGGGCTGACTGCAATTCACCGGATCCAGCGTTGCTTCCATCGCTCTAACAACCGAGCCCAATAAAATACTTTCGGGATCGTGGGCAAGCCGAATGCCTCCGTTTTTCCCCCTTAAGGTGATAATAAAACCAGCCTTGCCAAGCTGTTGGACCACTTTTGTCAGGTGATTGATGGGCACCTGGAATATCTCAGCAATCTCACCCACCGTACTGAGCTTGCCCTCTTCAACGGAACTCAGGTAAATCAGCACTCGGAAAGCGTAATCTGTATGGCGGGTTAGCTGCATAACATTCTCAACATTGAAATGGTTAGAATTTAATTATGCTTTTTATTTGCATCTTTTAAAAGATGCATCTAATATGCACTTTATTAAAAGATGCATATTAAATACTTATTTAAAGATTGAGGACAACCATGCTATCAACGACCGAAATAACGCTCATTAAAGATACTGCCCCTGTACTGGCTACACATGGCGTCGATATCACCAGCCATTTTTACGACCTATTGTTTGCCAACAATCCCGAACTCACCAATATCTTCAACATGAACAACCAACAGGGTGGCGAACAACAGCAAGCACTTGCGCGCGCGGTATACGCCTTCGCCGCCCATGTTGATAATCTCGATGCGATTCTCGGCGAAGTCGAACGCATCGCTCAAAAACATGCCAGCCTCGGTATCACGGCAGAACACTACCCTCTGGTTGGTAGCGCGTTACTGCAAGCAATTCAGGAGGTTCTCAATCCACCTGCCGACGTTCTGGATGCCTGGGCAAAGGGCTATGGCATTCTAGCCAACGTATTGATTGAAAGAGAGGCTCAGATTTATCAACAGAACGCCGATCAAAATGGCGGCTGGCGAGCAACCCGGGCCTTCACCGTGGTTGCCAAAGAGCGCGAGAGCGAGCTAGTCACGTCCTTTTATTTGACCCCTCAAGACGGAGAAGCCTGTGCAACCTTTCTACCCGGTCAGTACATTTCTGTTTATCTGACTCCGGCCGGCAGCGAGCAACAGCAAATTCGTCAGTACAGCCTGTCGGATAGCCATAAACCAAACCAGTATCGTATCTCTGTTAAACGCGAAGCGCGTGACAGCCAGCAACTCTCTGTCTCCAACTATTTACATGACCAGGTGAAGGTCGGCGACAAGCTAAACATCAGCGCGCCCTGCGGAGATTTTCATTTGAAAGATTCGGCCAAGCCAGCCGTTTTAGTCAGCGGCGGCGTTGGTATTACACCAATGCAATCAATGCTGGAAACGCTGATTGCCCGCGACCCGGAACGTGATGTGCATTTTGTACACGGCACCGAAAATGGCGGACATCACAGCTTTAGTCATCGGCTTCAACAACTGAGTCGTGAAGGAAAAGTCATACCCCATATTTTTTATGCCAATGCCAGCGAAGCCGATCGTGCTGAACAACGTTTTCAATATGAGGGCCAAACGGACTTAACCGCCATCGAAGCAGAACTGCCGATCGATGAGGCGGAGTTTTATTTGTGTGGCCCCCTGGCGATGATGAAAGCAATGTATTTACAGCTAAAAATGCTCAAAGTGCCTGATACCAACATATTTTATGAGGTATTCGGCCCAACCAAGTCCTTGGCAGACTGAGCTATTTAGCGCGTCGCCGAACACCATAACTAACCCGTTTGGCGAAACCCGGAACCTGTTTTCATTGCCTGTCATCCTGTTAATGACAGGCACAATTTGCCAGACACCTCTCTATCAGGTGCGGCATGAATCTAAACACCAGCAAACCAGAGGACAATATCATGAAAATTCTGACAACCTGTTTAATCACAGCAGCTCTGACGTTACCAAACCTGGGCCAGGCCGGCGTTGTCGTTGGCGAAGAGACGGATACAATGCTTGGCAAAGGTGTCGGTGGCTGGGCAGGCGTACTTATCGGCGGCGCAGCTGGCGGACCATTAGGCGCACTAGCCGCTGGTTTTGCCGGTGCCTGGGGCGGCGGTGAAGTACAGGAGGCCAGCGGTCAGGGCGGTACCGCCTATCGCGTGCAGCGCGACGACGGCACTGTTGTTACTGTGCGCTCACCAAATCAGACCTGGCAAACAGGCGATCAGGTAGACATTATCGGCAATCGCCTGGTGGCCTCTGAGCAACAGCTATCGTCACGCTAAGGGCTGTCTAAATAATGCAACTAGCCCCGGTGAAGCTTCTCCACCAAGGCAGGAATTTCATCGGGGTGCATAATCATGTGGCTGGGATTAATACCTAACTCAGCATCAAGCGGGCGCTGATGTTGAATCCATACCGAGGTAATGCCACTGTTGTTGGCTCCGGCAATATCCGACGCCAAGCTATCACCCACATGAATAACTTCGTGGGCTTCACAGTTTGCCAACTGCAGTGCTTTTCTGAAGATGGAAGGAAAGGGTTTTTCCTCTGGTTCCTGCCCACCAATAATTAAATGGTCAACATGAGCCTCCATATTAACCCGCTCTACCTTGGGTATCTGTGAAAACTCAGGGCCATTAGTGATAACCACCAGGGTAAAAATCTGACGCGCTTCGGCCAACCACTCCTTGATGCCGGGATAAAAATCAAAGGCGTCGATACGATCCTGATCAAATTTATCCTGCAAGGCCTGAGCCGTTTCATCACAGCGCTCATTAATCCCCCGCTCCACCAGCAGGTCATGTATTAATTGAACCCGAAACGCCTCTTCACTTTGTTGCTCGATAATCGGCATATAGCGAGCATGCTGCTCAGCCGTCCACTCACGGTAAATACCCGTCACATAAGCATCGGCAAACGCTTTCCCATCGAATTGATCACCATACTTGGCCACCAGAGACTCCGCCATCAGGCGTTTAGCCTGCTCATTGGCACCCGGTGTATCACACAGGGTTTCATCCATATCAAGAAAAAGGGCTTTTAACATGTCAGGCTCCGAGCATTAGATAGGCTGGGCATAATAGCTTAAATTGATGCGTCGCGACCAAGCCATGGAATGATTTTTTTTGACAGCGCCAGTGCACTTAAAAAGGCCGACTCCACATGCCCATCCAACAACCAGTCACCACAGACGCCCAACTGTAATGCCGGATCAAACAGACAAGATGGCGTCGAGTCCTTTTCCTGTTCGCTACCTACGCTGGTGGCATAGCGCCAGCGGTGCAGCTTCTTGAATTCAACCTGCGTCAACGACTGACCGACTAAGCGCTGCAACGCTAAAAACAACTGTTTCTCAACGTCCTGCTGATCATCCTCGAGGTGCTGCTCGGCCCACTCGTTGGTAGAGTGGACCACTAAACTACAGGCACTTCCCCGCCCCGGTTTTGAGCTATCAACAGCGATCCAGGCAATACAGGAATCCTTAGCCACCGCCACCTGCCAATTAACGTCCAGGGGCTCACTTAAGCCCAGCATCAGGCAATAACAACCCGCCATGTTAGTGTGCCGTATATCGGCATAACCACTGAATGTTTGCGGCAGCAAAGCGGCCGTCTGCGGCGCAGGCGCCGTGCTGACCACCCAGTCAAAAACACCGTGCTGATGGCCCTGAATATCCTCAAGCACCCAGCCACCCACTGTTTTTTTCAATCCAGACAACTGGGTTTCCAGATGAATATCCCGTTCTTTAGCTAACACTTTAGCCAGATGATTCATCTTCGGCGCAGCCACATAATGCGGCTCAAACCAATCCCGCTTATAGGGTTTTTTAGCGCGGCCCTGCTCATCCAGGGCCAGCGTTAACACCCGGGGTTGCCAGGGCTGAACCGTGCCATCGGCCAGCAGCGGTTTTAAGAAGGTATTGAATGACTTGGAGCGCGCCGTAAAGAACTGTGCGCCATGATCGAACTGATAGTGTTGCGCATAACGGGTCGACATACGCCCGCCAACACCTCGAGATTTTTCAAACAGCGTGACGTCGGCATAACCGTCAAGAAAATGGGCAAGGCTTAAACCAGCCATACCGGCGCCAATAATCGCTATTTTGGGTAATTGATCTGTGGCTGATTTTTGCATTATGAGAGGTCCGAGTTATCTGCAAATGACCCGGACAGCAACGCATGACAATCCAGGCTAATGCAATTTCATTTTTGGCTTTACAGCATTACCAATTTTTTGCGCCAACATAACAGCAGCCGCTTTAAACCAGCCGTGAATGGCTATTTGATGCATCCGGTATAACGAGATATACACCAAGCGGGCGATACGGCCCTCAACAAACATAGATCCCTGAGTCAGGTTACCCATTAAACTGCCAACCGTGCTGTATTTGCTCAAATTAACCAGTGAGCCATGGTCTTTATAAATATAATCCAGCAGGGGTTTCCCCTGGCGGGTTCGAATAATGTTATCGCGTACCAGCGTGGCCATTTGGTGAGCCGATTGAGCCCGTGGAGGAACCCAAGACCCGTCCGGCTGCTCACAGGCACAGCAATCACCAATCACATAAATCTGCTCATCAATGGAGCTTTGCAGGTTTGGCTTAACGATAATCTGCCCAGCGCGGTTTGTTTCAAAAATTTCAAGCTCGCGAATAAAGTCGGGAGCCTTCACGCCAGCCGCCCAAACCATCAAATCCGCTTCAATGAGCTTATCCTCTTCACCCGCAGTGCTGGCAATAAAGCCCTGCTCTGTGGCACTGGTAACACGAACATTTTCGTGCACTGAAACGCCGAGTTTTGCCAGCTCTCGTTTAGCTGTGCCAGCAATACGCTCAGGCAATGCAGGAAGAATACGCGGTCCCGCCTCAATTAGATCAATCTTCAGACGTTTTGCTGACATATCCGGCATACCGTACATTTTCAGTAGATCAGCCACATGGTAAAGCTCCGCGGCTAACTCCACGCCCGTTGCACCGCCACCAACAATCGCCAAGTTTAAATAACCAACAGAGGACTGTTGGTTAGTTCGCATAAATTGATTTAAAAGCGCCCGGTGAAAACGTCCAGCCTGCCGATGAGAGTCCAGAAAATAACTATGTTCTGCAATACCGGGCGTACCAAAGTCATTACTGACACTACCAACGGCCATCACCAGCGTATCGTAAGCGAGTTTGCGCTCGGGTAGCACCTCTCGTCCTTCCTCATCAAACAGTGCCTGCAGAACAATGCTTTTTGACTGCCGATCAAGGCCAATCATAGTACCCAGCTGAAATTGGTAATAGTGGGCGCTGGAATGAGCACGATAAACAACACCGTCGGTATCGATATCCAGTGACCCCGTTGCCACCTCATGCAGCAACGGTTTCCAGATATGCGTGCGATTACAATCCACTAAAATAATATTGGCCTGCTTCTTTTTACCCAGCTTATGACCCAGCTGTGTTGCCAACTCAAGGCCTCCAGCACCGCCACCTACAATCACGATTGTTTGCATGAACTGTTCCTAAAAGTTAATTCAGCCCTTTATAACAAATTTATCGCCTTGACGGATCACACATCCGAATAAAATCAGGCTTCGCAGGCCAGCATTGGTCTATTTTTCAACAAATGCCCGCTCAATTACATAGTGCCCTTTCTTCCCTTGCTTTGCTTCTCGATAACCATGCTCATCAAGCAAACTGGTTAAATCCTTAAGCATGGTTGGGCTACCACACAGCATAAAACGATCATCCTCCAGATTTGGCTGCGGTAAGTCCAAATCCCGGAATAATTTTCCACAGCGCATCAGATCGGTTAAGCGTCCATTATTACGGAACGGCTCACGGGTCACCGTCGGGTAATACTTCAACTGCGCCTTAACCTGTTCACCAAAGTATTCATTTTCCGGCAGTTCATTTTCAATGTAATCCTGATAGGCCAGATCAGATACCGTACGCACACCATGTGTCAAAATGACATGATCGAATTTTTCATAAATATCCGGATCTTTGATAATACTCATAAAGGGAGCCAGCCCCGTACCAGTGCTCAACAAATACAGGTTCTTTCCTGGTAGCAGGTTCTCCGCAACAAGTGTCCCAACAGGCTTTTTACCCACTAAGATCTGATCGCCTACCTGCAGTTTTTGCAGATGTTTCGTCAGCGGGCCATCCTGCACTTTGATACTGAAGAACTCCATTTCATCTTCGTGATTGGCACTGGCAATACTATAAGCTCGCAATAAAGGCTTATTCTCAATTTCCAGGCCAATCATAGTGAAGTGACCATTTTTAAAACGTAATCCACGGTTGCGTGTGGTTTTAAAACTGAACAGGCTGTCATTCCAATGGTGCACACTGGTAACGGTTTCGTAGTGTGGTTGAGTCATCTTGCTAACCTCCGGTTAATCATTTGCAGCCATCATAGTCAGCCTTCTAATATTTGAAAAACGGATAATTTCTATAATAATTATTGATAAAATCGATATAATAAGGACTCCACAGATAATATGCCTTTAAACAACTGTAGCGAACCAACTCACTCGCTCTGGGATGAGGTAATATTTAAAAATCAAAAGACACCGTCATGAAATTTAGCTTGCGACAGATAGAAGTTTTCCTTGCGCTCTGCCATCACCAAAACATGACACGAGCGGCCAGTCAGCTTGCCATGTCACAATCCGCCGCCAGCAGTTCACTAAAGGAGCTAGAACAGCAGTTCGATGCACAACTGTTTGATCGCATCGGTAAACGGCTACAAATCAACGAGCGTGGGCGCTTGCTCCAGCCCTCTGCCGAAGCGCTTATGGAACAGGCGCAGGAGGTTGAGGCGTTACTGGCAGGCAAAGGCGCAAACAGCCTATTAAAAGTTGGCGCGACCTTGACTATTGGCAATTATCTGGCCGTCGGCATCATGGCAAAAATGATGCAACAAAATGCCGGGGCTGAAGTAAGCCTTAGTGTTGCTAATACCTCGGAAATCACCGCAAAGGTATTAAATTTCGAACTTGATATCGGCCTTATTGAGGGTGAAATTCAACACCCCGATCTTGAAGTGATTGAATGGTGCGACGACCAGCTAGTTGCATTTTGCGCACCTCACCACCCGCTGGCTAAGACTGCAAGCCTGTCAGAACAACAGTTGATCAATGCGCCCTGGATTTTACGCGAACAGGGGTCCGGTACTCGCCAAACATTTGACCGGGCAATGCACGGGCTGCTGCCTCAACTGCATATTGCTCACGAATTACAGCATACCGAGGCCATCAAACGTGCAGTGGCAGCTAACCTTGGCATCGGTTGTCTGTCAAAGGTGACTCTTCAAGAGGCCTTTAAACGCGGCAGCTTAATCCCCCTCACCGTTAAAAGCAGAGACTTTTCTCGAAAATTTTACTTTGTTCTACATAGAAAGAAGTACCGTGGTGCCAGCATTGGTCAATGGATCGACCTGTGTCGGCACGCTAACCTTTAATAATCCCTTGTCTTGAAAACGCCCAGGCATTCACGGCAACAAAGCCTTTTTAAAAACTACTAACTGCGTAAATCGCCCATCTTTAGTTTACCAGCAGTAAATATATTTGCATTACAGTAATCTTTGCAGTACAACTGTTGATATCAATCAATTGTAATCAGCCGAAGAACTCTGTTATGACGTGGGAAGAGTACTTAAAACATATGAAGTCATGGGATCAGGTCACCATCGATCCCAAAAGCTTCCTGAAGCTTGAACACGCCACCCCCGTTACACCCAAAGAATATTTAGCGTTCGCGGACAGGGATCTGTTAAACCCTGACGCACGCGGGCTTGTTAACGCCCTTTCCAATGCAAAGCGGGCTATTAATTGTCAGATAACCAGCCTGCTAACCGTGCTGGGGCTTCAAAACTCAGGCGACCTGCAAACCAAACTCCAGCGCTTCAAGCAGATTGGTATTCTCGCCTCCAGAGTCAGCAAAAAAATCTCTCGCCTGGAACGCTTGCTGGACAACCAGTTTTCTAAACCAAGCCTTGAAGACACAGAAAACGCCATTGATATTGCCACATTGTTTGTAGAAGCCACCGATAAAATATTTCAGGAATATATGGACGCCTGGTGGGTCACCAAAAAGGGCTGTGCAAAACGCAGTGGCGCCCATCGTTATAAAGAAGGCAATAAAACATTTATTCTCAACAACAGCTTACCTCAAACAGCCTATTCAGACGGTCTGTATATTCAATACGACCATGAATCTGGTGATTATGGAATATGGGGATACCTGGAAGATCAGGAGGTTTTTGAAGCAGAAGTACGCTGTGGGTCAAGCCTGGATATCGAACTCATCAAGTGTTCCGTTCTTACCCCCTATAACGCATCTGACTCTGAACTAAAGAACTTAGCAGATAAATTTGTTAACGATATCAGCGATAAACAGGGCCTGTTACCCGCTGTAACCAGTGATCAGGAGTAACTTGCCAAATAATGTTGACCAATGCGGTTCCCTCTACAGCCGCATTGGTCATCACTAGCTCCGGCTGCCCTCCAACAGCCGGCGCTACGGAGTTAATTGCTACCCCTATAGCAGTAAACTCCGATGGAGGTCACGACACCCCTAACAGCCGTGACCTCTTATTCCCCGTTAGCCCGGCTTGCCGGGCATTTTTTTAGCTGCTATTAGAGTAAAATCCCCTGCCTGACCACAAACATATATTTTAAAAGCAGCCAAGTTTAAAGAGAAGTATCGGTCATAGGGCTACACAATAGATTCGCATAAAGGAGATCGACGCCATGAAAAGCTGTACCCAGTGTGGAAAGTGCTGTACCAAATACAGTGATGGCGGACTGGCAGCTTCACAAAGTGAAATCGAGTTGTGGGATATTTTCAGGCCCGACATTTATCAATATGTCCGCAATGGTGACATCTGGATAGATCCAGCGACAGGTAACCCACTCAAGCGCTGTCCCTGGTTACGCGCCGCACCGGCCAATCAAACAGGAAAAACCATCTTTACCTGTGATATTTATGATGACCGCCCCGACGACTGCAAACATTACCCTGTAACGATTGAACAAATGATCAATGATGACTGTGAAATGCTTGAAGAAAAGGATTTAAAAACGCCCAAACAGGCTCAGAAAACACTGGATAAACTGATGTTTGATAGCCGCCCACCGTTTAAGTAAAAAAGCTGAAACATTCATTTCACCCTAATACTCCCTCAATGAGTATCAATAGCGCCCGCTATAATGACCTTTCGTCATCAAGCTTAATCACCTCATCACCCACCTTAATGACCCCGCCTTTTAGAATTTTTGCACACACGCCGCCATGCCCCAGCATGGCGGCAACGGCACCTTTGCCTAACGCCTGTTCCATACGGAGACAAGGATGACAATGGGCCGAGGCTTCAAACTCTGCCTCACCAATGCGAAAGCGCTGATGGCGAAGCGCCACCATATTAATGCCTGACACGACCAGGTTTCGACGTAACACGGCGGGATCTATCATATCCAGTCCCAGCAACTGGGCAATCACAGCAATATGCTCGCGGTTGATCAAGGTGACCTGCCGTCCTGATCCCGCCCGACCCTGACAGCGTCGGTCACCGGCCAGCCCCCTATCGACAATCACTTCAACTTGATCAACAACAATCAGCTCGGCTTTCCGCTCGGGGCGTAAACCAATCCACTCCAGCCGGCCAGGCTTCAGCCCCTGAAGGTGTCGACTTAACAAACGCCCAACGCTGCTGGCTGCCATTCGCTGCGCTCTCAGTTACCCGCTGCTACAAATTTTATGGAGATGGAATTGACACAGTGCCGGGTATTTTTACTGGTCAACCGCTCACCATCAAAAACATGCCCTAAATGACCACCGCAATTACTACAAACAATTTCAGTACGTCGACCATCAGCATCCACATTGCGGGAAATCGCACCGGCGATTTCATCGTCAAAACTGGGCCAGCCACAACCAGAGGAGAACTTATCCGTGGAGCGATAAAGGGGCGCCTCACACTGCTTGCACACAAAGGTACCAAGCTCATAAAAATCGTTATATTCACCACTGAAAGGGCGTTCCGTGCCCTTATGTAAAATCACTCGCTGCTCTTCCGGGCTCAGCGGATTAAAATCGTCGTTGGAACGGGTCATGCTTATCTCTCCTCAAGGTATCGTCACAGCATAAAAAAATACCCCGCTAAACGACAGATCTATTTTAGCTCGTTAACGTTTAAAACTAAGCTAACGCTGATTAGTTGATGACTGGAACTAAAATATCTGATTTGTACCTTATCTAGATATGGAAGATACTCAATAGAAATAACATCAGGAGGTCGTGATGAATCAAGATACCCTCAACATGCAGACTAGAAAGTTTCTTAAGAAGGTTGGCATCAGCTCGCAGCGTGAAATTGAGCAGGCCGTTAGCAAAGCCATCGAAAGTGGCGCTTTAAGCGGCGACGAAAACCTTGATGTACAGATGACACTTTCAATACCGTCGCTTGGTATTGACCACAAAATTAATGGCAACATCGCGCTTGAGGACAATTAGGACAGTTGATATTTCGGCGTATTCAGATAGGCCTTGTACACTATGTCTTGATTGTAAGATTCGCTGAGTAACATAAGCATTCAGCCATTACCCAGAGGTCCCCTAACCATGAACGCACATGATTTTGAATTCACCACTATTGATGGCTCACCACTGCCACTATCCAGCTTCGCCGGTAAAGCCATCCTGCTTGTCAACACCGCCTCAGAATGCGGGTTTACCCCCCAATACGCTGACCTGCAGACACTATGGCAAAATTACTGTGACCGAGGTCTGATTATCATCGGCGTGCCCTGTAACGATTTTGGTGAACAGGAACCCGGCAGCGAAGCGGAAATCGAAGCATTTTGCAGCAAAAACTATGGTGTCGACTTTGTACTGACCAGCAAAGAAAAAGTGCTGGGGAACGAAGCCCATCCGCTTTACCAAGCGATGATCGATGAGCTCGGCGGAGCCGCCAAGCCCAAATGGAACTTTCACAAATATTTGTTTGATGCCAGCGGCGAACTGGTCGAGCTTTGGCCACCCAAAGTCGAACCCTTATCAGAGGAAATAAAAGCCGGGCTTGAACAACACCTTCCCAAGCAATAAAAGGTGTTTCGCATGGAATTAAAGCTGCCTGACTATATTGTGCTGATCGTTGAAGATCTTGACCGCTCACTGGCGTTTTATACGCAAGTGCTTGGCATTAAACTGCAGCATCGTGCCGAAAAGTTCGCGCAATTGGACACCGGCGCAACGCGACTCGCACTGTTTACCCGCGACGCCATGGCTGAAACGCTGAATATGCCACTACAAACCCCCGCCACTGATGCACCCGGTTTTGAACTCGGCTTCAAGGTTGCCGATGTGGACGCCGCCTACCAGGAGCTGCGCAACAGTGGCGCACCGGAAGTCATCGCGCCAACTGATCGCCCCTGGGGACAGCGTACCGCCTATGTACGCGACCCGGACGGACATTTAATTGAGCTGGCGCAGGACCCGGTTAAGGATTAGTTACTAACCACTTAATCACATACTCATACTCGACGGTAGCGCATTTGCCTGCACCACATAACGCAACGGGCCACCGGGGTTGATTGAGTCAAAGGGGTAACAGGTGACCAGGAGTAATTGCTGAGTATCGGCGCTGGCCACTAAATCCTGCTGGCGGCTATCAACGATAGTCAGATCAGCAACACGATAACGGTGCTGTTGACCGGCATTATCCGTCAACGTCAGCCAGTCACCTTGTTTTAGTTGCTGCATAAACCGAAAGTGCGTATCCCGATGTCCGGCAATAACGGTTGCCCCTGTATCACCCGGTGTCGCGCTACCAATTAAAAAGCCCGGCCCAAAGGCCAACGCACTACCGTGGGTGCCCTGTAGGACATAAAGATCGACATCCTGCGTCGCTGCCTGCAATCGGGCAACCGGCCAGGTATCGGCCCACGGCCATGGCTTAACCGGCTCGCCCGTTGCCAGCGTTTGCTGCCAGGCATCCTCAATCAACTGCTGGGCCAGCTTAGCTTTGGCATAAATCCAGCCACCGTCAGCGAGCAAAAAGCCGCCCACGACCAGGCTCAATGCCATAGCCGTTTTTCTGATCCACTTCAGCGTAAAAAAAATCATGCCGCCCCCTCTCTGGCTGAAGCCTTAGAAATCCGCACTGAGGCAGGAAAACCGATCTTGATGATCATCGCAACCAGCAACAGCACCACACCCCATAGCAGACTCAGCTGTGCACCGGTGGCCGTTTGTGGGTACGCGTAAGCCTGCGCGCCCTGCCCTTTAGGCCGTGCATTCAATACCGCTTGCTCCCTCAACGCCTCTTCGGTTGGGCGACTGATGACCTGCTCAACCGCAATAAAGCTGGTATAGGGCGTTATCAACTGATGGGGCAAGGCGACATCAAGCACAGCCTGGCGCACTTGCGGCTCAGGTCGGCCCATGGTTTTTTCATCCAACAGACTGGTAACTTTCTCTCGTGCCCACAGTGTTGCTACGCCAGCATGCTGTTGTACGCCGTTGAGCTGAATCTGCTGCTGCCAGTGCCGTGCTGCCGTTTTGCCGGAAATAGAGACGGTGCCTTGTAAATCACTGCTTTTTACCGCGATCAACAGTGGTTCACCCCGGTACAAATCAGGCAAGCGCTGCGGATAGCTTTCCACCTTTGCGCCGGCCGGCCAATCCACCTGTATATCGCGCACAACCGGCTGGTCGAGTTTACTGAACAGACGGATCATTTTTTCCTGCACCTCAGCTACCTGTCCGATGTGAGTAAAACTGCCTCGTCCAAACTGCGCCGCCTTGCGCATAAAATAAGAATTAGGCGCCGAACCAATACCCACGGTAAACAGGCGGCTGTTGCCCAGCTGGCGATGGATAGTACCAAATAAGGCCTCCTCATTACCCACCGCACCATCGGTGATAAACATCACTTGACGTACGAAACCGGCTTCGGCTTCATCTCGCAGTGCCGCCTGCAGCGCCGGCAACATTTCCGTACCACCGCCCGATTGCAAACCGTTAACATAACGCCGAGCATAATCAATATTGTCGGCATCAGCGGCGACAGCACTATTGAACAACGTATGAGTCGTAGAATTAAAGGAAATGACGTTGAAACGATCCTGCGGATTGAGCCGACTCAAGGCAAACAATAAGCTTTGTCGAGCCTGTTCAATCGACACCCCGTCCATCGAACCCGACGTATCGATAATATAAATCGCCTCTTTTGGCAGCACAGCCCGCTCTCCTTCAGCATCGCTATTTTGAATAGGCGGCACCATCATCAACAGCGCGTAGTTTTCACCCGCCACCTGTTCACTGAACACCGCTGCACGCGGAGCGATTCCCGGCTGTGGTCGCCAATGCAAGGAAAAGTCCTGGGTCATGGACACCTGTCCGCTGGCCAGCTGTAACTGGTAACGATTGTCTTCTCGCGACAACACGATATTGTGATAGGCACTATCGACGGCCTGCAACGGCATGCCCATATCCAGCTCAGCAGTCACGGTAATAGGGTTAATCAGCTGTTTTGAATTGCCTGGTGCTGGATTTTGGTAAGGCGTAATGTCACTGGCATCCGGCACTTGATCGGTATCCAGTGCCCAACCGGATGCGCCAGTTTTAAACGTACCTGAACCATTCGATTCCTGATCCAGCAAAGGCCTGCCGGGAATATAACGCGGCGTCATTGTCATTGGAAAACGTAAACTGAACAGCCCCTGGTCATAAGCAACCGTCTCAATGTAGTTAAGCTCTACCGTAATCACTTCACCGGGACCAATATTGGCCACCTTTGAGGTGAACATATTCGGCCGCTGCTGACTCACCAAACTGGCTTTTTTCCCCACCGCTTTGGCTTCGTGATAAATCTGCCTGGCCTGTTCTTTTTCCTTAATTTGGCCCTCAATGACCCGTTCGCCAATTTTCATACGCATACGGTTAACCGCCGCTTTATCCGGCAAGGGAAAAACGTAGGTCCCTTCCACCCACTGATCAGTATTGTTTTTAAAACTCTGCGCCAGTGACACCTGCGCCACCATGCCACTGACTTTTATATGCACCTTGCTTTGCTGTGTCAGAGCAAAACCTGGCAAGGTATCATGTTCCCCCTTTAGCAGCATTTGTCCGGTTTTCACCTCATCCAGAGACGCCTGCGCAATCACCTCATTAGCCTGCGCCGACAACCACAACAAACAACCGAGTAGAGTGACAACCACCAGAGCCGCATACTTTGGCCAGCGCCTTGCCGCGGGTTTTGAAAAGGGGTCGTGTTTGGAGGTAAAAATAGCGCGCTGATAACGCTTGGAAATAAGCATAGTGGGCTCCTGCTGAGTCAATAACATCAAATCGTTAGCTTCATTTGACCCAACAACAACGGCAACTTAACGGCTTAAAACAGGCAAAACCCTGAGCAATTGTGATGAATTATGGCAACCGCTTCTTTCCCCTGCGGTCTAGGCTACAATGATTCAAAAATAAACAGGAAAACCGCCGATGGCGAAACACATCGCAATTGTCGAAGATGAAATCAGCATCGCACAAAACTACCGCGACGCCTTTATGCAACAGGGCTATGACGTCAGCCTGTATGCGGATCGCCAAGCAGCCATGCAAGGCTTTGATCAGCGTCTGCCGGATCTGGCACTGATTGATATTGGCCTTGGCGAAGAAATCGAGGGCGGCTTTGATTTATGCCGTGATTTGCGCAGCCGCTCAAAAACCCTGCCCATTGTATTTTTAAGCGCCCGCGAGAGTGAATTCGATAAGGTCTCCGGCTTACGATTGGGTGCCGATGACTACCTCACCAAAGATATCAGCCTGCCCCATGTAATGGCACGCATTGTGGCACTGTTCCGCCGCATTGAGGCACTCACCCAACCCGAAGCGCAGGAAGAAATCATCGAACGCGGCAAACTCAGTCTCAACAAAGCGCGCATGACGGTAGCCTGGGACAACCAACCGCTCGACATCACCGTCACCGAGTTCTGGATTATACGCGATTTAGCCCGCTACCCCGGTCAGGTTAAAAGCCGTCAACAGTTGATGGAGGCCGCAAATGTCATGCTTGATGACAATACCATCACTTCCCATATCAAACGCATTCGCAAAAAGTTCCAGCACATAGATGCAGGCTTTGACGCCATTAAAACGGCCTATGGTTTAGGCTATCGCTGGCATGTTTAACAGGTTATTAATCCGGTGAATCTCAATAAACAACTGGTCTGCGTCAGCCTGCTATTAGTTAGCCTGCCCTGGGCCGGTTGCCAGTACCTAAAGGAAATGGATCATTCGCTTCGCGAAAATCAGGCGGCTAATCTGCAAGCGGCGTCACAGGTAATCTCACAGGTGTTGGCAAAAAAGCCAGACATGTTGAGTTCACACGGCCAAGGTTTGACGACCGTCACCGATAAAAATGCTTTTTATTGCTACCCCCTGGATGCCCCCGTATGGGCAGACGGCTATGACGAAGAGTGGTCAGAAATCCCCTGGTCACATTACCAGTCACCCGAAGGTTCACAGTCTATTCGCTATCGCTGCGGCACCTCCGGTAATCAGTTAGCGCTGTTTTTTTCCGTACCCGATCAACAGGTTATTTATAACAATCCCGTGCAATCCCTGGCATCAAATGGTGACCGGCTGCTGCTGGCAACAGGCGACCAAAATTATATCTTTACCGCTGTCGCACCGGGCTCGCTCACCGCCCGCTATTTCAAAAACGGCAGCACCTATCGCGAATCGCGCATCGATGCCAGCTGGGCTGACCTCAAAGATGGCTACCAACTGGAGATCAGCATGCCACTGGCTCTGGCGCAGGGGCGACTGAGCTTTCAAGTGATTGATGAGTCCCCCCAAACAACTGTCCGCTATGGCCCACTGCTTGAGCAGCCTGAAATCCCCTGGTTTATCTATCAATCCGATGCAGCAAAACAGGCCATTGCCGCTTTTTCGCAGCCCGGTTTGCGCTTACGCCTGACTAGCCCCAATGGCTGGCTAATCGCCACGTCAGGCAGCCCTCAGCCACAAAACCCGCCTCAGGCCCACTGGCTGCTGAGTAAACTGTACCGTGCGCTGCTATTCTCCAGCGATTACCAACAGAAGCGCGCCTCAGACAGCACCATTAACAGCGCCGTCAACTACGCCAACCAGCCAGAGTTTTCCCAGGCTAGTGAAGGTCTTGCCAGCAGTCACTGGTACCCGGACCCGCAACGTAGTGATCATCTCATCCTATCCACAGCAACCCCGGTCCTGTATCAAGGTAATGTGATTGCGGTACTTATTGCAGAGCAGAGTAGCGAACAAACCGCCGCACTCACCGACCGCGCCTTTAGCCGACTGTTTTTGATGAGTGTTGCCATCATCGGTCTCACAGCATTGGCTTTGCTCGGTTACGCAAACTGGCTTACCTGGCGTATTCGGCGTCTGCACCAGTCAACACAGCAGGCCCTGGCCGATCAGGACAAGCTGATTGCTGATCATTCCACCAGCCGTGCCAATGACGAAATTGACCAGCTCACCCATAGCTATGCCGAGCTGATGAAGCGCATTCATGAATATACCGATTATTTACAAACACTGGCGCGTAAATTATCCCACGAATTACGCACACCACTGGCGATTATCCACTCATCACTGGACAACCTATCCAATCAGCCTCTGGACGAGAAAAGCCAGGTTTATCAACAGCGCGCAAAGGACGGTGCTCTGCGCCTGGGCAGCATTATCAGCGCCATGAGCGAGGCTCGCCGTGTTGAGGAAAGCATTGAGCAGGCTGAATTAGAACCGGTGAATATCGCTGCACTGCTAGAGGAAATCACCGCCGCCTATCGCGACTCCTATCCAACAAGCCACTTTACGCTGACTGGCATTGAACCAGGCATGATTGATCGCCCGGAAAACACGCTGCTGGCGGCACCGGAGTTACTGGTACAAATGCTCGATAAACTCATCGACAACGCCAGTAGCTTTACGCCACCGAACGGCAAAATTGAAATCACCTATCAAGCCAGCAGCGATACCATTGGCATCGATATCAGCAATGACGGCCCACTGCTACCGGAGGCCATGCAAAGCCAGCTGTTTGATAACCTGGTGTCGGTACGTGAGGCCAGCGGCGACAAGCCTCACCTCGGCCTCGGACTGTATATCGTTGATTTAATTGTGAAGTTTCACGGTGGCGATATCAGCGCTAACAATCGCAGTGATAAGTCCGGCGTTATTTTTAGTGTGCGTCTACCCCGTAGAGAGATCGCTATTTTATAACCTGAGAGCCTGGCTTGATCGTTATTTGCTTCGCTGACAGCGTTAACGCGAAATACCTACTCGTGCAAAAAGCTCAAGCCTATAAAAAAGCCCGGCAAACGCCGGGCCAACATGGTGCATTGATGGTCTCACCAATATCAAGGCATCGCCGTCTGTACGAAGTCCTGCTGCTGATTTTGGGCTGGATTGGACAACTCCACCTTCACCACCCGCTCCAAGGCATAATCGTCATAATCACCCAAGGTTGCCTGCGACTGACTCGCACCGTGCGAATGAATGGTAAAGCGCTCAGGAGCAACACCCTTGGTGATCAAAAAGTCCTGCACCACCTGCACACGTTTTGCAGAGAGCTTCTGATTATAGTTTGCATCACCGCGAGGGTCTGCGTACCCATCAAGTCGGACCATGAGCTTCGGCTGCTCCAGCAACAGGCTGGCCAGCAGGCTCATTTTCAACTGGGCTGGCAGCGTAAGTTCACTGGCGCCAGTTTTAAATAACAACTCCAGCTGTAATTGTTGTAAGGCAAACTGCTGATAGTCATTGCTGGCCTCTTCGGAAGCTGCCAGTTTTTGCGATAACAGATCCGCTTCAGCTCTAGCATCGGCCAATTCACTCTCAACGCTCTCCACCTGATCGGCAGTAGCCACCTGTTCACCTAACCAACTACCCGCAAAGGCACCAATCAGTGCGCCAAGCGGACCTCCGGCTAAAGCGCCTGTGGCAACCGTCCCCAAAACAACACCACTTTGCTTGGTTTCATCGCTGATTTCCCACGCAGAGGCACTGGTACTTGCCGTTATGCCAGCAGTTAAAAGAGAGCAAATTAAAATTGATTTTTTCATTACATTATCCTGTTCGGCTTATTTAACATCGAAATGAATTAAACAGGACAAATCGGGCTCAGAAGAGGGTAATTCAGGCAAACCGATGGGCAATAATGATCAATTATGGCGCTATCAAAGACGGCTTTTTGGCAAATCTTTCTCCGTTATTGATGATCAAGCGGGTATCGACAAGCTCCATTAACCACGTGAGCAGGTAACTTAGCAGCCTGTTAAAACATTGATAGTGATCAAGGCGACACTTGATAGAAGCAGTATGCTTAACAAATGAGTTTTGACACTATTTTTGACGCCAGCTACAAGCGTATTCTCAGCGAAAACAAAAACGGCTGTGGCTTCTTTGACGCCTTTTATCAACGTTTTCTTGCGAGCGATCAACACATAGCCGAACGCTTTGTCAACACCGATATGGCTATCCAGCAACGTATGTTAAAAAAATCCTTTTACAGTTTGTTTGCCTTCTATGCCAGCGGCCAGGCTGACGATGCCATACGTCTCATCGCCGAAAAGCATAACCAGTTCAACCTAAACATAAAGCCAGAGTTTTATGACCTATGGTTAGAATGCCTGATTGCAACACTCAAAGATTACGACGATCAGTTCTGTGATGATATTGAGCTGGCCTGGCGCCTGGTGATGACACCGGGCATTACCTATATGAAATTCAAATACGACAAACGCTTTTAAGCCGCCACTCAAACAAGCCAAAAAGCACCTGGCAGCGACGATAATTAGTCAGCAAACTGATAGCGGTTCACATAAGGATAAATTGATTTCCTTTTTGTCAGTGCTAAGCTCTAAATACCTAGCAAAATAACTAGCTGCAACCAATTGCCGCCACCCGCAATGAATAAATTATTAGCTGCAATGATGCTGTGCTTATTAGCACCTCTCCCGGCTTCCGCAGAAGTCGACCCCCACCTTTACGGCTGTTATTTTTCACAGGGTAGTGAACCGGGAGAATGGGTAACATCAACAGCAGCACTACTGATTGAGAAAGCCCCCAAAGGGATTTTGATTCATGGTAGTGCCTCAAGCGGGAAAAACAGCTGGATTAGTACGCCAGATGGCGAATCACCCGTGCTATTAAAACAAATCGCCGATCGCCGCTTTATCTACGCCGGCACAAAACATCCAAACAAAAGCCATGCGCGCTGCGAATTAGTGCTCCACTACGATGAGCAAACAATCTACATCAGCAAATACCACCGTGGCTGTAACGATGAGTGGAATACCGGTGATGGCATTGGCCCAAGCCAAACCGCCGTGTCCAGCAAACAGCCAAACGCTGATATGTGTTTATCCTATCTGGGTATTAACCGCCAAGCTGAATGATAAACAGCGCCACCAATACACTCGCCCTGAACTCCAGCTAATCGAATAAGTCGAAGTCCACAACAACGATAAAGTCACCTCGTCTACGACTCGACAAAATGCTGGGCCCACCCATGGTAAAAAAACTTTTCTTCCTATTTGGCACCGGTTTCATTGTTATCCTGCTGCTGGCTCTAATTTGGCCCGCCATGCTGTGGTTGCTGGCGATCCTACTGCCAACCGCCGCTCTCGGCCTTTTTGATGTACTACAAACCCGCCACACGTTATGGCGAAATTTTCCGATTACCAGCCATGGCCGCTGGTTAATGGAATTTTTCCGTCCCTTTTTGCGCCAGTACTTTTTCGAATCAGAAACCAGCGGCACGCCTATCAGCCGCATGTTTCGTTCAGTGATTTACCGTCGCGCCAAGGGCGACATGGACACCGAGCCCTACGGTACCAAACTAGACACGCAGCGTATTGGCTATGAATGGATTGGCCACTCGATTGCCTCCAGTCATATCCAAACCGATAACCCCGACCCGCGCATTGTGATCGGTGGCCGTCACTGCAAACACCCCTACTCGGCCAGTATTTTTAATATCTCGGCAATGAGCTTTGGCGCGCTCAGCGATAACGCCATCCGCGCGCTGAATAAGGGAGCGGCCATTGGCGGTTTTTTTCACAATAGCGGTGAAGGAGGCATCAGCCCCTACCACCTGGAACACGGCGGTGATCTGGTCTGGGAAATTGGTACCGGTTATTTTGGTTGCCGCGACCAACAGGGCAATTTTTGTGCTGAGCAATTTCAAACGCAGGCGAGACACAAAAACATCAAAATGATCGAGATAAAATTATCTCAAGGTGCCAAACCCGGCCACGGCGGCATTTTACCGGCCGACAAAAACAGTCCGGAAATTGCCCGTATCAGGCTCGTCGAAGCCGGCACTACGGTTAAATCCCCTGCTACTCACAGCGCCTTTAATAGCCCAATGGAAATGATGGCATTTATCCAGCAATTACGCGATTTATCCGGCGGCAAACCGATTGGTTTTAAACTGGCCCTGGGGCGTAAAAGTGAGTTTACCGCATTGTGTATGGCAATGGTGGAGAGCAACATCATGCCCGATTTTATCACCGTTGACGGCGGCGAAGGCGGCACCGGTGCGGCACCGCTGGAGTACTCCAATTCAGTTGGGATGCCACTACGCGAAGCGCTGGCCTTCGTCTGTGACACATTGTTGGGTTTTAACCTCAAACAACATATCAAGGTCATTGCCAGCGGCAAAGTATTCACCGGTTTTCATCTGGTGAAAAACTTTGCCCTCGGCGCCGATGCCTGCAATAGTGCACGCGGCATGATGATCGCGTTAGGCTGCGTCCAGTCGCTAACCTGCAATACCAACAAATGCCCTACCGGTATCGCTACGCAAAACCCGAAACTAAGCGCTGGGCTAGTGGTTGAAAACAAAGCTGAGCGGGTCGCACGCTTTCACCGCCAAACGGTCAAAGCGGTCATGGAAATCGTTGCCTCTGCCGGATTAGATGAGCCCGCTGAGCTTAACCGTACCCATATTCATCGCCGTACCAGCGAAACCACCATCAAGCGATACGATGAAATTTACCCCTATCCAGAAGTCGGTTGCCTGCTCAACGACAACGTGCCCGACTATTTCGCCACCGAAATGTCCGAAGCCTGCGCGCACAGTTTTAAGCCCAACGTCTGCATTGCTGAGGGGCACGAGGGGTTAACCGAAGTGGACAACTAGCGCTCACCATTTTTCTGGTAATCGGGCAGCCGTAACAAATACACCGACACGCCCACGCCAATTGCCACGAGCATCAGGCATAACCAAAGTCGCGCCACAATCAAACAGGAAATACCCATGCTGATCCAGATAATCACAATAGTGCGATATTTGACCCGCCTCGGAATGCCACGTCCGGCCTGAAAGTTTTCAATAATTGGCCCAAAATAACGGTGTTTCAGCATCCATTGATGCAAGCGCTCAGAGGATCGTGCAAAACAAAAAGCCGCCAACAGGACCAGTGGCACAGTAGGTAGCAGTGGCAAAAACGCACCAATAATACCCAAAACCAGCGATAGGATACCGGCGATAATCAGCAGGATGCGCTTAATGGGGGTTAACAAAAAAACCCCCAGTCAAAGCCAACGTCATTGCGGCCAAAGAGAGAAACCTCAACCTTATGCAAAAAAAGATTCCTCTCCTACGGCTCGGAATGCCATCAGCGAGTGATCTACCCGACCCAAACCCGCGCATTACGGAACATGCGCATCCAGGCGGCATCTTCACTCCAATCTGCCGGATACCAGGAGTTCTGCACAGCGCGGAATACCCGCTCAGGGTGCGGCATCATTAATGTCACACGACCATCACGGCTGGTAATACCACTCAAGCCATCAGGAGAGCCGTTAGGGTTATGCGGGTAATTTTGTGTAACCTTGCCGTAGTTATCGACATAACGTAGCGCTACACCAGCATTGGCTGTTAGCGATTCCAGGTCAGATGTATCTGCAAACTCAGCGCGACCTTCACCGTGAGCAACAGCGATTGGCATACGCGACCCCGCCATACCCTTGAGTAGGATGGACGGTGATTCCTGTACTTCAACCATCGCTACACGGGCTTCAAACTGCTCGGACTCGTTGCGCACAAAATGTGGCCAATGATCGGTGCCAGGGATCAACTCATGCAGGTTAGACAGCATCTGGCAACCGTTACAAATCCCCAGCGCAAAGGTGTCTTCGCGTTCAAAGAAGGCTTTAAACTGACTGCGCGCCTGGGCGTTAAACAGGATAGATTTAGCCCAACCTTCACCGGCACCCAGCACGTCCCCGTAGGAAAAACCGCCACAGGCTACCAGCCCACGGAAACCATCCAGCGCGGTGCGCCCAGAAAGAATATCACTCATGTGTACGTCAACAGCGGTAAAGCCAGCACGGTCAAAAGCGGCCGCCATTTCCACCTGACCATTAACGCCCTGCTCACGCAGAATCGCGACACGCGGACGGTTGCCTGAGGCTATCAGTGCAGCCGCCACATCATCGTTCACATCGTAACTCAACTCGGCGTGCAAACCAGGATCTTCAGCATCCAACAGGTTATCAAACTCCTGTTGTGCACAGTCAGGGTTATCACGCAGCGCTTGTATGCGGTAGCTGGTTTCTGTCCACCAGCGTTGTGCATCGATACGTTTCAGGTCCAGTACGGTATCGCCATCATGCTCAAAGATAATACGATCATCCTGGTTTAGTGCACCGATCACCTGCGTGCAATCGCCCAGGCCAGCAGCACTTAGCTGGGCCAATACAAGCTCAGTATCGCCCTGGCAGACCTGAATAACCGCGCCCAGTTCTTCGGCAAACAGCGCATCAATCAGATCTGTTTTGTTGTCCGCCAGAATATCAGCCGTAATAGTAATACCGGTATGGCCAGCAAAGGCCATTTCCGCCAGCGTTGCAAACAAACCGCCGTCGGCACGGTCATGGTAAGCCAGCAACAATTCATCGGCCATCAACCCTTGAATCACCGAGAAGAAAGCTTTCAGATCTTCGGCGTCATCCACATCAGCGGATTGGTTACCAATTTTTTTAAACACCTGCGCCAGTGCAGAACCGCCAACACGGTTCTGGCCGCGTCCCAGATCAATCAAAATCAGATCCGTTGCGCCCTGATCCGTTTTCAGCTGTGGCGTCACGGTATTGCGGACATCCACAACCGGCGCGAAGGCGCTGATAATTAGCGACAGCGGAGCGGTTACACTCTTATCTTCACCGTTCTCTTCATCAACCCACTCTGTACGCATGGACATGGAGTCTTTGCCCACAGGCACGGCAATGCCCAACGCAGGGCACAACTCCATGCCAACCGTTTTGACGGTTTCATAAAGGTTTTCATCTTCGCCCGGGTGGCCGGCAGCAGCCATCCAGTTAGCGGACAGTTTAATTTTGCCGATATCGCCAATGTGCGCGCTGGCAATATTGGTGATCGCTTCACCAATCGCCAGACGTCCGGAGGCAGGCGAATCAATCAAGGCAACCGGGGTACGCTCGCCCATGGCCATCGCTTCACCGTGATAGGTATCGTAGGCACTGATCGTCACCGCTGCGTTTGCCACCGGCACCTGCCAGGGGCCAACAAACTGATCACGCGCCACCATACCGGTAATCGAACGGTCACCAATGGTGATCAGGAAGCTTTTGCTGGCAACGGTTGGCAGTTTCAACACACGCTCAGCCGCTTCCGCCAGATCAATGGCACTGGTATCAAATTCGGCTTTTTCAAAACGGGTACGCTCAAAGCTACGCTGCATTTTAGGTGGTTTACCCAACAGCACACTCAGCGGCATATCAACGGGTTTATTGCCAAAGTGGTCATCTTCAACCACCACTTCCTGCTCGTCGGTGGCGACGCCAATATCAGCATACAGGCAGCGTTCACGTTTACAGATCGCCTCAAAACGATCCCAGTCTTCCGGCTTAACCGCCAGCGAATAACGCTCCTGCGATTCGTTACACCAGATTTCCAGCGGCGACATGCCCGGTTCATCGTTCGGCACATTACGCAGTTGCATACGGCCGCCTTTCTCGCAATCGGAAACCAGCTCGGGGAAGGCGTTGGACAAACCGCCCGCGCCAATATCGTGGATAAAGGCAATCGGGTTTTCATCTCCCAGCTGCCAGCATTGATCAATCACTTCCTGGCAGCGGCGTTCCATTTCCGGGTTTTCACGCTGTACAGAGGCAAAATCCAGATCTTCGCTACTGCTGCCTGACGCCATCGAAGAGGCGGCACCGCCACCCAGGCCAATCAGCATAGCTGGGCCGCCCAGCAAGACCAGACGTGTACCGGCGGGAATCGTACCCTTCAGCACATGGGAGCTACGAATGTTACCCAAACCACCGGCAATCATGATGGGCTTGTGATAACCACGCACTTCATCACCGGCAGCACCGGGTACCTCTTCTTCGTAAGTACGGAAATAACCACACAGGTTAGGACGACCAAATTCGTTGTTGAACGCCGCGCCACCCAGCGGGCCTTCGGTCATAATATCCAGCGCAGAAACAATGCGATCCGGCTTGCCGTAGTCACCTTCCCAGGGCTGCTCAAAGCCGGGAATATTCAGGTTAGAGACGGAGAAACCGGTCAAACCGGCTTTTGGTTTTGCGCCTTGGCCAGTGGCGCCCTCATCACGAATTTCACCACCAGAGCCCGTTGCCGCGCCAGGGAAAGGCGCAATAGCGGTCGGGTGGTTGTGCGTTTCCACTTTCATCAAGATATGGATATCTTCGTCGTTGGCGCCGTATTCTTTGCTCTCTGGATTCGGGAAGAAGCGGCCTGCACGCGAACCTTCGATCACCGCAGAGTTATCGCTATAGGCCGACAACACGCCCTCACCGCTCAGATTAGTGGTGTTACGGATCATGGCAAACAGCGATTTATCCTGCGCTTCGCCATCAATGGTCCAGTCCGCATTAAAGATTTTGTGACGGCAGTGCTCAGAGTTAGCCTGCGCAAACATCATCAACTCAACATCGTTGGGGTTACGTCCCATCTCCGTGAAGTTTTCCAGCAAATAATCCATTTCGTCGTCAGCCAGCGCCAACCCCAAACGCTGATTGGCCTCAGCCAGTGCCTCACGGCCGCCGCCCAGAATATCAACAGCCTCCAGAGGTTTAGGCTCTGCACGCTGAAATAGTTGTTCGGCCTCTTTTACATCGGCCAATACCGCTTCAGTCATGCGGTCATGCACAATATTTTGTACCGCCTGACGGGCAGGCTCATCAAGTGAGCCCGTCACGTAATAAACAACACCGCGCTCTACGCGTTTAATTTTTTGCAGGCCGCAGTTGTGGGCGATATCGGTCGCTTTACTGGACCAGGGAGAAATTGTACCGAAACGAGGCACGACCACAAACGTTTCACCCTCTGGCTGCTCTGCCGCCAATTTAGGCCCATAGGTCAACAGACGTTTCAGCACATCTAGTTCAGCATCTGATAATTCACCATCAACATCCGCCAAATGAACAAACTCAGCATAAACGCCGTTGACTTCAGGCACACGGGCCTGCAGCTGTTCAAGGAGTTTTGCCAGACGGAAAGGAGATAGGGCTGGTGCACCACGCAGTTCAAGCATGTCGGATCGATGCCTCTGTAGAAAAATGGGATTAAAAACAAAGGCGTAATGATACTGAAATCGGACTTTTTCTACCAGCGCAAAGCCCTGTTAGACGGCAGAAAGTTAGCCTTTTCGAGCGGCTCGTCGAGCCGCAAAAAAGCTACTCATCAGCGCTGAACATTCTTCCGCTAGCACACCAGCCGTAACGTCAATTGAGTGATTGAAGTGCGGCAAACGCAAGGCGTTATCATTACTGCCCACCACTCCTGACTTAGGCTCAGTAGCTCCGAAAACCAGTCGTTTGATACGGGCATGAACCAGTGAACCAGCACACATGGTGCAGGGCTCAATGGTTACATAGAGTGTACAATCGACCAGACGATAGTTTTGAAGCCGGGAAGAGGCATCACGCAATGCAACAACCTCCGCGTGAGCTGTGGGATCATGGGAGGAAATTGGCTGGTTAAAACCTTCACCTATGATTTCGTTATCTTTGACAATAACAGCACCGACCGGGACTTCGCCCAAGTCCCAGCCCTGCTGAGCAAGCTCCAAAGCACGGCGCATGTATTGCTCGTCGGATTGATACTCAACTATCATAAAAACATGGTTTCCAGAGTGACCAAAACACCACCAGGCGCCCCCCCTGAGCAGGACCTATTTTAGCGACTGCCTAGATAATACCAAATGCCAGCATGGCCTCGGCAACACGGCGGAAACCAGCGATATTAGCGCCAATCACGTAATTACCCGGGTTGTCGTATTCAGCCGCTGTTTCATAACAATCCTGATGGATAGATTTCATGATTGAGCGCAGGCGCTTCTCGGTATACTCAAAGGACCAGGCATCGCGACTAGCATTTTGCTGCATTTCCAATGCAGAGGTGGCAACACCACCGGCATTGGCCGCTTTGCCAAGCCCATAGGCAACCCCGGCATCCTGAAACACCTTAACGCCAGCGGGCGTGGTTGGCATATTGGCTCCCTCGCCGATAGCAATACAGCCATTAGCAACCAACGTGCGTGCAGACTCCTCGCTTAACTCGTTCTGAGTGGCGCAGGGTAGCGCCAGCTGACAGGGAATATTCCAAATATTGCCGCCTTCGATATATTCTGCATCTGTGTGTATCTCTGCGTAATACAGAATACGTCGGCGCTCAACTTCCTTGAGTCGCTTAACGGTATCAACATCAATTCCATCCGCGTGATAGATAACGCCGTTAGAATCCGAACAGGCAACAACCTTCGCACCGAGCGCCTGTAATTTCTCAATAGCATAGATGGCGACATTACCCGAACCAGAAACCACACAGGTTTTACCTTCCAGCCCATCACGGCGCGCCTTGAGCATTTCTTCGACGAAGAATACCGTACCATAGCCTGTCGATTCACGACGTACCAGCGCACCGCCCCACTGGGGGCTTTTGCCGGTCAACACACCCGACTCATAACGATTGGTGATACGCTTATACTGTCCGAATAAATAGCCTATTTCGCGCCCACCAACACCGATATCTCCGGCTGGCACATCGGTAAACTCGCCAATATGTCGGTACAACTCTGTCATATAACTCTGACAGAAGCGCATCACCTCGCTATCTGACTTTCCTTTCGGATCGAAGTCCGCTCCACCTTTGCCGCCACCAATTGGCATTCCAGTGATAGCGTTCTTGAAGACCTGCTCGAAACCCAAAAATTTGATGGTGCCGAGATAAACAGACGGATGAAAGCGCAGGCCACCTTTATAGGGCCCCAGCGCACTATTAAATCCCACTCGAAAACCACGATTAATCTCAACTTCTCCGCGGTCATTCTGCCAAGGCACACGGAAGATAATCTGCCGTTCTGGCTCGCAAATGCGCTCAATGATCTTGTGTTCGGCATATTCAGGGTGACGCTGCAGTGCCGGCCCCAACGTTTCAACAACCTCTTTCACGGCCTGATGAAACTCAAGCTCACCCGGATTACGCAAAATAATGTTCTCAAAAATACGATCAATCCTGTCTTTCATAGTAGGCTTTTCTGCTCCGTTTGGTCCGCTCTATATTTAATCGCTTTCTGGTTCTCATCAGTAGCGCAAAGCCCTATAGGCTTGCGCTCGATGTGATCGTGATCGGTCGGTGACTAGTAACGGTACTGTCGATTTCACCCCGGCAACACGGCCGAAACAACCCTCAATCAGATCAATTGTTCGCGGCTCACCATCAAGCCGCTGAGAGAGAGGTGTAACACTGGGTAAATTGACAGGATTAAGGGCTCCGATCAAAAAAACCGTGGTATTTCAGCTCTCCAAAAATGACCGTCGTAGTAGCGGTCATACGTCGTGTTTTCCAACCTCTTTTGAGTCAGGCTGCATTACGCGAGTTAGACATGTCAGGTTTCGAGCACGCCGCACCGCTACAGCCCTCTCTCTCGATAAAAGCAAACCGCGATACAGTAAACACTTGCTTGCTGATGAAGGGGGGGGGCAAGTGAGGCGGCGTGTGACCGCGGCTGTTTTAAATACCACTGCGCAATCGGCCTGGTTATAACGCCCTTACTCCCACTCAATCGTCGCAGGCGGCTTAGAGGAGATATCATAAGTCACACGCGAAATACCCTTCACCTCATTAATAATACGGCTCGATACCTTTTCCAGCAGTTCGTAAGGCAAGTGCGCCCAGCGCGCCGTCATGAAGTCGATGGTTTCTACAGCGCGAATGGCCACAACATATTCGTACTGCCGCTGGTCGCCTACTACACCTACAGACTTAACCGGCAGGAATACCGTAAAGGCCTGACTGGTTTTGTGGTAGTAATCGAAGTTATGCAGCTCTTCAATGAAGATCGCATCCGCTTCGCGCAGGATGTCCGCATATTCCTTCTTAATTTCGCCCAGAATACGCACCCCTAAACCCGGCCCCGGGAACGGATGGCGATACACCATATCGTAGGGAAGACCCAGCTCCAGACCAATTTTACGCACTTCATCTTTAAACAGTTCACGCAGTGGCTCAACCAGGCCCAGCTTCATATCTTCCGGTAAACCACCCACATTGTGGTGGGACTTGATCACGTGCGCCTTGCCCGTTTTTGCGGCGGCTGATTCGATCACATCCGGATAAATAGTACCCTGTGCCAACCATTTCACATTATCAATTTTGCCGGACTCTTCATCGAACACTTCGATAAAGGTATTACCAATAATTTTACGCTTCTTCTCAGGATCGTTTTCGCCCTTCAGTCGGCTCAGGAACAACTCTTCAGCGTCGGCCCGAATTACACGGACCCCCATGTTCTTACCGAACATGTCCATCACCTGATCGCCTTCATTCTTACGAAGCAGGCCGTTATCAACAAACACACAGGTCAGCTGATCACCAATCGCTCTGTGAAGCAGCGCAGCAACCACCGAGGAGTCAACGCCACCAGACAGGCCTAGTAGCACATGATCGGTACCCACCTGCTTGCGCACAGTGTCGATAGCATCTTCAATAATTTGAGCCGGCGTCCACAGACCTTCGCAACCGGCAATGTTTTTCACAAAATGCTCCAGCAAACGCAAACCTTGCAGGGTGTGCGTCACTTCCGGGTGGAACTGTACACCGTAAAAAGCGCGAGAATCATCACACATACCGGCAATAGGTGCGCTACCAGTAGAGGCCATCACCTCAAACCCTTCCGGCAGCTGCGTCACTTTATCACCATGACTCATCCACACGTCCAGTAGCACATTACCCGCTTCATCCGTATGGTCAGCAATACCTTCCAGCAAACGGCTTGGCGTATCGACTTTAACCTGTGCGTAACCAAACTCGCGCTCGTTGGAGCTTTCCACCTTGCCGCCCAGCTGCTCAGCCATGGTTTGCATGCCATAACAGATACCTAGCACGGGCACCCCCAACTCAAACACCACCTGCGGTGCTCGCGGCGTGGTTGCTTCGGTCACTGACTCCGGGCCACCGGCTAACACAATCGCATTGGCATCAAAGGCGCGAATATCCGCTTCGGACATATCAAAGGCGTGCACTTCACTGTAAACACCGATCTCGCGTACACGACGCGCAATCAGCTGTGTGTACTGGGATCCGAAGTCAAGAATAAGAATGCGTTCAGCGTGAATGTTCTGGCTCATAGAAAAGTCTGCTTTATAAGTCGATAACTAAAAGCCCCTGCTAGCAGGGGCTTCGAACGTAGTATTTAGCGAATGCGGTAGTTAGGCGCTTCCTTGGTAATGGTCACATCATGTACGTGGCTTTCACTCATACCCGCATTGGTCACTCGGACAAACTCAGGCTTGGTACGCAGCTCAAGGATATTGTTACATCCAGTGTACCCCATGGTGGCTCGCACGCCGCCCATTAGCTGATGAACAATCGCCGCCATTGGGCCTTTACAGGGCACGCGTCCTTCAATGCCTTCCGGCACCAATTTTTCAACACCGGCATCCTTATCCTGGAAATAACGATCACTGGAACCATTCGATTGTCCCATGGCGCCCAATGACCCCATACCCCGGTAGGCTTTAAAAGCACGCCCTTGATAGAGCTCAACTTCTCCTGGTGCCTCATCGGTACCAGCCAACAGGCCGCCCACCATAATGGCGGAAGCACCCGCTACTAATGCCTTGGAGAGGTCGCCGGAAAACCGGATACCGCCATCTGCGATCAAGGGCACACCTGTGTCTTCCAACGCTGCCGCCACATTTGCAACCGCCGTAATCTGTGGCACACCAATACCGGTAACAATACGAGTCGTACAAATAGAGCCTGGGCCAATTCCCACTTTGACAGCGTCGGCGCCGGCTTCAACCAGGGCTTTAGCTGCAGCAGCTGTGGCAATATTACCGCCAATCACCTGCACCTGCGGGTAGGTTTCTTTTACCCAGCGCACACGATCAATCACGCCCTTGGAGTGGCCATGTGCCGTATCAACAACAATGACATCAACACCGGCTTCAACCAGCGCCTTAACACGATCCGGCGTTTCTGGACCAGTGCCCACCGCCGCACCAACGCGCAGTGCGCCGGCCTCATCTTTACAGGCGTTAGGGAAAGCTTTGGCCTTGAAAATATCCTGAACACTCATCAACCCAGACAGCTCAAAACTGTCATTAACCACCAGCACTTTCTCAATGCGGTGCTCATGCAACAGTTGTTTAACCGCTTCCGGGGTCGCACCTTCTTTTACAGTAACCAACTTGTCTTTTGGTGTCATGACTTCAGAAACGGGCCGTTCCAGATCATTTTCAAAACGAAAATCGCGTGAAGTGACAATACCTACGAGGGAGCTGCCATCCACCACTGGAAAACCGGAAAACCCATGCTCCCGAGTCAAATCAATCAAATCACGAACAGTCGCTGCTGGCTTAACAGTCACAGGGTCCTTGACCACACCTGTTTCGTACTTCTTAACCGCGCGCACTTCACGAGCCTGTCGCTCAATGGAAAAGTTTTTATGGATAATGCCTAATCCACCTTCCTGCGCCATGGCAATAGCCAGATTACCTTCAGTTACGGTGTCCATCGCAGCAGAAACCAGCGGAATATTCAGCTCGATTTCGCGAGTCAGTTTGCTTTTTAGAGAGACATCTTTGGGCAGGACTTCCGAATAGGCAGGGACGAGCAAAACGTCATCGAAGGTCAGTGCATCTTCAGCGATACGCAACATGGCGGGGACAACCTTTCCAGTTAAAAATTGACCCGCTATTATAGGGATCAGGGCCATATAATTAAAGGGATTTCGGTAATTTGTCTGCGCAACAAACCGCCACTTAAAAAGACAGATTTTCAGCGTCTTGCAGGGGTTTCCAAAGCATAAACGGCTGTTATACTCCATGATCCCCTGCAAATTTTACAACCACTCAGAAGCCCTTCATGCCCAGCAATCTCAGCAGCCAACGTGAAATTCTAACCGTTACCGACCTCAACCGTCGCGCACGCTCCTTACTGGAGAGTGAATTTCGGCAGGTTTGGGTAGAAGGTGAAATCTCCAACTTAATGAAAGCAGGCTCCGGTCATTGGTACTTCACTCTCAAAGACGACAACGCCCAGGTACGCTGCGCGATGTTTGCCAACCGCAATCGCAGCCTGCGCATCAACGTCAAGAACGGTCTGCACGCCATTATTCGTGCCAAGGCCAGTATTTATGAGGGGCGCGGTGATTATCAGCTGATTGCTGAAAACATGATAGATGCGGGCGAAGGTCGCTTGCAACGCCAGTTCGAGGAGCTGAAACTCAAGCTCAGCCGCGAGGGCCTATTTGATGAAGCCCATAAACGACCGCTACCAGTTCTGCCAACTCATATTGGCATTGTCACCTCACCCAGCGGCGCAGCAATACGTGATATTTTAACGGTATTGCAGCGTCGCTTCCCCAGCATTCCTGTAACCGTAATCCCAGCACTGGTGCAGGGCAAAGAAGCGGCTGCTGAAATTGTTACAGGAATCGAGTTAGCCAACCGCACCCTGTCGACAGACAACCCTATCGACGCCTTAATCGTTGGTCGAGGCGGAGGCTCTCTGGAGGACTTATGGCCCTTCAACGAAGAAATCGTTGCCCGCGCTATTTATGCCAGTAACATCCCAACCATCTCTGCTGTTGGCCACGAAATTGACTTCACCATTGCCGACTTTGTCGCCGATGTGCGAGCTCCTACCCCCTCCGCCGCCGCCGAATTACTCAGCCCTGATCAGCGACAGTGGCTATCCCTGCTGCTTAAAGCCAGACAGGCACTCAATGAAAATTTGCAGCGCCGCTTGATAGAGGCCAGACGACAACTTGACCATATCTCCAAACGATTACGTCACCCCGGCCAACAGTTACAGGAGCAGGCGCAACGGCTGGACGATATGGAAGCTCGATTAAAAATCGCCATAACCAGCCAGCTAAAACTGCACCGCGCTCAACTTGCTACCCATAGCGCCACACTGGAGGCCTGCCAGCCAAAACACCAGGTCGCACGACTGAACATGACCAACCAACAGCTGTCTCAACGCCTACAGCGTGCTATGCAACAACAGCTGTCCGCCCTAAGGCAACGACTAAAAGGCAATAGCCTTGCACTGCACACACTCAGCCCATTACAAACACTGGGGCGCGGCTACGCCATCATTAAAGATGAACAACAACAGATCGTCCGTAACAGCGAACAGCTACAAATTGGCGATAAAGTCAGCGCACAACTGGGGAAAGGGCAAATTCATTGTGCCGTTGAAGCGATTGAGGTAACCAACAATGACCAATAAACGGTTTCAAATACTACAGCTGCTAGGCCTGTTACTGCTGGCACTACTGATCAGTTTCAACACCTTCGCAGCCGCTAATCTGCCCAAACATAGCCCGGTTCCTGGCGGCATAGCTGTCATCGACCTTCCCAGCAGCACACAACCGCCGACAGCTTTTTACCGCGGCAACCGCGTACTCGTCACAGGCAGTCAGCAAACAGGCTGGTATGCCATTACCGGCATCGCCTTAAAAGCAACGCCTGGAAATCATCATATACAGCTTGGTGATGGCCAAAAAATCGCCTTTAACGTCAAGCCAAAAACCTATAAAGAACAACGCATCACGCTCACCAACAAGCGTCAAGTCAACCCAGCGCCAATGGATCTGGAGCGGATTGGCCGCGAAAAGAAAGTCATGGTGGCAGCCTTTAAACACTGGAACGAACAACTCACGCCATCCCTGACATTACTTAAACCCGTCCAAGGCCCCTACAGCAGCCCCTTTGGACTCAAGCGCTTTTTTAATGACCAACCCCGCAATCCTCATAGCGGCCTGGACATTGCGGCCGCTGAAGGCTCCCCCATTCAGGCACCCGCTAAAGCCATCGTTGCAGCAACGGGCGACTATTTTTTCAACGGAAAAACCATCCTTCTTGATCACGGACAGGGGCTGATTTCCATGTACTGTCACCTTAGTGAAATTAACGTCGCTAAAGGTGACATCGTTAACACTAAAGACATTATCGGACAGGTTGGCAAAACCGGTCGAGTAACCGGTCCCCACCTGCACTGGTCCGTCAGCCTCAACAACGCACGTATTAACCCTTTTTTATTGATGTCAGACGAACCTGACATTTTGGAGAGCCCGGAATAAGCAATCCTCCCTGCACGGGTATTTTGGTGGTAGAAGGAGACAAAGCCTGAATCGAATCAACAAGCGTTCCCCTAGCGCATTGAGTAAAAGGAACTATCCTTAATTCAAACACTTAACAAACATTGGCCCGAAGCACTGCCGCATCGCGCCTGACGGCCACTAACCTTTCATCCGCCATGCCTGCTATCAGAAACGCCACCATCACCACGAAGTTTAACCGCACCGTTATTATACTAGCCACCCTCGCAGCGGCTATTGTGTCGGCCTATACACTCCACACCACCTATGAGCATGAAACGCAGCACTTCATCGACACAGCGATTAATACCGCAACCCCACACGATCACAGCCTTGAAAAGGCCATTTACTACCAGGATCAAAGCGCCTTAAAGCAATCGGTTCGCAACCTGTTCAAAAACAATCATGCAACCTACGCTCAAGTTTATAACACTCAGGGGAAACTACTATTTGATCGCACCCTGGCTCCAGCTGAGCTGCCTGACATCAGTCCACAACTCAACAACACCGACAACTACACCAGCAGTTTTACCGACAGCACGACCCAGACAGAGTACCTGGATGTACTGGTGCCCGTTTTTTCGGCCATCAACCCCATTTATGAAAACATCAGCCAACAAACCTTCATCCGCACACTGGTTGATAGCGACGACTCACAAAGCCGCTACATTATGGGCTATGTCCGTCTCGGCCTGGATAAAACACTGCTCAAAGAAAAACTCGTTAAATTCAGCACCCATGTCGCAGGCGCCGCATTATTGTTTGTACTGATTTTTGCCTTTACGGCCATATTCATGACGCGCCGTATCACTTCACCTCTGCAAGCACTGGTTAAAGTTGCTCACGGCATTTCTGAAGGTGATTTCAGTCAAAAGTTACCTAAAGACAGCACCTACGAAATCAAAGAAGTCGCCAGCAGCCTCGACTACATGCTAACCAGCATCAGCGCCTACAAAACCAAACTGGAAACAAACCAGGAGCTGCTTGCCCGCAAAGTTGAAGAACGCACCCAACAGCTTACGCAAAGCAATGAACAGCTTAGCCGCGCCACCAATGAGGCTTTAATTGCCAAGGACACAGCGGAAACAGCCAACCGAGCTAAAAGCGATTTTCTGGCAACCATGAGTCACGAAATCCGCACACCATTGAACGGCGTGCTGGGTATGTCGGACCTGCTATCAAAAACCGATTTAACCATGGAGCAGCAACGCATTGTTGACGTCATTACCGAGTCCGGCACCGGTTTACTGGACGTCATTAACGACATTCTCGATTTTTCAAAAATCGAAGCAGGAAAACTTGAGTTAGCCCCAACCCGCATCAACCTGCGTCGCTTCATTGAAGACATCATCAACATGTTTGCCGGCCTGGCCGACGAAAAGGGTCTCTCGCTCATTTACGAACTCCCCCCTCACATTGCGCTGGATATTGTCGTGGATGGAGTACGACTAAGACAGGTGCTCACCAACCTGCTCAGTAATGCGATCAAGTTCACCCATGAAGGCCACGTGAAGCTAATCATCAGTGCTGATCATGATTCAAAACAGAATACCGCCACCCTTCACTTTGCCGTTGAAGACACGGGCACCGGTATTGAAAAAAGCAAGCTATCGCATATTTTCAACGCCTTCAGCCAAGCCGACACCTCCACTACCCGTCAATACGGCGGCACAGGATTAGGCCTGACCATCAGCCAACAACTCATCGAACTGATGGGCAGCAACATCAACGTCGAGAGCGAGCGCCATCAGGGCACTCGGTTTTGGTTCGACCTCAAGCTAAACACGCAGCCAGAACAAAACCAAACACCCCCATCCCATGTTGATCTGATGCGGAATTTGAAGGTGTTAGTTATCGGCGACAATCAAATCGTTTGCGGTGCGCTTATCGACAACCTCAAATTCTGGAAGATTAACTACCTTCACATCAGTGCCCTGAATGAGCTCGATGACACTTTAAGATCAAACGACAACGCTTTTGATTTCGCGTTTTTACAGCAGGATATTCAAGGGCATGATGATGCCCTTGAGGTCATTATTAAAATGCGTCAGGACGAAAACCTGAACGTACCACCGTTTGTTCTCATGGTACCCCGCTCCGCCACACCCAACGCACTGGCGCTGCAGGCAGCTAATGTTGTACAACTGCTCAACCGCCCGCTACACCAGTCCGAGCTCTACAACGCCATCATCAACTGTGCCAGCAAAGAAATCAGCGAGCTTTCTCCTGACACCTTCAACAATATGGTGGACGTGGAAAGCCCAGCACCACAGCTAAATGCAAAAATACTACTGGCCGAGGACACCGTCGTTAACCAGGAGGTCGCGCTCACCATGCTATCCTGGCTTGGCTGCGAAACAACCGTCGTTGAAAATGGGCAGCTGGCGGTAGAGGCCTTTGCAAGCAATCAGTTTGATCTGATACTGATGGACTGCCAGATGCCAGTATTGGACGGTTATTCAGCCGCCGCGGCTATTCGCAAACGCGAAGCCTTTGCCAACACTACTCAGGGCCGGCCTAACCGCCGCATTCCAATTATCGCACTGACGGCCAACGCCATTGAAGGTGAACGCGAAAAGTGCCTCGCCTCCGGTATGGATGATTATTTAACCAAACCTTACACCCATGCCGAGTTGCAAGCCGTACTGGCTAATGCCCTGCAAGAGCAGGCAACAGAAAGCAGAACCCATGGCAACGGCGAAAAAGACCCTGAACCAGTGCTCAACACGGCTCCAGAGCAGCCGCAAAATACGACGGTCACAAACAGCTCGTCTGATACCAACATTAAACAACAGCCCAAACGTAACAAAAATGGAGTGATCGATTTCGCCACACTCGACGCCCTGCGCGAACTACAACAGCCAGGCCAACCCGATATGGTAGAAAAGATAATCCGCACATACCTCGACGAAGCACCGCCCCTGCTAAAACGCCTCGCTGATGCAGAAACGGCCCATGACACCACCGCCCTTTATCAGGCCGCCCATGCCCTGAAATCAAGCAGCTTCAACGTCGGCGCTCTGGAATTAGCTAACAACTGCAAAGAGCTCGAAGCCATCGGTAGAGAAGGCGCAACAGCAGGCATCACACCTCTCATGTGCGCCATAGAAACCGGTTACCGAAAAGCCGTTGTGCAGCTTGAGCAGGAGCTAGAAAACGATAATGTGCAGCCAAACTGAGTGTAACGCGCCGCTAGCACTGATTGTGGATGACGACACCACGGTGCGCATCGTCATGCGTAGCGTATTGGAAAGCCATGGTATACGCGTCAATGATGCTGAAGATGGCGAAAAAGCCCTACAAAGTTTTGAGAAGGAAACACCTGACATTATCGTTCTCGATATCGAAATGCCGGTAAAGGATGGCCTGCAAACCTGCGCGGAGATTCGCCGTCACCCCAAGGGACAGCTAATACCGATCTTACTGTCAACCGGCCACGATGACACGGGTACTCTGAGCAAAGGATACGATGCCGGTGCCACGGATTTTGTTATCAAGCCTCTGAACTGGTCGATTTTTGGCCATCGCATCCGCTACATGCTGCAAGCCGCACAAGCCATACGATAACACCACGCAGCACTGCAAACCGCGGCTCGATTGGGCAAGGTGGTGGAAAACTCCTCCAACGGGGTATACATCTTCGACGACCACAGCCTCAAATTACAGCAAAGTAATGACCGGGCACGCAGTAATTCCAGTTATCCAAGAATAGAAATCAATCAACTGTGTCTAGACAAACGGTTGTCCGAACTTCGCGAGTCGCAATTCAAAGATATCGTTAACGGCCTCTACAGCGGAGACTATAACGAACAACTGATCTCCACCAACATTCGACGCAAAAATGGCAGCAGCTACCCCATCAAGCTTTCACTGCAATTATCAGCCGAAGCTGACCACAACCTACTGCTAGCGATTGCCCAGGACATCACCAAACGTAAACAGGCTTATTACGCCCCTGACCGGCCAGCCAAATCGTCAACTATTTACCCTATAACTGAAAAAATGCTCGTCAGCAATCAACAAACCAAAAACAGAAATGGCACTCACCTCTCCTTCGATGACTTCGGCACCAGCTAGTCATCACTCAACTACCTGAGTACATTTCCGCTGGATAAATTAAAAATCGACCGCAGCTTTATCATTGATGTTGATAGCGACAGTCACAAAGCAGCATCGTTACTGCTATCATTATGATGGCGAGCAATTTAGAGTTAGAACTGTTTTCTGGAGGTGTGGAAACGGAAAGCCAGTTAAGCTTTGTGCGCGAGCTGGAGGGCAGGGCGGTGTACAGGTTTTATTTTTAGTGTGGTTGTGACTACCAAAAATTTTACTTATCACCTAACAACCTCCTCGTTATGACCTTTCATCACAAAAGTTTTCAACAGTACGCAGACAAAATCTAATTACCCCCAAGGTTCTAGGTCTACCACCTCGACCACGTCAGCCGTAAATCGATCTATTACAACTGCTAAATCCATTTTTTTTGCTTGTAAAGGCAAGTAATAATATCTATGAATATCATGATCATAACGATCAATCATACTCAAATACGTAGTGATGTCTTCTAAATTAAATTGCTCTAAATTCTGAAGTGGCTTGGACTTCGCTATAATTTCGCTTTTCATTTCTTGATAAGAGAGATAATAACGAGGTGATTGAGCTAGATCAGCCCCACCTTCCAGCGCTTGAAAAAGCAGTAGATTACGTTCAGCTATATCTTCAGGCATCTTTGCCGCAACCCATTTGGGACCAAGCATTGAAACCCTCTTGTATTCAGGACTGAAACCAAACCTCAATTGCTCTTTAGAGAGCTCGTTTGCATAAACAAGCTCAAAACGATCAACTGCGAAAACAATAAAAGCAGGCCTTACAACACCAACCGTATAAATACCATAAAACAAAGCGCTAAGCTGAATTAACAAAATTATCAACAAATCGCGTTTTAACCCCTTTTTCTTTATATCGAACACGACAAAGGTCAATAGCGGTCCTAAGCAAACATCAACAATTAATACCAAGAAAAAAATTTCAGCGACACCAGACGCCTCTGCCAACGCGCCTGGATACCAGATATAGAAAACCAAAACCAGAACAAAAAAAACGATAATGATAGAAAACAAAAAATGTATCAAAGATGCAAAAAAGCGTTTTTTTATTGAGATTAAACCTATCTCATCCATCAACAAGTTTCCTTTTTGCAGCTTTATTAGCGTCAAAATAGCTTATTATCTAGGCTATCCAAGAATGCGTCTAACACCGCCCCATTACTTTTACTTTTACTTTCACGTTCTACACACCGTTACCCAGCCTTAGCGCATTTCTTAAACCTGTATGTTTCTCGATTTGAGCGTCAATATTTTCCACACTTGATTCATACACTTGCTGACCATAAATCGCCTTTATTCGAAGAAGCTCATTTCTAGCTTCTTGAAACCTGTTATTTAATCCTAACGCTAGTGCATATCGAAACAAAGCAGGTTGAAAAGCATAACGATGTGCAACCATTCGCATCCACTCAAGTTCATACCTATTCATACCTGGTTGAACTGTAGTTCTAGCATAACGGTTATATTCGCGTAACTGAGTCAAAAATAATACATCGGGCGCTTTTTCCTCTGCTCTAACCACACCGATCTTCGTTGTTTCAAAGCGCATCATTCTGCTATCTTTCTCTATCGTTGTATATTCATAAAATAAAACCCCTCCAGCCCCAATAAGCGAAAGAACAATGACCTGAAGTCCCCAAGCTGGCATCTGACATACAACTCTATCGGATCTATTTACTACACTCACCACTCCAACAAAAAGCCCTAGTGGCACAAGGAAATAAATGTACTCCAACGGGTATTCGAGCATTCCGTGGGTCAGAAGCAGGCCGATAAAAGTCAAGCCATACCAAGCCTCAAGACTCCTGCATATCAATGCGTTTTTTATTCCCCAAAATAGAATGCCAGCAATCAAAACCACCCCGATTACCGGCCCGTTCCAAATCAACAAATCCAAGAAAAAATTATGGGAGTTCGCTGTAAACCTATTTAAAGGAAAGCCCGTCTGCGTTTCAACCACAGTCATTGCATGAGCCAAACCTACCTGGTTCCAGCCATACCCCCACCAAGGCCCATTTATGACGGCATACCATAAATCCCCCCAAATTATTTTCCGAGCAATATCCAGCTGTGCAACATTTTTAGCAAACACTTTCCCCTGCTCAGGATTTAACAACTGAACTAAGCCCGAAAAACAAATATATAGAGCTATAAAAAAAACAACAAAACTAAAAGCCAACCTTAAATTAACAACCGGTTTTTTCCATATAAACCAAATCAAAAACACTCCAGCCATCAACCATGGTGTCCTCGAATGAGCCAACACCACGCCAATTAACAATAAAAAGCTCAAAGTTACAGAAAGCAAAGCACTGACGGACCGCTTTGCCCATAAATATAATAAGGAAACCAACCCCAAACAAATCAATGTAGCCAAGTTATTGGGTTGCGCTAAATTAGCAACTGAAGCCCCCCCCGGCACCTTAACAAACACCCAAATACCCCAGTTATTCAACCCAAACCACTGGTAAATAGCCATTATGGATGAAACCGTAGCAGCCAAGACTAAACATCTAGCCAGAAAAACAATAAACTCACTATCTAAGTACTTATATAAACTGCCCCCTACAAAGATCGATAGGGAAAATAAAAAAATATAGGCTGAAGTAATAACACCATCGCCCCAAAAAAAAACAACCCCAAAAATAGCCTGCACTAAAGGGATTAACGCCACAAAAAGACAAAAAATTACAACGTAAGACCAGCCCACCCTCCCCCTATAACAGACTACCGCCTGAGCAAAAAACAAAAGTGCTACAAACGCGAAAAACTCCCTATAAAAGGAAAGCCAGGGGAAATAACCATCAGTAATATGAAAAGCCGCAACTAAAAACACGCCCCCCAACAATAGCAAGAGATTTCTGACACCCATAAAAAAAGAGCAGGTCTCCCTGCTCTTCTCAAACAAACCATTACTTCTCATGTATTAACCACGACACGAGCCTGGCAGGTAATTAGAATCTACAGTTGTACCTGTACCACCACAGACCCATTGCTGAACCGTCTGACCAATACCCACAGCAGTAACAGTACCAGCAGTCGTTGAGGAAGATGGTTGCAATGTCACATTACCTAATGCATTTGGCACTAAAGATTGAACAGTAATCACACCATCAGTATCAGTTGTAATTGTGCCCACATAAAGTGACGATTGACCCGTTGTCACTTCACAGCCCCAGTCATTAGCCGCAGTTGGTTTTGCATTTCTAGACTGATAACCCTCGGTTATTGTGGTTCTACAAGCAGACCCTGCAAGAACAACCTCAGACACTTTAGCTCGGATGGTGTAGTTTTGATAAGCAGGCAAGGCTACCGCCGCCAGAATACCGATAATCGCAACCACGATCATTAATTCAATAAGGGTAAAACCCTTTTGTGCTTTTTTAACAACTTTCATTTGCTTCATCTGGAAGAGCTCCTTGGTTTCAAATAACAAATTCATAATAATTTGCCTCACAACAGGTATAGCAACGCCTGTGCCAAACGCAAGAAATCACAATAAAAAAATCATAACCCGCTGATTTAAAAATATTTTTACCATACTGACCACTCAATAAAGTATGTATTGCAACAAGCGGCCCAAGACTTCAACCAAACTTAATGACACTTTTTGTCAGTATTCGCCAATTACTTTCAGGATCGTTCAAACAAGCAACTTTATATGGAGTTAAATAGCCAATAGGTTTTTTATAAAAAACTGCTATGCTTTCGTATATATCCCGATCAACATACTAATTTAAATTACAAATATGGCGCCTCAAGACACAGCATCGACTCACCTCAGCGGTTTGGCTAAACGTTTAGTGAGTGACGAAATACTCAGTGAAAACCAAGCTATCGAGGCATACCAGTACTCAAAACAAAACCGGATACCCTTTGTTACACACCTGGTGCAAAGTGGCTTAACCAGCAGCCAGTCCATAGCCATCGCAGCATCGGACGAGTTCGGCACACCATTACTGGATCTATCGGTGTTTGATCCTGAGCTATTCCCAAGGGATTTAGTTGACGCAAAACTAATTCGCAACCATCACGCACTGCCACTGTTTAAACGTGGCAACCGTCTCAATGTTGCCGTATCCGATCCGACCAACTTGCAAGCGCTGGATGAATTTAAATTCAACACCGGCATCACCACCGACGCCATCCTTGTAGAAGAAGCCAAACTGGCCGAAGTCATTGAAAAATTTTTGGATGATGCCGATGATTCGCTAGGCGACCTTGACGATACCGATCTGGAAAACCTTGATCTCGAAGATAGCAGCGAAGAAAAGGATGATAAGGAAGAGGCTAAGGGTGACGAAGCTCCCATCGTGCGCTTCGTTAACAAAATATTACTCGACGCGATTAAAACCGGCGCATCCGACATCCACTTTGAACCCTATGAAAAAAGCTACCGTATTCGGTATCGTACCGATGGCGTTTTACACGAGGTGTCAACGCCACCTCAAAACCTGGCACCCAGGCTTTCTGCGCGCTTAAAAGTGATGTCGCGCATGGATATTTCCGAACGACGTATGCCGCAGGATGGCCGCATTAAGATGAAGCTGACAAAGCAGCGCGCCATCGACTTCCGGGTTAACACCCTCCCCACGCTTTGGGGTGAAAAAATCGTATTGCGTATCCTTGATCCCAGCAGCGCTAAAATGGGCATTGATGCACTGGGGTATGACGATGATCAAAAACAGCTGTATATGGATGCGCTTCACCAGCCTCAGGGCATGATACTGGTAACCGGCCCAACCGGTTCTGGTAAGACCGTATCGCTTTATACCGGCCTGAATATTCTCAACACGCCAGAGCGTAATATTTCAACGGCCGAAGACCCAGTAGAAATTAACCTGGAGGGTATCAATCAGGTCCATGTAAACCACAAGGTCGGCCTGGATTTTTCTGAAGCGCTGCGCTCATTCCTACGTCAGGATCCCGATATTGTGATGGTGGGTGAGATTCGTGACCTGGAAACCGCCGAAATTGCAATTAAAGCCGCCCAAACTGGACACCTGGTACTTTCTACACTACATACTAATAGTGCCCCGGAAACATTAACGCGTTTACGTAATATGGGCGTTCCGGCCTTTAACATTGCCACATCGGTGAGTTTGATTATTGCCCAGCGCCTGGCTCGCCGATTATGCGAACATTGTAAGCAGCCTGCGGACATTCCAAAGGAGACGTTAATAGCCGAGGGTTTTACCGATGAGTTATTAAAGGGTGCAAAAATTATGGCCCCGGGCGATGGCTGCCCGCAGTGCTTTAATGGCTATAAGGGACGAGTAGGTATCTATGAAGTCGTTAAAGTAACACCGGAAATTGGCCGTATTATTATGGAAGAGGGTAATTCGCTTGAAATTGCCAAAAAAGCTGAACAAGAGGGTTTTAGAAACCTGCGCAAGTCAGCGCTAATGAAAGCAGCCGAAGGCATTACGAGTTTAGAAGAAGTAAACCGAGTAACGAAGGATTAAACATGGCAAGTGAAGCAGCAAAAAGTGCAACATTCACCTGGCAGGGTACTGACAAACGCGGTCAAAAGGTTGATGGCGAAATTAGTGGTGCAAACCAGGCGTTGGTCAAGGCCCAGCTGCGTAAACAGGGTATAAACCCGACCAAAGTTCGCAAAAAACAGGCGTCTTTATTTAGCAGCAAGAAAAAGAAAAAAATTACACCTGCCGACATTACCCTGTTCACTCGTCAAATGGCGACGATGATGAAAGCCGGTGTCCCCTTGGTTCAATCCTTTGATATTGTTTCTGATGGCATTGATAACCTGACGTTAAAAGAACTGGTTTCAACCATCAAAACAGATGTTGCTTCGGGCAACAATTTCGCTAGCGCGCTACGCAAACACCCCCGCCACTTTGACGAGCTGATGTGTAACTTGGTGGAGTCTGGCGAACAGTCGGGTGCCCTGGAAACCATGCTCGATAGGCTGGCGACCTATAAAGAAAAAAATGAAACGCTGAAAAAGAAAATCAAGAAAGCCATGACCTACCCCATTGCGGTAATCGTGGTCGCGATTATTGTGACCGGCATTTTGCTGGTAAAAGTGGTTCCAACCTTTGCAGAAATTTTTGAAGGTTTTGGCGCAGAACTTCCAGCTTTTACTCAGATGGTGATTGGTATCTCGGAAGTACTTCAAGCCTGGTGGTATATCGTTGTTGCAGCAATCATCGCATTTATTTTTGTCTTTAGAGAAGCAAAACTACGCTCCAAAAAAGTGGCCGATGCCGTTGACCGCTTCGTATTGAAAATCCCGGTCACGGGTGAGATTCTAATTAAATCCATCTATGCGCGTTTTGCTCGCACCCTTTCAACCACCTTTGCAGCCGGTGTACCACTGGTAGAAGCGCTCACCTCTACGGCCGGCGCGACCGGCAACGTAGTCTACTCCTCCGCTGTCGAACGGGTACGGGAAGACGTATCAACGGGCCAACAGCTGAATTTTTCCATGCGAAACACCAATGTCTTTCCCAACATGCTGATCCAGATGACAGCCATTGGTGAAGAGTCTGGCGCACTGGATGAAATGCTGGATAAAGCGGCTGAGTTCTATGAAGAGGAAGTAGATAACGCCGTTGATAACCTGACAGCACTCATGGAGCCAATGATCATGGCAGTATTGGGCGTCCTTATTGGCGGCCTGATCATTGCGATGTACCTGCCTATTTTCAAAATGGGTTCAGTGGTTTAGCGAACCAACCGAAAGACATTATTCTCATGCAATTACTTCAATATCTGGCCGAAAACCTGCCAGCAGCAACCGCTATTGCTGGCATTTTAGGTCTGCTCGTCGGCAGCTTCCTAAATGTCGTTATCTACCGCCTTCCCGTCATGATGGAGCGCGAGTGGACGTCACAGTGCAAGACACTACTGGAAACGGATGATGCGGATAGTGAGCACCCTCCTTTTAATCTTGTAACGCCTAACTCTCACTGCCCAAAGTGTGATACCCCTATCAAGGCTTGGCAGAATATTCCTGTCATTAGCTACTTGATGCTGGGCGGCAAATGCAGCAACTGTAAAACGGCTATTTCAAAGCGTTACCCCATCGTTGAGTTCGTTACCGGCTTATTATCCTGCCTGGTCATCTGGCACTTTGGTATTAACTGGCAGGGCGGCTTAATGCTATTGCTCACCTGGGCGCTGATAACACTGACAATGATCGATTTTGACCATCAGTTATTGCCAGACAGCATCACGCTACCACTTCTATGGATAGGCCTGATTGCCAACAGCTTTGGATTGTTTTGTTCGTTACCAGAAGCCCTGTGGGGAGCCGTATTTGGTTACCTCAGTCTGTGGTCCGTGTACTGGCTATTCAAGCTGGTGACTGGCAAGGAGGGCATGGGCTATGGTGACTTCAAACTATTAGCGGTACTAGGTGCCTGGTTCGGCTGGCAGCTATTACCAATGATTATTTTATTATCTTCTCTGGTGGGAGCCATTGTTGGTATTTTCCTGCTGGTACTAAAAAACAGAGGCAAAAGCGTTCCCATTCCCTTTGGCCCTTACCTGGCTGCAGCCGGTTTTATTGCTGCTATTTGGGGCGAACAGATCACCCGCCTTTATCTGGATTACGCAGGCCTTTAAAGCCAATCGAAATACCGCTATTGCCTCAAGCTGCGAGTACCGTATCATAGCGCCATGAAGAAAATCATTGGCCTAACAGGCGGTATTGGCAGCGGTAAAACGACTGTTTCCGATCTTTTTTCCAACTTAGGTATTGAAGTTGCTGACGCGGACGTTGCAGCACGGCAAGTCGTCCTTCCCGGCAGTCAAGCGCTACTCTCGATTCAGGCACATTTTGGCGATCAGGCAATCATGGCTGATGGTAGCCTCAATCGCCAGGCATTGCGCAAACAGGTTTTTAATAACGAAGACGAGCGTAAATGGCTGGAGGCATTACTACATCCGCTGATTCGACAACAGCTTCAAGAACAGCTTAAAGCCGCACAATCACCTTATGCGATCCTGTCCTCCCCCCTGCTATTAGAAACAGATCAATATCAGCTGGTTGACCGCATTCTTGTTATCGATATTCCCGAAGAGCTTCAGCTGGAACGCGCCACTAAACGCGATGCCAGTAAGCGTGAGCAAATTAAGGCGATTATGGCCGCACAGATGAGCCGCAAAGAGCGTTGCGCCCGGGCCGATGATATTATTTTAAACGACACCACACCGCAGGCGCTTCAAGCCAGCGTGTTAGCGTTACATCAACAGTACCTTAAACTTGTCTAAGAGAGCCAAAAACCGCATGACAGACCAACAAACAACCGCAATTGTCGCCTGCCCCACCTGCAAAAAATCTACGGCCTGGAGCAACGACAATCCTCATCGGCCATTTTGCGGCGAGCGCTGCAAGCTCATTGATTTGGGCGCCTGGGCTAACGAAGAAAACAGTATCCCTGGTGATCCCGTTAACCCCTATGTTGACGAAAACAATGACGACTTCTACTAAGGCGTATAAACCTAGTGCTCACGCGTCGTATTAAAATGCACATCCGGCCAACGCTCTTCCATCAGCATTAAGTTAGCTCGGGTTGGTGCCAGGTAGGTTAAATACCCGCCGCCATCAATAGATAAATTTTCGTAGGCCTTCTTCTTGAAGTCTTCAAGCATTTTAGCGTCCTCACACTCAATCCAGCGCGCCGTGTAAACATTCACCGCCTCGTAACTACACTCCACCTTATACTCATCCTGAAGACGATAGGCCACCACATCAAACTGCAGGGTACCAACCGCGCCCACAATAATGTCGTTGCTACGCTGCGGCATAAACACCTGCGTGGAGCCCTCTTCGGAGAGCTGAGTCAGACCCTTTTGCAGGGCTTTCATTTTAAGCGGATCCCTAAGTCGAACACGGCGGAACAACTCCGGCGCAAAATGAGGTATACCCGTAAATTTAAGCGGCTCACCCTCCGTAAAGGTATCGCCAATCTGTATGGTACCGTGGTTGTGCAGACCAATAATATCGCCAGAGAAGGCCTCATCCACCATGACTCGCTCGCCGGCCTTGAAGCTCACCGCATCGGCAATTTTCACATCCTTGCCCAAACGGGTGTGTTTCATTTTCATGCCTTTTTTATAAGCCCCTGAGCAAATGCGCATAAAGGCGATACGATCCCTATGCTTGGGGTCCATATTGGCCTGAATCTTAAACACAAAACCCGACAATTTCTCTTCACTGGCGGCCACTTCTCGCGTTTCAGCCTGACGTGGCTGCGGTTTTGGCGCCCACTCCACAAAGCCATCGAGCATTTCCCGAACACCAAAATTAGCTAATGCGGTACCAAAGAAAACCGGGGTCAACTTACCTGTCAGAAATGCGCCCAGATCAAACTCATGGCTGGCGCCTCGTACCAACTCAATTTCTTCACAAAAATCCTCGTAATAAACACCGAGCAATTCTTTGGCAGCGTCGCTTTCCAGCCCCTGAATCTGTACATCCTCGGGAATCACATAGTTGGAACCACGTTCAAAAACATGAATGGTATCGGTATAGAGGTTGTAGACGCCCTTGAATTCTTTTCCCATACCTATGGGCCAGTTGATGGGCGCCGCTTCAATCTTCAGAACCTCTTCGATTTCATCCAGCAATTCGATAGGTTCGCGAATATCACGATCCATCTTGTTCACAAAACTGATAATAGGGGTGTCACGCAGGCGACAAACATCCATCAATTTAATGGTACGCTCTTCCACACCTTTGGCACCATCCACCACCATCAGCGCCGAATCCACAGCGGTTAGCGTGCGGTAAGTATCTTCCGAGAAATCTTCATGGCCCGGCGTGTCCAACAGGTTAACGACACGGTCTTTGTAAGGAAACTGCATAACCGACGAGGTCACAGAAATACCCCGTTCCTGCTCCATTCCCATCCAGTCGGAAGTGGCGTGACGACTCGAGCCCTTGCCCTTCACTGAGCCGGCTATTTGAATCAATTGACCCAGCAATAGCAATTTTTCAGTAATGGTCGTTTTTCCCGCATCCGGGTGACTAATAATAGCGAAGGTGCGGCGGCTGGCCACTTCCTGTTCAATCTGGCTCATAACAGTTTCAATACGTGAAGGATTTTAAAGGCGGCATTATATACCAGTGCTTGCCCTGCCAATAGATACTTTATCGCAGGCATAAAAAAAGCCCCTACCAGAGGGGCTTTTTCAGAACAATTTGCTGACTTAGATGAAGTACAGCAGAGCAAACAGAGCCGCAGCCAGTGCGATACCGCAGTGAATAACACCACGAACACTCGCCATTGGGCCCATTTTGCCGAAGATAGCGTTCAGCTCGATTGCGATAACAATAGCAACAGAGATGATGAAGCCCAGAGAAACCTCAGTAGACACAGGTGTCAGCGCTTCGATACCCATACCGTGCTTAGAGCCCAGCATGCCCAGCAGCATTGGGAAAGACAGCAGTGTGTTGGTACGTGAAGCCAGACCAGCTTTAGGTGCTGCCGCAGCTGCATCGCCCTGGCTGATGCCACAAACGATTTTCTGGTTTGGCCAGATGATCAGCCATACGTTCAGGAACATGAAAGTACCAGCCAGCGCGCCAACCAGCAGATAGCTATTGCTTGCAGGACCAACCATAGCCAGCAGAACAACACCACTGATGAAGGTGAACATAGCGCCCCAACGGAACCACCACAATGCGCGCGGTGCCAGCTTTTTAACAGCATCCGCTTTCGCGTCAGCGGCCGCTTCTTTGAAGTATTCAGTTTGTACGAAGTTGAAGTAGTACAACAGGCCAATCCAGGTAATACCGAACAGCACGTGCGCCCAACGGAACAAAAATTCTAACAACATGGTTATATCCTCTATTTTCTCAACGATGGCGGGATCTATTGACTAAAAACCCTTGGTTGAACCCTCTTGTGATTAAACCAGGGTGTCTAGCCAAAAATCACCTTATTTTTATCAACAGCTTTATGGTGGAACTTATAGAACGGGCGCATTTTAAACCCTAAGCATATAATTACAAACATCAAAAGCGTATTAATCAATGCGAATGCAAAAAAATGCAACTTTCAACTCAAAAAGGCAAAAAAAACGTCTGCAAGTTCAACCCCTCATTAGCCTCCAGCCACAAAACAATCATTCAGGAACCCGGCTCTTTGATTTTTGAACTCTCACGGACATTCGAAAGTCATTAGTTTAAAGGCTTTAATTTTAAATTTTTTAGAATTCACTTGTTGCTTATAAGCATCTTTATTTACGCCATTTCCTACGGCTAAAAGGAGTCTTGTAAACAGGAGTCGGCTCAAACAGTCTATAAAGTCGTGTAGTGGTATAATGGACATTGCGTAAGAAACCAAGCTGCCGTCTAAGCACAGCAACTTCCCCACATAAACCAGAAAGGGGGCAGAACGATGACTGGAAAAATCTGGGTTGTAACTGCGAATACAACCCACGCACGCATTTTAAGCACGTCTTCACCGCGCGGTGATCTAGTAGAACAGCATGGACTGTTTCACCCCGCAAGCAAAAATAAATCCATCGATTTACTCTCCGATCGTCCCGGCCGGGACAGCAACAGCGATCAGCGTGGTTCACATACCGTTGGGCACGAAAAGGATGTCAAGGCTCACGAAGCTCTGCTGTTTGCCAAGGAAGTCAGCGAAAAGCTCGAAGCATGCCATCGTCGGAATGAGTTTAATCGGCTGTACCTGATAGCCTCCCCGCAAATGCTGGGTCACTTGCGAAAGCAACTCAGCGAAACAGTGCGAGCACATGTGACTCAGGAATCAGACTTCAATTTAGTTAAAGAGACCCCCGCGGCTATCCGCGCACACTTGCCAAAGCACCTTTAAGGGTAGCTACATGAATAACAATATAAATCCGGCCGCTCTGCCGGTCAGCAGTTTATATAAACGCTGCGATCCTGCAGAGCTGCCCTTTTCGAATACCGGCGAACTTGACCATTTGGATAAATATTTTGGTCAGGAACGTGCCGTTGAAGCACTTAATTTCGGCGTCAGCATCGCCCACGAAGGCTATAACATCTTTGTATTAGGCCCCAGCGGAATGGGCAAGCACCATATGGTGTCAGACTTTATTCGCCAAATTGCCAGCGAACATCCCGCCCCTTCCGACTGGTGTTACGTCAACAATTTTGAAGCCCCGCACCAGCCCAAGGTACTAACGCTTCCGGCTGGCATGGCCCGTCAGCTGGAAAAAAGCATGGAGCAATGCATTGAGGACTTACTGGTTAGCATTCCCGCCGTTTTCCAGAGCGCCGAGTACAAAACTCGGGTTAACCAAATCAATAATGATTACAGCGAAAAAGAGCAACGCGCGCTCAGTGGGCTGGAAGAAAAAGCCAAACGACAAAACATCTCCCTGATTCAAACCCCGACAGGCTACACACTGGCACCCATGGTTGACGGTAAGGTCATCACCCATGATGAATTCAGAGCGCTGTCTGAAGAAGAGCAAAAACACATTGAAACAATCACCGCAGAGCTAAAGGAAGAACTTAAAAAAATTGTGATGAAAATGCCCGTTTGGATGAAAGAAGGGCGTGAGCAGTTAAAAGAACTGAACCATGAAATTGTCGAGAGCACCGTCAAACAGGTGTTCCAGGAGCAGGAACAACACTATCAGGACTTACCGGAGGTCATCAGCTTTCTCAAGGCTGCAGAACAGGACATTATCGAAAACATCAACTACTTCAAAATAGACGAAGACTCAACGGCTCCAACCGACCCCAAGAGCCAGGCCAAAGCCTTTCCTATGTACACAGTTAATGTGTTGATCGATAACAGCCAGAGCTCCACAGCGCCCGTGATATATGAAAACAACCCGTCGCTTACAAACCTGTTGGGCCGAGTTGAACATGAAGCCCAATATGGCACCCTAACCACTAACTTTACCCTCATCAAAGCAGGGGCACTGCACCGGGCTAATGGTGGCTATCTTTTACTGGACGCCTTGAAATTGCTAACCAGCCCCTATGCATGGGATGCGCTAAAGCGGGCCCTGCAATCCAAGGAGATAAAAATTGAATCAGTGTCCGAAATCCTCAGCCTGGCCAGCACCAAATCACTGGAACCACAGCCCGTTCCGCTAGATCTCAAAATTATCCTGCTAGGCGACCGACTCATCTATCATCTGCTGCAGGCCTACGACCCCGATTTTAACCAACTCTTTAAAGTACCTGCCGACCTATCTGAAGATATTGATCGCACCTCACAAAACAGTCTCAAATTCGCTCGCCTCATAGCAACGATCCAGCAAAAGGAAAAACTCCGTCCCCTTGATCGCGAAGCAGTGGCTCGCATTATCGAGGAGGGCTCACGACGCCTTGAGGATGCACAAAAACTATCGCTGCACCTGAATAATTTGACCGACCTGATCTGTGAAAGCGACTTCTTTGCCACTCAAGACGAGTCCGATATCATCACCAGAGCACATGTACAAAAAGCCATTGATGCCGCCATCCGGCGCCTGGATCAATTCAAAGAACGGGTTCATGAAAGCATCATCAGGGACATTCAGCTGGTAGATACCGACGGCGACAAAGTAGCTCAGGTTAACGGGCTTTCCGTCTATCAACTGGGAGAATACTCCTTTGGTCGGCCCAGTCGCATTACGGCCAAGGCACGTCTTGGCAGCGGCAAAGTGCTGGACATCGAACGCGCCGTCAAACTAGGCGGCAACATTCATTCAAAAGCCGTGATGATTCTCTCCTCCCTATTGGCCAATCGTTACGCCAGAAACAAACCATTACCGATATCCGCCAGCTTGGTGTTTGAACAGTCCTACGGTGGCGTTGAGGGCGATAGCGCGTCCATTGCTGAATTTTGCGCGCTTATTTCTGCCATCGCCAATATCCCTGTAAAACAATCCCTTGCCGTCACCGGCTCCCTTAACCAGCATGGTCAGGCCCAGGCCATCGGAGGTATAAATCAGAAAATCGAGGGCTATTTTGCGATTTGCTCTGCGCGCGGCCTTACAGGCCGCCAAGGTGTACTGATGCCTCAGGCAAATATCCAGCACCTAATGCTCAAACAGGACGTGATAGATGCCGTCGAAAAAGGCATGTTCCATATCTACGCCGTGCAATCAATCGATGATGCCCTGACACTGTTAATGGGGATGCCAGCGGGAGAAGAGCAAGCCGATGGCAGCTACCCGAACAATTCAATCAATGCCAGGGTTATGGCGCAGGTTGATGAGTGGATCGCACTCACTAAAGAGTTTTCCGCTCACTCAGACGAAAACGACGACCATGACGATAAAGACTGAACAACGGATTCTTATCGCGCTCGACGCTCACGAAACGACGGAAGAAAGCCTCAATATACTAGCAATAATGGCGAGCCAATTGCACGCCCCACTCGCAGGGCTATTCGTTGAAGATAGCCGTCTGCTCAACATTGCTGAATTACCATTTACCACGGAAATTAAGCGTATAACCGCCCAGGAGCAAAACTTTCATGCTGGCACGTTAAGTGAATTAAATAAAAGCGTTTCGGCCAAAATTCAACGCCTGCTCGAAGAACTTTCTGCACGGCACAAAATCGCCTATTCATTCCGAACAGAACCCGGTGAACTTATTTCAAAAGCACTCACCCAAGAGGGGGTAGATGTTTTCTTTCCCGCTCGAAAACGGGACATTCCCCAACCAAGAGTTTTTTATCAAAAAAAAACTGACCTACTAAAATTCACCTTGATTTATGATGCATCACCACAGTTCGAACGGGCACTGGAAATAGTTCGCACCCTCGCTAAAGCTGGCCTGCTCACTGAAATCACCCTGCTCTGCGACACAGATATACCGGAAAGCTTGGTTCACAAACTAGCAGGCACAGACATCAAAATTAAGATTCTCAGTGTCAGCTCGATCACCGGCGCACTAAGAGACACCTTGCATATGCCCGCATCAACCCTTCTGCTGATGCCCAAACAGCGAATAACCTATGACGAACTCACAAGGCTATTTACTGAACTTACCACGCCATTATTATTATTGAATTAACAACCCAACCTGAGCGTATGCTCGGCAGCTAACTCATCTCGAACGACAAGAACCATATTAATCCCCCTCTAACGGCCCCTACCCATGATTTATTTTTAACGTCTTAAAAAATACGGCCTGCCAACATCAACATAGCACCACACGCATCAGGCTCAAAAGAGGCTAGAAACCTCAATATCACCAACAACGCGGCAAGTGACAGAAGCAGAACCCATTCCCCAGCGCAAAAAAAAAGCCTGCAACCACAGGGGCTACAGGCTTTTTTGAGTCTTGCTAGGACTGTATAGACAAGCTTACATCATGCCGCCCATACCACCCATGCCGCCCATATCAGGCATTGCAGGGGCTGGGGCCGCCGCATCAACAGGCGCATCAGTCACCATGCACTCAGTCGTGATCATCAGACCAACAACAGAAGCTGCGTTTTGCAGCGCGCTACGGGTTACTTTTGCGGGATCAAGAATACCCATTTCCAGCATGTCACCGTACTCTCCGGTTGCCGCGTTGTAACCATAGTTGCCTTCACCACCGTTGCGAACTTTGTCTACAACCACAGAGGCTTCTTCACCAGCGTTCATAACGATCTGACGCAGTGGTGCTTCCATGGCACGACGTGCCAGCTGGATACCCACAGTCTGATCTTCGTTGTCACCTTTAAGATTCTCGATGTGCTGAAGCACACGAATCAGAGCAACACCACCGCCCGCAACAACGCCCTCTTCTACCGCAGCGCGAGTAGAGTGCAGCGCATCTTCAACGCGTGCTTTCTTCTCTTTCATTTCGATTTCAGTGGTTGCACCCACTTTAATTACTGCAACACCGCCAGCCAGTTTAGCAACACGCTCTTGCAGTTTTTCTTTGTCGTAATCAGAGTTGGATTCAGCAATCTGGGCACGAATCAACGCAACGCGAGATTCGATAGCAGAAGACTCACCAGCACCACCAACAACGATAGTGTTTTCTTTGGTTACGCTAATACGCTTAGCTTGACCCAGGTCTTCCAGAGTAGCACCTTCCAGTGACAAGCCAACTTCTTCAGAGATCACACGACCGCCAGTCAGGATAGCCACGTCTTCCAGCATCGCTTTGCGACGATCGCCGAAACCAGGAGCTTTAACCGCTGCGACTTTCATGATGCCACGCATGTTGTTTACAACCAGAGTCGCCAGCGACTCACCTTCAACATCTTCGGCAATGATCAGCAGTGGACGGCCCGCTTTAGCAACACCTTCCAGCAGAGGCACCAGTTCACGGATGTTGGAGATCTTCTTATCAACCATCAGTACGAAGGGCTCTTCCAGCTCAACGTTCATAGTTTCCTGGTTGTTAATGAAGTATGGTGACAGATAGCCACGGTCAAACTGCATACCTTCAACGATATCCAGTTCGTTTTCCAGACCGTTGCCCTCTTCAACCGTGATTACGCCTTCTTTGCCAACTTTGTCCATTGCTTCAGCGATGATTTCGCCGATAGATGAATCACTGTTTGCAGAGATAGTACCCACCTGTGCGATAGACTTAGTGTCTGCACATGGCTGAGAGAAGCCGCTCAGAAACTCAACTGCCGCGTTAGTAGCTTTGTCGATACCACGCTTCAGATCCATTGGGTTCATGCCTGCAGCAACCGCTTTCAGGCCTTCAGACATAATTGCCTGCGCCAGAACCGTTGCCGTTGTTGTGCCGTCACCGGCCACATCAGAGGTTTTAGAAGCAACTTCTTTAACCAGCTGGGCGCCCATGTTTTCAAACTTATCTTGAAGCTCGATAACCTTAGCAACAGAAACACCATCTTTAGTGATTGTTGGCGCACCGAAAGATTTATCTAATACAACATTGCGTCCCTTAGGGCCCAGTGTCGTTTTTACCGCGTCGGCTAGAATGTTTACGCCGTTTACCATTTTCTGGCGAGCTGAGTCGCCGAATAATACGTCTTTTGCAGCCATTTTCTTTACCTTAAATAACTGAAGTTTTAATCAAGAAACAGGAAGAGATTTCGCTATTAACCTTCAAAAACAGCGAACAGGTCTTCTTCACGCAGAACTAGCAGTTCTTCGCCGTTAATAGAAACCGTGTTTTCGCTGCCCGCGTAACGGTTGAAGATCACACGATCACCGACTTTAACAGCCAGAGGTCGCAGTTCGCCGTTATCCAGAAGACGACCTTCACCAACAGCCAGGATGACACCGGCACTTGGTTTTTCTGTTGCCGCGCCTGCTAAGACAATACCACCAGCAGTTGTGGACTCTTCTTCCTTACGACGCACAATTACTCGGTCGTATAAAGGACGAATATTCATGACGCAAATACTCCCAATTACATTTATCTATGAAATAAGGCTTCGCATGCCAAAACGGCACACGCAACCGTTAATGTGAAAACAGGTCGATAAATTGATTAAAAATCAGCAATTAACCAACCCATTGAGTTCAACCTTGAGTCCGTTAATGGGGGTCAGGGAAGGGATTTCAACAGCAAAAATTTAAGATTTTGATATTTTTTTTGTCGGATCGCTTTCAGGCGCGTCATCACGTTGAAACTCGCCTTCAATAGGTCCGTCAGAGTGACCTTGCTGAAAATCAGCCGAACCGTGCATATGACTAAAATGTGTCTGATGCATAGTGGCCGCAGATTGTACTTTTATATGCTTACCCGCCAGCCGAACCAGCGCTTTGCGGGTGACCGGAATCAGGCATAAAAAACCAAACACATCCGTAATAAAACCCGGCGTGATCAACAATGCTCCTCCGACCGCCAAAAATATCCCTTCCAGCATTTCCTGAAGGGGGATCTGTCCACTACTCATACGTTCCTGTGCACGAAAAAGTGTCGATAACCCTTGTTGTCTTAACATAACGCTACCGACCAGTGCGGTAAAAACCACCAGCCCAGCGGTATAAAGCGCGCCAATCTGCTGACCAACTTTAATTAACAACGTAATTTCAGCGACCGGCATCACAACAAATAGAATAAACAGGAACTTCATGGTTTTAGGCCTAAAATCGGAACTTGGAATATTGTCTAGGTTGGGGACTAAAGTATATTTTTCAATCAGAGGGCGATTTCAACATCCCAATCAGCGCCTGACGCACGTCATTAGGGGTCACCGCCGCCTCCGGGAAATTAAACCGAAACAACCGCTCGCCAACGCGCTGATGAAAACCAAAAGCGTCAACCCCCACCATTACGGGTACAACATCTTGCGGTACATCAATGCCTGACTGACAGCAATAACTCAGCAGCGCATCGGCATGATCACTATTCATGTGAGTACAAATATCAACCTCCGCATCACCGGCAAAGGGATTAGCCGTAAAGAGTTTATCGCAGGCTACCCAGTGAATTTGCCCAAAACCGGCGATAAAGCGCACCTTTTCAGGTGACAGGCGGTAAAAATCAAAGTCCAGTTCTTTATAGTAACGCGTGGCCTGAGGGTAAAAACGGCAATAACGCGCCATCGCTTGCGCGTCTTCATCCGCAGTCAGCTTTTCGACCTGCCCCAGCAATGTAATCCGCGCGCAGGTTTGTACGTCCTGATTACCTAATTGGCCAAGATCACTAAGTAATAACGATACCTTTGGATTTTCAGAAATATTACGGGTGTGCTGTGCCAAGCGGCTGATCAATAAAACAGGGCGGCTAAAGCCATCAAACCCGATTGGCACAATCGAGCCAAAGGGGTAACCGGGACAGTCTGAAGAATGCGTCGATAGCGCACCCGCATCCTGTCCTAACAGTATTTCCCGTGCTCTTTTTTCAGCAGCATCCGTCATCAGATAATATCCATCATTTAAGCCGAAGAGGTTTCAGCGGCCACTTCTCGTCCCGCTGGCGTTCTACCGGAACGGTCCAGATAAATCAGCAGGCAAACCAGCAAAATTGCCGGAATACCTAAAATAGCCGCATAGGTGAAAAAGCTAGGATAACCGGCCGTATCCACCACCACCCCGCTAAAGCCACCAATAAACTTCCCCGGCAGCGTCATCAACGAGCTAAATAGCGCATACTGAGTAGCCGTGTAGGCACTGCTCGTCAGGCTCGACAGATAAGCAATAAAAGCGACAATCGCCAGACCGCCACTCAGGTTATCGGCACTGATCACCAATGCCAGCTTACTCAGGGTCGGCTCTGTCATCGCCAACCAGGCAAACAGCAAGTTAGTCAGTGCGACCATACAGCCACCGATTAACAAAATAGGGCGAATACCATAACGCGCGACCAGCACGCCACCCAGCGCTGAGCCGCCAATAGTCATAAAAAAACCAAACACTTTAGTGATATCAGCAATTTCAGTTTTACTAAAGCCAATATCCAGATAAAAAGGGTTCGCCATCACCCCCATGGTAATGTCACTGATGCGGTAAACGGCAATAAACAGCAGAATTAACAGCGCATACCAACCGTTACGCCTGAAAAAGTCCACAAAGGGTCCAATCACGGCATCGGCAAACCACGCAGCCAGGCGCTGCGGCAGACTCATCTGTTCATCAAGGCGCACTACAGGCTCAGCAGCGGGCCGCAGGTTATCTGGCTCTTTGACCAGAAAAACCGTCACCATACCCACCGCCATCAGCGCAGCCATGACTAAATAGGCCAGGTTCCAACCCAGGTACTCGGCCAGATACAGCGCCCCGGCCCCGGCAACCAGCAATGCAAGGCGGTAACCAAACACATAAGCGGCGGACATAGCAGCCTGGTACTTATCTTCAGCCGCCTCAATACGGTAGGCATCAATACTGATATCCTGAGTCGCCGACGAAAAAGCCACCAGCAGACCAAAAGCGGCCATCAATCGGACATCGCTGGCGGGATCATTCATGGCCATCAAGGCTAAACCAGCAGCAATGCCCAGCTGCCCCACTAGCATCCAGCTGCGCCGCTGGCCAAGCAGGCGATGCAAAACCGGCAGTTTTAATTTATCAACCACCGGTGCCCAGAACACCTTGATAGAGTAAGTGATACCAATCCAGCTAAAAAAGCCAATGGTGGTACGAGTAATTCCTGCCTCGGTCAGCCAGGCAGTGAGGGTAGAAAAAACCAGCAGAAAGGGCAGCCCGGCAGAAAATCCCAAAAACAGCAGCGCCAATACCTTGGGTTTACCATACAGTGCTATTGACTCACGCCAACTTAACCGCTGACGCGTTGCTATTTGATTGGAGCCTGCGGACTGCTGTTGTACCACTGAGAAGAATTAATCGCGGAAGTTATTAAACTGTAATGGCAAACCGACATCTTCGCCCTTTAAGAAGGCAATCACACCCTGTAGATCATCACGTTTTTTGCCGGTTACACGCACCTGTTCGCCTTGAATCGCCGCTTGTACCTTGAGCTTTTTGTCCTTAATCATTTTAACGATTTTCTTGGCCGTCGGCGTATCAATACCGGCCTTCAGAGTGACATCCCTTTTCGCCTTCATACCCGTCTTCTCCAGTTTGCCAACCTCAAGACAGTTGGTATCAATACCGCGTTTGACCAGTTTAGCAATCAGCATATCGCGCATTTGATCCAACTGATTATCGGAATCAGCGCTCATCGTTACTACCAGCTCATTTTGCTGGAAAGTTGCATCGACACCTTTAAAGTCGTAGCGTGTCGAGATTTCGCGGTTAGCTTGGTCCACCGCATTGGTTACTTCGTGCTTATCCACCTCGGAAACCACATCAAATGAGGGCATTTCAATTTTCTCCTTTCACATCAACTGGGAATATGACCGCATTCTACTCATTTAATCGCGGCAATAAATAAAAAATCCACGCAATGATCCAGCGTGTATAATTTTCGCGTATTGCGCGCATCAACCAGAGAAAAGAAATATGGCAAATCGACTGACAAACATCGTCACTGGCGGTGGCGACAAAGGCGAAACCTCCCTGGCAATGGGTAACCGGGTTGCCAAAGACTGCGCACGCATTGAGGCTATTGGCAGCATCGATGAGCTAAACAGTTTTATTGGCCTGTTTTTAGCCGCTATCGACATCGAACCAGAGCTTTTTGGTTTATTTCGCAGCATTCAAAATGATCTGTTTGATCTGGGTGGTGAACTGGCCATGCCCGGTCACGATATTATCAGCGCAGCGCACTGGCAAAAACTGGAAAAACACGCGGGCGAGCTAAACGCAGAACTTCCACCGCTAGAAAACTTCATCCTCCCCGGTGGTAACGAAGTGGTCGCCCGCTGCCACGTTGTCAGAAGTATTGCCAGGCGCGCTGAACGGCGATTAATTAGTCTGACCCATGAGGATAACGTCAATCACAACAGTTTAGTGTATCTAAACCGACTTTCCGACCTGTGCTTTATTGTGTCGCGCTGGCTTTCGCTGCAAACCGAACAGGGTGAGGTCTTATGGCAATCATCAAGTTCTAAACCCTCGCTATAAAAAGGCCAGCGAAGCAACTTAATGATGATAAACGCTAGTTTGGTTTTTGCCTTGCTGCTTTGACTGATAAAGCGCCTTATCTGCACAGTCCACTAGCTGTTCTGCTCCCATCTCTTCCCGATGCTCAGCAATCCCTAGGCTAATCGTCACAGTCACCGAATCGTGCAACAATAATTGTTCTACGGCAGCGCGGATTTTCTCGCAAATTTCCAGCGCACCATCCACATTTGTCGCCTCCATAATCAAGGCAAACTCTTCGCCGCCCCAGCGGGCAAAAAAGTCCGTACTTCTAATAAGTTCAGCCACTCGCTGAGCTAGCCGTACCAACACCTCATCACCATATTCATGCCCCATCGTGTCATTGATAATCTTAAAATCATCGATATCGATCAGCGCCAAAGAAAAAGCCCTGCCAACTCGCTTGTGGCGGTTAATGGTCTCTAATAAAGCGTCATCAAAGGCACGACGGTTATTGGCATGAGTTAAACTGTCTGTTCGAGCCTGGCTTTTAAGCTCATGTTCCTCGGTTAAATCTTTTACAACAATGATGCTATTTTTACTTTGTTCAGTACTGTAAGTCGCAATTGAGATCGCCGCCGGAAACTCCTCGCCATTAGTTTTGCGTCCATAGAAGGTTTTGCTTCGATCAGACATGGGCAGTGTCCTTCCCGAGTTTTGGAAAGCCTCACGGTGTTTTTGATGCTGTTTCTTATAACGATCAGGCACCAGATCATCAACACAGAGCCCCCCACACTGAGACTTGTCTATACCGAATAGCTTACTTGCCTCCTGATTAAGACTAGTAATGATGCCCTGATCATTCGCCGTTAATAATGCATTGGGAATCAGGTCAACAACCAACTTAAGCTGTGTATATTGGTTATTTACCCAGCAACTGGTTCGCCAGATATAAAAAAAGCTCAGCGAAATAAGCGCAGACAACAAAACAAATACACACCATATAATCTGACTGAACTGGGCTTGGAAAACAAAAGAACGCTGGATAATTTCAGGAGAACTCGTCCTGTTTATCGTCAACAATGACGAAAGCGCTTGCACAGCATGACTATCGTCGACTTTAACCGCGTTATCGATTTCAACAACCGACCGTCCCTGCCTGATCATAGCGCGAGCTACCGGTATTTTTTCCCCATACTCATGAAGCGTATCCTGTAAAAAAGCTAGCTGCTCTTTATCTTGCCCGCTTAGGGCGTAATAGCGCTCTACCGCCTCATTGGCCGCCAAAAGCTGCTGCTGAGCGCTTATCAACAGCTGCTCATCGGCTCTAATGACCGCGTTCTTAAAGGCATGAATAAAACCACCGTAACCAATATTGCTAATAATCTTTTCTAATTCAGAGGCTTTTTTTACTTCCAGCGTTGAGTACTCTCGCCACTCACCAAGTTGTTTGCTGGTTTTTAAATGAATAGAAAAAAAAGCCACACCGAGCAGCAAAATAACCGAAAACAACAACCATAAAATATGCGCAGGTTTACTGGAAAACCGAGTCAGTAAATAATCGCTCATAGCATTACCCGTCCGTGGCTATTTAATTTGCAATCAGTGTCAGACTAAAACATCACATCACTAGTCGGCGGATATCCGCTAGCAACCTTGTCAGACACGTCATGAACTTTCCTGCATCAACACCGTTCACCGCGCGATGGTCGTAGCACATCGTCAGCGGTAGCATTTTGCGCGGCACAAACTCGTCATTTATATAAACCGGTTTTATTTGTGTCTTTGAAACGCCAAGAATCGCCAATTCCGGCGTATTCACAATTGGTGTAAAACCCGTACCGCCAATTGCACCAAGGCTGGAAATAGTAAAACAACCACCTTCGATATCAGCCTTGCTGAGTTTACCTTCCTGACCCTTTTCACCAAGCGCGGTCATCTCTTCGGCAAGTTCCCAAATACCCTTTTGGTCAACATCTCGAATCACCGGCACCATCAACCCGGCAGGCGTATCCATGGCAATTCCAATATGGCAATACTTTTTGTAAATGAGACGTTCACCCGATGGCGACAAAGACGCGTTAAATTGAGGATGTTCGCGCAGCGCGACGGCACAGGCTTTCAGCAGGAAAGGTAAAAACGTCAGCTTTAAGTTACGTTTTTTGGCTTTGTCTTTATTTTGGGCCCGAAACTCCTCTAAATCACTAATATCCGCCTCATCAAAGTGGGCCACATGCGGCACATTAAGCCAGCTTCGCTGCATCGCATTAGCCGTTAACCTTTGAATACGCGACAACGGTTGCTCTTCAACATCGCCAAAGGCAGAAAAATCAATCTCGGGAACGGCAGGTAATACAGACGACTCGGCCCCCGTTCGGGATTCCGCCATCGATTTCTTAACAAATACCTGTACATCTTCTTTGACAATTCGGCCACGAGGTCCCGTGGCAGGCACCTGTGCCAAGTCAACGCCCAGTTCTCGCGCCATTAAGCGCACGGCTGGGCCTGCATATACCGAACTACCCGCTCCACTGGCCGGCAGCGCTGAACGGTCTTTGTCTTTGCTCTCTTCATCTGAGGTCTGCGTAACGGGTGTTTCAGCGTTTTCTTCGCTTGTTACTTTTTCAGAAGCCGGTTCAACAGCGGCCTCTGAATCCTCGACTCGGCTTTCCACCTCCAGCTCAGCAATTAAGTCGCCTACATTGACCTTATCGTTAACATTAACTGCCAGAGACTTCACCACACCCGCAAAAGGCGACGGCAATTCCATCGAGGCTTTATCGGATTCTAATACCAATAAGGTGGCGTCCTCTTTAACAGGGTCACCGACCGCAACATTTACTTCAATCACCTCAACATCGGCAGCACCGCCCAAATCAGGCACGGTTACCGACTTAACCTCCGTTGAGCCTGTTTTAGCCGCAGGCTCTTGCTCGCTCGCCTGCGCCACAACACCGGCGCTTTCGGCATCACTATTATCGGCCTCTACGGCTTCGTCATGGCTTTCCCTTTCTTCCTCTCTTGCACCAGCCTCGCTTTCTGCAACCGCCAAAGTCAGAATATCACTACCTTCAGCAACCTTATCACCCTGGCTAACACTAATGGCTTTGACGACCCCCGCCTGCGGCGCTGGCACTTCCATAGAAGCTTTATCGGACTCCAGAACAATCAGTGTTTGCTCGGCGTCAATGTGGTCACCAACAGCAACATTGACTTCAATCACTTCAACATCTTCGGCACCACCAATATCGGGCACCTTAATTAGAGTATCGCTCAAGGCCGTTTCCTTTTTATTAAGTCGTCAAAGGGTTGGGTTTTTCAGGGTCAATCCCGAAACGTTGCATAGCGTTAGTCACCTGCGCCGATTCAATCAGCCCCTCATCCTGTAGGGATTTCAGTGCAGCCAACGCGATAAAGTGCCGGTCCACCTCAAAGAAATAGCGCAGCTTTTGGCGAGAATCGCTACGACCAAAGCCATCGGTACCCAGCACTCGGTACGTCGCTGGCACCCAGCAACGAATTTGATCCGCATAATTTTTCATATAATCACTGGCGGCAATGACGGGACCAGACTGATTTTGCAAACATTCACTCACATAAGCTGAGCGTGGTTGCTCATCTGGGTGCAGCATATTCCAACGCTCCACGGCCTGACCATCTCGCGCTAGCTCGTTATAACTGGTGACAGCCCAGATATCCGCTTGCACGTCAAACTCATTGGCGAGCAGCTCTGCCGCTGCAATCACTTCCCGCAAAATTGATCCTGATCCCAACAACTGTACCTTGTGCTTAGCCTCGCCCGCCGCTGCACGATACAAGTACATGCCTTTAATAATACCGTCGGCTGCATTGGCAGGCATTGCTGGATGCTGGTAGTTTTCATTAAGCAGGGTCAGATAGTAATAGACAGCTTCCTTGTCCTGATACATCCGGCGCATACCATCCTGAACAATCACCGCCACTTCATACGCAAAGGTGGCATCGTAACTAATACAATTTGGCACGGTATTCGCCAAAATATGGCTGTGCCCATCCTGATGCTGCAACCCCTCGCCATTAAGCGTTGTTCGTCCAGAGGTTGCACCAAGCAGGAAGCCTCGTGCACGCATGTCGCCGGCTGCCCAACAAAGATCGCCAATACGCTGATGGCCAAACATGGAGTAATAAATATAGAAAGGAATCATCGGGCAACGGTAATTACTATAAGCGGTTGCTAACGCAATCCAGGCCGACATGGCGCCCGCCTCGTTAATGCCCTCTTCCAGCATCTGGCCCTGTTTATCTTCTTTGTAGTACATCACCTGACCGGCATCAACCGGCTCATAGAGCTGCCCCGACGAGGAATAAATACCTAATTGTCGGAACAAGCCCTCCATGCCGAAAGTGCGTGCCTCATCGGGCACAATCGGCACAACTCGTTTACCAATCTGTTTATCCTTGGTGAGATTGGACAGCATACGTACAAAGGCCATGGTGGTAGAAATCTCTCGATCCCCCGTCCCCTCAAGCTGGCTGGCAAAACTATCCAGCGCTGGCACTTCTAACGCCTCAAAGTCATTAACTCTTGAGGGCATGTAGCCACCTAACGCCTGACGACGCTGATGCATGTACTCCATTTCAGGTCGATCCGCTGGCGGGCGATAATAGGGCACCGACTCCAGTTCTTCATCGCTGAGCGGAATCACATATTTATCGCGGAAAGCCTTAAGTGTTTCCTTATCCAGCTTTTTCAGCGAGTGCGTCCCCATCTGCGCCTCGCCTTTGTTTCCGGTACCGTAGCCTTTTACGGTATGGGCCAAAATCACGGTCGGCTGCCCTTCAGTGCGCATGGCTTCAGCATAGGCCGCGTAGACCTTGTCCGGATCGTGGCCGCCACGATTGAGCCGATAAATTTGCTCATCGCTCAAATGTGCCACCATTTCTTCTAACTCTGGGTAAGCCCCAAAGAAATGCTCGCGAGTGTAAGCGCCACCATTGGCTTTATAGTTCTGATATTCACCGTCCACGCACTCATCCATGCGCTTTTGAAGCAGCCCCTTTTTATCTCTTGCAAACAAGGGATCCCAAAGCCCGCCCCAAACGACTTTGATAACATTCCAGCCAGCGCCACGAAAAACACCTTCTAACTCCTGAATGATCTTACCGTTCCCTCGCACCGGACCATCAAGGCGCTGCAGGTTACAGTTGACCACAAACACAAGATTTTCCAACTGCTCACGACCAGCGAGTGAAATCGCGCCCAATGATTCCGGCTCGTCAATCTCACCGTCACCTAAAAAGGCCCACACCTTACGATCATCACGCGCCACCAAATCACGCGCCGAGAGATAGCGCATAATATGCGCTTGATAAATTGCCTGTATCGGCCCCAGCCCCATGGAAACCGTTGGGAATTGCCAATAGTCCGGCATCAGCCAGGGGTGTGGATATGAGGACAAGCCATTACCATCTACTTCGCGACGGAAGTTATCCAACTGCTCTTCGTCCAGGCGCCCCTCCAAAAAAGAGCGCGCATAAATACCAGGAGAAGAGTGCCCTTGAATATAAAGCAGGTCTCCTAACTGCTCATCATTGGTTGCGCGCCAGAAATGATTAAAGCCCACATCAAATAACGTTGCCACCGACTGAAAAGTAGAGATGTGTCCGCCCAACTCATCGTCATTCATGTTGGCTCGCATCACCATCACCAACGCGTTCCAACGCACAATAGAGCGAATGCGGCGCTCCATAAACACATCGCCCGGCATGACATCTTCATCCTGAACAGGGATAGTATTTCTAAAGGGAGTGGTTAACGCATAGGGCAGCTGTGCACCGGTACGGGTGGCATGATCCGATAACTGCTTAAGAATATAGTGCGCTCGCGCCATGCCAGCATTTTTAATGACAGCCTCTAGCGCATCGACCCACTCCTTTGTTTCTTCTGTATCCAGGTCTTCACTAGAGCCACTATTAACAGATAATTTATCAGGCATTTAAGGATTTCCCATTCACTTAAATAATACTCTTACTATAGAAGCTGTCTGTAGCAGCGTACATCACTTATTAACATGAATAAGGAAAGCGACCATAACTACACACATTTGCTTAAAATAGATTCGCCTCTCTAGCTCTCTTAATAGAGATTTCACTTCCTCACATTAAACCCCCATTAATAGCAATAATACAAAAAACTGCCCCCCAAACCCCAGCCAACTTTCCTGAACATTAAGCTTTACAATAAACCCATTGTCCTTATGATGAATTGGTCAGTCATTAGTACATTTAATCATATCGACTAACCAGCCCAATAATAGAACTCTCCGACCCTCCCCCAATTAGAGATATCCATAATGCCGCCAAAATAGGTAGGCAATTCTACACCCTAGTAAGTAGGTATAACCCCTAGGTTTTATTTCGCAAAACCCCTGTTTAAGCCAATAAAAACTATTGACAAGCCCCTATATAGAGGATCAATATAGTTTGGGTAAACAAATGTGCGTGGTGTGAAACATATCACTTTATGTGTATATAACTCACTTTTACGGACATAAATTTGTTAACACCCCAACAGCGTTTTTGTTTTAGGAGGCATCCTGACTCTGCTGTTTTTTTGAAATAAAAATTTCAAAAAAGTATGGCTACCAAGCTTCAAGCCTGCGATGCCATATAAAATTTCTGTCCGCTTGTGCACCCGCACAGACGATTCAGATAAACCAATAATAAAACTATTGCTAATTACCAAGGGGGCAACACATGGATAATGAGTTATCGTCATTTATAACCATATTCACTGAGTTCTATTACTGGGTTACCGTTGTATTCATGTTCTTCATTCACGTAGGTTTCTGTGTGTATGAAGTAGGTGCATCACGCTGGCGTAACCACAAACACACACTTCTGAAAAACACCATGATCATTCCGTTAGTTACCGTTACCTGGTATCTGTTCGGCTGGTGGATGTATTTTGCACTACCAAATGGTCCTGGCATCACGGGCCCACTATTGGAAGCAGGCTGGGCAACACCATGGTCTGAATTCATGGGTACTCACCTGGGTGGCTCTACTTTCCAGGAAGGCCTATCTGTTGAAAACGACGGTTGGTGGTCTCGCATCAACGGTGTGTTCTTCGCAGCATTCCTGTTGTTCTCATGGACAGCAGCATCCATCGTATCCGGTGCCTGTTTAGAGCGTATTCGCCCTTCCGCATACTGGATTTGTGCTGTTGCTATCGGTTCTTTCTTCTGGGTTATCGATGCAGCATGGGGCTGGCACCCAGATGGCTGGATGGTTCAGCTGCTGGGCTACCACGATGCCTACGCTTCGGGTGTAATCCACGCGATTGCCGGTGGTTTTGCTCTGGGTGTAATTATCGTTCTGGGTCCACGTCTGGGTAAATTCCGTGCCGACGGTACCCCTCGTAACATCAACCCACACAACCCATGGTTAGTGACTGTAGGTCTGTTCCTGATCTTCTCAGGTTTCTGGGGCTTCTACGTTGCCTGTAACATCCCAATGCTGGATGTTGGTGCTGGCGATGGTGGTTCTTACTTCACAGCAACTAACATTTACCTGACACCAACAACCTTGTCAGCGATCACCTTTAACTTCCTGATGTCTCTGTCAGGCGGCATGCTGGCAGCCTTCATTGTGTCCAAAGGTGATGTTCTGTGGATCTACTACGGCGGTTTGGCAGGTGTAATCGGTGCCTCTGCAGGTAACGACCTTTACCACCCAATCCAAGCTTGCATCATCGGTATGGGCGGTGCCTGGGTTTGTTACAAAGGCCACTTCTTTGCTGAGCGCGTATTCAAAGTTGATGACCCTCTGGGTGCGGTTGCGGTACACGGTTACGCAGGTATTTACGGCCTGATCGTAGTTGGCTTCATGCTGTGGGGTTACCCTGCATCTATGAACCCAGACTATGCGCACATTTCGCCACTGGGTCAGCTGGCTGGTGCAGCCATCATGTTTGGTCTGTTAGGCTTCTTGCCAGGCTTTATCATCGCACACATTCTGAAAGCATTCGGTCTGTTACGCGTGCCTCGCGGTGTTGAACTGGCGGGTCTTGACCTGAAAGAAATCCATACCCGTTACGAAGAGAAAGAAGAGCTTCGTGCAGCATTGGCTAAAGAGCCAATCGACGGTTAATTAACGAATATTCCTCAATAAGAGAATAGGAGAAGGATTATGTCTACAGGACTTGAGAGCTGGGCTAACCCAGAAACCATCGGCGCCGCCTATCCATTTGTAGGCTCTGAAATGCTAATGGTTGGTCTACTTGTTGCCGCTTGGCTGTTATGGCACATTATCTGTACAGTCATTGAAAGCAACGAATTTAAAGAGGATCTCAGCGTACTGGCTGGAAAACCATTGCCGGGTGAGGAGTACGGTGATAACTGATATCACCAACGCCTAACCAAAGGCTAGAAAGACAAACGCCCCCGGCAGGAAACTGCCGGGGGCGTTTTTATTTATGGTTAAAGCCGCGTTATAAAAAATTAAAGAACGATAACCTAAACCAGAGTCAGCGAGGCTCAGTTAACATTCACCAAAGTCGGGCTGCGCCCCTGACCCCACTGGAATCACCAAACTTTGCGGGCAACAACCTTGTCGCGCAGTAATCATTAAAAACATAACGCAGCCAACGCTTTGGCACTTCCTCGTAGAGGAGCTGAATATTCGATAAGCCGCCGCCCAGCACAATCACGTCGGGATCAAGAACATTAATAACCGCGGCCAGTGCAGCGGCCAAACATTCGTAGTAATGTTCCATCACTTTAGCGGCTTCAGCGTCACCAGCGACCGCAGCAGAGGCTATTTGGGCGGCATTAAATCGTTTTTTCGCATACAGCGAAAAGCTGTACTCAAGGGACGGCCCTGACAACCAGGTCTCAATACAATTTGATCGTCCACAATAACAGCGACGTACAGGGTCTCCTCCTTCGAAGAGCGCAGGCACAGGCGGCAGCGGATTATGCCCCCACTCACCTGCGATACCATTCGGCCCGGAAACTAGTTGTTTATTGATCACGATGCCGCCCCCAACGCCCGTCCCCAGAATGACGCCAAACACATTGAGCTGTTGACTAGCCACACCATCTAACGCTTCAGATAAGGCAAAACAATCAGCATCATTGGCAATACGCACATCACGTTTGAGCAAACGGCGGAGATCATCAAAAAGTGGCTGTCCGTTAAGACAAGTAGAATTACAGTTCTTCATCCGCCCGGTTAAAGGGGAAAGACTGCCTGGAGTTCCTATGCCGACGGGTAGTCGAGCAGTTTCCAGCCCGCAATCAAGTTCCAGCCGATGCAGTAACGTTGAAATTGCCGTAAGCGTACCCTGATAGCTCTGTTGCGGCGTCGGTACCCGGCGACGACAAATAATTTCGCCACTATCATCCAGCACGGCAGCTTCGATTTTTGTGCCGCCCAGATCTATACCAATCCGCATAACCTTATACCGCTAACTAGAGGATCGTCAGCAGCGCCACCAAAACCACACAAACAATCAGACAGCGCACTTGCAAACGCTGAAGCGTTTCAAGCTGTTGAGCTTTTTGTTCTTTATTTAAGCGGCTCATCTCCGCCTCTTCAACGCCTGTCGCCGCCAAGCCGGTTTTTAGCAACACATCGTCCGTCGGCATTGTAAAATCCGCTATAACCGTAACGAGAATTTTGAAGGATTGACTAAAATTGCCTGCAATTGCATAGGTCAGCGCCATCAGCCTCACTGGCAGCCACTCCACCAGATATAGTAACTGCAAGCCACCTTCCTTACTTGCTTGATAGTTGCGCTCATAGAGGCTCAATAAACGCACAAATAACGCCGCCAGAGGGCCCGCAATCAGATACCAGAAAACAATGACGAAAATCTGCTCAAACCATTGATAGAGCAGCCCCCGACAACAACTCAAGTGCAAGCTATTCGTATCTGTAGCCGCAAACTCCAGTTCACTGCTAAATTGCTGTTGCGCATGATGATAAGCCGATTGGTAATCACCGCTGCGCCAATGCTCCAGATAGCTGCATAGCTGCTTCAGCAGATTGACTCGACCAAACGCATAAAACAAAATCACAACATGCAGAAGAACCCCAACAAAACCAAATAACCAATCCTTCGTCGCATTTAAAATAACACCGACAATAACAAGCGGCAGCAACAGGGCAAGCAGCATAGCCAATCGAGGCCAGTCCTTTAAGCGTGCAGAGAGCACATTACTAAGCTGAAAAAACCATTGATCATGTTCAGGCTTCAGGTGCCAACCCAGCAGTTTATAGGCGGCAATTGTCAGCAATAACACGAGAAATATCATAATGCCCTCATCAACATGGCTTATAAAAGCCCTCTAAAGTAGCTCCAATCAAACGCTTCACCAGGATCAGTCTTACGCCCCGGCGCAATATCAGAATGGCCGACAACACGCTCTGGCGTTATTTCTTCATAATGGCACATCAACAGACGACTGATTTCCGCTAAACGCTGGTACTGAATCTCTTCGTAAGGCTGATCATCCACCCCTTCCAGCTCGATACCTATGGCGAAATCATTACAGTTTTCTTCACCACAAAAACTAGACAGTCCAGCATGCCAGGCACGCTTATCAAAGGGGACATACTGAATTAAATGACCATCGCGGCGAATAAGCAAATGCGCCGAAACCTGTAGATCCGAAATTTGCTCAAAATAAGTGTGTTGGGTTGGATCAAGTTGATTGGTAAAAAGCGCTGAAATATACGGTCCGCCAAATTCACCCGGCGGCAAGCTGATGCTATGAACCACCAACATATCAATACGTTGCTGTGGGCGCTCGTTGAAATTAGGGCTTTCTATTCGTTCGGCGGCATTAAGCCAGTGCTGTTGGATTGTAAGCTGCACGAAAATCGCTCAATAAATTATTTACCGCACGGTACCCCATCACTCACCGCTCATCAATCCTTCATTTCGCGCAAGTGGCCAATCACCGACTCAAGTGCTCGATCGAATAATAAGGCGTTATCGAGCATGTTAATCTGACCTTCACGAACCGCTTCAATCAAACTTGAGCGCGTATGTTCAGCCACCTTAATACCCACCCGGTTAACAAAAATATACTTGCCACTGGCGCGAACAATTGCGGCAAGTTTACAGCGTGATTTAACGCCTTGCTCACCAATAAACTCAAGCCAGGCACCCACTGCCATTGAATCAACCAGATCTGCAAATTTAGCATCACCTGCGTCAACAGTAATGGGCTCATCAAGTGGCTCAAGCTCCGGCGTTTCAACAATAATTTTTTCTTCTGCATTGCTCCCCGGTGCGTCTTTTGTCACGCCAGCAACACTATCGGCAACAACCTCCGTTTCCTGCAGATTAGCGTCAGGACTTTTCAGGCAGCCCATATGCACACTTTCGAGCGCCGCAAATAATTCACGCATGCGATTTTTACTAAAGGAAACCGCATTCAGCCCCTCTCGAAGGCGCTGTAATAGCGAGGGAATCATTTTCAGTAAATCACTGCGATGACTAAAACTACTATCCTTATCAACACTCCAAATTAAATCGTCAACTACCTGCACACCAGCCTGCCAAGCCTCACCTTCGGTGCCCTCCTTTACATACAGCAGAAACAGATAATTTACCCAACCTTCCCGTAACAAATCCACAACCACTGACGGCAGAGATTTATCCGCTGCTTTTTCGTTAATCAGCTTGCCAACATCGGCACGTGCTCGCTGGGTTTTACCAAGCCCCTCTTCTGCATCCCGTGTACGCTGTTCAATAAGCGCTGAACGTCGCTTCTCTTTTTCAACAAACTGTGAAAAATCTGCTAGCAGCGGGCTAAAGATTTCGACATTACTCTCAAATTCATTCAGCACACTGGTGATGACTTCATTAATTTTATTAAACAGGGCGTCACGACTAACATCCGCAGGCTCATTCCAGCGTAATGCAGCGCGTGCCAGCTCATTTAATAATTTACGCGCTGGGTGCGCTCCGCGACTGAAAAAACTTTTATCCAGTAGCGCGACCTTTAGCATCGGGATTTGCAGACGCGCCAACAACGCCTTCATTGGTACAGGCAAGCTGTGATCATCAAGAATGTATTCAAACAGCATTGAAACAAGGTTGATGGAGTCATCGTCAACTCGCCCAACAGCTTGCGGCACATTGCCACCGCGGCTGTCGACTACCTGATGTAAGGCCTGCCTTACATCAATTGCCATTGGCTGAAGGTTATCCGTCGCGACACTGCTCTGTTGTTGAACAGTCGACAACAGACCTACCAGCTCTGTCTGCGATAATACCGGCCCAGAGTCGGCCACTGGGAGATAATTTGATGGCGAACTAGGCGGCGAAGACTTGTTAGCGAGCAAACCCCGTAACAAACTAAAAACGTCATTCTGGTCACTAGACGCCTCAGTAGTCCAACCTTTACCGCCATCTATGTCTCCATGCCCACCACTGACTTCTTCGACTCGCTGCGACTGTGTCAGTGAGTGCTTTGTGCGGGAGCTTTGAGGGGCTTTAATCTGGGGTAGCACACCAGACTCGATAAGCACTTGGTTAGCATTGCTATAAACCTCTTCAAGTTCGCCTAACACATATTTTTCAAATAACTTATAAACCACCAGCTTGGCGCGAATATCAAGTGATAGCGCTTGGCAGGCCAACTGGAATGCCTCACTCAGCCTAACTGGCCCAATCGGGTTGCTTTCATCGGTAATTGTGACCTCAGGGGCTAAAACATCCATACGCTTAACAAGCTGCCGCAACGCATCCCCAAACAGGTTGTGAACCTTGGATATCATGCCTCGAATAGCAACAGTCTCTTCCAACTCATCATCTTTAACCAATGAAAACGAGTCAGGTTCTTCGACATTAGCAGCAGGCTTCTCGGGCCGGCCACCCGCATTTCGCTGAAATACGTTAAAGTTATCCCGCAGGGTTTTAGCAAACTGTTTTTCTATAACCTCGCGATTAATACGTACTTCACGCATGGAGTCAAAATACATGGTTTGATCGGCGTTATTAGCTGACTTATCCGCCAACTCAAACAGTGAATCATCGGCACTATCAAACATATTCGCCAGCAGACCTGCCAGCTGCTTAATGGCCTGGGTACGCACGTCTTTTAGCGGCCCAGGCAGAAGATCTATGGATGTCACATTCATAGGTCGTATACTTTTCAACTCAATCGCCATATCCAAAACCCCGGCTTAAATGCCGCCAAAGAGTCATCCTTGCCTATTAAAAAATAAATACCACAGGCGACTTGTTGCCAAGCCTCTAGGTTATCGTCAATTTATTACAATAAAGACCTGTAACGCAGCGTCTTTTTGCATGAATTTTATGCAAATCCATGAACCAACAAACTGGGCTTGCTAGTACTAAACGAGTATAGTTCAAACTGCAAATTTTGCCGTAAAACCATTGAATTAGAGACACTTTCTTAGCCATGGAAAACCCGCAACAATCACCGCCAGGGAAAACATTCGGCAAAGGTATGTGGATTGCCTTTTGGCTCATCGGCTTAGTGATGCTAACCCTACTCTTTGGAGAGCAGGAAAAAGGCTGGTTTAACCCAAACCAAGCCCCGGAATACCGCATCACAGCAGAGGGAGCACAGGAAGTTATTTTGACCCGAAACCGGCAAGGCCACTACGTTGTTTCAGGCAGTATTAACGGCAAAAACGCAGACTTTTTACTGGATACGGGAGCCACAGATGTGGTTGTTTCCGGCAATCTCGCACAAAAATTTGGCCTAAAACGTGGTCGCCCCAGTATTGCTGCTACCGCTAACGGGAATGTAACGGTTTACTCGACCCGCATTGAGCAACTGAGTATTGGCAACATCACACTTGTTCAAGTGAACGCCAGCATCAACCCTGGTATGGATGACTTTATTTTACTTGGCATGAGCGCCTTAAAGCAGATTGAATTAACACAACGTGGCGACACCCTAACTCTCAGGTATTTTCCAAATTGACCATAACACCAGACACCCTAACAGCGGCGATAAAACAGAATGTAACGCAGGCGCTGGCTGAAGATATTGGCAGCGGCGATATTACCGCTCAACTGATTGCCGAACACAGCCAAGCGCAGGCGACAATCATCAGCCGCGAAACAGCGACACTGGCCGGCATCGACTGGGCCAACGAAGTTTTCCGTCAGGTAGATCCATCCATCGAAATCCACTGGCATTTTAAAGATGGTGACCGCGTCACTGCTAACGAGCCGCTGGTCACCCTGAGAGGCTCAGCACGCTCACTGCTCACCGCCGAGCGCAGCGCCATGAATTTTTTACAAACGCTGTCAGCGACAGCCACGCTATGCAGCCAATATGCCGCACTGGTCGCAGACACCTCGGTAAAACTGCTGGACACTCGGAAAACCTTACCGGGGTTACGCATTGCTCAAAAATATGCGGTCACCTGCGGTGGTTGCTTTAATCACCGCATAGGCCTTTACGACGCCTTTTTAATTAAGGAAAACCATATCGCGGCCTGCGGCTCCATCATGGCTGCCATTAACACAGCTCGAAGCAATGAACCAGGAAAACCTGTCGAAGTAGAAGTTGAAAACCTTACCGAGCTTCAGCAAGCTCTCGAAGCTGGTGCTGACACAGTGATGCTGGATAATTTCACGCTGGAGGATATGAAAGCTGCCGTCGCCACCGTCAACGGTCGCTGCAAGCTGGAAGCTTCTGGCAATGTGACTCAGGACACGTTGCTAGCCATCGCCCAAACCGGGGTGGATTATATTTCCATCGGTGCGCTGACCAAGGATTGTAAAGCGATTGATTTGTCGATGCGTTTCGTTTAACGCTGCTATAAAAATATTTCAGCCTTTATGTCGATTAAAGGAGGAGCTTCGCCTCCCTTATCAAGCCCGCTTTACACGTGAGTATGGGATAGCAGAGTGTTGATTATTGGCTGATTCGCCTCAGGGAAATCATATTCAGCAAGCGCCTCAACAGTCACCCAACGAATCGGCTGCTGCTCACGCCCGTAGGCCTCACCCGCAAACTCAGTGACTCGCCAAACATCCAGAAAAACCTTTTTATCGGAATAATCGTGATGAATTTCGAGTAACGGCTGACTGGCAATAAGTTCAACACCCAGCTCTTCATATAATTCACGCTTAAGTGCCGTCTGCAGGTTTTCACCCTCTTCCACTTTACCGCCGGGAAACTCCCACAGGCCGCCTTGATGAACATGTTGCGGTCGTTTGGCAATTAGAATTTCACCGCTGCCGTTAGTGATCACGGCAACGGCAACATGTACCTGCTGAGCCATTCTAGGAACGATAATCCGCGTTTATCGATACGTAATCGTGAGAAAGATCGGTCGTCCACACAGTTTCAGACGCTGCGCCACGGTTAAGCTCTACACGAATCAGAATCTCCTCTTGATTCATCACCGCTTGGCCTTGCTCTTCGGTATAGCTGGCAGCAACACCACCAGCTTTAGCAATACACACATCATCAAGGTAGATATTAATTTTACTAACATCGAGGTCTACCAGCCCAGCACGCCCAACGACAGCTAAAATACGCCCCCAGTTCGGATCGCTTGCAAACAGGGCTGTTTTGGTCAGTGGCGAATGAGCAATGGCATAGGCGACCTGCAAACATTCCTCATCACTTTTGCCGCCATCAACCGTCACCGTCACAAACTTAGTTGCGCCTTCTCCATCACGTACAATGGCATGCGCCAAAGTTTGAAAAACGTCAATCACCGCACTCATAAATGCGCCATACAGCGCTTCATTCTGCTTCTCAATCACCGGTGCTTTACTGGCTCCCGTTGCCACGAGCACACAAGCATCGTTAGTCGATGTATCGCCATCCACCGTAATGCGATTAAACGAATACTCAGAGGCCAGGGAAACAACCTCTTGCAGCAACGCCTGCGGCACATCGGCATCCGTCGCAACAAAGGCCAGCATAGTCGCCATATTCGGGCAAATCATGCCAGATCCTTTAGAAATACCCGTGACGTTAATAGTGGCACCTTCATACTCGAAACGAACCGACGCGCCTTTGGGGCGCGTGTCTGTAGTCATAATACCCTCGGCGGCATCCGCCCAGCCGTCATCAGATAACGCATCATAGGCGGCAGGAATACCATCAACAATGGTATGGGCCGGCAACGGCTCACCAATAACGCCGGTCGAAAAAGGCAAGATTTGCGGTAGAGTAGTGCCCGTGCTTTCAGCGACACCTTGGCAGCAGGCCAGCGCATCTATCATCCCCTGCTCGCCAGTACCGGCGTTAGCATTACCCGTATTAATAAGTAGATAGCGCGGCGATGTGTCTGCCAGATGCTGCTTAGCAACCGTCACCGGCGCAGCACAAAAGGCATTACGAGTAAAAACAGCGGCGGTCCGGCACTGTTCAGATAACTCAAACAGCACTAAGTCCTTACGATTTGGCTTTTTAATACCGGCACAGGTCGTGCCTATGCGGACACCAGCAATGGCGGTCATATCGGGAAAAGTATCGGGGCCAACGGCCATAATAGGTTCCTTGAGTATTATCTTTTATAAAAAAAGGCCGGTCTAAACCGGCCCGCAATACAGCACTATGTGCGTCGCATTAAGCAGTTTTTGACAGGCTTCCACAGCACTGCTTGTATTTTTTACCCGATCCACAGGGGCATGGATCGTTACGCCCGACTTTTGCGCCATCTCTCACAAATGGTGCTGAGCCTTCACCCGCAGGAGCCTCTGCATCTGTCGAGCCAGCAATCGCGGAAGCATCATCATGCTTGTATTGCATATCCTGTTCAGCTGACTCCTGGCGCTGACGCTCCATCGCCTCCACATCGGACTCTTCACGAATTTGTAGATGGGAAAGAATTCGCGCAACATCATGTTTGAGGTTGCTCAGAAAGCCTTCAAATAGCGCAAAGGCTTCACGCTTATATTCCTGTTTAGGGTTTTTCGCAGCATAACTGCGTAAACCAATCCCCTGTCGCAGATGATCCATCGTTGACAGGTGTTCCTTCCAGAGGGTATCAAGCGTTTGTAGCATGACCTGCTTTTCAACACTGCGCATCACCTCTGCGCCAACCACCGTTTCCTTGTTTTCATAGGCGGCGGTTACTTCCGCTAAAATTTTCTCACGCAGAGTTTCTTCATGCAGGTTGTCGTCCTCATCAAGCCACTGCTGGATCGGCATTTCCTGAGCAAACTCTGTTCGTAGTTTGGCTTCCAACCCGGCAATATCCCATTGCTCCTCAAGGCTTTGTGGCTGAATAAACTGATTAATCACATCATCCACAACCTTAGCGCGAATGGATTCAACAATGTCAGAAACATCATCCGACTCCATGAGCTCATTACGCTGCTGATACACAACCTTTCGCTGGTCATTGGCCACATCATCATATTCCAGCAATTGCTTACGAATATCGAAGTTATGGCCCTCAACTTTACGCTGCGCTTTTTCAATAGCGTTGCTCACCATACGGTGCTCAATCGCCTCGCCCTCTCCCATGCCCAACGCTTTCATCATATTGCGCACGCGCTCAGAAGCGAAAATACGCATCAAATTATCATCCAGTGATAAAAAGAAACGCGAAGATCCCGGATCACCCTGACGACCCGCACGTCCTCTTAACTGGTTATCGATACGGCGCGATTCATGCCGATCAGAACCAATAATGTGCAGTCCACCTGCGTCAATAACCTGCTGGTGACGTTGCTGCCAATCGGCTTTAGCTTGTTCAATTTGTTGTTCGGTAGGATTATCAAGTGCGGCAACCTCCACTTCCCAGTTACCGCCAAGTTTAATATCTGTACCACGCCCCGCCATGTTTGTAGCGATGGTAACCGCGCTAGGACGACCTGCCTGGGCAATAATGTCGGCTTCTTTATCATGCTGCTTGGCATTGAGCACGTTGTGTTTGATCTTGGCCTTCTTCATCAGCTGCGACAACAGTTCAGAGGACTCAATCGACGCGGTACCAACCAATGTCGGACAGCCCTGCTCCATGTTGTACTTCACTTCCTTGATGATGGCTTCGTATTTCTCCGGTACTGTCAGGTAAACCAGGTCATTATGATCCTTACGAACCATCGGCTTATTGGTCGGAATAACCACCACATCCAAGCCATAAATTTGTTTAAACTCAAAGGCTTCGGTATCAGCCGTGCCCGTCATACCTGACAGTTTTTCGTAAATTCTGAAATAGTTCTGGAAAGTGGTAGAAGCCAGCGTCTGGCTTTCATTTTGAATTTTTACACCTTCTTTGGCTTCCACCGCCTGATGAATCCCCTCGGACCAACGACGCCCCGGCATGGATCGCCCGGTATGCTCATCAATAATGACGATCTGCCCTTCATCGACAATATAATCCACATCCTTCTGGAAAATTGCGTGCGCCTTAAGGCCGGCATGAACATGGTGTAACAAACCAAGATTTTGAGGCGCGTATAAACTTTCTCCCTCCGCCAGCAAGCCAGCATCAGAAAGCAGCTCTTCAACGTATTGATGGCCCTCTTCGGTTAACTCAACAGAGCGACTCTTTTCGTTAACGGTAAAGTGGCCAGTGGGTAGGCTCTCCTTATCTTCCGCCTCTTCACCCTGTTCCAGTTTCGGGATAATCAAATTAATCTGCTGATACTGCCTGGAACTATCTTCAACCGCTCCGGAAATAATTAACGGCGTTCGCGCCTCATCAATCAGAATCGAGTCAACCTCATCAATCACCGCAAAATTCAGCGGGCGCTGTACCTTCTGCTCAACAGAGAAAGCCATGTTATCGCGCAAATAATCGAATCCAAATTCGTTATTAGTCCCATAGGTGATGTCCGACTGATAGGCCGCCTGCTTGCTTTCATAATCCTGCTGCGAATAAATAACACCAACCGTCAAACCCAAAAATTCAAAAATAGGTCGCATCCAGTCAGCATCACGATTAGCCAGGTAATCGTTCACCGTTACCACATGCACGCCTTTGCCCGCCAGCGCATTGAGGTAAACCGGCAGTGTCGATACCAGGGTCTTACCCTCACCGGTACGCATTTCAGCAATGCGCCCTTCGTGCAGGGTAATGCCGCCAATCATCTGCGTGTCAAAATGGCGTAATCCGAGAGTACGCTTACTGGACTCACGTACGGTGGCAAACGCCTCAGGCAGTAGCTGGTCGAGTGTTTCCCCGCCCTCTAACCGCTCACGAAATTCGGCTGTTTTCGCCTTTAACTCATCATCGGACAAAGCCTCCAGGCTTTCCTCAAAGGCATTGATGCTTTTGACCAGCTTGCCCATGCGCTTGAGTTCGCGATCATTCTTGCTGCCAAAAATCTTCTTTGTAACGGTTCCAAACATAACGTTTCATACTTCCAGAAAATTAAAATGGGCAGTCACCCTGCCGCCCGATGAAATAAATGCGGGTTATTGTAACCTCTAAAGGTTACAGATGTACTAATAATGAGGACTATCAAGGATTTAACAAGCGGTAAACGTGGGAATTTCAGAAATACCAGCCATTACTTGGCCTTGCGATTAATATAGCGCTTAGGGTCAACTGGAGTACCCGCTCGCAGCACTTCAAAGTGCACATGCGCGCCCGTTGAACGGCCAGTATTCCCCATTAACGCGATCGTCTGACCTTTATCAACCACATCACCAACGTCAACTAACAACTCCTTAGAGTGTCCGTAACGGGTGACGTAACCACCACCGTGGTTAATTTCAACCAGATTACCATAACCATAGCGCTCACCAGACCAAGTCACTACACCAGCGGCAACTGCAATCACATCGGAGCCTTCCTTGCCAGCAAAATCAACCCCCTCATGCCAGGCAGCTTTCCCTGTAAAAGGGTCAGTACGTCGCCCAAAATAGGAAGACAACCACCCCTTCTTAATAGGACGCCCGGAAAGATAACGGTCACTTTCAAATGCTTGATTACCCAGCACTCGATTCAAAACTTCAAGCTGCTGCTCACGGTGCTCAACACCTAAAGCCAGCGCCTCAATATTGCGCACAAAGCCTGGATGCTGATACCCAAGCGTTTCATCTGGCACATCCAAACCACCCAGCGCAGGCGGGCTAGAAAAATCAAATTCCCCAGCATCAATACCGGTCGAGCGAATCATATGCTCACCCAAGGCATCAAGTCTAATGAGCTTGGCATGTAACTCGGCAACGCGAATCGTTAAAGTGCGCAGCTGTTCTTTTGACTGCTCTTTAATTTTTTCGATTTCCTGGCGCTTCTGACTCAGCTCCCCTTGCCATTGCTGAACAAACCGCTGCCGTTGCTCTGCAGCATCCGTATTTGCGGCCAACTGATAACCAACAACGAATACCACCGCAATCAAAGCCAACAAAAACAGCGCACAAAGTAAAATTTTACGATGGCTAAGTGCTAAGCTTTTAGCCTTACCGTGCTGATGACTGACAAAAATTATATTCATAAATGAACGGCTACTGGTCGTTTAAATTTGAGCTTTTACAGAATCGCACATACTATGCCCGAATGTCGAAAACTAAGTATAGTTCTTTTAAATCCGTTGAAAAGTTCGCTGAGCAAAACTCGCCGCTCAGCAAGGTACTGTATCGGGCAAGTAAAATCCTCAACCACCAGCAGACCGTACGCGCTGCTATAGAGCCCTCATGCCGACCACACTGTTGGCTTGCCAACTACCGCAACGGCACGCTTTATTTACAAACAGATTCTTCAGTCTGGGCAACACGGCTACGCATGCAACAACGCGCCATCATCCAGCAATTAAAAAAAACCACCGTTTTTTCTGCTCTTCACAGCGTTAAAGTCTCTATTCAACCCCGCTCAACAATAGAAAAAAAGCCACAAAGCGCGAAGCCAATTTCGGCAGTAAATGCTCAGCAATTATTGGAAACCGCCGCAGATACAGATGACCCTGCATTAAAAGCAGCGCTCATACATCTAGCAAAGAACGGTCAAAGAGAGGAAAACGACTAGCCCAGAACGAACCAGTCGCTGTAAAAGATCGTTAAGCGGTCACTAAGGGACGCGAGTAGGAAATGGGGGCATCTTCAAAACTGTCAAAGGTAGCCACTTCCCAGGCATCTTCCTGAGCAATTAGCGCACGCAGCAGCTTGTTATTTAAGCCGTGTCCAGATTTGTGGCCTTTGAAAGCCCCAATCAAACTATTACCCAGCAGGTACAGATCCCCAATGGCATCCAGCACCTTGTGTTTTACAAATTCATCCTCGTAACGCAGGCCGTCTTCGTTTAGAACACGGTAGTCATCTACCACGATTGCGTTATCCATACTGCCACCCAGAGCCAGGTTTTTAGAACGCAGATACTCAATATCTCGCATAAAACCAAAGGTGCGGGCGCGGCTCACTTCCTTCACAAAGGAAGTTGAGGAAAAATCGATGCAGGCTTCCTGTAAACGATCACTGAAAACGGGGTGATCGAAATCAATGGTGAAGGATACCTTAAAGCCATCAAAAGGCTCGAAACTAGCCCACTTATCTCCCTCTTCAACAATCACTTTACGCTTAATACGAATGAATTTTTTAGGGACTGGCTGATCCTGCAAACCCGCAGATTGAATCAGGAACACAAAGGGGCCAGCACTACCATCCATGATAGGAACTTCAGCAGCACTCAACTCTACGTAAGCGTTATCAATACCCAAACCCGCCATTGCTGACAGCAGGTGCTCAACCGTATCAACTCGTACGCCGTCTTTGATTAACGTCGTAGAAAGCGTCGTTTCTCCAACATTTTCTGCCAGCGCCGGAATTTCAACCACAGGATCAAGATCGGTGCGGCAAAATACGATACCCGTATTAGGGGGGGCAGGCTTAAGCGTCAGATAGACTTTCTCACCGGAGTGTAGGCCAACGCCCGTGGCTCGAATGGTGTTATTTAGCGTACGCTGTCCGATCATAGGGCAAGACCCAAAAAATAGAGAGATTAATTTGACCCGCGATGCTACCAAAAAAATGGCTTGGAGCCAATCCGCTTATACAAAACCCGACACAATGGAGATGGCCATCTCATCATGTCGGGCTTCATCAAGCGGTTTTTGGAACGGCGCAAACCAATGCACGGGCGCTCAAAGTTACCCTTAACAGACTGGTTATGCACACAGAAGTTCCACCCCGCCATTTTTGGCAGGCGCTTAGCTTACCGCCACGTGTCAATTAGTCCGCTTGACGACGCAGGAAGGCCGGTACATCCAGGTAGTCTTCCTTGTACTGCACACCACCATCAGGCGTTTGGGCGACAGCAGCATTACCTACCGTTTGCTGACGCATAACCGTTGGGCGATCCAATGTACCGTAATCAACATTGCCAGATGCATCGACAGCTGGGCGCTGAGGCTGAGCCTGAGGCTGTTCAACCACTTTCATAGCTGGTTTTTCCTCTGCACCACCAAGCCCCGTAGCAACAACCGTTACACGCAGCTCATCACCCAAGCTTTCATCAATAACGGTACCAACAACAACCGTGGCATTGTCAGAGGCAAAGTCCTCTACGATCTCACCCACTTCCGAAAACTCACCCAGCGACAAATCAGGGCCAGCCGTAATATTGACCAAAATACCACGAGCCCCTTGCAGGTTTACGTCTTCCAACAGCGGGCTGCGAATCGCTGCTTCTGCGGCTTCTCTGGCACGAGCTTCGCCGGCTGAATGACCGCTACCCATCATCGCCATGCCCATTTCAGACATGACCGTGCGTACATCCGCAAAATCCACGTTAATCATACCAGGGCGGATAATCAGATCCGCGATACCCTGTACAGCTCCCAGCAATACATCATTGGCTGCCGCAAAAGCCTTCAACAGGCTTGTTGTTTCACCCATTACATCCTTAAGTTTTTCGTTAGGAATGGTAATCAGCGAGTCAACGTGCTCAGACAGCGCTTTAATACCTTCCTCGGCGATTTTCATGCGCTTACGGCCTTCAAAGGCGAACGGCTTGGTAACCACCGCAACCGTCAGAATACCCAGCTCACGAGCTACCTGTGCAAAAACAGGCGCTGCACCCGTACCGGTTCCGCCACCCATACCTGCTGTAATGAAAACCATATCGGCACCTTCCAGCACTTCGGCAATGCGTGCATGATCTTCGATCGCCGCTTGGCGGCCAATCTCAGGATTAGCACCCGCACCCAGCCCTTTGGTGGCGTCAGTACCCAACTGCAAAACCGTTTTTGCCGTGATATCTTTCAATGCCTGCGCATCGGTATTGGCGCAAATAAATTCTACGCCCTCAATATTACTCGCCAGCATGTGGTTAAGAGCGTTACCGCCACCTCCACCAACACCAACAACTTTTATTTCAGCACTTTGAGGAATGCTATCTACGAGTTCAAACATGGCCATCTCCTTTCTTTCTTTTGAGCGTTAAACAATTGAAAATTAACTTCACTGGTTAAAAGTTATCTTTAAACCAGCCCTTCATGCGGGTAAAAAAATCACCCTCAGCAATACCTTTAGGCTTATCCATACCACCATCCTGCTGCTGTTTTTGGGCATACAACAGCAGTCCGACACCCGTTGCATAAATCGGGTTTTTAACAATTTCTGATAACCCCTCAACACCTTGAGGGGTCGCCAATCGAACCGGCATATGGAAAATTTCTTCTGCCAGCTCAACAACACCTTCCATCTTTGATGCGCCCCCAGTCAGCACGACTCCAGCGGCAATCATGTCTTCAAAACCGCTGCGGCGCAGCTCGGCCTGAATCAGTGTAAACAGCTCTTCGTAGCGCGGCTCAACCACCTCAGCCAACGCCTGGCGTGACAAATCCCGTGGTGGACGGTCACCAACGCTAGGCACCTTAATGGTTTGGTCAGCACCCGCCAGCTGCGTGAGCGCACAGGCATACTTGATTTTAATTTCATCGGCATTCTGCGTAGGTGTCCGCAACGCCATAGCAATATCGTTAGTCACCTGGTCACCGGCAATGGGAATAACCGCTGTGTGTCGAATCGAGCCATCAATAAAAATAGCGATATCGGTAGTTCCACCACCAATATCAACCATGCACACACCCAGTTCTTTCTCATCGTCGGTTAAAACCGCATAGCTGGAAGCTAACTGCTCAAGAATGACATCGTCCACTTCCAACGCACAGCGGCGCACACATTTCTCAATATTTTGGGCTGCTGTTGCCGCGCCGGTAACTAGGTGCACTTTGGCTTCAAGGCGTACCCCCGACATCCCCAACGGCTCCTTCACACCTTCCTGATTATCGATGATGTATTCCTGAGGCAGAATATGCAGCACCTTTTGATCCGCGGGAATGGCAACCGCCTGTGCAGCATCAATCACACGCTCCATATCACCGCGCACCACTTCGCTGTCACGAATAGCGACGATGCCGTGTGAATTCATGCCTTTGATGTGGCTGCCAGCAATACCGGCATACACCGAATGAATCTGACACCCCGCCATCAGCTCTGCTTCTTCAACTGCACGCTGAATCGACTGCACGGTGGACTCTATATTCACCACCACACCTTTCTTCAGCCCACGTGAAGGGTGACTGCCGATACCCACCACCTCGATACGATTATCAGGCGTAATCTCACCCACAATCGCAACAACCTTCGAGGTGCCGATATCCAAACCAACAATCATCTTATTACCCGTCGAGCCGGTCATATCCTGTTCTCTTTTATCCTGCAATCATCACAATAAGTGGTATTAACTTACCGCCACCGGTGCTTTCCACTGCACGGCAACACCATTGGTATAACGTAAATCCACTCGCTCAATCTCATTTAACTTGGCTTTCAACACGCTGTAGTAAAGGCTTTTAAAGCGTTCAAGCCGCTCCGCTAATTCCTGCTTACCCAGTGCGACCTCTATCAGCGCTGGCTGTTTAGTCTCAGTAGCAGCCAAGGATTCAGCCGACATCAACTGTGCCAGCCAGGTGCCACGTTCAGACTTCTCCAACGCAACCACCTTAAAATTCAGCTCTGCTAACTCAGCCTGCAACTTGGCAAACTCGCGCAATACTTCGCGAGAGCTACTATCACTCCCTTTCAGTAGCGGTGCGCCCTGCATCACAGGTAGCTGCTCAGGCTCAAATACCAGCCCCTGAGCCGTTAACAGAGCACGCTCATTCCAACGTGCGACAGGCACATGCTCCTGCAAGCTGACATGCAGCAAACCAGGCCATTTACGCCGTACCGCTACGCGAGCAACCCATGGACGAGCTTGCAACTGCACCTGCAAACTATTCAAATCCGTCAACAGCACCCCCTCCGTAATTTGCTGTTGCACCCAGCCAGCAATCACAGCCTCATCCAGCTGCTTTAACTGACCACTGACTTCGACACCCGTAATCGGCTGATCCAAACCATCTAGCAACCGCTGGCCACCCAAGACCAGCACCGCTAAAACACCCACAACCGCCGTCACCTTGAGCAGTTTAAGCGGCCAATGCAGTATTTCAGCCGCAGGTTTGCGCGGCTTCTGCTCAATGGCCGTGGTGCGGGTTGCCCCCTGTGGTTTGCGTTTGCTCTTTTTCATCTCAACAATGGTCAGTTAGCCGTACTTAATATCTGTAATACCAACGCATCAAAACTCAGCCCGATCGATGCCGCTGCCATGGGAACCAGGCTGTGATCAGTCATACCGGGAATTGTATTCACCTCTAACACTAAAAACTCATCACGAGCCTCGTCCAGCATCAGGTCGACTCGCCCCCAGCCTCTGCAGCCCAGGCTGTCAAAAGCACGCAGCGCGATAGCTTGCATGGCCTGCTCTTTTTCTGGCGACAGCCCGCAGGGAATTAAATACTGGGTATCGTCGTCCACATATTTGGCCTGGTAATCGTAAAATTCACGTGCCGTTTCCAGCTTGATTCCTGGTAGTGGTTGACCTTTGATAATGCCTACCGTGTATTCACCACCCGTAATCCAGCTTTCAGCAATCACGGTTTGGTCGTATTGCACCGCCTCTTCATAGGCCGCTTTTAAATCCTCTACACGATCCACCTTGCTCATACCAATACTGGAACCTTCGCTGCCTGGTTTCACCATCAGCGGCAGACCTAAGTCGTCGACAACCTGCTGCCAATCACTCTCAGCGCTCAACACTTGAAAACGCGCTGTAGGCAGCGCCATGCCTTGCCATAGAAACTTGCATTGCGATTTATTCATCGCGAGTGCCGAGGCCGCCATTGCTGACCCCGTGACAGGCAGGTTCATCGCCGCCAAAAGGCAGGGGATGCTACCATTTTCGCCTTCCCCACCGTGCACCATATTAAAAACAGTATCGACGGGCTGAGCACTCAGCTGCTCTACCAGAGAATCCGTACCCTCAGGCCCAAAAGCATCAATAGCAAAAGCGTCAACACCGGCCGCCAGTAACGCAGACAACACTGCTTTACCGCTGACCAGTGAAATATCACGCTCTGCCGCACGGCCACCCATCAATACCGCCACGCGTCCGTAGTCAGCGGGGTTCACTGTTGGAAATGGTGTTGTCATCAGCTTTCCTTGACCTTGAATTTCAGTTTCATATCCGCCAGTTGCGCGGATAGCGCACCAATATTCCCCGCTCCCTGAGTAAGCAGGATATCGCCATCTTTTAGCTCTCTGGCCAAGACATCAATTACGTCTTCACCATGGTCAATAAAGACCGGATCTACCTGGCCACGCTGGCGAATACTGCGGCACAGGCTACGACCATCAGCACCCGGAATCGGTTCTTCATCAGCCGGATATACTTCCATCAACAGCAGACTATCAACCTCGGACAACACACTGATAAAGTCCTCAAACAGGTCGCGGGTTCGACTATAACGGTGAGGCTGATAAAGCATGACCAAACGACGATCAGGCCAGGAGGAACGTACCGTATCAAGCGTTGCTTTCACTTCGCGGGGGTGATGTCCATAGTCATCCACCATTAATACGCTGCCATTGACCGTTTCGAACTCACCACAAATCTGGAAGCGCCGTCCCACCCCTTCAAATTTTTGCAGCGCCGCACAAATCGCATCGTCACTGACACCTTCATCGGTCGCCACCGCAATGGCAGCCATCGCATTAAGTACATTGTGATGCCCAGGAATATTCAACGTTACCTGGAGATCCTGGTGATCATTTGGGCGTTTGGCAGTAAAGGTCATGCGCAGGCCTGTTTGCTTAATATCAACCGCGCGATAATCGGCTTCCTCTGCTACGCCATAGGTAATCACTGGGCGACTCACATCGGGCAAAACCGCCTTAACATTGTCATCATCAATGCAGGCAACAACCAGCCCGTAAAAAGGCAGGTTATGCAAAAAGCTGATGAAGGTATCCGTCAACTTGGAAAAGTCGCCACCGTAGGTGCTCATGTGATCTGCATCGATGTTGGTCACAATTGCGGTCATCGGCTGCAAGTGCAGAAATGACGCATCACTTTCATCGGCTTCAGCCACTAAAATACGGCTGGCGCCCAGTTTTGCATTTGTGCCAGCGCTGTTTAGCAAACCACCAATCACAAAGGTGGGATCCAGCTCACCCTCAGCCAGCAGCGACGCCAGCAAACTTGTTGTCGTGGTTTTACCATGAGTTCCTGCCACAGCAATACTGTGTCGATAGCGCATCAGTTCACCCAGCATTTCAGCGCGCGGTACCAGTGGTATGCGATTCGCTCGGGCAAAAATAATTTCCGGATTTTCTTCATTAATGGCCGAGGAAGTCACCACCACATCGGCTGCCTTAACGTTTTCTTCGCGATGACCGATAAAGACCTGCATGCCCATGGCAACCAAGCGATCTGTGACCCGGCTTTGGCGCATATCAGAGCCACTAATGCTATAGCCCTGGTTCAACAGCACTTCAGCAATACCGCTCATACCCGCACCACCAATACCAATAAAATGGATTTGGCGAATACGGCGCATCTCCGGAATAACAACACCAGCCGTATGTTTAATATCAGCCATGACAAAGCTCCAAGCAACGTGATGCCACCCGTTGCGCGGCATCATTCTGCGCCACCGCCCGAGCATTCTGTGCACGCTGCAAAAGTCGCGCACGATCACTAAATTCAGTCGTTAACAGTTCAGCCAGGCGCTGCGCTGTCAATTGCGATTGCGGCACAATGACAGCCGCATCATTTTTTTCTAAAAAGCGTGCATTAGCCGTTTGGTGGTCATCAACGGCGTGCGGATACGGTACAAAAATCGCCGCGACACCCGCACAAGCCACCTCCGATACCGTTAGCGCACCGGCACGACACAGCACCACGTCAGCCCACTGGTAAGCCGCGGCCATATCGTCAATAAAGGCCACCACACGCTCATTCTGCTGGTGCGTTTGATAAGCCTGCTCAGCGGCCGCCAGATTACGCTTGCCCGCCTGATGCCAGACCTCTGGTCTTTTACCTTCAGGCAGTAATGCCAGCGCAGCCGGAACCGTTTCATTCAACGCCTGCGCGCCCAGGCTACCGCCCAGTACCAACAGGCGTAACTTACCGCTTCGATCTTGCATCCGCTGCTCGGGTAAAGGTGAGTCAATAATGTCACCTCGCAAAGGATTCCCCACCTGCTCACCCTTTTCACCCAACGCATTCGGAAATGCCGTCAGCACCCGGCTGGCAAATTTCGCCAAATATTTATTGGTCATGCCCGCCACCGCATTCTGTTCGTGAATCACCAGCGGTCTACGCAGTAACCAAGCGGCCAAACCACCAGGTCCGGAAGCAAAGCCCCCCATGCCCAGCACACACACGGGATTAATTTTTCGAATAGCGACAAAGGCCTGCCATAAGGCAACCACCAACTTGAAAGGTGCCAATAGCAAACTAAGCCTGCCCTTACCACGCAAACCGGCAACACGAATACAGGTCAACTTAATACCGGCTTTCGGCACTAAATCAGATTCAATACCACGCGCGGTACCAAGCCACTCAATTTTCATGCCCTGCTGCTGTAAAACTTCTGCCGTTGCCAGTGCCGGAAATACGTGACCGCCTGTACCACCAGCCATGATCAATACTGTTCCGTTTTGCTGGGAAGCATTCATACCGATACCTCCCTGTTAGCGAGGTTTTCCCCCGTCACTGGTTTATTATTTTCAGCGAGCAGGCATTGATTCTCGTAATCCACTCGAAGCACCATAGCCAATGAGATACAGCACACAATTAAACTACTGCCGCCATAGCTCAACAGCGGTAGCGTTAGCCCTTTTGTCGGCAATAAACCGGTGTTCACCCCGATATTAATCAACGCCTGTGCGCTGAATAAAAAGGCAATACCATAGGTCACGTAGGCCGAGAAAAACTGTTCCAGACGCTCTGACTGTCGACCAATCTGCATAATGCGCCATGCCAACAGAAAGAACAGTGAAATCACAACCACTGACCCCAGCAAACCGGTTTCTTCAGCTAAAATGGCATACACAAAGTCGGTGTGAGCTTCTGGCAAATAAAACAGCTTCTGAACGCTATTACCGATACCAACACCAAACCACTCGCCGCGGCCAAATGCGATGAGCGCCTGCGTTAGCTGGTAGCCACTATCGAACACATTCTCCTCCGCCCAGGGATCCATAAAGGTCACCAGGCGCTGCATTCGATACGGCTGTGAAACCGCCAACGCTGCAATAGACGTGAGGCTCACGCAAATCAATAACAGGAATTGCGTGACCCTCACTCCCCCTAAAAACATCATGCCCAACGCCGCACTCATCAGCACAACAGCAGCGCCAAAATCGGGCTCCATCAACAACAGTACAACCATCAGCACCAGCACCAGCATCGGCTTTGCAAACCCCCACCAGTGAGTGCGCACTTCTCGTAAACGGCGCGCCAAATAGCCCGCCAGATACACCACCATAAATAGTTTTGCCAGTTCTGAGGTTTGAATATTGATTGGCCCAAGGCGGATCCAACGCATGCTGCCATTCACCTCACGTCCAATGCCCGGCACAATCACCATGATCAACAGCACAAAGGCTGCCGCCAATAGCACGCCTCCTAAACGGCGCCAAAGCTGCATCGGCATAAAAAAACTAACGGCCGCAAAACCCAGCGCCATCGTCAAAAAAATCAAATGGCGTATAACATGATAGAAGGGGTTACCGTGCTTGGCATTCGCCACCTCCATCGACGCAGAGGTCACCACAACCACCCCCACAATTAACAACGCCATCGCCAGCAGCATTAAACGCTTATCCAAACGCTGAGCTACCCCCTCTGGAAGTGAAGGCAGCCGAAACTCAGCAACCCTCAGCTTGGCTCTATTGATGACGTCCAGTGGCATCGCCATTACAGAGCCTCCACCGCTTGTATAAAGGCATCTCCACGCGCTTCAAAATTGGCAAACATATCCAGGCTTGCACAGGCTGGTGACAGCAATACCACATCGCCACGATGCTCCTGCTGAGCAGCAATATAAGCTGCCACTTCAACAGCCTCAGCCATACTCTTAACACGTGTAACGGGTACTTCCTCGGCCAATAAGTCCTGTAGCCGTTGCGCATCTTTACCCAATAACACCAAATGCGAGCAGTACAGCCACACAGGCTGCTGCAGATCATCAAAGTCGGCGCCTTTACCATCACCGCCAGCAATCAACACGATGCCATTACTGGCTGGTCCGAGACCATTGAGCGCCGCAACGGTTGCGCCGACATTAGTCCCCTTGGAGTCATTGTAATAATCAACGCCATTTTTATTGGCCACCCACTGACAGCGGTGCGCCAGCCCAGCGAACTCGCGTAATGTCTGCAGCATGTCCGTCACCGGCAAATCAACCGCCGTGCCGAGCGCTAACGCTGCCAGCGCATTGCTGGCATTGTGCAGCCCTTTAATTTTCACCTCGTCAACAGGCATCAGCGGGGTGCTACCCTGCATAAGCCAGCTCTCGCCTTTATGCTCAGCGAGACCAAAAGCGTTCTCATCCGAGGCTTTATCTTCGATACTGTAATGCCACACCTTGGCATCACCGGCTGGCTCAGGCAGCAAGTCCTCATCCGCATTAACTACAATCTGCGCACAACCACTAAAAATCCGGCGCTTGGCATCCATGTAGTCGTCAAAACTCTCGTAGCGATCCATATGATCAGGGCTGATATTGAGAATGGTTGCCACTTCAGCATTAAGCTTTTCTGTCAACTCCAGCTGGAAACTGGATAACTCCAGCACATAAAGTTCCTTTTTCCCGCTAGCCAGCAAATCCAGCACAGGAACGCCTAAATTTCCGCCAACACCAACCGCTACACCAGCTTGCTCAGCCATCAACCCCACCAGGGTTGTCACCGTACTTTTAGCATTCGAGCCAGTAATGGCGACAATTGGCGCATCTACGGCTTCACAAAACAGATCAATATCACTACCAATATGGGTGCCGCTGCTAATCGCTTGTTGTATCACCGGATTATCTAATGCTAACCCGGGACTCATAATCAGGCGCTCTGCCGAGCTTAATAGCGCCACATCGAAGCCACCCAACTGTGTTTTAACGTCAGGATACTGTTGCTGTAACTGAGCCAGGTAAGGTGGTTCACAGCGGGAATCCACCACCATAAAGTCACTGCCCTGCGCGGCTAAATAGCGCACACAGGAAAAGCCGGTTTTACCCAGCCCCACCACAATGTTCGCTATTTTTTTGGACATGACAAAAGCCTTCCTTAACGTAATTTCAAGGTGGACAAACCGATTAGCACCAGAATCACGGTGATAATCCAAAAACGCACTATCACCCGCGGTTCAGGCCACCCCTTTAATTCAAAGTGGTGGTGAATCGGTGCCATGCGGAAAATACGCTTGCCGGTTAGCTTGAAAGAAGCCACTTGCAAAATCACCGACACCGTTTCCATCACAAACACACCGCCCATGATAAACAGTACAAACTCCTGACGGACAATCACCGCCACCACACCCAGTGCAGCCCCCAGTGCCAGCGCGCCCACGTCGCCCATGAACACCTGCGCTGGATAAGTGTTAAACCACAAAAACCCTAAACCGGCACCAACAATCGCGCCGCAGAAAATCACCAGCTCGCCAGCTCCCGGCAAGTAAGGAATATTCAAATAATCGGCAAACTGGGTGTGACCACTCAGATAGGCAAAAATGCCCAACGCTGCACCGACTAAAACCGTCGGCAAAATAGCCAGGCCATCCAAGCCATCGGTCAAATTGACAGCATTACTGGTACCAACAATCACAAAATAGGAAAACACAATGTAAAAAATGCCCAGTGGGATCGCCACGTCTTTGAAGAAGGGCACAATCAGTTCGGTTTCAGCCGGAGTGGTTGCGCTGTAATAGAGGAAGCTCGCCGCTGCAAGGCCGCCCACCGATTGCCACAGGTACTTCCAGCGGCCGGGCAAACCGCGGGAATTTTTTTCCACCACTTTACGGTAATCATCGACCCAGCCAACGGCACCAAAAATAAAAGTCACGCCAATCACCACCCACACGTAACGGTTGGACAGATCCCCCCACAGCAGGGTGCTGACCATAATAGCGATCAAAATTAACGCGCCACCCATGGTTGGTGTGCCGCGCTTGCTAAGGTGGCTCTGCGGGCCGTCATCACGCACCGCCTGACCAATTTGATGAAAACTTAAGCGACGAATCATCACCGGACCTACCAGCAACGAAATAGCCAGCGCTGTAATGACGCCCAAAATGCCACGCAGCGTCAGATACTGAAACACCCCAAAAAAGCTGATGTACTGTGATAAGTATTCAGCAAGGCTTACTAGCATTGTTCTTCTCCAGCCGTGAAAGCTTGCACAATGCGCTCCATGTGAGCACTGCGCGAACCCTTAACAAGCACCGTGGTATGTCCATTCATTCTGTTACGGAGCGTTTCAATTAAACTATCGTGATTTTCAAAGGCATGCCCCTGAGGACCAAATTCACGCGCAGCATGTGCACTTAAACTGCCCACCGTCATCAGATTATCAATGCCTTGATTACGCGCGTAACGCGCAGCTTCTTGGTGATCATGTAGCGCCGTATCGCCGAGCTCAGCCATATCGCCCAGCACCAATATCTTGTGTCCGGGGCACTGACTCAACACATCAATGGCCGCGCGCAATGACTCAGGGTTAGCGTTATAGCTATCGTCAATAATGCGTGCTCCGCTACTCAGCGTGATACCCGTCAGGCGCCCGGCAACCGGACCAACGGCCTCTAATCCAGTTTTGATTTGAAGCAGTGTCGCCCCTAACTCGCTAGTCGCCGCTGCCGCTGCCAATGCATTCGCAATATTATGTTTACCTAAATGATTCAGTGTGACCTTAATAGCACCCTCGGGACTGACCAGCTCAAAAGCAAAGCCACCATTGGCCTGTAACTCATAGCTACGCGCAAAAAAGTCTGCTCCGCTATTTTCATTAAGACTAAAAACCAGTTGGCGTCGATCACCGGCTCTCGCCTTCCATTTATAGGCGTTCAAATCATCGCCATTGATCACCGCCACGCCAGAGGGTGGCAGGGCATCAAGAATCTCGCCCTTAGCCTGCACCACATTATTAAGGCAACCAAAACCTTCGATATGCGCTTCGGCAGCATTAGTAATAATCGCTACATCAGGCTTTACTAATCCAGCCGTATAAGCGATTTCACCAATTGAGCTCGCCCCCAGCTCCAGCACGGCATACTGGTGTTCCCTTGCTAACCGAAGCAAGGTCAATGGTGCGCCCAAGTCATTATTAAAATTGCCAGCCGTTGCCAGGGTATTTCCCAACTGACCCAGGATAGCCGCCGACATTTCTTTAACGGTGGTTTTACCGGCGCTACCCGTCATCGCCAACATAGGCCCTTTAAAGCTTTCGCGGTTAATGGACCCCAGCAAACCCAGCGCATCTCGGCAGTTTTCAACCATCAGCTGCGGCAAGCTGCACTCAACAGGTTGCTCAACAAGCGCCGCTACAGCACCTGCCTGTTTAGCCTTCTCGACGAAATTATGGCCGTCAAAATTAGGTCCCTTAAGCGCAACAAATAGGTCCCCACTATTAAGGTTACGACTATCAATGGATACACCGCTAAACTCGGCATCATCACCGACCAGCACACCTTTAAGCCGCGCGCTAATACCAGTAAGTGTCATGGTTCCGATCATGGCTCGTCCTTCGGTTTACTCTCATTAATAGGGCGAACTTTCATTGCTTTCGCTTTCAACGCAAGCGCCTGCTTAACCTGCTCAGCATCACAAAAAGCCACACGTGCGGAGCCTATTTCCTGATAGTTTTCATGACCTTTACCGGCAATCAGCACCACATCATTGGCCTCGGCCATATCGACCGCCATTTGAATCGCCTGCCCCCGCTCCTTACAAATACGAGCTTTTAGCGGTTGGGTTATGCCAGCCATGATGTCATCAATAATTGCCTGATCATCTTCGCGGCGAGGGTTGTCATTGGTAATAATCACCTGGTCACTGAGACGCTCAGCTACTTTTGCCATCTGTGCACGCTTGCCTTGGTCACGCTCACCACCACAGCCAAACACACAAATCACTCGGCCATCACAACATTCTTTCAAGGTCGCGAGGGCAACCATCAAAGCATCTGGTGTGTGAGCATAATCAACGACGACGACAGGCAAAGCAGGGCCGCTATAACGCTCCATTCTGCCCGGTGCCGTCTGCAGCGCAGCAATTACCGCCAGCGCTCTTTCCATACTAATGCCCTGCAGACAAAGCACTGAAAAGACCGCCAGTAAATTACTTAAGTTAAAACGCCCCAGCAGCGGACTGTTTAGAATCCCTTCACCCCAGGGTGAGCGGATGCGAGCACGAATACCTCTATCGCTAAATTGAATATTACTGGCATAGACCTGTGCGGCATGTTCGGACTCTGGATTAATACCAAAGCCCACCACCTGCATACCTGCAGCCCCTGGTGCCTGCAAATCACGATACAGCTGCTCACCAAAGTTATCGTCAACATTTAACACCGCATTTTTTAAGCGCGGCACTTCAAATAATTTGCGCTTGCTTTGGCCGTATTGGTGCATTGTTTCGTGATAGTCGAGGTGGTCACGGCTCAGGTTGGTAAAAACAGCCGTTGTAAAATTCACACCGTTGACTCGCGACTGGTCTAGACCGTGCGAAGACACTTCCATCACCACAACCTGACAACCCTCATCAACAAAGTGGGCCAGCATACGGTGCACAGAAATGACATCCGGCGTTGTATTGCCGGTACTCTCCAACGCGCCAACCCTTCCCCAGCCCAACGTGCCAATCACACCGCAGCGCACAGCTACGGCCTGCAAACTTTGCGCAATATAGTGGCAGCAGGAGGTTTTACCGTTAGTGCCGGTAATACCAACCACTGACAGTCTGCGTGAGGGATGCTGAAAAAATCGATCGGCTAATTCGCCAAGACAGCCTTCAATATTATTCACTTTCACCACGGGCACAGCACAATCACTAACCGCCGCACTTTGCGTGGCATCTACCGCCACCGCTACCGCACCGCGTTTAATAGCGCTGCCAATAAAGGCCGTGCCATCCAGTTCGCTGCCCTTGAGCGCAACAAACAAATCCCCCGGGTTCACCTGCCTGCTATCCAGCTTAATATCGCCAACCGCAACATTGGCCGCTTCGGTTTTTGCATAGCCGGAAAACAATTGCTGTAATGCCATTTCAAAACGAGGCGCAGGCTGGTTCATGATTTTTGCCCCTGCTGCTTAGACGCCATCACAACCTGATCACCGCTAACCACATCGTCAGGGGAAACATTCATCAGTCTTAAGGCACCAGCAACTACTCGGGAGAATACCGGTGCAGCCACCTCCCCTCCGTAGTACTGGTCTCGGCTGGGCTCATCAATCACCACAACGGTTATAATGCGTGGGTCACTTGCCGGTGCCAGCCCAGCAAACAGCCCCATATACTTATCCTGCTGATAACCGCCTTCGCCTAATTTATGTACCGTGCCGGTTTTACCCGCTACGCGATAAAAAGGAATGCTGGCGCGAGTTGCCCCGCCCCCCCGTTGAGTGACTTTCTCAAGCATTGCCAACAGGCTATCGGCGGTTTCCTCAGTGATTACCGGCTTTCCTTGCACCGGCAGGTTTTGTCGCAACAGTGTCACGGGCTTAACTTCGCCCTGATTAGCAAACACGGTATAGGCCTGCGCTAATTGCAGGGTTGTCACCGACAGTCCATAGCCATAGGACAAAGTTGCCTTTTCAGTGTCATGCCAACGGGTGTGAAAGGGCAACAATCCAATGCGCTCGCCAGGAAACCCACTGCCAGTATCCTGCCCCAATCCGAGTTCACGCAGAATATTCAGTAGATGCTCTATATCCATCGACAACGCCAATTTGCTAGCGCCAACGTTGCTGGATTTTGACAGCAATGTCGCTAAATCAATAACCCCATAATTACGATGATCACGAATGACACTACGTCCCAGACGCAGGTAGCCCGGCGTGGTGTCTATTTTGGTTTGAGTGCTAAATTTACCCGACTCCAGCGCAGCCGCCACGGTCAAGGGTTTCATCGTAGAGCCGGGCTCGAACACATCGGTCATCGCGCGATTGCGTAAATTTGTGTGGTTCATCGTGCTACGGTTGTTCGGGTTATACGAGGGTTGATTCACCATCGCTAGCACCTCACCCGTTTTCGCATCCAGCATGACAAGATGGCCCGATTTGGCCTTATGCTCTTCAACCGCTGCCTTCAGCTCGCGGTAGGCTAAATACTGTAAACGCAGATCAATACTGAGCTGTAAATTCTGGCCCGGCTTCTCACTTTTTATGGCCTGCAAATCCTTAATGATATTGCCATAGCGATCCTTGAGAACACGCTTTTTACCCGCCTCACCATGCAACCATTGATCATAGGCCAGCTCCAACCCTTCCTGGCCTTTATCGTCAATATCAGTAAAGCCAACTAAATGTGCTGCAACTTCGGCCGCTGGATAATAGCGTCGAAATTCGCGCTGACTATAAATGCCCGGCAATTTAAGCGCCATAATCTGCTCAGCACGTGCTGGCGTTAATTGACGTTTCAAATAAACAAATTCACGCCTGCCCTTTGCTTTAAGGCGCTGCTGCAGGGTTTTATTCGACAATCCAAGTGGTTTTGATAGCAGCGAAGCAGCCGCTGGCGCATCGACAATTTGCTGGGGGTTCGCCCAAATAGAAACCACCGGCGTACTAACCGCCAAAGGCTCCGAGTTACGGTCCAGAATCATTCCCCGGTAGGCATTCACCCGCTCAACGCGAAGGATTCGCGCATCGCCCTGACCATTAAGGAAGTCGTGATTAAACACCTGTAAGTCAACAACCCGCCAACCGATGACCAGAAACGCTGCAACCAACAGCCCCACAGCACAACGATAACGCCATGCGGCCGTGACCTTCTGAGTTGCTGCCCGTCGTTTCTTCACGTTCCCCTTCATCGCCGGATTACCACTGCACCAGTACAATGTCTTTAGCCTCAGGCACTCTCATCGCTAAACGAGCACGGGCAATTTGCTCGACACGGGCATGTTGCGCCAGCGCACTTTGTTCCAGTAACAACTGCCCCCACTCAATATCCAAGCTGTCCCGCTCCTGTAGCGCCGCTTGAAAATCACTAAAAGCATGACGGTTAAGGTGACTGACATACACAACAGCCACGGCTGACATCACCAGCAGGCACAATAACGAAACCGTAGCAACAAACTCTTTGCTAAATAGAGTCAGCATCTATTTCACCGTCCGCTCAGCAATACGCATAATGGCACTGCGCGCTCGCACGTTATCTTTCAACTCTTGCTCAGACGCCTTCACGGCTTTACCGACACGCTTCAAACGCTGATCAATTTGATCTTGCATAATAGGCAAGTGCCGGGGTAATGGTTCGCCCTTCTCTTGTTTGTGAATGAATTTCTTAACAATGCGATCTTCCAAGGAATGGAAACTGATCACTACCAGACGGCCTTTGTCTGCCAGCAAATCAACCGCCTGATCCAATACCAGCGCCAAATCATCCAATTCGCGATTGATAAAAATTCGAATACCTTGAAAGGCCCGCGTTGCTGGATTTTTCCCTTTCTCCCAGGCTGGGTTAGCCTGCTTAATCACATCAGCCAGGTGTGCGGTGCGTGTAAACGGTCTTTGCGCCCGCTCGACAACGATCGCTTTAGCCATTCGGCGAGCAAAGCGCTCCTCACCATATTCCTTGAGTACTGTGGAAATTTCTTCTTCCGGAGCTTCAGCAATCCACTCAGCAGCGCTTTGTCCGCGGCTGGTATCCATTCGCATATCCAGCGGCCCATCCTGAGTAAAACTAAACCCACGCTCAGGATCATCCAGCTGCGGCGATGACACGCCCAGATCCAGCAGCACACCGGTCACGCCATTTTCCAGACCGTGAGCAGCAGCCAGATCCTTTAATTCAGCAAAGGAGGCGTGGCCAATAATAACCCGCTCGTCATCACCAAAATGCTCATGGGCATAGGCGATAGCCTGCGGATCTTTATCGATCACCAACAAGCGTCCCTTAGAGCTAAGACGGCTTAAAATGACACGGCTGTGCCCGCCCCGCCCGAAAGTGCCATCGACATAACAGCCATCAGGATCCACTACCAGCGCGTCGACGGCCTCGTTTAACAGGACCGAATCATGTGCATTAAAGTCACTCATGGTTACAGCGACAACGATAGAAGTTCATCGGGTAACGCCTCGCTATCACCTTTATCTTCGATATAGGCATCGCGGCGTTGCAGCCACAGCTCTTCGCTCCACAACTCAAACTTTTTACCCTGCCCCAGCAGCACCGTTTTTTTCTCAAGCCTGGCATACTCACGAAGCGGTCCAGACAGCAGTAAACGACCACTGCCATCAATTTCAACATCGGTAGCATGACCAATCAGCAAACGCTGGATACGGCGGGCTTCTTTATTAAAACTTGGCAGCGCTTCGATCTTGCGTTGTATCACTTCCCATTCATCAATGGGATAAATGAGCAGGCAGCGCTCCTCAGTATCAATGGTTACCACCATCTGGCCACCACAGTGCTCAGCCAGACACTCGCGATAGCGGGTCGGCACGGCCATACGACCTTTGGCGTCCAAATTGATGTTAGTAACCCCACGAAACACTGAGTTGCTCCACTGCCTTAAAAATTAATTAGGAGAGTAAAAACAACACTTTTACCCACTTTTACCCACTATTTGACACTATAGAAACACACCGAGGCAGTGTCAACAGCTCAGAACGTCCGTAAACAGGAGATTTGCCCTTAAAACACAAGGACTTACGTGATATCAATCGAGTTATTCGCTAACACTCAAGAAGGAAGGATCAAGAAAACAAAAGAGTAATTATCGAAGTTAATGTAGATTCTAGGAATATAGATTTTTTTGTAATAACGAGAAAAATTTTATTCCCGTCAGCACTAATAAGTTAGCCAGACAACTTCAGAAATTTGGCAAAACAAAAACCCACATGGAAAGCGATGCTCAACATCACTAACGTTTGCGCACAATAATAACCAACAAACCGACACAGCACCGACAAAGTTAAAACTGCAACATCAAAATTAAGGAACCGGCTCAACAACACCTGGCGGAATCATATACCCCTTATGCCGCACTGTAACAACATACTTTGGCGTTTCTGGCGTGGACTCGATTTTGTGTCGCAACCGCGCAACCATATTATCGACAGCCCTGTCTTCAGGGTTCCAGTCACGCTCAAAAATTTGACTAAACAGCACTTCCCGGGAAACAGGCTCACCATTGGCAGCAACAAGCGCCTGAACAAAAGCAAACTCCGAAGCATTTAAGCGATGTTCAACTTCACCAATAATCAACAGACGCCCCTTAACATCAAAAATCCCTTTAACGCTCGACGTATCTGCAGGTTTCTCGGCCTCATAGCGACGTAGTACAGCCTTTGCCCGCGCCAATAGCACACGAAAATCGAAAGGCTTGCTAACATAATCATCGGCGCCCACCTCAAGTCCGGCAACCGTATCAATCGCATCATCTAAAGCCGTCAGCAAAATCACCGGCATATGCGCGAATTCCGCTTTAATCCATTTGGTGAGCTCAATACCACTTTCGCCCGGCATGACCACATCAACCGTTAATAGGTCATATTGCCCGTTACTTAAAAAATGTCGCGCTTCCTCCGCGTTAGCTGCCAAGTCACACTCAATTCCATATTTTTCAAAATAGGCAGCGAGCGATTCTCTGATCACCTCATCATCATCAACAATCAGATAACGGTCTTTTTTCACCCACAACTCCTTACACGGATTTCTGAATTTTAACGAAGCAACAACGACTTAATGAACAGGCTATCATAACCACGCCGTGCATCTATCACTAGAATTTTTCGAAGCATCGTGGGAACTGCGGCATCGCTAAGGCAGCAAAAAGTCTCTTAGCCACAAAGAAATGGTAAACAGGCAATAAAAATAAAAGAGAGCTGGCCGATAAGCCGGGTTCTGTCGTGGACAGTCATTCATCTAGGCCGTACGTCACCATACGCCTCAAGCAACCTACCCGAATCCTGCGCGGGTCGCACAAATGGATTCCTATTTGGTCTTGCTCCGAGTGGGGTTTACCCTGCCACGGTGTGTTACCACCCGCGCGGTGCGCTCTTACCGCACCTTTTCACCCTTACCAGCAAGCTGGCGGTATATTTTCTGCGGCACTTTCCGTAGGCTTTCGCCCCCCAGGCGTTACCTGGCACTCTACCCTATGGAGCCCGGACTTTCCTCCCGCCGTATTCTCGCGAATACGACCAGCGACTGCCTGGCCAACTCTCGGCGACAGAGTAATGGCAAAGGCAACCAGGCTCAAGCAGTTTTAGCCTTTTCGTCTCCTAAGCAACGCCTACGCTTTCATTTCCAGCGCCCGCTGATAGAGCGCGTTCTTTTTGCCACCTGTAATTTTAGCCGCTAATTGCGCTGCCTGCTTAACGGGTAACTCTTCAAGCAAAACCGCTAACACCTTTTCGGTGGCGATTTGGGTTTCATCTGCCTGGCGCGCATCAGCACCTCGCACCAACAAAACCACTTCCCCCTTACGCTGATTGGCATCCTCGCTCACCCACTCGTTCAATTCGGATAAACGTCCTCCACGCAAGGTTTCAAAGGCCTTGGTCAATTCCCGCGCAATAACAACCTCTCTATCACCACCAAAAACGGCGACCATATCCTGCAAGCTTGCCATGATACGGTGAGTGGACTCATAAAAAATCAGTGTTCGCGATTCGGCGCTCAACGCCTCCAGGCAATCTATTCGCGCGTGACGTTTGGCCGGCAAAAAACCCTCAAAGGCAAACCGATCCGAGGGCAACCCAGATGCCGATAGTGCCGCAATCAAAGCACAGGGGCCGGGTAACGGCACCACTTGAATACCATGCTGATGGGCCTGACGCACCAGTTGATATCCTGGATCAGAAATCAGCGGTGTACCAGCGTCAGAAATCAACGCAACACGCTGCCCACCGAGCAACTTCGCAATCAAATTTTTTGTTTGTTCCGCCTCATTATGATCGTGATAGCTCAACAGTGGTTTATGTATATTCAGATGATTAAGCAGCCGAGCGCTATGTCGAGTATCTTCACAGGCAATCACGTCGACTAACCCCAAAACCTCTATCGCGCGTGCGCTAATATCAGATAAATTACCAATCGGCGTTGCCACCACATATAACTCAGACATGGATATTTCCCATTATTAAAGAAGCCTAATTAAGTGAGTTCGATGAACTTCGTCAGGTGCTAGGCCTCTTATCAAGGGCCTGTTAAACTAGCCGCTGCCATCCATCTTGCAGTGCAACTCCAGACCAAGACTAAAAGGGTACGATCTTAATCGACATGCAAAAAATCGCCACACGTTTACTTATTTTATCAGCGTTAGTCTATCAGCTCCTGCTAAGCGGCTGTACCTCAACAACGACAACGCCAGACATCAGCCCAACAGCGTCGATTGATCACCAACTAGAGCGACTCTACGAACTCGCCAAGCAGAGCGATTCACAGACATCACTGGGCTACCGTGTGGATGCAGCCAACCTGCTCAGCCAACAGCAACGCTATCAAGAGGCCGATAAAATTCTAGCGGGCATTTCGGCATCAAGCCTACCACCCGCCAGCCGCGCCACCTTTATTATTGTGCAGGCAGAAATTGCGTTATCAAAATTTGACGGCGAAATGGCGCTCAACCAAGTCAACCTGAACGATGAGTTACTACGCCAACAGAATCAAGCCACTCAAATCCGTGCTGCCTTACTACGGGCAAAAAGCTTTGAGCTACTTGGTCGCCCATTGGATAGCGCACGTGAACGCATCCATTTAGCACCGATGCTGACCGAACCAGACCAAAGCAAAAACCAAACAGCACTCTGGAACGAGCTCATTAAGACACCGATCGAAAGCCTTCAGTCGGCCGCGGCCAATAGCCGTATCGCAGACGAACAGGGCTGGCTATCACTGGCAATCCTTGCAAAAGCTAATGAGGCAAACCTTGACCAACAACTTTCGGCCCTGCAACGCTGGCTACAGCACTGGCCAAATCACCCCGCCGCCATTAGCTTACCCGAAGAACTAGCCCTGCTGGATCGCATCATTACAGAACGCCCCAATAACATCGTACTGATGCTACCTCTTAAAGGAAAAAATGCCGTGGCTGGCAAGGCCATTCGTGACGGCTTTATGGCCGCCTATTACCAAGCACAAGTATCTGGCAACAAAACGCCTAACCTTCGAGTTATTGACACGAGCCAAACACAAAACTTTATGGCACTTTATCAGCAAGCTGCAAACGAAAGCGCTGACTTCATTATCGGCCCACTGCAAAAACAGCATGTGCAGACATTGCAAAAAACTGGCAGCTTGCCCACCCCAACATTAGCACTCAACTACGGTAACGAAGCCGTCACCACCACGGGGCTCTATCAGTTTGGACTATCTGCCGAAGATGAGGCTCGCCAAATTGCCCAAAAAGCCTGGCTCTCCGGCCACACTACCAGCCTGGCATTAACGCCCGGCAATAGCTGGGGGCAACGTATTACCAACGCCTTTGCCGATGAATGGCAACAACTAGGCGGCACACTACTGGAGGACGCTCAATTCAGTAGCGAGACCAGCTACTCTAAAGCTATTGAATCATTATTTGATATTGACGCCAGCAAACAACGAGCGCGCCGCATCAATAATCTACTCAGCCAAAACACCGAATTTACTGCCCGCCGCCGCAATGACGTCGATTTCATTTTTGTCGTCGCAACGCCAAAACAGGCTCGCCAAATCAAACCGACGCTGGCCTTCCACTTTGCCAGCAATGTGCCCGTATACGCCACATCACATATCTACTCCGGCACGTCTTCACCCCTGCTTGACCACGACCTGGACGGAGTTATTTTTACCGAAACTCCTTGGCTGCTGAGTTATCAAAACCACCCCCTGAAACAAAGTATCAGCAGCAACTGGCCAGGCAGCGCAAACCGCCTTGGTCGCCTATACGCGCTAGGCGTGGATGCCTATCAGCTCTTCCCTCGCATTCAGTTGCTCTCAACCAATCGCGAAAACAAACTGGCAGGAGCCACCGGATTACTGACACTCGACGCTAGCGGAAGAGTCATCAGAACACTGGAATGGGCACATATAAACAACGGCAAAATTGAAACATTATCCAATTAACACCCATGCGTCTGCTTCAAAAAAACAACAAGAGCGCTGTTATTGGTCAAGAGACTGAGCAGCAGGCATTGAACTTTTTACAGCAACAGGGTCTGACGCTTATCGCTCGCAACTACCATTGCCGACGAGGTGAAATTGATCTGATCATGGACGACCAACAAACGCTGGTTTTCATTGAAGTGCGTTATCGAAAAAACGCTCGCTTCGGCAGCAGCACTGAATCAATCACAGCAGCCAAACAACAGAGAATTATCACCACCGCCGAGCATTATTTACAGCATAAGATTAAGGGCCAAACACCCGCCTGCCGTTTTGATGTCGTCGCAATTTATCCTTCGGGCACAGCACAAAATTCGCTACAATTCGACTGGATTAAAAGCGCATTTAGTAGCTGATCACTTTCAGCGCCGGCGCATACATTTTATTTAGCTTTAACAGGATCCCCACATGGAATCAGAACAGCGCATTTACAGCCATTTTATGGCCAGCATTGAAGCCAAACAAACAGCCGCCGACGTTTTACCTGCGATCATAAATGCGGCCGCTGAAAAAATGGTTCAGTGCCTGATCAACGGCGGAAAGATTCTCACCTGCGGCAACGGCGGTTCAGCCGGAGACGCACAACACTTTTCCTCCGAGCTGCTTAATCGTTTTGAGCGTGAACGACCACCCCTCCCCGCCATTGCACTAACCACAGACAGCTCAACACTAACGTCGATCGCTAACGATTACAGCTATAACGAAGTATTTTCAAAGCAGGTCATGGCGCTGGGCAATGAGGGTGATATTCTGCTGGCGATTTCAACCAGCGGCAACTCAGACAACGTCATACACGCCATCGAAGCTGCTCACGAACGGGGCATGATCGTGGTATCAATGACAGGCCGCGAAGGCGGAGAAATGGTTCGCCATCAACAGCCTGAAGACATCGAAATACGCGTCCCCTCCAAAAGCACAGCCCGTATTCAGGAGGTTCACCTGCTGACTATTCACTGCCTCTGCGACGCCATTGACCAACAACTATTTGGAAGCGAAGAATGAAAACTCTAGCCTACCGATTTATTGCTTTTACTCTCGTATTAGCCATGGCTGGCTGCTCAACCATCGTCAGCAAGACCACCGGCGAGCGTCCAGTTGGCATCGACAAAACAGAGCGTAGCTTTGGCCGTTTGATTGACGATGAGCTTATCGAAACTTACATTGGCGCTAACTTATTAAAGGCCGACCCAGCCTATCAGCTGGCCCACATCAGTGTTGTCAGCTTTAACGGTATTGTATTACTGGTCGGCCAAGTAAGATCTGAACAGTTGCGCGGCGAAGCCAGCACCATCGCCAGCCAGGTACGTAATGTTAAACGTGTTCATAATGAACTGACCGTTTCTGGCCCAATCTCCGTACCAGCGCGCAGCAACGATGCCTGGCTAAAAACTAAAATCAAATCCAGCATGCTGGCGACCAAAGGCATTAACCCGCTAGAGGTCAAAGTAGTGGTGGAAAACGGTATTGTTTATCTGATGGGATTGGTGGACAAGCCTCAGGCTGATCTAGCCGTCAAAATTGCCCGCCAAACTTACGGTGTGCAAAAAATTGTCAAAGTCTTCGAATATAACGACTAAAACTTCATGCAGTACCTTGCCTGAGGCAAGGTACTGCCACTGATTTTAGGCAGCTAATTTAGCGATTAAAGGCTACTTAATCACCTTTAACTTAGGTCGAGCAGAGCTGCTCTTATCCCCGTTACCCTCGGGAGAGGAATCAGGTCGTGAGGCAGTTTTAACGCCATCAGGACCGTCAGGGTCAGGCTGCTCTGGCTCATCGCCAAACACCATACCTCGCCCATTTTCCTTTGCATAAATCGCATTAACAGCCTGAATTGGCGCATAAATATTCTGCGACTTACCATTAAAACGCGCGTCAAAAGAAACCCCATCATTATCCATCAGCAAATGACGCACCGACGAGGGGTTGATATTCAGCACAATCTGTCCATCCTGGACGTATTCCTGTGGCACCTGCACGCTCTCTACCGTGGCATCTACCACAATATAAGGCGTGCAGCTGTTATCCAGAATCCACTCGTTAAGCGCTCTGAGCAAGTAAGCTTTGCTGGAGGTCATTGTCATAGGAATTAGCTAAACTGAAGTCTAGTCACGCATCTCACGTTCAGCTTCTGACAAGCTAGCCTGGAAGCCTTCACGCTCAAACAAACGATCCATATAATCAAACAGCGGTTTCACCTTCTTAGGCGACAGTTCAATGCCCATTTTCGGCAAACGCCACAACAGCGGCGCAACGGTGCAGTCAACCACAGAAAAGGTATCACTCATAAAGAATGGCTTTTCGGCAAAAATACCCGCGATACTGGTAATGCTTTCTTCCAGCTCCTGGCGCTGCTTGTCGTGATTACCTCGTCCAGTCAGGATTTTGTCTGCAAGCACGCTCCAATCTTTTTCAATACGATGAATCAGCAGGCGGCTCTGAGCTCGAGCGACCGGATATACCGGCAACAGCGGCGGATGTGGGAAACGTTCATCCAGATACTCCATCATGATATTTGGCTCGTACAACACCAAATCACGATCCAGCAGTGTTGGCAGGCTGTTATAGGGGTTAATATCCGCCAACTCTGTTGGCATATCACCTTTTTCAGCCTCTACCACTTCAACGGCAACCCCTTTTTCAGCCAGTACTATGCGTACTCGGTGACTATAGTGATCCGTTGGATCAGAAAAAAAAGTCATTGAAGATCGCTTCGCGACTACACCCATGAAAAACTCCCGGTCAAAATTTCAAAAAGTCGATTAAATTTCAACTTTCATTTAAACAACAAAAATCGCGCGACCACTTGGCCGCGCGACTTTCAAACGCCTCGAATTTAAAGTAAGAAATTAGTGAATTTCTTTCCAGTATTCGCGGTTCAACAGATAGGCAAAGATTCCGAACAGCGTGATGAACAATAACACGTAAACACCAATACGCTTACGGTCATTAGCCATTGGTTCAGCTGTATAGGCCAGGAAATTAACCAAATCATACATTGCTTGGTCATATTCATCTGGCGTCATAGAACCTTCTTTAGTGATCTTCAGGCTGCCACAGGGGTCTTCAGCCAACAGCTGCCCTGTCAGAGGGTCAACCTTTTCATGACCAGCAATCGGACCAGGCGCGCACTCTTGCAGACCTTGCAGCTCAAGCAGCACATGAGGCATACCAACATTTGGGAAAGTTTTATTATTAACTCCCCATGGACGACTATCATCACGATAGAAGGTCCGCAGATAGGTATACAACCAGTCCGTACCACGCACACGAGCAACCATGGTCAGATCAGGGGGCGCAGCACCAAAGAACTGCTTGCTCTGATCTTTAGGCATGGCAATAGTCATTAGGTCGCCCATTTTAGCGCCGCTGTCAAAAACCAGGTTTTCCTTATACAGATCAGCTGGAATCCCTAAGTCCTCGGCAACACGACCGTAACGAGAGAAACGTGCCGAGTGACAACCCATGCAGTAGTTGGTGAAAATTTGAGCACCAGACTGCAGGGAAGCCGTATCGGTACTATCCAGATCGACATGATCCAGGTGAACTTCACCGCCCGCTGCAAAAACAGACGTCGGCAGCAGTGCTAAACAAAAGGCTATTATTAATTTTTTCATTAGCTAGTCACCCTTTCTGGTACGGGTTTTGTTTTTTCCATGCGTGTGTAGAACGGCATGCCCAGGAAGTACACAAAATACAGCAGCGTAAAGATCTGAGCAGCAACCGTACGGCCCGGTGTAGAGGCAATCGCACCCAGGTAACCCAGCGCCACAAAGCTGATCACAAAGATCACCAACATGACTTTACTGATCCATCCCTTATAGCGGATGGACTTAACTTTACTGCGATCCAGCCAAGGCAACACAAACAGAATAGCAATCGCGCCACCCATGACCACTAAGCCCCAGAACTTCGCATCCAAGCCAAGGAATGGTGACGTTACCGCACGCAGCATGGCGTAGAACGGCGTGAAATACCAAACCGGCGCAATATGCGCTGGAGTCTTCAGACCATTAGCTTCCTCGAAGTTAGCGTGCTCCAGGAAGTAGCCGCCCATTTCAGGGAAGAAGAAAATCACCGTACAGAACACAAACAGGAACACGGCAACACCGAAAATGTCATGTACTGTGTAGTAAGGGTGGAACGGAATACCATCGCGAGGAATACCGTTGGCATCCTTATTCTTCTTGATTTCGATACCGTCTGGGTTGTTAGAACCCACTTCGTGCAGTGCAACGATGTGTAGGAATACCAACATCACTAGCACCAGCGGCAACGCAATCACGTGCAGCGAGAAGAAACGGTTCAGAGTAATACCTGAAATCAGGAAGTCACCACGAATCCACTCAACCAGCGCATCACCAACAACCGGAATCGCGCCAAACAGCGATACAATTACCTGCGCACCCCAGTAAGACATTTGACCCCATGGCAATACGTAGCCCATGAAACCTTCAGCCATCAGCGCCAGGTAAATAGCCATACCAATCAGCCATACCAGCTCACGCGGCTTGCGGTAAGAGCCGTACAACATGGCACGGAACATATGCAGATAAACAACAACGAAGAAAGCGGACGCACCGGTGGAGTGCATATAACGCAGCAACCAGCCATATTCAACGTCACGCATGATGTATTCAACAGAAGCGAACGCTCCTTCAGCGGAAGGCTCGTAGCTCATGGTCAACCAGATGCCGGTCAGCAATTGGTTAACCAACACTAACATCGACAACACGCCAAAAATGTACCAGAAGTTAAAGTTTTTTGGTGCGTAATATTTGCTTAGGTGTTTTTCCCAGGTGGAAACAACCGGAATACGGTCATCTACCCAGCCCAGAGTACCCGTCAAGATCTTTTTCATTAAGCTGACTCCCCATCTTCACCAATCAGCACAACGGTATCGGACAGATACTGATGCGGCGGAACAACAAGGTTAGCAGGTGCCGGAACACCTTTATAAACACGGCCGGCCAAATCAAACTTAGAACCATGACAGGGGCAGAAAAAACCACCTTTCCAATCCGGTGTTACTGTGTTTGGCTCTGGGCGGAATTTAGGCGCACAACCCAGGTGAGTACATACACCAACCAAAATCAAGTATTCGTCTTTAATTGAGCGATACTCATTTTTTGCATACTCAGGTTGTTGCGGACGCTCAGAACTTGGGTCTGAAAGCAGCTCTTCACTCGCCACAATTGATTCCAACACCTCCGGTGTTCTGCGCAGGATATAAACTGGCTGTCCGCGCCACTCAACAGTGACCATCCCGCCAGGCTCAACCTTGCTCAGATTATATTTAACCGGGGCACCGGCGGCTTTAGCCTTGGCGCTTGGTTGCCAAGATGCGACAAAGGGTACAGCAATACCCACTGCACCGGCACCACCTACTGCCGACGTAGCGCCGATCAGGAAACGTCGCCGACTGGTGTTAACGTTATCGGTCGTCATAAAAGGGTTACTCCCAACCAAAAATAGAACGCAAAAAACGTGTTCTTATATTATTTTTCACAGCGTAAAACTGGTCGCGTATAATAAAGAAAAGCAACATTTCTTACAAGGAAATAGATCAAGATCAAGCGGCCAAACAGCCAATAAAAAAGCCCGAAATCTCTCGAAATCGGGCTTTTTTTGATCTGAGTCAGATACCAACAATTAACGTTTCGAGAATTGAGGTCTCTTACGAGCCTTACGCAGACCAACTTTCTTACGCTCAACTTCACGCGCATCACGAGTCACATAACCCGCACCACGCAGCTCTGGACGCAGAGATTCATCATAAGCCATCAGAGCACGCGTAATGCCATGACGGATCGCACCAGCTTGACCTGTGTTACCGCCACCTTTAACAGTAACGTTAACATCAAAAGCGTCCTGCTTGTCAGTCAGTTCCAATGGCTGGCGTACAACCATACGCGCCGTTGGACGACCAAAATACTCGTCAAGTGGAGTGCCATTAACAGTAATTTTGCCGGTTCCGGAAACCAGATAAACACGGGCCGTAGACGTTTTGCGACGACCAGTACCATAGTATTGAGTAGCTGACATATTCTTCGCCTACCGATTAGTTAAGTTCAAGGACAACAGGTTGCTGCGCCGTGTGTGGATGCTCAGTACCCGCATAAACTTTCAGTTTTTTGCGCATTGCACGTCCCAGAGGATTTCTAGGTAGCATACCTTTTACAGCCAGCTCAATCACACGCTCTGGAGCCGCATCAATCAGTTCGTTGAACGAAGCTGACTTCAGACCACCAGGGAAACCCGTGTGACGATAGTAAGTTTTGTCCGTTGCTTTATTACCGGTAACACGAACCTTGTCCGCATTGATAACAACGAGATAATCGCCCGTATCCACGTGAGGTGTGTATTCAGGCTTATGTTTGCCACGCAGACGACGAGCCAGCTCAGTTGCCAGACGACCAAGTGTTTGGCCTTCAGCATCTACGACATACCAGTCGCGCGTAACAGTTTGAGGTTTTGCAGTATATGTTTTCATGTAATAGTTAGTCTTCGGTTCATTCCTACAAGTGAGGCGCGGATTTTACGCGAACCGAAAACAGGACACAAGCACAGATTTGATTTATTTATCAATACATTAAGCCTTGTGCGCGCGTGCCAGATAATCATGCGACTGCATTTCCAGCAAGCGGCTCTGGGTGCGCTCAAATTCGAAGGACAAACGGCCTCCAGAATACAACTCAACAATCGGCGCAGCCGCAGAGATAATCAATTTCACATTACGATCGTAAAACTCATCAACCAGATTAATGAAGCGGCGCGCCTGGTCATCCTTACTGCCACCCAAGATCGGCACATTGCTCAACAGTACAGCATGATACATACGGGCAATTTCAATGTAATCATTCTGACTGCGCGGCCCATCACACAGCTCAGCAAATTCGAACCAGACAATATCGTCATCACAACGTACTGTGGTCAGCTTACGGCCCTCGATTTCGATGCTCTCGCCCTCGGTGATAGTCTCCAGATCCGGTGCCAGCTGCATAAAGCTGCGCATCAGGCTTTCATCGGCACCCGCATCAAGCGGCGAATGGTAAATTTCCGCCCGCTCCAGCACGCGCAAACGATAATCAACACCGCCATCGACATTCAGCACATCAGTATGCTGCTTAAGAAGCTCAATCACCGGCAAAAAACGCTGACGCTGCAAGCCGTCCTTATAAAGATCGTCCGGCACAATATTAGAGGTAGCAACCAGTGTGACCCCCAGATTAAATAACTCTTCCATTAAACCGCCAAGAATCATGGCGTCTGTAATATCAGAAACAAAAAACTCGTCGAAACAAATCACCCGGTTATCGGCCTTCATTTGCCGAGCCAGAATCTGCAATGGATTTTTCAGCCCCGCCAATTCCTTAAGCTTACGGTGCGCCATCTGCATGAAGCGGTGAAAATGCACTCGCATTTTTTGCTCAAAGGGCAGACTGTCGAAGAAAGCATCCATCAGATAGGTTTTGCCTCGCCCAACCCCTCCCCAGAAATACAGCCCTTTAGGCGCCACGACAACATCTTGCCGCCGGAACAGTTTTTTCAATAGTCCGTCTCTGGACGGCACACTTTGTACCAGCTCATCGTACACTTTTTGCAGACGCTGAACGGCCTCTGCTTGCGCCGCATCAGGCTGTAACGAGCCTGCATCAAGGTCATGCTGGTAACGCTCCAAAGGAGTCATAACACTTCTTTTCCGTGCAATAAATAATGGCTGCGAACTTTACCTCTATGGTCTCAGATTGGCAAACACCTGCCTGCCAAAAACCTCTCTCTTCATATTACGAGCCCAGGTTCAGCTTCAATTCAGTTTCAACCTCGTATTGTTACCTCAAGCATTAAAAATCTGACCCAAAACCTAGCACTCAAACCCCAAGAGGTAAAAGAGGTTAAACAACATGAAAAACGTAACGAAGAACACAACCAGAAACACCCGAAACAAGCTGGCCGCAATCATTGCCGCAATGGCCATAACCAGCACTCTTGCCGCCCCAACTGCTATTGCTGGCCATAAAGCCAATCATGACTATGCGCGCGTCGTCAGCGTAGAACCAATCACCAAAACAGTCCGCATCAATACCCCTCGCCAGGAGTGCTGGCAGGAGCAGGTTTCTCACTACGAACCAGCCAAACAGCGCTCAGCAACGCCGACGATTGTTGGCGCCATTGTCGGCGGACTGATCGGCAACGAGCTGGGCAAAAATAATGATGCCCGCAACGGTGGCATCTTGGTTGGTTCAGTCCTGGGAGGCTCTATTGGTCGCGACATTGGCCGTAAAACCGCCGGCCCAGGTCACCATTACTACACCACCGAAGAGCGCTGCCAAACCTATCAGGATTACCACGAGGAAGAACGTATTACTGGCTACCATGTGGGTTACAAGTATCATGGCAACATTTATCACACCCGCATGCAGGAGCACCCAGGCAAACGCATTAAAGTGCGCGTAACGGTAACACCACTGGAAAGATATTAAGGCTAACTGGTTTTCAGAACGGTGGACGAGCTGCCCCCCTTGGCGGCTCGTTCACGAGCTGCGAGATATTCGACGCTCTGATTATTTAACGCTAAACTGCCGGAAACACTTGCTGATTGAGACATTATTATGCCCGCCAAAATTCTGACAATAACCGGTCTACTGCTCGTCAGCCTGACCGCTTCAGCAAATTTTGGCGAAAATAACTCGTTATATAGCTCAGCGGGTTACAGCGAGGGCTATGCAACCAATTCCTCACTATCGTTTATTGATCACCCCAAAAGCGGCGCAAAAAGCCCCAGACTACAGATTGCCGAACAGCGCTATATCAGCAAAGCACAGGCTATAGATATAGCCCGCCAACGCAGCAGCGGGAAAATCCTGTCTGCCAAATTAGTACAAGGCGATCAGCAGGCCTTTTATAAAGTCAAAGTACTGACTGATCAGGGCCGCGTTAAAACCTTGCGCATTAACGCCAAGCGTAATTAATAGATATCAATAACACTGACCAAAAACTATGCGCGCACTTATTGTAGAAGACGAACCCCAGCTGCAGCAGCAACTCGCCGACACCCTTTGCGCAAAGGGCTACAGTCTGGATCGAGCCAACGACGGCGAAGAAGGTCTTTATTACGGCAATGAATTCAACTATGACATTGCCATCATTGACCTGGGGCTACCAAAACTCGACGGCATCGAACTGATCCGCCAGCTACGCGCCAATGACCGGAGCATGCCTGTTTTAATTCTCACCGCACGTGATAACTGGCAGGATAAAGTGGAAGGGCTTGAGGCAGGTGCCGATGATTACCTGGCTAAACCCTTCCACATGGAAGAGCTGCTGGCCCGCCTCAACGCATTGATTCGGCGCGCCGCTGGCAAAGCTGACTCCACAATCAAGATTGGCTATTTACAGCTTGATATACACACCCAGCAAGTACTCGCACGCGAACAGCAGGTCAGCCTTACAGCCTACGAGTATAAGGTTCTGGAATACCTGATGCTTAACCCACAAAAGGTTATTTCAAAAACCGAACTAACCGAGCACATTTATGCACAGGACTATGACCGAGATAGCAACGTTATTGAGGTATTCATCGGCCGCCTGCGTAAAAAGCTGGATCCAGACAACCTTCACAACCCTATCGAGACACTGCGTGGCCGCGGCTACCGCCTGACACTCAGTGACCGCAGCTCGTGATTTTTCGCTCCATCAAAAGCCGTTTATTGTTATCCCTGACGTTATTTATTGCCCTGTCATTAGGGTTAAGTGGTTTCGCACTGGATCGAGCCTTCCGCAGCAGCGTAGAAGCGGCACTACAGGAAAAGCTCAAAGCCAATTTTTATAGCCTGCTGGCAGACAGCGACGCCGAACAAAACACGCTGGTAATGCCTGCACAGCTACAGGACCCTCGTTTTAATCAAATTGATTCCGGTTTGTATGCCTTCATTAATGATAAACATGGTAACAGGCTCTGGCACTCCCCTTCCGCTATAACCCTCCAGCCGTCACCGAACCAGGCAGCCTCCATCGGCCACTTTCGATTCAGCCCACCGACCAACGATCAGTTTTACCGTCTCAGTTACGGCATTATTTGGGAGTTAGAAAACGATGACGAACGTGAGTACCACGTCTATTTATTACAAAATGCCACACCAGTAACAGCCCAACTGCACGAGTTCAGAGCCAGCCTGTGGCGCTGGTTCGGCGGGATTGCTGTTATCCTGCTAGTAATACAGGGCATCATTATGCGCTGGGGGCTAACCCCTTTACGCCATCTGGGTAAGGAGCTTAAGGCCATTGAAAGCGGCGAACAAAGTCAGCTCACTGGCGTATACCCCAGCGAGCTCGAAAACGCCACGCACAACCTCAACCTGCTGATCGAAAACGAACGTCGCCAACGTCAACGTTATCACGACACACTATCGGACTTAGCGCACAGTCTGAAAACGCCGCTGGCGATTCTGCGCGGACTCAACAGCCAATCGCTCAGTGAGGCCGAGCAACGCAAAAGCCTGGATGAACAAGTCAGCCGGATGAACGATATCGTCAGCCACCAGCTACACCGCGCCAGCAGCAAAGCTAGCGCTGCCAACCAGCTTTCCATGCACCCCATACCGCTTGCGTCACTCATAAATAAGCTGCTACGCAGCCTGCAAAAGGTCTATATCAGCAAATCCGTTGATGCCGAAAACCTAATCAACAGCAACCTCAGCTTGCGCGTTGACGAGCATGATTTAATGGAAATATTTGGCAACCTGCTCGACAACGCCTGCAAAGCCTGCCGACAAAAGATCCGCATCAGCGCCAGCCAACAACAGGGCGCGCTGATAATCAGCATTGAAGACGACGGCGAAGGCATTGCCGAGCAACAGCGTCAAAACGTTTTAGAGCGTGGCGGCCGTGCCGACACCCAGCATCCGGGACAGGGGATCGGCTTGGCTGTCACGCAGGACATTCTCAACAGCTACCAAGCCAGACTAAGTATTCACGACTCCCAACTGGGCGGCGCCAAAATTGACATCGAATTTCCTGTCTCTTAACGGGTCATAGCCTCAACATAGCTTGGCTTACATTGACGGCGCCTATGACCAACTCCTTTGACAGCTTGCTTCCCACTGCCACACTGCTCATCACGTTTATGCTGCTCTGCGCCTTTGGCGGGTGGCTTGTTCTACGCGGCATCAGGCATTGCTGCAAACTACACGCCATCAAGGGTTGCTGCCAAGCCTGTATCGGCGCCTCGCTGTCTAGCCTTGGCGTGCTAGTCATTGCTGTCATCGTGAATATTGCCAGCTACGGCCGCCTCACCTATGAGCAACCCGTAGCAGAACTCACCTTCACCGAACTGGCGCCACAAAAATACCAGGCCTCAGTCACCTTTTTACAGGATCAGCGCCAGCAGGAGTTCCTATTGGATGGCGACGAATGGCAGCTCGACGCAAAAGTACTCAAATGGCAGGGGTACGCCAACCTGATCGGCTTTAATGCACACTATAAATTACACCGCCTGGCAGGGCGTTACACTACCATCGAACAAAGCAACAACCAGCCAGCGACTAACTACGACCTTAACGCAGATCCTGGACTGGATGTTTGGCAGCTAATTCGCCAGCACCCCAATCTCTTACCTCTCGTAGATGCCTACTATGGCAGTGCTGTTTTTCTACCAATGGCCGACCAGGCCCATTACAAAGTATTTATGACACAAAGCGGCCTCATTGCACGCCCAGTTACGCCCTATAGTCAGCAGCAGCTCAGAAGCTGGTAATGGACTTAATCGAGGGTTCCCAAGCAACGGAGGTTCCATAATGAGGCTACTTACGTGTAGAATCGGTGTTCGAAAAATGACACCTTTAAGCTGAGAACGCGATGACAACAGTAGACACCTGGGACCCAAGCCAAAACAACAATGCCGACAATAACAGCATCGACATTGATGTGCTCCTGCGTCTGGCAAAGGTCAGCTTTAACGGCCAATTAGAGCAGATCGACCAAGCACTAACCAGCGATGAAATTAACGATTACCGCCATCTTATGAAGCAGCATAAGGAAGAATGGTTCAAGGTATCAGCGGACTTGGAGCAACATACCATTGTGCACCTGATTCGTTTTTTCACGCTCGCCGAAGCACAGCTTTCAGGCTGGGAAGCAGGCAGCAAATCGCCCGTCATCTGGCTATGCCGTGAATTGAAAAAACGTGGCGCCTTCCCGGATGCTGAGCTGATCGCCTGGATCAAAGACAACACCGACAACAAGTTTCTGCCCTACGGCAACATTCTCGACTTGTAAGCCGACCGCCGCCAACCAAACAGCCGACATCTTATAAAAGAAAAAACGCCAGACTACCGATGTAGACTGGCGTTTAGCTGATCGCTGTATCCAGCAACCCTTATCCGATAATAAATTATTCGTCCGCCTGATCACCACTGGCCAAGCGTTGCCCGCTCAAGGCCCGCCATATCGAGGCGTGTCTGCACATCGACAAACCCACGTTCAACCATTAGCTGACGAATAGCAGCGGCCTGTTGATAGCCATGCTCAAACAACAGCCAGCCCTTATCGGCAAGGTAGTCCGGTGCCACCGCAATAATGTGTTTAATATCCTGCAAACCAGAATCCTCAGCAACCAGCGCCGAACGCGGTTCAAAGCGTACATCACCCTGTTCAAGGTGTGGGTCCTGCGGCTCTATATAAGGTGGATTGCTGACAATCAGGTCAAAAGATTGAGCCTCCAACGCGCTAAACCAGTCACTCTCAAGAAACGTTGCGTTTGGAATATTTAGCTGCAGCTGGTTACGTTGCGCCAGCTGAACAGCAGCTGGAATACGATCGAGCCCAACCACATGGCTGTTTGGAAGCTCACTGGCTATCGCCAGCGCAATAGCCCCGGTACCGGTACCGAGATCAGCAATACTCAACTTTTCATCACCGCTATCAGCAAATAGCTGCAACGCTATTTCAACCAGCAACTCAGTATCGGGGCGGGGAATCAGGGTATCGGGGGTCACCTCCAGTTCAAGCGACCAAAACTCTCGCTGGCCGGTTAAATAGGCGACCGGCTCCCCTCGCAAACGACGCTCACTCAGCCGCTCCAGTTGGGCTTGCTGCGTAGCGCTTACTTCACGCTCCGACCAGGTATAGAGCCAGGTTTTATTTTGCTGCAGTACAAATGCCAGCAGGACCTCAGCATCAACACGGGCCGAGTCAGAAATAGCGGCAAACCGCTGACTCAGTTGATTTAATAAATCGCCAACAGTGCTCATATTAATTGTCAGTACGACTTTGTAAGTAACGGGTAACCCTTGATAAAAACCAAATCAGAATCTCGTACAGCCTCATGGCACCCCAGGCATTCCGCTTGATAGTCTTTGGTTTCAGTCTGCACCGGATCGCTCGCCGAAAAAAATGACCAGCCCCACCCATCGCCCCACAGAGGGTTATCCTGAAAACGCTGCTCACGGTCCTTAACCATCACAAAGAGCCCCTTGGAATGGCCGGCAAAATTTTCTGCCAGTTTTTCCGAGTCTGAGGTATTAACGCTCAACTGTTCTTTTATTAACATCGCACCATCGGGCCACTCCCCCGCCTGCTGATAGGCCTCAACATCTTCTTTACGACTATAAACATGCTGCACCAACTTGGCATCCGACTCTTTTAACGCCAGAAACCAACTACCGAGAAATACAAAATCGGTCCGAAAGTTAAGCGGGATTGAGATAACACCATGGCTTGACACATTATCCGGCAGGTTCTGCGCCTGCGGCAACGCATAGGAAAAAGCGGGCATCAATAGCGCCAGCAAAAGCACTCGCCGAACTAAATCAACCACCGCTACACTCATTCGACCATCCTTGGTTTTTTTAACATTAACCCAGCTGCACCGACTAAAAGGGCTAGTCGTTACCTGACAGGGCAGCGAGCTGTTCAGCCTGATGCTCATTAACCAACGCTTGGATCACGCTGTCCATATCACCTTCCATAATCTCCGGTAATTTGTAGAGCGTTAAATTAATCCGGTGATCTGTCACTCGTCCCTGCGGGTAATTATAGGTACGAATACGTTCCGAGCGATCGCCGGAACCCACCAGGCTGCGACGGGCATCGGCCTCTTGCGACTGCTGCTGTTCAACCGCAGCGCTCTGCAGTTTAGCCTGCAACAGCGACATGGCACGGGCACGATTCTTGTGCTGCGAGCGTTCATCCTGACACTCCACCACAACCCCTGTAGGTATGTGTGTCAAACGAATCGCCGAATCTGTTTTGTTGACGTGCTGCCCACCAGCACCCGAGGCGCGGAACGTATCAACACGCAGGTCCGCCTTGTTAATTTCAATGGCATCCATTTCATCAGCTTCCGGCAGGACGGCGACAGTACAGGCAGAGGTATGAACTCGACCTTGAGACTCTGTTTCCGGTACCCGCTGCACACGGTGCGCACCCGACTCAAATTTCATGTGCGCATAGACATCCCGACCTTCGACACGGGTAATAATTTCCCGATAACCACCGTGCTCGCCACGGTTCTCGCTGATCACCTCCATGCGCCAGCCTTTGTTTTCAGCATACTTGGAGTACATACGGAATAGGTCGCCGGCAAAAATAGCCGCCTCATCACCGCCGGTACCCGCCCTAATTTCCACAAAGGTATTGTTGGCGTCATTAGGGTCCCTGGGCAGTAAGAGTTTCTGCAACTCCAGCTCTAGAGTATCGATATTCTCTTTAGCCGATTTAACCTCTTCCTCACCCATGGCGCGCATATCCGGGTCATCGTCGGCCAGCAATAATTCAGCTTCTTCCAGGTCGTTTTGTACTTGCTGGTATTGTGTAAAGCTCTGCACCACGGGCTCAATTTCCGCATATTCCCTGGAATAGTCACGAAACAGATTTTGATCCGAAATGACATCCGGATCACTCATCAACGCCGCTAACTCTTCATAGCGATCTTTCAGATGATCCAGTTTCGTTAAAATTGATGCTTTCATGTCACTCTCGCTTAATTCGCTTCGTCGTTGGCTTCGTTATCGTTCAACCCGAACAGTTCCTGCGCCCAATCCATCATCTCGACGCGTCCCTCCGAAGAGGCTTTTTTCATTTGAATACAGGGCGTGTGTACCAGTTTATTAGTCAAGGCCCGTGCAAACTGAGTCATTACCTGTTGGGGGTCCTGGCCTTTCTGCAAATATTTGAGGGCTTTATTAAGTTCCTGTTCACAGATATTTTCAGATTGGCTGCGGTACGCGCGCACCGTTGACACCGCATGTAATGCCCGCACTTCGCGCACCATATTCTGAGCCCCCATCTCGACAAAACTTTCCGCCTCAAGGGCGGCGCTTTGGCGAGATTTGAGGTTTTCATCAATCACCTGTTTAAGGTCATCAACAGAATACAAATACACATCGGATAACTCACCCACCTCAGGTTCAATATCCCGAGGCACCGCAATATCCACCATATACATGGGCCGGTGTTTACGCTTTTTAAGTGCACGCTCCACAGCACCTTTACCCAGAATCGGTAACTGGCTGGCGGTGGAGGCAATGACAATATCGGCATCTTCCAATTGTTCGGGAATATCCGACAGCAATATAGCATGGGCACCAAAGTTAGCGGCCAGCTCTTCCGCGCGTTGCAACGTACGGTTGGCAACCACCATATCCGTCACACCGTTTTGCTGAAGGTGTCGCGCCACCAAATCAATGGTTTTACCAGCACCAATCAACAGCGCTTTACTACGACTCATATCAGCAAAAATATGCTGCGCCAGACTCACCGCGGCATAAGCAACAGAAACCGGGTTTTCACCAATAGCTGTTTCGGTACGTACCTGTTTGGCCACAGAAAAAGTGTTTTGGAATAGTTTCTCCAGATAACCACCGATGGTCTGCGCATCTCGTGCTACCGCATAAGCTGATTTAAGCTGCCCCAGAATTTGCGGTTCACCCAGTACCATTGAATCGAGACCGCTGGCCACTCGCATAATGTGCCGAATACCTTCTTCGTCCCAATAAGCATAACTGCAACGTTCCAACTCGTCAGGACACAGGTCATGGTGACTGCCAAGCCATTCCAGTACATCTCGGCTGCCCTTTAAGTCTGTCACGCAATACAGTTCGGTGCGATTACAGGTCGACAAGACAGCCAGCTCCTGCAAATGCAGCGCCGCACAGGCCTGCTGCAACACGTTGTGCATATCTTCAGGCGCAAACGCGACCTGTTCCCGAACAGTAACCGGTGCAGTCTTATGATTTATGCCGAGTGCTAACAGCCCCATGAAATGCCTGAAATGAATTTGTCCGCGTTGAGAAGACCACATGAACCGAATGGTTAAACACCGATCCACCCAAAAGCGGCAAATTATATAAAAATGCAGGGGTTAGAGGCTATCTATATAACGCACAAGCGTTAAATATTTCATTGATTACGCGTTTATACGGCTATTTTACAGTTTACCGATATAAATAATCGCGCGTATCCGGCACAACATCCTTCGCTTTTGATAACTGAACCTGATAAACCACCAGATCAGAGCTACGAAATGCCGCCTCACACATACCCAGATAAATCTCCCACATCCGACAAAAGGTTTCACCTTTACTTTCAACAAACTGAGCTCGATGTTTAGCAAAACGTTCAGCCCAGGCTTTGAGGGTGTCGGCGTAATGGAAGCGTAAAATTTCAACATCATTAATCAATAACCCTGCTTTCTCTATAGCAGCAGTCATCTCAGACAACGCCGGGATATAACCTCCAGGAAAAATATACTTGGTAATCCAGGCGTTCGTCACACTGGGAGGGCCACTACGACCAATCGTGTGCAATAAAACCACCCCGTCACGCTCAAGCAGCTCCCCTATTTTTCTGAAGTATGCTTCAAAATAAGGGCGCCCCACGTGCTCAAACATCCCTACCGACACAATGCGGTCATACTGTCCTGTATGGTTGCGGTAATCCTGCAAATCGAACTTCACTCGATCGGATAACCCTTGCTCTTCAGCGCGCGCTTTCGCCACCCTTAACTGCTCCTTGGAAAGCGTCACTCCCTGCGTGTTGACCCCCTCATTATTGCGCGCCATAAACAAGCTCAAACTGCCCCACCCAGAACCAATATCCAACAGTCTATGGCCAGGCTGCAGACACAACTTGTTCATAATGTGACGACATTTATTTTGCTGTGCGGTTTCCAGATCATCTTCCGCAGTACGGTAATAGGCACAGGAGTAGTGCATATCCTCATCAAGAAAAGCACGAAACAGTGTTTCATCAAGGTCATAGTGGGTGGAGACATTCGCCAGGCTTTTACTGAGGTTATTCCACTGCTTAAGGGTCCGCCCCAACACCTTTTTAATGACACTAGGGGGCTCTTCGCCAAAATTGATATACAGCAGGTTTATCAGATCTGCCAAGCTGCCTTTGAGCAAGTCCCACCCTTTCTCCATGTAGGTCTGCCCGAGCTCAAACTCTCCATTCTGCAGTAGCCGTGTCGACACTTTCGGGTTGTTGATTCTCCAGACCACCTCACCAATCTCTGGGTGCTCCTCACCGAACGAATGCTCGCTGCCATCAGGCATCACCACACGCAATCGGCCAGTACGAATGGTTTCTCTAAGGACTTTCTCCAACATCTTCCTGCTCCGCTTTATACCTGGGAATCACTGAGCAGTTCACTCAACCGGCTCAGAGACTCCCTGTTATCGCCGCTTGAAACAGCAACAACCAGACATAAAACCCCGCTCGAACATAGGGTTACCCTTAAACGATAATTATTCTAATGAATTTTGATAACAGATCAACGGCCCCATAAAAGCGCATCAATGCAACAAAAGACGGGGCGTTTGGTCTACACTGTATATTCACCGCGGTTGCTACAGAAAACATCCTCTATGCTTAACAAAACTCTCTGCTTCATTACATCAGCAACACTGCTTCTGAGCGGTTGCACAGGCTTACAAACAAGTACGCCAGAAAGCCCCGCCATTATAGAAAAAAAACCAACCGCGGCAGCACCAGCAAACTTTGAGCCTGACACCCTCTACACCCTCTTGGTTGCTGAACTGGCCGGTCAACGTAATCGCTATGACATTATGCTCGGTAACTACTTATCCGCCGCAAAGAAGACTGGCGACCCCGGGCTGGCCGAACGAGCCACCCGCATCGCTGTTTCATTAAAAGCGCATAAAGCCGCACTAGCCGCTGCGGAACTTTGGCATAAATCAGCCCCAGAAAACGCCCAAGCTAAAGAGGTTTTAGCTGGCCAACTGGTAATCAGCCAAAAATTAGAACAGGCAATTGCCCTGCTTGAGCAGCTACTTGCCAGCAATGGTGATGCCAACCTAGAAGCGCTTACGGCTAACAGTCAGGCGTTAACCCCCGCTCAGCGCAACGAGCTGATCCTGCAAATAAAACGGCTCATCAATTTGTACCCGGCTAATCCGCAGCTACTACAGAGCCAGGCGATTCTTTTGCAGCTCAATGGCCGTAGCGAAGAAGCCCTTCAGCACGCCACCCAACTTTACAGAATTCAACCCTCTCCTCGAAGCCTGTCATTAACAGCTAAGTTAAATCATCAAGTCGGCAATACTGAAAAAGCCCTCAATGATCTCAGCAACGGTCTCGAAACCTTTCCTAAAAGTCGCGCATTAGCAGTGTTGTATGCGCAAATGCTGGTTGACGCAAAACAACTGATAAAAGCACAGCAGCAATTTAAATTACTACTGCAGCAATACCCGCTCGACCACCAGTTGAAGCTAACACTGGCACTACTTTGCCTTGAAAATGGTGATACCACTGACGGCGAGCAACTACTGCAAGAACTTACCAAAGTCCCAGAAATGACAAACGAGGCCTACTATTTCCTCGGCCAGTCAGCCCAAAAACAGCAGCTCAGCGAAACAGCTATTAAGCACTATAGGCAGGTCAAAGCTGGCCAGCGTTTACTGCCTGCGTACCACAAACTTGGCACACTGCTACTGGAAACGGACCAGCGCTATAAGCTACAAAACGCCTTTGAAGAGGCCCGCGCAAACAACCCGAAACAACGCAATAGCCTGTTTATTATTGAAGCCGAACTGCTTAGCGAAAAGAACGATATCGACACCGCGCTAGCCCTATTGAACCGCGCATTAGAAAACTCGCCCGACGACATAAACCTACTCTACACCCGCGCTATGGTGACCGAAAAAACTAATGATTTAGTTGCCATGGAAAATGACCTGCGCGCCATCCTGTCTAAAGAACCTGATAACGCGATGGTGCTCAATGCATTAGGTTATACGCTAGTTGACCGTACCACTCGCTATCAGGAAGCATTAGCACTCATCACCCGCGCCAAGGAATTAAAGCCTGACGATCCGGCCATCATCGATAGCTTGGGATGGGCCCAATTCAGACTCGGCAATTATGACGAAGCCATTCTATTACTCGAACAAGCTCTGGCCGCCTTCCCTGACCACGAAGTGGCCGCGCATCTGGGCGAAGTACTTTGGGTCACAGGACAGCAGCAACGGGCTCGCGAGGTCTGGAAGCAGGCCCTCCAGCAAACGCCCGACAGCGTGATTCTACAGCGCGTTCTTGAGCGCCTCAGTCCAGACTTAATACCGGCCTCCTCCTTAGAAACCACCAATAAATAAATACTATGTCCACCCTATTTAGCCAGCTCCGCATTGGTCTAATCGCCCTATTACTATTAGTCGCTGCTTGCTCCCCACTTCAACAACAACCCACTCCCAACCAACCAAACTGGGCGGCCCATCAGCAACAGCTTTCTGAATTAAGGGACTGGTACATTGTTGGTAAACTGGGAATTCGTACCCAGCAACAGAGCAACAGCGCTCGCTTTAACTGGCAACAGCAGCAGCAGCAGTTTGATATTCGCGTCACTAATTTATTAGGTCAGAACCTGGCGACACTCATAGGTACCCCTAATCAAGTGCAGCTCGATATCGCCGGAAAAGACCGCTACGTCACCAGCCAACCCGAGCTTTTTTTACAACAACAACTCGGCTGGTCATTACCTGTCAACATGCTGAATCACTGGATCAAAGGCATTCCTGCACCAGACTCGCAGGCTAACTACCAGTTAAACGACCAAGGCTTGCTACAGAATCTCAGCCAAGCAGGATGGCAAGTTAATTTCAGCCGCTATCAATCACTTGAATCCCATACATTACCGAGTAAAATTCGCCTCCAACAGGGTGACATTGCGCTGACATTATTAATTAAACGCTGGAACCTACCCGCTCACCAATAGATGGTACGCTCTATGCTAACCCTGCCCGCCCCGGCAAAACTTAACTTAATGCTGCACATCACTGGCCGCCGAGAGGATGGTTACCATAATTTACAAACTCTCTTTCAGTTTCTGGATTACGGTGATGAGCTTCAGTTTGAGGTACTGCCAACACCAACGGTAGAAATCATCAGCGATCTAGCAAACGTCGACACTAACGATAATTTGATCTATCGAGCCGCCCGCTTGCTTCAACAATCCTGCGACTGTGAATTAGGGGCGCGTATTAAACTTGAAAAAGTACTGCCCATGGGTGCCGGACTCGGCGGCGGCAGCTCCGATGCAGCCACCACACTTGTGGCGCTAAATCAGCTCTGGCAGCTCAATTTAAGTCTAGGCCAACTAGCCGATTTAGGCCTGCAACTAGGCGCTGACGTGCCCGTCTTTGTGCACGGTCACGCGGCTTGGGCCGAAGGCGTTGGCGAACAACTCACCCCTGTCAGTCCTGCTGAACCCTGGTACTTGGTCCTAACACCAGACTGCCATGTCTCAACAGTAGAAATTTTTTCACATAAGGAATTGACACGGAACACCTCAGCCATCACAATAGCGACCGCTTTGGAGGGGGGTGGTAGAAATGACTGCGAGGCAGTAGTTTCAATGCTCTACCCACAAGTTAAGCAAGCGCTATTTTTGCTTAACCAGTTTGCCGCAGCAAAGATGACTGGCACGGGAGCAAGTGTATTTGCCGAGTTCCCAAGTAAAGACCAGGCACAGCAGGTTTTGGCTAAAATACCAAACACTCTGCGGGGCTTTATAGCCCAGGGGAAAAACATATCCCCTCTGCATAGAACAGCAAAGCTCGCTACCGCAATGTAGCAACTGCAAATGATTAATGTTGGGGTGTGGCCAAGTGGTTAAGGCACCGGTTTTTGGTATCGGCACTCGGAGGTTCGAATCCTCCCACCCCAGCCATTTCCTCTATTCAATGAACTCATCATCCAAAGGTATTCCGGCGTGGCTGCAAATCTAACCATTTTCACCGGCAATGCGAATCCTGAGCTCGCCAAGAAAGTCGTCAAACACCTGTCCATGTCTCTGGGCAACGCCAGTGTTTCCCAATTCAGTGACGGCGAAACATCTGCTGAGATCAAGGATCACGTACGAGGCAAGGATGTCTTCATTATTCAATCCACTTGCGCACCAACCAATGACAACTTGATGGAGTTGCTGGTCATGGTGGATGCCGTGCGTCGCGCATCAGCAGCCAGCATCACAGCGGTAGTGCCTTATTTTGGTTACGCCCGCCAGGACCGTCGCGTACGCTCCGTTCGCGTACCAATTACAGCTAAAGTTGTAGCCATGATGATGGACACGGTTGGCATCGACCGCGTATTAACAGTAGATCTGCACGCTGACCAGATCCAGGGCTTCTTCAACTGCCCAGTGGATAATATTTACGGTTCACCCGTATTGCTTGAACACATTACCCGCCAACGTTATGAAGACATGGTTGTGGTATCGCCAGACATCGGCGGCGTAGTTCGCGCCCGCGCACTGGCGAAACAATTAAACTGTGAACTGGCTATCATCGACAAACGTCGCCCAAAAGCCAATGTTTCAGAAGTGATGAACATCATCGGTGATATCGACGGCAAGACCTGTATCCTGATCGACGATATGGTTGATACAGCAGGCACACTCTGCAAAGCAGCCGACGCCCTGAAAGTGAAAGGCGCCACTAAAGTCGTTGCCTACTGTACCCACGCAGTCCTGTCCGGCGCCGCTATTGAAAACATCACCAATTCGACACTTGACCAACTGGTCGTCACTGACACCATCCCATTGTCAGATGCCGCGACAGAGTGTCCAAGTATTCACCAACTTTCGATTTCCGCACTGCTGGCCGAGTCTATTCGACGCGTTCGTAATGCGGAATCAATTAGCGCTCTGTTTCAGGAGTAACTCCTAATACAGAGCAATTAAAGCCCCCGATTTTTGGTCGAAAAAAACGGGGCATTTTTATAACTGAGGAAGTAACAATGTCTAACAAATTTTCATTAAACGCACAAGCCCGTGACGTGTTAGGGAAAGGTTCGAGCCGCCGCCTACGTCGTCTGGAAGGCAACATCCCGGCAATCGTTTATGGTGGCGACAAAGCTCCACAAAACATCACGCTGGCACACAAAGATATTATCAAGGCCGCCGATAACGAAGCCTTTTTTGCACACATCATCGACCTGAACATCGATGGTAATGGCGAATCTGTAATCGTTAAAGATATGCAACGTCATCCAGCCAAGCCTGTAATCATGCACGTTGATTTCCTGCGTGTCAGAAAAGACGTAGCTATTAACGTTAGCGTACCACTGCACTTCATCAACGAAGAAGAATGCAAAGGCATCAAGCTGCAAGGCGGCGTGGTTTCTCACAACATCTCTGAAGTTGAAATCAGCTGTCTGCCAGGCGACCTGCCTGAGTCTATCGACGTTGACATGACTGATGTTGAAATCGACCAAATCGTTCACTTGTCTGACTTGGTTCTGCCAAAAGGCGTTACATTGGCCGCCTTCTCTCACGGTGGTGATGAGCACGAGCACGATCTGCCTGTTGCGGCAATCCATGCTCCGAAGGTTGTTGAAGAGGAAGAAGAAGGCGCTCCAGAAGCACCTGAAGCACCTGAAGCAACAAGCCAAAGCGACGACGCTGGCGAAGAATAAGCCTTTCGGCTTCGTTCGGCCCCGGTAGAATGACTGGTTCTGTTCAATTGATTGTTGGCCTGGGAAATCCTGGCCAACAATACGAACAAACCCGCCATAATGCCGGGGCCGAGTTCGTTTCAGAGCTGGTCAAATCCTGCCATGGCGAACTCAAAGCGGATAAAAAATTCCACGGCCTATACGCCAAAATTCGTGTTGCCGATCAAGACTGTCATTGCCTGATTCCCACCACCTTTATGAACCGCAGCGGACAATCCGTGGCGGCGTTGGCAAATTTCTACAAGATCCCCGCTGACGCCATTCTGGTCGCTCACGACGAACTGGACATTGCCCCCGGTACCGCTCGCTTTAAAGTCGATGGCGGTCACGGTGGTCACAATGGCCTACGCGACATTATCAGCCACTTGAACACTCGAACATTTAAGCGACTGCGACTAGGCATTGGCCACCCCGGTGATCGCTCACAGGTCGTCGACTTTGTATTGAAAAAAGCACCTAAAAGTGAGCGCGAGCTACTTGGTGCCAGCATCGACGAAGCCATCCGCACCCTGCCCGAAGTGATCACAGGCAACTGGAATAAAGCACAAACACTGTTAAACGGCTTTAATGCCAACAGTAAATAAGGATTAAACCATGGGTTTTAAATGTGGCATTGTCGGCCTACCCAATGTCGGCAAATCAACACTGTTCAATGCACTGACCGATGCCCGCATCGGCGCAGAAAACTTCCCCTTCTGCACCATCGAGCCAAATTCCGGTATCGTGCCGGTTCCTGATCCACGCCAGGATAAGCTGGCTGCCATCGTTAACCCCGAGCGCGTTATTCCCACCACCATGGAGTTTGTCGATATCGCAGGCTTGGTGGCCGGCGCTTCTAAGGGCGAAGGCTTGGGTAACCAGTTCCTGGCTAACATCCGTGAAACAGACGCTATTGCCCATGTTGTGCGCTGCTTCGACGATGACAATGTCATCCACGTTGCCAACAAAATTGATCCGGCTGCTGATATTGATGTCATCAACACCGAGTTAGCCCTCGCCGACTTGGAAAGCGTTGAAAAACAGTTACAGCGTGTAACCCGCACCGCCAAGGGCGGCGATAAAGACGCCATCAAAGAAAAAGCCCTGTTGGAAAAACTGCTGCCGCACCTCAACGAAGCTCTGCCCGTACGCGCACTGGATTTGGACGAAGACGAACAAAAACTGGTTCGCAGCTTCCATCTGCTGACAACCAAACCTACCATGTACATCGCTAACGTCGATGAAGAGGGTTTTGAGAACAACCCTCACCTGGACACGGTAAAAGAAATCGCCGCTCGAGAAAATGCTATCGTTGTTTCTATCTGCAACAAACTGGAAGCAGAAATCATCGAGCTAGAAGAGGAAGAAAAAGCCGAATTCCTTGAAGAGCTAGGCTTTGAAGAACCAGGCCTGAACCGCGTCATCCGCGGCGGCTACGAATTACTGGGCCTGCACACCTACTTTACCGCCGGTGTAAAGGAAGTGCGCGCCTGGACCGTTAGAGTCGGCGCCAAAGCCCCTGAGGCGGCAGGTGTCATCCACACAGACTTTGAAAAGGGTTTTATCCGCGCCGAAATTACTTCCTATGAAGATTTTATCCAATACAATGGCGAAAACGGCGCCAAGGAAGCCGGAAAATGGCGCCTGGAAGGCAAAGAATATGTCGTTCAGGACGGCGACGTAATTCACTTCAGATTTAACGTCTAACGTGCTTGACAAGGTACGGCGAAATCGGGAAAATTCGCGTCCTCATTTGGCTACGTAGCTCAGTTGGTTAGAGCACAGCATTCATAATGCTGGGGTCACTGGTTCAAGTCCAGTCGTAGCTACCATATATCAAAGGGCTTACATCGATGTGAGCCCTTTTTTATTGCCTTCCAGAAATGCTCTGTCTAGCGTATGTCTAGTAAAATGCACGATTTCACCCCTTTCTAGGCGTGGTGAAACTCTCTGAATTACTCCTCACGTAAAAATCCACCTAAGACAGCGGTGTCCAACTTATCAGCCCTAAGGTTTTTACCCCCCCCTCCTAAATATTTTGGCTCGCAAACAAACGATTAGTGCAACGGTGTCCACGCCAAGTGCAAACAGATTTTCACCCCCCAACCCTCAACAGATGAACAGCACAACCGTCCAAACGGACAGTTATTACTTACCTGGGGTATCAGTGATCAACCCAGTTAACTTCGCAAATTAAACAAGGATTACAGGGGTGTGGGGAGGGTATACCCTGAAAAACAGCGGGAACAGTGGGAACAACGGGAACAAGTCTTGTAACTATATAATTTTATTAAACAAAAACGTTCCCACTTACTAAAACAGGTTAATGGGAACAGGTAACGGAGTGGGAACAGGTCAGCTAGATACGGGGTAATACGGAAAACACAACGTCCAGAAACGACAAAGCCCCAAATAAAGGGGCTCAATTCTCAGCACCGGCAAGCTTGTCATCGCCATGTCGGGCTGGCTACGCTGGACGTACCTAAACGCAGTCTTCGAAGCCGGATGCTTAAAACAGAGCCGGGACACCTCAACTTTCCCAGTCTTCTGGCTTGTGTATCTTTGTGCCAGGTATTGGATTAGGCATCTGTGATTTTGCAAATGCCGATTTTTTAGCTGTTCTTACTATAGAGGCATATCTTTTAAGATGGCTGGTTGGGCGCTGTTTCCAAGTATTCACAAGAATAACCTTTTTGCCCAACTCCTCCTTAACAATACGCATCCCTTCTGCCATATCACTGTCATTACTGATAACCACACAGCAATCGTATACATCCTTCCAGCCATCATTTACCAGATGTACCGCCAGATTTACATCAGAGCCTTTTTCTTCAGTATTAATAACGTGAATTCGCGGGCCGGGATCAGTCATCCACTTATTCATTTTTGCAAATAAACGCTTATTAAATGAACTCAGCTCTCTGCCACGGCCTGACACATCTTTTTTATCCAGCTCACCTCCAGGGGTAACCATTGGTGATAGCTTTGCGTGTTCAGTGTAGTGGCCCTTGATAATCTCAAGGTTAGGGCAATGCGCGTTGATGGCACGCAAATAAGTATTTTGCCTATTGAGGGTACCAGGGTTGTTTGTCCGATCTTTTACATTGGCGGTGTAGTAATTAATTTTTTTGATATCACACTCATGAGGTAAAACTATTTCACAGAGCCTATTTAAATCCAACCACTTGTACGAGCTTCTCTTTAGCGCGTTGTAGAACAGGTTGAACCCATCAATATAAACAACTGTCCGCAAAATCTCCCTCCCTAGAAGTGCAAAAGGCCACCCGAAGGTGGCCTTGCGGTACAGCGACGAAACACTGTACGTGATGTGGGTGTAATAATAGGTAAACTATTACACCTTTGCAATAAATAGCGCCAAATAGCGTTAAAAAAACCTCACTTATTTTTCTTCCAAAATACACACGCAGTTATCACCCTCAAAGCGAACCTTGCCGGTCTTAATATAAGCATCTCTGATAGCCATGACAGTTGCAATATGAGCGTTAGGTATACCATCAACCTTCTCTATACGCTTTACTGTCATAGAACTAATCCCGGAAGCCTCACATAAGTCATTAACAGACCACTTTAATATAGCCCTCGCCATACGGGATTGAACCCCACTTATCAGATCAGACACACCATCCCCCACTAATTCCAATTTGGAACTTATAATATCTAAAAGAACTCATCAAACAATAAAATAAGATATTTAAATCTCCTAACATCGTTGACCATAGATCATTTTTGTTCTAAAAAAGAACATTAGATCAGATAACGCCTCTAAAACAGTAGTATCTAATATCGAGCTAACTGGAGAATATTATGAATAAACACATCGAAGAAGCTGTAAATAATGACCCAGCCAATTTATATGGCGCACAAATCTACGGAATACACCCCTGGCAGGATTACTTGTTTAATGTAGAAGAAGGATGCCTACAGATTATTTATATACCCGAAAAGAAATATTCCCCAGTAATCCTAGCCTTTGCAGAAAACAACAGGGGTAATACATACACTATTAAGGTTAAGGAGGCGGTTAAATCTGGCGAGTTTATGGACAGACTTAGCTCAAAAGATCGAAAAGTACTGATAAAGCTCGCATCGCTAAATCCGCCTAAACATAAGTACTGAATAGCCCCCATGACTCTAGACACTCCGCATAGTAAAAATGAACCACCGGAGGAAGCATGAACAGCGCTTCAGCATCGCTCTCTTGATAGGGTCGAATAGTCAGTTGTGTCGGTATCGGCATGCGAGACGGCCCCTGTAACCTGCTGTGCGCGACGCCGCAACATAGCGTGTATACGCAGACGACGGATGGCGTCACGCATCATTTTGAGCGGCACCAATACGAAGTAGACCGAGGCCACCACAACCATCACCGGGTCAGCATAAACGGCATAGTCATGCCAACCTGCATAGGTCATCAGCGAAGCAATAATAAAACCTAACATGACCGCCGCGCTGATGACGGTGTCCATCAGCCACTGTTGAGACTCGGCAATAATTAAGCTCGAACGCGCGCGCTGACGATAGTGCGCCAGTACCCAATAGCTTGCCAAACACCCCAGCACATTGACCACACCAAACACGAGAGCCAGACCGGTATTGATCTCACGACCGCCATTTAAAATGGCTTGTACCGCAGAGACCAACGACACCGAACACATAAGGGTAATGGCAAAACCTTTAAAAACGACCACCCCAGCTTGAAGCTGGCGGCGTTGCCGCGGTTGCTGTTGCGCCCCTGGCGTGCGCAAGTACCACGCAGCCGTCAACGACACCAGCGACAACGCCAAACTGACAAAGGAGTACGCGCCATCGAAGATGATCACCAACGAGCCCACCCATAAGCCTAAACCGATACCCATTAGGGCAAACAGCAAAGCTGAGACCGTTGAGAAAATTAACAAATTGCGTTCAATACGATTCGCCGATGTCATGATGCGCTCACTTAAAATGACGCTATTTTCGTCATTCTCCCTTTGCTTGTTGATGTTGCGAGCATTCTAATGGGCTTTGCTGACTTGCCCTAACCGCTGAGCGACGATATATTCGTCGACAACGCATTAAGGTTCTCGCATGAAGATCAATCAACTGGAAATGTTTCTCGCCACCTGTGCCACAGGCTCCATCACTGAGGCCGCGCGTAAGCTCGCCAAAAGTCGCACCACAGTCAGCTCTGCGATTGGCGCGCTAGAAGACGAGCTTGGCGTCGAGCTACTGCAACGGAGCGGCAATCATGTGGCGCTAACCGCGATTGGTGAAGCGATTCGCAATGACTGTGAGCGCATGGTGATGATTGCGACCGACGTTGAGCAACGTTGCCAGCAACACCTGCAAGGCGCACGTACGACGGTGCGTATCGCTCGCGACGATACCCTGCCCGAGTCACTTTGGCGGCAGTGGATTCAAGCCATGAAGCAACAGTTTCCCAGTACCAGTGTGTCGGTCTACATGGCGCCGCCGCCCGAGCTTGAAAGCATGGTGGCCAGCAAGGTCGTCGACATTGCCTATTGTTTGCTGCCAGCCAGCAATGCCTATCAAGCGCAACTTAGCAAAACCTACACGCACAAGCTCGGTGAGCTGCGAATGATGGCGGTGGCGCATCGTGATCATCCACTAAGTCAGTTGAGCACTGTCACCCCCGCCGACTTAGCGCGTTACACCGAGTTTGCGCTGGCAACCATGAGTGAGCAGGGTTTACAAGCCGTGGCACCGCTATCGAACAATTACATTGCCCTACCGTTTTTCGAACATCTGCGCGACGCCGCCCTAGATGGCGCCGGCTGGTCCAATATTCCATCAGTGCTGGTAAACCCGTATTTGCGTGACGGTAGTGTCAAAGTCCTCAACTTCGCCCAAGCCATGCAATGGCAATCGTACGGTGTGATCCAACCGCACGGCGCACCACTAAGCGGGCTAACACAATGGCTCGCCGAACAACTGGAGCATTATCTTGCCAACCAAGATCTGAGAAAGTCGTCAGGATGATTAGCACAACACTTTTTATATCCGCAGTACTTTTAAGCACTACAAGTAGCGCTAAGCCAGAGGGATCAATTGAGCAATGCGCGAAATGGAGTCAACAAACAGAAAAACACAAAGAGAGGCATAGAAAGAAACAAAAGGAAGCGGTCAAGCTAATGCAGAAACTGAATCGTCATTAGCTGTACTAGCTCAGACTTGATCTGACAGTTACCCGTTTTTAACTGTTTTTGCTAGCTTGAGCGCTTGAAAGGCACAATATTATCGGGCCACTTTAATAGCTCGACAAATTTATTATTAGGCAACGGCTTGCTATACAGGTAGCCCTGCCCCATTTCACAGCCATGTTCTTTTAAGAAGCTCTCCTGCTCCAGGCTTTCAATACCTTCAGCGACAACCTTTAGCTTAAGCTCATGAGCCATGGCGATAATTGCCGCAACAATCGCCTTGTCATTTTCGTCATCGGGCAAATCCTGCACGAAGGTACGATCAATCTTAAGCACATCAATATCGAGTTTCTTAAGGTAGGCCAGCGATGAGTGACCTGTGCCAAAATCATCAATCGCAATACTAACACCCAGATCCTGCAGGTATTTAAGCAGCTGATTGCTTTCTTCTATGTTGCTCATCACCATGGATTCAGTAATTTCAATCTCAATCTGCGAGGGCATTAATGAGCTTTCAGCCATAGCGTCGCGAATAATTTGAGGCAGTTTGGGGTCGGCAAACTGTCGTGGCGAGAGATTGATAGCGATATTAATCGGTTCACCATCCACCCCGGCCCAACTTTTTGCCGCCAGACAGGCCTGCTTAACAATCCACTCACCAAGAGAGGTGATAAGGCCCGTTTCCTCAAGCAGGGGGATAAAGTCATCTGGAGGAATCATACCGCGTTCAGGGTGAAGCCAGCGCACCAGGGCTTCGGCAGACACAACTTTACCGCTAACCAAATCAACCTGTGGTTGATAATGCAGTTCAAATTGATTTTCAGCGATCGCTCGTCGCAGCTGTGTTTCCATCGCCATTCGTTGACTGGCCACGACACTCATTTGAGCATCATAAAACCGGTAATTGCTTCGCCCCTCTGCCTTGGCACGATACATAGCGATATCAGCGTTTTGCAGTAGCTGCTCAGTGCTCATGCCATGATCCGGAATTGTCACAATACCGATACTGGCTGAAATAATAAATTCAGCCGTCCCAAGCTTCACCGGCTCAGCCAGCACAGCCAAAATATTTTCCGCAACCTTGCCGCTATCCTCTCGATGCTTTAGTTTTTTGACCAGCACACAAAACTCATCACCTCCCAACCGGGCAACGACATCATGCTCTCTAACACCTGCCTGTAAACGTTTTGCAGCAACTTTCAACACCTCATCACCAACCGAGTGCCCCAGCGAATCGTTGACATGCTTGAAGTTATCCAAGTCGAGATAAAGCAAACCAAAGTAAAGGTCTGAATGAGCGCTCTCCTTAACGGCTTGCTGGATCTCTTTAAAGAGTTGATGCCGGTTAGCCAGCTGCGTTAGAGAATCGTAGAGTGCTAAGCTCTCAAGCCTCTGGGTATCCTTTTCAATTTGCAGCTGCATAGTCTCCAATTGATCGGCAACCCGTAATTCGGCCTCATCAAGCACATCCAGCTCGTCTCGAAAAAAGCGCCAGCGCTTTTTACCGCCAAGCTTTTCTCTGATCAATTTAAAGTCTCGCTCAGCCAAAATGGGTAAAATTTCAGCGTGTCCGCGTAGCCGAATAACAGCAGTCCAAAAGGCGAAAAGGAATAACAAGCCAGACAAAATAATTGACGTTAATGCCGTCCTGATGGCTTCCTGCTTAGCGTGAAATATTTGCTGATGCTGATGTGTCATATCTTCGATAATAATGAAGAACGCATCGCCCAAGCTCTGGGCTTTTAAGTCAACCAGGCTCACCTCATAGTAGGCTTCTCCACGCTGAAAAACCTGAGGCTGTTTCTGCAGCGTTGCAAAGGAAACCTGCTCTGCCGCCTCCTGTAATATCGCCATGCTTTCTTGAAGGTGAGTCATCGCCGCTAACCGTTTCGACCAGGGTTGAACAACTCTCAGGTCTCCAGCATGCCCATTGGCTGAAACCAACACACCAATGTCGGTTTGGGTAATTTGCTGGAATGCTCTCAACGTGTCAGCTAATGATGTGGAAAATTCCAGCACCATAATCTGCTGATCAGGAGAAATAATTGGCAACGTTACTACCTGCTGACACGTATCAATACAGATTAAACGGCTCACTGGCATGCCTGTTTCCAGCACCTTTTTTACTGTTGCAGAGGTACTGGGTTTGCGGCTATAGCCCCACTGGCTAATCAAATTTTCCGTATCATCAAACAGCTGGGCACTTTCCATACCCCAGTTCAAAGAAATATAGTCCCAGTGCAGGTCTATCAGTGTATCAAGAGGCTGTGCCGCTTCATCATTAGAGCCGGACTCCAGAATAGGGAGAATATCAGAGAGCTGTAATAGGTGATCGTAAGATTGACGCAACAGCCCAACAATTTCATTCTGGTAACTCAGAAAGACATCTCGCCGCTGAGAATCGAGCAGTTTTTTAAGCTCGCGCTCACTGTTAACAATAAAATAACCACTGATACCAACTAACAGCAGACTAACAAGCGCAATAACTTTCCAGCGAACGCTAATAAACATAATGCCGCCTAAAACTTATAACTAAGTTGTAGTGTATAAAGGTTCCAGTCTTCTTCTATCTGGCTAGCATCAGGGTTTTCAATTAAAGGCAGAATAAATGAGCCCTTAACGTGATGCACTTCGCCCGCCAGCATCCATTGATCATTAAAGTGGTATTGAGCACCCACAACATAATCTTTGGTAAAACCATCGGATTTAGGCCTTCCCAGCAGTAGCTGCCCATCGCCAGACTTATCGTTCTTATCAGCGTAGTATACATCGTAGCGACCAAACACTCTCAGCCGCTCATTAACACGGTAGCCGAGCTGAAAATAATAGGACTCAGCCTCCCGCTTATTATCAAGCCCTGGCGCAAAAACGTCTTTGTAAATAAAATCGTTTCTCAAATATTCCGATGTGAAGCGAAATTTCCGCCAGTTATATTCAAGCGAGAAGATATAGCTATCGGAATCAACATCACCGGGGAAAATCATGCCTGGCAGGGTACTAATTTCGGCATCAAACTTAATATAAGTCAGCCCCAACCGAATCCGTCCGCCATCGTACTCAAAGATGCTCCTTGCGGCCCATAACTTATCATTCTTAATACTGGCGGGCTGTAAGCCGGGGATCAGCAATCGCTCTGATTTGTCATCAAAGGGCACCGTACCCCTGAGCAAGTCAAAGTTAACCAGCCAGTTAGCCACTTCTTTATAACCTGATAGCATTACGCTATCGGAGGTGTGAAAGATGTCTCTAAAAGCAGGGGCATAAATGGAAACCGGCAAAATGACCGACGGCCGAGTTGACGCCACATCCCGGGTTTCGCTATAAAATGCATAGGGGTTTTTTACTCTACCCACACGCAGGTTTAACCCAAAATCATACTGATTGATCAAACTGTAATTGATAAGCGCATAGTCAACCTTTGCGCCTTCGGGTGAAGTCTTACCGGCATCTCGATAAATAAGCTGAGCGGCGAGTAATAAATCGTTCTGGGCCTGCCAGGAAAAGCCGACCCCCAAGTCCCTGAAGTCAAAGCTGGTATCAGTACTGTCGCCAAAAAAATTATTGTCGTCCGTATGAATAGCGCCCTGACTAAAAAAGCCGTGCCAGCGCAAATCACTATTCGGTTGGGCCTGCACAAAAGAACAGGCCAGCAAGCCGAAAAGCAGGACGCCAGATAATTTAGTTAACGAATAGCGTTCGAACATCTGCATCCAGCGTCTCCTTGGAGGTGTAACCAATACTGCCAGGCGTCGCAGCAACCTTGCTGACCATGTCATTTTCATCTTCTACTTCAATCGGCGCCGTACCAATTCCAGAATAAACATACCGATCCCAGCTACGGCGCAGCTGGTGAGGGAATAATGCAAGAACTTTACGTGTAAACTTACGATGGACCGGGTGAGAGTCTGGTAACACAAAAACCGTAATACCCTCGCCATTTTCCCAGCGTTTAAGACGCATGGAAAAGATAGCTCGAGCCGTATTACGCGATAAAGCATCACCCACATAGCTCTGGTGCACAATAACTCGCTGCGTTTCAGCAGAAAGATTGCCGGCACAAAAAAGAAGGCACGTGATGACGAGCAGCCTCACCCAGGTTGTCACATTTAGCACGCCCCTCCGGTAGGCTGACTGCTTTATGAATTTCATCGAAAAAGTATAGGCAGGACAAGCGGCAGCAGCAAATCTGCCCCTCTAAAAAATACAAAAGAATACAATTCAGCCAAGCTTCCCCAAGCCGCCATAAGTAACGATTAAAACGACTCATATTAAAAACACCGAGCAACCCGCAACCAGGCTGATAGCGGCATAAATTTATTCAGAGGCTCCCCAGAAATGATCTTTATCAAAAACCAGTCCGTAATCATTTTTATAGCACCGCAATCAGGGCTATAGTTACCAGAGCATGGTCTAACTAAGGAGCAATCTCATGCCCAGCCGTTTTAAGGCATTCCGGCAACAACGGATATCAAAGCCGATCCTCACCAAAGTTCGCAAGATCCTCCCTCCCCTATCCAGCACCGAGCAGGATGCATTGGAAGCAGGCACGGTAGGATGGGATGCCGAGCTGTTTTCGGGTAACCCTGGCTGGCACAAACTACTCAGCTTTCGCCGGACAGAGCTTACTCAGGCAGAGCTCGATTTTATTAATGGCCCCGTTGAGGAGCTTTGCGACCTATTAGACGACTGGAAAATCAACTTTGAAAGCCGCACCCTGCCGCAGGAAATCTGGGACTTTTACAAGGCGCATGGCTTTTTCAGTATGATCATCCCCAAACAGTATGGCGGCTTGGAATTTTCCGCCTACGCCCATTCTCAGGTGGTCATGAAAATTGCCTCGCGCAGCATTGCTGGCGCGGTAACGGTCATGGTTCCTAACTCACTGGGGCCAGCCGAACTACTCCTCAGCTACGGCACAGAAGAACAAAAAAACTATTACCTGCCGCGTCTAGCAAGTTGCGAGGAAATCCCCTGCTTTGCGCTAACCGGCCCTAACTCCGGCTCAGACGCAGCCAACATGCCCGATTTTGGCGTTGTGTGCTACGGTGAACACGAAGGCAAGAAAACTCTGGGTATGAAAGTCTCATGGAGCAAGCGTTATATCACGCTCAGCCCCATCGCTACCCTGCTTGGTCTTGCCTTCAAAGCCACAGACCCGGATAAATTGCTAGGCGACGATGTCAACCTTGGCATCACATTAGCATTAATTCCAACCAACACACCCGGAGTCATCACCGGCCACCGCCACTTTCCCTGTCGCCAGGCTTTTCTAAACGGCCCAACCCAGGGCGATGAAGTATTTATTCCTATGGAGTGGATCATCGGTGGTCAGGATCGCATCGGCGAAGGCTGGCGCATGCTCATGGAGGCTCTGTCAACGGGACGCTCTATTTCCTTGCCCTCCTTAAGCAGTGGCGCAGCAAAGCTTTGTGCCAGCACGTCGAGCGCTTACGCTCGCGTACGCAAACAATTTGGCGTCCCTATCTCCAGCTTTGAAGGTATCGAAGAAGCGCTAGCCCCTATCGCGGCTAATGCTTATATGCTAGATGCGGCGCGCCACTTCACCACATCGCTGGTAGACCACGGACAAAAGCCTGCCGTTATTTCAGCAATACTGAAGTATCACGCCACCTCAAGAATGCGGGAATCTATCAACCTGGCGATGGACATTCACGGCGGAAAAAGTATTTGTGACGGCCCCAGTAACTACCTCATTAATGCTTATTATTCGTTACCCGTCAGTATCACCGTGGAAGGCGCCAACATTCTCACTCGCAGTATGATTATTTTTGGGCAAGGTGCTATCCGCTGTCACCCCTACCTTGAACCTATTATTCGCGCCGCTCACAACGACAACAAGCAACAGGGTCTTGAAGACTTTGACCAGGCACTGTTTGGACACCTCAGCTGGCATACAAAAAACCTAGCTCGAGCCTTCTGGCACAACCTTAGCGGTGGTATTTTTGCAAATGCCCCCAAGGTTAAGCACACCCACAAATATTACCGTCACCTAACCCGTATTAGCGCATCGCTGGCGGTCATGACCGATCTCACCCTGTTATTACTGGGTGGCAAGTTCAAATTCAAGGAAAGCCTATCCGCACGTTTTGGCGATGTGTTAAGCGAAATGTACCTGATGAGCAGCGTACTCAAACAACACCACGACCAAGGTGCCCCGGAACAGGACTTACCGATCGTTCGCTGGTGTTGCCTGAGGGGCCTTCACAACATTCAGGAGGCCATGCATAAAATTCTCGATAACTATCCCTCAAAAACAATTGCCTGGTGTCTGCGCCGAGTGATCTTTCCCTGGGGCAGACGTTTTTTGCCACCGTCTGATGAACTCACTCACCAGGTCGCTCGCTTGATTCAGCAGCCTGGCGCGACTCGCAACAGAGTATGCCAGGGCATTTACACTGGTTCACAGGAAAACGCTCCGGTGCAGCGTATGGAAGACGCCTTAATAGCCGTATTGGAGGCCGAGCACATTGAGGCCAAACTAAGCTCAATCAGCAAAAAAATAGACGTCCAGCAGCGCATTAAAATGGCCCTTGAACAAGGGCTCATTAGTGAAACAGAGGCCCAAAAGCTCAATAGAGCCGAGCAATTAACCGCAGAAGTGATTGCTGTGGATGTCTTTCCACCAGGCACACTGTGAGACTGATTGTTAAAAATATAAACGGAGGGGTTGCATACCGGCAAAAGTACTGTATATTTTAACAGTATGCACCTACATAAATTCGACACCCCAAAAAAGAACGCTCACCTACACGCTTGGCGCGCCCAACCAGCAAGCCCCGACGAGTGGATTGAGCACTGGACTAATGAAGGTGGTATCTGGATACCATGTACTCAAGGTAACCGACCGGTATTTCTTGAAATACACCAGATCACACCAACCAGCCCCGCCATGCAGGGCAAGGCCGATTACCTTATAGAAACTCGCGATGCCAAGCCCTTTTACGTCAAATTTGCTCGTGATGAGCGCGCCTTTTGTCCACTGACATTACCCACACTGGTGTTACCACATTGCTCATTAAAGCAAGCCTGGTGGCTACTAAGTGCTAACTAGCCAGCCCCAATCATTGCTTTCCCCCAGCCCGTCATCTGCCACCCGGATGCAGATGACGGCGCCTTTAACGATATAAGCTCTCGAAAGCTAAAAGCACACTTTAAACCACTTGCCTTTCTGCAAGGCAAGCCGTAGATTTCAACTTACTATAGCCCCCTTAAAAGAGACTTAGCACGTGACCTCAAACGCAATCACTCTCATCACCACTGGCGGAACTATTGGCTCCACCAGCGAAGAAGACTCCGTTAATGTCTCCCGAGGCGAACAGCTGCTCCAACAGCACATAGCAGAACTGTGCGAACGCAATCAACTCGCCATCAAAACACGTGCCGCCTTCAACAAGAACTCCGAAGACTTAGCCCCCGCGGACTGGTTAACACTTATAAACGTAATTGCTGATGAAATAGCACAAGGAAGTGACCGTATTATCATTACACACGGCACCGACACCATGGCCTTCAGCGCGGCAGCGCTCGCCCTGTGCTTTGGGCAGCAAGCAGTAAAGATTGTTTTGACCGGTTCCTGTTTTACGCTAGAACATCCTGAATCAGATGTCTCTGCCAATCTACTTGGAGCTCTGGCCACAGCGGCTGAAAGCAACATTGCCAATGGCGTCTACGTCAGCTTTTTAAACGATGAAAAACAGGTACAGGTCATTGACGCGCTAACCGTCAAACCAATGATATTTGATGAGCTATCTTTTCAAGCCCAATTTAGAGAATCGCTGGGGGTATTTAACCAAACCTTGACCGTCTTCACTGCCCATAGCTATAAACCGAAGGCTTTGTCAGCCTCTATTAACCCGGCTGATATACGTCTCGACCTGCTCACAAAAGCCGAACCATCCGTGGTACAGATCAGTTGCTACCCAGGTATGAGTGCCGTGCCACTCTGTGCTGCTCTTGCTAAAGGCTGCTGTGTAATTGTAAACCTCTATCACAGTGGTACAGGGCCCTCAACACTAGAAAAAAACGGTTTACTGGAGGCCATACGTTCACGGCCAGACCTGACCTTTTTACTCGCAGCATTACCATCACGCCATATACCCAAGCCCTACCAGGCAACCATGACGCTTATGAAGGCCGGCGCACGCCTATATCAGGATATTCAACCACATATCCTTTACACTCTAATTACTCTCGGCTTAGCCAGCGGCAAGGACTTAGATGACTTACTGACTGAACTAGCTCCCTATCAACAGCCAATATCAGCATAACAAATCACTCGATATAGCCTGCTAACTTCCTCGCTAAAAATTACCCCATACGCAGAACCACGCATGGGGTAATAATTCGTATTATCGTCTCGTACCGGTTTTTCGGGTCAGAGCAAACCGCCTAAGCAATAACCCTCCAAGCTCCCGCCATAAGGCTTTTGCGCCGACTAGCTTGAACCCGCTAAAGCACTGCAATTAATCCCGGCTGTAATCTCCCTGACAAAAACTCGACTTACCAGAGTTTAAGTCTTCCGTTAATTTGGCAATATTAATTAGTCGGTGTCGCCCCACCTTAACGGTCGGGATTGTATCCGTTTGAGCCCAGCCCCTCACGGTATCCAGAGTAGCTCCCACAAAATGGGCAAAGTGCTCACGCGACAGAAGCGGAGGCAAAACAGAAAAGCTAATTCCCTGTTTCAGTTGAAGTGTGGTGCCATTTGTATTACTTTCCGTGTCCGTACTCATACTAATGCTCACTGTGACATAAACGTTAGGATTTTTTTTTATTCTAAGCAGTTTCAATACTAAGTAGAGCACTTTTAAATAACAAGTAGTATTTACCCTCATGGTCTTAATACGCATCAAGACATTACTTAAAGCCAAACAGTTAAAAGTTGACGACCTGGCCAATAAAACAAACATCGCTTACAGTCGCTGGGCTAACGTACTGTCTGGCAAAGCAAAGCTTCGCCATGCCGAAGTGGAAGCGCTAGGCAACGTCTACCCCGAACACAAACTCTGGCTTGCTTTCGGTGACACACTGCCGCACGCAGGGCAAACAAGCCCCGAATAAAACCACCTCTAAGACTTACTTCTATAAAAATCACCCTCGCTTGATATACATCAACAAGCTATTTATATAATTTAGATAATCTGCAGTTGCTTTGATCTGAAAGGCGGTGACAGAAACGTAATAGTCGGCACCAATGCTAAAGAAGCGTAGTGCCAATATTTCGGTAGCTGTTCCAGTAGCTGGTGACGTAATGTTTACGCTCATTATTACGGCAAGTAGGTCCGCCGGAAGTATCAGAGTTTTCTTCTTTCTCAACTGCTATCGCAGAATTTCAGGGGCTTGTTATAGCCCCCTTTTTTTGCCCCGACTTATTGCCTTCAGTGACAATCGTCAGCCGTCAGCTTATTATTTTGTGAGCAGCTGTAAGGGAAGAGAGAAATGACAGAGAAAAAAGCGGATGCTTTAGAGAGCACATCGAACACGACCTACCCCAACGCCATACGCGAGCATACTGACGGTAGAGAGTTCCGACCCTGGCTATTGCTTACCGTAACGCTAGCAATCTCAGCCGCACTGGCGGCAATATGTTACGGCTTGCAGGTTTATTTTATCGGCCCAACGTAATTAAAAAAAGCCTCTAATTTTCCGAAGGCTGGACAGGCACCCCCGGCATACGAGTAACATTCGAAACACCTGTATCAGTAATTTTCGCCACACCGCCTTTTTCTACCTCATCAATACGCACGATAGAGTGCATTGGGATATAGGAACGCGTTACCGACTCAAACTCAGTTTTCAGTTTTTCTTCGCTGGGATCCAACAGCAGCTGGCTACGCTCACCAAATACAATCTCCTCAACTTCAATAAAACCGAAAAGGTCACTTTGAAATATTTGTTTAGCAAAAATTTCAAAGGTTTTGTCCTGATTTAAAAAAATAACTTTATAAAGCGGAGAACTGGTCATTACTAATACATTCCAAACTCGCAAACGGCGCAAAATTTTAGCACACTTGCCAGAAATTACGAGACAACAATACCCACCAAGAGGGCTAAACCCGATTGATTTTCAGGCTTCCAGCTTAATATTACAGTGCGCGAGCTAAAGCTAGAAATATAATAATTAAATGTATATAGTTGTGCGCTGGATAAGAATAGCAAATAGCGGCGCCCGGATGGCTTCAGTTTTCGAAGGATTAATTCAGAATATACCCGCGATTTTTTATCGTTGTGCGTGCGATGAAAATTGGACCATGAGGTTCATTAACAACGCCGTCAAAGATATAACCGGTTTCCCTGCCAGCGATTTCATTAACAACGCTGTCCGACCATTCAGCTGCGTCATCCACCCGGAAGACCAAGAAAAAGTATCCGCCACCATTCTCGATGCCGTTGCCGAAAAAAGGCGGTGGGAGCTTGAGTTCCGTTTTGCCACCGCCTCAGGGGAAACCAAATGGGTCGCCGAAATCGGTGTTGCCATTTTCTCACCCGACGACCAACTCGAATACCTCGACGGCTTTATTCAAGACATCACTGAACGCAAAAAAATGGAGCTAGCGCTAAGAGCCTCGGAGCAACAAATTCGTGACATGGCTTTTACAGACTCCGTCACAGGCCTTGCCAATCGCAACCTATTTACAGACCGTCTTGAGCAACTGATCCTCAGCTGCGAGCGTTACCATACAGTCTTCGCATTACTCTTCATTGATCTCGATAAATTTAAACCCATTAATGATGAACATGGACATTTAGTCGGCGACAAGCTACTAAGCATGGCCGGGGAGCGGATCAGTAGTGCATTCCGGCAATCTGATGTTATCGCTCGTTTCGGAGGAGACGAGTTTTTAGTTATCGTAAAAAACACTGACGATGTTAAGAATATCGAAACAATTGCAGAGAAATTGCTCAAAAAAGTCGCTCAAACTTATTATATTAACAACCTTGAACTGACAATCACTGCCAGCATCGGTATTACAACCTGCCCTCTGAATGGCCGCACCAGCGCTCAACTCATACAGCATGCTGACAGAGCAATGTACAATGCAAAACAGGTAGGAAAAAACCGCTTCAGCATTTACCGCCCTGATGCAGAAGCTATTCGACAAACATAGAAGACGCCGAAGTTATAAATTTTGTTAGATTTGCTCACTTTTCCCCTTTATATTTAGGGTTCAGCGAATGGAAACCGATTTGTTATGAGCTCAATATTTGAAGGCCTAATTCAAAACATCCCTGCTATTTTCTATCGCTGCAAGTGCGATCAGCAATGGACTATGCTTTTCATTAATCCTGCCATTGAAAAACTGACTGGTTACCCCGCTTCAAACTTTATTAGTAATAGTGCTCGGACATACAGCAGCATCATCCATCCGGAAGATGCTCAAAAAGTAGCGAGCGCTGTCGAGATTGCCACCCAATCAGGAGAACCCTGGGCGGTAGAGTACCGTGTAATCACCCATCATGGCGAAGAGCGCTGGGTCATTGAAATGGGAGTTGGAATTTTCGATGACCAAGGCGTACTTAAGTATCTCGAAGGCTTCATTCAAAATATCACCGAACGAAAAAACATAGAACTTGCTCTTGTTGCCTCCGAGCGGCAAATTCGCGATATGGCCTTCACCGACTGCGTCACCGGCCTTGCCAACCGTAATCTATTTACCGATCGTTTAGATCAAATGATCCTTGACTCAAAACGTTATAACCATGAGTTCGCTCTTCTTTTCATCGACTTGGATGGCTTCAAAAAAATCAACGACACCTACGGCCACCTAGTCGGTGATAAGCTACTAGCAATGACAGGAGAGCGCATCAGCGCATCATTCCGCGACTCAGACATCGTTGCGCGTTTTGGTGGTGATGAGTTTTTAGTGATTGTAAAAAACACCGGTGATGTGAAAGCAATAGCGCAGGTCTGCGGTAAACTACTAAAAAGGCTGGCCGAACCACACTACATTGATGACCTGGAGTTTACCGTAACGGCGAGCATCGGTATCGCACATTACCCATGCCACGCCACCAGCAGCTCAAGGCTTATCCAAATGGCCGACAAGGCAATGTATAAAGCAAAGCGAGCAGGCCGAAATTGCTTTGTTATCTGTAGTGAAGAACAGCCTGAAACCTACCCAGAAGCAAGTAAAGTTGTTGATTTCTAACGAATAAAGCGCCTATTTATTTTTATAGTTTTTCAGCAGGCAGTATTTAGCAAAGTCAGTCGCTTCGCTTGCCGTCCAGTCACTTTTAGTCTTCTCGGCCAAGCCCTCGCACCAGGCCTTAGTGCCAACCTCTGGCGAACAGGCGGCCAACGTAGCAACAAAAGCCATTGAAGATAAAAACAATATTATTTTTTTCATAACAAACTCACGAGCTAAGTTGTAGCAGGGGTTATCGCTAAGCGGTGCCTAACAAAAGTAACATCTCCTAACTTCCCCAATAGCGCACCCGTCCAACGTCCAGGTGTACAAAGTCACTACGAGTATAGAGGCCAACACCACCACCCTTTAAAGCCAACGCGCTTTTTTGCAGCGCACGCACATCAACACCCGGAACCCGTACATCAATGGCTTTGCCTTGCATATGCAGGCTCTTTTTGGCAACACCGTTACTTTGTGAACTGAGCATATTATTGGTAGCAGGTGAACGATAACCGGAGACAATATGAAAAGGCTGTTTATTGCCCATCAGTGTTTTTAAGTTATCCAGCAGAATCAATAACTGCGGATCCATCACACAGACTTCGCCAGTCCGGTGATCACGTAATAGCGTATTAATATCTCTCAGACTATCTTCCACGAAGACACCATCTACACAGAAAGTTGTGTTGAGGGACTCCCCTGTATGCAAATTATAAAACTGTAAATGGCGCTCAACCGGCGCAGCAGACAGTTTGGCAAAAGCAGAGGAAGAAACAGCAAGACCAACGGTAAGACCGCCAAAATTACGTAAAAAATTACGACGGCAGGAAGAAACCAGATTTGACATAAAAACAATATACTCAGGGCGTTACGGACAGCAAAAACGCCCGAAGTATAGTTAAGGCGTACCGACTTGTACAGTTTTTAACCAGTTCGCAGCAACATCAACCTCTTCCCGATGTTCTCGCTGACGCTCCTGCATCACCGCAAAATCAACACTGTCACGCTCATACATATCGTTGGCAAAATTCAGCACTCCGCGCCTATCCAGCCAGGCCGTCCAATAGGTCACATGGACCAAAATATTTTTTCCAACACGTAGTTTTATCATGTCGGGACCATCAAGCAGTGGATCAAGTACCTCTGGCGTCCACTGGTTTGCCACCCGCATCAATGTATCGGCAAGCGCTCGGGGGCTTTCAAGTCGGATACAACCAGAACTAAAGGCACGACTTTCTGCATCAAACAGATACTTTTGCTGCGTATCATGTAAATAGATGCTGTTGTCAGAATCCAGTTGAAACTTCATGCGTCCCAAGGTGTTAGTTTCACCCGGCGGCTCCCAAAAGCGATAATACTCAGCCCCCTGGTACATTCGGTTAAAATCCACTTGGTGTTCAGGCACCTCAACACGCGGTAACTGCCACCCGGATACCACCCGAAGATTCCGTTTCCTTAAAAATTCGGGGTCATCGTGTAATTTTGGCAAAATATCACGATAGGCAATGCTTTTGGGTACATTCCAGTCGGGATTAATGATTAGTTTTGTCACGGCAGCGCTGAATTCAGGCGTCTGGCGCGTACGCTTACCAACCACTGCGCGCATCTCCAATAACACCTCACCAAACTGATAAAACCGCAGGTTATACTCTGGTAGATTGATATGCAGATAAACGTCATCATTGATTTCGTTCTGCTGCTGGCGGTACATGTTTAGCACCAGCTGATCAATACGTTGCCACGGTGGCACATTCAATAACGCCCGCGTTTTTGGTCCTAAAACGCCATCCGCCTTTATCGAATGTCGAGCTTGAAAGCGCAATAACGCCTGGTGTAAGGCTTGGTCAAATAGCCGGGACCCCAAACTCAATACATCCTGCGAAGGCAAGTCTCCTAACCATTGCAAATGTGCTTTAAGTTGGGAAACCTGTGGGTGCCGATCTCCTTGCCGTAATAAAGGGCCTGCTGAGAAAGTCCGCCAGCGCCCATTATTCTGGATGTTTTCATACGTCAGTACGGCATCGGCAAGTGACTCAAACGATTGTTTTGACGCTGTCTGGTAGGACTGAGGGAGTTGAGGTTGAATACCCTGAAATGGTAAAAGGTCAGGGGCCGTAACACTGGATAAAGACAGCCCATTCGTGGTTTCAGCCGTCACACTCTCTGGCTTAAAAACCAACAACAATAACGCAACAAATACAGCATATCGGCATTTCATACCTATAACCCGAAGCGATCAGTGACACCTCATGAAAATTTATCACCACTCACTCGAAAGGCATTCCACAGCATTAACCCACAAATACTGATCATGCTTGAGCAGCGTATTTTAAGCAGCCCGCCATGAATATCATTCTACCCCTTTCGATAATTTATGCGACCCGCTGTATCTGTGCGCCATCAACCAGCGCAGCTTAACCACCACAGAAACCGCAACTCATTGAATATGCGGTATTATTGCGAGTATAATTCGCTCCCACTTTTGAGCGAGAGTTCATTGAGAGACTTTCGCCAATCACTTGCAACCACTCCGCAAAAACATTGGTTAATCCGCATGACAAAAAAGCTTTTTATTAAAACCCATGGCTGTCAAATGAACGAGTACGACTCCTCGCGCATAGCCGATCTGCTGGGCGATAGTCATGATATGGAAATCACCACCAATGAAGACGAAGCGGATATCGTGCTTCTCAACACCTGTTCCATCCGTGAAAAGGCCCAGGAAAAAGTATTCCACCAACTGGGACGCTGGAAACAGCTAAAGGAGAAAAACCCCGATGTCATGATTGGCGTCGGTGGCTGCGTTGCCAGCCAGGAAGGCGAGGCGATTCGTGATCGTGCACCCTATGTTGACATGGTTTTCGGACCTCAAACCCTGCACCGTTTGCCGGAAATGATCGACGCATCAAAGACGAACCACATTCCGGTAGTCGACATCTCATTTCCAGAAATCGAGAAATTTGACCGTCTACCCGAACCCGAGGCAAATGGCGTTAGCGCCTTTGTTTCCATCATGGAAGGTTGCAGCAAATACTGCACTTTCTGTGTAGTGCCTTATACCCGCGGCGAAGAGGTTAGCCGCCCCTTTGATGACGTCATTGCCGAAATAGCGCACTTGGCCACTCAAGGGGTTCGCGAAGTCAACTTACTGGGTCAAAATGTTAACGCCTACCGCGGCCTGTCCCATGATGGCAACCCAATTGACCTTGCTGAGCTCATCACCTACGTCGCCGCCATCGACGGTATTGATCGCATCCGTTTCACCACCTCGCACCCGGTGGAATTTTCGGATAGTTTGATCGAAGTATATCGCGATGTGCCAGAGCTGGTGAGCCACCTCCACCTCCCCGTGCAGAGTGGTTCTAACCGTATTTTAGCGGCGATGAAACGCGGCCACGAAATCCAGGAATACATCGACAAAATCGAGCGTTTGCGAGAAATCCGCCCGAATATGAGCATGTCTTCAGACTTTATCATCGGCTTCCCCGGTGAAACCGAAGAGGATTTTGCTGATACGATGAAGCTAATCGAAACCATTGGCTACGACCTGTCTTTTAGCTTTATTTACAGCGCTCGCCCAGGCACGCCAGCGGCAGAACTCGAAGATGAAACCCCCGAAGAGGTTAAAAAGCAACGCCTGCATATTTTACAAACCCGCATCACCCAACAGGCAATGGCAATCAGCGAAAGCATGATCGGCAGCGTACAACGCACGCTGGTCATTGGGCCATCGAAAAAAGATCCAGCCAAGCTACAGGGGCGTACAGAAAATAACCGTGTGGTCATTTTTGACCCTCAGGGTGCTCAGCTTGAAGGCAAATTCGTTGACGTCACAATCACTGAAGCATTACCAAACTCTATGCGCGGCACGCTGACAAACCCCGGGCTAACTTTTTAAATCAAATACATCTATTAAAAAGCGCTATTAAGAAGTCTTGTTATATTAGCGGTTAAAAGCTGCTTAAAACCCGCCATTGTTGATTCAAAGCGGAGTTGCTCGCCACCTTCAAGCGTGAAACCGGCTATTTAAAGCATTATACTGACAGTAAGATTACTAAACGGAGATGAGCAAAGCACTTGGCTACTAACTTGCGGACCGCAACACAAAACCTATCACTTCTACCTGAAGACAACCGCCGCCTCGCCAACCTGTGCGGCGAGCTTGACGAGCATATCAAGCTAATCGAAAAGCGCTTAGGTATTGAGATTCATAACCGGGGCAGCAAATTTCAACTTTCCGGTGACACCGACAGCGTCTCTACGGCCAGCGATATCCTGCAAAGCCTCTACAAAAACACCAGTGATGACACGTTGCTCACACCGAATGAAGTACACCTTGCACTTCAGGACGCCGGTGTTAACGGCAATCAAAACGCTCATAAACAATCCCCCAGCTTTGGCGATGATTTCAATGACAAAGACTGGGTGATCACCACCAAACGCAGCGTTATCAAACCACGCGGTCAGAACCAGAAAAAATATGTGCAAAGCATTCACACCAATGATGTGAACTTTGGCATCGGTCCTGCCGGTACGGGTAAAACTTACCTGGCCGTCGCCTGTGCTGTTAATGCACTGGAAAAGGATGAAGTCCGCCGCATCGTATTGGTACGCCCGGCTGTAGAGGCCGGTGAAAAACTCGGCTTTTTGCCGGGTGATCTGGCCCAAAAAGTCGATCCGTATCTACGCCCACTTTACGATGCGCTCTACGAAATGCTCGGCTTTGAAAAGGTTGACCGCCTGATCGAAAAGAACGTGATTGAAGTTGCCCCGCTGGCCTATATGCGTGGCCGCACGCTCAACGATGCCTTTATCATTCTTGATGAGAGCCAGAACACCACCAAGGAACAGATGAAAATGTTCCTGACCCGTATTGGCTTTGGTTCACACGCGGTCATTACCGGTGACGCTTCACAAATTGATTTACCTCAAGGCAAAAAATCCGGTTTGGTTCACGCTATCGAAGTACTCGACGGCATCAAGGAAATCGGCTTCACCTATTTTGTCGCGCAAGACGTGGTTCGCCATACGCTAGTACAGCGCATCGTTGAGGCCTATGACAGCTTTGACGAAGCCAATAGCGACACCCCCAACCACAATCAGGATCCGACTGAGCGGAAATAGTCACCACTTATGACCCAGCAATTCATCGCCTTTGAGGATGTCAGTGGCGCAGACGGTGTGCCTAGTGCATCAACTATCGAACAGTGGGTAAGCCATGTATTGGCGAGCCAGCGGAATAGTGATACACAGCAGGAACTCAGCATTCAGGTGGTTGACGAAGCCGCCATCAGCGAACTGAACTTGGCTTATCGACAAAAATCCGGCCCCACCAACGTACTGTCTTTTCCCTTTGAAGCGCCGCCCGGGCTACCAGAAGAAGAGGCCAAAAAGCTACTAGGCGACATTATCATTTGCGCCCAGGTCGTGAGCCGGGAGGCGGAAGAACAAAGTAAAACGCTGGAAGCCCACTGGGCACATATGGTGGTACATGGCATATTGCATCTGTTAGGCTATGACCACCTTAAAGATGAGGAAGCCGAAGCAATGGAAAGTTTAGAAATTCAGCTGTTACACGAATTAACCTTCCCCAACCCCTATTCTACCGACAGCCCAGAGACTTAACGACACAAGACCATGAGCGACGACCATTCGACCAAGAGCCAGGACGCCAAAAAGTCCTGGCTGGACAAAATCACTCAAGCCTTCAGTACCGAGCCACAGAGTCCAGAGGACGTTCGTGAGTTTCTTGGGCAAGCACTGGAAAACCATCTACTCGACAACGTTGCCTTCAACATCATAGAAGGTGCCATCGAAATTTCCGACCTGCAGGTCCGCGACGTGATGATTCCACGTCCTCAAATGACGGTCGTAAAGGAGTCACAGTCGCCGGAAGAGTTCCTGCCATTGGTCATTGAATCCGGCCACTCGCGATTCCCGGTAATTGGCGACAACCCGGACGAAGTAACCGGCATTTTGCTCGCCAAAGATTTACTGCCGCTAATTCTCAGCAACAATGTCGACAAGTTTAAAGTCCGCGATGTTTTACGCGCCGCAACCATTATCCCGGAAAGCAAACGCCTCACCCAACTACTCAACGAATTCCGTACCAATCGCTACCACATGGCCGTGGTAGTCGATGAATATGGCGGCATTTCTGGCTTAATCACCATTGAAGATGTTCTGGAAGAAATCGTCGGCGAGATCGAAGACGAATATGATACCGACGAAGAAGATGCCTTCATTCGACCAATTGAAAATGGTCAAACGCTGGTCAATGCACTGACCCCCATCGAAGACTTTAACGAACACTTTGAACTGGATTTCAACGACGATGAGTTCGATACCATCGGCGGCATTGTCATGAAGCATTTCGGTCGTCTGCCAAGCCGTAATGAAAGCATCGAAATTGCTGGCCTGAAATTCAAGGTACTGACCTCAGATAAACGCCGTATCCGCATTTTACAGGTTTCACAAGCACACCATTAAAATGCGACTCATCTCATGCAAGTGGCGTTACCTGTTGGCGCTGGCGGCTGGTATATTCGCACCCTTTGCCTTAGCGCCCTATGGCCTCTGGCCCCTCGGCATTGCATCACTGTTATTGTTACTTGTCAGCCTGCAGCAGGCCTCTCCAAAACAAGGTTTGGTCGTCGGCTGGCTGTACGGCTTAGGTTTCTATGGCACCGGCGTATCCTGGGTTTATCACAGCATTCACGATTACGGCCATGCAGCCCCCCCGTTAGCGGCTGGGCTTACACTGCTATTTGTTGCAGGGTTATCCCTGCTATTCACCGCCTCCTTTGGCTACGCCTTTGCCCGCCTATTCAAAAATAACTGCTGGGGAAATTTGCTCGGCTTTCCAGCCCTGTGGGTATTATTTGAATGGCTTCGCAGCTGGCTACTGACAGGCTTTCCCTGGCTGTTTGCAGGCTATGCCCACACTGACACCGTTTTAAGCCACTGGGCGCCAGTATCGGGTGTCTATGGCGTGAGTTTTATTATTGCCCTCTCGGCAAGCTCGCTTTATTTCCTTATTTTGAAGCTCTACACCCGTTCGCTAGGCCGCGGGTTTGCCTTATATGCCGGCCTCTTCAGCCTGCCATGGTTAGCCACATTATTATTAAGCCAGATCAGCTGGACTCAACCACAGGCTACCCCTATCACCGTCACACTACTGCAGCCCAATATCACACAGGACGTTAAGTGGCTTCCCGAACAACGCAATAAAACGTTGGGCCAGCTCTATCGGCAAACCCGTCAGCACCTGGACAGTGACCTGATTATCTGGCCAGAGAACGCAATTCCCATGCTACAGGATCGTGCCGGCCCCTACCTTGACAACGTGACCGCACTCGCCAGTCAGTCCAATAGCGCGGTCATTACCGGTATACCCTGGCGCGAAAACGATGGCAGCAACAGCGTATTTCATAACAGTATCGTGGCACTGGGCAACGGCAACGGCGTTTACCACAAACAAAAACTCGTGCCCTTTGGCGAATACGTACCGCTACAACAGCTGTTACGCGGGCTGATCGAGTTCTTCAACCTACCCATGTCCGACTTCCGTCGCGGCCCGGCTGAGCAGTCTCCTCTACTTATCAACGTCAAAAATCAGGCACTGAAAGTTGCGCCTTACATCTGCTACGAAATTGTCTATCCCGATTTTGTAAGAACGATGGCCAAGCAAAGTGATTTGTTGCTGACCATCAGTGACGACAGCTGGTTTGGCCGTTCCGCAGGCCCGCTTCAACACCTACAGATGGCCCGCATGCGAGCAATAGAAAATGGTAAATATCTAATGCGCGGCACCAATACCGGCGTCACGGCAATCATTGACGACCAAGGTCAGCTCATTGCACAGGCAAGGCCTTTTGTTAAAGGGAACCTGACCGGCGAGGTTTGGAGAACATCGGGACAAACGCCTTATTCTCGCCTGGGCTCATGGCCTGTGATATTGCTGTGTACTGTGTTGATAGCGGTTTGTGTAAGAAACCGAACCAGCCCGCCCTAAAACTCAGCTCCATTCCAGCGAAAGCCGAAATTTACAAATCACGAGCGGCACCCGGTACGACAATATTATTTTAACGCCGACCTGATTTAACCGGCGCCTTTTTACGCCCCGCCTTGGAGCCTGACTTAGCCGCAACCTTTGCGGCTCCCGTCTTAGTCTTCTTACCCGTATGGCGCGGCGGCAATCCGGTATGCTGCGTAAGAGCCGGACGCCCCTTTCCTGTGGGTTTGCGCGTCGCGCCACGGCGTCCTCCACGCTGCTCCGCAGGGACTAACTGGTGCTTACCGCCACCAATCAAGTCTGCACGCCCCATTTTCTTCAACGCCTCTCGCAACATGTCCCAGTTAGCGGGATCGTGATAGCGCAAAAACGCTTTATGTAACTGGCGCTTGGCTTTAGTTTTTGGTGTGGAAACATGCTCACTCTTGTAGCCCACCTTCTTCAGCGGATTACGTTCACTGTGGTACATGGCTGTCGCCGTTGCCATCGGAGATGGATAGAAGTTCTGTACCTGATCGAGTCGAAATTTGTTTTTCTTCAACCACAGCGCCAAACTCAACATATCCTCGTCGCGCGTCCCGGGGTGGGCAGCAATAAAATAAGGAATCAGGTACTGTTCTTTGCCCGCCTCTTTGGAGAATTTTTCGAACATCTGCTTAAAACGATCATAGGTGCCCATACCCGGTTTCATCATCTTGGTGAGCGGCCCGTCTTCGGTATGCTCCGGAGCGATTTTCAGGTAGCCGCCAACATGGTGCGTCACTAACTCACGGACGTACTCCGGATCTTCCACGGCCAGGTCGTAACGCAGGCCAGAGGCAATTGCCACGCGTTTTACGCCCTTGATATCACGCGCCTTACGATACAACTGTGTGGTCGGGCTGTGATCAGTTTCAAGGTTTTTACAGATCGTCGGGTACACGCAGGAAGGTCGACGGCAGCTTTCCTCGATAGCCTTGTCCTTGCAGTTCAGTCGATACATGTTGGCGGTAGGCCCGCCCAAATCCGATACCGTGCCGGTAAAGCCCGGCACCCGGTCACGCATAACTTCAATTTCCTTCAGAATGGATTCTTCCGAACGACTTTGAATGATCCGCCCCTCGTGTTCGGTAATTGAGCAGAAGGTACAACCACCAAAGCAACCACGCATGATGTTTACCGAGAAACGGATCATTTCGTAGGCGGGAATAGGTGCATCGCCATAGGCGGGATGCGGCACCCGCTGATAATCAAAATCAAACACCCAGTCCATTTCCTCAGTGGAAAGCGGAATCGGCGGAGGGTTTAACCATAGGTTACGGTTGCCATGCGGCTGCATCAAAGCGCGCGCATTACCCGGATTCGTCTCACGGTGAAAAATTCGCGACACATGGGCGTATAAAACAGGATCATTACGCACCTTTTCGTAGGAAGGCAGACGTATATAACTCGTTTCAGGGTCGCTTTTCACCGCTGCCATCGACGGCAAAATAGTGACCACCTGAGCCCCTTCAAAGTCAGCGTCTTTTTCGTTATCCGACTCAGCATCGTAACCGGTAGCCTCATCTTTCGAGCAAGCGCCGCTTTCGTTGACCTCTGCAGAAGTATCAACATAGGGACTGACAGGTTTCTCTACTTTACCCGGCGTATCAACACGGGTGGAATCAATTTCCTGCCACCCTTCCGGCAACTGCTCACGGAAAAATGCCGTACCACGAATATCAGTAATCTCTTCAACAGTCTCACCGCGGGAAATGCGATCGGCAATCTCACAAATCGCCCGTTCGGCATTACCAAACACCAGCATATCCGCCGTTGCATCATGCAGGACCGAGCGGCGCACGGTATCGTCCCAGTAATCGTAATGGGCCAAACGTCGCAAACTGGCTTCAATACCACCAATAATGACCGGCACATGCTTATAAGCTTCCTTGCAACGCTGCGAGTACACCGTCACTGCTCGATCCGGACGCTTACCGCCCTCATTGTTAGGCGTGTAAGCATCATCGTGACGCAGGCGACGATCCGCCGTGTAACGGTTGATCATGGAGTCCATATTGCCCGCCGCAACACCGAAGAACAGGTTCGGCTCGCCCAACTCCATAAAGGCATCCTTACTGCGCCAATCCGGCTGCGCAATAATGCCAACCCTGAAGCCCTGCGCCTCTAAAGTCCGCCCAATCACGGCCATGCCAAAGCTCGGATGATCCACGTAGGCATCGCCGGTGACAATAATGATGTCGCAACTGTCCCATCCCAGCTCGTCCATTTCAGCACGAGACATAGGTAAAAATGGCGCCGTGCCGTAGCATTCAGCCCAGTATTTGGGATAGGAATAAAGTGGGGTAACAGGTTTCATGGTGTGCTGCAGGGAAAGTAATAAGGCTCTGCATTATACATGAAAGCAGAAACCAATTCGAAACTACTTCTTAAGCGCAACGGTTATCAAGCAAGGGTAATTAATTAATAGAAATGTGGTGCCATTAGCCATTTATTTTATATTGATACGCCCCCTGCATTTAGGATGGGATTCCTCCCTTTAACTTTATGTCCAGCTTTCCAACTTATTTCCTAACTGATCTAACCATTACTTCGGCTGACTTTTTCGCCTTTAGCGCGGCTCTTTTATCCCCCTGTACATGCGCCAGCACAATGGCGCCTTCCTTGAGTAAACAAAGTGAATCCGTCAGTGTTTCAACCTGATCAACATCGATACCCAAAGTGCCGACCTGTTTTTTAATCAGCGCCGCAATATTGTCCTTATGCTTCATACACTGCTGATGCACGGGGTCAGCCGGATCACTGAACTCACCACTAACATTGATAAAAAAGCAGCCGCGGAAGGGTAGCAGCACCTCGGCCCGATCATTAAACCAGTCATCCAGCGCATCAAACAATGCGTCAATTCGCGCTATGCCAGGGGCCGCTTTATTGAGTTCGCCTTCCAGCCAGTCACAGAAACATTTGTCTCGATAGGCTACGACGGCGGAGATCAGTTCATTTTTGCTGGCAAAGTGGTTGTAGAGCGTTTTTTTGGCAATGCCCGTTTCGGCCAGTATTTCGTTAATTCCCACCGCGTGAACGCCCTTTTGGTAAAAAAGTTTAAAGGCCGTTTCGATTAACACCTGGCGTTTTTCTGACATATTCAAAGTGCCTTAACTATCCACAAATAAAAATGATGTTGACACAGGGAGACCGACTTGTCTACCATATCGCAAATAGACAGATCGGTCTCCTTTTCGAAGAATCGGTTTCCTTTCAAACATTAAGACGAAACAAAAATAAAATGGGTTAAAAGACATGACAGAGTTTATTAGAAAATTAAGGGGTGACGGTGCCGCTTTACCAGCAAAACCCGGCACGAAAGCAATTATACTGGCGTGGCTGGGGGGCTTCTGTGCAATTGCCCTGGTTGCTGGCATGGCTGCGAAACTGGAAATGATGCTGGTGCTTGGCTCCTTCGGCGCGTCCTGCGTATTGCTGTTTGGCTTTCCTGACGCACCCTTTTCACAGCCCCGAAATACCATCGCCGGACACTTCCTAAGCTCTCTGGTAGGATTAACCTGTCTGATGCTGTTTGGCCCAACCTGGTGGTCAGTGGCGCTTGCCGTTGGTACAGCCATCGCGCTGATGATGGCAACACGCACCGTTCACCCCCCGGCTGGTTCAAACCCGGTCATCGTCTACCTGATACAACCGGAATGGGATTTCCTGCTATTCCCGACCCTGACAGGCGCGTTACTGGTCGCCCTTGTTGCGCTGATCTATAACAACCTGACGCGAAACGACCGCTATCCAAAATACTGGTAGTAATAAACAATCCGACATGGGTCAAAGACAAAAACGCTGCCCGCCGTTATGATGGCTAGCCAAGCTCACAACAACAAATAAAAAAACATGGAAAATTTTGACAACTTTGTAATCGCCCGCGCCCTTCATGTGATTGGCGTTGTGCTCTGGATAGGCGGGGTTGCCTTTGTCACGACCGTTCTTATTCCTGCGGTACGTCGCATCGACAAACTCAATGAGCGGCAGGCAATGTTTGAGTGGCTGGAGGGGCGCTTCGGCTGGCAGGCTAAGTTCACAACCCTGTTAACCGGCATCACCGGCTTTTACATGATGGCTTTTCTGGATGCCTGGGATCGTTACCTGCAACTGGAATTCTGGTGGATTCACCTGATGACACTGGTATGGTTGATTTTCACGCTAGTGCTGTTTGTGCTGGAGCCATTATTTCTACACCAATGGTTTCGTGAGCAGGCACAAACCAAAAGTCACCGAACCTTTGTCCGCCTGCAGCAAATGCACATTCTGCTGCTGACGTTGAGTCTGATTGCGGTATTTGGGGCGGTTGCGGGCTCGCATGGCTACAGTTTTTCATAGCAAACCTTAACGCTTGTTACTCAGACATAAAAAAAGCGCCAACTGGCGCTTTTTTTATGTCTGTAATTTTAGCCCTTAAACGCCATCCGGATGGTAAACGGTATTAAAGATGCCCAGGAAGCTGGCATCGGTCATGATATTAACGGGTAATTTGAGCTTTCTAACAATATCACTGGCCGAAATAATGCCTCTGATTTTATGCGCGTTGCGGTCCAGCACCAAGCAGTGCTGCTGGCCATTCTCTTTTAGCGCCTCAATCACATTGGTGATGGTCGCGCAGGCAATTTGATCGTAATCGAAAGCCTTTAGCTGCTCCTTCGGAATCATAAACTCATCTATCGATAGTTCTTCACGTGAGTAACCTTTTGATAAACGCTTGATCACTTCCTGATTATTGAGGTTATCCAAACTCACCACACCCACAAAGTTTTCATCCTTATCAACCACCAGCTTTAAGCGCACATGCGCCTTTTGCATTTGCTTTTCCGCTTCGACAGCACAACTGCCTTCCTCAAGCATTAAAGGCATGTACACATTAAAATCCGTAAAAACCTCAAGTGCCGAAGAGTCTTTGGTAATACTTCCAACTGTTTCCGGCTTAGCGATATCGTCAGTGGCTTCGATATCAAAAAAATCGAGCTTCATCATAAAAAATGCCCCTTGAACCTATTTCTATCTATTTATTATATTTTTGCTACAGCGTGACATGAAGCACGCCGACCACGCCGAGTTTGCCTCACTCAATAATACTTTTCCATTAACTAAATCAGTAAAGTAATAAAAAGTACCCATTTATGACATAAACTGGCGCTTTGCCCTTGCTTTTATTTTTTTATATAGTGGTCATATCGCCAAAGAAACAAGACTCGACCTTGAATAGAAGCCCACCGCCAAAGCCGTCAATAAGCTAGTCGGCTCTAAACAGCTTCTATACCGGATACAGGAGGATGTTATGGCACTTGAACTTGAACCCTTAGAGTCAGAAAAACTCAACAGCCAGCCTGCCAACTTTGAGCCAAAGACTCAGGAGACCAGATACCTCGGCCCCGAGCATCGAGTCGGGCATCGCAGAAAAATAGCAGATCGCCGCGCCAGCTTACGCTTTGAACCTGACAAGGTAGACCGCCGCTCGCACCTTGACCGGCGCGGTGGAGGTAAATGGAATGACCTTTACCGACTGTAATTCGAGCTAACCACCGGGCACAGTCATTAAGTCTTCGATAAAGCTCGTCACCACTGATGGCGGCCGCCTGCGTACCAGTAACAAATGTCATCGATCCAAGCTTGGACGCCCCGCTAGCGACAACCCCAGATAAGCATGAAATAAATAACCGAGTGACTCCTGGCCGCCTTCCGCAAGCTCTGCCGTTAGGTAAGCCAACACCCCAAAAACGGCTAAGGCCATGTGTAAATTTTTTGCTTATTTTGGATAGCTATAATTCTGCTTGCTCATGATCTCACCTGTACTAAAGTTATGCCCACAGGTTAGCGCTTGGCCCCACAGAAATAATCAGACAAAGGCTCCAGGATCGGTCCGTTAAGACATTTATCTCATTCTTAAAAAAAACAGCAACTTAGCGTCTAACGACTTAGTTACCAGCAGGCGGGCTAAAAACTCAGCTCAAACAACTCAATACCAGGATTAGCAATGAAAAAACTATTGATCTTTTTTGCAGCAGGCTGCTTAGGTGCACTCGCTAACAGTATCACAGTTTGGCTATTTGGCGACCTTGGCATCACCGCATCGGCTGGCGTCTCTATTTCACCATCACTGTCAGCTAACTGGCTTTACCCAAGATTAGTATGGGGTGGGTTATGGGGCTTGCTGTTTATTTTACCGATGATGCAATCAAAGCCCCTGTTAAAAGGCACCCTGTTAAGCCTGTTCCCGACTCTGGTGCAACTACTGGTGGTCTTTCCTTACAAAACGCGTTATGGAATCGCCGGGCTCGAACTGGGCATATTGACGCCGGCATTCGTGCTGTTTTTCAACTGGATATGGGGCGTTGTAACGGCATTAATCATACGCTTTGCGCGCTGACCATACAGCCCTTACATGTTGTAAAGGCTGACTTGGCCTGTTTCATAGGCATAACGAAAGTAGGGTGTTTCGTCCTCAACAAAGGCTTCACCATCCTGATTGATAAAATAGCAAATATTCGGGCCACCGCCCACGCTCCAACCAGGAGCATGTACTTCACGGTTATACACCTGAATATCAGGTGAATTAGGCAACACTGACTTCCAAATAGCTATACAACCGTCGACGCTGGCATTGAGCTGTTTAGCCCAACCGCTTTCCGTCACCTCGATAAATAGCCCGTTAAATTCAACCTTCTGTTTTCGTCCACCCTCAGCAGACCACTGCAGACGAACATCGTTAATCGCAGTTTCAAAAGCCGCCGCAACTTTTTTGGTTTCACTGGTCTGCTGACTATCAAAAGCGCCCGAAGAAGGCCCATAAATAAAAATTAACAAGGCAGTGATCACAACGAGCACAACGGCTAGCTCGACCCATGTAAACCCCTGTTGATAGCATGTGTTTTTTTTATGCATATCCCCGCCTGTCTTTTATTTATTTTTTAAAAGCCACCCCTAAAGCTCTGAAAAGTATAGCCTATAAATAAGCAATAAAAGGATTATTATGCTTTTTTGGAATAAGCCCTAATACTGCAGCTCCTCTTCGAGCGTTTCCAACTGCTCGTTAAGTAACATCCACTGTTCTTCCAACTCTTCATGTTGCTGTTTCAATTCTCCCTGACGCTGCAATATTTCCTGCAATTCATCTTTTTTACCCGACTCATAGAGGGAGGTATCAAGCAGTTTTTCTTCAATCTCCGCCAAAGCCGTTTCATTAACCTCCATACCGGCTTCAATTTTTGCAACCTGCTTCTTCAGTGGCTGTAGCTGTTTACGTTGTTCCGCCGCCTGGCGACGCTGCTCTTTACGGTCAACCTTGGGTGCATCAACCACCTCCGATGACGCTTCTAAACTCGGCGCCTGTTTGCTTTTCAACAGCCACTGCTGGTACTCATCCAGGTCACCATTAAAAGGCTGAGCCTGTCCATCAGCTACCAATAGAAATTCATCAACACTGTTACGCAACAGATGTCGATCATGGGAGACCAAAATCATCGCACCAGAGAAGCTTTGCAATGCCATGGTTAAGGCATGACACATTTCCAGATCAAGATGGTTCGTTGGCTCGTCCATAATCAGCAGGTTAGGTTTTTGCCACACCACCAGCGCCAAAGCCAATCGCGCCTTTTCACCACCGGAGAAGTTTTCCGGCGAACCAGTCGCAACATCACCATGAAAGTTAAAGCCACCTAGAAAGTTACGGATTGTTTGCTCGCTGACCGTCGGCGATAATCGCTGAATTTGTGTAACCGGGCTGACACTTAAATCCAGCGCCTCTAATTGGTGCTGAGCGAAATAACCTACCTGTAAGTTATCGCCAGCATGGCGAGTACCGTTTCTAAGAGATAAATCGCCCACCAGCGTTTTGATGAGCGTCGATTTCCCTGCGCCATTCGGACCAAGCAGGCCTATCCGGCTACCAGGGTTAACGCTTAGGGTAACGTCAGCAAGAATCTCTTTTTCGTCGTAGCCCAAACTGGCTTTTTTTAAATACAGCAACGGCGTTGAAGGCTTTGGCGGCTCCGAAAACTCAAAGTGAAACGGCGAATCAATATGTGCCGGCGCGATTTCTTCCATCCGCTCCAGTGCTTTTACCCGACTCTGCGCCTGTTTGGCTTTGGTCGCCTTGGCTTTGAAGCGATCAACGAAGCGTTGCAAATGCGCACGCTCGGCCTGTTGTTTCTCATAATTAGCCTGTTGTTGCGCCATGCGCTCGGCATGCTGCCGCTCATAGGCGGAATAATTGCCTTTGTAATAATGAATTTGATGCTGATAAAGGCGTGCGATATGTGTGGCAACCGAATCCAGAAAATCTCGGTCGTGGGAGATCAATAGCAACGTGCCCTGATAACGCAGTAGCCACTGTTCCAGCCATACAGTCGCATCTAAGTCGAGGTGGTTAGTCGGCTCATCAAGCAACATAAAGTCCGAAGGGCACATCAATGCCTGGGCCAAATTAAGGCGAATACGCCAGCCGCCGGAAAACTCGCTCACGGCACGCAAATAATCTTCAGGAGCAAATCCCAATCCATTCAATAGCTGCTGAGCCCGGCTGGGAGCACTGTGTCCATCAATGGCATCTAACTTATCGAAGGCGTGCGCCAGAGCATTGTTATCCTCATTGGCCTGTGCCGCTTCAATATTTGCCTGAGTTTCGCGTAACTCGGTATCCCCGTCGAGCACATAATCCAAGGCTGTACGATCACTGTGCGCCACCTCCTGCGCCATGTGTGAAATACGCAGCTGCTTTGGCAAAATCACATCACCATGATCTGAATGCAGCCCTCCCAGAAACAACTGAAAAAGGCTCGATTTGCCGGTACCGTTGGCACCAATCACACCGACACGCTGCCCTGCGTGAACAAGCAGGTTCGCTTTTTCCAGCAGTGGTTTATTACCGCGCTGCAGGCTGACTTCATTAAGACCAATCATTTAATTATTACTACTCTATTTGTCAGAAGGAGATTTCGAATACATTTTGATGAGGGTACAGGGATCATTATCGAGATTACCTTGACTACCATGCAGACGCATTAGTTGTGCGGCCAACCCCGTCATAGGCGTAGCTGCGTCGCGGCTTTTGGAAAGCCCAACCCCCATATCCAGATCCTTCAGCAAGGTTTTGACGTGCCAGGTCACCGCATCAAAGTCTTCAGCGGCCATACGCGACCCGGTAATTTGCAGCGGCGTTGAATCAGCAAAGCCGCCCTTTAGCGCTTCAGGAATCAATGTCGCATCAACACCATTTTTCTTGGCTAATGCCAGCACCTCCGCCATCACCATCACGTTGCAACTGACAATCATCTGGTTGCAGACTTTAGTCACCTGCCCGCTACCAACGGGCCCCATCCGGGTAACACGAGCAGACAGCGGCGCCAAAACTGGGCGCAGGTTTTCAATCGTCGCTTCGTTACCACCGGCCATAATCGCCAGCGTGCCCGCTGTCGCACCAGCCACACCACCAGACACCGGGGTATCAACCCACTCCATGCCACATTGAGCCTGTAACTTTTCAGAAAATTCGCGAGTAGCATCTGGCTCAATACTGGAAAAATCAACGAGAGTCTTTCCCGCTGCACCGCTGGCCGCAACACCTTCCTCACCAAAGACCACAGCCTTAACAGCATCGGTATTGCTTACACAGGTCATGATAAGATCCGACGCACTGACCAGATCGGCAATCGAAACTTGAGCAACCGCCCCCTTTTCAACCACAGCCGCCATTTTATCGGCACTACGATTCCAAACATTGACGGTAAAACCAGCCTCAAGCAAACGCGAGGTCATCGGTGTTCCCATCAACCCAAGACCAATAAAACCAATGCGTAGTGACTGCTCACTCATAACAAAAACCCTAACGAATTAAAGTGGCGGGTATTCTAACAGAGTTAAGGCAGGCATCCTGTTCGAGGGGCGAATCTTTTATAGCTCAGAGACAACGGTTGTCGTCAGGGCAAAATAGCAGGCTGAGCGCCCCACGACTTAAGAAAGGAATCTTGGCAGGTGCCGCTTGCGCTCAACATGACAAAAGCTAATCCGCTGTCATTCGATACCAAAGCAGGCCTAACAGTTCGTGCAACATCCAGGTGCTATCCTGCAAGCTACTCACATTGGGAATATAGTCTCCAACCAATCCGCCAGCTGGATTTGACGTTTTAAACTGAGTCGGCGCGGCCATCACATCAAAACCCGCGCGCTCGAAACTATAAAGGGCTCTGGGCATATGCCAGGCGTGGGTTACCAACAGTATTTTTTGAACACCATCGGCATCGGTCAACTCACGAGAATATTTTGCATTTTCCCAGGTAGTTCGGCTTCGGGGTTCCTGCCAGGTTGTCTTAACCAAAAACTCTTCCTCGAGCACCCGGGCCATGAACTCAGCCTCGGGCACAAAATCATCCAGCCAGGCACCACCCGTGACCAGAAGCGGCAAGCCCGTTTTGCGATGCAAATAGGCGCCATAACGTAATCGCACCAATCCCATCGGTTTAGCCGTATCTTCACCACCATATTCAGGTGCGGCGCGATAACGCCCGGAGCCCAACACAACAATGGCCTGATAATCTTCAACCTTAATACTTTGCCAGTCCAGCGCGGGATAACGCTCCAGCTGTTTACCCAGCGTATAGGACACCATAGGCACGCTGAGCAATAACAGTGTTAACAGAGAAAAACTAATAAGCAGTGTTTTTAAAACCGGGTGACGCCGCAAAAATAATAACGCGAACACCACACCGAGAATATTGCCAAGCGGCGGCATTACCATCGCCTTTAGAATGGCGCGGATTAACATTTCATCCATGGAAGGAAAACGCTCTGCTAATTGTGGCTACTTCGAAGGAAGCGGTCCCCTCCGCACTCAGCACAGCTCATTAAAAAGCCCGGCTTAATAAATTCCTGCTCTTCATCACAATTTGTACAAACAAAGGTGCCAGCCACCACATACTCGCCACTGGCGTAGACCTCTTCATCATGTTCGTCGAGCTCATCTTCAAGCCGTTGTTGCTCAAGCACTGACTTATCAGCCACCTGTTGCAGCAGGCTTTGCAGCTTGTTTTCTAACAGGGCCATGTCAAATTTGAGCCACTCAGCCAGCCCCTTACCCGTTTTACCCATAAAATGAGTAAAACTGTTTAAATCACGCTTGAGGTAAGCGCCCAACAAACTAACCTCTTGCTTGGTCAGCTCTTCAACATCCTCTTCAAACTCAATCGCCTGATCAACGCCGTTTTTAAGTTCCTCTAAGGTGACCTCTTCGGCCTTTTCCAAAGATTTCTCAACACGGTTGATAATTCGCTCATAGGCTTTTTCGTGATGTTCCGTCATTGTCATCCTCACTGTGAATTTAAAGCGATCATCTTTTAATCAAAACAACTCTATGCAATAAGACCACTCCACAAAACAAATAACGAGTCAAAATATGACTAAAATTTTTTGCTTGCCGCTGCAAAACTTACCAGGACTCGACTATTACCTTCATTCTGCGCCTTAATCAAAAAATTTTCCCCTCATTTTTCTCTCGCCTCTGTCTCAGGCAAAGGTCTCATAGTATGCTACGCGTTTCGCTTTTTAAGGTACAGTTTTGACAATGGACGAGCGTTATCAACCGCACGACATCGAGCAGGCCGCCCGCGCCTTCTGGGATGAAAATAACAGTTTCGAAGTACATCCTGATCCGGACAGAGAAAAGTATTACTGTCTGGCGATGTTCCCCTACCCCAGCGGCAAGCTGCACATGGGGCATGTACGCAATTACACCATTGCCGATGTAATTGCCCGTTACCAGCGCATGCTGGGCAAAAACGTGATGCAGCCGATGGGCTGGGACGCTTTTGGCCTGCCCGCTGAAAACGCGGCCATCAAAAACAATACCGCACCAGCCAAGTGGACTTACTCCAACATCGAGTACATGAAAGGTCAGCTAAAACAGCTAGGCTTTGCCTACGACTGGAGCCGCGAACTGGCCACCTGTCAGCCGGACTACTACCGCTGGGAACAATGGTTCTTCACCCGCCTGTATGAAAAGGGCCTGGTCTACAAAAAAATGGCCACCGTAAACTGGGACCCGGTAGACCAGACTGTGCTGGCTAACGAGCAGGTTATCGATGGCCGCGGCTGGCGTTCGGATGCCCTGATTGAGCGTAAGGAAATTCCCCAGTGGTTCATCAAAATTACCGACTATGCCGAAGAGCTACTCGCCGGGTTGGATAACTTGCCTGGCTGGCCTGAACAGGTACGCACCATGCAGCGTAACTGGATTGGCCGCTCCGAAGGTGTCGAAATGTCGTTCCAGCTGACAACCCCCGTTGAAGGCTTGCCGGACCACTTTGATATTTACACCACTCGTCCTGACACCCTGATGGGCGTGACTTATGTGGGCGTGGCTGCTGAACACCCACTGGCGCTGGCTGCCGCTGAAAATAACCCGGCACTTGCTGACTTTATTCAGGAATGCAAAACCAACTCCGTGGCAGAATCCGACATGGCCACCATGGAGAAAAAGGGCATGGATACTGGCTTTACCGCCATCCACCCCATTTCTGGCCGCGAAGTACCCGTTTATGCCGCTAACTTTGTTCTGATGGGTTACGGCTCTGGCGCTGTAATGGCTGTACCAGCTCACGATCAGCGTGACTGGGAGTTTGCTCATCAATATGGGCTTCCGATTGAACAGGTTATTGCACCCGCTTCGGATGAGCATGAATGTAATCTGGATGAAGGCGCCTTTACTGAAAAAGGCACTCTCATCAACTCTGGCGAGTTTGATAATCTAAGCTCGACTGATGCCTTTGACGCCATTGCCACCAAACTTGAAGGCTTAGGCAAAGGCCGTAAAACGGTGAACTACCGTTTGCGCGATTGGGGAGTTTCTCGCCAACGCTACTGGGGCTCGCCAATTCCTATGTTTAATATGCCTGACGGCGGTGAAATCCCGGTGCCAGCCGATCGCCTGCCTGCACTGCTGCCTGAAGATGTTGAAATGGATGGCGTTCATTCACCGATCAAAGCCGATCCAGAGTGGTGCAAAGCCGAACTGAATGGCCAAGCCGTTGAGCGTGAAACCGACACCTTCGACACCTTTATGGAATCCTCCTGGTACTACGCTCGTTTTTGTAGTCCCAACTATCAGGATGGCATGCTGGACTCTGACGCCGCCAATTACTGGCTGCCTGTAGACCAGTACGTTGGCGGTATCGAACACGCGATTCTTCACCTTTTGTACGCCCGCTTCTTCCACAAACTCATGCGCGATGAAGGCTTGATCAGCAGTGACGAACCCTTCGAAAAACTGCTATGTCAGGGTATGGTATTAAAAGACGGTGCCAAGATGTCCAAATCCAAGGGCAACACCGTTGACCCACAGGAACTGATTAACGAATACGGCGCCGACACCGTACGCCTGTTCACCATGTTTGCTGCGCCTCCCGAGCAGTCTCTGGAGTGGTCTGACTCAGGCGTTGAAGGCGGTAACCGCTTCCTGAAACGCCTCTGGAAAGCTGTCAACGCGCACCTTGAAGCGGGCACGCCCGGCGATCTATCGGTTAGCGACCTCGACGACAATCAGCAGGCTTTGCGCCGTAAAACTCACGCCACGATTGCCAAGGTAACCGACGACTACGGCCGTCGCCAGACCTTCAATACAGCCATTGCAGCAGTCATGGAGCTGCTCAACGAAATCAACAAGTCAGCTGATCGATCATCACCCCTGGGCTTAGCGGTTGAACGCGAAGCGCTAGAGGCCGCTGTTCAGTTACTGGCCCCCATTGTGCCGCATATTTGCCACGCGCTGTGGCAGGCTCTGGGTCACGACAACGCCATTATTGACCAAGCTTGGCCGCAGTTCGATGAGTCAGCTCTCAAACAATCCAGCATCGAAATGGTGGTACAGGTGAACGGTAAAGTTCGTGCTCGTGTCTCAGTGGATGCCGAAGCTGACAAAGACAGCATCGAGAAGATCGCTCTCGCCGAAGAAAATGTGGTACGTTTCATCGACGGAAAAACCGTACGCAAAGTTATTGTTGTGCCAGGAAAACTTATCAACATTGTTGTGGGAGGTTAATCCACATGCCCCTGTTAAAACTAAAATCACTGATGATCGGCCTATTAGCCGGCGCACTATTATTACAGGGGTGCGGCTGGCATCTGCGCGGTGCTCAGCCTTTACCACCAGAGCTACAAACGCTATTTTTACAGGTCGCCAGTGAAAATAGCAGCTTTGCTCGATCACTTAAGCGCTCGCTCAAGTCAATGGACGTTCAGCTAGCCGACCAGAATACTGGTGCGCCTTACAGCCTGGTGGTGTCTGACGTCAACAGAACGACTCGGACCATCAGCACCACCAGTGCTGCAAAAGTAGCAGAGTACGCGCTGACCTCATCGATAAACTTCTCCGTTAAGAACCAGCAGGGCGAGACACTAGTCCCTCACACGCTGCTGAGCGTCGAAAAAAGTTACCTCTACAACTCTAACAACGCCGTCAGCTCCTATGAAGAAGAATCATTACTGCGCCGGGAGATGGAGCGCGACTTGGTACAGCAGTTAATTCGCCGCTACCGGGCTATTAAACCCACCACAGAAACAACCGATGCCGGCACCGAAACAAACTAATGAACGTTCGCCTTGAACAACTGGAGTCGCACCTCCAGCAAGGCCTGAAATCAATTTATATTGTCTCAGGTGACGAGCCTCTTCAAATCCAAGAGGCTTGCCACCTCATTCGCAAAGCAGCTCGCAGGGCGGGCTTTAATGAGCGCGAAAGCTTTAGTGCTGACAATAACTTCAACTGGGACGAACTGCTTAGCGCAGGCAACGCACTATCACTTTTTGCCTCGCAAAAACTCCTGGAGCTTCGCTTGCCAAACGGGAAGCCCGGTAGCGAAGGCAGCAAAGCATTAATACAATATGCCCAATCACCCTGTGATAATAATCTACTGTTAATTAGCTCGGCTAAACTCGATAAAACCGCCAAAAACAGCAAATGGTTTAAGCAGCTGGACGCTATCGCTGCACACATAGAAATTTGGCCAATTGAGAGTCAGCAATTACCCCAGTGGATTGATCGCAGAATGCGCCAATCTGGCTTGAAAGCCGATAAAGAAGCCGCCAACCTGCTAGCCGAACTGGTTGATGGCAACCTGTTGGCCGCCAGCCAAGAAATTGAAAAACTGAAATTACTGCTACCAGAAAATCAACCACAGGTTAGCGCTCAGCCCATCCGCAGCTATGTTGTTGATAGCGCTCGATACAACGCCTTTAATTTGGTTGATAACGCCTTTAAGGGCAATACCAGACACTGCATTAAAATGCTTAAGGGGTTACGCGACGAAGGCACCGAACCCTTATCCCTGTTGTGGATTCTAGGCCGTGAAATGCGCCAACTATCCCTGATTAAGCAGGACATTCAACTAGGTCGTTCTGTGGATCAGGCCATGCAGGCACAACGGGTATGGCGTAATCGTCAACCGCTTGTGAACAAAGCCTTGTCACGACTTTCATTGCAAAAACTAGCCAACCTCAACCAACAGATTGCTCACGCTGATCAGCTCGCTAAGGGTATGCACGAGGGTAATATTTGGGACGAACTGGAACAAATTACGCTTGGCCTGGCTGGTATTGATCTACCCGGCAGCCTATAAGGTTAGCGCGTCAAATACTTCGTTATTAACGGCTTTAAGCCCTGACAAATAAAAAAAGCCTCGCTGAATCACTTCAGCGAGGCTTTTCTACATTAATTAACTGCACGAGGCAGCCAGCTAATTTATTTTCTAATCAGTTTTTCTACGCTTGCACTGATTACCGCTGTTACACGACGGTTTTGCTGACGGCCATCGGCAGTATCGTTAGTCGCACGAGGCTGTGTTTCACCATAACCTTTTGCAGTCAAACGATCACGATCGACATCCATCTCATCAGCCAGTACCGCTACAACAGCATCTGCACGACGCTGTGACAGATCCATGTTGTAATCGGCTTCGCCACGGTTATCCGTGTGACCTTCAATAACAGCCGTTGCTTTAGGGTAAGTATTCATAAAGTCTGCCACACGCTGAACTTCAGGCATAAAAGCAGGTTTTACAATTGAGCGGTTAGTATCAAACAATACTTCCAAATCAATACTTACTGATTCAACTGACATTCTTGGGCAGCCATCGCTATCAACCGCTAAGGATGCAGCAGTACCTGGGCACTTATCATTTTCATCAATTACACCGTCACCATCACTATCTCTGGGTGCAGGTGCTGGCTCTTGAGGAGCTGGGGCCGCGGCTGAAGCGCCAAAAATGTAGTTAAAACCAATCGTCGCCAGCACATCTGTATCGCTATCTTCTTCACCATAAACTGCACGAACATCAGCACGGGCAGTCAGTTCTTTGGACAGCGCGTATTTAACACCACCACCAAAGTTCAAAGCCAACTCATCGTCATCGCTGCCACCTTTAGTGTCAAAGCTCAACTCACCTAAACCTGCAGCCAGGTAAGGCGTCCAGTGTCCACGCTGATCGAAGTGGTATAAACCATCAATACGGAACATGCTGCCATCCACATCGGCACCCGTGTTGTCGTTATCCATTCCGCTAATATCAGAATAAATCGCTTCAACTGCCCAGTGCTTATCAATGATATAGCCTAGACCAAGTTCACCTACCGAGCCGTCATCAAGGTCGCGGCTACTATCCGTGAAATATTTACCGCCGCCAAACAACACCGTGAATTTACCAGAATTATCGACATCTTCATGGGCCTGTGCAGCACCAGACAATCCGGCCAATAATGCACAAGAACAAACCAGGCTCTTCATTTTCATAGGTTGTGACTCCTTACAACAACTCAATTATTGAATATAACTTTTGTACGCTATTTGATGCTTACAGCGGCCATTATATCGCATTTTTTAGCAACAAAAGCAAAGCATTACTCGATAGTTTCACCAAGCGCCTGCCGGTCAGCATGATACGAAGAGCGCACCAGAGGGCCACTGGCAACACTTTTAAAACCCATCGCTCGGGCACGCTCTGCATATTCAGCAAACTCATCAGGGTGAACAAAGCGCTCTACCGGCAAATGATTCAAACTCGGCTGCAAGTACTGTCCAAGGGTGATCATATCAACATCATGCTCACGTAAATCACTCATAACCTGATAAATTTCTTCTGCGGTTTCACCTAACCCCACCATCAAGCCGGACTTAGTCAGCACCTGTGGTTGACGCTGTTTATGCTTTTTCAGCAACGCCAACGACCACTGATAGTCAGAGCCCGGTCTAATCTTCCGATACAGGCGAGGAACCGACTCAAGATTATGATTAAAAACATCGGCGGGCGCCGCTGCCAGCTCATCTAACGCAACATCCATTCGTCCGCGAAAGTCAGGCACCAGTATTTCAATTTTAATCGTCGGCAGAAGCTGGCGAGTTTCTCGAATACAGTCGGCAAAATGGGCCGCGCCCCCATCCCGCAAATCATCACGATCAACCGAGGTTATCACGACATAGGATAGTTGCAGGTCAACTATCGCCTGCGCCAGATGGCGCGGCTCGTCAACATCCAGCGGCAAAGGCCGGCCATGAGCAACATCACAAAACGGGCAGCGTCGAGTACAGACTTCACCCATAATCATAAAGGTAGCTGTGCCGTGACTAAAACACTCCGACAAGTTTGGGCAAGCAGCTTCTTCGCACACAGAGGCGAGCTTATTTTTACGCAACAGTTTTTTAATTTTAGCCACCTGCGGAGAGCTCGACATGCGCACACGAATCCAGTCGGGTTTGCGCTGAGGCTTCTCGGAGGGAACCACCTTAACCGGAATACGATCCACCTTATCGGCGCCACGCATTTTAACGCCCGCTTCAACGCGTTTACGTTTCACGGACGGTGTTTTATTTCCCTCTTGGCTATTCGACATTTACCTTAATCCACATACTCAACTTCACTATAACCCAGGCGTTCAACTAAGTGAGCAATCAAACCTAAACGCACTTTTCGTTCGTCAACTTCGGAGATCAAGTCACTGAGTTTCGTGACCTGTAGCCCCTGATAACCACAAACATTAATACCGGCAAAAGGAGCCAAGTCCATATCCAGGTTCAGACTCAAGCCATGATAAGTACAGTTTTTACGAACCCTTAAACCTAAAGAGGCTATTTTCTGCTCATTAACATAGACGCCAGGCGCTTTGTCCCGCGTATTTGCCGTTACGCCAACCTCGGCTAGCAACGCGATCACCGCCTGTTCAATCAGCGTCACAAGCTGACGAACGCCAAGGCCTTGTCGGCGCAGGTCAATTAAAAGGTAAGCAATTAACTGTCCGGGACCGTGGTAAGTGATTTGCCCGCCACGATCGCTTTTAACGACAGGAATACCATTGGCAGATAGCAAGTGTTCAGGTTTTCCCGCCTGTCCCTGGGTATAAACGGGCTCGTGCTGTAATAACCAGACTTCATCACAGGTGCCAGCATCACGCGTATCGGTAAAGTCCCTCATGGCTTGCCATACGCTTTGATAAGGCAGACAACCCAGTTGCTTTACGCGTAACCGACTAACCGTCACAAAAGAACTCTGGCTGAACCTTAAATAACCATGGATACACGCCCAGAGGCCTGTAGCTCAGCGTGAATCGCTTTAAGTTGGTCAACACCCGTGGCGTTAATCGTTATTCGCACCGAACAAAAGGTACCTTTGCTGCTCGGCTGAACTTCGACTTTTTGCAGATCAAGGTCAAGCACGTGCTTTCTAAAAATAGCCACCACAAACGCTTCGTAATCTGGGGCTGCACGACCGACAACCTTGATTGGGTATTCACAGGGAAATTCAATTTTAGGCTTTTCTTGTTGCTCTTGCGGTTCCTGACTCATTTTACTCACCAGCAATTAGCTGTTGTTTATAGGTTTGATAATGCTGCATAGCAGTATACCAGATCGGGCCAATCTCGCCGTTAGCGACAGGCTTTCCATCCAGCTCCGTCACCGGCACAATTTCACGGGTAGAGCTGCTAATCCAGACTTCATCCGCCGCCTCTAACAGCTCTCTAGAGGCTGACTCTTCACGGACTTCAAAACCAGCCTCTCTCACTAGCTCAAGCACCAGGTCACGGGTAATGCCGCCTAGAATCAAATGATTTTTGGGCGCGGTATAAACGATCCGGTCTTTGACAATAAAAACGTTGGCCGCTGCAGCTTCGGTCACCAAGCCATCACGCATTAAAATGGCATCCTGTGCACCAGCTTCACTGGCCTGCTGCTTCAGCAGTACATTCGGCTGCAGACAAATAGATTTAATAAAACACTGTAGCCAGCGATTATCCTCAACTGTGATCGCTTTAATACCCTTCACAGCATCCAAATCCTGCACCGGCGTAAAAGGGTTTGCCATCGCGAAAATGGTAGGGAAAACACTTTCGGGTAACGCATGATCACGCTTGGCTTCAGCACCACGAGTAATCTGCAAATATACCGACAAATTACCACCACCATTGAGTTCGATAAGGTCAGTGACAATAGCAACCCAATCTTCTTGAACGGTCAGCTTAATGGCGTCGAGACTCTGCTGCAGACGCTGTAAATGCTGCTCCAGACGCAACGGTTTTCCCGCGTAAACAGGTATAACCTCATAAACGCCGTCACCAAACAAAAACCCACGATCAAGTACCGAGACCTGAGCTTCTTCGACGGGCATGAAAGCACCATTTAAATAAACCGACATCGGCAATAAACCTTAACTAATCAACTTAACAAAAAAGAGAACAAGTTGATCCCATAGGCGTTTGAAAAAGCCGCCTGGCTCAACACTTTCCAGCGCAACTAGCGGTTGATCAAGTACCGTTTGATCCTGCAGCTGAACCTTAATGTTACCATACTCTTTACCTGCCTCTACGCCACCGGTGATGTACTCATCTACCAACAGGCTGGCTTGCAGGCTGGAATACTGCCCACGAGGAACAGTAATAAAGACGTCTTCAACCACCCCCAGCTTGACCTGATCACTTGCGCCACCCCACACCTTCGGCTCTTCAAGCACTTCACCCGCACTATAGAGCTTGCGAGTTTCATAATAACGGAACCCGTAGGTCAGCAGTTTTTGTGTTTCAGTCGCGCGAGCCTCTTCACTTTTTGTGCCCAGAACCACCGCAATTAAACGCATACCTCCACGTTCAGCCGATGCAACCAAGCAGTAGCCCGCCTCTTCGGTGTGGCCTGTTTTTAAGCCATCAACACTTTTATCACGCCACAGTAATTTATTACGATTTGGCTGACGAATATCGTTATAGGTAAACTCTTTCTCGGCGTAAATACCGTAGTGATCCGGATGGTCGATAATAGTTGCGCGCGCTAATTTAGCCAAATCAGAAGCGGTGGTGTAGTGGTGCTTGGCAGGCAGCCCGGTGGCATTCATATAATGGGTGCTGTCCATACCCAACAGGTTAGCGTGCTGATTCATTAAATCGGCAAAGGCATCTTCACTGCCCGCGATAAACTCCGCCATAGCCACACTGGCATCATTACCCGACTGAATGATAATCCCCTTCAGCAGATCACCCACTGAAACCGATGTACCCTCTTTAATGAACATGCGTGAACCGGGTGTTTTCCAGGCTTTAATACTGACACGAACCTTGTCCTGCTCAGAAATATTGCCCTTCTCTATCTCATGAGTCGCAATATAGCTGGTCATCATTTTGGTCAGACTGGCAGGCGGCAATGCCTCATCGGCATTGTGAGAGACCAACACCTTTCCACTGTGGGCATCTACCAAGAGGAAGCCCTTAGCCGCAACCTGTGGCGCGGCTGGAATCAAAGGGTTCGCGGCCAAGGTAAGCGGCGCAAATAACAACATCAAAGTTGCTGCAAAAAACTTAGTTAAGCTGTTCATAGTCACTTCTTTTTTTACAATTTTAAAAATAAGTACGTTCAATCGTTATGATGAAGCGCGCTCAAATAACACCGAAAATCAATCTAAAGCTTTGGTAACGACAAAATAAGCGCCGCCCCATAGCCATTTCGGCCAATCAGTTCACGTAGCTGCTGCGCTACTGCTACATCCGCTACCGGACCAATGTGCACTTTATGCAGATTGGGCTGCTGTCGCTGATCAAGATAAATCACAACATCGTTTCCTGTCAGCCGCCGCAGTTGGTTTTGAAGGCGCTTAGCCGAATCAAAGTTAGCAAAAGCACCGACCTGTAAAAAAATTTTATCGCCTGCTTCCAAGGCCGCGTTCGGTAGCGTTTGCGTTACCGAACGGGTGTTACCCGCAACAACACTGGGTTGCCTCTGTGTCACTACTTGCGAATGAGAGTCGCCGGATTCATTTTTTACTTGCGCTATAGCCGTCGGCTTAACTGCAAGCGGTGCGGGGGCAGCCGGCTGCGCCTTGTTTTGTTGCCAGGCAATCGGATCTATTGCCTCAACACGCACCTGCGCAGTGCCTTTGTTGGCATAGCCCAATTTAGTCGCTGCCGCATAGGACAAATCAATTATCCTATCCTCATGGAAAGGCCCCCTGTCATTCACTCTAACAATGACATGCCGCCCATTACTGAGGTTCGTCACCTTAACATAGGTTGGTATCGGCAAGCTCTTGTGAGCCGCCGTCATACTAAACATATTATAAATTTCGCCGTTGGATGTTTGGTGTCCATGAAACTTGGACCCATACCAGGAAGCCGTTCCCGTTTCTGCGTACCCTAAGCTACTGGGCATGACCCAGTATTGCTTTCCAAACACACGATAGGGACTCTTATTTCCCCCCCGGCTTCGTGCTTCTACACGAGGCACGGCATCGGGAACATTACCCACATCGTGGGAATGCTCTGGCGCAGAATCGTATCGTTGCTGATAACGTGAAGAGGAGGTATTGCTACAGGCTGCCAGCAGCAACAGGCTGATGACCAGTCCCGCAGTTATCGCCAATCGACTTAGGGATTGAGTTTGCTGCATGATTCACTTCTCGATACGTGTCTAATTCGCTATTTTCTGACTTAGCTGGTAAACCGACATCGCATACAAGGCACTATGGTTGTAGCGCGTAATCACGTAGAAGTTATGCAGCCCAACCCAGTACTCTTTACCCCTCGCCCCCGTAAAACGAATCGGCGTTGAGGGTTGCTGTATATCCAGGCCAGCCTGCGGCTCAAGTCCAAGCTTTATTAACTCTGACAACTTGTAATCCGGCTTGAGGTTTTTTCGCCCTCGAACCCAGTTGACGGCTTTAGCGTCGCCCGAAAAATGCGCTTTGCTGACCACCGGTTCGCCCTGCTTCCAACCGTGGCGCGCAAAATAGTTAGCGACACTACCAATCGCATCGACCGGGTTGTGCCAAATATCGCGGTAGCCATCACCGTCGAAATCAATCGCATAATGTAAAAAACTGCTGGGCATAAACTGTCCATAACCCATGGCACCGGCATATGACCCTTTCAAACTAGCTGGATCAACCTGCTCGTCACGGGTCAGTTGCAAATACGCTTTTAACTCCTTACGGAAGAAGGCACTGCGCCGCGGGTAGTCAAAGGCCAGCGTGCTGAGTGCATCTAAAACGCGAGTTTTGCCTGCATGTGTACCGTAATAGGTCTCAACACCAATAATAGCGACGATGATTTCTGCGGGCACACCAAATTGTTGCTCTGCCCGTTTTAGCGTTTCCAGGTGCGCCGCCATAAATGCCTTACCAGCCAGTGCGCGTTTATTCGTCACAAAAATAGGCCGGTAGTCTTTCCAGGGCTTCCCTTCGGCAGGCGCGTCCATCAACTGTACAATACTGTCGCGATAACGAGCTTCAGAAAAAATATCTAGCAGGGCCTGACGATCGAACGCGTGTTCCTCGACCATTTCATCAACAAGCGCCAATGCATCCGGGTGGGTTTCGTAGCTTCTTTCACTATCATTCTGCGCCCAGGCCTGCAATGGCGAAAACAGCGTCAACACTATTAAAACCCGCACCAAAAATCTATTTAATTCCATTATGTTCCAGTCTCGTTTCTGTATTTTCAATGTTATCGCGGCAGCACTTTTTTGTGGGTTTGAATCGACATCAAAATCCCAAATCCAACAAACAAGGTCACAATGGAGGTGCCTCCATAACTTATCAAGGGTAACGGTAATCCTACGACGGGTAACAGCCCCGTTACCATGCCAATGTTGACAAAAAAGTAAAAGAAAAAAGTCAACGTCAAACTACCGGCCAGTAACCGACCATAGGTATCGTCTGCGCGTGCAGCGATAAAAAAGCAGCGTGTAACAATCAGCAAATATAAAAACAGCAAGCCTAAAACGCCAACAAACCCAAACTCTTCTGCAAATACCGCAATAATAAAATCCGTGTGGCTTTCAGGTAAGAAATCTAAATGCGACTGCGTACCCTGTAACCAACCTTTGCCATCCAAACCACCGGAACCGATAGCAATTTTTGACTGAATAATATTCCACCCGGAACCATGCAAATCACTCTCCGGATTTAAAAATGTCAGGACCCGTTGCTTCTGATATTCCTTCATCAAAAACATCCAGAACAACGGTAAAAACGCGCCCACCAACCCAGCAAAACCAAACACCCAGCGCCACTGAATACCGGCAAACAGCAGTACGAAAACCCCCGACGCACAGATCAGTAACGAAGTCCCGAGATCCGGCTGTTTGGCAATCAGTAACGTCGGGATCAGGATAAACAGCAGCCCTAACCCAACATGCTTCATGCGTGGCGGTAAATAGCGATCGGCAAAATAAGCCGCTAGTGCCATCGGCACCGCCACCTTCATAATCTCCGACGGCTGAAAACGCGGCAACCCCGGAATAGCTAACCAGCGTTGAGCGCCCTTAGCACCGACCCCCATCACCAACACACCGACCAGCATCAAAACACCTAGCCCATAGAGCCAAGGAGACCAGCGTCGGTAATGATGTGGATTGATCTGCGCAAACACAAACATCACACCCAGCGCAATACCAAAACGTGTCGCCTGTCGCTGTACAGTAGCGATGCTTTGATCACCTGCGCTATACAACACCAGCAGCCCGACGCCGCACAATAAAAATAGCAACAGCAGCAACCAGCCATCGATGTGCAGTCTATTCAGAATATGCTGTCGACGCTGAAAAGCATGACTGGCACGAGGCAACTGGCGTAGAAAATCCCTACTCACTGGCAACTGCCTCGGTTTTGTCCCTATTTTGTTCCATTAGTTCAGCGTTTGCCTCAGCAGCCAACTGCGGTAATAGATAAGCATCCATCACCTCCCGCGCCACCGGTGCAGCAGACGTACTGCCGCCACCACCGTTTTCAACAATCACGGCAATAGCGATGCGAGGCTCGTCCGCTGGCGCAAAGGCCACAAACAGTCCATGATCCTGATTGCGCTCGGCAATTTTCTCAACATCGTATTCCTCATCCTGCTTAATACCAATCACCTGCGCTGTACCGGTTTTTCCCGCAATGCGGTATTGCACATCCCGCCCAATACCCTGGGCCGTTCCACGGCGACCATGCACCACGCTTTCCATCGCATCGACCATTTTCTCCCAATCGCCTTCGCGCTTTAAAACAACATCGGCAGGTGCCGCCGCGACTTCCTCAATGGCAGGTAGCGCCGCAACATTACTTTTATCCACTTGAATACTCTTCAGTAATCGCGGTTGCAGCCATTTACCACGATTTGCCAGCACCATCGTGGCCGTTGCCAACTGCAAAGGTGTTGTCAGCATATAACCCTGACCAATGCCCACATTTAACGAATCACCGGTGTACCAAGGCTCGCCAGTTTTGGCTTTTTTCCAACGAGTAGAGGGCAAAATGCCTCGTACGGCTTCAGCAACATCCAAACTGATTCGTTGGCCCAGTCCAAACTTCCAGAGAAAATCATGCAGATCGTCGACACTCATTCGGTGCGACAGTTCATAAAAATAGGTATCACAGGACTGCGCCATAGCAAGCAACAAATCGACTTTACCGTGCCCCCACTTTTTCCAATCCCGGTAAAAGCGCCCGCCCTTAGTGAGCTGATACCAACCCGGGTCATTAATCGTATGCGCCCAGTTGATATGCCCATACTCCAACCCCGCCAACGCCACAAACGGTTTAACGGTCGAGCCTGGCGGATATTGTCCTCGTAGCGCACGGTTAAAAAGCGGCAAATCCGGCGAATCACGCAGAGCCGCATAGTTTTTTGTATCGATCCCCGTCACAAACAGGTTGGGATTAAAACTGGGCTGACTGACCAGTGTAATGATGCCGCCCGTTCGAGTATCGATAGCGACAACAGCCCCCCGCCGTTCGCCCAGCGCCTGTTCTGCGGCGGCCTGTAAATCACTATCCAGATGCAAGGTAATGTCAGCGCCCGGTACAGGATCATCGCGCTCCAACACCCGCAAAACACGCCCTCGCGCCGTTACTTCCACTTTTTGAAAGCCGACTAACCCGTGCAGCTGAGTTTCGTAAAACTTTTCGACGCCCAACTTACCAATACTTTGGGTGCCACTGTAGTTAACGGAGTCAATTCGTTTAAGCTCTTTCTCATTGATGCGCCCAACATAGCCCAACACATGCGCATTGGCATCCGCATAGGGATAATGTCTCACTAACTGCGCTTCGACCGACACGCCGGGCAGGCGATGGCTATTAACCGCCAACACAGCAATTTCCTGTTCCGTTAGTTTTGAGCGCAACAGGACGGGTTCATGTGGGCGGCGACGTTGCTTGCGGCGTTTTTCAAAGCGCTCAAGGTCACCGTCAGAAATAGGTAGCAGCGTCTGCAAAAATTGCAGCGTCTGCTCAAGATCATCAACACGCTCAAGGGTAATGTTGAGGCTCTGGCTGGCACGGTTATCAGCCAGTAATTTACCCTTAGTATCAAAAATCAATCCGCGATTGGGAGGAATAGGCTGCAATAGAACGCGGTTATTCTCCGAAGCAGTCGCATAGCGTTCATGCTGCATCACCTGCAAATAGAAAAACCGTGCCGCCAACACACACACCATCAGCACCACAAATATCCAAAAAATAATGGCGCGGAAAGTAAAGATTCGGTTTTCGCGGTACGGGTCTTTAAAGTCGCGGTTTTTCATTCAGCCCTGAAGCCAACTACTCGTGTGCTTTTAAAAATGTGGCCATTACGCGAGGTCAAGAACACGCCTTCAAGCACGGTGATAAGGGTGGTTGTTCAACAGACTCCATGCCCGGTAAATTTGTTCCGACAAAATAACGCGCACCAGTGGATGAGGGAAGGTCAAATCAGACAGAGACCAACGCTGTTTGGCTCGTGCCAGGCACTCCGCCGACAAACCATCAGGCCCACCAATCAGCAGCGCCACATTTTGACCACCCATCTGCCAATCACTTAAGGTCTTAGCGAGCTGTTCGGTATTCCAGCGTTTGCCCTCAACATCAAGAGCCACAACGTGTTCGTCCTTACCCAGTGCTGCCAGGATTTGTTTCGATTCTTTTTCAATGGCTCGTTTTACATCGGCACCTTTACCACGGTGACCCGGCGCAATTTCCAGCAACTCGAGCTTAAGGTCTGCCGGCAGACGCTTGGCGTATTCCTGATATCCCGTCGTCACCCAGGCCGGCATTTTAGTGCCTACACAAATTAACCGAATACGCATATCAGCACTCACCCGCCTGCTTCAAATTACTCAGTGCCGTCTTGTGGCTCATCATCCGATAGCGGCTGCCACAGTTTTTCCAGATCATAAAATGCACGGGTATCGGGCATCATCACATGCACAACGACATCGCCCATATCAACCAAGACCCAGTCAGCTGCATCAGCCCCTTCTGTGCCCTTGGGTTGCAAGCCTTTGCTCTTCAGTTCAACCAACACACCTTCTGCCAACGCCTTTACATGCCGACGGGAGGTGCCCGATGCGATCACCATATAGTCGGTCACATTAGACAGCCCTTTTACATCAATCACCTGCACATCAACGGCTTTTATATCTTCAAGCGCTTCAGTGACCAGTTCTACAATTTTTTCGCCTTCCATAAAACCTCTTAAATTCAACGTGTAAGAGCAACTCACTACTCGGTCAAGACCGGTATAAGCGATGCTGTTCAATATAGTCCCATACTGTTTCGGGCAGTAAAAATCTGGCCGACTGGCCAGCCTTGATTAACGCCCGAATTCGAGTCGCCGAAATATCCAGTAACGCCAGTTGCAGAACCAGCACCCGCCCACTACTTGCCTGCTGTAGTTGCTCACTTGACGAAACCTGGCGAGCCTTTAAAAAGCGCGCCATCACGCCTTCCGTTGGCAACATCTGGCCGGGGCGCTCGGTGACAATAATATTCGCCAAATCAATCAACTGCTCCCAGCAGTGCCAACGATGCAGCTCAACGAAGGAATCCATGCCCATAACCAGATTTAAGGATACCTCTTCACCGAGCTCCTGGCGCATTTCCAGCAAGGTATCCACCGTAAAGGTGTCCCCTTCTCTTTCCAGTTCACGGACATCAACCGTCAGGGCAGGCTCATTCCTGACCGCCAGCTCTACCATCGCCAGACGTTGCTCAGCGCTACAGTCTGGCGCTTCACGGTGGGCTGGCACATGGCAGGGCATCAAGCGCACCTCATCGAACCCCTGCTGGGTTAACTCCAGAGCCGGGCGCAGATGACCAAAATGAATCGGATCAAAGGTACCACCGAGAATGGCAATACTGTGCATTAATTATTGCCTGATATGACCGTCACCCAGCACCACATACTTCTGGGAGGTCAGCCCATCCAACCCGACTGGGCCGCGGGCATGAATTTTATCCGTAGAAATACCAATTTCAGCACCCAACCCATACTCAAAGCCGTCAGCAAAACGCGTTGAAGCATTAACCATCACTGAACTGGAATCCACTTCATTGAGGAAAATACGTGCCTTGCTAAAGTTTTCCGTAATGATCGAATCGGTATGGTGTGACCCGTAACGGTTGATATGAGCGATGGCCTCATCCATATCAGCAACCACTTTAATAGATAGAATTGGCGCCAAATACTCCGTTTGCCAGTCTTCTTCTGTGGCAGGCACCGCTTTCGCAACAATAGCGCAGGTCTTTTCACAGCCACGTATTTCAACATCTGCGACCGAGTAATGCATACACAGGCGCGGCAAAATATCAGCCGCCACATCATCATGAATTAACAGCGTTTCCATGGTATTACAGGTGCCGTAACGCTGAGTTTTCGCGTTTAAGGCAATATTCGTCGCCTTATCATAATCAGCATCATCATCAATATAGACATGGCAAATACCATCCAGATGCTTGATCACGGTCACGCGAGCATCACGGCTGATACGCTCAATCAATCCTTTACCGCCACGTGGCACTACCACGTCAACGTACTCAGGCATGGTAATCAACTCACCCACAGCCGCTCGGTCCGTCGTGGAAATAACCTGAACAGCTTCAGCAGGCAAGCCAGCATCAGAGAGGCCAGCGCGAATACACTCGGCAATCGCCTGGTTGGAATGGATGGCTTCGGAGCCACCGCGCAAAATCGTCGCATTGCCGGACTTCAAACATAAACTAGCTGCTTCAGCCGTCACATTCGGACGCGACTCATAGATAATGCCAATTACGCCCAGCGGCACTCGCATTTTACCCACCTGAATGCCAGAGGGCCGGTAATTCAAATCGGTGATTTCACCAACAGGATCAGCCAATGTGGCAACCTGTTGCAGCCCCTCAATCATGCCATCGATGGTAGACTCTTTCAGCTCAAGACGATCCAACATGGCGCTATCAAGGTTATTTTCCCGTGCTGCCGCCATATCTTTGGCATTCGCCGCCAACAACGCCTCGCGCGATGCCCCAATAGCCGCCGCCATCGCCAATAGTGCTCTGTTTTTCTTCCCGGTATCGGCTCGCGCCACTTCACGCGCTGCCACCCGTGCCTGCTGGCCCACTTCGGCCATGTATGCTTTAACGTCCATCGAAACCCTTTAACGATTAGCTCTGATCAATAAAAGGCGGATTATACAGGCAAACGCTGCTGGCTGTAAGGGATCAACAAGCTCCTGCTATCTCGCGCCCAAACTGTAGGCGCACACGACCAGTTGCACTAACCCTAAATTCACGTGATCTTTCCGATAAATTGCCGTCCACAGCGTCCGGAGCACACAACCTGAAAGTCATCATGGGCCACGCGCCATTTGCTTTCCTTACCTCTCCATTAGCGTAATACAATAGGCGGTTGACGTTGAAATTGGGGCGTAGTGTATAGCCTCCGTCCAACGGCGCAAACACTCTAATTAACTCGCTTTGTTCGGCTTTCCCGTTACCGTTAAGGTCACTAAAGACCAACCACCCCTGCTCCCAACCTAAATTACTCGTCTCACAGGCATTACCTGTACGAATACATATAATGACCAGTGTTTTACGCTTAATCGCCTCTGTGCGTGCAAAGTTTATGGCCGTAACAAAGTAGCTCCCTTGAGTAGCGAGCTTATTGCTACGAATAAGATCAAAAAAGGACGGTACCGCTAGCAGTAACAACAACCCAGCTACCGATATAGCAACCAATAATTCAACCAAGGTAAAAGCTCTTGGGTTTATGCATTCCATTGCATGTCTCCCTTGTAGAGTTCTATGAAAGCCCCTCGACTCAGCAGGCCCTGTTATTGCGAAATCCTTATCGCGATTATTAGCAAAACAAACCTTGTCTTAAAAAGCAACCACACAAAAAAGGCCGCAATTGTGCGACCTTTCTTAATTATTCAGCCGATAATAGCCATCACCAACAATTACTGTTAGTGGTTCCTCCCGAATTTTTGGCAGCACGCGCTCCAGTTTCGTCCAGAGTAAAGGTTTTACAGTCCGTATCCTTTAACTGAACTCCCGTAGCCGTAGCCGTTAAATCAAAACAACCAACATAAGCACCGCTTTTGCAGCCGCCGACCACTGTAATATTGTAAAAACCTTCAGATGATTGAAGCACTCCCCCCGTTCCACCTAAGTCATTCACAGACTCTGAATAAGTATTGTTTTCGGTAAAGTGTCGCTCTTGCATTGCTGCTGCCGCTTCAAGCGCCGCTTTGGCATCTGCTCGCCGCGTTTTCTGTACCGATTCCTGATATGAAGGAAATGCCACCGCGGCAATAATGGCAATAATCGCCACGGCAATCATCAGCTCAATTAGCGTGAAGCCTCGACTACTAAGACTTTTCATTTAACCTCTCCACAAACTTTAAAAATCATAAATTTGACGCCAGGATTGTCGTCCTGCTGCAACACCTTGCAGCTTCACGCTATCACCACCAATCGCACCCGTTGAGCCCTGGGTAATCACTGTCACACCTCCAGAACCTCGGTGAATTACCGGCGCAGAGTATAAGCCCGGCCCTAACACCCTGCGTCCTAAAGACAAATCTTCACTATTACTTTGAATACTGGAGTCAGTTCCAATTGGAGCAAATGGTGCAGCTGTTCCGGTATTAAAGTGCCTTACATTCAAATAACTTGTGCCTATATCACAACTATCCTGCGCTCCCGGGTCAAAGCTGGTATAGAGCAATAAATTGCTAACGCGAACCGACGCACTCACGTTGCGCTCACTCGGCGAGCTGCCTCCCAATGCCTCAAAGTTGTTATACCAACCTTTAAAATTGGTATTAATCTGATCCACCAGCTCACTAAACTTGCTGATAGTGGCTGCCCCAATAGTGTAGGTTGCCCCATTCTTCAGCACATCATTATTTGCGAAAACCTGCACATCCGTGGTATTCAACAACTCTGATTGAGTAATCGCACTCGGCGTTGATATAGCAGACACCTTCGAGGCAGGCACATCCAACGGATCCTTAACCCCGTAAAAACCTTGCTGCTCAATTGTTTTTTGATCCGCCGTCACAAACAAACGCCCCGTACCGGCAAGCACCCACTGCTGTTTGTTCGAATCCTTAAACACGTCTGGCGTCGAAATAAACGATTGAGAAAGCCCTGTCACCAACTCCGCATACTGGCCCGCTGTGGTGTCTAGTCTTTGCCGCATCAGGGTGCCGGTTGCCGCTGCGGCAGTCCCACCCGAAATACCAAAATAAACCGCATCGTCACTGTACTCTCCATCCCAATCAACGCTGCGTAGCCCGCCAACAAAACTATTACTAATACCTAAGTCTTTAATTCCAAGAGGGCTCCCCGTTAATGGCTTGAAGGCTGTAATTGACGCCGCCGTCGTTCCATTCAAAGTTGCCAGGTTAACACCAAACAATTTTGCCGTTTTGCTGCTAGTTGCAGTCACCAGGTCTGTTGGACCAGACCCCATCAACAGATTCCAGCTATCCGGACTAGACGAATTAAAGCCTGATCCGACTACTGCCTCTCTCGCCTTCACCAAAGCAGGCACACCAACAGTGAAACCCATATCTGCATCGGTTATTTCCCCCAGCAAAACGGGTGGGCTTTCGGGGTCTGTCACATCTAAAACGATATAAGCGGAGCGCAGCGTTTTATCTGATCCATCCCCGACAACGCCACTACCATCGGAGTCAACAGTGACCGGCGCACCACCAAAACGCATTCCAACCACCAAAATAGTTCCCCACCCCTCTACGTGAGTCGAGTCCGGCGTGAATATATTTACATCGTAAAGACGAGGCTCTCCGTCGACGTAATAGGTATGTTCATAGCCTGGAGACGTAAGCCACTTTAAATGGGGTAAAAGATTATGAGGCACATAAGCCCATAGCTCGGCCCCTAGCGGGTGCTCAGCTTCAGTAGTGTTTTTAAGTTTAAAACTTTTCGCCGTCGGGTCCCAAAAACCACCATTGAAGGCATGTATCATGCCGTCGTTAGCCCCTACATAAACAACCTGCCGACGGTTAAAGTAAGCGGCCTTAAAGGCTGCATAACTTTTGTCACCATAACGCGTTTCGTAGTTTTCTCCAGGAACTCCAGCTACAGCCGGTGTGGAATGAACAATATCGCCCAGTCGCCAGACCTCATTGACATTATCGCCATCATAATCAACCGTTCTGGAACGGAAGATTGTGCCAGAAATATTCTCTTCGCCGCGAATAAAGTTAACAATATTGTCAGCTTCGGCCTCCGAAGCTACATTAAAATAACGCGCCATCGTCGTGTCGATAGCTGAGGTATCAAAATCTATTTCGCTACCTTTAGCGCCATTACTGGAGGTAAAGATATAGCGTCCGCCCATAGTGGAAGCGGGGTTGATTGTGCTTGTATAAATACGCTGTAATGTTGGGTCTGCAATGTCTGACAGTTCATTACGAGCATTCCAAACAGGCCTCAACTCCTCAAGCTGATGAACTGTCGAGGTAGCCATCGTACAGCCACTCGCTGAAAAGCGTCTTAATTTTGTCTCAGATAACGCTGCGTCAAAGAAAATTTCAATGATTGGATCGATGGAGCAGTCCGCATCGAGCACTGCGTCATCATCACCATCTTCCCTCAGGTAACCATTGCTATCGATAAAGATACCCTGCAGCATGCCTACCCAATCAACTCGATTGTTATTAGCATCCTCAAAAAATGGGTTATAAAGCGCTTGATAAACAGCACCTTCACCAGAAGTGTTGTTTGCTACTACCGCCGCAGCAGTACCAGATGCCACGTTAGCAGTAACCGCGTTGAATACACGCCCCAAACCAGCTTCAAGGTTAGCGGGGTTTCTTACTGGGAAGAAACTATCCGGAATACCATCGGGTACAGGGTTACCGTTGACATCTTCTGTATCCCACTCCCGGTTATCCCCAACATCAGGCATACCGTCATTGTTACCATCAAAACCAGGCGTGCCATCACCATCCTGGTCATTAAAGTTGCCATATTTGGCAGCGTAATAAAGCGGGTTTTCCAGCAACGCGCCGGTCGTTGGAGCTGGCGCAACACTTACTACTCCATTGACAGCATCCCATCGCACAGTACCGGTTGCGCCTCCATTCAATCGTAAAATGGTTTGACCACCGGGCCGCAAAACATCCGTATACACCCCATCCGCACCAATACTACCATTAAGAATAAAACCAAAACGCAATGCATTACCCGCATTTGCTTGAGGTACCGAAGCTCTAATTTGAATATCAGTCGTATTACCCCAGGCAGGCATTGTGCCGTTATAGCCTGCGGGATCAGGGCAGGCCAATCCAGCCGTGCAGTATTCAATACTGGCTACCCCATCCATATCGTAGTCATTACCCCAGTGGGAGTCTTCCCATGCCACCAAAAAATGTCCATAACCCGCTGTTTTAGATACAACGGTCACATCAACCAAGCTACAGTCATTCCAGCCTGAGTCACCCAACGTTGCGCTACCATTAGTGTTTGCCTGACAGGTTGGCACAATGTTAACCGTATTTACAGATACACCGCTCGCAATTTCAAAGCTAGGCAAACTCTCTGCTAACGCGACCGTGAAGGTATCAACATTCTGTGTACCGGGATAACCCGTGCCCGTTCTTAAATCTGCCAACTTGGCGTAATAAGCTAAACCAGCAACATTATAAGACCCTTCCATTTGAGGAATTTCTGGGCAAAGTCCTGTCGCATCACCCAAAGAGTTGACCGTTTTTGATGTACAGCTGTCCGTTGAATTTCCAGGCACATTACCGACAATATAGTTGCCGCCTGAAATCCCCTCCTTGCTGCCTAGCAAATTGGTTATGGCGGAAATATTAGACGGATCCAGAGTCACACTACTGCCGGATATTGAAACCGTTGATACAGGCAAATCACTGCCGGAACCCAAGTCATCCCCATCAAAAGAGTTCAACCCCGTTGATAACAAGACGATGGAGCAGTTTGCACAGTGCTCACTAGATGACATGGGGTCATCCCATGACACCTGATTTAAACCAGCGATGTTACTGGAGTCATCCGTATCAAAAGCAGAGGTTGCGGCACCTTCACCTTTTAGATAACGCAATGCTTCTAAGTAAATTTCAGTTAGCGGATTCCCCCAGTCTCTACACTGACGATTGCCAGAGCCACTCGTTTTAAAAGTACTAATTGAAATACTGTGAGTGCTACAATCGTAGTAACGGTTATCCCCATAATCCCAACCGGCGATACGAATACGATTCAGAGTATTAATGACTCCCTCATCACTGGTTGTCTGATTGACAAATAAACCATTATTCAGGTTCACCTCATCATCAGAAGAGTTTGTATTGCCGGCTATCAACTTAATTTTCTTCCTTAAAACGCCCCCGCTGTCCCGATTATTGTAACTTCCTGTTACCAAGCCAAACCTTAAGGTACCATCATCACCATAACGTTGTAGCAAACCAATAGGCTTCGTCGTCGTTACACCACTACTGGTATAATCCTTACAATAAGAAGCAGTAATATCTTGACCTGCTACACAAGCTTCAACTCGTGCATTATATTCAATATTTCCTAATCCGTGAGTTGCGCTAGAGGGCCTTTCATCCCTGGCTCCACCTTCTTCATCAAACACACATTGAATGACTTCAGAAGAGCTCCACTGGGGCCAGGCACCATTCGCAATCTTAAGCAGCGGAGGGTTTGATGCCGTATTTAAATCTTTAGATCGGTCACTGGTACCTGAAGCGTAGTCAGTAACATTACAAATACTGATAGAGCCGCTACCAGGAGTGAACGGTGTATATTTTGAAATATCGGGCGACGTAAACACCTTAACAAAGGCATGTGTGTCTTCGGGTATCAAAGCCCTCTCTAAAATAGTCGCAGAAGTCGTATCGGTAGAACGCTTGCCGCCATAAAGCACTCGGCGCACCACATCCATGCGTGTCATAGACGCCCAGTTTAAAAAGTTACCGCTCCAGTTGCCGGTCGCGCCAGCACATTGGTGTGTACCGGCATCTACAGTTCCGTTTGGCGTAAACACACCGCTACTGTAGGTGTAGCAAAAGTTAGCATTAAAGTAACCATAGTAATCAAAACTATCCGTATAAGTGGTATCCAGAGCTCCATCTGAATCAAGATCCGTGTAATCTGTATAGGCCTTTCGGAATAGCTGGTTATCTACGGACATTCCCAATAACACCAACGGAGGTGCCGAAGGTGTGGAAATAATCGGCACACTTGAGAACTGCGTATTTGTTACCGGATTAACCGCAGCAAAGCTCGGCGCCGAAATTCCTGCCAGCGTCAAAGTGAATGCGACCGTTAAGCAGGTACTAACTTGTCTAAACAGTGATTTAACGGTCATGATATTACTCCTTCCATCAATTTCAAAACCACCTTATAAGGGTTTCTTATAGGTGGATTGCAACATAGTTCTTGAGGTGGGGGTTGCTCCGAAACCAAGAGCCGTTATTCGATACATTTCTGACCACTGATAATCACTCCCCTCTGGTGAACTAGGTGTCACATTTGGGTCAGTAGGGACATAACATTGAAACTCTATAATGTACTTTGGCTTAGCAATAACGCCCGTAATCGTCCCCGTATACTCTTTATGCTTACTCGAGTCGTTCCAGTTAGTCGTGCCCTCCCAGGCTGGCGGAATTGGGTTTTCCACAGGGCAGCCGCTTGCGCCGCCAAAAAAGCACAGGCCATTGGTACACGTATCTGAGTAATCCGACATTTTAAACAGCGTAGTTTGAACAAAGTTCTCACCATCTCGTAAAGCCGTCTCAGCCGCCTGGAATGACATCTGACTGTCCCGGTAATTTCGTGACATTCGCTCTTCAAGTGTTGTCCCGCTCATACCCTGCAAACCAATAATGGTCATAATAAGCAGAATGACCAGACTGATAACCAGCGCAGCACCTTTCTGTTGTTTCATATCCATCATCATGTCACCTTAAGGCAGTAAGCCACGGTTACGCAGCTGTACGGTATGCGTGTACTCTTGGCGTATGTACCTGTCTGGACCATATCCATGGGCGCTAGGGACGTCCTGAAAGGTATAGGAACCGCTTTTTGTTGAAACGGGGTTGATACTGCGCATTAACAGACTAATCCTTACCGAAATAACCCTATCCCAGTTATGCCCGGAAACAGGAATCTCATTGGCTTTAACATAACGATCAACCACGCCATCGGCTGCGGTGTCCGTATCAACACCATAGAGTATCTGCATCCCTTCAATACCCTCAACCAGCTCTGCGGTCGATGCGGCCAGGTTATTACGACTAAATAGTGCAGGAACACCGCTTGCGCCCGTGCCTATGTAGTAGGTGGTCGAAGTGGGCTTTAACAGCTCGGCATCTTCCCCGAACAGCGTTTCAAAAAAGTTTTCGGTATTACCTGTTACAGATTTAGCGTGAGCAATGGTGACTTTTGCGCCGCCCTTGGAGACGTTGGTTGCCCTAAAAAGCTCCGCCGATGAGCAATCAGAAATCAATATGTCATCATTCTTAGCAAAGTCGCAGGTGTTAGTCGCAGATATCTGCACATTTGCTTTAAAGTTAGTCAAATTACCCGTCAGGTTTGCACCACAGCTCACGGTACTCTGCACACTGATAACATCCGTATAGCCTTCAACTCCGACAAAACCAAGCGCTGGTGACCAGGCTGTAGCGCTGGTTGCCTCGTGCCCACCCAATACGGTTGTCAACGTAAAGTCGTCTTTGGGTGTTTTCCGAATATCTCGAGGCGCACCATTATTCATTGCCACACATCCCGTATACCCCGCCTGCCTAACCGTTGGCACCATCAAATCAAAAGCAAAACGGGCACTCTCCTGCATGCGAGCCATTTCTTCATTTACCCGATAAGTCCCCTTGCTATTTACATATATTTCAATAACGCCATAAATCAGTATCAAGCCGACCACCAACGAGACCATCAGCTCAACCAAAGACAGCCCCCTTTGATGTGCGAATGTTCCTTTTGCCTGGTAATTATGGATCACTCTTTGTTTCATATTTCACTCGTTATGCTCAGTGAGACTGCCGCACCATCTTCACGACTCTTCCACTGCGTGGTTATTGTAAAACCATTACCGTTAACACTCACAGCACCATCACCCGCTGGCAGCCGTTCATTTAGCGCTGTTTTCCACTGATTCAAATCATACTTCGCCATATCGGCAGGGGAGCAATCCACAGACTCACAACTGGCACCGGCAGGAATACCTGTCCCTAAGTTCGTGATATAGCTGGTTGTAGACGTAGCTTGTTCACGGTTTGCTCGCATACGGTCAAGCATGTCGTAGGCTAATGTCGTCGCTTGAGTCCGTAAAAAAGCGCCCTGATTAAAACGCAACGCTTGCGTTTGTAATGAGGCAAGACCCAATAACCCAATTGATAAAACTAGAAGGGCAATCAACACTTCTAGCAAACCTACCCCACGCTGGCGATCTGGAGTGTCAGTCACTTGCTTATTTAGCTGCTTTAAGTACATGAGGTAGCACTCGCTTTTAATCTGGCTCGACCCGTGGTATTAATTTCAATGGCTCTGGACTTTGTCGTAACCTGGTCGCCTGTACAGATTCTAAATGTTCCCGCTATAGCTGAACCGCTGTTCCCGCTACTGATTCCCGTTCTAGAGTAGGCAATCCAGTCACTGAAATTATTAGCCGTTCGGATAGTAAAGCCTGCAGGCAATCCTTCAAAAACACGAATCAAATCATCACCAGCATTCACACTGCCATTACCATTCACATCTTCAAAAATAATCCAGCCCTGCTCCCAATTACCAGAAGTAGTGCAAGCTGTAAGGTTGGCACTTTTGCAAATGGTCACCTGAACCGATCGCTGTATTGCTTCGCTTCTTGCAACCGCCAGGCTTGTTGTTAGGGCATTTACTTGCGTCACCAAACGATTGTTATCAATTATTTCTTTAAAACTGGGAACAGCAACCATTAAAAGAATTGCAGCCACAGCAATAGTGACCATCAACTCAATCAGGGTAAATCCAGGTTCTTTTAAGGATTTATTAATCATATCCACCTTTTAGCAGCTTATATTGGGGAGCGCCTCTCCAAAACTGACACCCGGTCAGTTCGAAAGGACAAATGGTTAAAGCCCAGCCTTCAGTATAGAAGCGTAATGACAACTTGCTTTATTTCTTTGACAAAACGTAGACCCTTTGCCACTTTTTATTGCACAAGCTGGTTTACTATCTATCTCTTCGGGCTCCTAAATGAAAATAGTTGTCATTGTTCCAACCCTCAACGAACAGGGCAATATTACGAGGCTTATCCCAGCCCTGCAAAAGCAGTTTAGAAATATTAAACACGAGCTCCATATTCTAGTTGTCGATGCCAATTCCACCGATGGCACATCCGAAACCGTTCAACAGCTATCAGAAACTCATAATGACCTGCACCTGATTTTTCAGTCATCCTCCGGTTTGGGGAGGGCTTATATCGAGGGAATGACTTACGCCATTAACTGCCTTGACGCAGATGCCGTTTTCGAAATGGATGCTGACTTTTCACACGACCCTAAGGACATTCCACGCTTAATTTGTGAACTCGAAAATGGCACCGACTTTGTTATCGGCAGCCGCTATGTGGACGGCGGCAGCATTCCAGAAAACTGGCATTTTTTGAGGAAGCTAAATTCTCGTTGCGGGAATATAGCCGCAAGATTTATTGCTGGCATGGTAAAAGTTAAAGATTGTACCGCAGGCTTTCGACTCATTAGAACCTCACTCTTAAAGGAGGTCGGACTCGACAACCTCAATGTCCGTGGATATGCATTTCAGGTTGCTTTGCTACACAAAGCCTATGTCGCCAAAGCCGTTATAAAAGAAATCCCCGTTCACTTCATTGACAGAACTTATGGCGAGTCCAAGCTAGGGCTCAACGATATTATTGAATTCCTCTTTAATGTTTGGTGGATACGCCTGCAAAGCATCACTGTACTCATAAAGTTTGCTCTGGTTGGCCTGTCTGGCGTGATTGTTAACCTCGGAACATTTAGTTTGCTGCTTAATGCGGGTTTAAATAAATACATCGCCTCGCCAGTCGCGATTGAGCTTTCCATAATCACTAACTTTTTATGTCACAACTACTGGACATTCAAGTGGCGCACTAACTGCCGCAGCCTGCAAGTAAAGGGGATGAAATTTAAACTGGCGTCCCTTTTATCGCTAACCATTAGCTATGCTTTTTTTATTGTACTCACCTCGTCATTTCCGGAAACACCTCCCGTATACTTCCAGCTGGCAGCCATTGCACCAGCCTCCATCGCAAATTATTTGATGAGCTCTTTCTGGGTTTTTAAAAACTCACATTAGCCATTCAGCGCAAGAATATATGAAGCCTTTAGCCTTAAAACCACCTTTTTTTAGCCTAAGCCTGTTTCTATTGGGGCTAACATGTCTAGTTTTACTTTACCCGCCTATTCTCCAAGCTTTCTATAAAGTTCCGACGGCCTACAACGAAGGCTGGAATGTAGCTCATGCTTTGTCGGCGATGGCGGGTGAAAATATTTATCATTACCCCGATAAATATTTAACCAACAATTACCCACCCCTTTATTTTTATATTTCGGGTATTGCGGGAGAACTGTTCGGAGACTACATGTTTCCGTCACGTATTCTGTCAATCGTTTCTCTCTTCAGTATCGCATTTTTTATTTTTTTAATTACTCATTCATTAACCAGAGAAATCAAACCCGCTATTTTTTCAGCCTTGCTATTTTGCGCCTTAATGGCCACAAATTACGCGACCTATATTGGCATTAACGACCCCCAGCTTATGGCAACCGCTTTTTCCTGCGCTGCTTTAGCTTTGCTAATTTTGTTACCTACTCAGAAAAAAACACTGCTTTTGGTGGCCTTACTTTGTTTGGCTTCAGGTTTGATCAAACACAATCTTATCAATGTGCCTATCGCTATCTCACTGTTTATCTTTTTTAGGCACCGTCACTTATTTATTTACTGGACTTGCCTTTGCTGCATCCTCCTTACACTCTCTCTGTTGGTCATTTTCTCTCTCTACGGCGAACATTTTTTACATAGCTTCATCTCAGAGCGTAGTTTTAGCTTCTATCGCCTATTTGCCAGAAGCGAGCTTTACCTGAATGGCTTAGCCATACCTCTAGCCTTTTATGCCGCAACATTTTTACTACCATCAAAAAATAAATTTAACCTGCTATTAACTAGCTATTTTTTTACTTCTTTAATTACCGGGATTTTTTTTAGTGGCGGAGCCGGTGTTTATTACAATATTTTTTTTGATACCTGCATCTCACTTTCAATACTGTGTGCCGTTAACCTTTATCAGTTACATCAACTCTTACCAATCAGCCGAATAAAACGCGACGCAAGCCTTGCTCTTATTTCTCTCGCCCTATCTATGTCGGCCTTAATGGCACTACCACTGCAATCATTAAAATCGCTTGATTTAATCACAACACTGGAAAACAAAGAGAAAACTACCGCAGATGATATCGTACTTCTTTCTAAGCATGGCGCTCCGGCCATATGCGAAACTATGTCGCTATGCTATTGGTCAGACATTCCCATCGAGTACGACGCATTTAATATCGGCCAAGCGATGCTTAAAGATGAATCCCTAGAATTAGAGATTTTAGAAAAAGTAAACTCTCAAAATTACGCCATAATCCAGTTATTAATAACTAACGGAAACTGGAATAAAGAACGTTTTCCCGAATCATTTATTGCAGCCGTGTATAAAAACTATAAGGTAGCGAGAACAAACCGGGGCCGTGTATTTTTTGTTCCGAAAATAAACAACGATCTAGCAACCAAGCAATTTGATGGACCTCACCCCCATACAACCCTTCCTTGATTGGCTGGCCGCGCACCAGCAATGGGTTGCTGTGTCCATCGCGGCCATTGCCTTTCTGGAGTCGCTGGCGATTGCCGGCATTGTTATTCCGGGTGTTTTACTACTGTTTGGTGCCAGCGCTGTCGCTGGCAGCGGTACACTTGATGTTTGGTTGACACTGGGCAGTGCTTTAGTCGGCGCGATTGCTGGCGATTGTGTAAGCTTTTTTCTGGGTAAGAGCCTAAAGAGCCATATCCATGGCCTCTGGCCCTTCAGGAATTACCCGCACTGGCTTGCCAATGGCGAACAGTTTTTCAGGCGTCACGGTGGCAAGAGCATTATTATTGGCCGCTTCGTCGGACCGATTCGTCCGGTACTGCCTCTGGTGGCCGGCACGCTGGACATGCCGTCGGTTCGATTTGTGTGTATCAATTTTATTTCTGCGTTGGGCTGGGCTCCGCTGTATGTATTGCCCGGCTACCTGTTTGGTGCGTCACTGCAACAGGACATAAGCCTGCCGGAAGGTATTGGCAATCTTGGCTGGTTGTTGCTTGCTATCTGCGCTGCGCTATTTCTGTTTATACGACTGACGCACTGGCACCTGAACCCTGATTCGCGCCTTTATCAAGCCCTGCATAACTGGGCAGACAGGCAACACAGCGTGCGTATTTTCTGGCATTGGCTGGCAGAACAGCGTGGTGATCGTGCCGTGTTTCCGGTTTTATCGATTATTCTGTTTATCTCAAGTCTAATCGCTTTTGCCCTATGCTGGTTACCTGATTTGAGCAGCGGCTTTTGGAGCGAGGTTAATCAGTCAACGCAGGATTATTTTTCGACACTGCAGCACCCCTGGCTCGATCAGATTTTTGGTTTACTGCTGCGCTTGACCGACACTTATTGCCTGGCAGCCCTCACCATGCCGCTAATACTATGGTTGCTATTAACGCGCCACCTCGCTGCGGGGCTGCACTTTTTTTCTGCCATGGTCGGGGTTACGGTGATTAGCGCACTCCTCACCAATATTGACCATGCGGCAACAACGGGAACGGCCACTGCAGGTCTGATCGCCGCCTTTATTGCACAGGAAATGGAGCACCATAAACGCTGGTGGCTTTACTGCTTCGCGCTGCCACCCATATTACTGTTTGCTGTGAGTAGCCTTTATCAGGGCGCCCTGCTGTCGACGGTTTTAGCGGGAATGTTTATGGGCTTGATGGTCTGCGCAGCCGCACGCATCAGTTTTAGCCGTTATAACAAGCAGGCTATTAAGGCCGATATCTGGCTATTGATCAGTGTTATTATCGCCATCGGCTCCACGGCTTTTTGTATCACAGCGGGCTAAAACCTAAGCCTCTGCTAACCTTCCAGGTCAGCTAACAATGACCGTATGGCATTATAACGTTGCTGCCCATCATCCAACTCAAGCAGGTGTTGCTTTTGCATCGCCTCAATCGGCAGCAAATGAGCCAGCCCCCACACTACGGAAGTTTGGTTGTCATAATCAATACGCATATCCTGCGCTTTTACCAGTGGATGCTGCTCGAGCTTTTTTAACAAACCGGCCAATTCTGAGTCGACCGGCAGTAGCGGTTGATCAATATCTTCCAGCACCTGTATGTCAGCCCAAAGCAGCTCGCCCATCGCACCGCTAATCGCACCAATTTCAACTCGATCGCCACCCTCAACGGTGACGCCTAATATACCGCCTTCCAATTGATCCCAATCCACAATGCGAGCACAGGTGCCGACGGAAAAAACCTCTGGCACCACCCCCGTTTCCTGCCCTTTGCTGATCAACACCACGACAAATTCAGCGTCTTTTTTAAGGCACTCTTTTACCAGGTTTAAGTAACGTTGCTCAAAAATTTTTAGCTGTATACGGGCACCCGGGAAAAGCACTGTGCTGAGAGGAAAAACGACCATTTTCATAACAATAATTAACGCCCGGCTCCCCAACGAGGCACCAGCGTTTGCTCAACCTGAAGCTGATCAAGGATTCGAGCCACCACGAAATCCACCATATCATCAACACTTTGCGGCTGATGATAAAACCCTGGGCTAGCGGGTAAAATCACCGCTCCCATTTGTGACAATGTCAGCATATTTTGCAGGTGAACCGTCGAATAGGGGGCTTCACGCGGCACCAGAATAAGCTGTCGACGCTCCTTAAGCATAACGTCGGCAGCGCGCTCAATTAAGTTATCACAGCCCCCCCGCGCCACCGCTGACAATGTTCCTGTGCTGCAGGGGCAAATCACCATCGCGCGTGGAGCATTAGAGCCAGAGGCCACGGGCGCAGTCCACTCTTCCTTAGCAAAAACGCGAATTTGCCCGTCTGTTGCGCGGTAACGCTCAGCCAATGCGGCTTCCAGCTTACTACCGTGGCTAGGCAGTTCAACGTTGGTTTCCGTGGCAATTACCATTTGCGCTGCTTTGGATATCAGCAGATAAACCTGATGATCGGCCGCCACCAGCAACTCCAGCAGACGCAATCCATACTGCGCCCCAGACGCACCGGTAACCGCCAACGTGATCGGTTCTTTGAAATCAGCCATTAACGGCCTCGCTATTTTCGTGTCGGGCTTTAAGTGCCGTCAGCAAGCGCTGGTGAATACCATCAAAACCACCGTTACTCATGATCACCACCTGATCACCTGCCGCACACTCATGACATATCTTATCGATAATCGCATCGGTCGATTGCAACACCTCTGCAGGTACAGGACTGGCGTCAGCCACCGACTGCAAATCCCAATCCACGCCCGCAGGCTGATACCAAAGCACCTGATCGGCATTGGCACACACCGGCGCCAACTTATCCTTATAGACCCCTAAACGCATGGTATTAGAGCGTGGTTCAATAATGGCAAAAATTCGCTTGTCACCGCTTCGTTTGCGCAGCCCGTCCAGCGTGGTTTCAATGGCCGTTGGGTGATGTGCAAAGTCATCGTAAAGACTGATGCCCGCCACTTCACCAAGTTTTTCCATACGCCGCTTCACGCCACCAAATTCACACAATGCAGCAACCGCCTCTTCTGGCACAACACCAACATGGCGCGCCGCCGCAATCGCCACTAGCGCGTTATTCATATTATGCTGACCGCCATGCACCCAGTTCACTTCGCCCATGGCCTGTCCATCAAGACTAACCAAAAACCGGTCGGCACCCGGTGTTAAGGGCTTCGCGCACCAGTTAGCGCCATCGCTCCCGACGGTTTCCACCGGCGTCCAACATCCCATCGCCAGCACATCGGCAAGATGACTATCGGCCTGTGGCACGATGATCCGCCCCTGCGCAGGAATAATACGCACCAAATGATGAAACTGACGCTGAATGGCGGCCAGGTCGTCAAAAATATCGGCGTGGTCAAACTCAAGGTTATTGAGCACTGCCGTGCGTGGCTTGTAATGCACAAACTTGGAGCGCTTATCAAAAAAAGCGGTATCGTATTCATCGGCTTCAATGACAAAAAAATCCGTTTCACCAAGCCGTGCTGACACCTCAAAGTTTTTGGGTACACCTCCAATCAAATAACCCGGCTTCATACCGGCATATTCAAGTATCCAGGCCAGCATGCTTGCCGTCGTGGTTTTACCATGAGTGCCCGCCACCGCCAGCACCCATTTATTTTTCAAGACATGCTCGGCCAGCCACTGGGGGCCAGAGATATAGGGAAGATTGTGGTTAAGCATATACTCAACGGCTGGATTGCCACGTGACATGGCATTACCCACCACAATCAGATCAGCGCCATTTTTTAATTGCTCCGGGTCATACCCCTGAATCAGCTCAATGCCGGCTTCCTCCAGCTGCGTACTCATGGGCGGATAGACATTTTGATCCGAACCACTGACCCGATAACCCAGCTCTTTCGCCAAAATCGCCAGACTACCCATAAAGGTGCCGCAGATTCCAAGAATATGTATATGCATTAATTTTTAGTCCATCGTCCAATAATGCCAATCATTATGCCGAGGATGACTTTTAAAGCCCAATAAATTTTAGCCACTCGCCCGCTTCAGCCATGCAAAAAAAAGCTCAATCAAGTATGATTGCCCGCTGATTTATAGCCCACACTTTCAGGTAAACGTTTATGCCAAAGAATGCCTTTTATGCCCAGTCCGGCGGTGTTACTGCCGTTATTAACGCCACCGCCTGCGGTGTGATTGAAACTGCTCGCCAGCACAGCGATAAAATCGGCAAAGTCTATGCCGGTGCCAGCGGTATTTTAGGGGCATTGAACGAAAACCTGATTGATACCTCACTGGAGTCCGACGCCGACATCGCCGCCCTGCTACACACGCCCGGTGGCGCCTTTGGCTCCTGTCGCTACAAACTCAAAGACATGGACACCCACCGCGCGGAATACGAGCGCCTGATTGAAGTCTTCAAAGCCCACGATATTGGCTACTTCTTCTACAACGGTGGCGGTGACTCCTCCGACACGGCCTACAAGGTATCCCAACTCAGTGAAAAAATGGGCTTCCCAATCACCTGTATCGGCGTTCCCAAAACCGTGGATAACGACCTGCCGATTACAGACACCTGCCCCGGTTTTGGCTCGGTTGCAAAATACATTGCTGTATCGACGCGTGAAGCAAGCCTGGATATTGAGTCCATGTACGAAACCTCCACCAAAGTTTTCATCATCGAAGTAATGGGCCGTCACGCAGGTTGGATTGCCGCAGCCGGTGGTTTAGCCAGTGAAAAAGCCGGTGATCCACCGCACATCATTCTGTTCCCGGAAATTGCTTTCAACAAAGAGGCCTTCCTGGGTCGTGTACAAAAGGCCGTTGATGAACAAGGCTACTGCGTCGTGGTTGCTTCTGAAGGCGCACAATACGAAGACGGCACCTTTGTTGCCGATGCCGGCATGAAAGACGCCTTCGGCCACACCCAGCTGGGCGGTGTCGCCTCCACGCTCGCCAACATGGTTCGTGACGGTCTGGAGCTGAAATATCACTATGCTATCGCCGACTACCTGCAGCGTTCAGCACGCCACATCAGCTCCAAAACCGATGTCGACCAAGCCTACGCGGTCGGTAAAGCGGCCGTGGAATTGGCCATTGAGGGCAAAAATGCCGTCATGCCCGTCATCGTACGAGAAGCAGACGCACCTTATACCTGGCACATTGGCGAAGCGCCTTTATCTGAAGTGGCTAACGTTGAAAAAATGATGCCACGCAGCTTTATCACTGAAGACGGCTTCCATATCACCGACGAAGCACGCGCTTATTTACAGCCGCTGATTCAAGGTGAAGCCTATCCGCCCTACGAAAATGGCTTACCTAAATATGTGAAGCTGAAAAACCAGCTGGCGGAGAAAAAGCTGCCAACCTTTGAACCAAGCAAATAACTGCGACTTAATCCATAAGTCACTGTTAATCAGTCACTATTTGGTCAAAATTGGTATTTAGCCGCGCAACACATTATAATGCGCGGCCTCAAATTCACGGCAGTCTCGAAAACTCGATTCGGGACTAACAACTATTTTTAACTCTTAATCAGGAAATACACATGAGCTTCAGCACTATCCCTGCAGGTAAAGACATCCCTAACGACATCTACGTTGTTATTGAAATTCCGGCTGAAAGCAGCCCAGTTAAATACGAAATCGAAAAAGAGCACGATGCTGTTTTCGTTGACCGTTTCATGACTGCGCCAATGTTCTACCCAGCTAACTACGGCTACATCAATAACACGCTGGCTGACGATGGCGATGCGCTGGACGTGCTGGTTGTTGCTCCTTACCCTGTTGCGATTGGCTCCGTGATTCGCTGCCGCCCTGTTGGCATCCTGAACATGACTGACGAAGCCGGCGAAGACGCTAAACTGGTTGCAGTTCCTCATGACAAACTGACCAAAGTATACAAAGACGTACAGGAAATCGACGACCTGCCTGAGCTACTGGTTAACCAAATCAAACACTTCTTCGAAAACTACAAAACGCTTGAAGATGGCAAGTGGGTTAAGGTTGAAGGTTGGGATAACGCAGACGCAGCCCGTAAAGCGATTGAAGTAAGCGTTGAAGCTTACAACAAAGCTAACGGCTAATTTTTTTAAGGTTGGCCAACCTGGTGCTGACCAGAAAAAGCAAAAAGGGCTGCAAATGCAGCCCTTTTTTGTACCAGCTAACCAAGGCTAACTTATCACCCGCATCACAACCTGGTTTCGACCTTTATCCTTAGCTTCATAGAGCGCCTTATCGGCACGACTCAATATCGCATCAAGCCCTTCGTCACCTTCCTCTAACGCGGCACAGCCAAAACTAGCGGTTAACTTAATGACCCCCTCTTCGGTGACGACTTCGGTTTTTTCCAACGACGCCCGAATGCGGTCACAAATCTCATAGGCTTCTGGCTCATCAACGCCAGCAACAACCAACGCAAACTCTTCTCCGCCCAAGCGTCCAAAAATATCAATTTCTCGCAAACATTCCTGACACACCAATGCAAACCGCTTAAGCACCGCATCACCGGCAGAGTGCCCATAGGTGTCATTGATATTTTTAAAGAGATCGATATCAATCATCACCGCAAACAGGGAGTTTCCTTCTCGCTGGCTCCGCTTAAATTCCAGATTCCCCAACTGCAGAAAATATGAACGCCCATACACGCCCGTTAGCGAGTCAATATTGATCTGCTCTCGCAGCTTTTCTTCCAGTTGACGTCGAACCGCAATCTCACCGAGCAACGCTTGATTAGTTTCATTAAGAGCCTGCGTACGCTGCTCTACTTCCCTTTCAAGCCGCTCATCATTGGTATGAATGGTTTCGGCCATTTCGGATAACGACCGGGTTAACACGCCCACTTCGTTTGGCCGCTGACTGTAATCGTCTTTCTGGTGCCCCATACGCAGGTCAAAATCACCTTGAGTAATCTTTTTTGCCACATTAACGAAATATTCAAGCGGCTTGATCACTTGATTATTCAGCACAAGGTAAAGCATCAACACTTCGATGATAATAGAGAAAAAGCCAAGCAGAAAAATAAAGTAGGCCGCCTCAAGTGCAGTCGAAGAAATCAGCTGCTTGGGGTAAACCGTTACAAAATACCAATCAGGACCTTGAATACGTGACACCGCAAGCAGCGCATCGCCCTGCTTGTCATCCAGCACCACCCCCTCAAAGGTTCCCTCTGCTGAGGTAATAAGTCGGGCGGCATTTATAAGGCTGTTATCATGCAGGTCAGATATCTGAAAGGCTCTACCAGCCACTGCTTCCTCTACCAGTGCTTGATTGGAGAAGAACTCAGGATGTGCAATTAAGCGGCCATCAGTGCGAAAAATAAAATTGTAAGCCCCCTTAAGGTGATCATTCACCACCCTTTCAAACACATCGTTAAGTAAAATATCGTGTCCAATATCCAATAACACCTCACCATCAATCTCAACAGGTGTTTTCAAAGACACCATCCAGTGTTCGGCAGGCACATCATAAAATAGCCCCGTCCAAGCGGCCTCCCGGGAAGGGTTATGCCGAGGATCTGAGATATAACCCCACTCCTCATTATTAATATCAAGATTGGCATCTGCCTCCAGCCCCCAGGGCAAATAGGGCCAGTGGATGAGAATGGCATTTTCGGGCATGGTGACATAAAGGGTCGGGAAGCGGTGTGTCCAGCCTTCGGCATAGCGATCAATCATGTCGTACGCAAGCAGCAGTCGACTGCGCATGGCAGGGTCAACCTCAACCCCTTTTCCTACATAGCCGGTGATATTGCTACTTTTTGTGCCATCGGGGCGGTAAACACCACGAAACAACGCAGGCCTAAGGCGCCAGGTCCCATCACCAGGCTCAAAGAACAATTGTTCAAAACGCTCCGCCGATGGCTGTTTTACAGCTTTTAACCAGGCTTCGAGAAAGGCATTACGGAAAACTTTATGGTTGTCTTCAGCCAACAGAAAAATATTACTTTCCTTTTGGCCTCGCTCGGTAATGTAATTTTGCAGACTATCGTAGGTTTGCTCTTCAAGAGTAACTGAGATATGCCAATAGCTGAGCAGCGCCACAGCCGTAACAATCAACGAGACGCGCAGACCCATTTTGAGAATGGTCTCCCGAGTCAGGGAAGACGAAATCCAATTACCTGGGCCCACGCTCATAGTAAACCTGTCTTACTTGCCAACGTGCTGTGATGGCTACCGATAAAAAATTAACGCCCCATTGCGGGCATTACCACACCAACCTATCACAGCCACACGCATAGACTCTTTTAACCTTGCGCCAGTAACTCACGTAGATCAATCATCGCCGCATTAGCTCGAGCGATGTACGAAGCCATCACGAGAGAGTGATTAGCAAACAGTCCAAAGCCGCTGCCATTCAAAATAACCGGACTGCTAAGAGAATGCTGGGTGCCCTCAAGCTCACGGATAATTTGTCGCAGACTAATCAATGCATTTTTACGCTGCAATGTTTGTGCAAAATCCACCTCAACAGCTCGAAGCATGTGCAGCAGCGCCCAGGTGGTGCCGCGCGCCTCATAAAACACATCATCAATTTCCGACCAAGGGGTCTTAACGGTTACTTCCTCACCTGTTGGAGTCGACTGCTCCGCCACCGCATCACCGGACAAGTCAGTATTCAGGCGGCGCGCCCCTACGCTGGCACTAAGGCGTTGAGACAAGCTTCCCAGTCGGGTTTCAATATCACCAAACCAATTACGCAGGTTATCAGCGCGCGCATAAAACTGTGCATCACTGGACGCGGTGTCTGCCAATCGGCTCAAATAACGGCGCAGCGAAGTCAACCCCGTTTGATACTCGTGCTCAGAGGAAGGGAACATCCAGCTTTGGCTGTCAAAATGCAGTTCAGGTTCGGCTAAAGCCAGGTCAGGATCTTCACGGGACTGTGACTGAGAGCGGCTAAAATCTTTGCGCAATGCACGGGCCAAATCACGTACCTGCACCAGCACACCGAACTCCCAGTTGGCAATATTATCCAGCATCACACCTGGCGGCATAACATCATTGGAAATATAGCCCCCGTTTTTATCCAGCAACGTATTAGCAACCTCGATCAACGTATTAGTGGTGGTATAGCCAACAACCACTTGCTCATTATTAGCTTCTGCAGCGGCATTGGCTCGTGCCAGCACATCAAAATGATCGGGTTCGTTACTCCAGTAAAGTGCAAGCCCGGTAAATAATACCAACAGGACACCAACTACCGCTCCAACTATTAACCGCATTTTTATCTGACTCCGTAATCCTAGATAATCGTTTATTTTTTAATAATTAAGCATGTCATCTGGCTCTTGACCAACGGCCAAAACCGGTAAACGCACAACCAGCACCTGGCCACTTTCAAACTGCAGCTTGAGCGTCAGCTGTTGTCCTTCTTTTAACGCTTCAGACAAGCCGCTCAGCATCAAGTGGTGGCCGCCAGGTTTAAACGTAAAGCGGCTACGCCCCAAAATTTCTAGCTGCGAAAGGTGTCGCATATGCATCATATCACCCTGCAACTGGTTTTGGTGGATCATCACTTGCTTTGCTCGATTAGAAATCACACCAACCAATACACATTTTTGATCGGCGAAGTTACCTAAGGTCAAATAAGCGGCTGCCGTATTTACACCCGGCGGCGTTGCTCGCACATAGGCCTGAAAAACCTTAATATCACAAGCAAACGCCTTGCTTGACAGCAAGAGATAGCAAAGCACCAAGCCAGTAACGATTGGCATTAAAGCTTTCAACCCAACCACCTTCATTTAATTATGATCAATAAAGCGCACCAAATGGCTTAAATCACAGACAAAAGCTCATGAACCGATTATATTGGCCGCTGTCCTAGCGACACACTATTTCAGCCATACCTGAACAAAACAATGCTGCTACGCGTCTTAAACAATCTAAGTTATTGCCTGCTGATTATACTGGCTTTGGCCCAATTTGCGATGGCATCCAATGGCCAGCAAACGGGCAGCTCCAGCAACACATCGCTCAGTGAGCTATCACCGAGCCTGAGTAATAGCCTAAACCAAACAACTGACTTTTTGCCGGTCGACCAGGCCTTTAAAGTTAGCACCTGGATCGCAACCGACGCCGAAAACACTCAGCAAACACTTTTTATTAATTGGCAAATCACACCGGGTTACTATTTATACCGACACCGTTTTGCCGTTAGGCTCCCTGACAACACGCCGGTCGACATTATTATTCCTCCAGGTAAAGCTAAAAATGACCCCTACTTCGGTGACGTTGAAGTGTATTACCAACAGGCCACTCTGGAGCTGCCTCTGGCCGGCATTGATACCGATCAACGCTTTTTAGTCAGTTACCAGGGCTGCGCCGACGCCGGACTTTGCTATCCCCCACAAACCGTTCAGCTTGAGCGTCATAACCAAACCGCGACCCTGTCTAGTAGCGCACCGCAAAATCTAGCCCCCCTAAAAAAAGAGGCTGCTGAACCAACCAACAGGTTTACCAAAACGTTAAACAGCGCAGGCTTACCAGCCATTATCGGCCTGTTTTTTCTAGCCGGTTTAGCCCTGACCTTTACGCCCTGCGTACTACCGATGATCCCCATTATTTCCAGTATCGTTTTAGGTCAAACCGGCAAACCAAGCCGGTCGCGCGCCTTTTTACTATCGCTCACCTACGTACTCGCCATGGCCAGTACGTATGCGCTTGCCGGTATGCTAACCGGTTATTTTGGTGCCAGCTTAAATCTACAACTGCAATTGCAGTCGCCCTGGATTATTACCACCATCGCACTATTATTTGTGGCCTTCGCACTGTCAATGTTTGGCCTCTACGAACTGCGCCTCCCCAGCACGCTGCAGAACAAATTACAGCAAATCAGTCATAGCCAGCGTGGTGGCTCCTATATTGGAGTGGCATTGATTGGCATTATCTCAACACTCATTGTATCCCCCTGCGTCACCGCACCACTGGCTGGCACACTCGTCTTTATTAGCGGCACGGGAGACCCGGCACTGGGAGGTATTGCACTACTCTCGCTAGGATTAGGCATGGGGCTACCTCTACTATTGATCGGAACTTTTGGCGCTCACTTGCTCCCCAAAAGCGGTCAATGGATGAACCAGGTTAAAATATTTTTTGGTATTTTATTACTGGGGCTTGCGATTTGGATGCTTGACCGTGTGCTCTCGCCGGCAGTTTCAATCGTATTGTGGATTGCTTTGCTGCTAGGATACGCCGTTTATCTTGGCCTGTTAAAACTGCTCCGGGGACAGCTAAGCGCCCTACCACTTTGCGGCCTGATCCTCACTCTATTCAGCGGCCTTCTCGCATTCAATGCCAGCCAAGGGCACTTCAATCCCTTCAGCCCCTTTAAAACATTTACCGCAGACCGCGCACAGCTGAGCTTTCATGCTATCGATAATATTGAGCAACTCGAGCAGTTGTTAGCCGCGCAAAACCAAGGGCGTGTTGCTATGCTCGACGTATACGCCGACTGGTGCGTCTCCTGCCAAATCCTGGAACAGGAAATATTTCCAAGCCCGGCAGTGAGCGAACGCCTCCAGAAACTGACATTAATTCGTGTCGATATCACCCGCGGTAGCGCAGACCACCAGGCGCTGCTCAAACACTTCGGTTTATTTGGCCCGCCAAGCCTGCTATTTTTTGCCGACAATGATGAGCTGCGCGCCCAACGGATACAGGGTGAAATTGCCGCCGATGCGCTGGCAAAACAGTTAGCTGATTTATCGAAGAACGCTGAAAAATAAGCAACTCCTTCAGCATAAAAAAACGCTTTTGCGGCGACCAGCAAGAAACAATCAACTCGCAATATTTACCGCAAATAGCTTTAAAAAAGCATGAAATGTGTGCAAAATACGCTAATCTTATATTTAACACTAAACGCAAGCACACACCTGTTGAACCTGATAAAAATAATGGGAGCTAAGTAGCCGAAATGGCAACCATTCTGGTGCTAAACGGACCAAACCTAAATTTACTGGGCACACGCGAGCCTGAAATTTACGGTTCCACAACCCTTAACGACATCAATCAGCAACTTACCGCCCAGGCAACCGCGGCAGGCCATCACTTGATGTCGCTACAAAGCAATGCAGAATACGAATTAATTGATCGTATCCACGATGCCCGCAACGAAGGCGTCAACTTTATTATCATAAACCCCGCTGCCTTTACGCATACCAGCGTTGCACTTCGTGACGCACTACTCGGTGTCGATATCCCGTTCATTGAGGTGCACATATCCAACGTACACCAACGTGAAGACTTTCGCAGCAACTCCTATTTTTCAGATGTCGCTCAGGGCGTCATCTGCGGACTTGGCACACAGGGTTACGAGCTAGCCCTTCAGTCAGCCATCAAACAACTATCGGACTAACCCTAGCAGTTCGAGCCAAATATTGAATTAGCGTCCGCTCAGCCGGGCCCAACAACAACCAAAAAGAGACAAATGTCATGGATATACGCAAAATTAAAAAACTGATCGAGCTCATCGAAGAGTCTGACGTTGAAGAAATCGAAATTAGCGAAGGCGAAGAGTCTGTTCGCATCAGCCGCCGCTCCAACAATGCTGCCGCACCGGTTTATGCCCCAGCCCCAGTCGCGCCTGCTGCACCTGCGGCCCCTGCCGCTGAAGCCGCACCGGCTGAAGCAGCTGAGCCTGCCGCTCCTGCTGGTCACAGTGTAAATTCACCCATGGTTGGTACTTTCTATCGCTCACCAGCGCCTGGCGCAGCTGCATTTGCCGAGGTCGGTCAAACTGTTTCTGTCGGTGACACCGTATGTATCGTTGAAGCTATGAAAATGATGAACCAGATCGAAGCCGATAAAAGCGGCGTGATCAAAGCTATTCTGGTTGAAGATGGCGAGCCCGTTGAATTCGACCAACCACTGGTTATCATTGCCTAATTAATGCTTCAGCTGTAAAGGTACCCTTATGCTAGATAAAGTCCTGATTGCGAACCGCGGTGAAATTGCCCTGCGGATTCTGCGCGCCTGTAAAGAACTGGGCATTAAAACCGTTGCCGTACACTCCATCGCTGATGCCGACCTGCTGCACGTTCGCCTGGCCGATGAAACCGTGTGTATTGGCCCCAATCCATCCAACCAAAGTTACCTCAATATTCCGGCGATTATTTCCGCTGCCGAGGTTACCGACTCCAGCGCTATCCACCCGGGTTACGGCTTCCTGGCAGAAAATGCTGACTTCGCCGAACAGGTAGAAAACAGCGGCTTCACCTTTGTTGGCCCCAAAGCTGACACCATCCGTATGATGGGTGACAAGGTGGCGGCAATTAAAGCGATGATTGAAGCCAAAGTGCCGACCGTACCTGGCTCCAACGGCCCGTTGACCGATGACGATGAGCGCACCTTAAAAATCGCTCGCGAAATAGGTTATCCGGTGATTATTAAAGCTGCCGCAGGTGGTGGTGGACGCGGTATGCGTACCGTTCACACCGAAGCCGTATTGCTGAAATCCAAACACATCACTCAAGCTGAAGCCAAAGCAGCCTTTGGCGATGATACCGTTTACCTGGAAAAATTCCTGGAGAACCCACGCCACGTCGAGGTTCAGGTACTGGCTGACGGTCAGGGTAACGCCATTCACCTAGGTGACCGTGACTGCTCCATGCAACGTCGCCACCAAAAAGTTGTAGAGGAAGCCCCCGCACCAGGCGTTAACGAAAAAGCTCGTCAGGATGTATTCCAGGCTTGTATTGATGCCTGCATAAACATGAACTACCGTGGCGCGGGCACTTTCGAGTTCCTGTATGAAGACGGCCGCTTCTACTTTATCGAAATGAACACGCGTGTGCAGGTTGAGCACCCGGTTTCAGAAATGATCACCGGCTTTGACATTATCAAAGAGCAGCTGCGCATCGCCGGTGGCGAAAAACTCAGCGTCACTCAGGATGACATCAAGTTTGCAGGCCACTCGATTGAATGCCGTATTAATGCGGAAGATCCCCAAAGCTTCCTGCCCTCTCCTGGCACCATTAATATGGTACATATGCCTGGGGGCACGGGTATCCGTGTAGATTCTCATATCTACAGCGGTTACCGAGTTCCACCTTATTACGATTCAATGATTGGCAAAATCATCTCCTACGGTGAAACCCGCGAGCTGGCAATTCTACGCATGCGCAACGCACTGGAAGAAATGATTATTGACGGCATCAGCACGAATATTGCGCTGCAAAAGCTGATCATGGATGACTCCCATTTCCAGGATGGCGGCACCAATATCCATTACCTGGAAAAGAAACTGGGGCTTTAATAGCGAACTCCCCGTTTCACCAAGGCAGCCAATCGGCTGCCTTGTTTTTTTGCGCGATAAAAAGAGAACAGAGCATGCACTGGATTCAAATCATCCTGGAAACCTCCCGTGAACAGACCGAGACACTGGAAGACGCCTTATTGGAGCAAGGCGCACTGTCCGTTACCTATGTGGACGCAGGCGACCAACCTCTATTTGAACCAGATCCAGGGGAAACGCCACTCTGGGATGCCGTACGCCTGGTGGGTTTATTCCCCGCCGAAGCAGATATGCAGGCAGTCGTGGCTCAGCTAAAAGATCAATTGGGTGACCAGCTCCCCAAACATCGTACCGAGATTCTTGAGGACAAAGACTGGATCCGCGAATGGATGGATCAGTTTCAGCCTATGCAGTTTGGCGAGCGCCTTTGGATAGTACCCAGCTGGACGAAACCACCAGAACCAGAAGCCGTTAATTTAATGCTCGATCCTGGCATGGCCTTTGGCACCGGCACCCACGCGACGACAGCGCTCTGCTTACAATGGCTCGACGCCCACTCACCACAGGGCTTATCGGTGATTGATTACGGCTGCGGCTCCGGCGTGCTTGGCATTGCCGCCCTGCTACTGGGGTGCGACTCAATGTGTGGTATTGATATCGATCCACAAGCGTTAATCGCCACCCATCAAAACGCTGAACAGAATGGCATTTCTAAGCATCAGTACCGCGTTTTTCTCCCGGCACAGGCACCACATGAAAGCGCCGACATGGTATTGGCGAATATCCTGGCAGGTCCGCTCATGAGCTTAGCTGACGATATTTCTTCACGCGTTAAACCCGGCGGAAAACTGGTGTTATCAGGCATTCTCAGCTCTCAAGCCCAGAATGTGATTGACGCCTACGCTCAAGACTTTGACTTTGAGCCTATCGCTGAACAGGATGGCTGGGTAAGGCTAGCCGCGACCAAACACCTTTAGCCAGACCACTCAAATCTCAACTATAATGTCACACTATGACTGACGACTCTCTTCTCACCAAATGTCCACACTGCCAAACGCTGTTCCGTATTCAACAGGAGCATTTGGCGGCAGCTGGCGGCGAAGTGCGTTGTGGTGTCTGTTATAAAGTTTTCGACGCCGAAAGTGAAGGAGTCGCCTATAGTCAGGGAGAAGGCAGTCCCCGCGAAAAAACCTTTGCCAATAACGAAGGCGACAAAAATGGATCAAACGACAGCTTTTTTAACGATCATGAAGACATTATAGACACCTCCCCGGAACCAGAACCTGATCCCAAACAGGCACTGGCAGCCGCCAGCATCGACCAGATATACCAGGACGATGCGCCCTCTGCTGAAGACATCAGCCAGTTCAGCATCAATAGCACCGTCAATGACATTATCGCTAGCAATAATGTCAGCCATCAAAAACGCGCTTTTTTTAAATGGTCCGCGCTCAATGTGCTCGCTATTTGTATACTCTTTGCACAGTGGTTATTTTTTAACTTTGACCATAACGCGCGGTCACCACAGTGGCAGCCGCTGTACTCAGCCATTTGCCAAACATTAGGCTGCGAGCTACCTCCCTACCAGAATATCAAGGCTATAAAAACTGAACGACTGGCAATCAAATCTCACCCCGAGTACGCAAATGTGTTGATTGTTGACATGATTATCAGCAACACCGGCCCACAAAGCCAACCTCTGCCAGCTCTGGACATGACTTTTTCCAACCTGAATGGTTCACCAAAGGCAAAACGGCTATTTAAACCACACGAATACCTCGGTGAGCACCTGCAACAACTGCCTGTCATGCCGTCAAAGACCCCTATCCACCTATCCTTTGCTATCCTTGATCCCGGCGGCGAAGCGGTCAATTACAGTGTTAATTTTTCTCCTGCATCCTGATTTAAATCATCACTAGCCCGTTAAAAGCACAAGAAGTTCTTTATCCAAACTGACGCTCGCGTTATTATTTCTGGCCGTAATTTTATTCTTGCCTGTCGTGCAGCGTCTCGCGCGGCAGAAGGACAACAGTCACAAATCTCGTGTTAACTATCGGCCCCTATACATTAAGCTCACCGACAGTGCTGGCTCCTATGGCTGGCGTGACGGATAGCCCCTATCGCGCACTTTGCCGCCACTATGGTGCAGGATTAGCGGTATCTGAAATGGTCACCAGCGACCAAAGCCTATGGCATACCCGCAAATCCCAGCAGCGCCTCGACCATGCCGGAGAGCAAACACCGCGCTCAGTGCAGATTGCCGGCTCTGACCCCAAAATGATGGCCGCCGCAGCGGTTGCTAATGTTGAAAATGGTGCACAAATCATCGACATCAACATGGGTTGCCCGGCTAAAAAAGTCTGCAATAAAGCGGCTGGTTCGGCGTTATTACGCGATGAAAAACTGGTAAGTCAAATACTGGAAGCGGTGGTAGCGGCAGTTGATGTGCCCGTGACCCTAAAAATCCGCACGGGCTGGTGCCCGGATAGTCGCAACGCATTAACCATTGCCAACATCGCCGAACAAAGCGGCATTCAAGCGCTCACCATTCATGGCCGCACACGGGCCTGTCGTTATAATGGCGAAGCTGAATACGACACCATCGCCGCTGTTGTCCAGCAAAGCAGCATCCCCATCATCGCCAACGGCGATATCACTACAGCAAACAAAGCACACTGGGTGATGCAACGCACTGGCGCTAATGCGATTATGATTGGTCGCGGCGCCCAAGGCACACCTTGGATTTTTGCCGAAATCAATCATTTTCTAAACACGGGCGAACAACTGGCAAAGCCTACGATTGCTGAGTTAGGAGAAATCGTTAGTCAGCACATTGCTACACTACACTCATTTTATGGGGACTTTCTAGGCCCCCGCATCGCTCGCAAACATATGGGCTGGTATTTACAGCACTTATCCAATGCCAGCAGCGTGCGCAAAAGCTTTAACCAGCTTGAGCACTGTAATGAACAGTTAGACTTTATTAACACTTACTTCCAGTCATTGGATGGAAACACTCGACTGGCAGCTTGAATGGATGCCCCATGGACTCTCTAATCAATGGATCATAAAGACAATAAAAAATTCGTCGCAAACATTGAGCAGCACACCCTCAAGGAATGCGTACACGCCGCAATTGATAAGTTTTTTAACCACCTGGATGGCCAGCCTGCGGCTGACCTTTACGACATGGTAATGGCAGAAGTAGAAGAACCGTTACTGCAAGTGGTGATGAAACACGCCCGCGACAACCAATCCAAGGCGGCAGCCATTCTTGGACTTAACCGCGGCACACTGCGTAAAAAGTTAAAGCAATACGATATGCTGTAGTTGAAATCACAGCGCTTAACCGGCATTAATAACCAATCGACAACCCGGCATTAAGCTTGGGTGTGTCACATCAACAACTTACAAAACTCCAACGCCACCGGATCGGCCCACAAGCAAGAGGATTTAACACATCATGACGGACATTCGCACTATCCGCCGCGCGCTTATCAGCGTTTCAGATAAATCAGGTATTGTACAGTTTGCTAAGGGCCTCACCGATCACGGTGTGGAACTACTATCCACTGGCGGAACCTACAAACTGCTGAAAGAAAATGGCGTTGCAGTGATTGAGGTGTCCGATTACACCGGCTTTGCGGAAATGATGGCTGGCCGGGTTAAAACATTGCACCCCAAAATTCATGGCGGCATTTTAGGCCGTCGCGGTATTGACGATGACGTAATGTCTAGCAATGACATTCCTCCCATCGACATGGTGATTGTTAACCTCTACCCCTTTCAAGAAACCGTTGCCAACCCGGACTGCGATTTGGCAACCGCCATCGAAAACATCGATATTGGTGGCCCCACCATGGTACGAGCCGCCGCTAAAAACCATGCCGACGTCAGCATTATTGTCAACGCCAGCGACTACGACGCCGTGCTCAACGAAATGAATGACAATAATGGCGGCCTCAGTCACGCATCACGCTTTGACCTGGCGGTTAAAGCCTTTGAACACACGGCCCAGTACGATGGCGCAATTGCCAACTACCTGGGATGCCGTTTGGGCGAAGGGGTTAACAGCTTTCCGCGTACCCTCAATAGCCAGTACATCAAAGTACAGGATATGCGTTATGGCGAAAACCCTCATCAGCGCGCCGCCTTTTATACCGAAGCAAACCCCGCGGAGGCGAGCGTCTCAACGGCTACTCAACTTCAAGGCAAAGAGCTGTCCTTTAATAATGTTGCAGACACCGATACCGCGCTGGAATGTGTTAAACCCTTTGCCGAGCCGGCTTGCGTTATCGTCAAACACGCCAACCCATGTGGCGTTGCACTGGGCGCCGATTTACTCGACGCCTATAATCAAGCCTATGCAACTGATCCAACCTCTGCCTTCGGTGGCATCATTGCCTTTAACCGCGAACTTGATGAAAGCACCGCAAAAGCTATTATTGAGCGCCAGTTTGTGGAGGTCATTATCGCCCCGACCATTAGCCGCGAAGCTCGCGAAGCACTGGCAACTAAAAGTAATGTGCGCGTTTTAACCTGCGGCAACTGGGATACTCGCATCCCCAGCTTTGATTTCAAACGGGTTAAAGGTGGCCTGCTGGTTCAGGACACGGACATGGGCATGGTTAACGAAGATGAGCTGAAAGTAGTTACCGACCGCACACCCACCGAGGAAGAACTGGCTGACCTGTTGTTTGCCTGGGAAGTCGCCAAATTCGTTAAATCCAATGCTATCGTTTACGCCCGCAACGGCCGTACCATCGGTGTAGGCGCTGGCCAAATGAGCCGTGTTTACAGTGCAAAAATTGCCGGCATTAAAGCGCAGGACGAAAACCTGGTGGTTGAAGGCTCCGTCATGGCTTCCGATGCCTTCTTCCCGTTCCGTGACGGCATTGATGCGGCTGCGGCTGCAGGCATCACCGCGGTAATTCATCCCGGCGGCTCAATGCGTGACGAAGAGGTCATCGCAGCAGCCAACGAACACGGTATTGCCATGGTATTTACCGGCATGCGCCACTTCCGTCACTAAGCGGCAGCCAGACAAAAAAGGGCGCCTAATGCGAGTTAGGCGCCCTTTTTTTATTCGTTCTTTGCGTTCTTTTTCTCAGAATGAATTATGCAGCTAAATTCTCAAACCGCCATCCAGCTCCAAAATACGCCCTGAAAAATAACCGTTTTCAATAATAAAGCGCGCACTACGGGCAACCTCCGCCGTCGCTCCCAAACGTTTAATCGGTACAGCCTCAACCAAGCGTTCCAGCGCTTCGGGCTTCATACCGCCAGTCATGGCCGTCGCAATCACGCCCGGCGCAATTCCGCCAACACGAATGCCATAACGTCCCAATTCACGCGCCCAGGTAACAACCAAGCTAGCTACCCCAGCCTTGCTCGCAGAATAATTGCTCTGCCCCATATTTCCAGCCTTGGAAATACTGGCAATATTAATAATAACGCCATTATCAGCACCACCCTGCGCTTGGGTTGCCATCAGTGCCGCCGCTTCCCGACCACATAAAAAGGTCCCTGTGAGATTCACATCAATCACTGACTGCCACTGACTCAGGCTCATTTTTTCTTTTAATTCGCCGTCTTTCACTTTAACCAGCATGCCGTCGCGCAATAACCCGGCATTATTAATCAAACCGTGCAGAGCGCCAAAATCCTCTGCAATACTTTTAAACACCCTTTCCACTGCCTCTTCATCGGTCACATTGGCACCGTAGGCTTTTACACTTAGCGTCCCGAAACCCTTTCGCTCAGCCACTTCGTTACAATGAGCAATTGTTTCAGTCAGCATTTGCGCATCCAAGTCAATCAGCGCCAATTGCGCCCCCGCAGCAGCCAATTCCATTGCCATTGCCTGTCCTAAGCCTTGAGCAGCCCCGGTAATCGCAAAAACCTTCTCACGTATTTCCATCTTTTTACTCCAATTCGCGTGTTCAGCCAAAACGGCAAACGCACGTGGCAACCACCACCTGCAAAAATCTCTATTGTTTGGCGGAAGATTAATAAGAAAAGGGCTGCCATTGGACTCGATTGGTACATCGCATCGAAGTCAGCAACCCTTGTCTTTTCAGGGGATAATCAAACGAGGCAGATATTACTTAGTGGCTTTGGTTGCCGTCGCAGCGGCTTTTTGGCCGTTTTCAAAGAACTCTTTAACGGTTGCGCCAGTTTTTTCCTGTACATCTGCAAACAGGTTTTGAGCGTCTTTAGTGGCATTAACCATTTTCACCTGCACACTTTCAACAAACGATTTCTGCGCTTCAAACATACCGATAACATCTTTTTGGGCGCCCAGCGTTTCTGTGTAAGCAATGCTGTTGTTCAGCACGTCGCTGAACAGTTTAGTTTGCTGCTGAGCCAATTGCTCCAACACTTTTGCGTTGGTGGCAAACATCGAATTAACTGGTTTCATTGTGTTTTCAAATTGCTCTGTCATTTTTTCAAACATGGGAAAATTCCTTTAATTCATTTACAAGAAGTCCAAACACTCCAAAATTGCTGCGTCGCAGCAATTTGCATATCAAATGATATAAAAGGATTATGACAACATAAAGACAATATATGCTGCGTCGCAACAATAATAACAAAATCGAAATCAACGCTAGAAAAGCTTACTTTTCCCCATCGCTATCGGAAGACGTGTGTTCGGACTCAGCCCCTCTATTTGCAAAGCGGTTCCAGGCATCCATATTTTGCTCCACCATTTTGCCAAATACACTCAGAGGGCCTGCGTCGACCAGATTTTTCATCATTCCTTGCAGGGCATCCTGCTGCCCCAGAAAATGGGCCATGCTTTGTTCCAGATACTGCGGCACAAAACTTTGCATGTCACTGCCGTAAAAGCGAATCAGCTGTTTAAGCAGCGTATTGGTTAATAGCGACTGTGTCTGGGAAGTCTCAGCCTCACTGATAATTTGCAGCAGGATACTTTTGGTTAAATTTTCCCCACTCTTTGAATCAAGCACAACAAAATCACGGTGCTCCGTGATTAACTGCCGAATATATTCCAGATTGACGTACTTGCTTTGACTGGTGTCATACAGACGTCGATTGGGGTATTTTTTAATGACAAGCGGTTCGGTCGTATTCAAGCTGGCCTCAATTAAATAGCAACAATTTAGGCCAGTATAACGCTTTTCAAATTCGAGCACTGCGTATCATCGCCTCGTCAGGGCATTCTATATTCGGCGTTTCACATAACTACCGGGGGCCGCTTCTAGCACCGGAAACTGCTTTTTACTGCCCACCCGCCGAGCCATGACCTGTTTATCCGCCTGCTTCTGAGCCCAATCAAACCAATCCGTCCACCAGGATCCCTCATGCTCCTGCGCGCCCTCCAACCATTCTTCGGCATAGTGTGGCAACTGCGGATTAGTGCAGTAACCATACTTATCGCTGCCATCGGGGTTAATGACACCCGCCAGGTGTCCTGAGCCCGCTAACACAAAACGAGTCTCGCCACTCACTAGCTGCGTCCCCTTGTATGACGCATCCCATAACACAATATGATCTGACCGGGTGGCTAAAAAATAAACCGGCACCTCAATCTGTGATAAATCAATTGGTGTGCCTTGAATAACAAAGCTACCCGCCTCTCTCAACCGATTATGGCGATAGGTGTTATCGACATATTCAATATAATTAGCGGCCGGAATATGAGTGCTATCACCATTCCAGTAAAGAATATCAAAGGCTTCCGGGGTTTCACCCTTCAGGTAATTATTAATGAAGCTCGGCCAGAACAATTGGTTTTCTCGCAGCAGGCTGAAGCCCATCGCCAGCGTCCGCCCATCCATATAGCCCTGCGTCTGCACGCGCTGTTTTAACACCGCCCAGCTACTTTCGGATAAATAATGCCCCACTTCGCCCGGGTTGGAGAAATCCAGCAACGTGGTTAGCAACGTCAGCGTCGCCAGACTCTCTTTTCCCTGCGCCTTTAAATAGGCCGCGGCCAAGGAGGACAGGGTTCCGCCCACGCAGTAGCCCATCAAATGCGCTTTTTTTATGCCGGTAATTTTTGCAACCACATCCAGCGCCTCGACCGGCCCCTGTAGTACATAATCACCGAACCCTTTATGCGCCAACTCTTCATCCGGGTTGACCCAGGAAATCATAAACACCGTGAAGCCTTTGCTGACCAACCAACGCACCAGCGATTTCTTTTCATCCAAATCCAGTACGTAATACTTATTAATGTAGGGTGGCGTAATCAAAACCGGCGTCTGGAACACCTTGGTTGTCGTCGGCGCATACTGAATCAACTGCATGATGTCATTTTGATAGACCACACTGCCTGGCGTCATTGCCAGATTTTCACCAACGGCAAAAGCCGATTCATCTGTCTGCGTCATCCTTAATCCCGGTTGCGGGCTTTGCTGCAAATCCCTGAGCAGATTTCCCATGCCCGCTTTCAGGTTTTCTCCCTGTGAGTCACAGGTTTGTCGATAGACCTCAGGATTACCAAACAACGTATTCGTCGGACTAAGCGCATTACTGTACTGGCGCGCAAAAAACTTCAGCGCTTCACTCTGCTCACTGACATCCAAGACCATACTATCAATAGTATCGTGTAACAGATTGCTATTAAGCAGATAGGATTGCTTTATAAAGCTGTAAAATGGATTCTCTGACCAGTCCCGATGCTTGAAACGACGATCATGTTGAGCCTCCATAATCACCGTATCAGCAGGCTCACCCAACATGGCCCGGCTAACCGACTGCCACAAATCAGACTGTTTCTGCAGATAAGATAGCTGGGCCTGGATAAGCTTTTCGAGATCGACACTCGCTGATAGCGGCACTTCACTCGCAGCCAGGCCCTCATCTATCACGGCCTCATTTCCACCCTGATCTGTATCAGCAGCCTTTGTCAATCCAGCCAAACCGGCTGTCATCATTTTTTCAAAAAAGCGTGTGTATTCTTGCAACAGTTGAGAGGCGCTGTCCTGAGCTGACTGATCCATATTATCTCCGACGTCTAATTTCCATGACTCGTTATTCTGCCGCGATCGAATGACAGTCTTGTGACAGAAACAATGCTGCAACTCTTTGTTTTGACATAAATAATTAATCTAATCATCACGTTAGCGTCACAAAATATGCCTAACATCCATTGCATAAAGCAATCACACAAATCACCAGGGAAATCACCATGAGCGATGTATTTATAATTGGTGTCGGTCAGACAACGGTAGGCAAAAAACAAGCCGAGAGTCTTGCCGACATGGGCGCAAGCGCTGTTACTCAAGCCATGTACAACTCCGGACTAGCGGCCGAAAAAATCACCGCTTTCTATGCTGGCAACATGATGTCAGGTCAGCTCTGCAATCAGCAGCTTATTGCAACATTAATTGCAAATCGATCAGGCCTGACTGGTTGTGAGGCCATAACCGCTGAAGGAGCCTGTGGCTCGGGTGGCGCAGCAGCACGACTTGGCTTTATGGCAATTGCCAGTGGCTGCCACAACGCCGTCGTGGTGTGCGGTGCAGAAAAAATGACGCACACTGACCGCGAAGACACCACTCAAGCACTGGCCACGGCCTCACACTGGGATTCAGAAGGCGGTAAAGGAGAAACGTTCCTGAGCCTGAATGCTGCGGTCATGGAGCAATATATGGCGCAATACAACCTTGACGCATCAGCCTTTGCTAATTTCTCAATTAACGCTCATAAAAACGCCCTAACAAACCCGCAAGCAATGTTGAGAAAACACCTTGATCACGATGACTACCATGCCTCACGCTCAATAAGCGGCCCAATAAAGCTCATGGATGCACCGCCTATTTGCGATGGTGCCGCGGCCTTGATTCTCGGTAACTTGGAAATTGCGCTCGAAGCACAGGAACAAGGTATACCGGTGGTTCGTATCAGCGCCTCCGCGGCTGCCAGCGATCAACTGGCGCTGGCCGATAGAGAAAACCTGCTCAAACTTGCAGCAGCAGAAATGTCCGCGCAGCGCGCTTATCACCAGTCAGGCCTCACTCCGGCGGACATCGATCTGTTCGAACCCCATGATGCGTACACCATCATGACAGCCCTTAGCCTGGAAGCCTGTGGTTTTGCAGCGCCAGGCACGGCAACGCAGTTTAGCGAAGACGAAATAGGCCTGAACGGCACATTGCCTATCACCACCTTTGGCGGCTTAAAAGCACGCGGCCACCCTGTCGGTGCAACCGGTATTTATCAAATGGTTGAATGTTTTATGCAGCTGACCGATAACGCCGGTGAAAACCAGGTGCATGGTGCTCGCATTGCCATGGCGCAAAATTTTGCAGGTGCGGCAGCCGTGGTTTTCACACACATTATGGAACGTTGTGAGAACCTCGCTACGGCTTATATTGCCGCCTGATCAACCCGGCTTAAGAACACCGCAGTCCGGTCGTTGACAGGGCTGCGGTTTTTTTTGGAAAACTGATACCATCAATCAGCCCGGCGGCCACATAAAGTCTCTACCACCCAAAATATGAATATGCAGATGAAACACCGTCTGTCCTACCGCTTCTCCGTTGTTGATCACGGTGCGGAAAGCATCACCATAACCTTCGTCTGCGGCAATTTTCCCCGCTATTAGCATCAAATGTCCCAATAACGCCTCGTCATCCTTTTCGGCATCAACCAACTTAGGGATCACCTTTTTAGGGATCACCAGAATATGCATCGGGGCCTTAGGGTTAATATCTCGGAACGCGAGACACTGATCATCCTCATAAACGATGTCTGCGGGAATTTCACGATCAATAATTTTGGTGAAGAGTGTTTCAGTCATTTTAATTCTCACTTCTGTAGAGCATTTATCAATAGAAGAACCAGTAAGCAGCGAAGATAGCGGTAATAATTCCCGCCAGGTCGGCAATTAATCCACAGGCAATCGCATGGCGCACTTTCTTAATGCCCACACTACCAAAATAGACCGCCAGTACATAGAAGGTGGTTTCTGTGCTGCCTTGAATGGTGGCAGAGACAAGCGCAGGAAAGGAGTCAACACCGTAAGTGTTCATGGTTTCCAACATCATGGCGCGGGCACCACTGCCACTGAGCGGCTTCATAAAGGCGGTCGGCAACGCCGCGACAAAATCCGTATTAAATCCTAACCCTGCCACTACCCATTCCAAACCATAAAGCACACCATCCAGCGCACCACTGGCGCGAAATACACCAATCGCCACCAACATGGCGACCAGGTAGGGAATAATCTTCAGCGCAACCCCAAAGCCCTGCTTGGCGCCCGTCACAAAGGATTCGTAGACATCCACTTTACGAAAGTAGGCCACCGTCAGAAACAGCATAATCACACACATTAACGTCAGATTGCCCGCCAACGTCGAGGTGGCCGCCATCGCCTCGGCTGGCAAGCTTGCCAAGCCATACATCAGGCTACTCAACAACAGTACAAACCCTGCCAGATAGAGCATGACGAGCCGATCCCATAGCCTAAGCTTTTGCAACCAAGCCACCGCCGCAACCCCAACAATGGTCGAGGCCGTTGTCGCCAACAAAATCGGCAGAAACACCGACGCCGGCTCAGCCGCCCCCTGCTGAGCACGGTATAAAAAGACAGTAACGGGTAAAAGTGTGACCGAAGAGGTATTGAGTACCAAAAACAGAATCTGCGCATTACTGGCGGTGTCGGGTGTTTGCTTATTCAGCGTCTGCAAATCCTTCATCGCTTTAAGGCCAATCGGCGTGGCCGCATTATCCAACCCCAGTACGTTAGCACCCAGGTTCATGGTCACCGACCCCACGGCGGGATGGCCCTTGGGCACATCAGGCATCAGGCGCTCAAACAAAGGTCCCAACCATCGCGCCAACACGGCCACAACACCCGCGCGTTCTGCGACCTTAAAAAAACCTAACCACAGACAGAGCACCCCGACCAAACCCAGCGCAATTTCCACACTGAGTTTGGACATATCAAAGGTCGCCCCAATCAGTTCGGAGAAAATTTCACCATTACCCAGCACCAGCCATTGATAGAGGCCAGAAACAAAGGCAATCAAGAAAAAGAAAAACCAAATATGGGCTAGCACGGGTTACCCATCATTTAGTGGCATAGGATTAATCACGGTAGAGGTCATTAATTGATGGTAAAAGCGTATTGCATTTTCATAATCCTCGACGGCAATACGTTCATTGGTGCCATGAATACGTTTAATGTCAGGGCCACTAACTCGAATAGGCGTAAAGCGATAAATATTATCAGACAATCCATCAAAATGGCGCGAGTCTGTGGCACCAAACAATAGCGCCGGGGACACCAGCACGTCGGGATTAACCTGCTCAATAACCCGCTTTAACGACTTGAAAGCTACTGAGTGCTTACTGGAGACCGCTGACGGATCACTGCTGATGCTGCCAGCCTCTTCAACAGTTACGGACGCATCATCAATAATTGTTTCGACCAAATCAATAACCTGCTGCCGTGTCTGCCCAGGCAAAATGCGAAAATTAACAACCGCCGAAGCCGATTGCGGCAATACGTTTTCCTTCACGCCCGCACTGAACATTGTGGGTGCCGTGGTGGTGCGCACATGGGCTTGGGTTGAACGACTGCCTGCCATATTTGCAACAAGCAGTGGCTCAAACAGCCATAAATTCGCCAGCACCAGCCGTTTAGTCCAGGGCATATGTGGCCCCAGCTCGCTAAACATATCACGCACCGGCTGGGTAAGTTTTGCTGGTAACGGTTGCTCTTGTAGTCGATTAACGGCTCGCGCCAAGCGACCTACCGCGGTCACCTTCGGTGGCACCGACGAATGTCCGCCCTGCCCAAAACTACTTAAGCGCAATGTTAAATAGCCTTTTTCTGCGGTCGCAACCATAGCCACGGGCTGCTCAACACCCGGCACCAAGCCAACACCAATCACTGCGCCCTCATCGAGAATATATTCAAACATCATTCCCTGCTGACGAAACTGCTCGGCAATGGCTCCGGCCCCCAATTCGCCGCCAACCTCCTCATCATGCCCAAAGGCTAACAGCAGGGTACGGGCCGGCTTAGCTCCGTTAGCCAACAGCATTTCCAAGGCTTCGAGTGAAGCCATCAGGGTACTTTTATCATCCCAAGCACCTCGTCCCCAGAGGTAACCGTCGGCAATTTCACCCGCAAAGGGCGGATAATGCCAGTCGCTTTCGGTACCCGGTTCAATCGGTACAACATCCTGATGGGATAACAGCAGTGCAGGTTTAAGAGTGTTATCAGTACCCTGCCAACGATAAAGCAGCGCAAAGTTATTTATTCGTTCTATCTCTAATTCACCATGAACCAAGGGGAAATTTTGAGCGAGAAAATTGTGAAACTGTTGAAAACTGCTGGTGCGCTGCTGTTTATCGGGCTGCGAAGAGATCGTTGGTATTTGAACCGCCTGGGAGAGGCGTGAAATAGCCTGCGCAGAAACAGCTAAAGGCGTCATCGCGCCAGCAGCGCCCTTCTGGGCTGTAAAGCTGAGCATTCGAGCAAACAAAATAACAATGACAACAAGCACTAGCGCCAGTAGCAACAAAACACCGGAAATGATTTTACTGCGCTGCACCACTGTAACTCCTGCCACCATCAACAGTGGCTATTATCCGGTCAATCAGCGCAGGATTCCAGCACCTGCATGGCTTCTTCAGAAATATTATCAACCCGAAACCCGATACCAAAAAATGACGGGCTGGTTTCTTCACACCAGGCACAGTCTGCATCCACAGCAACACGCGTCGCACAAGCCTCAAGAGAGTTTTGCACTAACAGCATACACTCACAGTGCTGCCCAACCTGAAGGGGCTTTACGGTGCTCGCCACCATAAAACCGCCCCGCGAATAATCCGCCAGCATCCCAATATACTGATTAGTATTTCTTTCAAACACGCTGACGGTACTGTGCAGGCTTTTACGAACATATTGTCGTCGATCATCTATAGTCACATCTTTTCTCGCTTCTTCGTACCCAAACAACATCTCGACTTGCGGCGAATAACCACCCATTTATAATGGTAGCTCAGTTTTTAACTATTGGAATTTACTCAGCATGTCATCGGCAAATCGAAACCTGTCTTTTTTAGACCAACTGCTCACTCAAGCGGACCGGGCACTTCGTACCATTGCCGGCAGCAGTGCAGAAGGCGCGCGCCCATCTCCGGCGCGCGGGAAAGCCGAAACAGAACTCAGCAGCGAAGAAGCTAAACATGTAGCAGGCCTGATGCGCATCAACCATACAGGGGAAGTCTGCGCACAGGGTTTGTATCAAGGCCAGGCGCTGACCGCCAAACTGGAACAGGTACGCCATGCCATGCAGCACGCTTCGAATGAAGAAGAAGACCACCTGGCCTGGTGCCGCGGGCGTCTCAATGAATTAGACAGCCACACCAGTCTACTTAACCCGTTTTTCTACGGCGCATCCTTTAGCATTGGCGCGCTGGCGGGCATTGCTGGAGATAAATGGAGTTTAGGCTTTGTTGCCGAAACCGAGCATCAGGTCTGCAAACACCTGGAAAGCCACCTACAAAAATTGCCTGAGCAGGATGAAAAATCCAAAGCGATTCTGGAGCAAATGAAGGTTGATGAAGCACAACATGCCGAAACAGCAACCAACGCCGGCGGTGCCAAGCTGCCACTGCCGATTCGGGCAGGCATGACCCTGATGTCAAAGGTCATGACTAAAACGACTTATCACATCTAAAACAATCATATCCCCATAAAAAACGCCCTGAATCGGGCGTTTTTTATTCCTCTATCAAAGCAAGGCGCATTACGGCGCAAGGCGTTCAATCAACCAACTCTGATCATCCTGAAGGCTATACTGAAAACGATCATGCAAGCGCATGGCGCCCCCCTGCCAAAACTCAATGCGATGAGGCTTGACCCGGTAGCCGCCCCAAAAGCTTGGCAACGGCACATCCCCTTTATGAAATTTCTCCTTCATCCTCGCAAACTGCTGCTCCAGCAAGCCACGCGATGAAATAGGATGGCTTTGCTGCGATGCCCAGGCCGCCAACTGGCTTCCCTTAGGGCGAGAAAGAAAATACTTGAGCGATTCAGAGGTTGGCACCTTTTCTGCGGTACCACAGATTTTCACCTGCCGATCCAACTCTAGCCAGGCAAAATGCAAACTAACCTTATTATTGCCTTCGATATCCTGCGCCTTACGGCTGCCGTGGTTGGTATAAAAAACAAAGCCCCGCTCGTCACAGTCTTTTAACAAGACAATACGCTGCGATGGCTGCCCTTCCGGGGAAACGGTGGCAACACTCATGGCTGTCGGATCGACAACCTGGCCATCCACCGCCTGCCGTAACCAGAACTGGAACTGGTCAATGGGGTTGTCGTGCAAATTTTCCCGTGTCAGGCCGCCGTGTAAATACTCCCGGCGCATTTGATCAATATCCATTGCCACTTCCTCAGTTATTCGTCTTCAACAATTTCAAAACTATGGGTAATTTCAACGCCACCTTTTTCGAGCATAATTGAAGCAGAGCAAAACTTTTCCGCTGAGAGACTTACCGCACGAGCAACGGCAGCCTCCTTTAGGGCCTTTCCAGACACTTTAAAGTGCACTTTGATTTTAGTGAACACGGCAGGCACTTCATCGGAACGCTCAGCTTCGATTTCAGCCACGCAATCGGTCACATTCTGGCGCGCCTTACCCAGAATATTCATCACATCAAATGACGTACAGCCACCCAACCCCAACAATAACAGCTCCATTGGGCGAACCCCTGTATTACGACCACCATGTGAAGGCGGCCCTTCAATTGTAACCGTATGTCCGCTGCCCGCCTCGGCCAAGAAACGCACCCCATCAACCCACTTAATTGTTGCCTGCATAGTTCCAACCCCGATTAAATCTATCGTTTTCAAAGTGGCCCATTATAGGCCTGATGGTGACAATTCAAAACGTTTCCAGAACGATGAACGCCATCAAAACCGAGCACTTGAAAAAAAACCTCAAAAAACCAATTTTTGAAAAAAAACTTACTAAAAACAAACAAATAGTATTGACTCTAACAATCTAAATCTATACTATCGCGCCCAACTGTTACCGATGTAACACTTTTTCACAAATTATCGTGATTTCGTAACATTAAGTAACATTTTCCTCCTACACATCCCCTTGTGTGTTACTTAACGGATGGCGCCCTGCGTCATCCGTTTTTTTTATCCCGCTTTTACCTAGCACCCCGCACCGCACCAACTGCAAGCAAAATCGACAAGACCGCAATTTAGCCCTATTCTTTTTCTCAGCAAAACACCACAAAACAAGAACATAGAATGAGAGCCAGCCACCACCATGCCACTTACCCCAGACCCTCTCAATATTGAGCAAATAAAAGACATCACCCAAAACTTCCCTATCGGCGCACGGATTGATTACTACCCCGAGTATCAGGAGCACATGCTCATGCAGTCGATCATTCTGGGTTACGAGATCAACGGGCTCTACATTTACTCACAAAACCAGCTCAAATTCGCCGCCACCGGAACCGGTACCCCCAAACTCTCCATCGAAACCACGACCGATAGCCAGGATTATTTGCAAGCGAGCAACCTTTGTCTCATCTTGCCAGGCAACACAGGCGAAGAGAATAAACTCGACTACCCCAGCAAAGCCTCACTTGGTCGACGTGGCCAATTCCGCAACGGTAACAATATTACGCTGATTGCCCGCCACCCGGATCAAGGCATCGCCACCCTAGAGTCGAGCGTGCGGGAATCAACACAACCAAAAGACGGCTACTATCGCGGCCACATGCTAACTCTGTTAGAGATATTTTCCCCCGAGCTACTTTTCCGCGACCAGCGCACACACCACCGCATCAAAACGCGACTACCCGCTCAAATCCGTCTCAAGCAAGGCGACAAAGGATACCCCTGCTTACTTAGCGACTACTCCGAGCTACACGCTCAAATTGAGTTTGGCGATGACTCTGAAGTATTCAGCCAACTTAGCGAAAACAACCCGATTATCGTCACCCTAAAACTGGAAAACAGCCACCGCACCTTCGTCATTCAAGCCACCATCACACGCAAACAACCCCGTAGCATCGTGATCGCCATGGAAAAAATCCTCAATAACGGTGACTTTAAGAACTTCGAACTCATTGACGCGCTGGACATAAAAGCCAGCCTGCTACAGCACCCGGGAACCCGCTAATCATCGCAGAGACCCACAAACCCCACTTAATCCATGGTCGTCGACACTCGCTGAATCGGAACGAATCATTTCATCGCATTTATGCTCACTTTAGGGTAGGTTGTTAACATCACTTTAGTAACGATCACACTACTGGCGTTTTAATTTAACGGCAAAGACACCCCCAATATGCGGCACTGCCAGCGCGCGACACGTAAAGACCACAATAATCCATGGTTTTTAGAGGTCCCCTTAAGTACAATAGCCGCCAAATAAGGATAACTTTAGGACCCTGCATGACTACAAGGCAAAACTCCTTCAGTCGCGAAGAACTTCTTGATTGCGGCCACGGTAAACTATTCGGTGAAGGTAACGCTCAGCTACCGATCCCTAACATGCTGATGCTGGATCGCATCATTCAAATTGACACCGAAGGTGGTGATTACAACAAAGGCTGCATCATCGCCGAATTGGACATCAACCCTGATCTGTGGTTTTTCGAGTGCCATTTCCCTGGCGACCCCGTTATGCCCGGCTGTCTTGGTCTTGACGCCATGTGGCAGCTCGTTGGCTTCTATCTGGGCTGGATGGGTAACCCTGGTCGCGGACGAGCACTGGGTTGCGGCGAAGTCAAGTTCACCGGTCAAGTCCTGCCAACCGCAAAGAAAGTAACCTACAAAATTCATCTTAAACGTGTAATCACCCGAAAGTTAATTTTGGGTATTGCCGATGCACAGATGTTTGTTGACGACAAGGAAATCTACACGGCAAAAGATCTGCGCGTCGGCTTATTTACATCGACAGACAGCTTTTAAGAGGTCCCCATGAAACGTGTCGTAGTTACAGGAATCGGTATCGTATCCTGCTTGGGTAATGATCAAGCCAGTGTCCTGGAGTCCCTAAAAAACGGTAAATCGGGCATTACTTTTTCCCCCGAATACGAAGAATTAGGCCTACGCAGCCATGTATCCGGCAGCATTGACCTTGATTTAGACGAGTTAATCGATCGCCGCCCGCGTCGCTTTATGAGCGATGCCGCCGCTTACGCCTACGTCGCCATGCAACAATCCATTGATGACGCCGGCCTTACCAAGGACCAGGTTTCCAATGTTCGAACGGGCCTGGTTGCCGGTTCTGGCGGCGCATCAATGTCCAGCATGGTTGAAGCCGCTGACATTCTGCGCGCAAAGGGAGTCAAACGTGTCGGCCCTTACCGAGTGCCCAAGGTAATGTCCAGCACAGTGTCGGCTTGCTTAGCAACTCCCTTCGAGATTAAAGGCGTCAACTATTCCATCACCTCCGCCTGCTCAACCAGCGCTCACTGCATTGGTAACGCCATGGAGCTGATTCAACTCGGTAAACAGGATATTGTTTTTGCCGGTGGTGGTGAAGAAGAGCACTGGTCACTGACCTGCCTGTTCGATGCCATGGGCGCATTGTCTACTAAATATAATGAAACACCGGATAAGGCATCCCGTGCCTACGACGCAGACCGCGACGGTTTTGTGATTGCCGGCGGCGGCGCCATGCTGGTTCTGGAAGAGCGCGAACACGCACTGGCGCGTGGCGCCAAAATTTATGCCGAAGTTGTGGGCTATGGTGCCACTTCAGACGGTTTCGATATGGTTGCACCGTCAGGTGAGGGTGCAGTTCGTTGCATGCAACAGGCCATGGCTACCGTTGACACGCCCATCGACTACATCAATGCACACGGCACCAGCACACCGGTTGGTGACGTTAAAGAACTGGCCGCAGTTCGCGAAGTATTTGGTGACAAGCTACCCAACATCACCTCAACAAAATCGTTATCGGGCCATTCACTAGGCGCTGCCGGTGCTCACGAGGCGATCTACAGCATACTGATGATGCAGAACAACTTCATTGCGGCCTCAGCGAATGTAGACAATCTGGATGACGAAGCTCAGGGCATGCCAATTGTGACTGAGCGCCTGGACAACGCCAAAATTGACACCATCATGTCAAACAGCTTTGGTTTTGGCGGCACAAACGCTTCACTGGTATTCCAGCGTCACAAATAGTTTAGTCGCAGCTAGCTAGTACTCTGCTTAGCTGCGATCAAATACCCGCCCACGATTTGCCTCAATCCACTGGATTGAGGCTTCGTGCATTTCCGCAGCACTTTTGCCTTCAGGGTCTATCGCTGGCCCAATAACAACTTTCAGCACGCCCGGCTTTTTCATAAAACCATTCTTTGGCCAATGCTCTCCGCCATTGTGCAATAGCGGCACCAGCGGCTTGCCAGCTTTAGCAGCCAACAGCGCGCCCGTTTTAGAATACTTACCAAGCTGTCCCGCTTCCATTCGCGTACCTTCCGGAAATATCAGCACCCAAAAGCCTTGTTTTAGCTTCGCGACACCCTGCTCGGCAACCTGCTTAAGGGCGTTGGCTTTTTTATTACGGTCAATCGCAATCGGCTTAACCATTGCCAGCGCCCAACCAAATAATGGAATGCGCAGCAGCTCTTTTTTTAGCACCGTACACAATGGGAACACGACAACCTGTAGATAAAAGGTTTCCCATTCGCTCTGATGATTACTGATCAACACCCCGTTACCGTCTTTCGGTAAGTTTTCTTTACCCTCGATTTGGTACCTGACACCACAGCAAAAGCCAAACCACCAGGTGACAAAATGATTAATACAAATACCAAAGCGGAAACGCTTGCGTAACGACAGGAAAGGAAACACCAACAGGCAAAGGGCCGAAAACCCGAAAACCGCAATGCAAAAAACAATCAAAAACAGCAGAGAACGGAGCCAGATTACAAATGTGCGCATGATTAATTTCTTATTATAGGGCAGGTATGCCCGCTCGCTTGAAAGGCGCCTAGTGTACGCCAAAACAACCTTTTTTTGAACGCCAACAACACTTATCAGACAGCGCTCACCTTTACCTAATTATTTTTGATCTAAATCAAGCGCATTTGCCAGCTAAGTATCAGCTTTTGATCCAGGTCAATACCGCAAAATAAAACCCACCTATACTTGCACCATCTTAAAAATTATCAACAACTAAAGACGAGCGTAACCATGAAAAACTCTCTGAAATCTCTTCTGCTAGCAACGACTGCTGCGACTGTTATGACCAGCACCGCGGCTGTTGCATACGAAGCTGGTGATATTTTAATCAAGGGTGGTGCGGCGAACGTTGCGCCAAACGAAGACAGCAGTGACGTAACACCTCTGGCAGGCGCTCAAGGTGCGAAGGTTGACAACAACACTCAGCTCGGCCTGACTTTGACCTATATGTACACTGACAAAATCGGTATTGAGCTGCTGGCTGCAACGCCATTTGAGCACACAGTAACAGCCACTGGTGCGGTTATCGGCGGCGCCGATGTTGCTGACATCAAGCACCTGCCACCCACGCTAACGCTTAACTACTACTTCGGTGATTCTAACTCGAAGGTACAGCCTTATATTGGTGCCGGTATCAATTACACTATCTTTTTTGATGAAAGCGCCGACTCCCAGTTTGAAGCAATTGCAGGCAACACAGATGTTGATCTGGACGACTCTTGGGGCCTAGCATTTCACGCCGGTATTGACTACAAGTTGAACGAAAAATGGTCATTGAACGCGGGTTACTGGTATCTGGACATCGATACCGAAGCAACCTTGAAAACTACTAACGTAGGCGTTCAAAAAGTCGACGTTGATATCGACCCAGATGTTTACATGATTGGCCTGAGCTACAAATTCTAAGCGTAAAAACTTAGTTTCTCCAAGAAGAGGCTGGCCTGTGTGCCAGCCTTTTTTTTGCCCATCAATCAAGACCAGGCATCTACCTTTGACCCACCTCAACAACAGTATCTAAGGGCTGTTAGCCTGAACCTATAACCGCCACTTAAGCCTCACAAGAAAAAGCTTATGCCAAGAGGCTGTCTATGACCACGGATCCAAACCAGAAAAAGCCACGTTGAAGAGTGCTCATAGAGCATTAAAAGAGCTGGCGAAATAGCCAGAAAAGAAAACGCCACTGCGCTGGGATTACCAGCTATAGCAGCAGACATTGACCACCTGGATAGGGCTGATCTATTAGCTGCTATCGAAGAGTAATTGGGCGATCATCCCCCATTTTATATCTAGCCAAAGCCTCTGGTGACAAGAAATAAAAAGGGAGCCGTCGGCCCCCTTTCTATCTCGATTGAACAAGAAAATTGCTTTCCTGGTTAACCCCTACGTTTAAGCGGCCTGTGCAGCCGTATACAAATTAATCGTACCCAATATAGCCTGTAGCGTAGCGCCTAAACTATCCTCAGCAATCGCGGCCTTAACATGCTTTTCACCGCCAATATCAACCTGAACGCAGGCCAACGCATCCGCACCATTGTGAGCACTATCATCGCGCGTCATAGCCGTCTGGCTATACTGCTTCACCTCAATTGCAACACTTAACTGTCGGCTCAAGGCATCACAAAAAGCAGCAATTGGTCCTGCGGCAGCTGAACGCAGCTCAATGACCTGCCCTTGCCTGCTAATACTGGCTTTCATACTTTCCTGCCCGCCAATACTTCCCTGGGCATCACGCGTTAACTGGTAGCTGCCAAGCTGATAGTGCTGATTACAATCAATAAAGTGTTGTTTAAAAATATCGTAAATGGTTTGCGCATCCACTTCGCCTTGCTGCTCCTCACTGTATTTCTGCACGACACGACTCACTTCAATTTGCATCCAGCGCGGCAAACTAATACCAAAGTTTTGTTCCAGAATATAAGCCACACCGCCCTTTCCACTCTGGCTGTTTACGCGAATGACCGATTGATAATCACGTCCAATATCCTGCGGATCAACCGGCAAATAGGCCACATCCCAGACATCCTCTTCCTGCTGCTGATCCAGGCATTTTTTAATGGCATCCTGATGGGAGCCACTAAAGGCGGTATACACCAAGTCACCTACCCAAGGATGACGGGCATGGGTCGGTATTTGTGTACACTCTTCGACGGTACGCGTAATCCGTGCCGCGTCAGATAAATCCAACTGCGGATCAATACCCTGGCTATAAAGATTCATCGCCATGGTGATGATATCCATATTACCGGTGCGTTCACCATTACCCATCAAGGTGCCCTCAATACGGTCAGCTCCCGCTAAGATAGCCATTTCCGCTGCAGCTACCGCACAACCCCGATCATTATGGGTATGAATACTGATAATGACACTGTCACGCTGCTGGATGGACTCACAGAAGGTTTCCACCTGATCAGCAAACACATTGGGGCCCGCACACTCAATAGTAGCCGGCAAATTCAGAATAATTTTTCGCTCAGGCGTCGGCTGCCACACATCAATCACGGCGTTACAAACCTCAACAGAAAAGTCGACCTCGGTGCTGGAAAAGCTTTCCGGGCTGTATTGAAAGGTCCAGTCGGTGTTCGGATATTTTTCTGCCTCACTTGCGACTTTTTCTGCGCCCTTAATCGCAATCGCCTTGATACCGTCTTTATCAAGCTTGAAAACTTTCTTACGCTGTACAGGCGATACCGAGTTGTAGACATGCACGATCGCCTGTTTACAGCCGTCCAGTGCTTCAAAGGTGCGCTCAATCAAGGCATCTCGCGCCTGCACCAACACCTGAATAGTCACATCAGCGGGAATCTGGTCTTCTTCAATCAACCAGCGCACAAAATCAAAGTCCGTTTGCGACGCACTGGGAAAGCCCACCTCTATATGCTTAAAACCAATATCCAGCATCAACTGCCACATGGCTTGTTTTTGCGTAACACTCATCGGTTCAATCAGCGCCTGGTTACCATCACGAAGGTCAACGGCACACCACTCAGGTGCCTGCGTGATTACCTGCCCCGGCCACTTACGATCAGCTTTATTAATAACGGGAAATGCTTGGTATTTTGCGTGATTAAACATAATGCGCTCTTGTCTATTAAATGATGTTTTGAGGATGAAAAGTATAGGGGAGAAAAGGCGACGAAAGATTGCAAATATTGCATAAATACAACTAAAATAAGCAACAAATCACCAATAATTAAAACCAAAATAGCTAATAAAACCTATTTATAAAAAATTTATAACTTTTAACTCTTTACAATGAACCCACACCAACTTGACCGAACTGATCGCCGTATCCTGTTAGAGCTCCAAAAGGACGGATCAATATCCAACCTGGAATTAGCTGAAAAAGTCGGCTTATCGGCCAGTCCCTGCTCTCGCCGAGTAAAAGCGCTACAGGACAGCGGCTTTATTCAAAAAACCGTTACTATTCTGGATGCTAAAAAGTTGGGGCTGGATATGATTGCGGTCATCTCCATTAGCATGGATCGCCACACCCCGGAACGCTTTCAGGCCTTTGAAAAAGCCGTGCAGAGTTTTGATGAAGTGATGGAGTGTTACTTGATTACCGGCCAAAGTGCCGATTACATACTGAAGGTTATCGTTGCTGATATGGATGCTTTTCAGCAATTCCTGCTCGGCAAACTAACGCGTATCGAGGGGGTCACAGGCGTCCATTCGAGTTTTGTGATGCGTAAGGTCATTGAGCGAACGACCTTGCCACTCTAGGCAAATACTGTCAGCGTTATCAAGCCAACGACTCACTTAGTTAGACAGGTGATGCCTAGGGTTAAGCGGCTGACGCCCCTGAATATATTCAAAGTGCACATGGTAGCCCGTCGCATTACCCGTTCGGCCAACCGTGGCAATTTTTTCACCCTGCCTAACCTGCTGCCCCTTATTGACAAGGTTTTTATGATTGTGCGCATAGAAGGTCTGAATATTATCCATGTGCTTGAGAATAATCACCTTGCCGTAACCATTCTGCCGACCGACAAAATGCACAATGCCGTCGGCAGCAGCTCGAATAGCGGTTCCTTTCGGTGCCCGTAAATCAATTCCCTTGTGACGGCCGTTTCGAGAACCAAACTCCGATGAAACATCCAAACGTTTTAACGGCCAGATAAATCGTGTTTTGTTTGCATAGTCACTGGGAACCTGTTGGTTTTGAGCAGGAATAATCAGACGTGCGCCCACTTTCAAGCGGTGCGGGTCGGCAATGCCATTTCGGTATTGTATTTGTAAGCTAGTCACACCAAAACGGCGCCCAATCGCTGATAGCGTATCGCCTGAGCGCACATAATAAACCTGCTCCTGAGCCGAGGCTTGGTACGGCTTTTTTGGTGCCGACGGATAAACCGTTGACGAGGGAATTGTTGAACACCCCGCCAACAACACCACAACCAACAGACTTACCCATCGTCTCGCTTGCTCTTTACCCATCAAAAGCCCACTACGCTAATCCAGCCGTTATACAGAATATTAGTCTAGGACTACCCTCAACGCCCTGAGTTCTGAACCCGATAAGTGGCAATTGACCTGCATCAACGCATTTTTACCGTCAATAAGGCTATACTGCTCGCCTGTTAACTGACCTATCGAGACTGATTTCGCAATGCCTTCATCCTCTTCAATCTGGAACCCTGAACTGATCGCCCGTTACGATTTGAGCGGACCACGTTACACCTCCTACCCAACCGCCCCGCAGTTCAGTGATCGCTTTGGCGAAGATGAGCTTCACGCAGCGATTGAACGCAGCAACAGCCAGGCCCGCCCCCTGTCGCTGTATTTCCACATCCCCTTTTGCGATACCGTCTGCTACTACTGCGCCTGCAACAAAATCATTACCGCGAATAAATCCCGCGCCCGCCCATACCTTGATCGCTTAATCAAGGAAATTGAAATGCAGGCGGCTAACTTCGATGATGACCGCCCTGTGGTTCAGCTGCATTGGGGCGGTGGTACGCCGACCTATATCAGCGACGATGAAAAGCGTGAATTGATGGCCGCTACTCGCAAGCACTTTAAGCTGCTGGATGACGACAGCGGTGAATACTCCATCGAAATTCACCCCGGCCAAATGTCTGTCGACACCATCCCCGTGTTAAGAGAAATCGGTTTTAATCGCATCAGCATGGGCATTCAGGATTTTGATGCCGGCGTTCAAAAGGCGGTCAATCGTTTCAACAGCGTTGCGGAAGTCAGCGAACTCATGGACGCCATTCATCGCGAAGGCTTCCACTCGGTAAGCATGGACTTAATCTACGGTCTGCCCATGCAAACACTGGACACTCTTAAGAAGACGCTGGAGCAAACCATTGAACTGAACCCGGATCGTCTATCTCTCTTCAACTATGCGCACATGCCCCACCTGTTCAAAGTGCAAAAGCAGATCGACGAAAGCCAACTGCCTGCCCCTGAGATCAAGCTACAAATGCTGGAATATGCCATTGCACGCCTCACCGACGCGGGTTACGTATATATCGGCATGGATCATTTCGCCAAACCCGACGACGAACTGACCATTGCTCAACAACAGGGCAAACTGCAGCGCAACTTCCAAGGTTACGCCACCCACGGCGGCTGCGACATGATCGCCATGGGCGTTTCCTCAATCAGCGCCATCGACAATGTCTACGCACAAAACTTCAAGGACATTAACGACTATCAAGCCGCCATCGACGCAGGCAAATTACCGGTGAACAAAGGCTTCACACTGAACGATGACGATATTCTGCGCAAAACAGTGATCAACAAATTGATCTGTCACTTCATGCTCGATTTCAAAGAAATCGAAGCCAGTTTCGGCATTAACTTTAATAACTACTTTGCTGAATCATTAGAACGTTTAAAGCCGCTCGCTGAAGACGAGCTGATCAGCCTTGACGCAGACAGCATCACAGTTAAAGACGGTGGTCGCCTGTTAATCCGCAGCATCTGTATGATGTTTGATGCCTACCTGAAACCCAGCTCGGAGATTCGTTACTCACGTATCATCTAATCCTGATCAGGCCTGCGCCTCAATCACACTACTTGCAAAGATGTTCACACACCGCTTTGGCGTTACGGTTCCAACGATGCACCGATACCCGTTTCAGGTGATAGCGCAGCCATTTTAATCCCGCATCGTTATCCTGCCGTTTATGCCACAGCATTGAAACTTGCACCGGCGGAATATCGTTTGGCGGCCGCGCAATTGACAGCTTTCCACTTGAAATATGCTCATATATAGCCCCAGCTGGCAGTCCTGTATGCCGACTATCGAGGACTACAGGAAAAGGTACAGCTGGCACAGCGTAACGTTGAAATCCCAAAACAAACCGCTGAAATCACGCACGTTCGATTTGAAGAGGGTATGGAGCCCGAATTTGAGTATGCACGTGTACGTGCCCGATTAAGTGCTGTAAAAGCCAACATCGCGCAACTCAACAGTGAATTAAAACAGGCCGAGTACGATTTAGCGTTATTAGCCGGCTACCAGCCCTCAGCCTTGCCCAAGGTAAGCCTCAAAACTCTCCTTCAGCAGCTCCGCCTCCGCGCGGCTGGTTAAACGCTCAGCCAGGGTCAGCTTTACGCCCTGCTTTGACTCAGCAAGCAGCTGATAATACACCGTGGTTTTGCTACCAGAGCTCATAGTCGCCCCTTCTTTAATGCCAAGCCTGGCAATTTCTGGAGTGGCAATTTGTTTGGTTCTCATCGGGTAACCAAACAGGAAACGGCGGCTTTGAACGCCATCACTGGTGACCTTAATTTGCAGCGATTTAGCGAGATAATACACGCCAAACAGCGCGATCAAGCTGCCCACTAAGGTGAACACGACCGGGAAAATAATCGGCGCATCACCGTAACCCGCGCCAATCCCCGCGCCCGCAAAAATCAGTCCAAACAGCAGGCTAACAAACCCCATACCTGGCCGCTGAAAGGCAGGAAAGTAGGCCTGCAAACCACCGGGAATAGTTTTAATATTAGCGATTGACTCAACCCCCGCCATGGCCGCATCAACCGTGGCATGATGATCCTCTGTCCCGTCGCTCAGCGCGACGGACAGTTGAGCTGTTTTAAACACGGGGATTTCAAAGCTGCGCGTAAAATCAGGCCCATCCAGTTTACTGCTGAGCACCACACGCCAAAGGTGGTACTGTCTGCCCTTATCGACATCACTCTCAGGAAGATTATCAGGCACATCAAAACGAAAACTGAAGTTTGTTCCCTGCTGCCCTCGAAGCACATGACAAACCCCGTCGGTTTGCCACTTAACCTTTTCTTTGCGACTACGATTTTTACCGGTGCCGCTAACGTAACTGTAAACACATTGCAGGTTTACGGTTGCGATCATCAACGGGTCGAAGGGAATCGTCGTTTCAACAGTACCGCCAACATGGCCGCCTAATGAGCCAGGAAAAGGATCAAGCACCAGTGGCGTGCGCCCAAATTTCAGCCAGTTTTGAGTCGAACGAATCGCTGCCACAATCAAACCAAGGCCCACCAAAGGAAACAGGAAGGCCAAACCAGTCAGTGGCTCTCGTAGCGTTTTGTTCCAGATTTGCTCAAATTGGAACAGCATAGGAGAGCTAATCAAATTCCAGAAAAGCGCAAATCCCCACAGCACAAGGTGCTGCATTTTGGCGCCCGAAGTAATACGGTTATCGAGCCACTTCTTTTCCTGAAGCCAGGGGCTGTCGTCTCTCATATCCAACTCGTTTCCTCAAATTTAACAATACTTAAGTGTAGGCGTAGTATTGGAGGACAGTGATAAGTTTTTCGGGAGAGTCCATATGGAGCTATTTGACCCCGGTACTATCTTTTTCTGGCGCGCTATTGAGCGCTTAATCGCGCTTATAATCGGCGCAGCATCCATTTACCTCGGATATCGATTATTTACCTCGATGGGGCAATTCAAAGCAGACGGCGAAGGTAAAGTGGAATTGCCCGGCGGCGTCTCCATCTATGTGAGCCGAGTCGGTCCGGGTGTTTTTTTCGCGCTGTTTGGTGCCTCTATCGTTGGCTTTGGTATTCTAAGTCCAGCCCAAATTCAGACCAGCGCCCCCGCCGAAAACAGCACCGTTACAACTCAAGAAGTCGACGCCTCTTACGTTGGGAATACCGCTCGCAACCGAGTTTTTGATGCCGAAAGAGCGCGTACTTTGCGTGATCTTGATGCCTTAAGCCAACTCCAGAATAAGTTATCAGAAGCCGACTATCATCAAACAGACTGGTCCGAAGTTGACCGCAACCGCCTGCGCATCGCAATTCCCCATATCCGCCAAATGTTGATGATAGCCGTGTGGGATGACCAGAACTGGGGCGATTTAGAAAAATTCCGAGACTGGGTTCAAAATGGCGACCCGGCTTCAACACCGCCTGGCATAACGGCAACCGGCCAACAATACCTGATCGGAGAAAACTAAAGGTGTCCCATGATTTCGCGACTGTTTGTTTACTCACTCCTGTTTTTCGCCACTTTTTCTATCGCGCAAGCGTCTGACCTGTCCACACTCTACTCGAGCGAGCATTTACAGGAACGTCATGACCGCTACGAGCCCGCCCTGCGCGCCAACTTCAACCGCCTGGTGCTAGGCTCACTGACCCGCGAAGAACGCGCTCGCCTCGGTCACGTTCAGCTTGAGCTACCCCTGCGTGCGCCGGGTAAGGAAGGCTCAAACCCATTGAGTTTCTATGCCGTTGGCAACACCGTGGTCATGCCCATTCAATCCATCAAGTTCTTCGATGATCTGTCGCTGGCCTGGGCTTACGCCTGGAGCAACAACCTCAGCCTTGAAAGTGTCACCGATTACGTATCAGTACTGAAATACCAAAAGCCTCCAGCTGACGGTTTTCCAGCACCACTGGTCGCACTCGGTGTCGCCCCCGATATCTGGAAACAGGATAAACGGGTTGACGATGTTTCTCAGAAAATACTCAAATCGGCAATTGTCTGGATTATGGCCCACGAAGTCGCCCATTTACTTTTCCAACACCCGGGATATGGGCCACAGGTTTCAGTGCAACAGGCACAGGCTAATGAGGCTGAGGCAGACCGCTTTGCTAACGAAATCATGCGGAGGATTGGTGTGGCACCAGGCGGCATGGCCAATTTTTTTGTCACGCTTGCCCACTGGTCAAGCAACCGCGGTGATTTTTCTTCCGATGCCAAATGGCAGGCGTTTTTGAAAGAGGAAGCCACCCACCCCTTTACCGCCGCCAGAATGCAGGCGCTGGCGGCCGATCTACGCCGCGACCCGGGCAGCTTCAGTATCGAGGCGCAGGATCGCCACACAGGCAAACAAAACGTGCTTTATATCGCCAGCCAAATTGACGACATCGCGACGATACTCAACGACCTGGATATCCAGCGCAGTATTGCAGCCAAAGCACAGGCCACCAAGCTATCAGCCTTGAGCTATACCCCCCAAAAAACGTCCGCCAGTAACGGTTTATTCTCAGGCACATTTAATGGCTCCTTTGAGCACTTTTTGAGCGATGACTCCACTGAGTTGCTGGGACTAACGGTCAACTTAAACAGACGAAAAAACCATGTCACCGGCAGCTTTGATTTTGGGCTCGGGCAAGGCAGCATCGAAGGTTTTATCAGTAACAAGCAGCTCCGCTTTGAGTGGAGCTGGGGAGCAAATTTTGGGCAGGGTATTCTGAACTCAAATACTACCGGCAATCAGTTAACCGGTCAGCTGGGCTACCAGGCATTTGACCACAATGCCGGGCGTTGGCAGTTAAGTCGTGATTAAAAATAAACACTAGGGCTGTAGCTGATAAACCTCGGAATAACCCTTTACGTACACATATTCACTGACACTTACCGAAAAAATGGCCGCTCTATCGCTGGATAGCAGCGTTTTCAGCGTTGCATTGCGCTTCAACAGCAGGGCTTTAATGTCATCGAAACGCGTCTCATCAAGCCTATATGCCTGGCCAACGGCATTCAGAGCCAGCCCGTCAACGTGATCAGCGCTGTTACCCGTGCGATTATCCCACAGCATGGACACCTTAGGCTGAGCCAGCATATTGCTAACCTTGCGAGTATCGGCATAGGAGACAAGATAAAGCTCTCTTAAATCATCACTAAATCCGTAGGCCATCAAGTGAAGACAGGGCTGATCAGCGTCCAGCGTTGCTAAAACACCCTGTACCTGCGTGTTAAGAAAATGCTTAATCTCGTCGAACAGCTGCGTTTCTTGCATCAAAATCCCCCTCTCGTTATCAGGTCGGTCACGGACACCCTCAAAAGCCGCGATACTTCTTTTTTTTACGCGCGGGCCGGGGTGCCAAAAAGGTCACAACAGCCCCTACTACGACCAGTACAATGCCCAGGTTCAGGCTGCCAAATAATTTAATCGGTACGATTGTTTTCGACATCTCGCCCACAATCAATATCAAGCCAGCTAACACAATCGCAAAAGCGGTGCCCAGCATAATGCGCTGTACTTTTTTCTTATTCATCCTGACTAACTCCCCAACGGCTAAAGTGGCTATACATAAACATTATCAAAAGCGTTACCGGAAAAGACCGTCACGCGATGTTGCTCTGTCATCGACATTGTCATTGCTTTTCTATTTCGTTTGCAATTAGAATGCCGCCTCGAAGATGGTCCTCTTAATCGAGGTTAATAGGGAACACGGTACAAGGCCGTGGCTGCCCCCGCAACTGTAAGCAGAGAGTATTGACTCTTATACCACTGGGAAACCGGGAAGGTGAGTTAACTACAATGACCTGCAAGCCAGGAGACCTGCCGTCCGAATCGTCACCTTCCAGCAAGCGGGGAGCTTGTTAGGGCGGATTCCGTATCGGTGACAATAACGCTAATTATTGTTGCTGGAAGCGAATCCGTGAAAAGGTCCCAACCCTTTCTACGTTTGTATACCTGTCTGCATCGCCGCCTGAATTTTAGCCCGGCCTGCTTACCTGTGGGTGTCCCGCATCCAGCTCCATTTCAAGATCCAGGAGCTAAACATGAATTCCCGTTTGTTGGTCAAATCCATCCTTTTACCGTCTTGCCTGAGTGCTTTACTGGCCGCTGAAACACTACACGCAGAAACTCCAACTGAGATTGTTATCTCAGACTCTCTGGTTGAAAAATCCCGTGATGCTGTTGGTAGCGCTGTCACTGTTCTAAATGAAGACTATCTGGAAGAAAATCAGGTTAGAACCGTTTCCGACGTTCTGCGTGATGTACCAGGCTTAGCGGTTAGCCGCTCAGGCGGCGCAGGGACAGTGACACAGGTTCGGCTGCGTGGTGCAGAAGGCAATCAAACGCTAGTACTTATCGATGGCATTGAAATGAATGATGTTGCAAACGGTTCGGAGTTTAATTTTGCTCATTTGATGGGGTTCCAAATTGAGCGCATTGAAGTGCTGCGTGGCGCCCAAAGCGCGCTATGGGGCAGTGACGCAATGGGCGGCGTTATCAATATCGTCACCAAAAAAGGCAAGGGCCCCATTAATGGCAGTGTATTGCTGGAAAGCGGCAGCTTTGACACCCAAAGTCAGGCGTTCAATATCAATGGCGGCTCAGATTACGTCCATTACTCTCTGAGTGGCAGCTTACTGGACACGGGCGGTATTTCGGCTGCCAGCGAAAGACTTGGCAATACCGAAGACGATGGTTATAAAAACTCAACGCTGAACTTCAAAGGAGGCTGGCAGGCCACAGACCAACTTTCTTTTGATATTGCTTTGCGACACGTTGAAACCGACGTTGATACCGACGGTTCCGGTGTTGACGACCGCTCCTTCACTCAAACCAGACAGGAGTTCGCTAAGCTAGCGTCCAAGCTGGCGCTCTTTGATGGGCAATGGCAACATCAACTCAGCCTATCAGGCAACAATACTGACAATGAGTATCTGCGCGGTAGTTTCGGTGATACTTTCAGTGAAGGAGAAAAGCGAAAGCTCGCCTACCAGACAGATTTTTTTATTCAACAGGAAGATCTTGATCACCGCCTGACCTTTGCAGCTGAGCACGAAAAGGAAAAGTTTGCTTACCAAGGCTTTACAACCGTCGACCGGGAAATGGACATTAGCAGCCTGATCTTCGAATACGGCCTGGATATCAACGATCGTTATCATGCGACCCTGGCAGGCCGCCGTGACAATAACGATGTTTTCAAAGACGCCAAGACTTACCGTTTCGCGCTGGCCGGCTGGTTGACCGATAACATCCGCGCCCATGCCAGCAAAGGCAGTGGTATTAAGAATCCGACGTTTTTCGAGCTGTTTGGCTATACCTCAACGTACACGGGAAACCCAAATCTTCGCCCCGAAGAAAATACTACCTGGGATGCCGGTGCCGAATACCATTTCAAATCCGTTAACGGTTATATTGATCTCACCTATTTCCATTCCGATGTGCACAACCTGATCAGCGGCGCAGGAAATACGTCAATCAATGTTCCAAACACATCAAACATCGAAGGCTGGGAATTAAGCGCGGTCTTTAAGCCCACACCCACACTCCGGATTAATGCCAGTTATACCTATACAGATACCGATAATGGCGCCGGTGACGAGCTGGTCAGAAGAGCAAAACATATTGCCAGCCTCAATGGCAGTTACACGTTCTCTGATGGTAAAACACGATTGACCGGTGGTGTTCAATACAATGGCGAGCAGGACGATTTGGATTTTAGTACTTTCCCGAGTACTCAGGTAAAGTTAGACGACTATACATTGGTTAACCTTGCTTTAAGTCACCAGCTTTCCGAGCAGGTCGAGCTGTTTGCCAGGGTAAACAACCTGCTGGATGAAGACTACGAGGAAGTGTTGAATTTCGGCACCCAAGGTATCGCAGGCACCATTGGCATCACTCTTCGAGGCTTTTAATACAACAGCTATCGCGATAGCCCTGCTCTTTTAAGGTCAGGGCTTGAGAACCCAGATGATGAAGCTCCTTAAAGCAATAGGTATACCTGCTGCCCTGTTATTAGTTGGCGCTACGTTATGCTACGCGTTGGATATCCGGGTTGCTTATTTTACCGACAGCGCCTTTCAACCGACGTTAATCAAAGGCGAGGCATTTCCAAAAACGCTCATTGATGCAACCGGCGAGGAGTATTTGCTCAGCAAGCCTCCGGAGCGCATTGCCTCCATCACGTTGGGAGCGGACGAAATTCTCTCTGATCTGATTGATGAACGACGAATTGTTGGTGTTACCTATTTGGCTGAGGATGAGGATGTTTCTAATATCCCCAATAAATTCGCTGACCAGATCCAGCGAATTCATGGAGAAGTGGAGGAAATACTCGCTTTGGAACCCGACCTGGTTTTTGTCGCTAGCTATACTCGTGCTGAAACCGTACGTCTGTTACTTGGTGCGGGCATCCCGGTTGTGCGGCTCTCCGGTTACAGTTCCTACGCCGAACTCGAACAGAATATTATTCTGGTAAGCCAGGCTACGGGCAGTGAGCCGCGTGCTAACGCCATACTCGACGAACTCCGCGAATACGTCAGAGGTATCAAAGACCGCACGAAAGGTTTGCCCACCCCGCGCGTGCTTTTTTATAACCTGAACGGTTATACCTCCGGCGTGGATACCATTGTCGACGAAATGATCCAACTGGCTGGTGGCTATAACGTGGTCCGCGATGTTGGTATTTCCGGGACACAAAAAATCAGCCAGGAAATGGCCATGGGGCTGGAGCCCGATGTCATCCTAATGTCCGGCTGGTCGGAGCTAAGCGTTAGTCAGCCATCGGAATTGCTGATGGAAAACCCCAGCTGGCAGCAGGTTCCTGCCATACAAAATAACCGTGTTTATGACCTGAGAGGATATTGGGTGTTGTCCGTTTCCCAATACAGCTGGAATGGTATCGGGCAAATCGCCCAGCGGTTGCATCCGGGAGCATTTAACCCATGATCAGAACACCATCGTCAAACAAGTTGATCATTGTAATGATGCTGGTGTTACTGCTGGCATTGTTGCTGGCTAACCTTTTTCAGGGGTCGGTGAAGATCCCCATGATGACGGTGCTGGGGGTTTTAGGTGAGTCATTGGGGGTGGAAAGTACGCAGGAAGGCATGCGCCCCTGGATGCACAGTGTATTAATCGATGTGCGAATGCCCCGAATCCTGGTCGGCGCCATGGCCGGTGCCTGCCTGGCCATATGTGGCACAGTCATGCAGGGGATGTTCCGTAACCCCCTGGCGTCTCCTTCCATTCTGGGCGTTTCATCGGGCGCCTCTCTTGGTGCCGTGATTGCACTTTATTTTGGCCTCGCATCAATCTCGGTCTGGGCACTGCCTGCCTTTGCCTCTCTGGGCGCCTGCCTGACACTCTTCGTCGTGTACCGAGTGGCCAGTCAGCGCGGGCATTTAGCTATCGGCACGTTATTACTGTCCGGAATCGCCATTGGCGCATTGAATGCTGCCGCCTCATCGTTAATTCTGGCCCTGTCGCTTAATAACTGGGACGTTGGCCGAATGATCGTCTACTGGACAATGGGCGGCCTCGATGGCCGCACCTGGGATCATGTGCTATTGCTAACCCCTGTTGCCTGTACCGGGATACTGCTACTGCTGTTTTTTGCTAAAAACCTGGATGCCCTTTTACTCGGTGAGATACATGCAGCCTCGGTTGGTATTGATGTTGCCAAAACCCGCCGGCAGCTACTGGTAATTTCGTCACTATTGGTCGGGGTCACCATTTCTGTCTGTGGCGGTATTGGTTTTATTGGCCTGATCGTTCCCCATATTCTCCGGCTGATCCTTGGGCCCCATCACCGCTATTTACTGCCTGCATCCGCGTTAGGCGGTGCTATTTGTTTAGTCAGTGCAGACTTAGTATTGGGAATCTTTGTCAAGGACAACTCAGTCCCCCTCGGGGTCGTCACGGCCATGCTAGGTGCCCCCTTTTTCTTATTTCTCTTAATCAAGCAACGCTGGTTTATCCAGCTATAACGCAGCATAACCTATATGAAATCGCTAATTATCGAGCATTTAAAAAACCACTCGAGCAGCTGGAGTCTGGGAGCATTTGGTGCACTGGGGGAGTTCTCACAGGACCAACATGAGCCCCTGTTGGTAGCCCCCGATGAGCAGCTCACCATTGCCACAGCACGCGGTGGTATCCGGGTTGATCAGCTCGATCAGGTCGTTCCCATTGCCTATGAAACCATTAGAAGGCATCGCGATCACTGGGGCCAAGCTGTGGCCTTTTGCCTGCCCGAAGCAATCGCTAAAATGTCGAACAGAAAGGTGATTACTGAGCTTAGTGCAGACGACAACAGCATTCTGGCCGAACACCGTCAGCATGTTATCTTTGACCTTGGCTTAGCGACACCCTACGTTAACGTCTGCGTGCGCACCGCTGACAACGATTTAATTTCAGCCCTTCGAGCCGTTGCAGGGACAAATATTTTGGCACCAGAGTGCAGCGCCTTCCGGCATATATTGCACCATCACCCCCACCGAATTTTCATTTCACGGCTGGCTCGGCTGGAGGTTTACCAGCCCATTGGGATTGATCGGTCCCCCGAAGGCCCACACACACATGTGTTGCCAAAATTACTGGCTGCAGGCCTGCACCACGCGGCCAACACACCAATCCCCCAAGGCATGATTTCTGGGTTAATGCTGTACCCGGAAAACCCCTGTTTCGACCTTCTCGGCAATGAACATACCTTTATAAAAGCTTCCTTTGACGCTTTTCAAACGCTGCTAACTGAGTACGGCCTGCCTGACTATCTGCACGAAAAAGAGCGGTTATTGACAGCCTGGCAGCAGCACATCGACGCCGATAGCTACCCCGAACCCGCTGACCGGCTCGGCCGATTAGCGGCTCGTATTGCGTTACGGCAGGCCTTCCAAATGCACCGGGATTGCCCTCGGTTAAAACCATGGCGTCAGCGCTTTGATCGCCCCGAAAAACAGGGCACCGCATGACCAACATTTTGCAGTGCACAAGCCTGGGACTATCCATACAACAGCAGACACTTCTCGACAATGTTTCACTGGATTTTCAAACGGGCCAGTTTATTGGCTTAATCGGCCCCAATGGTGCCGGCAAGTCAACCCTGCTTAAACTGCTGTCAGGTCTGAGCGAACCCTCAACAGGCGTCGTCAGGCTACAGGGACAACCCTTAAAAAATTACACCCGTCGGGACATTGCTCAGCAGGTATCATTTGTTCCTCAAGACACCTCCATTAACTATGCCTTCAGCGTCAAAGAAATTGTCGCCATGGGCAGAAACCCGCACCTGGGCGCCTTTCAACCGGAAGCTGAACAGGATTTAGCGATCATCGCCGAGGCCCTGGAAAAAACAGACCTGGCCTCTCTCGCTGACCGCCCGGTCGACCAACTTTCCGGCGGCGAACGCCAACGCGTGTTCATCGCCAGATCCCTCGCTCAGCAGACGTCAGTACTGCTGATGGACGAACCCACTGCGAGCCTGGATCTTTGTCATCAATTAGAGATTCTAAGCCTACTGAGAAACCTCGCCGAGCAAGGCCACCTGGTGATTGTAGCTATTCACGACCTGGATATGGCCTCACGGTTTTGCCATCGGCTGGTCATCATGTCAAAGGGAACAATAGCCGCCGAAGGCAAGCCCCACGACGTTATCACGCCACAAAACCTGCGCGACCATTTTGCCATTGAAGCATGCGTAGAGGCTTATCCCGGAAGTAGCGAAAGTCTCAGAATAACCCCCCTTTGTTCAACCGCACAGAAATAAGGCACAAATATAGAGGGGATAACACGGCCACATTTTTTCGTTCTCAAGGGTAAAGGTTCTTGAGGCTACCATGTGTCACCGGCTAGGGAATCAGGACTTCACCCTCGCCCGTTAATCATCACTTGAAACGGCCGGGTTATCAGTGGCCGGGGCTTGGCGATCAAGCAATCCGACATCCAGAACTGGCGCGGCATCGATGGTTTCTGCATCCATCATCTGAGCTATTCGCTGCAGCGCAGAAATCATCATTGCTTGCTCCCACTGCTGCAATTCTTCAAATTGACGGGCAAACTGATCTTGCAAAGGTAGCGGCGCTCCCTCCAACACAACGCGAGCTTTTGCCGTAAGCTGGGTGAATACCTTTCGCTTATCTTCAGCTGAACGCTCCCGAACAACAAGCTCCTTGGCTTCCAAGCGATCTAAGATATTGGTGACCGTTGCCTGACTCAAGCTGACATCTTTAGCTAAAGAGCCCACAGTCTGCAGACCTTTATCCCGAATCGTCTGCAGGATAAGAATTTGTGGAGCGGTTAGTCCTGTTGTCTTAGCCAGATATTTAGAGTGCAAATCAGTTGCTCTGATAACCCTGCGTAACGCAACCAAAACCTCTTGTATATTGCTCAATCTTCCCACCTTAATTTTAGTGATCTTAAGTTTAGGAATTATACACCGAATAAAAGGCTCACCGTTGACGAGCAAAACAATGATCTCTGAGGCACCTTTTACATACAAAAATACTTAGTGTACTATGTAAAAACTTGAATATTTAACACAAGTAATCACTATAACAGCAAGTTAATCCTTATTAATTGCTGTTTTTTTTGATCTTTAAAATATTAATTGATTAGAGTTCAATTAAATTTAAAGTCGGTATAGACAACAATCAAAATGGAGGTTGCCACAATTTTACGCCCCCCAAATGCCAAAGATGGTATGTCCGTTCATGAGCTTATTGCCGCCTGCCCCCCACTGGACACAAACTCCAGCTACTGTAATTTGCTGCAATGCAGCCACTTTTCAAACACATCTGTCATTGTCGAGGAAGAAGGCGAGACGCTCGGTTTCATTAGTGGCTACCTCACTCCAGACAAGAAAAACCATCTTTTTATCTGGCAAGTAGCTGTTAGCGATAAAGCTCGCGGCAAAGGCTTAGCAGGAAAAATGCTAAAGCACATCCTGCAGCGTGACTATTGCCGCGAAGTTACCCATATAGAAACCACCATCACCGAAGACAACGAAGCATCGTGGGCTTTATTCGAAAGCCTGGCCAGACAACTGGGCACCCAAATCACCCGCTCAGTAATGTTCGAAAAAGAACAGCACTTCAAAGGCGCCCACGACACAGAAATGCTGGCCTTGATCGGCCCCTTTTAAGCTAAGACCAGCCGCAACCAGTTTCAAACTTTAGGAGAAATACACATGAAAATTTTTGACGAAATTGAATCGGAAGTGCAGTGCTATGCTCGTTCATTTCCTCGCGTCTTCAACAAAGCCAAGGGCGAGTTTTTATACGATGAAGAGGGCAACCAGTATCTAGACTTTCTAGCCGGTGCAGGCACCCTGAACTATGGTCACAACCACCCTGTTTTCAAGGAAAAGCTGCTCGACTATATCCTCAGTGACGGCATCACCCATGGCCTGGATATGCACACTAAAGCTAAGGGCGAGTTTCTGGAAACCTTCAACGAGAAAATTCTCAAACCCCGTGACTTGGATTACGTGGTTCAGTTTACTGGCCCCACCGGCACCAATGCCGTGGAAGCGGCCCTCAAACTGGCCCGAAATGTCACCGGCCGCGAGAATATCATTTCTTTCACTAATGGTTTTCACGGCGTCAGCATTGGCGCGCTTGCCACAACCGGCAACTCCCACCATAGAGGTGCTGCCGGTGTCAGCCTTAATGGCTCCAGCCGCATGCCCTATGACGGCTACTTAGGCGATGGTATCGACACAACCGCCTACCTTGATAAGGTGTTATCTGACTCCAGCAGCGGTATTGATAAGCCGGCTGCCGTGATTGTCGAGTCCGTGCAGGGCGAAGGAGGCATCAATGTCGCCAGCTTCGAATGGCTCAGAAACCTGGAAAAAGTTTGCCGTAAACATGATGTGTTACTGATTGTCGATGACATTCAGGCCGGCTGCGGACGCACCGGAAGCTATTTCAGCTTTGAGCCCTCAGGCATCAAGCCGGACATGGTCACGCTATCCAAATCACTGGGGGGTTATGGCTTGCCATTTGCCGTTGTGCTGTTCCGCCCAGAGCTGGATCAGTGGAAGCCTGGCGAACATAACGGCACTTTCCGTGGCAATAATTTCGCCTTTATTACCGCCAAGGCAGCCATCGATCATTATTGGTCCGATGATGAGTTTGCCAAGGATATCTACCGCAAAGGGGAATACGTCTCCAAGCGCCTGGAAAGCATTATCGAAAAATACGGCGAACATAATTTCACAACACGGGGACGCGGACTGTTTCAGGGCATTAACTGCGTCGACGGCGAACTGGCCGGTAAAATTACCGCCGAGGCCTTCAAAAAAGGACTGATCATTGAAACCAGTGGCGCCGATGACCAGGTGATCAAACTACTTTGCCCGCTAATTATCAGCCAGGAAAACCTGGAAAAAGGAATCGACATCCTTGAGGAAGCGGTGCGCACCATTTGCGCTAAAGAAGGCAGCTTTGCTGAAGAAAAAGATTTTTTTGAAACCAAAAAAGCCAGTTAATCCAAGGGAGACAGTTTAAAAAATGATTGTACGTACACTACAACAGTGCGAGCAGGAAGGACGCCGAATCGTGTCGCCAGACGGTAACTGGGAAAGCACCCGCCTGCTTCTAAAAAACGACCAGATGGGCTTTTCATTCCATGTCACCACCATCTATGCCGGTGCAGACTTTCAAATGCATTACCAGAATCACCTAGAGTCTGTGTACTGCATTTCCGGCGAGGGTGAAGTTGAGTCTCTGGATGACGGTACCCCCCACCCCATCAAGCCAGGCACCCTTTATGTCCTGGACAAACACGACAAACACATACTGCGCGCCTTCTCAGAATTAAAGCTGGCCTGTGTTTTCAACCCGCCGCTGAATGGCAAAGAGGTCCACAACTCAGACGGGGCCTATGAGCTGAGCGCAGAAGAAATCATCTAACTTAAGTTATAGAACGGTTATTTTATGCAAGCTGAAGAAAGAAACTCCGCTGCGAAGGATTATTACCCCTCCAGAAAAGGTGAAAAAGGGAAACTCGTTGAGCGTGTCGACCCGGTCGTTTACGCCGACGAGCTTGATGCCCCGCCAGTATCAAAAGAGCTGATTGCCGACTACCAGCGCTCCGGCTTTATGATTCTGGAGGATGTCTTCTGCGAGAAGGAAGTCCAGGCCATGCAGCAGGAATTGGAAAAATTGCGTCACAGCCAAGCGGTAAAAGACTCCGGTGAAGCAATTACCGAGCCGGGCAGCGGCGATATCCGCTCAATCTTTAGAGTTCACCAAAATAGCGGCCTATTCAGACGCTTGGCCAGCGACTTCAGACTAGCTGATATAGCCCGCTACCTGCTTAATGATGAGGTCTATATTCACCAATCTCGCCTGAATTATAAGCCGGGGTTCCGAGGCAAGGAGTTTTACTGGCACTCCGACTTCGAGACCTGGCATGTCGAAGACGGTATGCCGCGTATGCGAGCCTTGAGCATGTCGATTACCTTAACGGAAAATCATGAATATAACGGCCCACTAATGCTGATTCCCGGTTCACATAAAGAGTACGCGGTCTGCGAAGGCTACACTCCCGAGAACCACCATACAGCCTCCCTGAAAAAGCAGGAGTACGGCGTACCCTCTGATAATTGCTTGCAGCAAATGGCCGCCACAGGAGGCATCGTAACGGCAACCGGTAAACCGGGTAGTGTGATCATTTTTGACTGCAACACCATGCACGGTTCCAATGGCAACATCTCCCCCTACCCGCGCTCCAACGTGTTTTTTGTTTACAACGCCTTAAGTAACAGCGTTGTATCTCCTTTCTGCGAGCAGCCGCCACGCCCAGAGTACATTTGTTCCCGTGAAGACATCGAGCCGCTGAAGGTTCAGGGCATGCTACAGGACTAGCCATGAAAGATCAGGATATCGAGCAACTGCAAGCTCATATTGAAAATCGTATCCGCGAACTACAACAACTGCTCGATCAAAGCGCTGAGTTTGCTGAAAAAAAGAGCCTGCAAAGTGACGATGAGGCGGCAAATCTAGATCTGACGATCAACGCCTCTGTTGACTCAACATTATTAGCCAACTTGCGCACAGAGCTGGCATTACTGTCACGTAACCAGCAGTGGCTGAACAGCGATGAAGCCGGGTATTGCGAGCTATGCGGAGACAATATTCCATTACAGCGGTTACTGGCTGCACCTCACACTCGGCGCTGCATTGATTGCGCACAGATCCCTTAACTAAAATTGACTTACATGATGCACACAATAGAAAAAATTGGCGGTTCATCCATGAGTGACTATGCGTCAGTCAGGGATAATATCATCCTAAAACCGCACACCCCCAGTCACCTCTACCAGCGGGTTTTTGTTGTTTCCGCCTACGGCGGAATGACAGACAAATTACTGGAACACAAGAAAACAGGGAAACCCGGCATTTATGCCCTCTTTGCCAACAGCATGGAAGGACAGGACTGGCTCGACGCCCTGCTGACCCTCAAACAGGAAGTACACCTCTTTAACAGACTCTTATTCGGTGAGGGCCCCCTACTTAAAGCCGCCAACGCATTTATTGACGAGCGTCTTGAGGGCGCTCAAAAATGCCTGTCGGACCTTCATAGCCTGTGCTGTCACGGGCACTTTTCACTGCATTCACACCTCGCCACCGTTCGTGAAATGCTGGCCAGTATCGGTGAAGCCCACAGCGCATGGAATACCGCGCAGTTACTAAAACGCGACGGCATCAATGCCTGCTTTGTGGACTTGACCGGCTGGCAGACAGGCCAGCACATCACGTTGGATAAGCGTATTCACAGTGCTTTTGAGGACTTAGACCTTAGCCAGCAACTTCCCATCGTCACAGGCTATGCGCACAGCGAAGACGGTTTAATGACTACCTTTGATCGAGGCTATAGCGAGATGACCTTTAGCCGCTTAGCCGTTTTAACAGGGGCACGGGAAGCCGTTATCCACAAGGAGTTTCATCTGAGCAGCGCCGACCCTCGACTGGTAGGTGAACAACAGGCCGTACCCATTGGTCGCACCAATTACGATGTAGCAGACCAGCTAGCCAACTTAGGTATGGAAGCGATTCACCCCAAAGCCGCTAAAGGCCTGCGTCAGCACAACATCCCGCTACGAGTCAAAAACACCTTCGAACCGGAGCACAGCGGCACGCTGATTACCGGCGATTATGTCAGCCAAACCCCCTGCGTGGAAATTATTGCAGGACGCAAAGACGTTTACGCGCTTGAGTTCTTCGACCAGGATATGGCCGGCCACATGGGCAGCTATGATTGCGAACTGCTCAAGCAAATCCAACGCTTTAAAGCCCACATCATCTCCAAGGATGTAAACGCTAATACCGTTACTCATTATTTGGCAACCAACCTGAAAACCGTGAAACGAATCAGCGCTGCACTCACTGAGCGCTACCCCGAAGCCGAGATAAAACAACGCAAAGTTGCGATCGTTTCCGCGATCGGTAGCGATATGCAAATCCCCGGCATCCTGGCGAAAACTGTCCAGGCAATTACGAATAAAGGCGTGAGTGTGTTGGCGGTCCATCAGTCAATGCGTCAGGTGGACATGCAGTTTGTCATCAATGAAGAGGACTATGAACCCGCGACCAAAGGGCTGCATGAGTCACTGGTTGAAGTGCATGACCATGGCAGGGCGATATGTCTCGTTTAAGGCTACTACTTGCCAGCCTATTAGTCGCTTGCAGCGTACAGGCCTCGCAACCAGCCAACTCCAAAGCGGAGGCCGCAACCAACACCGTCAACCAGCTGGAAAAGCCGCTTTACTCACCCTTTGTTGAGCGCTATGTGCTTGACGAGTTAAAGCAGTTACGAGTTGATCAAAATACGCAGCGTCATGAGTTAATGCAGCAAATTCTGGACCGCGAACATAGCGCCGTGGACAGAGCGGTCAGCTATGCAACCGACACTGTCACCTATTTCTTTTATTTGATCGCCGCAGCCAGCTCCATTTTGGTACTAGTCGGGTGGACGTCAATCCGAGAAATTAAGGAGCGTGTTCACTCTTTGGCGGACGAAGAGATTTCACGATTAGTCAAAGAATATGAACAGCGTCTGCATACCATTGAGCAGCAGCTTAACCAAAAAACCACTCACATCGAGCAAAACCGAGAAGAAATTGAGCTAACCCGTGAAATACAGTCACTTTGGCTACGCGCCGGACAGGAATCGGGTCCCGCCAATAAAATCACCCTTTATGACCAAATTCTTAAGTTATGCCCAGAGGATTGCGAAGCGCTGACCTACAAGGCTGACGCGGTACTTGAGTTAGACGAACCGAAATGGGCAACCAACCTATGCCACCAAGCGCTCAGCATTGACCCGGAAAACTGTCATGCCTTTTACCAGCTCGCTTGTGCATATACGGCAATGGGGCAACTGGAAGAAGCTATGGACTACCTCAACAAAGCCCTGGAGCGCAGAGAAAGTTACCGCACAGAAACACTAAGCGACCCAGCCTTTGAAGCACTGAAAAGCTACAGCCCTTTTATGGAAATGGTTAAAAAAGGAAACGTTGAGAAAAAACTCAATAAGCCTAATGAAATAACCTGAGGCTTATCTGATTGTCGCATGCCAGACTTACAACACGTCCACATCCCATAGGCCCTGCCTCCTCTGACAACGACATAAAAAAAGCGGCTCAAGGTAGGCCGCTTTTCTTTACATAACAAATACTAGTCTCTAGTAACCGTCAGAAGGGAATGTCGTCATCAAAATCATCAAAACCACCCGGTGCTGACTGAGGCGCTGCTTGAGGCTGCGCAGCCGGTGCCTGTTGAGGACGCTGTTGCTGCTGCGGCGCACTCTGTTGAGGCGCCTGCTGCTGGTATTGACCGCCACCAAAGGAGTCACCACTGGCTGCGCCACGGCTATCCAGCATTTGCATTTCACTGGCAACAATTTCAGTCGTGTAACGATCCTGCCCGTCCTGTCCCTGCCACTTGCGGGTGCGAAGAGAGCCTTCAACATAAACCTTGGAGCCTTTACGCAGGTATTCACCCGCAATTTCACCCAGGCGGTTAAAGAACACCACACGGTGCCACTCGGTACGTTCCTGCTGCTGGCCGCTGCTCTTGTCTTTCCAGGTTTCGGAGGTTGCCAGCGTTACATTCGTTACTGCACCGCCAGAGGGTAAATAACGGGTTTCCGGATCCTGCCCCAGATTACCCACCAAAATAACTTTGTTTACACCTCTTGAGGCCATTTTTTACTCCTGCAGCGATGCCCGAAGGCATCAAAAAATTCTATTGAACGGACAGCGATAGTAGCAGATTCGAGTAGCCTGACTCAACGTTATGTTAACCGCAAAGCGAATGTTAACCATAAAACTTGGGCAACCCTTCGGGCTGCTTGCGAAAACGTTTGTATTCCCACTGGTATTGGCTTGGATAAGCACTCACACACTTCTCCACACCTCGGTTCATGGCCCTCAAAGACACCTGCAAATCATCACTGTAAATGTCCTCATCCGGCGCTTCAAAAACAACTTCAAAGCCACCGCGAACCCGCACGGCATAGGCCATTAGAACTCGACTGCCTGTACGTTCAATAAGTCGATTCGCCAACGTCATTGTTAAGGCCGGCACGCCAAAAAAAGGCGCAAATTCACCCGCCTCTGGTGCGGGCACCTGGTCGGGCAAAATCATTGTTGTACCACCGGCTTTAAGCGCCTTAAACAGCGCCATCACCCCCTTGTTGCTGGTCGGCACCAGTGTCGCGCCTTCTCGCTCGCGGGCATCACGAACCAGTGACTCCATAGCCGCTTCTTTGGGGGGCTGATAAAGCGTCGTCATTTGAGTAATACGGGAGATGTAAAGCGAGAAAAGCTCCCAGTTGCCAAGGTGCGGCACCAACAAAATCAAACCACTATCCGTGCTCAGTTGCTGATCCAGTAGTTCACGGTTTTTAACCCGGAGGATGCGCTCTTCTCGCCAGGCTCGGGGTTTCTGCCAAACAAGGGGAATCTCCAGTCCGACCCGGCCCGTTTCGATCATGCTTTGTTTGATCAACCTTTCGCTTTGCGCTTTGTTCAACGCCGGAAAACAACGGGTTATGTTTAATCTGGTGGTCTGAGCCAGGCGCGTATTAAAGACATAGTTCAAACGCCCCACACAGGCACCAAGTAAGCGGCTAACGGCCAACGGCAAAGCCCCTAACAGGCGTACAAGGCCACGCAATAATCGGCCCTTTAGAGATAAGTTTGCCTCGGTCATCGGGGTTAATTAATCCTTAAATCAAGCGACAGTTATTGGGCAAAGTCCAGCTGATACCGGGCCCTTAACAAAACATCGATAGCCTATATGGGCATAGAGAAAATAAAAAGGGAAGGGATCAAAAAGTTACAGGGTTGTTATTCGGGCAACAAATTCCGGAAACAGCAATGCCAACACGATCAATATCGCCAACACATAGAAATATAGCAACATCAAACCGCGAATTAGCGGGTTGGCGTGACGTAGCCCCATCAACCGATCTATTACCAGCTGGCCTTTCAGGGTCACCGTCATACTAATAAACAAAACGGTCCAGATGGCAGGATCAGCCGACTCAGCAATAAGCGCGCTCAGCAGTGTCAGCGCCAATAAAACCACCCAGACGCCAATCAGCCATTGACGCTCGGTCATGGAAAAGCGATCGCCTTTATCGCCCCGGAATAGCATTTGGAATAAACCGTTAAGCCGCTCCATTCTCCCTACCTCAACACATAAAGTAGTGGAAAAATGATAATCCAGGCCAGGTCGATCATATGCCAATAACAGGCCGCACCCTCCAGCCCCTCGTAGCTCTCGGTACTAAAGGCGCCTTGCTGTACTCGGAACATGGCCCAGGTAATGGTGCACATACCCACCAGCACGTGCAGCAGGTGATTGAAGGTCAGATAATAGTAAAGCGAATAGAATAGATCGGTACGCGAATCAAGGCCTGCCGCATCGTTCCAGACATACTCCCAGGCCTTAATGCCACAATAGGTCAGCCCCATCGCCAGCGTTGCCGTGAGCCACTTCATGCAGCTATCGGGACGACCAGCCCGCATTCCGGCCATCGCTCGCGCCACGCAATAACTACTGGTCAACAGCACCAGGGTATTAAGCGCACCGGCAAGGGTATTTAAGTGCTTCGGCCCCTCGGAAAACAGCTCCGGATTGTGGGATCGCACCACCAGATAAACCAGAAAAAATAGCGCAAACTCGGTTAACTCTGCCCAGATTAACACCCACACCGCAATGTTGGCGGGGGTTGGCCGCTGCTCGCTCTCGCCTTGGGTGATCGCCTGATAAAGCACAATAACAACCGACTAGGGCCTGTTCACACTAATTGAAGTATCACTGCTGAAAGTCATTTTTTCCTTCAACAAGGCATTACGAGCGCCGTGTAGCCAGCTACATAAGCGAATAATAACGCTGTGGAAGGGAAAAATGGCTTCAGCCCTCCGGGTTATGGCTAAAAATACGCCATACGGCGTTATTCGTCGCTCATTTGGAATAACCAAACCTCTCTCCTCATGCCTTGCCTAGCGAATTTTTAGCCATAACATTGGTATTTCAATTAGTGTGAACAGGCCCTAGCTAGAAGTAAGCCTGAATTAAGCGTTGGATAGCGACCAATGTTTCCGCTTCATCGGTCAGCGGTTCAGCCAAACAGGCGGTGCATGCTTCACGTTTGGTAATACCAGATTGAATCATCATCGCGGCGTAAATCAACAGTCGAGTGGACGCGGCTTCTTCTAGATCGTGATCTTTAAGGCGTCGCAAATCATTACCCAATGAAACCAGCTGCTCAGCGGTTTGCTTATCAATACCGGACTCCTGACAGACAATTACCACTTCACGTTCCGGGCTAGGGTATTCAAAATTCATTGCCACGAAACGCTGACGCGTGCTGGGTTTGAGGCCTTTAATCAGATTTTGATAGCCGGGGTTATAGGAGATCACCAGCATGAAGTCCGGGTGCGCCTCAATCATTTCGCCAGTTCGCTCTATGGGTAATACACGGCGGTGATCCGATAGCGGGTGAAGAACCACCGTGGTGTCCTTACGCGCTTCAACCACCTCATCAAGATAACAGATACCACCCTCTC